>ENA-UPSA01000033-UPSA01000033.1-bioreactor-metagenome-genome-assembly--contig:-NODE-33-length-212326-cov-50.679923_pt1 | contig 212326 bp, 173 predicted proteins | sample MGYA00238183_ERZ773288 | MGnify/ENA primary metagenome ERZ773288 (study PRJEB29028, sample SAMN07631243) | bioreactor metagenome | isolation source: Switchgrass digestor | place: USA: Dartmouth... | reverse complement strand
AGCTCTACCAAAGGTCTTTCAGGTCTCATTTCTTCATACTTAGTTAACAGAGCCAACATTGTATTTACCATTGGGTAATTTGTCTACAGCTATCATTACCATGTGCTTTTCTGCTTTTTCTCTTAATACTTGGACTTGACGATAGGAAAAATATACCAAATCGTGAGGCTGTAAAACATCCAAAATATAATTTGTCACTAGACCTAAAAGAAAAAAGAGAACCTTTTATAAGGGGACTTACTGAAATTATTGATTATATCACAAAGCATGAGCTGTTTAATTGTTACGTAGAGTTTTCAATATTTGACATTCCTGTTGGCATACATAAAGAAAATATTATTATTTGGGAGTTGAGAAATTATTAAAAAACAAGGGAGAAAAAGGTGATAAATAAAGAAAGAGAAAATCTTAAAACCTTACTTAAGAAAAAAGGGATAGATATATCCCGGATTGATTTTGATGATTTAAAAGACGAGAATCTTGACGAATTTATATCAAACTACGGAGACTGGAATATAGGCGATAAAGTTATCCTAAAAGAAGATTTATCTACAAAAGTTCGTTTTGTTTTAAGAAGGTTAGATAATGTTGTCTGAAACGACCCATTCCTTGGCCTTTTCAAAATCATTTTCAAACTTGATAGCAAATTGTGCATTAAGAAGTGCATTTCGAATTTTATATTTGGTTTTTCTATTTACTCCTACAAATGCAACTTTGGTAAATCGTTTCTCCGTGTAAAGCAGTTTATCTGCAATAGCTGTAATTAATGCATCATTTATAACGGTTTCATCAAGATTTATTATAATTGAGGACGGCATGGACGGTTTTTTGAATAGCAAATAGTCCTTCTCCAGCTTCTCAATGGCCAGATTCGTATACTCGTAAATTCCGTCCAAATGCTCACACCATATCTCCCCGCCGGCGAAAGGAAGGCTGAACGACTTTTTCTTTACACCGGGAAGGTCTTCCGCTTTATATATCATAAATTTACCCCACCTTTATTACATAAGCTGCAGATTAAGATTATTACTAATTCTTGTGCTTTAAACGGAATAAACCCAGTTATTATCCAGGTTAATAAAGCAGTGCCAATAAAATAAATTATCATTCTGCACCTCTTATTTTTGGTAACATTATACTTTACTGTAAATAAATGTACAATATTTAAATATTATATACTTTCAAATATATTCCAGATACAACATGGAAATATTTCTCATATATGATATAATTGCATTATGTTTGTCGGAATATAAAAAACCCCTTTCATTAGTTTTTATCTAACGAAAGGGGTTCACTTCAGCCGAATGACCGTGGCTTATTCATTTCTTCCTTCCTTCCGTTAAGGCCTTCAGGGTTGCCTTGCCGATTTTCTTCCCGTCATCCTCCATGTGTTTACCCCAGCCGAGTACGTCCCAATAAACCAGAACCGCTATCCGGGTCTTTGGGCCGTATATGCCGTCAATATTAAGTTTCGGTAACCATCCCGGGAGGACCATGTTAAGCCTTTCCTGAGCCCAGAGGATATCTGCTTTGGAGCTTTTCGGAGTTATTGATTTAGTAGGAATATAGTTCTCCGGAATGTACTTCACCCCGACATATTCGCACATGCCTTGTGCAATCTCAACTGCGCATTCTTTCCAAAAGGATTCATTAGCCATCATGGTAAGAGCTTCCCGTTCATTAGTCATGAAGGCAAGTTCTGCTATTATAGCTGCTTTTGTTTTCATTTTATTGCAGTTGCACATGGCCAGGTTTTCCGCGGTAATTCCCCTGTTTTTCTGTTTTGTGCCTCCGGCCAGCTTTTTAAGTACTATTTCAGCAAGCTTTTTACTTTTGCCATAGTATTTATCATGAATATATACCCCAACGCCTTCCGCCGTATTGAAAGTCTTGCCGTCACCATAAGCATTAAAATGTATGCTTATGCTATAATCGCATCCTGCTTTTGATACGGCTTCCTGGCGCTCACTTACCGGTGTGTCAGGATCATCAAGTGCATTTGAATCATTCCAACCGGTGCGAAATGTTTCAAAGCCGCACCGCAGCAATTCTTTCTCAAGCAAAATAGCAACTCCCGCATTGGCAATATGCTCCCGTAATTGCTCGCCCTTCTTGACAACCAGCTTATCGGATATCTTGACGTCACGCGGGAACGGCGGTGTGCGCTTTCCCGCAGTTTGGCTTCCATGTCCGGCGTCAATATTTATTTTAACAGCCATTTGCCTCGCCTGCCTTTCAATATAATACTGTTATGACGTTTTTTTGCTTCTTTGTATATAATATGTCAATCAGGCTCGACATTTTCCAATATTGATATACATATTCGGAAAATCGTTTCTCCGTGTAAAGCAGATAATAAAACTGCGCCTATAATATAAAAAAACATTTTGCACCTCTTATTATGTATGAGCAACAATTTAAAGGGCTATTGGTATTAATATTTTACCGATAGCCCCTTTATGAGAAGTAGTTTTGTTTATCGGATTGTGCTTTGACCTTTTTGTCTTTAAGTTTCCATATTTCGGTGTTTTCTTAATGTCTAAGATCTACTGCCTGACATCAATGATTTTATAGCTTCCTTCCTGTCAGATGAGCCAAAAATGTAAGTTCCTGCAACAAGAATGTCAGCCCCGGCATTCACGCACTGAATACCGGTTTCAGCATTGATTCCGCCATCTACACTGATTAAGTACTTTCCATTCCTGTCGGTGCGTATTCTCTTTGCTTCCATAATTCTTTCCAATGCATCATACATAAAAGCCTGACCGCCAAATCCCGGATTAATACTCATAATAAGCAGTAAATCCAGTTCATCTATCCATGGGAGTATAACATTAACAGGTGTCTGTGGTTTCAATGAAATACCGAATTTCACATGATACCTTCGGCAGATTTTAATGATTTCCAAAATCTCCTGCTCTCCCACTGCCTCCCAGTGAACGGTGATACCGTCGGCTCCGGCCTTAGCAAATGCCTCAATATAGCGCTCAGGATGAACAATCATTAAATGTACATCAAAAAAAAGACGACTAAGCCTTCTGATTCCTTCTAATATGTTAGGGCCAAAGGATAGATTCGGGACAAAGCTTCCATCCATTACATCAATATGTAAATACTTTGCCCCTGCTTCTTCCACTGATTGAATTTCTTTTCCGTATTCTGCTGAAGATGCTGCAAACAGTGACGGTGCTATTATCATTTGAATAGCCTCCTTATTCCAAATTTGCATGATTGGAAAATCCCGCAGACGGATTAAGTCCCAATCTCTCTGCCAGTTCCATAATCATACCGTCTGCTATGACAAGAAGGCTCTGCTCAAAGCAATTACCGGCAGGTTGTTTCGATTGAAATCCTCCTGCCACTTTATCAGTAGCTCCGGGAATCATCACTACCAAATCAGCATCTCTTGCAAGAGTGGAGTTTGGATGCGCGGTTATAACCGCTATCTTCGAACCAATTTTTCTGGCCTTTTCCTTTATAACCAGCAGAGTTCCGGTCTCTCCGGAAGCACTGGCAATCAGAAGTAAGTCGTCTTTTGCAATAGCAGGCGTCGTGACGTCCCCTACTACATGAGTATTTAATCCAATATGCATAAGTCTCATGGCGAAGGCTCTCACCATCAAAAGACTTCTTCCCGCACCAGCAATATAAATGCTCTTTGCATGCAATATTTCTGAAACCAAACATTCCAATTGACCTTCTTCTGTATTTCCGATTATCTCTTTAATTTCAGAAACTGCAAGCTTTGCATATTCCAGTGCATTCATATTATCCGACCTGCTTCCCATATTAACACTAAACAAAGCATATGGCGAAATTACCAGAAAGCCAAATGCGATTCTTTATTCACCGATAATTTGAACCTGTACCTGTCTCTGACGAGCACGCACCTGATCCCAATCAACAAAATATATAAAGCCAAATTGTCCGAGATCCAAAGTACCGTCCATAATAACAATACTTTCACTACGACCAAAAATTACAGAACGCAGGTGAGCATCGGTATTAAGGCTTGCATATGGTTCATCGCCAACCGTATAGGCAAATTCAATATGCTCTTTGCCCGGATGCATATATTGTCCCTCAACTCTGCAGGTCGGTATTAGTCGTTCCATGATATTACATAGATCCTGTTGTAAATATTCCAGTCCAAAATATGTCTTGTCATGAGAGCACTCCTGTATCATGACTGAGCAGGTAGTATGGTGTGAATAAACTACACATATACCGTTCTTGACTCCGGATTTTGATACGATCTCCTTTACCTGTTTTGTGACGTCATGAAATGTGGGGTGAAGCCCCTCAGACTGTACAGTAATAGTTTCTCTAAATACTTTCATAGCTTTTTCCTCCTAGTCTATCATATGTATATTTAAATAAGTTACTTACTTATTTTGAATGTCTCTCATCCCAAGCCTCACGTGCTGCCTGCAGCATTTCATTTACAATTGCTCTCTTATCCTTCGCAAGGGCAATAGCGCTTGAAGAGCCGGATGCATCCGCTCCTTCTTTAATTACGTTGTATACATCATTACCGCTGCTTATTCCTGCACCAATCAGAACATAGATATTCGGATCAATTGCGTGAATGGCTTCTATGGCTTTGTGTATATAACTATAATCTTTAACGGCATTACCGGTAGCAATCAGCTCACTTGGCTCGGCTGTTATTGCATCTGGTCTTAATAATGCTAATGCCTGAGCCTCTACAATAGAATCAGCCAGAAGTAGGGTAATCATGTTAAGATCCTTTGCCCTTTTTACCGTATTTATCATTTTGGCGTATGTAAGTGGCTTTTCCACATGGTTTAGCATTACACCATCAGCCCCGGCTGCGCGAACAGATTCCGGCAGCACATCGGCAAGTCCACGTCCTATCGGTATATCATCCATATGAGGAGCAAAGATAATAAGGTTCCTGGTTGCATCAGCCACACGACGTATATCTGCATAAGGAACAGTGTAAATTACCTGTACCCTATGTTTTATTGATGCCTCCTCCGCAATAAGAGCAAGGTCCAAAATATCGTCTCCGTATAGGTATTGCTTCGGACCGATCTCAAAGAACGGTGGTGTTAAATATTTCCTTTGATACATGCCTATTCCCTCCTAATTAATGTCACATCTCATTTGTTAATGTATATTCCTTCAGCTTATCTATTACCTTTTCAGCAGTTGATAATTCAAGAACTTCCTCTGCAAGCCCGGAATACCTTCTTAAGTCCATCTGACATATTATGCTGCGAAGCTTTGGTATGGCAGGAATAGCCACACTTAAGCTGCGAATCCCCATGGCGATATATAGTGGTGTAAGCAACGGATCTGACGCACTCTCGCCACATATGCTAAGAGGTATATTGTGTTCCTGGGCAGCTTCTCCTGTCAGTCTTATAAGCTGCAATACTGCCGGATGATATGGGGAATAAATTTTCTTAAGGTTTGGGTTTCCCCGGTCTGCCGCCATAGTATATTGGACAAGATCATTTGATCCAATACTCATGAAATCGCAAACCTTTGCCAGTTGGCGGCTTATGAGAGCAGCTGCCGGAGTTTCTATCATAATCCCTAATTTATACTTACCAACCGGGATTCCCTCTTTCTTAAGTTGATTTTCCTCCTTAATCAGGAGTTCTCTTGTCCTTTCAACTTCCTCAACCAGTGTTACCATAGGGATCATAATTCTTAAATTTCCATAGGGAGATGCCATTAAAAGAGCTCGCAGCTGTTCTCTGAAAATATCCTCGTTCTCAAGGCAGTATCGAATTCCTCTAACACCAAGAAACGGATTCGTCTCTGTGGGTAATGTCAGACTGTCAATGGGCTTGTCTCCTCCGGCATCCAGTGTACGAATGGTACAGGGGTTATCCTTCATTACTTCAAGGACATTTCTGTATATTTTATACTGACTTTCAGCGTCGGGCGGTGTCTCACTGTTCATATAAAGAAACTCTGTTCTAAAAAGACCAACTCCCTCCGCTCCCTCTTTCATTGCAAGCGCTGCATCCTTACACGCAAAAAGATTGGCTCCTATAAGAACTTTTATCCCATCTTTGGTTTTCGTCTTCATCGTTCTGTATTTACTGTAAGCGGCTTCTTCTTCCTTCAATGCATTTATTTTTTCTCTGTAAATCTCTTCTATCTCTTTGCTCGGGTTTATCCATATAAAGCCCATATTACCATCCATGAGAATTATATCAGCCGATTTTACTTGATTAAGGACACCTTTTGCCCCTACGATAGAAGGTATTCCAAGTGATCGGGCAAGTATAGCCGTATGGGAATTGATCCCTCCTTCTTCGGTGATTAGTCCCCGAAGTGTTTCAGGCTCCAGTTGAACCGTATCAGACGGAAGTAAATTCTTTGCCAATACAACGCTGTCATTAGGAACAGATTCCAATCTTAGACTTACCCCGGTTAGCTTCTCAAACAATCGGTAGCAAATATCCTGTATATCTGCGACTCTCAGACGGATTCGCTCGTTTTTTAGATTAGAATACTTGTCCTGTAATTCATGATATGTCTCAAGAATGGCAAATTCCGCATTGCTTTTATCCTTACTGACAGCATTTCGAATGCGATCAAGTATGGTGGCATCCTTTAGTAATTCTCTATGCGCACTCATCAGGTCCTTTTGCTCTCCCTCCGGCAGGCCCGTAATCAGATTTGTCAAATCCTGAGCTACCTCCTCAACGGCCCTGTCAAAGCGCGCTAGCTCCGCTGTCACGTCAGAAACGGTCAGCTTCTCCGCCTTGGGTTCTAATGGCGTGAAGATAAAAGCCTTACCAATAGCAATTCCGGGGGCAGCGCCAATCCCACTTAGTGTACACGTTGCTTCATCCGCCATATCTGCTGCTTCAGCATGCAGTATTTCCTCATGCTTATCATCTTGCTGAGATACCATATTGCTATTCTTCCCTGAGGGCATTGCAATAAAGATTTCATCCTCGCCTTCCATCATTGTCTTCTCGATTGCCTCTATTGCACATGCCTCATCTTCGCCTTCAACTTGTATAATAAACTGAGCCCCATCTTCAATACAAGCGCTCATAACCTCCAACGGACTCTTACCGTCAAAGTCCGTATCATCAAACCGAATAACTACTTTACTTTTGAACTTACTTGCAATCTGCGTAAATTTTGTTGCCGGACGCACGTGGAATCCTTCTGCCCCTTTGAATCTATAGCTTCGCTCGATCACTTGGGATTTCCTCCCTTCTGTCTTCTTCCAATCATGCAGGGAAAAAATCTGCTATATTATTTGCTATAAGCATTCTTTTTCCCAATTGTCTTTGTAAATCTAAGTGCTATAGCAGTAACAACAGTACCTATAATGATCGAGAGAATATAAAGGAATACATTTCCGACAACACCTGGAATAATAATTGCGAAAATACCGCCATGAGGAGCATTCAGGGTACAACCAAATGCCATGGAGAGCGCACCTGTGACTGCGCCTCCAAGCATAGTTGCAGGCAGTACTCTCAACGGATCGGCTGCGGCAAAAGGAATAGCTCCCTCTGTGATGAAGCACGCTCCCATGAGCCATGCCGGTTTTCCAGCTTCTTTCTCTGTCTTTGTAAATAAATTCTTAAAGAGAACAGTGGCAAGAGCACACCCCAAAGCGGGTGTCATACCTGCGGCCATGTTTGCAGCCATCGGCGCAGTAATTCCATCTGCTAATAAACCAACTGAAAAGGTATATGCGACCTTATCACATGGGCCACCCATATCAAATGCTGTCATTAAGCCCATAACAATACCCAATAAAACTGCGCTTACCGTATTCAGGTTCTCAAGGGCATTGGTCAGAACATTCATTAATGCGCCTATAGGTTTCGCTAATACCAGCATCATAATTAATCCAACAACTACAATACTGACAAGGGGCATAAACAGAATCGTACTTATTCCCTGCAAGCTTCTGGGCATTTTGATTTTCTTAAGCAGTAACAGGAAATATCCGACAGCAAAGCCGGCAATGATAGCACCTAAGAATCCGATTCCAAGCTCTGAGGCACATAAATATCCAAGTACAAGGCCAGGAACAATTGCCGGTCTGTCTGCTATTGAATATGCAACAAAAGCACAAAACAGAGGAATCATAAATTGCAGAGTTGAGCCACCCAGCATATTCAATGTTGCACCCAGGGTTCCCTCGCCAGGCTCTAACCCCCAGAGGAAGGAGATCGCAATCAGGAGTCCTCCTGCTGCCACGCAGGGTATCATGTAAGAAATTCCTGTAAACAAATGATTTAGAACTCCTTTGTTTCCTCTTGCAGCAGTTATATCACCCTCTGCTTCGTTTTTATCCTGTTCTGCCGCTTTGGAGGTGTTTTGGGAGGCTAAAGCAGCCTTTACTGCCAGCGGAGCTTCCTTAATGATCTTGTCCACGGGCCACTCAATAACTGTTTTTCCTGCGAATCGATTCATATCAACCTTTACGGCAGAAGCAATAATGACCGCATGAGCTTCCTTAATATCTTTTGGAGTCAATTCATTTTCCACTCCAACAGCTCCCTGTGTCTCAACCTTCATTTCTGCGCCAAGCTCTTTAGCCGCTTTTTCCAATGCTTCAGCAGCCATGTATGTATGCGCAATTCCGGCCGGACAATTTGTAATAGCAACTAACTTCATATTATTCCCACCTTTCATTTGCTTATATAGTAGTTATTAGGTTATTTATTTTTACTGCAAAGCGTTGAGGATTTCTTGCTCCGTTTGCGCATGCAGCAGCTTTTCTCTAACCGCACTATGGGCAAGCTTTCTTGAAATTTGTGCAAGCATTTTAAGGTGTTGATTTTCAGCTTCGTTTGGTACCGCAATCAGGAAAATCAGATGGGTCTTACTATCATCCCCGCTGTTCCATATTACTCCGTCTGTGCTTCTTCCAACCGCTATAGAGGCCCTGGTAACACACCGGTTCTTTGCATGAGGAATAGCAATATTAAATCCAATGCCTGTTGAAAATTCCTCTTCTCTCTTGAGGACTGCCTTCAGCATCTCATCTGCATCCGTTACTACATTGTTTTTAACAAGAACCTCAATTAATTCCTTAATGGCTCCCATCTTATCTTTCGCTTTCAAATCCAGTTTTATGAGTTCAGGACTCATTACATTAACAGGTTCCACGGTAATTCCCTCCATTCCTTTACTTTTGTGATATGTATCTTCCGTTAAAACCGGAATAAGATGTGATTGATAGTATTCCACTATTTTTTTATCTATTTTTGAGTCTGTTATAATAGCATCAAATTCTCTGACATTTGCAAAAACCGACAAATATACCTGCCCGAATTTTGTGTGATCCACAATAAGATACTTTTCCTTTGCCGAAGCTATCATCACTTCCTTTATAGTGCCTTCGCTGATATGAGGTGTCGTCACTTCCATCCCAGAGATGCCGTTGGCTGCAATAAACGCCTTGTCAGAGCGAAAGCCTTGGATAAACTTCTCAGCCTGTGGTCCTACAATGGATTTTGTCACGGCACGGTAAAGGCCACCTGCCTTGTATACCACCGGGGAAAAATTAATCCCCTCAGGAGGAATGGTATCAGAGTTAGTTATGATCGTAACATTCCTGTTAGCAAGCTCCATTGCAATCTGATCCGTCGTTGTTCCCGAATCCAAAAGTATGGATTCTCCATCGCTAATTATTTTTGCTACAACTCGGGCAATACTTTTCTTCTCCTCTATCTGGCTTTTCTGTCCCTCTTTATAGTCCCTTTCAAATACAGACCTTGAAATACTGACTGCCCCACCATGGGTTCTCTTTAATAGCCCCTGTTCTTCAAGATCACTCAAATCCCTGCGGACTGTTGCAGCACTAATTCCAAACATAGAAGTCAGTTCACCAAGGGTAACACTACCTTTGCTCTTCAAAACATCCAAAATTATAGATCGACGTTGTTCAAAAAACATACTGCTTCTCCCTAATAATATACTTTCTTTACGTGCACAATATTGATTGTTTATGCACGTTTATGTCCCCTTATGTACGTTTTCAGCTTAACACAGTTTAAATATGTTGTCAATATGCTATAAAAATAAATATTTACTTGTTATTTATTGCACATTTTTGCCAATATCAATAATTAATATGAACGTTTGTGATTGTTTTTATGTAAACTAAAAATTAAAAAAGCCTTAAATCCTTACATTATAAGAATTTAGACTTCAATTAAGCCTGGGATAAAATAAAAAATTCCCCCGTGTTTTGCTTGTTAGTTATACTGCGGGGACAAGACGACAAGACGAACATGATCTTAGGCATTATAATGCAACTAAATTGTTGCGCAGCGATGTTCGGTCTCAGCATAATACTGGAAGTCGCTGAAATCCCTGATTTACTTAGTGCAGATCGAGGGGGATAAGCCGAACTGCGTTCAGCCTAAACCCCCGGGGTTCAAGTCCCGGATTGACTTAAGATTAAGAGGGTCCACAACATATGGTTGTGAACCCTCTTAATCTTAAGTGCAGTCGAGGGGACTTGAATTTTGATACATTTCCTTAAAGCCTTGTATTTACAGGGTTTCCGTATTCGAGTAATCACAAGGTAATCAAAAAAGGTAATCAAATATTGCTTAGAAAGGAGCTTTGCACATCGCTATTTTATAATCATTAGCAATAACTAATATTATTCGGTATCTAAATTCCACAAATAATTACTAGCAATCACATTTATCCTATTATGTCCTAGCATCTTTGATATTTCCATCATAGCTTTCCTATCGAATACAATTCCCTTCATATCACCTTTACAATAGTATTTTTGCTGCCTTGTAAGGATGTTTAGTGGTCGTTCCAATGATTTATATAACTTACAGGCAAAAAATGCCCTGTAGCTGTGAATATCGATATTTTGAGGTATCTCTTTGAATACATGTTTTCCAACATTATCATTATGGTATGATTTTATATGTTCTCTGTATTCTGGTAATACTTCAACAATCCTTCGCTTACCACCCTTCCCCTGTAACACTTCTATGTATACATTATCCCCTTCAATAATAATATTTTCGGTTTTAAGCTGTGCCAACTCATGTCTTCGTAGACCACAGCCTTTACAGAAGTCTATAATATCTTTATTTTTCTTCTCAGATATATGTTTGTCATGTATGCAAGAATAGCGGGAACGCTTTATATTTTTTCTTTTTCTTTCAGGTGTAATAAGCTTTAATTCGGATGTTGAACTGCCATACATCTTAGCTATAGCACTGGCTTCCATCTTGATGGTCCATGCACTTATTTTGTTGTCTATCCTGTAATTAATATAATCCTGTATATATTTTTTTGCTTCTTCAATCGTTTTACAGCCATAGGTTTTTTTACACCATTCAGCAAAATAAATACAATGTTTTTTGTATATATTAAAAGTTTCCCATGAATATATACCATCTGGTGTTCGTTTTCCAATCTTCTTTGCCTCCTTTTTTGCTTCATAGCGAGATTGTCCTATGCATAACTTAGATATTAGCAGTTGTTGAACCTGCCACTTCATGGATTTATTCTTGGTTCTACCCATAACAACACCTTCCTTCATAATAGAAAATTCTTTGACAAAGTACATCAAACCACTACCTTCCCCCTTGTTCTGTTTAGTAGGTTACTCCCCCTAGCCCTTGAAGGGCGGAGGGGGCTGGGGGGTGTGGGTAATAGCTTAACTAAATGCTAATTGAAAGTTTTTTGTTACTGTTTAGTACGCTTTCATATGCGTTTAAAGAGCTGTTTACGACTGCCCCTGTAGAATAAATCTACTGTCGGACACTATAAAATAGTGTCATTTAGCCGACTTAGCTGTTTACTTCATCATTTTTCTACCCAAAAATGAGAAGTAACCTGCTCGTCCACCGTTACCATCTGTCTTATTCAATCCTTATGATGTCTTCTTATTGAACGGTGAGCCTGCTGCCAAAAACAATGCAAGCTTTTTCTCCGTCTTATAATTCCCGGAGCATTGTCACTTCATTTAGTGACTTAAGTATCTTTCAATCTCCATACTTCAGCTTCTATGACATTAGTATGTAGGAAATGGTAGGTCGATAATTATCGATTTTGCATCTTTTCTGTAAGCCAAATTAAATTGACGTGTTTTTCCACACAACTTTTTATTTTGACAGGCCTCAAAGCCTTATTCTATGCGTCTTTGCCAAATCGCAAAACAGCCAAAATTTTAGGTCTTATTAGTCAACCTGTAAATGAAGGAGGAATGTTTATGACTAAAGACCAATTCAATCTATTGATTGAAGCAATAAAATTTGATAAGATCGACTTAAGCGATGTGCAAGAAAAAGTAGTTATGGCAAAGAGACAAATGGCATTAAGCTTACACAAGTACAAAATCTGGGAAGGTAAAAATGGCAAGTGGTATACATATCTCCCAGAAGAAGGAGGAAGAGTTCTCAAAAAAAGAACCTCCGAAGCCGATATTCAGGACTTAATAGTGGAATTTTATATGTCACAACAAGAAGAGCCAACGATAAAAAGTATTTTTAAGGACTGGATAAAGGAAAAGTTAGAATTTAAAGAAATAAGTAAAGCCACATACGACAGATATTTAAATGACTACAAAAGGTTTTTCGGAGACTCGGAGATTGAAAAAGAGAAGATAAAAAACATCACAGAAGACGACTTAGAGGTATTCATACGAAAAACAATTGCAGAACATGAGTTAACACAAAAGGCATTCTCAAATCTTCGCATATTAATATTAGGTATTTTTAAGTATGCCAAGAAGAAAAAACATACATATATAAGTATTTCTGCTTTCATGGGTGACTTGGAAATTTCAAGCAAGGTATTCAAAAAAGTATTAAGAGGCGTGAAAGTCAGGTGTACATGGAAGATGAAATCCCTAAGGTGTTAGATTACCTAGAGGCTAACCCTACAATACATAATCTTGGTATATTATTAACTTTTCAGACAGGCTTAAGAAGCGGAGAGTTGTCAGCCTTGAAACCAAGTGACATTATTGGTAACACAATACGTATTCAACGGCAGGAAATAAGATACAAAGACGAATCGGGAAAATCGATTCGTGAGGTTGTTGATTACGCAAAGACTGACGCAGGAATCAGAGATGTAATTATTGATGAAGATGTATTGGAGACCATAAAGAAAATACGGAGACTTAATCCATTCGGAGAGTTTTTATTTGAGAAAAAAGGTAAAAGAATTTCTGGTCCAAGCTTTTATCGACATGTTAAGAATATGTGCAATGAATTAAATATTGAGGTAAAATCAATGCACAAAATAAGACGCACATATGGGACCATGCTGATTGATGGCGGAGTAAATGATAGTGTTGTTAAAGAACAAATGGGACATGCGGATATCAATACAACAAGAAAACATTATTACTACTCAAATAAAAATCAGAAAACCAAAGAAGAGCAAATTAAGAATGCAAGGAATAAATGTATAGCGAGGTAATCAAAAGTAATCAAAGGTAATCATATTTTATAAAAAAGAAAATCCCTCAATCTATTGATTTTACTAAGATTGAGGGCACTTTGGAGAGTGCAGTTGAGGGGACTTGAACCCCCACCCAGTAAGCCCGGACTAGATCCTTAGTCTAGCGCGTATGCCAATTCCGCCACGACTGCTTATTGCATCGGTTCCGCTGAAAATTGACCAGCGAACGAAATATATTATAACAATGTTTTTTGTAAAATGCAACACAATTCTTATCAGTTTTATACTCCTGACAACAAATATTTTGCCCCGCTTTTCCATATTAATGCCGTCTTTTTTCACTGTTATGTAAATTTATGGGACGCGAAAAGCCAGGTGTCGTTTTTGATGCTCATAATATGCAAAAAAACATACTTTTCTTACTAATTTTAAGCATACATATACTATAATAACAAACCGCATGCCCATAAAATTATGATGGAGCCGCATTATCGGCAATATCGGGAAACATATATTATTTTTTATTTAAAGGGAGGTCATGACATGTGTTTTAATCGAAAGCTTGTCAGCAAATTGCTTATATTGGTATTGCAACGAGCCAATCCAGTTATATGCGACGAAAGAACCTGCATCAAAGGTTACACCGAAACCGACACCAACGACAGTTCCGGCAAAACCAAAAAATCCGACACCTACATCTAAGCCTACACCTACAGAAGCTCCGAACTTAACTCTTGATATGCCCAAAATCAATTTTAATGTAAATACCGACGTATATAATAAGGTATATCCATATCAGCATATTGAGAAGCCTGCGGAGCTTAAAAATATCCAGATTCAGCTTCAGGACAATGTTGAGTTTATGCCTGATAATACAACTTATGATATTGATAACGCCCCGGTGGCATCCTACACGGAAGAAAATGATGGTTTATCTCTTCCATCTTTGCCCCAGATAGGTAATACGGAAAAGACTTATGTGCCCGGAACGGGAATACTTACATTCAGGGATCGTTCATTTGTTCCTCAAAAGGGGAAAATATACATTGACGAAAGCACCCAATCCACCTATATGGTTGTAGAAGGATGTATTTAAGGCCATATATATTCCAAGACAGGAAATATCCCTTACAAAGGGGAATATTACCGATTTAACCGAAGGCGTTACTCTTGCTGATGAGGATGAAACCATATCCTCGTATTCCTCAAATTCAATGTCAATTGAGTTGCCTCCTCCGGATACTTCAAGAAAATACCATGAGTTAACCATAGGAGAGATATTATTATTTCAAATGCCTGAAAAACCGGGCAAGAAACCTACGCAGACAGAACAACCCAAAGGTATGAGCGATCCTACGCCCAAGCCTACGCCGACACCGCATCCTGAGGAAAGAGATGCAAGAGGCTCAGAAAGCAAATCAAATATGAGCTTGGTCGTTAAGATTAAGGGCGGCAAACTAAGGGTGTATGAGCCAAAGTTAATCTGCGAGGCAAGCTGGGACGGAGAGTTTGACATTGGATTTGAAGCACTGACGGTTGAATCCTGTTTCGTGGTTGAATCAAAACTGAAATTTGAAAAAGAACTATGCATCAGGTTATACGGTTACGGCCTTGATTATGACTCAGGCCAAACCATAATGGGAAGAAGGGTCGCGGCCCATATTGGCGTTGGTATATATGCCATAATCGGTGTTAACGGTGAAATTTCCATTATGGCCAAGATTGAAAACGTAGGAGATATAAAAGGCGGTGTTATGGGCAATTTCTGGGGTGTCCTGGTAGGTGTTCCGTCAGCTCTGCCATATGCATGGTACGACCCCAAGGATTTTGGCGCATCCATTGCGTTGAACGGCAAAATAAACGCATGGGCTTATGTCGGGCCACAGCTGACATTGGATATACTTGACTTTAACCTGCTTACAGCCCAGGTATGGCTGGGGCTTGAAGCCGAAGCAGTGATAAAGTCAAGTGTCGGCGAAGACGGTACCAGCCTGCAGCTTGGTGTGGGCGCGGATTTTGTCGCACTGTTCAGGGCATGGCTGTTTAATAATCCCATAAAGTATTATCTCGTAAGGCTTAAACTGTTTGAAAAAACACTCCAATATGAAACCGGCAAGATGGTTGGAGGCGATTCGGCGACATCCAAAACAATAACACCGGTCATCCAGGTTGACGGCTTATGTTCATATAGAGACCTGCTTTGGGGAAGTGTCTGGTACGAGGATGAGATTGGCATACATCCTGTAGCGAATGTACCGTTGAATATTATCTTCTGGAGAAATGGCATGGCAGCTCCTGTGACCATTGGAATACAGACGGATTCGAACGGTGATTTCCTGTATCAATTCAGAGGTACCGACAGGCTATTGCCTACAGATTATGTCAAATTGGCCATAGACCATACTGTTGAGGATCAGGGACATACCATAACCTACCAAGTCGAAATGCCTGAATATATGCGTCCTTCAATACCGTTTGTACCGTATATTCTTGAAGCGGACGCATTCAATGATGTCGTAATAGGAATGGTATCTCCTTGTAAGACCGATTTGCCGGATTATCCCGAAGAAGAGTTCTATAGCGGTTATGTTAACATCAATGTCTATGATGAAAATGGCAAATTAATTGAGCGGGCAAGAACATATACCGAAGACGGAAGTTTTGAAATAGAGTTCGACGATCCGGATATCATTTCAGGCGGGCATATGGTCAGGGCAAGTCTAAATTTCGAAACCGATATGTCCACCTCCGATTATGTGAATGCAAGTATTGACAGTTTGGATTTAATAATCGATTGCCTCATTGACGGCGTGGAAGCTTCATTGGTAGAGGAAATACAAAAGTCAAGGCCCGGCCAGTTAGGAGTTTTCGCAAGCAATATATTGGTTGAAGGTACTGTTACAAATACCAAAAACAAGAGGCCGCTGGAAGGCAATGTTGCCATGAGTTTGGGATTCCTCGGGTCAGGCTGGAATGGGGACATTCCGTTACAGGTACTATATGATACCCCGGATGGATCACCGGACGAAGACCTGATTCTTCCGAGAAGCGAATTCAAAAAAGAACTGGGAAAGAGTACTTTAGGTGAGCAAGGCCGTTTGATAACAGGCATTGTCATAAAGATTGAATATGAAGGCCTAATTAAGAGGGTGTTATATGAATTTACCAACAATCAGGCCGATTTTGAAAATATTGTTGCAGGAGAAACCAATCCTGTAAATAAAAAGATAATCGAAGTTATCGAATCAAAAGTACATTGGCCTGATATAATGATTTCCATGGGAAGCTCCCTGATGAGGGTTAATGGAGACTTTAGGGCTATTGACGGCAGAACGAATACCTCGATAACAATGGTTGGCAATGAACTGTATGTACCTATCGAGGCAATTGTGACCGCGCTTGGCGGTTCGGTGGCATATATGAACAACAAGGTTACCATTAATTTAAACAATAAATCCGTTGTAAGCTCAAAAGACAGCCAGAGCATCACGGTAAACGGAAAGAGTTCCAAGATGGGTGCTGCGGCGTTCATGGCCAATGACGGTACAATGATGTTCCCTGCATCATTCCTGTCGGATACCCTGGGCCTTACGGTTGAATGGGATTCGGATTCCGGCACGTTATCCATATGGTCATCGGCCAATGTTGCAAATTCTGCGGCCAATAAATCTTCAAAATAATGCATTAAAAAACATTTTTAAAAAATACATTTTCAGGATTGACATTTAAAAAAACCTATAATATACTTGTTAGCGTAAACAGCAAAGGCGCTGTGGACAGTTGTCCGCAGTGCCTTTTTATTTGTTTTCGGCATCGCGGAATCGGCCAATCCCGTCCGTGCGAGCTGCATACCGTCAAGGGCACACATCGGTAAAAGCAGGTTTCTGCATGATGCGCGGACAACCGCGGGCTGTTAGGCAGCCTGAATTATATTATTTTAAGGGGGAATTACTTTGAAAGACTTAACTAATTGGTATGGAAGCATGGTGTTCAATGATGCGGTCATGCAGGCCAGGCTTCCTAAGGACGCATATAATGCGCTGAAAAAAGTTATAAATGAAGGAACTCATCTTGAACTTGATATAGCAAATGTTGTTGCAAATGCCATGAAGGATTGGGCTGTGGAAAGGGGAGCCACACATTTTACCCATTGGTTTCAGCCCATGACAGGCATTACTGCTGAAAAGCATGACAGCTTCATATCCCCGAAGAAAGACGGCCGGGTCATCATGGAGTTTTCGGGAAAGGAACTGGTACGTGGCGAACCGGACGCATCCAGCTTTCCCTCGGGCGGACTGAGAGCCACATTTGAAGCCAGGGGCTATACTGTATGGGATATCACCTCATATGCCTTTATTAAGGATGGTACCCTTTATATCCCCACGGCTTTCTGTTCATACAGCGGTGAGGCTCTCGATAAGAAAACACCCCTTCTCAGGTCCATGGAGGCCATAAACAAGCAGGCTCTTAGAATCCTGCGCCTGTTTGGCATCAACGACGCAAAGAGGGTTGTCACCACGGTCGGCCCTGAACAGGAATATTTCTTAATTGACAAGGAGGTTTATTTAAAGAGACCGGACTTGATCTATACCGGCAGGACCCTTTTCGGGGCACGTCCTCCGAAGGGCCAGGAAATGGATGACCATTATTTCGGAAATATAAAAAACCGTGTCTCCGCTTATATGAAGGAGCTTGAGGAAGAGCTTTGGAAGCTGGGTGTCCCCGCAAAAACCAAGCATAACGAGGTCGCCCCGGCACAGCACGAGCTTGCCCCGATATTCAGCACTACCAATATTGCCACGGACCACAACCAGCTGACAATGGAGCTTATGAAGAGCATCGCCAACAAGCATGGACTTACATGCCTGCTTCATGAGAAGCCGTTCGCAGGTGTCAACGGCAGCGGCAAGCACAATAACTGGTCCATTACCACGGACACGGGACTCAACCTCCTGGAACCCGGCGAAACGCCTTACGAAAACGCCCAGTTCCTGTTGTTCCTGGTTGCCGTTATCAAGGCGGTTGACGAATACCAGGATCTGCTCAGAGTATCTGTAGCAAGCGCCGGAAATGACCACAGGCTGGGAGCAAATGAAGCACCTCCGGCAATCGTGTCCATGTTCCTGGGCGACGAGCTTACACAGATTCTTGAAGCTATTGAAAACGGTACCGCGTATCACGGAAAAGAGAAGCATCAGATGGAGATAGGCGTAACGGTGCTTCCTCACTTCCCCAAGGACACAACCGACCGCAACCGTACATCACCATTTGCCTTCACCGGTAACAAGTTCGAGTTCCGCATGCTGGGTTCCGCATTCTCGGTTGCCGGCCCGAATATTGTTCTGAACACGGCGGTTGCAGAAGTTTTAAGGGAATTTGCGGATGTTCTGGAAAACTCCACGAACTTCAAAGAGGATCTGTCAAATCTTATAAAGAAGACCATACGCGATCACAAGCGTATAATCTTTAACGGAAACAACTATTCCGAGGAATGGGTATTGGAAGCCAAGAAGCGCGGCCTGTCCAACTTAAAAACCACTGTGGACGCGCTGCCCGCCTTCATATCTCCCAAGAGCATTGAGCTCTTTACCAGGCACCATGTTTTCTCCGAATCCGAAATCCATTCCCGTTACGAAATACTGCTGGAGAACTACAGCAAGACATTGCATATAGAGGCTCTGACACTGATTGACATGGTCAAGAAGGGAATCATACCTGCCTGCATAAGCTATCAGAACGAGCTGCTGCAGCTTCTTAGCAGCAAGAAGGCATTCAAGGATTTCGACAGCAGCCTTGAAGAAGGCCTGATCAGCAAGCTGTCAAGGCTCTCCGGATGCCTGGCTGTCAAGCTGGAGGCGCTGGAAAACGCCGTAATAGAAACAAAATCCGCCCATATGGACGCTTTGAGCCTTGCAAGGTTCTATCGCGACAGGGTATTCAGCGCCATGTCGGAGCTCAGGCTTATAATTGACGAGCTTGAAACCATTGTAGCCAAGAAGCACTGGCCTTATCCGACCTATGCCGAAATCCTTTACAGTGTCAATTAACCCAACCCATACCGGACAATACATGCAGAATGCTCCTCCTGCGGCACGGGCCAACCGGCCCGCTGCAGGAGGAGCATTCTGTGTAGGCAAAATATGATTACACAAGCATATATCAAAACAATGCTACAGCTTTATATTCCGAAGCCTTTCCATGGCCAGCTTCACATCTTCCGCATCTCCGAAGGAAGTCAGCCTGAAAAATCCTTCTCCGCCGCTTCCGAATCCGGCTCCGGGTGTCCCTACAACTGCGGCCTCTTTCAGAAGGAAATCGAAAAACTCCCACGATGACATGTTGTTCGGGCATTTCAGCCAGATATACGGTGAATTTTCGCCTCCCACAAACCATATATCCAGACTTTTTAGGGTTTCAGAGATAATATGGGCGTTTTTCATATAATATGAAATATTTTCCCTTGCCTGTGCCAGTCCTTCCTCCGTAAACACGGCTTCGGCACCCCTCTGGACGATGTAAGGGACACCGTTGAACTTTGTGGACTGCCTTCTTAACCACAATTTATTGAGGGACACATCGTTTCTTGCAAGCTCCCTGGGTATGACGGTGTAACCGCATCTAGTACCTGTAAAGCCCGCTGTTTTTGAAAGAGAGCAAAACTCCACGGCGCAATGTTTTGCTCCTTCAATCTGGTATATGCTTGTGGGAAGCTTCTCATCTTGAATAAAGCTTTCATATGCGCTGTCAAACAGAATGACCGCATCCCGGTCCAGGGCATATCTGACCCAGCTCTCAAGTCCTTTCCTGTCGTATACGGCCCCGGTAGGGTTATTTGGCGAACAAATATATATAATATCGGCCTTAACATTGTAATCAGGCGTCGGAAGGAAATTGTTCTCTTCCGTTCCCCTGGCATAAACGATTTTCCTTCCGGCCATGACATTGGTGTCCACATAAACCGGATACACGGGATCCGGTATAAGCACCGTATTGTCGGTGCCGAAAATGTCCAGGATGTTTCCGAGGTCGCTTTTTGCGCCGTCACTTATGAAGACCTCATCCTCCGACAGTTCGACGTTCTTTTTTGCATAATACCTGCAGACAGCCTGCCGCAAAAAGGCGTATCCTTCATAATCGCCGTATCCGCGGAACGTCTCCTTATTCCCCATTTCAAGAACCGCCTTGCTCATGGCTTCTATGACCGCAGGCACAAGAGGCCTTGTTACGTCCCCGATTCCAAGGCTTATCACGTATTTGTCGGGATTCTGTGCCTTGTAATCCTTCACTCTTTTTCCGACTTCCGCGAATAAATAATTATCTGTAAGCTTTAAGTAATTGGTGTTTATGTTCATATCAAATACTCCTTTCACGCCACCGGCGGCCTTACGGGGATGTTCTCTCCCATCAGGTACTCCTTAAGCTCGGCCACCTTGTAGTTTCTTTCAAGCCTGGGCGAATAAAGCATGCTGCTTATTATAGCAGCCTGTGCGGCTGTCTGTGTGAAAAGCTCCTTCAAATGCCCGGGCTTTCCGGCTCCGCCCGATGCTATAAGGGGCACCGACACCGCCTCGCTCGCCATTTTCATAAGGTTTATATCATAGCCCGAAACCGTACCGTCATTGTCAATGCTGTTTATGCATATCTCGCCCGCTCCCAGCTCCTGTCCTCTCCTGATCCACTCGATTGCGTCCATACCGGTGGCCACGCGGGCACCGTCAATATAAACCTCATATCCACTGGGGATTTTATCGGATTTCTCTACCCGTTTAACCTGGGTGGAAAGAATTATACACTGTGAACCGAAGGCCCGGGCTCCTTCAGCGATAATTGACGGGTTCCTTACCGCCATTGAATCAATGCTGATTTTCTCGGCTCCGGCTTTCAATACCTCATGCATGTCGGAAAGATTCTTTATCCCCCCGCCCACCGCAAACGGGATGAACACGCATTTGGCGACCCTTTTTACCATATCTATATTTATTTTTCTTTTCTCCGCACTGGCCGTAATATCATAGAACAGCAGCTCGTCAATCTGCTCGTCATACATGATCTTCGCCAGTTCCTCCGCAGGGCCGACGTCTATATTGTCCTGGAACTTAACAGCCTTGGTGACCCTGTCTCCTATGACATCAAAGCATGCTATAAGACGTTTTGTCAGCATGAGGCATCACCTCTTTTCAGCGACAGGAAGCCGTTTAGAAGCTTAAGCCCCGCCTCACCGCTTTTCTCTATGTGAAATTGCGTGCCGAAAATGTTTTCTTTGCAAACCGCCGCGGCAAACAGGCCGTCATATTCCGAAACACCCCAGATATGACCTTCGTCCTCCGGCACGGCATGATATGAATTTACAAAGTAAAAATATCCGTCCCTTGCTTCGTACCCGACTCCCTTTTTAAAGCATACCTTGTTCCAGCCCATTTGGGGCACCCGCACTTTACTGCGGTCAAAGCACACCACCTTCCCGGGCAGAAAGCCAAAACAGTCCGTATCCTCTTCCTCGCTGTAATCAAACAATATCTGCATGCCCACACATACGCCCAGAAACAATGCCTTATAGTCAAGGACCGCCGTCTTTATGGCATCAACCAGGTTAAGCTCTTTTAAGGAATTCATGGTTGCGCCGGCGGATCCGACACCGGGAATAATGATGTGCGACATTTCAAGCAGCCTGTCGGGAGTGTTTACAAGCTCCGCGTCATAACCAAGATGTGTCACGGCAGACAATACACTTGGTGCGTTTCCCGCCTTATAATCTATGATTCCAATCAATATATCTCGCCTCCAAGAGTCAATTATACTCAATTGTGGGTTTATGCTTCTTCCTTCAATGCCGCCTTCACAAGGCCTAAGAACAGGGGATGCGGTCTGTTCGGCCGGCTTAAAAACTCGGGATGGAACTGCACGCCTACGAAAAACGGGTGCGTTTCCTTCGGGAGCTCAATCGCCTCAACCAGCAGGCCGTCCGGCGATGTGCCGCTTAAGACAAGCCCATTGTCGGAAAGCAGTTTTCTGTAGTTATTGTTAACCTCATACCTGTGACGGTGTCTTTCGCTGATATTTTCGGTCTTATATAATCTATGCATCAGGCTGCCGGGTACTATCCTGCATGGATAGGCCCCCAGGCGCATGGTTCCGCCCTTTTTGGTAATCCCGACCTGTTCGGGCATGATATCTATTACATAGTTCTTTGATGTCTTGCTGAATTCTCCGGAACTTGCGTCCTCAAGCCCGCAGACATGGCGGGCAAATTCGATAACCGCAATCTGAAGCCCAAGACAAATGCCCAGGTATGGAATCTTATGCTCCCTGGCATACCTGCAGGCTGTAATCTTGCCCTCGATTCCCCGGTCTCCGAAGCCCCCGGGAACTATGATGCCATCCACGTCGTCAAGCAGCTTGCCCACCGTTTCATCGTTTACTTCCTCACTGTCTATCCACTTGATTACCACCTGGGAACGGGTGTCAAAGCCCGCATGGTTCAGGCTTTCTATAATCGATAGATACGCGTCGTGAAGACGTACATATTTGCCCACAATCGCAATGGTGACCTTTCTGCTCCTGTCATGAATCCTTTCTATCATCTGCTGCCATTCCTGCAGGTCCGGTTCGGGAGTATCAAGATTCAGCTCCCTGCATACCACCTTGTCCAGCCCGTTTTTATGAAGCATCAGCGGCGCTTCATAAAGGCACGAGACCGTAATGTTTTCGATTACGCAGTCGGGCTTGACATTACAGAACAGCGAGATTTTCGCCTTGATGCTGTCGTCCAGCGGTTCATCCGCCCTGGCAATAATTATATTCGGCGATATTCCCATGGCCCTGAGCTCCTTGACGGAATGCTGGGTGGGCTTTGATTTATGCTCGCCGCTGCCTTTTAGATAAGGCACGAGCGTTACATGTATAAACAGGCAGTTGCTTTGACCGACCTCAAGTGATATCTGCCTTATCGCCTCAAGGAACGGCTGGCTCTCAATGTCGCCGGTGGTACCGCCTATTTCGGTTATCAGCACATCGGCATTGCTGTTTCTTGCGCCCTCATAAATGAAATCCTTGATCTCTCCCGTAATATGCGGAATGACCTGCACCGTTTCTCCCAGGTAAGCACCCGTACGCTCCCTGTTTAACACATTCCAGTAAACCTTTCCGGAAGTAAGATTGGACAGCTTGGTCAGATTCTCATCAATAAAACGTTCATAATGGCCCAGATCCAAATCCGTCTCCGCCCCGTCGTCCGTTACAAAAACCTCCCCGTGCTGGAACGGGCTCATGGTTCCCGGATCAACGTTGATATATGGATCCAGCTTCTGTGCCGCGACCTTCAATCCGCGCTGCTTTAACAGCCTTCCCAGGGATGCCGCGGTGATGCCCTTGCCAAGTCCTGATACAACTCCGCCAGTTACAAAAATATATTTAGTCATAATCCATCTTACCTCCGTTTCTGATTAAATCGTATTTTACATTTATTTCCATCTAACTGCATACCAATAGCTGCCTGTTATCTTCTTTTTTACTCCCATTCCACGGTTGCGGGCGGTTTTGATGTAATATCATAAACCACACGGCTCACGGAGCGGATTTCGTTCGTAATGCGGGTTGATATCCTCTCAAGCACCCTGTGGGGCAGGTGGGTATACCTGCAGGTCATAAAATCGCTGGTATTAACCGCCCTTAAGGCAATAACTCCGTCATACGTCCTGTCGTCGCCCTTTACTCCCACCGAATATGCACCGGTATATACGGCAAAGTACTGCTGAGGCTTCTTCTTAAGCTTGCCTATTTCCTCGCACATGATATGATCGGCCATGCGAAGCACCTCGAGTTTTTCCTGTGTGACCTCGCCCATTACCCGTATGGCAAGCCCGGGGCCGGGGAATGGCTGCCTTTCCGTCAAAATCTCCGGAAGCCCAAGCTTTCTGCCAAGCATCCGGACCTCATCCTTAAAAAGCCCGGACAACGGCTCTATAATCCTGGTAAATGCCAGGTTCTTGGGAAGGCCTCCGACATTATGATGGCTCTTTATGACAGCTCCGATATTTCCTCCCGACTCTATTACATCCGGGTAAATGGTGCCCTGCGCCAGGATACGGATATCTCCAAGCTTAGCGGCTTCCTCCTCAAATACACGGATGAACTCCTCGCCAATCAGCTTCCTCTTTCTTTCCGGATCCGTGACTCCTTTTATTTTGTTGAGGAACCGCTGCTGCGCGTTCACCCTTATGAATTTCAGGTCGTATTTTGAGAACACCTCTTCTATCTGGTCGCCTTCCTTGTAGCGCATAAACCCATGGTCTACAAATATGCAGTAAAGCTGTCCGGGTATGGCCTTTGACAAAAGGCTTGCGCATACCGAGCTGTCCACTCCGCCGGACAGGGCAAGAATCACCTTTTCGTCTCCGACCTCCTGCCTGATCTTTTTTACCTGCTTTTCTATATAATCGTCCAGGTTGTAGTCACCCGACGCCTTGCAGACACGGTAAAGGAAATTCCTTATAATATCTCTTCCCAGGTCCGTAAGCTCCACCTCGGGATGGAACTGGACACCATACAGCTTTGCTTTCGGATTCTCGCAAGCCGCATATGGGCAGTCTTTTGTCAGCGCCGTACCAAGAAAGCCTTCCGGCAGCCTGCTCACATAGTCACTGTGACTCATAAGCACGGTACTCTTTTGCGGCAGCTCCTTAAACAGCGGAGATTCCGTTACAAATGCCGCATCCACCCTGCCGTACTCGCTTTTTCCGCAGCGTTTCACCTCACCGCCGAGCATGTGGCACATAAGCTGCATGCCGTAGCATATGCCCAGGACCGGAATGCCAAGCTTGAAAAGCTCCGGATCGCAGGTTGGAGCATCGGGCAGGTATACGCTGTTTGGCCCTCCTGTCAGGATAATGCCGATAGGATTTAGTTCTTTTATCATGTCGGCCTTTATATGGCCGGGATGGATCTCGGAATATACCTTAAGCTCCCTCACCGTCCGAGCTATGAGCTCTTTGTATTGCCCTCCGAAATCCATAACCAGTATCATTTCTCTCATTTTTATATTTCCACCTCTCCGTCATACACCTTTATGCAGTCGCCTGTCATGAATACCGTTTCGTCCGTATACCGTATTACAAGCTCTCCGCCCTTTAACTCCACCAGTATATCTGAATCCTTGCTTCCATAGCCGTTAAGCACCGCCGCCACGGCTGAAGCGCAGGCCCCTGTTCCGCAGGCCATTGTTTCTCCGCTGCCTCTTTCCCATACTCTCATTTTCAGGTGATTGTGCCCCAGCACTTCGACGAATTCGGTATTCACACGGTCGGGGAACAACGGATGGTATTCAAACATCGGGCCAAGCTTTAATAGGTCCAGCTTGTCAACGTTCTCGCAGAATACCACGCAATGGGGATTTCCCATCGATACACAGGTTATTGCATATTCCTCGCCGCCGATATTCACCTTTCTTGCTATTACGCTTTCACCGTCAAGCTTTACGGGAATCTGCCCGGGACGCAGCTCCGCCTTGCCCATGTCAACCCTGACCGAGGATACCAGGCCGTTCTTGGTGTACAGCTTAAGCTTCTTTATTCCTGCCAGGGTATCTATGGTCATATCGGTCTTATTGACTATATTATTGTCATACAGGTATTTTGCAATACAACGGATTGCGTTGCCGCACATTCTTCCCTCACTGCCGTCCAGGTTGAACATGCGCATCCTGGCATCGGCCTTGTCTGACGGAAGTATCAGCACTATTCCGTCACTGCCCACTCCGTAATGCCTGTCGGACAGGTACACCGACAGGGATTCCGGGGAGTTTATCTCCTGGTCCATGCAGTTAATATATATATAATCATTTCCGCAGCTTTGCATCTTGGTAAACTTGATTTTCACGTGCTCGCTGCGCATATTGTTTATATCCACAAGCTCCGTGTTTATCTCGGTGTAGCCGGAAAGCAGGCAGTCCGCCAAGGCATTTGCCGTATTGACCGAGGTCAGGCACGGTATTCCCAGGGTGCATGCCCTTCTTCTTATTTTTACTTCGTCCAGCGCGGGATTTCTTCCCTTTGTGGACGTTGAAATGATATAGCTTACCTTTCCGCTTTCAAGAAGGGCAGCCGTATTGTTAACCTTTTCTTCATGAATTTTACCGACAGTCTGAACGGTAAGGCCCTTTTTGGTCAGGTATTCAGCCGTGCCCTTCGTGGCATAGAGCGTAAATCCGCACTGCTGCAGCTTTCTTGCTATGCCTGCCACCTCGGGCTTGTCGCTGTCCTTTACGGTAATCAGCACTCCGCCCTGCTTCTTAAGCTTGTAGCCCGCGGCAACCAGTCCCTTATACAGGGCTTCTTTCAGGTTCTTGCCTACGCCAAGGACTTCTCCGGTTGACTTCATCTCCGGCCCCAGGAGCGTATCCACATCCGCAAGCTTTTCAAATGAGAATACCGGTACCTTTACCGCCACATAAGGCGGAATCCTTGATATTCCGCTGCTGATTCCCATGGACAGCAGCGTCTCTCCCATGCTTACGCGGGTGGCGATATCACACATGGGCACACCGGTAACTTTGCTGATGTACGGCACCGTCCGGGATGCCCTCGGATTTACTTCTATAACGTAAAGGTCATTCTCATACAGGATGTACTGTATGTTTACTATACCCTTTACCTGCAGCGCCAGGCACAGCTTCTTCGTCAGTTCAAATATCCTGCCCGCAAGCTCGTCGTCCACGTTTACCGCGGGATAAACGGCTATGCTGTCGCCCGAATGAACGCCGGTCCTCTCAATATGCTCCATAATGCCCGGTATTACCACGTCAACACCGTCGCTAATGGCGTCCACTTCAAGCTCGATTCCCGACAGGTATTTGTCTATGAGCACCGGGTTCTCCTGCTTGCAGCGCAGTATTATCTCCATGTACTCACGGATATCGTCCGGCTCAAATGCTATAATCATGTTCTGCCCGCCAAGAACGTAAGAAGGGCGCATGAGCACCGGATAACCCAGCTTTTCCGCGGCTTCAAGGGCTTCCTTTTCTGTCATGACGCAGTATCCCTTCGGGCGCAGGATATGGAGCTTTTCAAGCAGCTCATCGAAACGGTTCCTGTCCTCGCTGATATCTATGCTGTCGGGTGATGTGCCTATTATGGGAACGCCGCGTTCATGAAGCTTCTTTGTAAGCTTGATTGCCGTTCCGCCGCCGAATGACACAACCACTCCGACGGGCTTTTCCATATTAATTATTTTCATTACGTCATCAATGCAAAGCGGTTCGAAATACAACCTGTCCGCCGTGTCAAAGTCGGTGGACACGGTCTCAGGGTTGTTGTTTATAATGACAACCTCGTATCCCATCTTCTTCAATGTCCATACGCAGTGCACGCAGGCGTAGTCGAACTCGATACCCTGCCCGATGCGGATCGGCCCGCTTCCCAAAACAACGACACGCGGCTTTTTCGATTTTTCTATGTGTTCGAGGGCTTCATTCTCCACCGCGTGTGAAACGGAATAGAAATACGGGGTTTCCGCCGCGAATTCTCCCGCGCATGTGTCGACCATCTTGAACGCGGTCGGTTTGGCTGTAATTTTCTTTTCATATATATTCTTAATGCCGTTCAGGAACCAGCGGTCAATTTTCGTTATGCTGTGAATTTCGTCTATGCCCATACCCCGGCTGATGGCTTCATAAATGACAAACAGGCGCTCGTCCGTAGCCCTGCGCATAAGCTCCCTTAACTCTTCATCGGTTTGCTTTGACAGCCTTGGCATTGAAAGGTCGCTCTGGCCGATCTCAACACCTCTTACCGCCTTAAGCAGGGCTTCCTCAAATGTGTCAGCAATAGCCATAACCTCACCAGTGGCCTTCATCTGGGTTCCAAGTTCCTTGTTGGCATATACGAACTTGTCAAAGGGCCACTTCGGAATCTTTACCGCCACATAATCCAGGGCGGGCTCAAATGAAGCATAGGTGTTGCCCGTAACGGCATTTATTATCTCGTCAAGGCGATAGCCGATTGCTATTTTCGTCGCAACCTTCGCTATGGGGTATCCGGTCGCCTTGCTTGCAAGGGCGGACGAACGGGATACCCTGGGGTTAACCTCAATCACGGCATACTCAAAGCTGTCGGGATTTAATGCGAACTGGCAGTTGCATCCTCCCTCCACACCAAGCTCCTCAATAATGTCCAGGGCCGCGGTTCTCAGCATCTGGTATTCCTTATCCGCCAAGGTAACGGCAGGGGCAATGACAATGCTGTCACCCGTATGTATTCCCACCGGATCGAAGTTCTCCATGGAACAAACGGTAATGGCATTGCCGTCCTTATCCCTCATTACCTCAAACTCGATTTCCTTCCAGCCGGCAATGGACTTCTCCACAATTACCTGGTGTATTGGTGACAATGACAGCCCGACCTCGGTTATTTCCATAAGCTCCGCCTTCGAATGAGCCATTCCTCCCCCGGTTCCTCCCAGGGTGAAGGCCGGACGGATTATGAGAGGAAAGCCCTCCTGCTCTGCAAAGTCGAAAGCTTCCTTTACGGTTGTCGCTATACAGGAAGGCACAACGGGCTGACCGATTTTCTTCATGGTCTCCCTGAACAGATAACGGTCCTCGGCCTTGTCGATGGTTTCGGGCTTGCTTCCCAAAAGCCTTACATTCATTTTCTCAAGGAATCCCTCACGGGCAAGCTGCATGCACAGGGTAAGGCCCGTCTGGCCGCCAAGTCCCGAAAGAATACTGTCGGGCCGTTCCTTTTCTATGATTCTCTTTACGGTTGTAAGCGTAAGAGGCTCTATATATATCTTGTCCGCGATGTTCCCGTCAGTCATAATCGTCGCAGGATTGGAATTGACAAGCACTATCTCGATTCCATCCTCCTTGAGCACGCGGCAAGCCTGTGTTCCTGCGTAGTCGAATTCCGCCGCCTGGCCTATGACAATCGGCCCCGAGCCTATGACCAGTACCTTTTTAATGCCAGCGTCACAGGGCATACTTGTATTCCTCCATTCTTCCTACAAACAAATCAAACAGGTATTTGGTGTCGTGGGGGCCATGGCAGGCCTCGGGATGGAACTGTACGGTGAAGGCATTGATATCCTTATACCAAATGCCTTCGTTGGTCCCGTCGTTTACATTGACAAACCATTCCTCGGCAATCTTCGTGTCGATGCTCTCCCTTTTTACCGCATACCCATGATTTTGGCTGCTGATATAAACTCTTCCCGTCTTTAAATCCTTTACCGGCTGATTGGCGCTTCTGTGGCCGTATTTCAGCTTGTATGTTTCAAATCCGTTGGCAAGCGCAAGGAGCTGATGCCCCAGGCAAATGCCAAAGATTAAGATACCGGTTTTCATAAGCTTTCTAAGGTTGTTTATAATTATGGTGTTCTCCGCAGGGTCTCCCGGGCCGTTGCTCAGCATGACCCCGTCCGGGGACAGGGATTCGATTTCTTCAGGCGGAGTATTCCAGGGAAGAACCCATACATTGCATCCTCTCTTTAGAAGTTCCCGCTTTATGTTCTCCTTCATGCCAAAATCCAATAAAGCTACATTATATTTGGAATTTTCTGTTTTGTAAAGCTTTTTTTCGGTACAGGATACCTCCGGCACGGCATTCCGGATTCTATATGATTTTATGCTCTCAAGGGATACCTCCCTGGGATCCTCGGCGGTTATCCTGCCGTTCATGACGCCCTGCTCCCTTATAATCTTGGTCAAAGCCCTTGTATCAATGCCATACAGTCCCGGAATATTCATCTCCTTTAAATACTCATCCAGAGTAGCTTCACATCTGAAATTCGAAGGTGTCATGCAGGGTGTCTTTACTATATAAGCCAGAGGCCCGGCCGACGCGCTTTCAAAATCCTCGCTTATAATGCCGTAATTGCCTATAAGCGGGAAGGTCTGAAGCACGATCTGTCCGTGATAGCTAAGATCCGTAAGGGTCTCTATATATCCGTTCATTCCCGTGGTAAATACTATCTCGCCGGTTACATCCCTTTCGGCTCCGAAGCCATAACCTTCAAAGAACATGCCGTTTTCCAAAACCAAGTTAAGCCTGTTCACTCTATAACCTCCTCAAGAGCCTGTTTCCTGCCTGAAACCTGGCTCTTATGCCCGGTAAAGCATCCGGTGCAAAAGCTTAAATTACATTTACCGCATGCATTAATTAAACCGTTAATGCTTATATATCCCAAACTGTCGGCACCTATCTGCCTGCAGATATCATCAATGCTCATGTTGTTTGCTATCAAATTCTCTTCGCTGTCTATGTCCGTGCCATAGTGGCAGGTGTGCATAAACGGAGGGGACGACACTCTCATATGCACCTCTTTAGCCCCCGCGCTCTTCAGGCTTCTTACAATTTTCTCGCTGGTTGTGCCCCGTACTATCGAATCGTCCACAAGCACAATCCTTTTGCCTTCAACATTGGCCTTTAGGGGATTAAGCTTAAGCCTTACCGCATTGTCACGCATGTCCTGCGTCGGGTAAATAAAGCTTCTTCCGATATAGCGGTTCTTTACAAATGCCGGAGCCAGCGGAATGCCGCTTCTTATGCTGTAGCCTATTGCGGCCTCCAAGCCCGAATCGGGGACTCCGCACACGATATCGGCTTCCACAGGGTATTCCTCCGCCAGGGTCATTCCCATGTTCACCCGTGCTTCATATACGCTGAGCCCGTCTATAATCGAGTCATGCCTTGCGAAATATACATATTCGAAAATGCACAGGCCGCTTTGAACGTCATCATTCTTTATAACAACCTCTTCATAGGTTATTTCGCCGTTTTCAATAATAATTACTTCCCCGGGACGCACGTCACGGATAAAGTCATATCCGCAGGTGTCAAGGGCGCAGCTTTCGGATGCCGCGGCTATTCCGTCCTTGTTCTTGCCTATGCAAAGCGGCCGGTATCCGTTGGGGTCGCGCATGACAATCAGCTTGTTTTCACTGCTTGCTATGACCAGGCTGAATGCTCCTTTAAGATAGCTTCCGGCCTTTATAACACCCTTTAAGGTGTCCTGTTCCCTGGTTATACAGTACGCTATCAGCGCCGAAACCACCTCACTGTCGCTGGTGGCGTTAAAGTCCACACCGAAGCTTTTTAGCCTGCGCCTAAGCTCCAGCGCATTGGTTATATTTCCGTTATGGGCCGTGGCTATACGGCCTGTCAGGTACTCCGTGACGAAGGGACCGACATTTTCTATCGTGTTGCTTCCGGTCGTGGAATACCTGGTATGTCCGACAGCGATATGCCCTTTTAGGCGATTTCTAAGAATATTCCCTGAGAAAACCTCGCTTACGAGGCCGACATCTTTATGGCATATGATCTTGCCGTTATTGGTTACGGCTATTCCGGCCCCCTCCTGGCCCCTGTGCTGGAGCGTGAGAAGACCGTTGTATGTTATTCCGGCAGCCTCCTCATTTGTGGTGCTTACGCCGAAAACCGCGCATTCTTCATGAAGCTTGTCATTAACTTTCATAAGTTTTTAATATCCCCTCTGCTATGACTCTTCTTGTGGTCCTCATATCCATTGCCTGTTTCTCTATATACCTGTGGGCCTCCTGCTCGCTCATTCCCAGGTAGGAGATGAGTATGCATTTTGCCCTGTCGATAATCCTTATATCCTCTATCTTTTGTTTCAGCTTGCTGTTTTCATCTTGTATTGTTTTAACCCGCGCCGCGGCCGATTTTGCAAGTTTTAAGGCAGCCCAAAACAGTGCTCTGCTGACCGGTTTTGAAACTGTCAAAACCCCGTAATCCTCGGTCATGGCAGACACCTCGTCAAAAAACTCGCTTTTCACAACAAGAATAACCTGGCTTATTCCTCTGGAAGCAACATGCTTTGACAGGCTTTCTCCCGATTCGTCACTCAGCGGCGCATTAATGACCACTAGGTCGAAGTCGCATTCCATCAAAAGGCGTCTTGCTTCCCCGCCGGTCTTTACGGTGACAATTTTGCCAATAGATGCAGAGCCTAATATCTCGCTGAAGAATTCCGCACCCTTTTCAGATGAGGAAACGATTAGAGCGCTATCCATTGGACCACCAGCTTTCCTAGTCAGAATAAAAAGGATTAAAGAACGCTAAAGTACCGCTCGCGGTAAAACTGTGCCTTGTCGGAAGCGTCGCTGAAAGCCTTTGCTTCCGCTTCCTTGAAGGTTAAGATTCTTGCCAGAAGCTCCTCACCGACAATTTCCTTTACAAAGATGCTGTTCTTTGCCAGCGCGATCGCCTCGTCAAGGCTTTCGGGCAGCTTGGTCAGTGAACCTGTTACGCTTTCATCGGCGGTGTACAAGTTCGCATCCACGGCCGGAGGCAGCTCCCTCTTCGACTTGATACCCTCAAGACCCGCCGCCATAATCAGCGCAAATGCCAGGTACGGGTTGATGGCAGGATCGGGTGAACGAAGCTCCATGCGCACCTTTTCATCCATGGCCGCGGGAATTCTTATAAGCTGAGACCTGTTCTGATGGGACCATGATACATATTTGGGCGCCTCGAACCTGCCCAGCCGCTCGTAAGAATTGCAGGTCGGATTAAGGAACAGTGTCATCTCCGGAACCTTATCCAGTATTCCGGCTATGAAGCTCTCCGCAATTTCCGAATGCCCCTGGGATGCATTCCTGAATACATTGAATCCGTTCTGTGAAATGGAGATGTTAACATGAAGCCCGCTTCCAGGCTCATTCAGCAAAGGCTTTGGCATGAATGAAGCAAACAGCCCGTTCCTTGCCGCTATGGCCTTTACAACCGATTTGAAGGTTAACATATTGTCCGCGGTGGACAGTGCGTCGCTGAACTTGAAATCTATTTCATTCTGTCCGGGACCCTGCTCATGATGGGATGACTCCACGTGGATTCCCATTTCCTCAAGGCATAATGCCATCTCCCGGCGGATATTCTCTCCCTTGTCAAGCGGCAGTATGTCAAGATAACCGCCCTTATCCAGCGTCACATCCGTCGGTTCGCCGTTTTCATCAGTCTTAAAGAGGTAGAATTCGCATTCGGCTCCGATCTTGCATACATAACCAAGCTCGTCAAACTGCCTTACCACCTTTTTAAGCAGGTAGCGGCTGTCATGGACGAATATGGAACCATCGGGGTTTTTTATGTCACAAAAGAAACGAACCACTCTTCCCGGGCCGGGTCTCCACGGCAGAACGGTAAGGGTGGCTGGATCCGGGAAAAGCAGCAAGTCCGATTGGGTAACATCCTTGAATGCCTTTATTGCCACTGCATCAATGGATACACCGTGTTTGAACGCGTCGGGAAGCTCATCCGGAAGAATCGCTATATTTTTTTGGGTCCCGAAGGGGTCGCAGAATGCAAGCCTGATAAACTTGACGTCATTTTCCCTGACGAACTGCAATACCTCTCTTTCAGTCGTATTCATGTGTTAACCCTCCATTTCTTCATTCCTTTTTATTCTATTAAAAGCTGAAAAAATCCATTTTGTCAACAAATCTTTTATTTTGTCGGTTAATTTACGGTATACATCTGTTTGTACGGGTTCTTGGCGTTAGGCCTTAGCACATAGAAGGTATCGCCTGCAATCTGATCAAACGGCAGATTGAAAATCCTGCAGAACTCCTCCAGGTAAGGCAGGATTTCTTCCATGTCCTCCTTCTCGGCCGTCTTGGCTACAACCTGTTCGGGAAGATACCCGAGGTCCTTGCTGCTGCGGATGAATATGCATCCGCCGTGCATGCCCGTTCCCGTGAAATTGCCTACGGGAAGGCTTTCAATTCCGATACCGAGGACGATAATGACCCCGCCGGCAAGATATTCGCCAAGAAAGCTTCCCACCTTGCCTCCCACAACGATAACGGGCTTTTTGTCCTTGTACTGTTTCATGTGGATGCCGGTCCGGTATCCCGCATTGCCCCTTACATATATGACACCGCCGCGCATGGCATATCCCAGCGCGTCCCCGGCGTCACCATAAACTATAATCCTGCCTTCGTTCATGGTATCGCCAACTGCATCCTGCACATTGCCGTTGACCTTGATAACGGTGCCGTCAAGGTATGCCCCAAGGGCATTGCCCGGCGTTCCCTCTATGGTTATTGTTTTATCCTTAAGACCACAGCCGATAAAGCGCTGCCCATAGCAGTCGCTAACCAGAACATCTCCGTCGGCGGCCTTGATCTTTTCATTCAGTTCCTTGAATTCCAAATTTAAAGCCGAAATCTTAATCATACGGCACCTCCTAACTTGCAGCTGCGGACTTCCCTTGTAAATGCCATAAGGCCCGGCTTTTCACAAACAAGGGAGAAATCTATGCTCGACAGCGGTATCTGCTCACGAATCAGGCTTGTATATATTCCCGCCTTATCGACATGCCCTATAAGGATATAGCCGTTTAACCTGTCGTTGCTGTAAAAGAGCTTCTTGTAGCTTCCGTCCTTTTTGTCGGTGTATGTATCCCCGCTGTAGCTGCCGGCTGTTATGATATGAAGTCCGAAAAACCCTATTGCGTTCATGGGAATGGCCTTTTCAAAGCTCATGTCCCCGCCGGCCATGTTGGCACCGGCGCATTCACCCTGCATGTACGCGTTGGGCAGCAGCGCCATGATTTTTGCCTGGCCGCTTGATATGTCCAATGTCTGGGTGCAGTCACCCGCCGCATATATGTCCTTTGCGGAGGTTTCGGATCTGCCGTTGATTACGATACCCCTGTCGATTTCGGCAATACCGCTTAGAAGCTTCGTGTTTGGCCGTACACCCACGGCTATAACCAATATGTCAAAGTTTACGGTGCTGCCGTTGTCAAGCTCCGCAACACCCCTGTCAAAACGCTTGACACCGGAAGATAGTATGAACCTTATTCCCTTGTTTTCCAGGTGTTCCTGCACCAGGGCGGCTCCATCCGTATCCAGGATGCTGGAGAGAATCCTCGGAGCCAGGTCGACAACTGTTATGCTTTTTACCTTGTCAAGAATTCCTTCCGCGCATTTGAGCCCGATAAGCCCGGCACCAAGAATTAATACATCCTTATCCCTGCCAAGGCTTGCCTGAAGCCCTTTCGCATCATCCAGGCTCATAAACGTGTGCCTGTCGGGTACCGTATCCAGTCCCTCGATTGGCGGGACGAAAGGCGATGAGCCGGTGGCGACCAGCAGCTTGTCATATGATATTTCACTGCCGTCATCCAATATGACGCATTTTGTGTCCGGATCAATCTTCTGTGCGGATCTTCCGGCCAAAAGCAGGCAATTGTTCCTCTCGTAGAACGTATCGTCCCTGTACTTCATTTTCTGTTCGTCGGTTTTGCCGGCAAGCAAATACGAGATGAGAGGGCGGGAGTAAGTATGATAAGGCTCGCTTGAAATAATTATGATTTCCCCCGATTTGTCAAGCTGCCTGATTTTTTCCACGGCTCCGATTCCGGCCGCTGAGTTTCCTATGATAACATACCTCACTTCGTTCACCCTCTTTCCTCAAATACAATTGCCCCGTTGGGACATCCCTTAACACAGGCGGGCGTTTTGTCGCTTGTTCGTATGCAGAGCTCGCACTTGCGCACGGTCTTTCCCTCGGAATATGATATGGCACCGTAAGGACAGCACAAAATACAGGTATAGCATCCGATGCACCGGTCGGTATCGATGGTTATGACCCCGTCCGATATGGTCAGCGCTCCCGTTATGCAGCCTTTGACGCACAGCGGCTCTCTGCAGTGACGGCAGGATACCGCAAAGCATACCTCGTCTTTCTCTTCTATTCTTATTCTCGGATTGATCTTGATATCCTTGAGGGCCCTTGCCATATCGGTCTCGTTTGTATCGGCAAAGGCACAGTAATATTCGCACAGGTGACAGCCAAGACACCATTTTTCATTTACGTATACCCTCTTCATTCGGTCACCCCTTCTCAAGATAGTCGTCCCGTCCGGCTCCGACAGATACATATCGTATCGGGCATCCCACGGCCTTTTCTATATATTGAATGTAATCCCTGGCCTGCTTCGGCAGGTCCTCGTATTTCCTGCATCCGGATATGTCCGTCTTAAACCCGTCCAGGTATTCATATATGGGCTTAGCCCTTTTCAGCCTGTCGCCGTACGGGAAGTCCCCGCATCTTTCCCCGTCGATCTCATACGCGACGCATACGGGTATTGTGTCCATATAGGACAGGACATCCAGCTTCGTCAGGGCTATATAATCCGCCCCCTGTACCTTGACCCCGAACCTGCTGGCCGGAATATCAAACGCACCGACCCTGCGCGGCCTTCCGGTGGCGGCACCGTATTCGGCGCCGGCTTCGCGCAGCGCATCGGCTTCCGGTCCGAAAAACTCGGCGGTAAATGGGCCTTCACCCACGCAGGATGAATATGCCTTCATTACGCCTATTACCTTGTCAAGCTTTGCTCCCGGTATGCCCGCTCCCGTGGTTGCGTAGGATGCCAGGGTCTGCGATGACGTGGTAAACGGATATATTCCGTAATCTATGTCACGAAGGGCACCAAGCTGTGCCTCGAACAGTATTTGCTTATTTTTCTCCACCGCATCATACAGATAGGCCGTCGTATCGGTTATATATGGAAGAAGCGGCTTTCCAAATTCCATCAGCCATTGATATATCAGCTCGACGGACAGCCTTATCTGGCCGTATCCGCTCATTGTAATATTCTTCCATTCGAGAATGTCCGAAAGCTTATCCATAAGTGTGCCCAGTTCGAGAAGGTCGCCCATACGCAGGCCCTTCTTCAGGTATTTATCTCCGTAAACAGGGGCAATGCCGCGCCTGGTGGAGCCGTATTTCTTGTCCGCCAGCCTCTCCTCTTCCAGGATATCCTGCTGCCTGTGATAAGGCATGCATATGAAAGCCCTGTCGCTGATTTTTAATTTCTCCGGCGTTATCTTTACTCCCTTGCTTTTAAGGACGTCTATCTCCCCGCAGAGATGCTCCAAATCAATAACCATGCCGCATCCCATGACATTCACCGCATTGTCCCGCAGTATTCCGGAAGGAAGCAGGTTCAGTATGAACTTGCCCTTTTCGTTGACCACGGTATGGCCCGCGTTGTTGCCTCCCTGGTAGCGGCAGATTATATCATAATCGGCGGACAGCAGATCCACCATCCGGCCCTTTCCTTCATCTCCCCAGTTTATTCCCACTATGGCAGTCAGCATATAATCCTCCTTGATTATTAAACATTTATTTGAACCTCAACACCCAACAGGTTCTTGTTCTTATTAAGAAGCCGCGTCACCTTGCACAGGAATTCCTCGGTCTGTTCCTTTGCCCTTCCGATAAACGCCGAAGGATCGGTCAAGCAGTCAAGCTCCTCCTTGGTGAGTCCGAAAGCCTTGTCTGAAAGTATGCGCTTAAGCAAATCATTTTCCCCGCCTTCCTGCTTAACCTGCTCGGCCACCGCCCTGGAATGGACGCGGATGCGCTCATGAAGCTCCTGCCGGTCTCCTCCCTTTTTGACACAGTACATAAGTATGTTTTCCGTGGCCATGTAGGGCAGCTCCTCGTCCAGGTGCTTCTTTATCATCTTCGGGTAAACCTTAAGGCCGCTTACGATGTTAAGGTAAAGGGACAGTATGGCGTCCGTCGCAAGAAATGCCTCGGGTATGGATATCCTGCCGTTTGCGGAATCATCAAGGGTTCTCTCAAGCCACTGCGTACCTGCCGTAAACGCGGGATTCTGCGCAACTGCCATCACATAGCGGGCAAGAGAGGTTATCCTTTCACTTCTCATGGGGTTCTTCTTATATGGCATCGCCGATGAACCGATCTGGCCGGCCTCGCTGGGCTCCTCCACTTCTTTCAGGTGGGATAGCAGGCGGATGTCATATGAAAACTTTGACGCGCTCTGCGCTATTCCCGAAAGCACGGACAATACATAATAATCGACTTTTCTCGGGTATGTCTGGCCGCTTACGTCATACACGCCGTCAAAGCCCATTTTTTCTGCAATCTTCTGGTCAAGAAGCTTTACCTTCTCATGGTCTCCCTCAAAGAGGGCAAGAAAACTTGCGGCCGTGCCTGTAGTTCCCCGGCAGCCAAGCAGCTTAAGATTGCCAAGGACAAAATCAAGCTGCTCCAGGTCCAGCATAAGGTCCTGTATCCACAGGGTCGCCCTTTTGCCGACCGTGGTCGGCTGCGCAGGCTGAAAATGGGTATATGAAAGGCACGGAAGCTTCTTGTAGCTGTTGGCGAAATCGTACAGCTTGGCAAGAACGTTAAATATCAGCTTTCTTATTTGAATTAGCCCGCTTTTCATAAGAATTATATTAGTGTTGTCCCCAACATAGCAGGACGTTGCGCCCAGGTGGATTATGGGCTTGGCCAGCGGGCACTGCTCGCCGTATGCATGGATATGGGCCATGACGTCATGGCGAAGCTCCTTTTCCTTTTCCCTAACCACTTCGTAATTTATGTCATACAGGTGAGCCTTCATTTCCTCTATTTGCTCTTCACTGATCGGAAGCCCCAGCTCACGCTCGCTTTCCGCAAGAGCCACCCACAGCTTCCGCCAGGTCGAATACCTGTTGTCATCGGAAAATATTCTCTGCATTTCCTCGCCCGCGTACCTTACGCAAAGCGGGTTTTCATATCTGGATGACATTCTTTAACCTCCTTAAAACGTCCCGGTACCCGTCAAGCACATTTCCAAGATCCTGCCTGAAACGGTCCTTATCCAGCTTGCAGCCGGTGTCCGCATCCCAGAAGCGGCAGGAATCCGGTGATATCTCATCACAGAGTATTATTTCATCTCCTGCCCTTCCAAATTCAAGCTTGAAGTCCACCAGCTTAATACCCGCCTTTAAGAACAGCTCCGACAAAAGCTCATTTATCTTCAGAGCCTGCGCGGTCATTTCCTTAAGCTCTTTTTCCTCAGCGATACCAAGGGCTGTAATCTGGCTCTTGTTGATCATGGGGTCTCCAAGGGCGTCGCTCTTAAGGCTGAACTCAACTATCGTGTTCTTTAACGGTGTGCCCTCCGCAACACCGTATTTCTTTGAAAGGCTGCCTGCGGCAACATTGCGGATGATTACCTCGACCATGATTATCTCCGCCTTCCTTACCAGTACGGTGCAGTCGTCGATAACCCTTATCAGGTGGGTCTTGACGCCGTGCTTTTCCAGGTACGCATAAAGAAGGTTCGAGATCTCAGCATTGAGCTTTCCCTTTCCCGGAAGCTCCTCCTTTTTAACCCCGTTAAAGGCTGTTGCCGTGTCCTTATACCGGATGATTAGGCTGTTTTCGTCTTCGCCTTCATAAATTATCTTGGATTTTCCTTCATATAATATCCTTTCCATTTTACCCTCCAATATTATTCCCCTGCGTGTTTGATTCCAAGAATTTCTAGCTCTTTTTCATTTAAGCCGACTCCGCGAAGCATAAGCCGGTTGCCCTTCAGGCTCTCGATGGAGTTGATTCCCATGCCGCCCATCATTTCCTTGATTTCATGCTGCCATGCCTTCATCAGGTTCACCAGGCGTTTGTAGCCGATGTCGGGATTGAGCCTCTTCACAAGCTTAGGTACCTGTGTGGCTATGCCCCAGTTGCATTTTCCGGAGTGGCAGCTTCTGCACAGGTGGCAGCCAAGGGCCAGCAGCGCCGCGGTTGCGATGTAGACACAATCGGCTCCCAGTGCCACCGCCTTTACTACGTCAGCGCTTGAGCGGATGCTTCCACCGACAACCAGGGAAACGGTTTCCCGGATTCCCTCGTCACGAAGCCGCTTATCAACGCTGGCAAGCGCAAGCTCAATCGGAATGCCCACGTTGTCCCTGATTCTTGTGGGTGCCGCTCCGGTGCCGCCCCTGAATCCGTCAATGGCAATTATGTCGGCACCGCTTCTTGCTATGCCGCTTGCAATCGCCGCCACATTATGTACGGCCGCTATCTTTACGATGACGGGCTTTTCATAATTGGTTGCTTCCTTCAGCGAGTAAACAAGCTGTCTTAAATCTTCTATTGAATATATGTCGTGATGGGGTGCGGGAGAAATAGCGTCGGTTCCCTCGGGTATCATGCGGGTCCTTGATATGTCTCCCACGATCTTTGTACCGGGAAGGTGTCCGCCGATACCGGGCTTTGCTCCCTGGCCCATCTTAATCTCGATGGCCGCGCTGCTTCTTAAGTAGTCCGGATGAACTCCGAAACGTCCCGAAGCAACCTGAACGATTGTATTCTTGCCATAGCGGTAGAAGTCCTCATGAAGCCCGCCTTCACCGGTGTTGTAGAAAATGCCAAGCTCCTCGGCCGCCCTTGCAAGGCTTTCATGGGCGTTATAGCTGATGGAGCCGTAGCTCATGGCACTGAACATAACCGGCATGGAAAGGGTCAGGTGGGGTGAGAGGTTATTCTTAAGCTTTCCGTTTTCATCCCTTTCTATACTCTTGGGCTTCGACCCAAGAAACACCTTGGTTTCCATGGGCTCACGAAGCGGGTCGATGGAGGGGTTTGTTACCTGGGATGCATTTATCAGGATCTTGTCAAAGTAAACCGGAAAGTCCTCGGGATTGCCCATGCTGGACAGAAGCACTCCTCCGCTTTCCGCCTGACGGTAGATTTCATTTATGGTCTTGTTGCTCCAGTTGGCATTTTCCTTGTAGGTGTTATCCGTTTTTACAATCTTGAGGGCCCTGGTCGGGCACAATGCCACACACCTGTGGCAGTTTACGCATTTTGAGTCGTCACAGACCATTTTATTGGCATCCGCCAGGTACTGGTGCACCTCGTTGGCGCATTGGCGCTCGCATACGCGGCACACAATGCACCGGTCATAATTTCTAACAACTTCATATTCGGGATATAGATAATTAACTGCCACTTTCGGCACCTCCATTCAAACGTACAATCACGGGTTCACCGCCGCTGGGGAACCATACCCGGTCCAGATCGGGCTCGACGATTCTTATGGCCGCCTCTTCACTGGACACATAAACCTTGTCGCCCTTTTCGCCAACGACCATGCTTCTGAGCTTCAGGCGGTCGTTAAGCGCCATAAGCCCGCCTTCAAATCCAACAATGATTGAGAACGGGCCTGTGATAAGCTGGGACGCGAATACATTTCTCAGGTACTCATGGACGGCACGCTTCTCCGGCTCCATGCGGCTGATGGTCTGCCAGAACGGTGCGGCAATAACCGCCGCAATTTCTTCCAGCGTCAGTCCCTTTTTCCTGTGAAGATAGTCGAATATATAGGTAATAACCTCCGTATCCGTAAGCAGGGTGCATTTATACCCGTACATCTCGATGGCACGGCGGTTGGCGTCATAGGAGGAAATCTCCCCGTTATGTACCACCGTATAATCAAGAAGCGCAAAAGGATGGGCACCTCCCCACCAGCCTGGGGTATTGGTCGGATAACGGCCATGGCAGGTAAAGCAATACCCTTCGTATTCCTCAAGCCTGTAGAACCTGCCTACATCCTCAGGGTAGCCTACCGCCTTGAATACACCCATGTTCTTCCCGCTGGAGAATACATACGCGCCGTCAATCCTTGTATTTACACGAAATACGCATCTGGCCACGAACTCCCGCTCGTCAAGCTGGCTTTCGGACAGCTTCGTATTGAGCGGTGTGACGAAATATCTCCAAATCAGCGGCTCATCGGTTATTTCTTTAACTTTCCTTGTAGGAATCTTTGAAAGGTTAATTATATCAAAATGCCTTTCCAGAAACTCTTCGCAGTTTTTCTTGGCGGCAATATTGTCGTAGAAAATATGCAGTGCGTAGAAATCCTTGTATTCCGGATAAATCCCATAGCCTGCAAAGCCTCCCCCGAGGCCGTTTGAACGGTCGCGCATAACGGTAATGGCCTTAATGATGGCTTCGCCGCTCATGCGTTTACCCGTCTTATCAATAATTCCCGCTATGGCACATCCTGACGGTATCCTGGCTTGACCTTCCAACATATCTAAAACCTCCTGGTGTAAAATCATCGGAAAATGTAAAAGGCGTCCATCACATAATGCGTGTATCTGACTAACCGGCCGAATGCCCGGCTAACCAGTAATTTCACATTATCTGATGAACGCCTTTGTTCAATCAATGCAATTAGTATAATACATGAATTTCTATTTGTCAAACGTCAAGAAGAAATTTTTATTATCATATGCTAGCTTTTCTTCTTTATGCATGAATTGAAAGCGTCTCTCATGGCGGGATTGCTTATCATCCTTCCATGGATGTCAAACCTCGAACCGTGACATGGGCAATCCCATGTCATTTCATTCTTGTTCCATTCTAGCTTGCATCCCAGATGAGGGCACTTGGTATCTACAAAAAAATACTTGTCGTCAACGTCGCGGTATACCCCGGTTCTCTTACCGTTATGCCTAATGACACCGGCTTCTCCCCGCCCGATATTCTTCAGCTTGTCATGGGGGATATTAAGATGCTGCGAAAGCAGGCTGACGGATATAATGCCGGCATCCTTGAGCAGCTTTCCGGTACCTGACAGCATAAGCCTTCGGGGTGTGTAAACCTTCTTAAATTCATTCTTCCTGCCGGTTATCATATCGCTTATAATCATGGCGGACACCATGGAGCCTGTCATGCCCCACTTGTTAAAGCCCGTTGCTACATAGATATCCGGTGTCCTAACCGAATACAATCCTATATAAGGGACGCTGTCGGGCGTCATGCAGTCCTGGTTCGACCAGTAATATTTTATTCTTGAGCCCGGATACCACTGCCTTGCGGCCTTCTCAATCCTTCCGTAGGAATCGGGCGCATGATATTTCCCTGTCCTGTGACTGCCTCCTCCAAGTATAATATATTCCTTATATTTTCTGAATGTGAATCCGTCGGGGTCCGCATCCAGGTACATTCCGCGAAAATCATCCAGGGCCTTGCCGCAGCCTTCCAGCGCAGCAAGATAAGAACGCTCCTGGTGAAGCCTTATGAAATAATATCCCGGGATATTGATAAACGGGTAATGGGTGGCTATGACAATCTTCCTGGCATTTACGCTTCCCTTGTCCGTTACGATTAGTCCGTCCTTGTATATCCTTGTCACCCGGGTATTCTCATATATGTCAAGACGATTCGCAACAGCATCAAGGAACTTGATCGGATGGAACTGCGCTTGGTTGTCAAATCTTATTGCCGCCTTTACCTTGAAGGGCAAGGTGGTCTCCCTGGTGAATACGGCAGGCAGCCCGAGCCTTAGGGCGGCATCAACCTCATCCATGATTTTCTGTTCGTCATCCAATGTATATATATAATTAGGAAGCATTTCAAAATCGCAGTCGATGTTATACTTGCTTATAATCTCCTTGTATTTCTCAATTGCCAGCTGGTTTGACGCGGCATATTCCAGGGCTCTCTGCTCGCCCTTGCCGGTTATAAGCTTCTTATATATAAGGCCATGCTGGGAGGTTATCTTGGCGGTGGTGTTCTTCGTGATTCCTCCTCCGACCTGCCTGCACTCAAGCACAACGGCATGGACTCCTCTCTGCTTAAGAAGAAGCGCGGTCAGCACTCCCGCAAGCCCTCCTCCGATAACCGCCACGTCGGTTTTAATGTCTTTTTCAAGGCCCAGCTTCGGTTTATGCTGCTCCTGAATCCATAAGGATTCGCCCCGTTCCCTGCCTTCTTCTCCGAATGTTCCGTTTTCCTTCCACAAAATTGTCATCTTATCACCTCAAGGCTATGTTTCTCAAAAAAGGCATAAATTATTCCGGCCTTGAAAATGATGAAAATAAAAACAATATTTTCTCTATAAATTGCTTATTGAAATTAAAAAATTATTATGCTATAATCTAATCCGTGCCGTATGTGACTACCAATAACATTATTAAAAAGTGGCGCAACAGAATATGCAGTTGTGGCGGAATTGGCAGACGCGCTAGATTCAGGTTCTAGTCCGGGTTAACTGGGTGGGGGTTCAAGTCCCCCCAACTGCAGTTAAAAAAGAAGAGACGAATGATGTAAGTCGTTCGTCTCTTCTTTTTACTAAAGCGGATGGACTTGAACCCCTGTTCAAAAGCTGAACGCAGTTAATTATCACATGGTTATATACCGTTCCGACCTAATCATATGAAACGATGAATAAATTGAGTGCAGGGGATTTGAACCCATGTCTAAAATATGAACCCGGTTCTGTCTCCGAAATATTCCTTCATCCATACCATCATTTCGCCCGGTTTTCTGTTGCACCAATAGCAGTACGGTATTGCGATAAACTCCTTTTGCTCCCAGACAATGCCCGTATCCTTATAAAGCTCATCCGGGTTCCAGTTTTCCTGTGATATTTTCATACCCTTTACTTTAAGCACCGTAGTGCCTCCGAGCAAATCCTCATGATATTCCTCGGTTATAGGCTGCCTTGTATCTATGAAGCATGCGGACAGGTTGCTTCCGTTATCGACTTCCTCCAGGCAGTATACAAGGGGCCCTTTTGTAATGGCCACCCTTCCGCTGTCTGCCCGCACCAGGGGATTGGCGTGAACGAATTTGGGAGTCAGGTCAAATTTTATTTCAATCTCCTTTTGCCCGTTTATCCTGATATACTGGTATCCCTTATCATACCCTTCTTTTCCGATATCGGCACCATCAGCGGTTATGCTGTATTTGTTTACATAACCGGGTATCCGGACTGCAAGGTTAAACTCCATTCCCTCATTATCTTCCAGCAGTATTTTAATGTTCCCGTCGAAGGGAAACCTCGTTTTTGTTGTTAAATTAATATATCTTTCTCCAAACTTTACTCTTGCTTTTCCTTCAACAAACAGGTTCACCCAAAGGGTATCCTCCGCCTGGGCATATATGTACTCGGCCAAGGAAGCCAGCGTCCTTGCTATATTGGGCGGACAGCAGGCGACACCAAACCATTTTTGGCGGACAGGCTTTACATGCTCCATGGATGTTCTCGGCAGGCAATTGTCAGGCCATACTTCCAGGGGATTCACATAGAAGAAGCTCTTGCCGTCCATGGCGATTCCTGAAAGCACGGTGTTATACAAGGCCTTTTCAACCACATCCATGTATTTGCTGTCCCGGGTAATCTGCATCATCCTTCTTCCAAACAACGCCAATCCTATGGAAGCGCAGGTTTCACCGTAATTGCTGCTGTTGGGCAGGTCATAATCCGTCGTGAATCTCTCAAGAATGCCGGAACTGCCGATAGCCCCGGTAATATACATCCTCTTTGTGGTTATGTTGTCCCAAAGCCTCATGCAGCTTTCCAAAAGCTCCCTGTCATTATAATAATAAGCCAGGTCGGCCATAGCGCAGTACATGTACACCGCCCGGACGGCATGCCCTTCTGCAGTTGTCTGTTCCCTCACGGGCAGATGGGACTGTGAATATAAAGGAAGATACTCGGAAAACTCGTTAAAAATTCTCTCATATTCCGGTCTTTGTTCTTCTATTTTAAAATAATTTGGCTGATATCCCCGCCGGTCTATAAATGCCTTGGCCTGATCAAGATATTTTTTATCACCCGTAACCTCGTACAGTTTTACTAAAGCCAGTTCTATTTCCTGATGGCCGGGATACCCCTTATTATTCTTGTTTTCTCCAAACACATCGCAGATTAAGTCCGCGTTGCGAAGCATTATATTCAGGAATTTATCCTTGCCGGTAGCTTTATAATAAGCGACCGCGGCTTCAATCATGTGACCGGAAGTATACAGCTCATGCCCTTCCTTTAAGTTGGTCCACCGAAGATTCGGTTTTTTTATCGTGAAATAAGTATTCAGGTATCCTGTCTCGTCCTGAGCCTTTCCAATCAGATCTATAACCTCATCCGCAAGCTTTTCCAGTTTCTCATTTGGATTCCATTCAAGGGAGTACGCGACCGCCTCCAGCCATTTTGCCAGATCCGTATCTTGAAAGACGGCTCCCTGGAACTCTCCGTCCTTCTCTTTGGCGGCAATTTTGAAATTGCTTATGCAATAGCTTGGTTCAGCCCCTTCCACCCTGTCGTTCAATATATCCCACTGATACGGTATTATCACATCCGGTACAAGATTAATATATTTATTCCAATATGCATCGTTTATTGTTATATCTTTCAAAGGCAACGATTTAAGCTTAATCATTCCCTATCCTCCGTTTATATTGCTTTATTTATTGTCTGACTTTCGATGTTGAATCGCGTTTTATCACCTGACAGGGAAGGACGATTTGCTGGGGATTCTTGGAATCTCCATTTATGGATTCAAGCAGCATGTTGAAAGCCTGTTTTCCGATGTCCCGCAGAGGCAGATTCATCGTGGTAAGTGAAGGATATAAATACCGGGAAATATCCCGATTATCAAATCCAGCTATTGATAAATCATCCGGTATTTTTATCCCAAACTCTGTAGCTGCGCGATAGCACCCTGCCGCCATAATGTCATTCAGGGCAAATATGGCAGTCGGCGGCTCCTTTAAATTCAAAAGGCATATTGCATTTTCATAACCTGAATTATATTCCCAGTCACCATACCTGATATATTCATCCGGCAGGGACAACCCGTTTTCTTTCATGGCCTGCCTGATTCCCTCCAGGCGCATCTGTGTGGGATACGCGTCTCGATATCCGCCAATAACGCCTATTTTCGCATGTCCAAGGCTTATCAGGTATTCAGCCATCATTTTTGCGCTGTTTAAATCATCATAAGTTATATAGTCCCTTGCATTGGTACAGCTTGAGTATGCATAGACCAACGGAATATCCATAGGTTCTACCAGGTCATTGATGACCCTGTCGTGCATGCATACATAGATTATGCCCGATACCATTGATTTGCGCAGCAGCTGCACTCCTTTTTTAATCCTGTCGGTATAATCTAATATCTTTGTATAATTAGGCCATATCTTCTCATATAAATGCAGATCATGTACAACCATCTGGTATTTTTCCCTTTCAAGCTCTGACCCTATTCCATTGACGATATCCGGGACAGGGAAACACCTGATGTCCTCCACAATAACCCCTATTGTATATGTTTTCCCTGTTCTGAGATTCGTGGCTACGATATTGGGAGTATAATTGAGAGCCTTAATGGCCTCATTTACCTTTTTAACAGTTTCATCGCTCAGTTTTTTTGTATTGTTGATAACATAAGATACAGTAGCCGTTGATACTCCCGCCATTTTCGCAATTTCCTTTATTGTAGCCATCTTTACACCTCTTCTTTTGATATGAATATTATCCGCTTCGCCTTATCCCTTCAGTCCCGATGTTTTTATACCCTCTACCAGATAGCTTGAACCGAAAAAGTACAGCAGCATGGGAGGGATTATCATTAGTGTGGAAGCTGCCATAATGGTCGGCCAATTTATAACAAAAGTATTTCCTTTAATATACATGAAGCTGGTCATTAAGGCAATAGTTAAGGTACGCCACTTATCCCCGTTAATGTAAAATACCGGCTGCGTCAGCTCATTCCACCAGAATACGGATGAAAGTATCGCGATTGTGGCATAGGTTGGTTTTGACAAAGGAGCCAAAACCCTGAAAAACACACCCATATGGCTGCAGCCGTCCATGATTGCGGCCTCATCCAGCTCTTTCGGGATGGACCTGAAGAACTGCCTGAAAAGGAATACATTATACGGATGGGCAAAAAACGCTGGAACAATCATCGGCAGCAAGCTATCCAGCCATCCAAATTTTCCGAACATGATATACTGGGGTACGATCAGGGCAATTCCCGGAACCATCATAGTCGCGATTATTAGGGCAAAAAACATGTTCTTTCCCGGAAAATCCATTCGTGCCAAAGGATACGCGACCAGGGATGAGGATATAAGGGTACCGACACCTGTTCCCAGCATAAGCAAAACAGTATTTCTGAAATATTTAAAGAAATTGGAATACTTAAATACATATATATAGTTTTCCAATGTAGGCTTTTTAGGTATAATGTCGGTCGATGTGGTAAATTCGGTTAATGTTTTAAATCCGCCTGAAATAATCCATATTATGGGAGAAAACATAATCACAGCAACGATTATTTTTATTAAGGTTACAATAACAACTTTATACTTTGCCGTGCCCGCCTTTTTATTCATCGGTTTGCCCCCTAGTTTTCATAATAAACATATTTTTTGGAAATGCCAAACAGAGCGATTCCAAATACGCAAGCCAGCAAAAACAGGATAACGGATAAAGCGCATCCATATCCAACCTTGTAATTGCTGAAGGCTTCATTATAGATCAGCAGACTTAAGACCTGGGTCATTTTGTTCGGGTCTCCGGTATCCCCTGTCAGAGGATATAACAGGGCAAAGGAACCATTTAAAGCACTTATGCTTCCGGTTACGGTGTTAAACAGAATAACCGGTGATATCATCGGCAATGTTATTCTTCCGAATTTTGTCCAGAAGCCGGCTCCGTCAATATCGGCAGCTTCATAAAGGTCAACGGGAACATCATTAAGGCCCGACCTGAATATCAGCATCATCTGGCCTGTATTATATGTAAACAGTGTTATGAAAAATATTACCGGATAAACCGTTCGCTCATTATACAGCCAGTTGATCCGGACATTTGATCCCGATATCGATGACAATAATGCGTTGAACAACCCTGCGTCTTTTCCGAACATGGTACGGAACGCATAGGCCAGAGCAACGGACGGAATTACTGAAGGAATAAAGTAGAAAAACTGAAAAATACCATTAAGCCTTTGCTTATAGTTCAGCAGGAAAGCCATCAGCAAAGCCCAAACAGCAGTCACTATCATCATTACAATTGTAAAGAAAATGGTAACCTTGAAGGAATTTCTGAAGGTACTGCTCGCGAATATGTTTTTATAATTGGTAAACCCGATAAACTGGGAGATGCCGTTCAGCCTTCTGTTTGTCAGGCTTACAAAAAACATAAATATTACCGGAAAAGCGGTAAAGCAGATAAAGCCTATAAACCATGGCAGCATAAATCCATATGCAGTCAAATTATTTGCAAGATGCCTGTTCTTCCTGCCTTTTTCTTTCATCAGCGGCCCTCCTTTCCGCATTAACCCTGCTTTTTTTATAAAAGGCGGTTCCATCACATGAGAACCGCCTTTTTTAGCTTTATTTACTCACCATGCATGAACAGCCGTCAATTACTTCAACGAATATCCGATTGTTTCGGCCGCATACTGCATGGCTTCATCTACAGCTTCCCGTGCTGTGATCTGTCCGGTAAGCGCTGTATTGAACAGGCTTATGGCATTATTGGTAACACCGGAAGGAAGGCATGTATAGCCAAATACGCCTGCAGCCAGGGAATCCGTAATGGCATCCCAGTTGTCAATTGTCGTTGCGGACTCAACCTTCCATGCGCCCTTATCGGCGATGGTCTTAAGAGCCGAAGGATTGCCGCTGGACTTTGAGTTGATTTCCTGTCCCTTTTCTCCCATCAGCCACTCGATAACCTTCCATGCGGCGTCCTGCTTCTTGCTGTTAGCGTTGATTGTATAGAAGCCGGTATGTAAGGTATTGTATTTGATTTTGTTTGTAGGTATGGTGGCAATATCCCAGTTGAAGTCCAGCTTGTCGCCATATGCGCCTATATTCCAGCTGCCCATCCAGCTCATGGCAGCTTTTCCTGCAGCGAATTTATCACTGGTGTCTGATGAGGGTTCAGGCATAATGCCCTTCTTTACCATTTCGGCACAGTCTTCAATAAATGATACGGCCCCATCACCTATTACCATCCTGCCTGTTGAAGGGTCATAAATCTTGTCACCATAGCCGCCTATGCCCGCCCACCAGGTCTGGGTATTGGGAAGATCAAATCCGTATACTGCTGTGGTTCCGTCGTCATTGTATTTGGTTAGTTTTTCGGCTGCGGCCAGGAAATCACTGTATGACCAGTTATTGTCCGGATATGGTATGCCTGCCGCATCAAACATATCCTGGTTGTAATACAGTATTTCTGTAGCAGCGCACCACGGAAGTCCATATGTCGCGCCCAGTCCTTCGGTCAGGGCTGCAACAGCGTCGATGAAGTCATCCTGGTTAATCGAAGAATTCTCCAGATACTTGTCTAAGGCAATAATGCCTTTTGTCTCGGCAAAGTTTCTAATATCATTTTCCCAGACAATCAGGATGTCCGCCGAGTCATCTTTTGTTGCCACCATTTGATTCAGCTTTGAAGAATACTCGCTTTCAGGTATTACGTTTACATTGACCTTGATTCCGGTAGCTTTTTCAGCCTGCAGGTACATGTTCAGCTCATCATTTTTGTTAGGTTCGTTCCATACTGTCAAAGTAATTTCAGTTCCAGCCAAATCATCTCCAGATGACTGCTTGCCGTCTTTTTTGCCGCATCCGATAATTAGTCCGCTGATCAATGTGATCAACAGGATACCGCATAAAACCTTTTTCGTTTTCATGACTTTTCCTCCCTTATCAATATGATATATTATTTTCCCCTTAAATAAAAGCCGGTCATATTAGTAATAGGGATATTGTTTAATCGATTAACCAAGTTTTAAATAAAATAACTTTTAGCAACTAAAGGTTTTGGATAATCGATTAACGTATATTAAATACTTGCAATTAATATTATATATACAATATTTTATTTGTCAATAATAAATAAAAAATTTTTAATTGTCATAATTTGCCTTATGGCACTGTAAACATCTCAGCCGGAACATTAAAACAAGAGGCGTATTCAGTCCATAATGACTGAACACCCGCCTCTTGCTATGTATGTCGGCCTATAATAACTTATTATTGATGTATAATTTACTTAATGATAATGATTGTTGAAATAATCATCCACATAATCCAGCATCGGCTGTATATTACCCGCCCTCAATAACAGGAAGTCCATTATGCATTTGTAGCTGGCGTAACCGCCGTTTATACTGTTTTCCCTGCTTCCTGTTCCGGGATACCTTTCAAAGAACTGATCGTACAGGGGGCTGTACACATCCCTGAACCAGTTCAGTACCTCGGATGCCCTAGGGTATCTGAAATGGTTTTCGCTGAGCGAAAGCAAGGCTTTCTTGAAGTCTTCCCTGAAGCCCTCATTGGTCATAAGGTATACGAAGACCAGGACGGCGGGATTGTCCGTATTCCTGTCCAGCATGCCGTAAGGCTTGTAATTGTCCTCCTTTATCGTGTTGACAAAGGCATCGCCCTTACCGCTTACTCCGCCGAACTCCATGTCATATAGTATGAATCTCCATCTGCCGTCCGCATACGGATTGCCTTCGCTGATCTTGGTCGTCCGCCACATGCTCCAGTTCTTTCCCGGCCAGTCCCATTTATTATTAATCCACATCTGGATGGCAAAATAATCCCTCGCTGACTCTACATCGACCAGCTTTGAAAATTCCTCGTAATCCTTCGGGTCCGTCAGGTCTTTATGAGTGTTGAAGAAGTTGAGCAGATCCCTGAAATAATAGCTTTCATCATATACACCTTCCGGAAGCTCGCCCAGGTCCAGCTTGTATCCTATTCTGTATTTTTCCGCATCGCCCTTGTACAGGACAACATAATCCTTGTCTACCCAGTGCTTATACTCGAAGTATTCCTTCTGATAGTCCTCCTGCATCACATACAAGCCCCAGTACTCGCCGTTTATATACAGAATGCAGGGCCTTGAGGCCTGGGTTTCGCAGGCAAGATCCTTGACAAGGTGTTGCCAGAAGGTATCATTGAATTTCGCCGTAAATGCGCAGTTTCCCCCGTTTCTAAGGATTAGGCTTTTAAACCTCATAATGGTATTGCCGTAGTCATCCTTTAAGTCCTCTCCGAAGAACGGGTATACGAAGTTGCTTTCGCCATAATCATTCCTGGCATATAACCTGAAGCTCTTTTGAAGGTCGGACCTGGAATAGTTTCCTTGAATCCTGACGCCGCAGTCCTGCTGAAGCAGGCAGGAGGTTTTTGTCCCGTCACTTTCAAAGTAATCAATATGGGCTTCCCTCTCCCATTCCCTGCCTCTTTGCTTGTAGTTTGCGTCAAGCTGTCTTGATGTTTCATTGTTAAGCTTATTTCCCGATGCCAGGTAATTTTTCAGATCTTCCTCGAAAATCTTGCCTTTAACATATATACCGGTTTCTTCATCAAACAGGTCCTCAAAATTCATTGTCATGGATATGATTGCAAGGCTTGTCCCTGCCGCCTTGCAGCTTTCCTCAATACCTTTGATGTGCTCCTTCATATCACCGATGAAGTATGTATTGGTAACAACTTCGCTGTAATATCCCTGGTCGTCATATGCCGCAGCCCTTATAACCGTGCATTTGTCAACCGCCTCATCCGAAGGGGTATTAGGCAGGTTATATGTAAAGCCGTCCTTTGTTTTATTTACACGGACATTGGCGGCATCGTACAGGAACTGGTCCACCGCCGAAACATAATTCTTGTCATTCTTTCTGTCGGTAATCCTGATAGGAGACTCATAGCGCTTCCTTGTAGCGCTTGTAATCGGATTGCTTCCGTCCGTTGTATAATAAATGATTGCGTTATTATTACATGAAAGCTTTAAATCAAATTCATCCTCATACAGGCCGCTTCCCTTGGAGAACTCGACCTTAAGCGAGGATTTCACAGCCGGCATTTCATCAGGGATACCGCCTTCATTTATAACCTTATCCGGATTGGAGACATTATTATCCTCCGTCTTCGTATCCGGGTTCTCACTGCTGCATGCTCCTAATATTAATACCATGCATAATATTATTAATGGTGACAACAGTCTTCCATAACCGTTCTTCATCATATGATTTCCTTTCCGTCATCTTTCTGGGCAAGAGTAAATGCCAACTTTTATTATACTCTATATTTATAATAAGTAGAACATTTATTTCTAGTTTTATATAACTTGATTTATATGACATACACTTATGCCTCGAAAAATCCTTCTGTAAAACGTTTTAATAATAAAATCCATAGTATTTTAATATCCAATATAACGCCCTCAGCAAGCGGGTTATGCTATTAACCATAAATATAGTCGAAAACAAAAATATAACAGTTCCTAATCCGCCCATTCCCATGATATAATTATTTAATAATTAAAATCATTTTTATTTACAAAAGAGGTCACCATGAAACTTAACTACGATACATACTACGGAATCTTTAAAAGCAGGCCTAACCGGTTTATTGCCCATGTGGAGGTGGACGGCAGACCGGTCGTCAGCCATGTCCCGAACACGGGAAGGCTTCGGGAACTGCTGGTTCCCGGCGCGCCGGTCATGCTGTCGCACCATGCGGCCGGGAACAGGAAGACAAGGTACGAGCTTCGTATGGTGATGAAGAAAGGGTTCTGGGTGTCCATCGATTCCCAGCTTCCCAACGCATTGGCTTATGAAGCGATTGTAAATGACGTAATACCGGAGCTTGGCGGATATGACCGTATTCATAAAGAAGTGGTCTACCACGACAGCCGGTTTGACCTGCAGTTAACAAATAAAGACCGCATCTGTTATGTCGAGGTAAAGGGAGTTACCCTGGAGCGGGACGGGTGGTCTTACTTTCCGGACGCTCCGACGGATCGGGGAAGAAAGCATATAGACGGTTTGATACGGGCTGTAAGGGAAGGATATAAGGCCGCTCTCCTTTTTGTCGTCCAATTCGGGCAGGCGGCGGGCTTTTCTCCAAACAGAATCATGGATCCGGCATTTGCGGACAAGGTTAAGGAGGCCGCTCTTTCGGGCGTTGAGGTTTTGTCATACCGGTGCGCCGTAACGCCGGATGAAGTCAGAATAACTGATAAGATACCTTTAATGGTATAATTTGTATTTTCACAAAATTAATATTGTTTAAATCTTTATTTCATAATTTTCACATAATATTGCAAATTTATTAATTCAATAGTACAATATTATTATGCATCATTTAGCCAATTTAGATCGTTGTAAGCAGCCTTATACAACTGATAAAGGAGAAATGTAATGCTCGCAACATTAATGATTTCGCTTTTATACTTCGCTGTGGGTACGGTCGTACTGACTAGTGGTGTGTTTACGCTGCAAAACAATACAAAAGCTCCAATCAACAGAGTGTTCTTTGCGCTGACGGTTTCTGTTACCATCTGGTCTGCCGGAATAGGTTTTACATTGGTATCACCGAACGCTTCGGCATGCGAAATCTGCTGGCGTTTCTCGGCATTCGGATGGTGCACGGTTTATGCCCTTCTGCTTCACTTCGTCCTAATCATTACCGGCAAAATTTCGTTAATTAAAAAGAAGATATATTATTCTCTTCTTTATCTGCCGGCTATAATTATCCTGCTTGTAAACATCATCCCCACCAGGTTAAATCCGGCTCCTTTTGATTTCCACCATACCAGGTTTGGCTGGATTGCGGTGGGTAAAAATAATATTTGGGCCATTATTTTCTATATTTATTATATAGGTTATTCATTAACGGTTTTATTTCTTCTGTATCTTTGGGGCAGGGATTCGCAGGACGATGCCGTGAAGAAGAAATCACGCTATATGATCCTTTCCATAGTTGCCGCGTTCCTCATCGGTACAATCACCGATGTTATTCTGAATCATGTATTTGACGACTTCCCCCAGATGGCGCCTATTATCCTGCTCATACCGACCCTTGTCACGTTCCATATCCTTCAGAAGGACAGCTTCAGCATAACGGAGGGCATAGACAAGAAAACAAGCTATGTTGTGCTGTATTTGATTGTCCTGTTATATATACTGCTTTCCGCCTTTCTGACATTCGCTTCAACTTACGAGATAGGTTTTAACCAAATCGAATTTGACAACACGGTAATAAACGGAATGGTTATCCAACTGCAAATGTTTCTTTCAATATACCTGGTCCTTGCGCAGAACATGCCGGGGTATATCGCCGCTGTCATGGTAAATTTCATAGGCATGGTCAGCGCGGTGGCATTTATGATAAGCTACCGGACGCACAGGACGCTGCCCGCGATTATGTCTTACCTGGGCGTGCTTCTTATTATTTCACTGATTAAAAACTATAAATCCAAGAATGTCGCTTATATTAAGAAGATAAACACGCAGGCCCTCAAAGAGGAATTTTACTATAATGTATTTAGCCAGGCACCGATTGGAATAGCCATCTTCAGGGACAGCGCGACTTCAAATGATGATGTATTAAAGGAAATAAGCATAAACCCGGCTTATGAAAAAATATTGGGCCGCACGAAGGAAGAACTGGAGAATATAAATTGGATGGAGATGACACATCCTGATGATCTTCCCGCCGACCTGGAATTATATGAACGGTTTAAAAACGGGGAAATGGATTATTACACAATGGAAAAACGTTATATCAGGCCCGACGGGTCCGTCGTCTGGGTTGATATGATAATAGCCAGATTCGAAGGCCTAAGCCAGAATCCCGACGACCATGTCTGCATCCTTACGGATATTACGGAGCGCAAGCAGATTGAGGAGGTGCTGAAATACAACAGCGAGCATGAAATGGCTACCGGGCTTTACAACCGCTTCTTGTTGGAGAAGTCCCTGACGGAAGACGCCTTCCTGCTCTACGAAGACAAACGGGCATTGATAGGCATAAACCTGACGGCAATACATACGCTGAATACCCGGTACGGGTATCATTTCAGCCGAAACCTCCTTAAGAATATCGCAGATTCCCTTAAGGAATTCTGCAATGAAAGATTTACGCTGTATCATATATACGACTATGTATTTGTCTTCTATGTCAAAGGCTATAAGAATGATAAAGAGTTAACCGGCTTCTGCAATGAAATATCAGATACGTTGAAATCATATTTGTACATACACGGTATCGGAGTCGGAATTGGAATCCTGCAATTGGAGGATTCTGCGGATTATGATGTGAATGAGCTTCTGCAAATGCTTATAAACACCAGCGAAATGGCAATCAGGGATTCAAGCAATAATATTAAGGTCCTGTTCCATACCAATGATTTGGATGAAAGAATCGCACGGGAAAATGACATAAGCCAGGAGCTTACGGAGATAGCGGAAGGCATAAAAATGGAAAGGCTTTATCTGCATTTCCAGCCGATTTACGATATAAAAACAAACAAGATATGCGGCTTTGAGGCCCTCGCCAGGCTGCAAAGCGATAAATACGGCAGGGTAAGCCCCGTCGAGTTCATACCTATAGCCGAAAAAACCGGCATGATTTCACCCCTTGGCGAATTCATCATTTTCCAGGCGCTTCAGTTCCTGCAGAAGCTGAGGGAAAACGGCTATGACAATCTCAGCGTTTCCATCAATATCTCCACCATCCAGATACTTGAGGCCGGATTCGCCGACAAGCTGATGGGTATGATCAAGGCTATGGACATCAACCCGGCAAATGTAGGCGTTGAGCTTACCGAATCGGTATTTGCCACGGAACGCAGTGATATAAATGAAGTCCTCAATGTGCTTCGTGCCAACGGTATCAGGGTGCTGATTGACGATTTCGGAAGCGGGTATTCTTCACTAGCCCGCGAGCAGGAGCTTAATGTGGATTTCTTAAAGATTGACAAGAGATTTATCGACAGGCTTATTGTCCTTAATCCTGAAGAATCTATAACTTCGGACATCATTTCCATGTCCCACAAACTTGGGCACTGCGTTATAGCCGAAGGAGTTGAATACGAGAAGCAGCTTGAATACCTGCGGGAGTTCGGCTGCGACAGGATACAGGGTTACATAATAAGCAGGCCTGTGGATGAAGAGTCCGCGCTGAAGCTGTTGGACCGGCAAAAAGCCTGATAATGAAACCGGGTTTTTGCCGGCCTTTTTATGTTATTATGGTATTCTTAGTCAATCCTCCACCCGTCAAGGTATTGCCTCTGCTCCTCAGTGAGCGTATCTATCTCCACATTCCAATATCTTAACAGCTTTCTAGCCACCCTGTTGTCAATTTCCTCGGGAACCGCGATTACCTTATTGTCCAGGTTCCCCTTGTGTTTTACCAGGTATTCGGCACTGAGGGCTTGGATCGCAAAGCTCATGTCCATGATCTCCGCCGGATGGCCGTCTCCTGCTGCCAGGTTGACGAGCCTTCCTTCCGCCAGCAGGTAAATCCAGTTGCCGTTATCCATCTGGTAGCCGACTATGTTGTGCCTTGCCTTGCGGCTGTTCTTCGCGTGCTTCATGAGCCTGTCCACTTCTATCTCAACGTTGAAGTGCCCGGCATTGCATAAGACAGCCCCGTCCTTCATGGTCTGCATGTGCTCAAGGGTTATGACTTCCTTGCATCCGGTCACAGTAATGAACATGTCTCCGACCTTTGCGGCTTCCCTCATCGGCATTACGGTAAAGCCGTCCATAATAGCCTCTATGGCTTTTACAGGATCTATCTCGGTTATTATGACGTCGGCTCCCAGGCCTTTGGCCCTCATGGCCACTCCCTTGCCGCACCAGCCGTATCCGCAGATAACCACCTTTTTGCCGGCAACTATGAGGTTAGTCGTCCTGTTAATTCCGTCCCAGACGGACTGGCCGGTACCGTAACGGTTGTCAAAAAGGTATTTGCACCTGGCATTATTTACGGCAATCATGGGAAATCTGAGCATGCCGCTTTTCTCCAACGCCTTAAGTCGGATTATGCCTGTTGTGGTCTCTTCGCAGCCGCCTATGACATTTTCTATCAATTCCGGATGCTTGTCGTGGATTAAGGAAACCAGGTCCCCGCCGTCGTCGATTATGATATTGGGCTTGTTAAGAATTACATGCTCTATATGGCTGTTGTATTCTTCCACCGTGGCGTTGTACCACGCAAATACGCTAAGGCCGCACCTGACCAGCTCCGCGGCTATGTCATCCTGGGTGGACAGCGGGTTGCTTCCCGTTACGAACATCTCGGCCCCGCCTGCCGCAAGGACCTTGCACAGGAATGCGGTTTTTGCCTCCAGATGGATTGACAGCCCAATACGAAGCCCTTCAAAAGGCCTTGTTTTTGAAAACTCCTCTTCAATTCCGCGAAGCAGCGGCATGTTTTTTCTAACCCATTCGATTTTCTGACGGCCGCTTTCCCATAAGTTTTTATCCCTGATTATGCTTTCCATGGCTACTCCTTTTTTGTTTTGTGTTGATTAATCTTATAGATTGCTTTTCCGTTTCTTGGCTTCTTATTTATATAAACCGTACGCATTTCTATTTTAATAACCTGTCGGCTATTTTATTTATATTATACTTCACTTTTTCACTGTCAATCGTCATAAACTCATTGTCCTTCATGAGTATTTTCCCGTCGACAATCACCGTGCTGACTTCATCCCCGCAGGTGGAATATGCCAGAGCTGACAGCAGGTTGTTCCTGGGGTAATACTGCGGCTTGTCAATATCCAGGATGGCTATGTCCGCCTTGTATCCGGTTTTGATCTTTCCGATCCGGTCTCCCAACCCCAGGGCCTTTGCAGCGTTGGAGGTAGCGAACCTTAACCCCTCTTCGGCGGATATGACATCCGCCTTCTCTTCCTTTCCCTTGTGTATGAGCGTAACGAACTGCAGTTCCTTGAACATGTTGAGCGTGTTGTTGCTTGCCGCTCCGTCCGTACCGAGGCAGACATTGACGCCCCTTTCCGCCAGTTTTGCTATGGGTGCCGTTCCGTTGCCAAGCTTTAGGTTGCTTACCGGGCATGTAACGACATTCACCCTTTTATCCGCCAGGATATCAATGTCGGTATCCGTAAGGTGGACGCAGTGTGCCGCCAAGGTGTTAAGCTCGAACACCCCAAGCCTGTCCAACAGCTCGGTAGGAGTGCATTTGTACTTATCATAAATCTCGGCCGTTTCATTCCTGCTTTCCGACAGGTGAATGTTGATTCCCAGGTTGTTCTCTTTCGCAAAATCCATTACTTTAAGCAGGAACCTGTCGTCACAGCTGTACGGGGCGTGGGGCGCGGCAATAAAGCTTATCCTGTCGTTTGCTTTCCCCTTCCAGTACTCAATCTCACTCTTTGCCTCATTCAGCCTTCGCCTGCCGCCTTCGTCATCACCGCTTCCCACAAGCCCTCTTGACAGGCATGCCCGGATTCCCGTCTCGTCCACCGCCCGGCTGGTTTCATTTATATAGATATACATGTCCGTAAAGCAGGTGGTTCCGGTCTTTATCATCTCCATTATTCCAAGCATGGTGCCCCAGTATGAGTCCCCGGGTGCCAGCCCGTCCTCCGCGGGAAGAATCTTATCGAACAGCCATCGGCTGAAGGGAAGGTCATCCGCATAGTTTCTGAACAGGGTCATGTAAGCGTGGGTATGGTTGTTGATAAGTCCCGGTATGGCAAGCTTGTTTCTGCCGTCAATCACGGTATCGGCGCTGCGGCCGGCGTCTCCGATATCCGTTATTGTATCATTCTCTATATAGATTGACGTTTCCTCAACGGCGAGGCCATCGCCCTTCTCCAGTACCGCCAGTACATCCTTAATTAATATGCTCATACGGTCTCCTTCTGTTTTTTATATATTATAACATATTTGCTATGGTGACAGGCACCATTACAAAAATATTAACCGCTTGCAATAAGATTGTAAAGGTGCCAGGTACCAATCTTTTCTTTTCCGATGGTTTGTGTTAAAATATGGATATTATATGGGTAAAATTCCCATAGTCCCGCCCATAGAGAGGAGCCTGTCATATGATTGATGTTGATGCCATAGATTCCCACCTTCTTCTTCACGGCGATTGCATGGAGCTCATGCGCGAGATACCGGACCACAGCATAGACCTGATATTGTGCGATCCTCCTTACAACATAGCCAAGTATTCCACGGGCAACATGAAATTCGAATGGAGGCCCGATATAAATAATGATGTGGCCGCATGGGACCTTGTAGAGCTTTCTCCCGCCGACCTGGTGGGCGAGTTCAAGAGGCTTCTTGCCCCCACGGGAAACATATTCGTTTTCACGGCTTATCACATGATTGGGAAATGGCATGACGCGTTCGACAAGGAATTCGACACGTTCCAGTTCATGGTCTGGCACAAGACCAATCCCGTGCCGAATATAAGAAAGACCTCATTCCTTAACAGCTGCGAACTGATCGCATGCATGTGGAATAAAGGCCATACATGGAACTTCCTGGGCCAGAGCAGGATGCACAACTTCATCGAAGCGCCCATATGCCTGGGCCATGAAAGGATAAGTACACCCAGGCATCCCACTCAGAAGCCCGTTTCCGTACTGAAGCACATAACCCAAATAGCCAGCAACGAGGGTGACCTCGTGCTGGACATGTTCATGGGCGTTGGCTCTACGGGTGTTGCGGCGGTAGAGCTGAACCGCCGTTTTATCGGTATAGAAATTGACAGGAAATATTACGACGCAAGCGTAAAACGCCTAGCGCTCCGCAATAACCCATTGGTGTGACCTTACATGATATTTTATGTGTATGGTCTGCACGACGTCGCCCCGCATTATATTGCAGCAGAAAAGGATAACGGGAACCCCCGCGTACTTTTCCTCACGGCTGAAAACAATATTTTCAATTTTATAGGTATGCAGAACATGATTCTCATCCTCAAGCCGGATGTAGTTCGGCTTTATCTTTCCTTGCACGTTAAAGGTTGCAATCACATCTACCGGCATATTCAGCATAACAATCCTTCCTTTTAAAAACCTGACATCATTACAATACTACAAAGATTTTACCCCATCCGCGTATTTTGCCTTGCGTTTCTCGGGTGAAATGCCGCCAGACATATGATATACGGGCCCATCCAGGAAAACCGCCCGCTTGATGGAATCCTCCCCGTACCTTTCCCTTATCATATCCACGGTCTTATCCAGCTTGGCCAGCTTCTCATACCGGTTCATATCAAACAGGTTGATTTGCTTGCCGGTTTCTCCCCGGACAATCCTGCTGGTGTGGATTCCAAGCTGCCTTATGGGAAAGCCGTCCCAAAGCTCGTCAAACAGCCTGCAGGCGGCCTTGTATATCTCATTGGTTATATTGGTCGGCGAAATAAGCTGCAGCTGATGGGATGAATGCCGAAAATAAATATCCACGATGCTTACGGCGACCACCGAAATCATGACCGAATCCTCCCGAAGCCTTGTACATACCTTCTCAGCCAAAGAAAGCAGCACCATCTTGGCGGTACTGCCGTCATCCACGTCATACGGGGTGGTGGTGGAATTGCCGTAGCATTTGTTCGGCGGCGCCCCGTCGGATACCGTAGACACATCGATGCCGTTTGCGAAGGCATAGATTAACTCCCCATGCTTTTTAAAATGCGACTTAAGAACGTCCAGGTCCGTGGCCGCCAGCTCCCCGATTGTATGAATCCCCAAGGCATGAAGCTTTCTCTTCATGGCGGAGCCGACAAAGAACAGATCTCCCACCGGCAGCTTCCACATCTTCTCTATCTCATGGGGAAACAGGGTGTGTACGAGGTTGGGCTTCTTAAAATCCGATGCCATCTTTGCCAGCAGCTTGTTCGTGGAAATGCCCACGTTCACCGTAAATCCCAGTTCATTATGAATTTTGTCCTTCATTAGCGTAGCGGCAGCCACCGGCGAGCCGTACGGCTCCACGGCACCCGTCATGTCACAGAACGCCTCATCCACCGAGTACTGCTCCACGCAGGGCGAAAACTCCCTCAGTATCTCCATGAATGCCTGGGAGCAGCTCTCATACAGGTCATAATGGGGATCCACCAGGACCAGGTTCGGGCAGAGCTTAAGGGCGTCATTTATGGTGTCTCCCGTCCTGACGCCGTATTCCTTTGCAGGAGCGGACCTGGCAAGAATAATACCATGCCGCTTCTTCACATCGCCGGCCACGGCCGAGGGGATGCTGCGCAGGTCCGTCTTCTCCCCGCGGATGCGCAGTCTATAAACGGCTTCCCAGCTCAGGAAAGCCGAATTGACATCAATATGAAAAATCAAATTTTCCATACATATGTTCACCCCTTGGCACCATTATAACAGAACAGATGTTCGATGTAAAGAGGAAATAAATGTATTTTCATGCCTGTTATTACTGTTAATGCCGGACAAGGAAGAAGCTTTGCGCTTATTAAATGAGGCATATGAAAGAAACCCAGGCCCTTGGAAAGACCATTCCATAGCCGTGGCAAAATGCGCTTATGCAATTAGTAAGCGCTGTGATGACATGGACATTTCAGGCGCAGATTTGAAGGAAATATGCTCTATTACCGTAAACCGCTTATCAAAGCAAGCTCTCAGGTTGAAAAATCAGCATCTGTTATTTACTTCAGCACAGGTTCCCTGACCAGCATCGGCGGCACCTTATTCAAAAAATGCCTCGTTGCCGAATCGTCAAAAATCCATGTTTCAATCTCTTTCCTGGGAATAACAAGCGGCATTCGGTCGTGCACGTCACTCATGGATTCATTGGCGGCTGTCGTAAGAATAACAAACCGCAGCTCATCCTGGTAAATGTTATATAGGCCGGCCATGTAAAGGGCATCGCTGTCCTTAAGCCTGAATATGAATTTCCTTTTCTCTTTGTCCCACTCGTAAAACCCCGAGGACGGAACAATACACCTGCGGTAAATCAGGCTGTCCCTGAAGGTCCTTTTCTCAAATGCCGTCTCCGAGCGGGCATTGATTATTACTCCCTTGTTATCGAACTTGGGGAATCCCCATATACTAAGAACCGGCGATGTCCGTTCGTTCTCACCGATCAGGAGAGGAACCTGGTTGGTGGGAAATATCTCCCCGGAATTGATTATTTTCGCATGTATCTTCGCATTCAGCTGCTCTATGATTTCCCTAAGCTCCTCGCTCTGTTCCACCGTAAAATTATATCTTCCGCACATATCATTGCCCTGCTTTCCATAAAAATATCTTTCCCAATCTTTATTTTATATTGCCATATATTCTGCCATCTATATTGTCTTTATATTATTCTTTAAATTACATTAAGTATCTTCCTTATTTTATCATTTTATCATTATTATTTCATTATTACAATGAACCCTATTCTTAGCTGTCCTTATATAAATTTCTTATCTGTCCATATATAAATAACTGGCTAATAATCTTAAATAAACAGCTAATATCCCAGTATCTACCTGTAAATCATCCAAATGTAATGCCGGTATCCGGATGATCTTATGCCATATATTCTTAATATATTACTGTTATTCCCATTATGCCCATAAATCCTATATAGTTATGTCGAATTTTATCATATACAATAACTTATGTACCCATAAAACCGGCAATACAGCCAACAAAAGGAGGTAATCATGAAGATTATAAAAAAGCCGGGGATTTTATTCGCCTCTGTCCTTTTTATCCTTGCGGTTTTTTCGGCAAAAGCTTACGCCGCCGATTACACCGTAGTGCCGAAAGATTCCCTTTATCAGATAAGCAAGCTTTTTAACACATCGGTCAATACCCTGATGTCTGATAATAAATTAAGCTCCAGCACAATATATCCCGGACAGGTGATTAAGGTTCCCGCCGACGTATATACCGTAAAAAGCGGAGATTCCATGTATCTTATCGCCAAGAGGTTCAACGTTTCCCTTGCCGACCTTAGAAAGGCAAACAACAAATGGGACGATTTGATTTTTCCCGGACAGAAGCTGGTTCTTCCCGGAGTTGTGGCCTCAAATGGTTCCACAGCAACATCCTCGGGCAGCAAAACGGTAATCCCTTATAATGATTCCGAAGTGGATTTGCTTGCAAGGCTTATCGCGGCGGAAGCCATCGGCGAACCCTATGAGGCCATGGTAGGGGTGGGGGCCGTAGTCGTAAACAGGGTTAAAAGCCCGGACTGGCCGAACACCATCAGTGCCGTTATAAACCATGTAACCGGAGGTTATCACCAGTTTACCCCTGTGCAGAACGGTTATATCAAAAACCCTCCCACCGACGATTCCATACGGGCCGCTTGGGCCGCCCTCTATGGCAGCGATCCCGTCAAAGGGGCCATGTTCTACTATGATACAAGCTCCACCAACCAGTGGATTCGTTCAAAACCGGTAACAGCCAGGATTGGAAACATGATCTTTGCAAAATAATGGCTTAACGGTGCCAGGTACCATTATGGTGCCTGGCACCGTTACTGGCACCGTTACAAAAATATTTGACATTTTGCGATTTTGCATTATGATAGTGTATAGTGTTTTGGCGAAAAATATAACATAGGACAATGGACTTATAGGCCGGAAAAAGTCTTGTTAAACAGGCTGAAATGGCCGATAATTCTTATAGAACAGTTTAGGAGGAAGCTTTATGAAAACCGGGTTTGATCCCCAGAAATACATGGAGGAGCAGTCGAAATACATCCTGGAACGGGTCAACAAGTTTGACAAGCTGTACCTTGAATTCGGCGGCAAGCTTATCGGAGACAAGCACGCAAAGCGGGTGCTGCCGGGTTTTGATGAGGACGCCAAAATAAAGCTGCTCCACAGGCTGAAGGACAAGGTGGAAATCATCATAACCGTATTTGCCGGTGACATCGAGAGAAACAAGATTCGCGGCGATTTCGGGATTACCTACGACATGGAGGTTCTTCGCCTTCTGGACGACTTCCGCAGCTATGACCTGATGGTAAACAGCGTGGTAATCACCAGGTACGACAAGCAGCCGGCTACGGATGTTTTCATAAAGAAGCTTGAAAGGCGCAACATCAAGGTTTACAAGCACACCGCCATCCCTGGTTATCCGGCCGACGTTGACACAATAGTAAGCGAGGCCGGTTATGGCAGCAATCCTTACGTTCCCACCACCAGGCCTATCGTGGTGGTTACGGCTCCCGGCGCAAACAGCGGAAAGCTTGCGACCTGCTTAAACCAGCTTTATCACGAATATAAGATGGGGCGCTGCGCCGGTTACGCCAAATTCGAAACATTCCCGGTATGGAATCTTCCTCTCAAGCATCCCGTAAACCTGGCCTACGAGGCTGCCACCATAGACCTAAAAGACGTAAACATGATTGACAATTTCCATTTTGAGAATTACCACGAGGTGGCCGTCAATTACAACAGGGACTTGGAAATGTTCCCGGTAGTCAAAAGGATTATCGAAAAGATTACGGGTATGGACTCCCTGTACAAATCCCCCACCGACATGGGCGTCAACCGGGTCGGCTTCGGAATCATAGACGATGACGTGGTTTCGGAAGCCGCCAAGCAGGAAATAATCCGCAGGTATTTTGCCACGGCTTGCGATTACAAGAAAGGCCTGCTGGACGAGGAAGCCTTAAACAGGATGAAGGTCATCATGGAGGAGCTTTCACTAAAGCAGGAGGACAGGCCATGCGTTATGCCCGCCAGAAATTATGCCGCCAAGCTCAGGGAAATGGGCCACGAAAATGACTCCGTATCCGTCATGGCCCTGGAAATGCCCGACGGCAAAATCATCACAGGCAGAAGCTCATCCACCATGGACTGCAGCTCCGCCGCCATACTGAACGCAATCAAGTACCTGGCCGGCATCAGTGATGAAATCTTCCTCCTTTCGCCGCTGATTCTCAACACAATCCGTGACCTTAAGGAAAAAGATTTAAAGAGCAAGGTCACCCGCCTGAACGCAAACGAAATCCTCATAGCCCTCAGCATTTGTGCGGTTACCAATCCCACTGCGCAGCTTGCATATGAAAAGCTGTCCATGCTGAAAGGCGTTCAGGCCCACTGCACGTCCATGCTCAACAAGAACGATGAACAGATATTAAGAAACCTGGGAATAGACGTTACCTCCGATCCGATATATCCGTCGGAGAACCTGTATTATATATAAAAGCCTGTGTTATATAATAAAACCTGTATATATATAACCCCTTTATAACCAACTCCCCGCAGGACGGTCATCAAGGACAATCCCGCGGGGAGTAACCATTATATCAACTAATGTTTTTATATCATAAGCCGCCAATGATATTTTATGATACGGCATATTATCCGGCATTTTATGCGTTTTTTATCTATTAAAACCGCGCTAACCAACCACAGCAGCCCTTAATCTTTTAGCGAGATCCCATCCCATGTGTCGCTGTTGATAACCACGTCATACTCCGAGGACCACTGGGAATAATACTGCGCAAAAAGCTCGGTGCGCCTTTCTTCTATGATGGACTCCTTAACCTTTATGGTAGCGTCCTCATTATAATCGGTCACGCAGTAAATGATGTGCCAGCCGTAATCCGTGGAAATGATACCGCTTATCTCTCCCGTCTTTAGGTTGAAGGCCGCCTGTTCAAAAGCCTCGCTGAACTCCTCCGGCCCGTTTCCCCTTCCGAAGGTATATTCTATCACGTCATGCTCGGAATTGGCCTCCGCAAGGGAGTAAAAATCCTCGCCGCTTCTTGCCCTTTCAAGCAGGTTGTTCACCTTTTCCAGGGCTTTGTTCCTCTCCTGGGCGGGCAGGGAGACCCGTTTGCCTTCTTCATTTATCTCCGTACTGTATACCAGTATGTGCTGAACGGTTATCTGGCGGGCATAAATATCAGGAACATTCGTATCCACGTCTATGGTCAGGGTTTCGAATACCTTCTCGGCAAGCAGGTTTTCCGAATATACCTTTTCCAGCAGGTCCTTGCTTATCAAGTAGCGGTCCCTGTCGGCATCGGAAATGCCCATGTAATGCTCCTCCGCATAAGCAATGGCATCCTCCTTTTCCTCGTCCGTAAGCGTGATTCCCAACTGGGCGGCCTTATCGCAGATAACCTTGATCTGGATTATTTGCTTTATGACTTCATCCTTGATGTATTCGCCGAAGGTGCTGCCGTTTCCAAAGATGTCCACGTCCCAGACTTCCTTGCCGTAATCCGTTTCGTAAATCTCCTGCGCAGATTTTAAATAAACCATCGCTTCATTATAATAAACCCTGATATCGCCGACGAGGGCTATCAGCTCACCGGCATTCGTCTGCTCCTGTTCGGTTTCAACGTTCAGATTATAATAGGAAATCTCCGTGACAATCCCCGTGTCTATATCGTAAGAAAGGTACAGCTCGCTTTCATTGTCCCGGTAGGTATGGGTGACCGAATTCATTTCCGTCTTTATGGATTTATTAACTTCCGGCCCGTAAATCTTCCTAATCTTTAATTCGGCCTCGGACTTGTCCATTCCGATAACCACGCCCAATATCTTGTATCCTTCCGTGCCGCCGTAAAGGGTAAATGATGTAATCGCATCCTTGGGCGCAATAAGCTGCAGCACGCCATCTATCTTGTAAACGCCGTTTCCATCCTGCGTAAGCTTTGCCTTGGTCTTTTTCTCAAACGTCCGGACGGACTTGCCCGTATAATTGGTCAGCTCAAAATCAGCCTCGTCAACCCTGCATCCACCCAATATCGGGATTAACAGCATTGCCAGCAATACCATCCGGATTAGCATACGATGCCTTGGCTTGATTCTGTTATGCGTTCTGAAAATATTCATATAGGTTCCTTCCATAAAAATACTTGGGAGCAAAAACATGTCACCATCAATTATTGTAGTTAAGCCGCAAATCAATGTCAAGCAAATAAACCGCTACAGCAATATCCTGAAATCCTCAAGCAGCTTCTTGATCTCCACAAGCATATGGATTGTGTCGGATTTGCCCTTGGACGGCTTCGACAGCCTGTAGGAGAAGTACGGGTCCGATTGCGGGTGGAACTTCAGGGTGTTGGGGTATTTCTTTACCAGCTCTGGAATCATGTCGACACGGATCTTTGCCTTCGGATACATGGCCAGCTTGACATCGAAGTCCCTCTGTACCAGATTTTGGATATATACATTGCTGCACATGCTCTTTATGAGGGAAATGTACAGCAGGTTGTTGACCGACTGCGGCAAATCGCCGTAGCGGTCCACCAGTTCTTCCTGCAGGTCCATGAGCTCGTCTTCGTTTTCGATGGCGGCAATTCTCTTGTAAATGTCAAGCTTCTGAATCTCATTTACAATATAGGACGAAGGAATAAACGCGTCCATGTCCACATCTACAGTTGTTTCAAAGGTTTCTTCCATAAGCTCCTCACCCTTCATGGCCCTAATGGCTTCGTCCAGCATCTTGCTGTAAAGCTCATAGCCTACGGCTTCCATGTGGCCGCTTTGCTCGGCACCAAGGAGATTTCCGGCGCCGCGGATCTCCAGGTCCCGCATGGCAATCTTAAATCCCGAGCCAAGCTCCGTAAATTCCTTGATGGCATGGAGCCTCTTTTCCGCAACCTCCTTAAGCATCTTGTCCCTCCTGTACATAAGGAAGGCATAGGCGGTGCGGTTGGATCTTCCGACCCTTCCCCTGAGCTGGTAAAGCTGCGCAAGCCCCAGCTTGTCTGCTTCGTCTATAATCATTGTGTTTACATTTGATATATCAAGCCCCGTCTCGATAATCGTGGTGGACACCAACACATCAATATCTCCCTGGATAAAATCATACATTATTTTCTCAAGGATGCGCTCGTACATCTGCCCGTGGGCAACGGCAACATTTGCCTCGGGAACGAGCCTGGAAATCATGCTCGCGATCTCGTCAATGCCCTGTATCCGGTTGTAGACATAATACACCTGCCCTCCCCTGGCAAGCTCCCTGGTTATGGCTTCCCTTATTATTTCCTCGTTATGCTCAAGAACATAGGTCTGAACCGGCATGCGGTCCACCGGCGGCTCGTCCAGTATGCTCATGTCCCTTATTCCCACAAGGCTCATGTGCAGGGTCCTGGGTATCGGGGTTGCGGTAAGCGTAAGAACGTCCACGTCCTTCTTAAGTTGCTTTATCTTCTCCTTATGGGCGACACCGAATCTCTGCTCCTCGTCTATGATAAGAAGCCCGAGGTTCTTAAATGATACGTCCTTGGACAACACCCGGTGGGTCCCCACCACTATGTCCAGGGTCCCCTTCTTAAGCCTTTCGACTATCTTTTTCTGCTCCGCCGCAGTCCTGAACCGCGAAAGCATTTCCACGCTGACCGGGTAATCCATCATCCTCTGCACAAGGGTATTGTAATGCTGCTGCGCAAGAATGGTGGTCGGCACAAGGAATACAACCTGCTTTCCGTCGGCCACGGCCTTGAACGCCGCCCTGATGGCAATCTCGGTCTTGCCGTAGCCTACGTCGCCGCATATCAGGCGGTCCATGATTTTATCGCTTTCCATATCCCTCTTGGTGTCCTCAATGGCGCGAAGCTGATCCTCCGTCTCCTCATACGGAAACGCTTCCTCAAACTCCTTCTGCCATATGGTGTCGGGACTGAACTTAAATCCTTTCCTTTCCCTCCTGCTGGCGTATAGATCCACAAGATCCCTGGCAATCTCCTTAACGGCTCCCCTGACCCTTGCCTTGGTGTTCCTCCATTCGGTGGAATTGAGCTTGTTAAGCTTGGGCTTTCTGTCACCCACGCCCGAATACTTCTGAATCAGGTCAAGGCCTGTCGCAGGAACATACAACACGCCTCCGTCGCCGTACTCTATCTTGATGTAATCCTTTGTGACCTTCTCGACTTCAATCTTCTCAATGCCCCTGTAAATACCGACACCATGATTTTCATGGACTACATAATCACCGGGAGTAAGCTCGGCAAAGCTTTGGATCTTCTTGCCTTCATACGCGGATTTCTTTTTCTTCCGCTTCTTTCTTTCGGCTCCGAAGATATCGCTTTCCGATATGATAACCAGTTTAATGAGGGGATATTCGAAGCCCCTTCTTAAATTGCCGTATGAAACCATAATCTCGCCGGGCTGAAGGACACGGTCCATATCCTCGCTGTAGAAGGCATTTATATTGAAATCAAACAGGTCATCAGCCAGGCGCTTCGCCCTTGTCCTTGACCCGGACAAAAGGATAATGCGGTACTTGTTCTTCTTCCAATGCTCCAGGTCCTTTACCAGGATATCAAAATTCTTATGGTATGAAGCCGTCGCCTGGACGGTAAAATCGTATTTCTTCCTGGGGACGATATAGCCGATTCTCGGCTCCATGGTGCTAATGAGCAGGGTGTTTTTCCTGGACAGCAGGTTCAGCACATCCTTGTATCCGTAAATTACATCCATCTGCCCCGGCAGTATATAGCCTTTCTCGATCCTGCCGATCATGCCCTCGCGGAATTCCGTTTCGACGGCATCCCCCTTTTCGATTATCCTTCCCGGCTCATCTAAGAAAAACAGGGTGTCCGAATCGTCGAAATAATCAAAGAAGCTTACGGTCCTGTCATAAAAATAGTTTATATAGCTTTCCAATGCCATAATGCCCTGGAATGTCTCCAGGTTGTCCCTGAACTCCTCAATCATCCTTCGGATTCTTGCGGCTTCCTCTGTCTTGTTCTGGTCCAAAAGGCTCTTTATATATTTCTCCTTGTCCTCTTCTATCCGTACAAGCCCGTCGGCAATCTGCTTTTCGTCCGGTATAATCTCGGCGGCAGGATAAATGACCAGCTTATCCACCTGTTCGATGGAACGCTGGCTGCTGACATCAAATATCCTTATGGAATCAATCTCGTCTCCCCACAGCTCGATTCTGTACGGGGCCTCTTCCGTAAGCGGGAATATGTCTATAATTCCGCCTCGGATCGCAAAGTCCCCCGGAGCCTCCACCTGGGCCTGCCTCTCATAGCCAAGCCTTGTAAGAGCCGCCCTTAATTCATCCAGCTTTATTATGGAATCCCGGGTAATGGTGATTACCCTGTCCTTAATCATCTGAAACGGAACCAGCTTCTCCATGCCGCCGTCAATACTCATGACAATCGTGGTCGGCTGGTTCTCGATAATCCGCTTTATAATCTTGATTCTTTCCGCGACTATAGCCCTTCCGTGAATATCCGCGCTGTAGAAAATAATATCCTTCGACGGGTACAGGAACACATTTTTATCGTACAGGCGGTAATCCTCGTATATCTCCTTGGCCTTAAGGTCATTGTAGGTAATGATGACCTTGAAGTTAATCCCGTCCCCAAGCCCGAACATCACATGGCATTTCTGCGAATCGATGCAGCCGGTAATTTGTACCGGCAAGTTGTTCATTATTATATTATCCCTGATATCATTAAATTCCTTTAATTCCTTCAAGGGCTCGATAAATGTCTTCAACTAGGATTCCTCCTGAAAATATATCTATCATCCATGTCTGACTGTTATTTGCTTTGGCCGCCGGAGTCGTTCCTTCGAAACAGCCTGCCGATTAATGATGCCAAGGTATTATCTCCTGTGTCGGCATTTTCATTTGCTTGCGGCCCTTCTTTGACTTTCCGTTTGTCTTTTCGATTATTATTCTGACTATCTTTCTGACTGTCCTGATTAGATCCGGCCTTGCCGGTTTTTGATTCGTCCTTCGGACCGTTGGCCTGTCCGTTCCCGGATTTCTTCTTGTTATATATATTCATGGCCGCATCCATGCTGTCCGTTATAATGATACGGCACGCATCCGACACATCCTTAAGCGCCTGCCTGATAACCGGCTCTTCATCCGCCTTGAACCGTGACAGCACATAGTCAGCCAGATCCCAGTTCCTGGGCTTTTCGCCTATGCCGACCCTGATCCGCGGGAAATCTTCCGTACCAAGATGGCTTATGATGCTCTTGATTCCATTATGCCCACCGTCGCTTCCCTTCTTGCGGATCCTGAGCTGCCCGACATCGAGGTTGATGTCATCATATATGACAATGATATCCTGCGGTTCAACCTTGTAAAAGTCAACAAGCTCCCTGACACATTCACCGCTGAGGTTCATATATGTCAAGGGCTGGGCAAGTATTACCTTCTCCCCCTCGATATATCCGAATCCGCAGTTGGCCTTGTGTTTCTTCTGGCTCAAAGGAATCCTGTAATCATCCGATATCCTGGTAATCGCGTCCCAGCCAATATTGTGCCTGGTGGCCTGGTATTCCTTCGTAGGGTTTCCTAATCCGATAATAATTCGCATAACTTAACCTCATTCTCATATATTTTGCGCCTTTATCACCTAAAAATGCGCATGACAATGCGTATACTTGACGCTCCGCCCCGGTATGCATGGGATTCGGTCAAGTATATGCAGTTGGAACAATATTGATAGGTATAATTATAAACCTAGGGTGGGGGTTGTGGCAATAAGAAATGGGGGTGGGTGGAATTGATTTTTATAAATCATATATTATAAGAAATAGCTTCAGGGGGTAACATGATGTCACCCTCCCCTCCATAATCCACTCTCCCTGCATGGTGAGAGACGTCGGCACCGGCACCAATATCTATGTCATTCAAGATCTCAATCCACTCTCCCCGCATGGGGAGAGACATTCTTTTCCATTTTCAGCGGAACAACTTTGTAATAATTTCAATCCACTCTCCCCGCATGGGGAGAGACAAAGCCCCATTCTGCAGCCGTCTTGGTGGTGTTCTATTTCAATCCACTCTCCCCGCATGGGGAGAGACCTTTTTCATACGTCTGTACTTTCTCGATTGCGTCATTTCAATCCACTCTCCCCGCATGGGGAGAGACATAGTGGCTTACTGTTACTTGTTCAATTTTATTTGATTTCAATCCACTCTCCCCGCATGGGGAGAGACGTTTCCATATCCGGCTGGAGAAGTCCGCGCCATTATTTCAATCCACTCTCCCCGCATGGGGAGAGACCCGGACGCGACCGGGGAAAAAGCGAAGATGAATATTTCAATCCACTCTCCCCGCATGGGGAGAGACCCGGCAGTGCTTACGGTACACGAAGCGTATGAACAATTTCAATCCACTCTCCCCGCATGGGGAGAGACCCTCCGCATGTTTTCCTTGTTCCGTTACAGACTTTTATTTCAATCCACTCTCCCCGCATGGGGAGAGACATTTACAAAAACGGCTTTGCTTACAATATCCACATTTCAATCCACTCTCCCCGCATGGGGAGAGACGGTATCTTGGTATCTGATACCGCAAACGGTGACGGATTTCAATCCACTCTCCCCGCATGGGGAGAGACCCAAGATTATTCAACTTCTCGCCTTCGACGGCAAAATTTCAATCCACTCTCCCCGCATGGGGAGAGACATCAGCGCATCAACAATCGCACCGATGATTTGCGATTTCAATCCACTCTCCCCGCATGGGGAGAGACAAAGTAATGGGGGTTTATGAAAAATTGAAGGAGATTTCAATCCACTCTCCCCGCATGGGGAGAGACATCCTTGTTCAACCATTGTTCGAGATTCGACATTATTTCAATCCACTCTCCCCGCATGGGGAGAGACCAGCCGTTACAAGAGCGACCGCAAAACTAAACATTTCAATCCACTCTCCCCGCATGGGGAGAGACCATATCCTCCATAGACCAAAGCCGATGATGTATTTACATTTCAATCCACTCTCCCCGCATGGGGAGAGACCGTTTCACGGAGAACTCCTGGTGAGTGCTGTATGATTTCAATCCACTCTCCCCGCATGGGGAGAGACGTGGAGGTGGCGGGATGAACACATGCGTAGGACATATTTCAATCCACTCTCCCCGCATGGGGAGAGACGATCTCGTCACATTCTTTGCCAACTCGGTTCCTATATTTCAATCCACTCTCCCCGCATGGGGAGAGACTGGGCTGTTGCAGTATTTTGAAGTGCTAGACAAATTTCAATCCACTCTCCCCGCATGGGGAGAGACCGTAATCCTCGCATTCGTCATCTTCCTTTGCTTTATTTCAATCCACTCTCCCCGCATGGGGAGAGACGAGAAAATACAGAGGCTAAGAAACGAATGGCATGTATTTCAATCCACTCTCCCCGCATGGGGAGAGACAAGCAGGATACTCAAGAGTCATTTTAGCCTGGAATTTCAATCCACTCTCCCCGCATGGGGAGAGACTATCAATTAAGAGGTACAAGCCCACAGTATATAGCATTTCAATCCACTCTCCCCGCATGGGGAGAGACTGATGAAGAGAAGGAAAGAGCCCTTGATATTAAGAATTTCAATCCACTCTCCCCGCATGGGGAGAGACGAGAGTTTCGGCGAATGCTATCATCTCCTGATTGATTTCAATCCACTCTCCCCGCATGGGGAGAGACTTGACACCGTGGACGACTATTTATTTTTAAATCATTTCAATCCACTCTCCCCGCATGGGGAGAGACTTGACACCGTGGACGACTATTTATTTTTAAATCATTTCAATCCACTCTCCCCGCATGGGGAGAGACAAGGATTTTGTTGGCACATATGGCAGACCGGGTTGTATTTCAATCCACTCTCCCCGCATGGGGAGAGACCAAGTATCGACAAGAATATAAACGAGATAACGAGATTTCAATCCACTCTCCCCGCATGGGGAGAGACCTAAAAGCAATTATCTTTTGCGAATCGGATGGAAATTTCAATCCACTCTCCCCGCATGGGGAGAGACGTACATAACAGCCAGAATAATCAACGGTTTATCCGATTTCAATCCACTCTCCCCGCATGGGGAGAGACCCTTTGCGACTTACATTTTGGGATAGCGGACACAATTTCAATCCACTCTCCCCGCATGGGGAGAGACTGGGCTGTTGCAGTATTTTGAAGTGCTAGACAAATTTCAATCCACTCTCCCCGCATGGGGAGAGACTACCCCCGGTCAAAATAAAACGCATTTTAAGTCTAATTTCAATCCACTCTCCCCGCATGGGGAGAGACGGCTTTAAATATCGCATATTTCCTCCTTAGAGAAATTTCAATCCACTCTCCCCGCATGGGGAGAGACACCTCACAAATAACCCAAACCGCCACACAGATAAATTTCAATCCACTCTCCCCGCATGGGGAGAGACGTGCGTCATACCATGTCATTTTTTTATCCTTTGTAAATTTCAATCCACTCTCCCCGCATGGGGAGAGACTTAAAACAGTTACAAAATGATTCAATGTTAGTCAAATTTCAATCCACTCTCCCCGCATGGGGAGAGACAAACTTAAAGTGTTTTCCCCGGGTTGCAACACAGATTTCAATCCACTCTCCCCGCATGGGGAGAGACTTTGCTCGTCAAGATATTTTTTGTACTTTTCAGCATTTCAATCCACTCTCCCCGCATGGGGAGAGACTTGCCTTTATATAGTTTGCTTCTATTACTCCCGAATTTCAATCCACTCTCCCCGCATGGGGAGAGACGCGGTGGGGAAATAAAAGCCTTTAATATCAACGAATTTCAATCCACTCTCCCCGCATGGGGAGAGACTGGTGTTGAGGACATAATCTTTGGGGTTAAACAGATTTCAATCCACTCTCCCCGCATGGGGAGAGACTCGGTTTTTTCGTCTTAACCATTCGACATTTGATAATTTCAATCCACTCTCCCCGCATGGGGAGAGACTCAAGAAGTAGGTGAAGTAGCTCAAGCACTTAATATTTCAATCCACTCTCCCCGCATGGGGAGAGACCCTATCACGATTGAGAAAAACGTACATGATGATAGTATTTCAATCCACTCTCCCCGCATGGGGAGAGACTTTAAGGCATCCAGCCTTTGCTTCTGGCTTCCCAATTTCAATCCACTCTCCCCGCATGGGGAGAGACTCTTAAGCTCCACGAAATACACTTTTCCACCTGGATTTCAATCCACTCTCCCCGCATGGGGAGAGACGATGCAGATGCCTCATATATCTTTCCGTGAGTCCTATTTCAATCCACTCTCCCCGCATGGGGAGAGACATTAGAGCTTGCTTTATCTACTGTTAGTCAAAAAATATTTCAATCCACTCTCCCCGCATGGGGAGAGACTTGTTTCACCGCAAAAGACGGAGTATTACATATTGATTTCAATCCACTCTCCCCGCATGGGGAGAGACCCTATACCTTCACGGCATCCGCAGGGCAAAAAGATTTCAATCCACTCTCCCCGCATGGGGAGAGACGATTAAGTTTCGTTTAAACACTAGGCATACCTTAATTTCAATCCACTCTCCCCGCATGGGGAGAGACAAGTAAAGTGTTATTTTAGGATTGCTAGGATGCCTATTTCAATCCACTCTCCCCGCATGGGGAGAGACGCGATAGGCTGTCCGTTATCGTCAACCATACCTACATTTCAATCCACTCTCCCCGCATGGGGAGAGACATATCAGCTTATGATTTACTAGGAGGTTTTTGATATTTCAATCCACTCTCCCCGCATGGGGAGAGACTTTAAGGCATCCAGCCTTTGCTTCTGGCTTCCCAATTTCAATCCACTCTCCCCGCATGGGGAGAGACACAATTACCGTTACTGACGGTGCAAGCGTGACTATTTCAATCCACTCTCCCCGCATGGGGAGAGACGCGATAGGCTGTCCGTTATCGTCAACCATACCTACATTTCAATCCACTCTCCCCGCATGGGGAGAGACTTGACCAGCACCAGCTGGACTATTAAGCCATTGATATTTCAATCCACTCTCCCCGCATGGGGAGAGACTAACAATGATATTGATTTTATTGATATCCGGGTTATTTCAATCCACTCTCCCCGCATGGGGAGAGACTATTGGCATTATGGATGTATTGTCTTTAAGTTCGTATTTCAATCCACTCTCCCCGCATGGGGAGAGACTTGTACCCATTTGACATCTTCACCTTTACAACCTTTATTTCAATCCACTCTCCCCGCATGGGGAGAGACCATGAGCTTGGCCATATTGTATTAGGGCATACAGAAATTTCAATCCACTCTCCCCGCATGGGGAGAGACTATATATAAACGTAGCATAGCGAGGTGAGATATATTTCAATCCACTCTCCCCGCATGGGGAGAGACTATTCTGACGGATAAGGTGGCCATAGTGGTTAAGATTTCAATCCACTCTCCCCGCATGGGGAGAGACTGAAAACACTTGAAAGTATGATCAGTAAATATGATATTTCAATCCACTCTCCCCGCATGGGGAGAGACACAACCCGTTGCCGACGAAATCAGAAAATCTATTATTTCAATCCACTCTCCCCGCATGGGGAGAGACGTTGTATTCAGGTGTGCTTTCAATTTGGCTATCATCATATTTCAATCCACTCTCCCCGCATGGGGAGAGACAAGGCGGTCAGCATTTTTCTTGACGCATCAAAAAAATTTCAATCCACTCTCCCCGCATGGGGAGAGACCTTGTCTGCATCTAATCGCTCAACTTCTGTGGCAAATTTCAATCCACTCTCCCCGCATGGGGAGAGACGATACATGAGAGTTGTACACATACGATTAGAGCCTTGATTTCAATCCACTCTCCCCGCATGGGGAGAGACGATACACTCATTATATAATATTAATTATGTAAGATTTCAATCCACTCTCCCCGCATGGGGAGAGACAAAACAATTGGAAGAAATAATCAACAGGATAAAAATTTCAATCCACTCTCCCCGCATGGGGAGAGACAGATATCCAGCGGATCCTTCTGCTGTATCTCCTGATTTCAATCCACTCTCCCCGCATGGGGAGAGACATGTAGTGGTGCGGATCTTCAGGATTGCAGTTGAATTTCAATCCACTCTCCCCGCATGGGGAGAGACCTCCAGTGGAGTCAGGAAACCTTTCCGGATGGTATTTCAATCCACTCTCCCCGCATGGGGAGAGACTCAAAACATGCAACATATAACAAAGTTTTAGCAATTTCAATCCACTCTCCCCGCATGGGGAGAGACATAATAACTTTACAGACTATAATATGATGTAAGGATTTCAATCCACTCTCCCCGCATGGGGAGAGACCATCACCAGTACCAAACCCTTCAGGCACATATGCAATTTCAATCCACTCTCCCCGCATGGGGAGAGACGGTAAATCAACATGGAGTTTTAATTATATGTATGAATTTCAATCCACTCTCCCCGCATGGGGAGAGACGGAACATTAGATCAGCTTGCTCATAGTCATTTGAGATTTCAATCCACTCTCCCCGCATGGGGAGAGACTAGAGGATGTTGATGCTTACCAAAAAGCAAAGGCATTTCAATCCACTCTCCCCGCATGGGGAGAGACTAATGCGAACGCTTATTTGTTAAAACTCAATCGTATTTCAATCCACTCTCCCCGCATGGGGAGAGACCTATGATGGTGGGTTCATTTGTGGATAGCTTCTGGATTTCAATCCACTCTCCCCGCATGGGGAGAGACTTGAAACTGCTAAAAAAGTTGCTAGCTGGAGAAATTTCAATCCACTCTCCCCGCATGGGGAGAGACGTAAAGAGATTGGCGGTGAAATAATGTTAGATAATTTCAATCCACTCTCCCCGCATGGGGAGAGACAACACCAACTGCTAACCAAACGATTGGAACATTCAATTTCAATCCACTCTCCCCGCATGGGGAGAGACCTTGCTCAGCGTGGAGTTCGTCAGTTAACAAGCGAGATTTCAATCCACTCTCCCCGCATGGGGAGAGACGCGACCGGTATTTCATGGGGCTTGGAGCTGGGACAGATTTCAATCCACTCTCCCCGCATGGGGAGAGACTATGAAAGCTATTCGAAGCTGATTACATACAGCATATTTCAATCCACTCTCCCCGCATGGGGAGAGACTCAGGCTACGGGCATCCTTTAGTACAGCTTCCTATTTCAATCCACTCTCCCCGCATGGGGAGAGACCTATGATGGTGGGTTCATTTGTGGATAGCTTCTGGATTTCAATCCACTCTCCCCGCATGGGGAGAGACTTGAAACTGCTAAAAAAGTTGCTAGCTGGAGAAATTTCAATCCACTCTCCCCGCATGGGGAGAGACGCGACCGGTATTTCATGGGGCTTGGAGCTGGGACAGATTTCAATCCACTCTCCCCGCATGGGGAGAGACTATATAGCCGACGGGCTTTAAACGGGAGGTAAAAGTATTTCAATCCACTCTCCCCGCATGGGGAGAGACGTAGTAACAATTAAGGAGTATTACAAGAAAGAGAATTTCAATCCACTCTCCCCGCATGGGGAGAGACACCCGTGAAGCCGCAGAAAAGGCGCTGGGAGGGGTATTTCAATCCACTCTCCCCGCATGGGGAGAGACATCCGCAAACTAGCGAATGTAATAGGCGATTCCATTATTTCAATCCACTCTCCCCGCATGGGGAGAGACTTACAACTGTCACTTTCCCTGTCACCATTGAAGCATTTTAATCCACTCTCCCCGCATGGGGAGAGACTTTCTCTTGTAAAAAACGCTAGCAAGGCATCAGATATTTCAATCCACTCTCCCCGCATGGGGAGAGACCACTCGATTTTTTTCATTCTGTCTGTTGTCTTTCCATTTCAATCCACTCTCCCCGCATGGGGAGAGACTACCCGCCTTAAAATCGATTTTATGAGGTTATTCTATTTCAATCCACTCTCCCCGCATGGGGAGAGACGATTATATTGTGGTAACGGTTATACAATAGAAATATTTCAATCCACTCTCCCCGCATGGGGAGAGACTTGGGTTCGAATTCCGGAAGCTCAACCAATGCCTTATTTCAATCCACTCTCCCCGCATGGGGAGAGACTCATTGTTACGATAAAGCTGCGCTATCAACTTGTATTTCAATCCACTCTCCCCGCATGGGGAGAGACTGGATATTACAAAGCCTCTGCTTTCTAAATCCAAAATTTCAATCCACTCTCCCCGCATGGGGAGAGACCTATCATCATGCACATTCGCTTCGATGGTGATAGGATTTCAATCCACTCTCCCCGCATGGGGAGAGACATAATGAACAGTTACTATAGTGGACAGATTTCATTAATTTCAATCCACTCTCCCCGCATGGGGAGAGACATGATGGTGGGTTCATTTGTGGATAGCTTCTGGATTTCAATCCACTCTCCCCGCATGGGGAGAGACTGTAAATAACAAGGTATTAGGGGAAATAGTAGACATTTCAATCCACTCTCCCCGCATGGGGAGAGACGGCACAAATTTAAAAAATGTTGGTATGCAAAACAATTTCAATCCACTCTCCCCGCATGGGGAGAGACATGGACAAGGTCCTGACCGTCTCCATAGTGGACGAAATTTCAATCCACTCTCCCCGCATGGGGAGAGACACGAATAGCCATGCAGTCAATCGTAGAGGGCTTTGAATTTCAATCCACTCTCCCCGCATGGGGAGAGACACAGGAGGTTAACCATCTTGTAACCTTCCCAGCTTATTTCAATCCACTCTCCCCGCATGGGGAGAGACCTTGATTTTAAGCTTTAAGATACCTGGGGAACATATTTCAATCCACTCTCCCCGCATGGGGAGAGACGAGATAGACAAGGTTAATCAGATCGATGAGGATATCATTTCAATCCACTCTCCCCGCATGGGGAGAGACTTATCTTGAAAAAGCAGCAACGGGCCAGGAAGTTATTTCAATCCACTCTCCCCGCATGGGGAGAGACTACGCAGACATGGGGCGTCATAAGTGTTCTGTTTATTTCAATCCACTCTCCCCGCATGGGGAGAGACACAGTGGGTGTTTACCCCTGATGATAGCAAATATATTTCAATCCACTCTCCCCGCATGGGGAGAGACAACTTAAGGCCGCCAGGTAAGCTGTCTGACGGAATATTTCAATCCACTCTCCCCGCATGGGGAGAGACCGAGGTCAACCCCAAAAACGGACTTATAAAGGCTAAATTTCAATCCACTCTCCCCGCATGGGGAGAGACCTGACTGGTATAACGGATTATTTCCGACTGGAAATATTTCAATCCACTCTCCCCGCATGGGGAGAGACTCGTACAGGCATTCTTTCCGAATCGTGACAAAGTTATTTCAATCCACTCTCCCCGCATGGGGAGAGACTACCAACTGTTGGAGTTCTGCATTCTCTTTAAAAGATTTCAATCCACTCTCCCCGCATGGGGAGAGACAGCGTTGATTTACGCCGGCTGTAATCAGCATACGATTTCAATCCACTCTCCCCGCATGGGGAGAGACCAACGGATGGATACCAGTATCAGAGAGATTGCCAATTTCAATCCACTCTCCCCGCATGGGGAGAGACTAGATTTTGATTATAAGGAGGGCAATGATGCAGAATTTCAATCCACTCTCCCCGCATGGGGAGAGACTATGTAGGGTCAGTCGATACATCCACTGACGCAGATTTCAATCCACTCTCCCCGCATGGGGAGAGACCTGGATGATTTAAGGGATGAGTAAAGGAGGTGAGATTTCAATCCACTCTCCCCGCATGGGGAGAGACAGGAAATACAAGGACATACTCCACGGCCAAGCGGATTTCAATCCACTCTCCCCGCATGGGGAGAGACAGCATTACAGAGTATAAACGACAATATAAGTATTATTTCAATCCACTCTCCCCGCATGGGGAGAGACCATCTCCCACGGCTTTGCGTATGTCATTAATGCAATTTCAATCCACTCTCCCCGCATGGGGAGAGACTGGCAGAAGATGAAGTCAATCATCCAAGACGAAAAATTTCAATCCACTCTCCCCGCATGGGGAGAGACTCGGTAGAGTAACACATATCGGATTATATTGTGATTTCAATCCACTCTCCCCGCATGGGGAGAGACATATATCCAGCGAAAATTTTAATAATTTAATAGTTATTTCAATCCACTCTCCCCGCATGGGGAGAGACTTCTTTCTATGCCAAAATTACCGGCAAATCATAATTTCAATCCACTCTCCCCGCATGGGGAGAGACGCGGATTGGCTTTTATTTACCCAAATGATTATAATTTCAATCCACTCTCCCCGCATGGGGAGAGACTAAGTTCAGCAAGTTGTTGAGCTACTTCACCTACATTTCAATCCACTCTCCCCGCATGGGGAGAGACATAATGCGCTGAAGCAATGAATAACTATACCCGTTATTTCAATCCACTCTCCCCGCATGGGGAGAGACGTTATATTATCATAGACGACTTTTTTTAAGTCTTCGATTTCAATCCACTCTCCCCGCATGGGGAGAGACTAGGTCTGATGCTAACTCGATGCTTTGTTCAATGATTTCAATCCACTCTCCCCGCATGGGGAGAGACGATAGCTTCGGTTACTTGTCTAACAAAAGCGGCTTCATTTCAATCCACTCTCCCCGCATGGGGAGAGACTCAATCAAAAGTTGTGGAGTGTATCGATATAGTATTTCAATCCACTCTCCCCGCATGGGGAGAGACCCCGGTTGCCTATGATGTTGATAAGGTTGTAGAATTTCAATCCACTCTCCCCGCATGGGGAGAGACATCGCCTGGCAAGTTAGCCTCATTGTAGTTTGTGGATTTCAATCCACTCTCCCCGCATGGGGAGAGACATTACGAGGATTGCCGAGACAAGGCAATGGAAAAATTTCAATCCACTCTCCCCGCATGGGGAGAGACTGTCAATGACTAAAGGATAGGGTGCCTTTTTTAATATTTCAATCCACTCTCCCCGCATGGGGAGAGACCACAACCGTATGGGGCTAGTTTCTTACGTAGGAGGATTTCAATCCACTCTCCCCGCATGGGGAGAGACTTGACCAATGATGCCCTTTTCATTATACCCTCAATATTTCAATCCACTCTCCCCGCATGGGGAGAGACGCCTTTTTATAAAAAAGTAGGTGATTAAATGCCCATTTCAATCCACTCTCCCCGCATGGGGAGAGACATGATGTTGAGCCTAGATGCCTTGACTTATCGCTAATTTCAATCCACTCTCCCCGCATGGGGAGAGACTGTATTGTTTATCCGGTTTGATATACGGCTTTTTGATTTCAATCCACTCTCCCCGCATGGGGAGAGACTGAGTATTTAATACAGGCGGTGATGTAGTGGCAAATTTCAATCCACTCTCCCCGCATGGGGAGAGACGGTATCATAGATACATTCAATTCAAGGATAGGTTTATTTCAATCCACTCTCCCCGCATGGGGAGAGACTGACAGCTTCCGAACACTATTAAAGCGGTGGAAGATTTCAATCCACTCTCCCCGCATGGGGAGAGACATAGACTACAAACCGACACGCAAATGCCAATGATTATTTCAATCCACTCTCCCCGCATGGGGAGAGACACAACAGTTCAAAATAGAGATGGGAATATCTTATATTTCAATCCACTCTCCCCGCATGGGGAGAGACGGACATAATCCACTGCACGATGGCTCCTGTGTTCTGATTTCAATCCACTCTCCCCGCATGGGGAGAGACGATGTAAATATGGAGCCTATTCAAGGAGAGGAAAATTTCAATCCACTCTCCCCGCATGGGGAGAGACACAAGGTTTTGATTGAAAGGAGTGTAAATTTATATTTCAATCCACTCTCCCCGCATGGGGAGAGACGTGGCACAAATTTAAAAAATGTTGGTATGCAAAACAATTTCAATCCACTCTCCCCGCATGGGGAGAGACTTCTTTGCCATTATTCATTACCTCCTGTATTTTATTTCAATCCACTCTCCCCGCATGGGGAGAGACGTTATTCTTCCATGCGGTTAATTCTAATCTACCAGATATTTCAATCCACTCTCCCCGCATGGGGAGAGACTTACAACTGCGCTCACCACTATCTGAATCAGACGATTTCAATCCACTCTCCCCGCATGGGGAGAGACTTGGCGAGGGTGCAGAGAATATTGATAGTTGGGCTATTTCAATCCACTCTCCCCGCATGGGGAGAGACAAGCCGAGGAACGAGCATTCGCAAAGTCTCAACAATTTCAATCCACTCTCCCCGCATGGGGAGAGACTACCATCTGCCATTTTCCATACTATAACATCATAAATTTCAATCCACTCTCCCCGCATGGGGAGAGACGTGGACATAATCCACTGCACGATGGCTCCTGTGTTCTGATTTCAATCCACTCTCCCCGCATGGGGAGAGACTAGTCTGGGCATTCTCGCCGCTCTCGGTAAAGAATTTCAATCCACTCTCCCCGCATGGGGAGAGACGTTATCCGAAAAGGTGCATTAGATAAGACAGATATATTTCAATCCACTCTCCCCGCATGGGGAGAGACACATGGCTGTAACTTAGAGATAGATGGTAGTTGTGATTTCAATCCACTCTCCCCGCATGGGGAGAGACAGGTTCCCCAAAAATTTTAATATATTCTTCTCCGATTTCAATCCACTCTCCCCGCATGGGGAGAGACTCAGCAAAAAGCAATCTTATTGTACCGGTACCGCGTATTTCAATCCACTCTCCCCGCATGGGGAGAGACGAACCTATTCTGCACGATCAGCATTCGCGACAAAATTTCAATCCACTCTCCCCGCATGGGGAGAGACATGTAGTGATAAAGGAAATACAAAAACATCCATGATTTCAATCCACTCTCCCCGCATGGGGAGAGACAGATAAAGCGCGGGAAGTGGACGCACGGAATTAATATTTCAATCCACTCTCCCCGCATGGGGAGAGACTAGATGATAGTCTTATACGGCAAATAATATCGCTATTTCAATCCACTCTCCCCGCATGGGGAGAGACTGCGGCCTGCGGGTGCCTTTGTTGTGCCATCAGTAATTTCAATCCACTCTCCCCGCATGGGGAGAGACATGGGACTGTAAAGACGGCAACCGAAGTAATTTCTATTTCAATCCACTCTCCCCGCATGGGGAGAGACCCAGGTGCATTGCCGGCGGGATTTACCCGCCGTCACTATTTCAATCCACTCTCCCCGCATGGGGAGAGACTTGTCCGGTTATTATATGATATAGTAGTATTGGTGATTTCAATCCACTCTCCCCGCATGGGGAGAGACAGTTGGCTATGATGAAAATGCTCCGGTATTGACCATTTCAATCCACTCTCCCCGCATGGGGAGAGACCGAAATGCTAGATGTATGTCAGGACTGTTCAGATATTTCAATCCACTCTCCCCGCATGGGGAGAGACGCGAGGGAACGGGCAGCTTGAATCCAACGTGGGTGATTTCAATCCACTCTCCCCGCATGGGGAGAGACCTATATCCGGCTGTTGATGTCATGCAGGCACTTCATTTCAATCCACTCTCCCCGCATGGGGAGAGACTAGGCACGGATCTGGAAGAATACAACGTCGAAATATTTCAATCCACTCTCCCCGCATGGGGAGAGACTCTGTGGAATGTATGTATATCTAAGGGGTGATAGTATTTCAATCCACTCTCCCCGCATGGGGAGAGACTTGCACCCTTTGAGTGCTGAATGTTGGTAGGAGGATTTCAATCCACTCTCCCCGCATGGGGAGAGACGCTCTTTCAATTTGGATCGTGTACTGATTAATCATATTTCAATCCACTCTCCCCGCATGGGGAGAGACGAGGGATTGCATTGACAGGACAAGGATATGTATTATTTCAATCCACTCTCCCCGCATGGGGAGAGACTTTACTAAAGGCTTTAAGCATGTGGTGACAATAAAGATTTCAATCCACTCTCCCCGCATGGGGAGAGACAGCAAAAATAAATAAAATAAGTATAAGTGAACCATAAAATTATTAACAATATGTACAATTTTATTTATAATTGAAGAATATGAGTTACAATAATATACATATATGCACAAATTGTGGTTTATTTTTAGTGCGGATAACCATATGATTTCATGTAAACTTCACATCCGCACTTATTACATCTAAACCATATTCATTATAAAGTAAGTACTCCTTCTAAATCAAAACTTGGTTTTGCTCCAATATGCTCAACTTTTGTCTTATAATTATTCCCCAGATTATAAAACCGTAAACTGTCTCGATTTTTGTCAATTATCTTTTCTAAAATGGCTTTTACTTCCCTAGCTTTGGCTGCATCCATAACGCATTCAAATACTGAATTTTGAACACGTTGACCATAATTAGTACATATTTTTGCAACTTTTCTAAGTCTCTTTTTACCACTTTTAGTTTCGGTGTTAACATCATATGTAATAAGAATCAACATCCTATCACCTACTTCCACATAAATGGTGGATATGTGTCCAAATCATTTCTGATTGTTCTTGACAAGAGTAATGCCTGAGCATAAGGGACCAATCCCCATTCAATCTTTTCTTCAAGAAAAGGATGGTTTATTTTCTCTTGTTTTCTGCTTTGCCATTGAGAAAGAACTGTTTTTTTTGTCTCGTCAGTCATTTGTACGGACCCGTTTTCCCTCACTTTAAACCCATCGGCATTAATCATGCGTTTATTTATCAGGGATAATACAAATCGGTCAGCCATAACAGGTCTCAGTTCTTCCATAAGATCAAGCGCCAAAGACATTCTTCCGGGTCGATCCACATGCAAAAAACCAACATATGGATCAAGTCCTACAGTTTCCAATGCTGCAGCAACATTGTTTACTAGCAAAGTATAGATAAAAGAAAGAATAGCATTTACCCGATCCATCGGTGGACGTCTATTCCTCCCGTCAAAGTAAAAGTCGTCTTTCTGCTGTAAAATCATATCGTCAAATACAGAAAAGTAAAGCGATGCCGCCTCTCCCTCATATCCCCTTAATTGGTCATTTGATTTACATTCTTTTATTAATTCAATTATATCTTTAAGTTGTGTAGATACCCTTTTAAGTTTGACACTATCAACACTAAATGGATGTTCCCTTGTAAATCTTTCTATCACCCATCTGGCATTAAAAATCTTACCAGTAATAAAATTTTTAGCAATTTTACAGGACAAATCGGGATTTTCTGAAATGCGGTATTGCTCTTTTCGTAATATTACATTCCCATAAACTCTGCCTGTTACCCTTGCAAGAAACTTACCACTTGGCTCCAAAAAACACAGTGATATATTGCGTTTTGCACATTCTCCCATTAAAGCAGGGCTTGCACCGGCATAACCAAATGTCACTATTCCTTCCAAATTATGAAGCGGTATTTTACCCAATACCTTATCCTGATTTAAAACTACTACAGTTTCCCCATCAAGGGAAATATAGGAGTCGGCAGATGTAATATATAATGTATTAAGTAATTTTTTCACTGCTCTCCTCCTTAAGCATATGGTTAATATAGGCATCTGCATTTTTATTTTTACACAATACAGGCAAGCAAATATTTTTTAAGGAACATGCTTTGCATTGCTTTGTTGGTCTAACCTTTGGAGTATATCTGCGATTATAGTAATGATGCATTTCTGCAAATACATTTTTGACTTTGTCCCTCATCTCAGTCGTTATTGGCACTTCTGCCCTGTGTCTTGTTTCACCATAATATAAATATGCAGTTTTTATCGTACAACAAAGCATTTCTTCCAAGCAATATGCTTGTGCAGCCAATTGAAGGCGATCCATATCATTTTCCTTCGGGCGCCCCTTCTTGTATTCGACCGGGCAGGGCAGGTATCTGCCCGGTCGACCAAACAAATTAACACCTTCATCCGATTGATAAAACTCTACCACATCACAAACACCATACACCCCTAGCTCTTTTGAAAATACCGGAAGTCCTCTTGTTATTATAATGTCACCTCGAGTTTCAGTCTTTATGGAATCATGGGCACTAATATGCATAAGACGGCCTTCTACTGTTCTCAAATTTTCTTCCCACTGCTGCTCAATATGAATTAATGCCCATTGCCTTCGGCAGAACATAAAATGCTGAATGCCTGAAAGACTTAAATAATCTTCCTCTTTGTATTCCATTACAACATCCTCTCTAGTGTGACTCCTTGGGGTATTTCTTCTTCTTTTACACTTATAATATAGTCATGGAAACTTCTCGGTATGTCCACATCATCATTTTTCCTTGCTGTTATGGCTTCAAAAAGCTTATATGCAGGACAATTACCATATACACTTTCATGCTTGAATACAAACAATGCCCTTGAAGCCATCTTTCCTCTGGCTGCCGAATGATCAAAATCAAACATGTTAATTAAAGCTTCCCATAACAGTTGCAAGTCATCATATGAAAACCCCGTTCCACCGGTCTCCTTTAAAGCTAAACTTGGTGATATAAACCCGTCAACCCTATATAAGGCATATGGTACGATATTTTTTCTCCCCATTTTCGAACTTTTTTCTCCCTCATTTGCATATGTACAGCTCGTTATGCCAATCTCTTGAGGAGCAATAACATCAATACTCTTTGCAAAACCTAACTGCACAGGACCTCTCACCTGTCCACAATTATATGCCAATGTCATAACCGCCCCAAATGCCCGAATGTCGTAAAAATTCCTGCACATAAACTCTGTAAGTTTCTTGTAATCTTCTTTTTCGGGTTCATTTGCTGTAACTTTACCTTTATCCATCGGAACTGTAACTCCACATTCCTCATAAGCCCATTTCCTATTGGTGTCCAACGGAACACCATTTCTTACATAAATTTTATACCCTTCAGCATCCTGTTTTACGATATCAACATAGTTTCTTATTTTTCTCTTTAGGCAAACATCTGTTACAATCCCGTATCCGGTTTCTGCATCTCTTCTTGGCATATTTCCAGCGTCAGGATCACCATTGGGATTTCCATTTTCCACTTCAAAGAAAAGACTGAATTCATATCTGTTTTTTATAACATCACTCATAATTCTAACCTCCATTTCAATTATTTATTTATTCCTGGTTATCTTTAGATTCTTTTCCTTTATAGAACTTATTGCGTTGATGATAAAAGCCAAGATAGAATATTCCTTGGTCATCTAAAGACAGTCTCTTTGGAAAAGGGTCATTTTCTATATTAAGCTTGTCCATAATTTCTCCAATAATTTTGTCGTAATATACACCATAATCCGATTTAGAAATATGGTGTTGGACTAATGAAAGCAACGTCGGAAATGTTGCAGCAGGTGTAGTACAGGCTGAGGTGAAATATTTGTCACGAATAGTTGATTTTATATTTGGATTAACATCTTTCTGTACCATCTCAAAAACAGCAAAAAGTCTTCCCAATAGATACGCTCTGTTATTGGTATTATCATTAAGAGCCAACGTTAAAACCTCCTTATACATATCATTTTTAGCTTTTCTGCTTTTTCTAAGCAAATAAGCCTTAATAATTGAAGCCTTATAATAATTTATATCCTGTTCTGCATGTATCCTTTGTAAAATGGTCTGGTACAATGAAACTGGATAATTTCCGCCCAATAGAATAGCTCGCATTAAAGATGTCAATAGATAAGCCGAAACGGTTTTGTCATCGGATTTCTTGGAAACAGTTTCAGAGAGTATTCTCCATAATGGCACAGAATCAAACTCATTATCATATTGCTTTTGTATTGACATGTCCTCATAATGCTGTTCAATCTTTTCAGCAAAACTTCCAAATATGTCTTTAAGGTAAAAACGAACCGTTATTCTTGCTGCATTTGGAGACATCCCCAGAACATAAAACTTGATGTTTTCGTCAACTGCTTTTTTATATACTTCGACGACGTCCGTTTTTTTGCCGCGGGAGATGCTCTCCAATACAGCTTTTATTGCCTTTTCAGCCTCGGTAGAACGTATAATCTTTTTTTCATTTTCATATAACGGTGAGCAGTCCAGCAGCAGCGAAAACATATCGGGATACACCTTTGATGTAGATTCCGCCCAAAAAACAACTGTCGTATCACCAAGTATTATCTTGTTTCTTTCATTGGAAAGAAGAGAATTTAGGGCGGTTCCATAAGCAAACGCTGCATATTCGCTAACCGGTCCGTTTAATCCCTGCTTTTTTTCTTTTGTAGAGTTATATGACTCATATGCTGTATCATTATAAGAAACCAGCTTATTACCCATAGACTGCCCTTTATATATGCCTTTAATGTCAGGATGTAAAACTGCAATGGGGGCTGGTTTACCAGTGACAAGGCACTGCCGAATAGGATTGGGGGATAATTTGCTTTTATATTCCATCCATGCTTCCTGTATCTCAGGAACATTGTGAATATCCTCTTTGCCATAATAACGGAATATAAAAATAGCGCCTTTTAATATTTCATCAAGATTTTCTTTGATTAACGGGTTGTCAAAGGCTTTTTCAGGATCCCATTTTTCAAGAAATTTAATAACTGCTTTCGCTTCTTTGCAGTTAACATTTCGTAAAATAGAGATGTTATGTTCTTTGAAAGCTTTATAGCAATCACGAGACCTATCACGCTTTCCTTTGTTGTCAACACCCAAAACATAAGAAGAATTGCCAAACAAAAAGTCGGGTAATATTTTATTTGTTCTTCCTTTTACGGGTTCTGGTACTGTCATTGGTCTTGCAACCATTTTTTTGCCTGCAGGAACTTTACATGATGATATATTTATAAGATTCCCATTATCATCAATATTCAATGAAAAGGATACATTTGCAGTTCCATATCCTTCCTTTGGTACGGTACTGTTTTCATCTGTAGCAAGAATCTCATAATATCTAACTAGGTCATTGAGCATTAAATCACCTCACTTTCTCTACATTTGTCAGATCAATTATACCGTCAACCATTTTTGCCCTGAAGAAAATCGGTACTATATTGTTCTTGTCAGAATAATCCATGTCATAAAGCATCATGCCGTAGTCCTGCTCACCGATTAGTTCGCTCTTTGGGCATTCCTCCTCCAATAATGTTACTTTAGCCGGAAACTCTCTGGTCCCAAGATAACTCTTGTGATAATATTGTCCGTTTCTAAGCCTTCGTAAAATAATATTATAATGTTTCTCTGGCGTATCGCCTTCCTCACTGTTAATTCCTGTCATAATGAAGTCAGCTTCAATAATGTACTTAACATCTTTAAGCACCGTAGCCGATCTTTGTTGTATGTATTTTGTGGTGTCTATATACCCCTTTGAAGATTTGCCATTCATAAGCTTTCTAACTTCTGCATCATTAATTTTGCAGCTGACCTCATTTCTTAGTATTGTTGTAAAAACAGGTTCCTTTAGTACGTGAATTTTATTGATACGCCATTTAATTTGCGGCTTCCAATATATGGATTCTAATATCCCTCTTGCTGCTGAAGGCGTTATAAAGTCATATGAATAACGTTCCACCTTGAGTTCCGGACGAGTAAACAATGCATAATCCCCTTCAACAAGCACCCTTATTCCATAACTCATTGTGTCACCTCCTTCCATAACAGAGTAAGTATATTGTAATTAATTATCCTATTTTTGTCAAGTATTTTTTTACATTCTTAATATATCTGTTGATTCTCATTAATCTAGTATGCTAAAATATATTTGTCGCGTAGCGCGTGGATTGAAATCATAATAGGGTAAGTATATAAAAATCCCACTCGGTGGGATTTTTATTTTATCTTACAAAAATTCTGCTTCTCCCAATTGTTCCGGAATTTTTATCCCGGTTTCCTTGGAATAATCCTCTGGGGAAACTAAGATACCTATTTTTTCTCCAATAATTTTAATCGCATTAACTTCTTTAAGTTTATTAAATTCATATATATGTAGGGTTACAGTATATTTCTGAAGGGAACGAAGTTTTTCTTTGGTAAGATAACCATACTCAATTTCATTTATAATCTTCTTTGCGTCTTCATTATACTTTACAATAACAGAATAGCTGTTATCATCAATTATCCTAAAGTCATTTGCAATATTTTCAAAATCAAAGTTAAAATAATCTGATGAATATTTATAAAAGCCATTATTAAGCCTCTCTAATATATTCTTTTCATCTAATTCGGATTTTGAGACATTGCTAAATAGATAATTAAAATATTCCTTTATTGCATCCGGTCTTGTAACATCATCAAATCTATCTTTAATTATCTCTGTTATATTCTGTCTTTTGCTAAGATAGTCACCGAATCGAGAGGACTTATTGACCTTAAAATCTTCATCTTCAAAATCAAACACAAATAAATAAGCTATATCCAATTTTCTTTCACGATTACATCTACCAGCTGCTTGAATAATTGAATCTAATCCGCACATGGCCCTGTATACAACAGGAAAATCGATATCTACACCCGCTTCTATCAGTGATGTAGATACAACTATACATTTAGATTTATTATCAAGACGGTCTTTTATCACCTCTATTTTTTCAAGCCGGTTAAGCGGACACATATATGTTGAAAGATGGAATACTCCTTCTTCTCCTAATTCCTCTTTAATTTTTTCATATAATTTCCTTGCCTGCCTTTTCGTGTTGACTACCAGAAGGCACTGATTCTCCCCCTTAACTAAATGGATTAAATCACTTGATGTTTTCCGGCCAATAAATTTGATTCTTGTTTTATTGAAAAAATTATATAATTCTGTAATGTTGCTGCATATTTCAATGGGTTTTATTTTACTTGACATGAATCTTTCTGCTTCTGACTGGGTGGCGCTGCATAAAACAACAGTGCAGTTATAATTGTTTACCAACTCCTCAAGTGCCTTTATGCACGGAATGAGATGCTCTGTTGGCAACATTTGAACTTCATCCAGGATTATTACACTGTTTGAGATATTATGTAATTTCCTAAGCTTTGATGATTTATTACTATAAATTGATTCAAAGAATTGTACATTGGTGGTTACTACAATTGGGACATCCCAGTTTTCTGCCGATAGTTTCTTTATATTGTAGGTCTCCTCATCACTATGTTCAAAATCATAATTGGAATGGTGTTCAAGTATATACTCTTTACCGAGTATATCAGAGAATACTTTTGCATTTTGCTCAATTATGCTCATGAAAGGAATAACATAGATTATCCGTCTTAGTTTGGGATTAAATTTTATATGTCTTAATGCAAAAGCCATGGATGATAATGTCTTACCGCCGCCTGTAGGAACAGATAGTTTATACACTCCGGGTGTACCTGCTGCTTTTTTAAGACATTGTTCAAATATTTCCCTTCTCTTTTTATTTATTTCACGAGTTAAATTAACCCCATTAACATGCTTAATAATTTTATCTTCTAAATCTGAAAAATCGCAACTGACACCTCTAATTACCTTTTTATCATTTATAAATTCTTCAGTATCAATATAATCCGCATCTACTAAACATGAATAAATCATTCTGACTAAAAACGAAAAACAGTTTCCTTGATCACATTCATCCAGCGATTTCGTACATGCTATCTCACTGGCTATATCTTTTATCAAAGGTATCATGTCATTTGATATTTCAGTATTATATGCATTATAAACCGGTACTTCTTTTTTTAGCCTTCCTTGGAGACTTCCGTCTTCGGGCATTGATGCCCAACTGCCTCCATTGAGCAAACCTGAATGATGCCCTGCTATTACATAACCAAGCAATGTACCAATCCTTTTATTTACCGACACCAATTCTTTTGCCCCTGCAGTTGAATGGTCACATAGCTTACCATCATTTTTTATTCTGCTTTGAAATTCTTTGGAATACTTGCCAATATCATGGAATAAACCACATAAGTATGCTGTTTTGCATTTACCAAAAGGTTTCGCATACAATGATGCTTTTTCAGCTGTTCCAATTAGATGTTCTAAAAGTGGCTGCTCTTGCCCATCATCACGTTTATGAGCAATGTACATCCAATCACCTTCTATTCTATTTAAAGACATTTTTAATGTATTTTACACATTTCTTTCTAGGAAATAATATAATTCTTCTATATACTCCATATTCTATCTTATTTGCCATATTTACCTAATTATACTACATTAATTCTGTCAATTCAAGTAAATTTCTTGCATGTCTAGTCGTAATTTTAATTTTTTCAGACATATTAATACTCTGCAATCCTATTCCAAATGTATTTTGTCTCACACAAAAAAGACAGCCCTCAGGCTGTCTTTTTTGCCTTCTTATTACCGCTCCCCTACTATTCCTCGGTTACTGCAGTTGACTCAGCCGTAGCTTCCGCCACAGCTTCATCGGTATTGGCTTCGGCTTTCTTCTCTGCTTCAGCCTCTGCTTCCAGTGCTGCTATCTCGTATTTCTCGAGAATTATTGACTGGATTTTCTCTCGTGTATCCGAGTTTATCGGATGTGCAATATCACGGTACTCTCCATCCCCGGCTTTACGGCTAGGCATAGCGATGAATAAACCCTTGTCGCCTTCTATTACTTTGATATCATGAACTACGAATTCATTATCAATAGTAATGGAAACGACAGCCTTCATCTTTCCCTCCTTGCTCACCCTACGCACACGAACGTCGGTAATCTGCATGTTTTAGTCCCCCTTCTGTCCTTTTTATCGTTAATCATCAAGAAAAATCATTGTTATAAAATAACTTTTCTCATTTCCCTCCTCAAATAAACGAATCAAATGATTATAGCACAATGACATTATACCATAGAAAATCAGAAATGTGAATAATTTTTACATAATTTTGTCATATTGGGCACATATTTTTTGTATTTTAGGTCATATTTGACCCTGTTTTTTCATAATTTAAATGTATACATGCATTCTCACCCATAAGCGGAATATATTACAATGACAGTTTTTCTATTGTAATTTGACCAAAAACCGTTATAATAGCAATTAGCTTAAAAGAATAGGAAGTGTGCAGCATATATGTACAAAATAGATTTCAGGAAGCCATGCCGGGTTCACTTTATTGGAATCGGCGGAATAAGCATGAGCGCATTTGCGGAGTATCTACATAACCTGGGCTTTAAAGTCAGCGGTTCCGACCTGCGCAAAAGCAGCATAACCGAACGCCTCACCGGCCTGGGTATTGAGGTTTCCTACGGACATAGAAAGGCCAATATTACACCCGATATAGATGCCGTGGTTTATACGGCGGCCATTGACAATGATAACGAAGAGTATGTTGCGGCAAATGAAATGGGCATTCCCTCCCTCAACCGCGCGGAGCTGATCGGTCAGCTTATGCTGAACTTCAAGGACTCCATAGCCATATCGGGAACCCATGGCAAAACCACCGTAACATCCATGCTTTCCCTTATCTTCATAGAGGGCGGCCTTGATCCCACCATTGCCGTAGGCGGCATATTGGAAGCCATCGGCGGCAACATGCGCATGGGCAATACGGAGCACTTTATAGCGGAAGCCTGTGAATACAAGAATTCCTTCCTGGAATTTAATCCCCACAAGGGCATAATCCTAAATATCGACGAAGACCATCTGGACTTCTTTAAGGACCTTAACGACATACGTAACTCCTTCCGCACCTTTGCCAAAAAGATTCCAAAAGACGGACAGCTGTTTATAAACGGCGAGATTCCCGATTACGAAGAAATCACAAGGGATCTTGAATGTGAAGTATTGACCTACGGCATTATCGATCCCGCATACGGCGGTGCGGACCGCGGCTACGACATAGCGGCCGGCAGCATCCAATCGTTCAACATGACCGGCCACAGCTTCGACCTGTATTACAAGGGCAAATACCTAGATCGGATATACCTGAACATAATCGGTATCCACAACATATCCAACTCCCTGCCTGCCATCGGAGCGGGCCTGGAGGCAGGCATCCCGATCGAGTCCATTAAGAACACCTTAATGAACTTCAAAGGGGCCAAACGGCGGTTCGAGTACAAGGGCTCCATCCACGGCGTCAATATTGTGGACGATTATGCCCACCATCCGACGGAGATAACCGCGACCCTCACATCGGCCAGAAGCTACACTGACAAAACTTTATGGTGTGTATTCCAGCCGCACACATACAGCAGGACCAGGAAGCACCTTAAGGAATTCGCCAGGGCCCTGTCCATTGCCGACCGGATTGTCCTGGCAGATATCTATGCCGCCAGGGAGAAGGACCCCGGAGACATTTCCTCCCTGGACTTGGCCGAAGAGATCAGGAAATATGGTAAGGATGTTAACTATTTCTCAAGCTTTGATGAAATTGAGTCTTTTTTACTAGAAAATTGTATTAACGGAGACCTGTTGATAACCATGGGAGCCGGAGATATCGTAACTGTAGGCGAATCCCTTCTGGGTATGTAAATTGTCCACATTATCCACAGTATTATCAACATTTTATGTTAACCAATACTGTGGATTTTATTTTGCCCGAAATCCTTTCTACAGTTATAGATTTTTAGCCCAAGCAAAACTTGATTATCAAATGGTTCCGCGAAAAAATACATAATTTTACATTTTTAACGCCCGGCTTTATCCACTTTATCCACATCATCAACAAGACCGGATGCCTTGAAAATCCCGAAAAACAGGCTATTTCATTCTTTTTGCAGTTATGTTATAATCTTCACGAGAAACAGGTTTGGTATATAACCTGTGTCGAGTTCGGTAATATTTCGTAGAGAGGGGATGGATGGGAAGTGAATAAGATTTCATTGCATACTGAAGGTATTTCCGACGTTACAATCGTCCCAAATACCTTTATTGATTATTATATGCCTGCTGCCAACGGAGCCTATGTGAAGGTGTACCTGTACCTGCTGCGCAGCTACAGCAGCAACAACCTTGAGTTTACCATTTCATCAATAGCGGATCATCTGGACAATACCGAGAAGGATATTATCCGCGCCTTGAATTACTGGGAAAAGCAAAACCTGCTTAAGATAGAGAGAAATGCTGACAAGGAGATTACCGCCATTCATCTGACCGATCTGAACGGCTCCTGCAGCAATTTGCCCGTTTATAAGGCACCGGATGATGATATTGATTCCGAGCTGGATGAACTGGCCGTAAGCATCCATACCGACGAAACCCCCGCCGCCCGTCAGAAATACTCCCCGGCCAAGGTTACCGAGCTCACGGACAATGATGATATTAAATGGGCAATGCACATAGTCGAGATTTACCTTGACAGGCCGCTTAAGCCCATGGATATACAGCTAATCCTATACCTGTATGAGGAGCTTAATTTCTCGCCCGAGCTGATCATGTACCTGTATGAGTACTGCGTATCCAAGAACAAGAAGAGCCCTTCATATATCGAAGCTGTTGCTCTCCAGTGGGCAAAGGAAGGAATCGATACGGAGGAGAAGGCACGTCTTGCCACCGCCGCCTACAACGAGCACTTCAGCTGCGTTATCAAGGCCTTCGGGCTTAACAGGGCACCGGGACAGATTGAGCGGCAGTATATTACGAAGTGGGTTGAGGTGTTCTCATTTTCCGACGATATAATCACCGAAGCCTGCAACCGGACAATCCTGCGGACCCAGAAACCCGATTTCAAGTACGCGGACAAGATTCTTGAAACCTGGTACAAGAAGGGCGTAAAAACCATGGCGGACATAAGAAAGCTTGACGACGAATTTGCCCAGGGCAAGGCCGCTTTGAAAGTTACACCGATTACAAAGCAGGCAACCAACCGCTTCAACCAGTTCCCGCAGAGGGTTTACACTCCCAAGGATTACGCGGAGCTTGAGCGCAAGCTGATTAATAAAGGCTTGTAAAGTAACATACTATAATAAAGGAGATTGGATATGGCTCTCAGGAACGAACAGTATAACCAGATTCTTCGCGATTATGACGAGCGCAGGCTGCAAAGCAAGCGCGAGCTGGACAAGCGCATCCAGGAAGCATATGAGGCCATACCGGAGCTTAAGGGACTGGAAGACGAAATCATATCCCTGTCCGCCCAATCGGGCAGGCTCGCACTGTTCGGTGATACCGAAGCCTTGGCTGAGCTGAATGCCAAAACGGAGCGGCTGGTTAAAAAGCAGAAGCAGCTTCTTTGCGCCCACGGTTTTCCCGAGGATTACCTGGACCTCCATTACCAATGTGAAAAATGCAAGGACACCGGGTTTATCGGCAGTGAAAAATGCAGCTGCTTTAAGCAGGCCGTCGCGGATCTGCTCTATGAGGGCTCGAACCTGAAGGCCGTACTGGAAAGGGAGAATTTCGGCACATTTTCATTCAAGTATTATTCCGACGATTACATTGACGAAACCATCGGCCTGTCACCGCTTGAAAACATGCGCAAGATTGTGGCAGGCTGCAAAAGCTTCATAAAGAACTTCGGCAAAAGGCATGACAACCTGTTGTTTCTCGGCAATACGGGCGTCGGCAAGACCTTCCTTGCCAACTGCATAGCAAAGGAGTTGCTGGACAGGGGCTATACTGTGATATACCTGACCGCCTTCCGGCTGTTTGACATTCTCGAAAAGTACAAGTTCGGCAAGGAAGAAGAGGATTCCCTGTCGGCAGCCAGCCAGTTTGAATATATCCTTGACTGCGACATGCTAATTATAGACGACCTGGGAACCGAACTTGCCAATTCATTCACGACCTCACAGCTCTATCTGATAATCAACGAAAGGCTGCTCAGGCAAAAGTCCACTCTCATATCCACCAATCTTTCCCTGGACAATCTGATTGCCAATTACAGCGAACGCATTTATTCAAGAATAATCAGCAATTACAGCATACGGCGGATAGTCGGGGAGGATATTCGTCTTCTTAAGGCAATGAAAACATGACCGGCTTGACATAATATATATGTAGTGATATAAAATTAAAGGATTATCAACCTTTAACAAATAAATATTATTACGGAGGGAATGTAATGCCAAAGCTTGATAAGATTGTAGAAACGATACCTATAGGCCCCCTGGGGATCATCGCTCTGGACAGCTGCAAGCAGCTTGGCGAAAAGGTAAACGACTACCTTGTTTACTGGCGCGATTTAAGAGAAAGTGAGCATAAAGGTTCGCTTGCATTCAAGGGTTATCAGAGAGATACCTACCTGATCAACGCCTGCTGCCCAAGATTCGGGACCGGTGAAGCCAAGGGGCAGATTAAGGAAACCGTACGCGGTTATGACCTGTACCTGCTGGTTGACGTGACAAACTACAGCATAACCTATACGGTATGCGGACACCAGAACCACATGTCACCGGACGATCACTACCAGGACTTAAAGCGTATTATAGCCGCTGTCGGCGGCAAAGCAAGAAGGATTACGGTAATCATGCCGTACCTTTACGAGGGGCGTCAGCATAGGCGCAACTCCAGGGAATCTCTTGACTGTGCATTGGCATTACAGGAACTGACCCATATGGGCGTGGAAAGCATAATAACCTTTGACGCCCACGACCCCAGGGTACAGAACGCAATACCCTTAAAGAGCCTTGAGTCAGTTCAGCCCACCTATCAGTTTATCAAGGCTATTTTAAAGAATGTTCCCGACATCAAGATGGATTCGGACCACATGATGGTCATAAGCCCCGACGAGGGCGGAATGAGCCGGGCCGTATACTTTGCGAACGTGCTTGGCCTTGATATGGGCATGTTCTACAAGAGGCGCGACTATACGAAGATAATTAACGGGCGCAACCCCATAATAGCCCATGAATTCCTGGGACCCGACATTGAGGGCAAGGACATGCTGATCGTGGACGATATGATTTCCTCCGGAGACAGCATCCTTGATGTGGCCGCGGAATTAAAGAGAAGAAAAGCCAACCGTATATTCATAGCATGCACCTTTGGCCTGTTTACGGGAGGCTTGTCCAAGTTCGACGAGGCCTTTGAGCAGGGAATCATATACAGGCTCCTTACCACGAATCTTGTATATCAGACCCCCGAGCTTCTTACAAAGCCGTACTATATAAATGTAGACATGAGCAAATACATCGCTCTTATTATCGATACACTCAACCATGACAACAGTATCAGCAGCCTGTTGAATCCTGTCGAAAGGATTAACAACATCCTTGAAAAATACGGCCAGGTCAAGAAGAAATAATTAGTCCAGGTTAAATGTTTTGTTCATACCGGGTTCATGTATCTGTTCCATATATTTATGCCATATTTGGGCCGGATACGATGAACCCTTTAAATTTTCCAGGGTTTGAGGCATGTCATATCCCACCCATACGCTGGTCGTGTAATACGGCGTGTAGCCTATGAACCAGCCGTCCCTTCTTTCATCAGTAGTCCCGGTTTTGCCGGCGCTGACCGTGTTCGTAAGCTCATAGCCTTTCGCGGTGCCGTTCTTTATGACCCCCGTCAGCGCTTTCGTGGTCATCCTTGCGGCATCGGTCTTATATATCTTTTTTGCGGATATGGCATCATCCACCAGCACGTTTCCTTCGCTGTCCGTGATTTTTACGATGCAGGTGGGTTCACGGTAGTATCCGTCGTTCTCCAGCGTTGCATATGCCGCCGCCATCTCAAGGGGGCTTACACCTATGGTAAGGCCTCCGAGGCATGCCGCGGGATAATAATCGTCTTTGGTAATCCTGGTGAAATTCATGTTTACCAGGTATGATATGCCGGCCTGAGGCGTTATTTCCTCGTACAGCTTCCAGGCTATTGTATTCTTGGACACTTCTATGGCTCTCTGAAGCGTTATTTCCCCGGCATACTTTCCGTCCGAATTCTTCGGCCCGCCTTCAATGGGCTCGTCCACCACGATACTGTCCGGCGTATATCCCCTCTCGAAGGCCGGCGTATAGACAATTAACGGCTTTATGGAGCTTCCCGGCTGCCTGTGGCTTTGATATCCCCTGTTGAGGGTATAGCCGGAATGCTCCTGGCTGCGTCCACCCACTATGGCAGCCACCCTGCCGGTATCGTTGTCAATGCATACCGCCGCTCCCTGGAGCTTATAAATCCCTTCCTCGTTTGTCTCTGTAAACTCCGCAAGCGCCTCGTCCACCGAGGCCTGGAGCAACTCCTGCTTCTCAAGGTCTATGGATGTGTAAATCCTGTAGCCGCCCGTATAAAGCAGGCTTTGGTATTTGTAATACGCTTCGCTGTATGCCTTGCTGTATTCCTCCTCATCCTCTTCGGAGTCAAACCGGTTTCTGAACACAAACCCCTCCTGCTTCATAAGCGCCCTAATGGCACAGTGATACACGAAGGTTTCGACATAGTCGTTTTTGATGGACTTTCTTGGAAGCAGCGTAATCGTTTCATTGAGGGCCGTCCTGTACTCTACGAGGTTTATTTTCCCGTTTTCATACATCTGCTTTAGTATCCTGTCCCGCCTTTCCAGTGTTTGCTCCATATTGGTCAGCGGGTCGTACCTGCTGGGGTTATTTGGTATTGCGCATAAAAACGCAATCTGGGACAGGCTGAGCTGGTTTACTCCTTTTCCGAAGTATCCGTTGGCGGCAGCCATTATCCCGTAATACCCGTTTGCATAATATATGTTGTTTAAGTAAAATTCCATTATTTTATCCTTGGCATATATCTTCTCAAGCTCCTGGGCTATGAATATCTCTTTCATCTTCCGCTCATAGGTGACCTCATGGGTGAGAAACACGTTCCGGGCAAGCTGCTGGGTAATGGTGCTGGCGCCCTGAGTTATCTTCCCCTTGTTCTTGATTAGCTCAATGGCGGCGCGGACATTCGCAAGGTAATCCACCCCGTCGTGGCTGAAGAATTTCTTGTCCTCCGTCACAATCACCGCGTCAAGGATGGCGGTCGGGATATCCTTGTATTCTATGTAATAGGCGTCCTTTACGCCCCTGAGGGCGGAAATCAGCTCGCCGTCCGTATCGTAGACCAGGCTTGTCTGGGATGAACGGAATGTTTCCTCGGAGGAAGCGCGGACAATATCCCTTGCTTCCTTCTGAAATTTTAAAATGATTTTCCCGTACCTGTTGTAGAAATAAAACAGCCCGACGGCAACAGCCAGCAAAAAAAGAAGGATAAATACCTTCAGGATAAGCTTTATCGCTTGTCCGACATTCCTTTTATCCTTCCCTTCCGATTTCCTTTTTCTTCTGCCCATAAATGCCTCCGGTGGGAGCTTTATAATCTTTGGCTTGGCGTACTTTTGCCTGCAATTACCCGGCTTAATTGATCCGGCTTGGTGCTCTCTGATTAGATGTTCTTAGGTCAGGCGGGACACTGCAGGTTATTGGTTATTCTACAGCTTGATATGATTATACTGTATTTTCAACTCATCAAGAAACTCCTTTTCCCTCGTCTGGCAGGTGAACAAAAGCACCTGCCTGCGCTTTGCAATCTCCGTAAGGACCGCCTTTACGCGGCTGTCGTCATACAGGGCAAAGCTGTCGTCCAGTATGAGGGGCATGGGTTCATCGCCCAACAGCATGTCGCACACCGCCATGCGCAGGGCAAAATACACCTGGTCTATTGTACCGGCGCTAAGCCTGTCAAGTACAATATCCCTGTTCTTCCAGATGAGCTTTATATTGAGCTTTTCGTCAACCTTTAAGTCGTTGTATTTATGATTGGTAACGGTGTCTATTATATCGGAAACCGCTTTATTAAGCTGAAGCCCGAAGCTGTCGTGTATTTCAGCCGCCAGCTCCTGGATGGTGCAGATTGCAAGGTTTATGGCTTCAAGCTCAATATCGTTTTCCCGTTTCCTGCGCATTATATATTCGTACTGTTCTTTATTCCTGATAAGCTCCGTTTCATTGTTCTCCAGCAGCTTAAGCTCATGGCTTATTGTTCCTATCTGGAAGCTGTACTGGCGAAGCTTTTCGTTCAGCTCGGCCTTCATGCTTTCGGAAGCCCTTTTCCTTTCGGCCGCGGTCTCCTTAAGCCTTTCGACCGCCTCCGGAGTCAGCTCGTCCTCCTCCGTAAATTCCTGCATGTATGTCATTATCGCGTCATTCAACTCGTCGCACCTGTCCTCCAGTTCCTTCTTTCTGCCGACAAGCTCGTCATACTGCTTCTCGCCGTTCTCCAGGGTCATCCCTGCTTTAAGGGCTTCTTCCTTGTATTCGGCGTTCTTTCTGCCGGACAAGGCATAAAGCGCCGTCACCGCAATCGCCGCCGCTATCAATATAACGGCGCCGGCGGCAGCGGACTTCATAAGCACCGCTCCCAGGACAGCCGCGGCAATCCCTGCTGCGGCATATATGATGCCTTTCTTTTTCAGGCCTTCCTTATATGCCTTCTGCCTGTTTTCCATCTCCTTTATATGCTGCCTTAACCGGGCCAGGCTTCTTTCAAGCTCATCCGCCTGCGCGGCGGCCTGTGAATACTGCCTGGAAAGGTCCCTGTATAGTTTGTATTTTTCAATGATTGCGGGTAGCTGGGCAATCAGTTCTTCTTCTCTTTGGCTTTCAGGGCTTTTTGGCCGGTTCAGCTGCTCCTTAAGGCTCTTTTCCTTTTCCTCAAGCTCCTTCAGGCTTGCGGTAAGATGGTCGATCTTCTTCTCATTTTCCTCGCATTTTTCTATGGCCGCCGCCAGTTCCCCAAGCTGCCGCGCGTATGGCACGGACTCCAGGGCCTTCTTCTGCTCCTTTAAGTATTCGATGGCCTTGGCCACGTTTACCTCCCTGTGCTTGGCTATGGACAGGTTTGCGATGTAATTTCTCACATGGGATGCCAGCTCCGCGTCGGTCTCGGCCCGAAGCTGCTCGATGCTGACCGTATTTCTGTAGGCGGATTCCGTAAGACCCGGTATAAGCTCGCTTATATGGCCTTCCTTGAGCTTAAGCTCCCTGCCTGTCGCAAGTTCCGTAACCGTAAAGTATTTGTCGTTGGCATGAAAGCTCCTCTTTAAGCGGTACTCCTTGTCCTTGACCCTAATATCCATCTGCCCGCCGTATGCTCCCGGGTAATCCCATGGAAGGTAGCGGGTGTAGACATCATCCTTTGTGGCCGCGCCCCTGCCCCTTAAGCGCTCGATTCCAAAGAGCATGCCCCTTATAAAGGTATGCAGGGTGGATTTGCCGGCCTCGTTTTCGCCGTGTATTATATTAATGCCCGGCTTAAGAATGAATTCCCTGCCGGTAAATTTGCCGAAATAATCTATATACAGCCTGGTTATAAGCATGTCGCTCCCGCCTTTCCGCTACTGCTCCTTGGCGCCAAGCAGCGCTTCAATCCCGTAATATAGGGCCTTTTTATTAATTTCGTCCCGGCCTGCGGACTCATTTATCCTCTTTATAAACATTCCGATTATATTATCGGCATTTTCCCTTAACAAGGCGTCAAAATCATAGTCGGGAACGGACTCGTCCGTTACCTCCAGGATGTTTCCGAGGGGGTAAATGGCTTCCTTGTTAAAATGGATATTCTCATCTCTAAAACCGCGGATGATAACCTGGTATATGTGCTGCGCGCCCTGCCTGCGGATCTCGCCCTTCACCGCGTCGGCAAGGGCATTGTTGGTCGTATCCTGGTTTATGTCAATAACAACGGTTTTATACTCCCTGTGGCAGCAGCTTACAAACTTAATCTCCGTTCTGTTCGAATCGCCCTCATGAATCTCTCCGATTATATATCCCCTCGGCCCGGTCTCGTTCTTGTCTATAGGCTCAAGGGAGCCGGAATATGCCATCCGGTCGCTTATGATCTCCGGCTTGTGGATGTGCCCGAGGGCAACATAGTCGAAGCCGTGCCCCAAAAGCTTCTTCCTGTTTATGGGTATGTTCCTTTCATCGCCGCCATGGGCAAGAAGGATTTTAATTCTTCCGGCCCCGGCGGTCCGTACCGTGCCGGCATTTATACCTGTAACAGTATCCGTATCTATATCTGCTTCTATTTCTGTTTCTGTATCTGTTTCTTTATATATATCCGTATACGTTCCCATAACCGTTCCTTCATGATTAGGCGCCGCGTCTGTCCGTACAATGGTTACGGGCACAGCCGTTATATCCATATCATCATATAGCGGCTCGGTTATGTCCCTTGTCATATAGCTTAAGCCGTATACGGTCGTGTTAATATCCGGAAAATCCGCCGCTTCAAGCCTGTCGCTTGAAAACATATGTACTTTTTCATTCCATTTAAAGCCCCGGTAGTTTGACCGCGGACCCATGTAATCGTGATTTCCCGTCATCATGACCACCCTTGTGGTTTCCAGGGTGGAGAATAGGTAGTTTACCTCTTTAAGCTCGCGAACCAGGGGCTGCTTGTGGAACAGATCTCCCGCAATAAGAAGCAGATCCGCCTTCTCCTCGTTGCATACATTTAGGATATATTTGAAGCTTTCCCATATCTCGTCATGCCTTTCCTTCGCCCAGGGCATGTTTGAATCGGGAACTGCGCCCAGGTGGACGTCCGCTATATGGATGAATTTCATGCCGCACCCCCTGACATTCTTTCTGATATGACAAATGATATGACCTGCGATATGACGGTAATTCGCTTTTTCTCTTGAATTAATCCTATTCTAACATATATAAACAGGGAACATCAAGAGCGCATGCGAACATTCATTCTAAAGGCCTTTATGTCGGAGTATAATGTTGTGAAGGGAGAATTTATATGTTATACTAAACTGGCTAAATTATAATTTCCAGCTATTACAACACTACTGTACAGATAGGAGTGATTGATATAGATACCATTTTCTTCACCATCGTTGACCGCGGCAAGGCAAATGCCGTTCTGCACAAGGCCAGGGAGCTCGGCGCTACCGGAGGAACCATTCTTCTCGGTGAAGGCACCGTTCAGTCAAAGCTTATGGACTTCCTGGGCATTACCGAAACACGAAAGGAAATTCTTCTGATCCCCGCATCCGCCGGGTTGGATGCCGTTCTTCACGAACAGCTCAGCGAAGCGTTCAAATTATCTAAAAAAAACAAGGGTATAGCTTTTTCAGTTCCTTTTAAGCGCTGGTCTGTAGATGAATCCGTACAGGAACATAATATTTCCATTGATGATGAGAGGTTTACCCACTGCTGCATATTCACCATTGTCGACAAGGGCAAGGGTATGGACTGCATAAATGCCGCAAGGGCCGCTGGAGCCCGCGGCGGAACGATAATCCACGGTCACGGCGCCGGCGTTCCGGCAGATTCTTATTTCCCGCTGGCGATTGAGCCCCAGAAGGATACCATTCTTATCGTTTCAAAAAAGGATAAGGCTTTCGCAATTAAAAGCAGGATCTATGCCGACTTGGAGCTTGACAAGCCCGGAAACGGCATAATCTTCACCCTTCCTGTAAGCAGGGCAAGTGGTCTCTTTGAAAATAAGGCAGAAGAGCGCAAAGGAGGTTCGTCATGAGTTTATTGCTGGATAAGGTAAAAGAGGTCACTAAGACATTGGTGCCTGTTGTGGTTTTGGTGCTTATCATATGCTTTACCATTGTGAATGTGAGTACTGATGTTTTGGTACGTTTTTTGGTCGGCAGCGTCCTTCTTCTGATTGGGCTTACCATCTTCCTTTGGGGAGTGGATCTGGCCATGAACCCCATTGGCGAATATATGTCCAGGGAGGTTGCCACGTCAAAATCCCCGGTAAAAATAGCAATTCTCAGCTTTTTATTGGGCTTTCTGGTTACGGTTGCCGAGCCCGATCTGCTGATCCTGGGCAATCAAATTGAAGACGCGTCTGGCGGATTCCTAGGTTCGGCCTTAATCGTATACATGGTTTCAATCGGAGTGGGTGTCATGATATTGCTGGGGATTTTCCGGCTTTTGAGAGACAGGCCCCTTAACAGGTTTATGGCCATAACATACGGGCTGATCCTCGTTATGGGCTTCTTCGTATCCCAGGAGTTTCTCGCAATTGCCTTCGATTCCTCCGGTGCGACAACGGGAGCCTTGACCACCCCCTTCGTGCTTGCCCTGTCTCTTGGCCTTTCCAATGTAAAGGGAGGCAAATATACCGAGGAAAATTCCTTCGGCCTTGTAGGCATAATGAGTGCCGGTCCCATACTTGCGGTTATGACTTTGTCAATTGTTTCCAGACAGAAAAACATCCACGGAGATGCGGCGGAATATGTCTTCCAGAAAGGAATCATTGGCCCAATTCTTGAGGCCATACCTCAAATATTTCTCGAATCCCTTTTGGCGCTGCTGCCGATAACCGTGCTGTTTTTCATATTTAACTTTGCAAAGTTTAAAATTAAAAAACATGAAATGCTCGGCATTATCAGGGGTCTTGTGTTCTCCCTGTTGGGGCTGGTTATCTTCCTCACCGCCGTTAATTCCGGATTCATGGATATGGGACGGATCATCGGCATAGAGATAGCGAAAATGAGCCGCGGCCTGCTGATAGCAACGGGCTTTGTCCTTGGGCTTATTGTTGTTTTGGTTGAGCCCGCCGTACATGTACTTGGTTCCCAGATTGAAGATGTCACCGGCGGCTACATCCCCGTAAACCTGATAAGAGTAACACTGTCATTGGGAGTCGGAACGGCGATAGCCCTTTCCATGGTAAGAATTGTGGTCCCGGCAGTTAAGCTGTGGTATTTCATACTTCCCGCTTTTGCGGTAGCCGTGCTGCTGTCGTTTAAGTCAAACCCCATATTCGTGGGAATTGCTTACGATGCGGGCGGAGTTGCCTCGGGTCCCATGACCGCCACCTTCGTGTTGGCTCTCGCCCAGGGTGCGGCTTCAAGCATTGAAACCGCCAATGTCCTTGTAGACGGTTTCGGTGTGATAGCCATGGTCGCAACTGCCCCTGTCCTATCGCTCATGATCCTGGGAACCATCTTCCAGCGCAGGAAAGTTGTCGAGCTTAAGCATGAGGCCGAGGAAACGAGTCCTGCGGCGGTTATGCCCATTACCTTGAGCGATTTTAACCATGACTGCCTTATTGCGGTGGCAAACAGGGGTTATGCGGAATATATCGTTGATCTGGCAAGGGAAGCCGGTGCTACGGGTGCCACGATCTTTCACGGCAGAGGCACCGGGGATCATCAGGCGGTTCTGCTGCCCATAGTCAATATAGAACTGCAGCCAGAGAAAGAAATCGTATGCCTGATTACAGACATTGATATAAGCGCGAATGTTGCCAGCCACATACTGGAGGATGAACAGCTTGCGGAAAAGGGTGAGGTTGCGGTATACATTGCGCCGACAGTCGCATTAATTAAAGATTTAAGCCAAAACTAATACAGGGTGGTATGATTTATGAAAACAATGGAGACGGAAAGACTAATATTAAGGCCATTTAGATATACGGATTGCGAGGACCTGTACGAATACGCCAAGAATCCCAACATAGGCCCGAACGCCGGCTGGAAGCCCCACGAAAGCCTTGAGGAATCCAAGGCAATAATCAAGAAATTCATTGAGGAGGACGAGGTCCTGGCCATTGTCTGGAAGGTCAACAACAAGGTTATCGGTTCACTGGGCCTTCATAAGGACCATTTAAGATCCGCGGACAATGTAAGAATGATCGGATACGTCCTATCGGAGGACTACTGGGGCAAGGGCATAATAACGGAAGCCGTAAAGGCCGTACTGGCATATGCGTTTACCGAATTGAATCTTGATCTTGTAACGGTGCATCATTTCGCATATAATGAAAAATCGAGGCGCGTTATTGAAAAATGCGGCTTCCACTATGAGGGCACCTTAAGGCACTGCACCAAGATTTACAACGGCAACATCTACGACCTTATGTGCTACTCAATGACCAGGGATGAGTGGGAAAGGCTGTATGCCTGAAGTACCAGGGGAGATGGACAATGAATAAGAAAACGTTATACGTCACCCAGGCGGCTGTCATAGCCGCTCTATATGTTGTTCTCGTGTTTGTGTTCCAGTACTCAAGCTTCGGACCGATACAGTTCAGGGTCGCGGAGGCATTGACCATTCTGCCTTATTTTACGCCTGCCGCCATTCCCGGCGTAACCATAGGATGCCTGCTTTCAAACCTTCTTTTCAGCGCGGAAATCCTGGACGTAATCTTCGGAACCGCGGCAACGCTTATAGCGGCTTACCTGTCTTATCAGCTCAGGGAGAACAAGTTCCTGGTTCCCGTTCCCCCCATCCTGGTAAATGCCATCATAATACCGTGGGTGTTAAAATACGCATATTTCGAGGCGGATCCGGTACCGTTCATGATGCTTACGGTGGGTGCCGGTCAGCTTGTGTCAGCGGGTATCCTGGGCATGATTCTGCTCTTTGCCCTGGAGAAAATAAGGCATATAATATTTAAGGATGATTGAATTTGAAAATTAAACAGGATTTATTTATAGCACCGCCCGGCGGAACAGCGGGCGGATTATATTATATCAATATTTACATAGGAGGAATGTACCATGGGAGAATTCAGAGCTGCCGCCATATTCAGCGATCATATGGTGCTTCAGAGAAACAAGAATATCAGGTTATTCGGGGAAGGCAAGGATGGTTCGGTTGTTTCCGTGCATTTCCGCGGAGTTACCGCTTACGCAAAGGTTAAGGACGGCCGGTGGACCGCCATACTTCCGCCTATGGAAGCCGGTGACGGATACGAAATGAAGATTTCCTGCGAAGGCAGGGAGATAACCTTCAAGGACGTATCGGTCGGCGAGGTGTGGCTTGCCGGAGGCCAGTCCAATATGGAATTCGAGCTTCAGAACTGTACCGGGGGAATGGATGCCATAAGGAATGATGTAAACCCCGGGGTCAGGTTTTACTATACCAAGAAAATGGCCTACATGGACGAGCAGTTCTTTAAAGAGGAACGCAACTCCTCCTGGGAGGTGTTCGGTTCGGAGGGTACCAAGGCCTGGTCCGCCGTCGGTTACTTCTTCGGAAAAAGGCTTGCCAGGGAACTGGGAGTTACGGTCGGAATCATCGGCTGCAATTGGGGCGGCACCTCAGCCAGCGCGTGGATGAGCAGGGAAAGCCTTGAAGAGGACAGGGACCTTCGCACCTATGTTGACGAATATGACAGGAATATTGAAGGAAAGACCCTGGATGAGCAGCTTAAGGAATATAATGATTACCTGGCCAATCAGGCGGATTGGGAGAAAAGGGTTGCGGCCTGCTATAAGGAAAATCCAAAGATATCATGGGAAGAGGTTCTGAAAATTTGCGGCCCGATCCTGTACCCCGGGCCGATTAACAGCTTCAGCCCCTTCAGGCCGGCGGGATTGTACCATTGCATGCTGAAGCGGGTAATGCCCTATACCCTTGCAGGCTTTATATACTACCAAGGGGAAAGCGACGACCATAAGCCCCAATTTTACCAGAAGCTTCTGACACGCTTAATCCGCCATTGGAGAGAGGATTGGGAGGATGACGAACTGCCGTTTCTTTTTGTCCAGCTTCCCATGCACCGCTACGAGTCGGATCCCGATTACAAGCACTGGTGCCTGATACGGGAAGCCCAGATGAGGACATTCCAGACGGTTAAAAACACCGGGATTGCCGTAATCCTTGACTGCGGGGAATTTAACGAAATACATCCGAAGGACAAGGCTCCGGTGGGAGAAAGGCTGGCCCTGCAGGCACTTTATCATGTATACGGAAGGCTTTATGAAAAAGACGCCTTCGGACCGATATACAAAGGCTTTGTATACAGGGACGGGGGAATTGAACTGCATTTCAAGTATGCGGACGGCGGATTTAAGGTCAAGGGCGAGCTGTCCGGATTTGAAATAGCCGGGGACGACAAGCAGTACAAGCCTGCAAATGCCCTAATCAAGGGGAATACCATCTTTGTAAAATCAGATGAAGTGGCTGAGCCGGTCTGCGCCAGGTACTGCTGGACCAATTACGGCGACGTGACCGTATTCGGGACAAACGGCATACCACTTGCTCCTTTCAGGACGCACTGCGATGTTTAGGCTCATGGGATTTACGGATTTAAGCGTATTCCAGGCTTGATAAAAACATGATAAAAGCAGGGTAAGAAAAAAGCATGTAAAAAAGCAAGACATAAGAAAGGCCCGGTTTATATGATGTATAAGCAGATCATATAATCCGGGCCGTATTATTATATCCATACTCATGCTGTTTTAATATTTCATGTTAAGCTTTTAATATTCTTTTATTATCCCGGTTGTTTTATTGTATACGTTCTTTCCGGATGCATGTTTCCCGGTATACCGCATGCTTCCTGCTATATGGCCGAATATTTAAGGATATTCTAACAATACTGTCCTTATATCCTCCGCTTACAGGTCGCAGTTACCTACGGTTCTCGGGAATGGGATGACGTCGCGGATATTGCTCATGCCCGTGAGGTACATTACGCAGCGCTCAAACCCCAGGCCGAATCCCGCATGCCTTACCGATCCATATTTTCTAAGGTCAAGATAGAACCGGTAGTCCTCCAGGTCGAAGTTCAGCTCCTGCATGCGCTTAAGCAGCTTGTCGTAATCGTCCTCTCGCTGACTTCCTCCTATGATCTCTCCGATTCCCGGTACAAGCAGGTCCATGGCGGCAACCGTCTTGTTGTCATCATTGAGCTTCATATAGAAAGCCTTGATTTCCTTGGGGTAATCCGTTACGAATACAGGCTTTTTGAATACCTGCTCGGTCAGGTAGCGCTCATGCTCGGTCTGCAGGTCGCAGCCCCAGTATGCCTTGTATTCGAAGTTATCATTGTTCTTCTCAAGCAGCTTAATGGCCTCGGTATAAGTTACATGGCCAAACTCGGAATTTACCACGTTTGAAAGCCTGTCTAAAAGGCCGTTGTCTATGAATTGGTTGAAGAAGTTCATTTCCTCGGGAGCGTTCTCAAGCACATAGTTGATAATGTATTTCAGCATGCTCTCGGCAAGCTCCATATCGTCCTTGAGGTCCGCGAACGCAATCTCGGGCTCAATCATCCAGAACTCGGCCGCATGGCGTGTCGTGTTGGAGTTTTCGGCACGGAACGTGGGGCCGAAGGTATATATGTTTTTGAACGCCAGGGCATAGCATTCTCCGTTAAGCTGGCCGCTTACGGTAAGATTGGTTGCCTTGCCGAAGAAATCCTCGCTGTCGTCGACCTTGCCGTCCGGCGTCCTCGGAGGATTGTCAATGTCAAGGGTGGTAACCCTGAACATCTCGCCGGCTCCCTCGGCATCGCTTCCCGTGATTATCGGTGTATGCACATATATGAAGTTCCTTTCCTGGAAGAACTTATGGATTGCATACGCTATGAGGGAACGGACGCGGAACACCGCCTGAAACGTATTTGTCCTTGGCCTTAAATGGGATATTGTCCTTAAGAATTCCAATGAATGCTTCTTCTTTTGAAGCGGGTAATCAGGGGTCGAAGCTCCTTCAACCTCTATCTTCACAGCCTGTATCTCAAATGGCTGCTTGGCTTGCGGAGTAGCAACCAGCTCACCGGTTACAATGACTGCGGAGCCCACATTCAACTTGGATATTTCATTGAAATTATCCAGCTTGTCGCTATAAACCACCTGCAGGGTATTAAAGCAGGTGCCGTCGTGAAGCACGATGAAACCGAAAGTCTTTGAATCCCTTATGCTGCGGACCCAGCCTCCGACCGTAATTGTCTTGCCGATAAATTGCCCGCTGCTGCGGTATAACTGCCTGATTTCCACCAATTCCATACCTTGACTCCTTTTATTGATTTTGATTTATTCAATTTATGCAATTTTGAATTTATAAAATTACTATGATTTATAATTACAAAATTACTGTGATTAACCATGACACATGCTAGTGTCACATTAATCACAATAATCCACACACAATCCGCAAACCGCGGACTTCCTATTATTTTTATTAGTATATCACAAGTTGGCAGGAATACAAGTCAAATTCTTAATTTCTGCCCGGTGTAGGGCAGAAAATCTCGAATGAGCTTTTGCTCTCCTTCTTTGCCATGACCAGCGCCGACCTGGCATTCGCAAGTATTTCAGCATAATCTGCCGGGCCCTTGACCAGCGCGATTCCAATGCTGATGCTTACGCTGTTCTTATTGTAGTCGAATGAGAACAGCTTGTCCACTTCCCTGCAGATTGTTTCGGCTTTTTCATAAAGTATCCTGTCCGACCTGATGTTGTTTATAAATATGACGAAATCGCCGTGGCCAACCCTTCCTATTACATCGTTCGTTCTGAACATGCCCTGAAGAATCCGGGATACGGCAACGAGGACATTTTCCCCTTCCACGATTTTTACAACCTCATTTATGCCCTTGTAATTGCGGACTTCACATATGAAGAGGGCGGACACGTCTCCGGGATCCTGGTTACGGAGGCTGTTTGTTATCATGGTCTCCGCGCTTTCCTTGGTATATACCCGGGTCAGGGCGTCCAGTTCCGCCTGTGGGATTTCTTTCCTGTTTTCCTGCTTTGTATGTACCTGTGTCAGTTTTCCGACAACCTTGAACGGGTTCTTGTTCTCATCATATATGATGGAAGCATAGCATATATACCACGCAATGTCTCCGTCCTTTGTCTTTAAGCGCAATTCCAGTATGGCCTGCTTCTTTCCTCCCATAATGCTCTTGTATACCTTTAAGACGCCGGGGAGGTCTTCGGGATGAATCACCTTCGTTTTTTCCAGCCGTTTGCTGAAATCCTTGATCTGTGATTCCTTGCCCAATACCTCGCGGAACAGCTCGGTAAATGTAAGCGTATCAGCTGCGATTAAATATTCAAAGAACAGTTCCCTTGAAAGCTCCATGATTGTGCGGTGATAATCCAGCTCCTGCTCAATCCTTCTGAAAGCGGCCATGTGATCGGACATATCCAGGGCGACGCATGAGAATACGGGATAGGTTTTGCTCTGCTTCTGGTATACCTCGTCCGTCTTTTTCCCGTTAATCATAATCCATTTCAGGCTGCCGTTCTTTTGAAGCACCCTGTAAAACAGCATGAAGTTGTCGCTGTTCTTTTGCTTGTGTGCCGCAATTTGCTGTGTATAGAATATTATGTCTGCCGAATAGACCGTTTTAAATATGGATTTGACAGGCTTTGCCTGTTTGCTTTCATTCATTTCAATCAGCTCATAGAATGAATCGGAGGCATATAAAACGGTAAGCTCGTCATCCAGAGCAATCCTTAACTGCCCGCCGGGCAGTCCGCTTGTCATCATATCCATGCTTGTATTGATGTTTTCGCTCATTTTTCTGCACCTTTCCATATATTCTTCCGCAGTTTTTATCAAATAAACGCATAATTCACATAATTTATTATAATACATATCAATTTCAAATACAATTGCAGAGAGAAAGGCGCGCGTTAAATAGCATAAATTCCGGACCAATATTGAAATATCAGGAATATGGCGAAAAAAGGTTGTGCTTATTTATACATATTGCATATAACAAGCCAAAAAAATTGATTTTCCTTGTGAAATATTATTGTAGATATTTTAACAATCCCGTGATATAATGTACCATGAGTGTTCATAACCGGATACTGCAAATTACCGTAGAATAGGCGAAATATGCTATTTTTCAGCCCGTTTCGCTTATATGCATGGTCAAAACACATAATTGAAAAAAGCACAAATTACAACGATCTGTCTGCGGTAATTACCATATTTTATTGTGAATGTTAAAAAAGTCACAGTAAAATATGGTAATTTGCTTGCTTTAATATATACAGCCAAATGCACGATAAATTAAACGATGGAGGTTATGTCATGGGTGTGAAACACTGTACGGTTCCATTTGCGGGAACCAAGGAACAACATGAGAAGCTGCTTGCTGTAATTGCAGAACTCAAGGACCAGAAAGGCGCATTGATGCCCATAATGCAGAAAGCCCAGGAAATCTACGGTTATCTGCCTATTGAAGTTCAATCCATAATATCTAATGAGCTGAACGTTCCGCTTGAAAAGATATATGGTATTGCAACCTTCTATTCCCAATTCGCGTTAAACCCCAAGGGAAAGTATCAGATCTCGGTATGTCTAGGTACGGCATGCTATGTCAAGGGTTCTGGCGACATTCTTCTTAAGCTTAAGGAGCTGCTGAACATATCCGACGGCGAGTGCACTCCGGACGGAAAATTCTCATTGGACTGCTGCCGCTGTGTCGGAGCCTGCGGACTGGCACCGGTTATGATGATTAACGGTGATGTCTACGGGAAGATTACACCGGACGATGTTGAGGAAATCCTGGCAAAATATGAATAATCCCTTGAAATAGATATGAGTACGGAATATTTGATTACAAGGAGGAAGACAAATGAAGTCTCTTGAAGAATTGAGAGAAATTCGGGAAAGAATGCGGGCCGAGATAGGTCTGGACAAGGATAGGTTCAACAAGACCCGCGTCGTAGTCGGTATGGCAACCTGCGGTCTTGCCAGCGGCGCAAAGCCCGTATTTGATGCCCTTAGCAATATGGTAAATGAAAAAGGCCTGACGAATGTATCGGTGGTTCCGACCGGATGCATCGGGCTGTGCCAATACGAGCCGATCGTTGAAGTCATTGAACCCGGCAAGGACAAGGTAACCTATATAAAAATGACGCCGGAAAAAGTGCTGGAGATCGTGGACCAGCATTTGGTACGCGGTAATATAGTCAGAAAATACACCATATCCGAGATGGTCGGTTAACCAAAGGAGGTCACATTATGTATCGCTCACATGTATTAGTCTGCGGTGGATCCGGGTGTACTTCCGCCGGAGCGCCAAAGATACTGGAAGTCTTGAATAAGGAAATTGCAAAGGCCGGAATTAAAAATGAAGTATCCGTTGTAGAGACCGGCTGTCACGGATTATGTGATTACGCCCCGATCGTCGTTGTGTATCCGGGACCCACCTTCTATTCCAAGGTAAGGCCTGAGGATATTCCCGAAATCGTAAATGAGCATCTCGTAAACGGTCAGGTTGTATCCAGGCTGGTTCATAACGCGGAGATAACCGACGAAGGCATCAAATCCATCAACGAGACCGATTTTTATAAGAAGCAGTACAGGATTGCCCTTCGCAACTGCGGCATCATAAATCCGGAGAACATAGAAGAATATATAGCAACCGGAGGTTATGAGGCTTTAGGAAGGGTACTTACCCAGTATACACCCGAACAGGTTATCCAGATTATTATAGACAGCGGACTCAGGGGCAGAGGCGGCGGCGGATTCCCTACGGGAATCAAGTGGAAGCTTGCCAGGGCCAATGATGCCGACCAGAAATACGTATGCTGCAATGCCGACGAGGGCGACCCCGGCGCATTCATGGACCGTTCGGTTCTTGAGGGCGATCCCCATGTGGTATTGGAAGCCATGACAATTGCAGGATACGCAATCGGCGCGTCCCAGGGATACATTTATATCCGTGCCGAATATCCCCTTGCAGTTGAACGCCTGAACAAGGCAATAGCCCAGGCCAGGGAGTACGGTCTGCTTGGAAAGGATATTTTCGGAACCGGTTTTAATTTTGATATAGAGCTCAGGCTTGGAGCAGGCGCCTTCGTATGCGGTGAGGAAACCGCCCTTATGACATCCATTGAGGGCAACCGCGGCGAACCCCGTCCGCGTCCTCCGTTCCCCGCACAAAAGGGTTTGTTCCAGAAGCCTACCCTGCTTAATAACGTTGAAACCTATGCCAATATACCTCAGATCATACTTAACGGACCCGAATGGTTCAGCTCCATGGGTACCGAGAAATCCAAGGGTACCAAGGTATTTGCCCTGGGCGGCAAGATCAGGAACACCGGCCTTGTAGAGATACCTATGGGTACCACCCTCCGCGAAGTTGTGGAAGATATCGGAGGGGGAATACCGAACAACAAGAAATTCAAGGCGGCCCAGACAGGCGGTCCGTCCGGCGGATGCATTCCTGCAAGCAAGTACGATATTCCGATTGACTATGACAACCTTGTAGGAATCGGCTCAATGATGGGATCCGGCGGACTTATCGTCATGGACGAGGACAACTGCATGGTTGACATAGCCAAGTTCTTCCTTGAGTTCACCGTGGACGAATCCTGCGGAAAATGCACCCCTTGCCGTGTAGGAACAAAGCGTCTGTACGAGATTCTCGACAAGATCACCAAGGGCAACGGAACCATGGAAGATCTCGACAAGCTGGAGGAGCTGTGCGTTTACATCAAGGAAAACGCCCTGTGCGGCCTTGGCCAGAGCGCACCCAACCCGGTGCTTTCTACTCTCCGCTACTTCAGGGATGAGTACATAGCCCATGTTAAGGATAAGAAATGTCCTGCTGCTGTATGCAAGGCCCTTCTGTCTTACGTAATCGACCCGAACGCATGCCGCGGCTGTACATTGTGTGCAAGGAGCTGCCCGAACAATGCCATCTCCGGTAAGGTTAAGGAAGCTCATGTCATTGATCAAGACAAGTGTGTCAAGTGTGGTGTATGTAAAGAAAAATGCCGCTTTGGCGCTATACTGATACGCTAGAATGGGAGGTTAATATGGATAAGGTTAATATTAAAATAAATGGCATACCACTTGAGGTTCCTGCCGGAATCACTATTCTGGAAGCAGCTAAAATGGCACACATCGATATCCCGACCCTGTGCTTCCTTAAGGAAATCAATGAGATCGGCGCATGCCGGATCTGTGTTGTAGAAGTAAAGGGCGCCAGATCCCTCGTGGCATCATGCGTATATCCCGTTTCGGACGGCATGGAAATCAGGACCGATTCGCCCAAGATACTGGCATCCCGCAAGAAAACCCTGGAGCTTATCCTGTCCGACCACGACAGGAAGTGCCTGTCCTGCGTAAGAAGCGGACACTGCGAGCTTCAGAAGCTGTGCAAGGACCTTGGAATAGATGACGAAACCATATACGCAGGTGAACGCAACCACTACGAGCCGGACGACTCTTCACCTCATATGGTAAGGGATAACAACAAGTGCATCCTGTGCCGCCGCTGCTCCGCGGTCTGCGACCATGTACAGGGCATTGGCGTTATTGGCGCAAACGAAAGAGGCTTTAAAACCAATATTGGCTGTGCGTTTGACATGGACCTTGGCGAAACAAGCTGTGTTTCCTGCGGCCAGTGCATAGCCGTATGCCCTACCGGCGCGCTTTATGAAAAGGACTATACCAATGAGGTATTTGCAGCCATAAATGATCCCGATAAATATGTTATCGTTCAGACAGCCCCGGCTGTCCGTGCGGCTTTGGGTGAAGCCTTCGGCCTTCCCATCGGCACGAATGTCCAGGGAAAGATGGTGGCAGCATTAAGGCGCCTGGGCTTTGACAAGGTATTCGATACCGATTTTGCCGCGGACCTGACCATCATGGAAGAGGCCCACGAATTAATTGACCGCCTGCAGAGCGGAGGAACACTTCCTCTTATAACCTCCTGCTCACCCGGATGGATTAAATTCTGTGAGCATTATTATCCCGACCTGCTTGACAACCTGTCAAGCTGCAAGTCGCCCCAGCAGATGTTCGGCGCTGTAACCAAGACCTATTATGCAAAGAAAATGGGCCTTGACCCGAAGAACATCGTAATGGTCAGCGTAATGCCTTGTACGGCTAAGAAGTTTGAGATTACACGCGATCATCAGAATGCAGCCGGCGTACCCGATGTGGATATTGCCATAACCACAAGAGAACTGGCCAGAATGATTGAAAGGGTAGGCATCAACTTCCTGGCCCTTCCTGACGAGGAATTCGACGATCCCCTGGGCCGTTCAACCGGTGCCGCAGTTATATTCGGCGCAACCGGCGGTGTTATGGAAGCCGCTCTCAGAACCGCGGTCGAAACCTTGACCGGCGAGGAGCTTCCTGATCCCGTATTCTCCGAGGTAAGAGGAACAGCCGGAATCAAGACCGCAACCTACAATGTGGCGGGAATGGATATAAATGTAGCGGTAGCTTCCGGTCTTGGCAACGCAAGAAAGCTGCTGGACGAGATTAAAGAAGGCAATTCACCTTATCACTTTATTGAGATTATGGCATGCCCCGGTGGCTGCGTAAACGGCGGCGGACAGCCCCAGCAGCCGGCAAGCGTCAGAAACAGCGTGGACATCAGGGCTCTGCGTGCCAAGGCGCTTTATGACCAGGACACTGCCATGAAGATAAGAAAATCTCATGAAAACCCTGCCGTCAGGCAGCTTTACGAGGAGTTCCTTGAGGCTCCCGGAAGTCATGTGGCCCATGAGATTCTCCATACAAGCTATGTGAAGAGAGCCGTCAACCCTTATTAATATCCATGCTCCTTCTCATATTATTGACTTTTGCCATAGTATTCCCTTATACTTAATATATGGATATATTTTATATATCCGTAATATGATTGGGGTATAAGAAAAAACACCGTATCAGCGGTTAAGAGAGAAGGAGCGGATTACCATGGCAAAAGCAACAAGACATCCATTATTGCTGCTTGACAACAGCAATATGAACACTCTCTTCAACGAAGGTGAATTCAGGTGTACCAATATGACTTTCGAAGAAGCCAGAGAAATCATAGGCATGTATGATAAGGATGAAATCATATTATGCTTCTCGCACCCGGATACATACGACATAATTTTCAACTATATAGGCATACCAAAAAAGGACTACGAGTACAAGCAAATCCGAAACATGCACGTTAACCAGGACGGAATTATTTTCAAGGTATACACCACCCCGTCCGAGACCCAGCCGATTATCCGCGTAGGCGATATTGAGGCAAAGAAAATACAGAATATATATGTATATTGCGTGCATGTGACCAGGACCAAGTAAATTCAGCCAGTATCAGAATTCTTACCATAAACACCTAAAAAACAGATACCTTGATTTCACGGAATCAAGGTATCTGTTTTTTTGTATACTTCTTATATGCCATTCGTTACATGCATTCATCGCAAACGCCATAAAAGTGAACCACATGCCCTTCCACTTTGCCCGGGAAGTTCCTGTTTGCAATCTCATTTATCTGTTCGATGGAATCCATGTCCAGGTCCAGTACCCTGTGGCATTTCCTGCACAGGAAATGATAATGCCGTTCAATATTGCCGTCGTACCTGTCGCTTCCGTCCATGCCGCTAATCCTGATAATCTCACCGGTATCCACCAGGAGGTTAAGGTTCCTGTACACGGTTCCCAGGCTGATGTTCGGGTATTCTTCCCTGATATTCATGTATATGGTATCCGCTGTCGGGTGATCTTTTGTATGCATCAGATATTCTTTTATGGCTTCTCTTTGCCGACTGTACTTTATTGCCATAATCATCAACTCCATTTAAATAATAAATACAATAATAGTAGTTATTATTATAAACATTTTCTTACTGCAAGTCAAGTTCTAGTAAAATGATTATGGTAGGTAATCGGTCAAATTATTTTTCTATGGCTTCGGCAACAAGGAAGTCGATTATTTTGTTGAATAAAATATCCTCTTTCAACGCTTCCGCATCGGTGTTGGACAAAAATTCCTCGTTGGATTCATAGCCGAATTGCTCGGCATATTCCGAAGCATACTGCTGAAACTCTTCCTCGGTCAGCTCCAGCCCTTCGGCCGCACATATTGCCTTGACGATCAGTTCCCTCGTTGCCATATTCTCGGCGTAAGTCCGGGAGCCAAGCTCGAATTCCTCCATAGTGGTACCATAAAGGCTAACCAGTGTCTCCAAATCCATACCGTAGCTTCCCGCCAGATTGGTATACAGTGTCTTAAACTCCGAAGCGTAGTATTCCAGCAGATTCTCGGGCAGTGTTATCTCGGATCCGTTTATGACCGCGTAATATACGTCGCTTTCCTTCTGGCCGGCCGCAAGCTCCGCATATTCTTCCTCAAGCTGCGAACGCAGGCTCTCCCTGTATGCTTCTTCGGATTCGAATCCCAATGTGTCTTTTACAAATTCCTCAGTAAGCTCAAAATACATGATGTTTTTGATGATAACTTTGAATACTACGGGTTCTCCTGCAAGATCCGTATTGCTGTAATTCTTGGGGAATGTCACGTTAACCTCAAATTCCTTGTTAAGCTCTGCGCCTACCAGCTGGTCCTCGAACCCGTCAACAAACACCCGTGAGCCAACCGTAATCTCGTAATCCTCCGCGCTTCCCCCTGTGAAGGTTTCGCCATTATGGTAACCAACGAAGTCCATTACAACGGTATCTCCAAGCTTAACCGCCCTGTCGGTTACTTCAACAGGCGCTGCGCCGTAGTCATAAAGGTCCATCTGGATGGCAATGTCGATATCCTCATCCGTTACTTCCCTTTTTTTAACCTCAACCTCAATTCCCTTGTATTTGCCCAGCTTTATATAGTCATTGATATCGTAGTCTTCCTTAACAACCGGGTTTTCAACCGGTACAAAGACGCCTTCCGTATCATCCGTATCCTCATCATTCGTTGCTTCAGGTGTCGGAGTTGTCTCATTGTTGTCATTTGAATCACCGTTTTTGCCGGAACAGCCCGCGAAAATGCCGGCCATACCCAAGCATAAGATTAACAGAACCAGAAATTTTTTCATTAACTCATACCTTTCCTTTCACATTGGACTCATTCATTTATAACATATTTCGACTGAAAAATAAAGTAAATTTCAAAAAAAGGGAGAGCCAAGTCCCTCAACTTTGCTCTCCATGAATACAAAACTTGCAAGACTTAAATCTTTTCAAACCGGTCTACATCCATTACAAATATGGTTGCCCCTCCGACATTGACCACCATGTTCATGGACGTATACTCTCCCGTTCCGACCGGATTGGCTATTATCTGCTTTCTCGGGCCGCAGACCCTCTTTATGATGTTTATGACATCATCCACCTTGTCTTCGTCGGTTCCTATCATCAGTGTCGTATTGCCTTCCCGCAAAAACCCGCCTGTTGAAGCAATCTTCGTAACGTAGTATCCTTCCTTGTTCAGCGCAGATATCACATCTCCGCTGTCAATGCTGCGTACGATCGCATAGATAAGCTTCATGGAATCACCCGCCTTTCAAAAATCCAATCAGAACAGGATTTACTGTATCTTTATTATATATTAGAGTTTATGAAAAGTAAATGAAAGTTAGACGAGTCTTTCCACTCCGAAGGTGACATTTTCACCGTTAATGTTCCATTGGGCCGTATAACCCTGTGTCCTGCCGTACTCAAGCTCGTCGGCCAGTACCTCGGATTTGATCTCATCGGCATTGCGCTCCAGGATTGCCTTTATCCTGTCATTGCCCTCCGCGGTTACACGGATATGGTCAGTGACCTCAAAGCCGGCATCCTTGCGCATGGTTTGAAGCTTGCTTATAATCTCGCGGACAAAGCCTTCTTCTATAAGCTCGTCGGTCAGGTGGGTGTCCAGTACCACGGTTATACCATGGTCGGAATCGGATATATAGCCCTCGGTCTGCATTGCCTCGATAAGCAGGTCTTCCTTGTCAATATATACCGTGGTGCCATCCAGGGTAATGCCAAGCTTTCCTGTGGCATTGATCTCATCCATGGCTTCATTGCCGTTAACCTCGGCCAGTATCTGCCTTACGGCTCCAATCTGCTTTCCGAACTTCGGTCCCAGGGTCTTAAGCTGGGGCTTGAAGCTGTAGGAGGTGAACGCCCTTACGTCGTCGGTGAATATTACTTCCTTGACATTAAGCTCATCGGCTATTATGTCCCTGTAGTACTCGGAAAGGGCGATATTTGCCTTTACATACATCTTCCCGATAGGCTGACGGTTCTTGATATTGGCAGCGTTCCTGCAGGAGCGTCCCAGGACGACGATCTCAAGAACCTCGTTCATGTTCTCCTCAAGCTCTTTATCAATATAATCCTCGTTGTACGCCGGGTATGAGCACAGGTGGATGCTTTCCGGCGCGTTCTTGTCAAGGTTGACAACAAGGTTCTGGTAAATGTCCTCCGTCATGAACGGGATGTACGGAGCCGCCAGCTTGCTGAACTCAACAAGCGCGGTATAAAGGGTCATGTAGGCGTTTATCTTGTCCTGCGGCATTCCCTTTGCCCAGAAGCGTTCCCTGCTTCTTCTTACATACCAGTTGGACAGCTCATCCACAAAATCGGACAAAAGCCTTGCGGATTCCGTAATCCTGTAATTCTCAAGATTGCCGTCCACCGCCTTGATAAGGCTGTTCAACCGTGACAGCAGCCATTTGTCCATAACCGACAGCTTGTCGTATTCCAGCCTGTATTTTGTAGGGTCAAACTTATCTATATTGGCATACAAAACGTAGAATGCATAGGTGTTCCAAAGCGTGCCCATGAATTTTCTCTGGCCTTCTATGACGGCGCCGCCGTGGAAGCGGTTCGGAAGCCACAAGGCTGAGTTTATTGAGAAATACCAACGGATTGCGTCCGCGCCGTATTGGGCCAGCGCGTCCATCGGCTCTATGGCATTGCCCTTGGATTTGGACATCTTCTGTCCGTTCTCATCCTGTACATGGCCAAGCACTATGCAGTTCTTAAAGGAGGTCTCCCCGAATATCAGGGTGGCTATTGCAAGCAGCGAATAGAACCATCCCCTGGTCTGATCCACGGCTTCGCTTATGAAGTCGGCTGGGAACCTTTCCTCAAACACTTCCTTGTTCTCAAACGGATAATGCCACTGCGCAAAAGGCATGGCTCCGGAATCGTACCAGCAGTCGATAACGGGCTTGACCCTGGTCATCTCTTTTCCGCACTCGGGGCATTTTATGGTAACGGCATCAATGTACGGACGATGAAGCTCTATGTCATCCGGACAGTTATCCGACATGGCTTTAAGCTCCGCAATGCTTCCGATACAATGCCTGTGGCCTTCCTCGCATTCCCAGATGGGAAGCGGGGTACCCCAGTAGCGGTCTCTTGACAGGCCCCAATCCTGCAGGTTGTTCAGCCAGTCCCCGAACCTGCCCTGGCCTATGCTTTCAGGCATCCAGTTGATTGTATTGTTGTTCTCAATCATCTTATCCTTGACGGCGGTCATCTTGATGAACCAGGATTCCCGCGCATAATAAATCAGCGGGGTGTCGCATCTCCAGCAGAACGGGTAGCTGTGCTCGTATTTAAGAACTTTAAAGAGCAGGCCTTTCTCATAAAGCATCTTCATGATGGGCTCGTCGGCGTCCTTGCAGAACAGGCCTGCTATGTCGGTGGCCTCCGGCTTGAACTCTCCCTTGCCGTCCACCAACTGGACAAACGGCAGGCCGTAGTTTTGGCCGACCCTGTAGTCGTCCTCACCGAAAGCCGGTGCGGTGTGAACCACGCCGGTACCGTCCGTCAATGTAACATAACCGTCGCAGGTTACATAGTATGCTTTTTTATCCACCCTGGCATAGTCGAACAACGGCTCATATTCCGTATATTCGAGCTCCTTGCCAAGCCAGCGTTCCTCTATCTCGTAATCGCCGTCTATTACGCTGCCGACCAGCGCTTCCGCAAGAATGTATTTCTCGGTCCTGACGGCTTTGGGCTCTTCATGCATTTCATCATCATGGTCGTGGTGGCAGCTGCAGCCCTTGCTGCTTACCAGGTTGCCTTTCTCGTCCACCTGCACCCTGACCTTTACATAGCTTTCATCAGGATTTACGCAAAGGGCCACGTTGGACGGCAGGGTCCACGGCGTGGTGGTCCAAGCCAGGATATACTCATCCTGTTTTCCTTTTACCCTGAACTTCGCGATCAGGGATTTTTCCTTGACATCCTTGTATCCCTGGGCCACCTCATGGCTTGACAGCGGCGTCCCGCATCTCGGGCAATAAGGGACGATCTTGAAGCCCTTGTAAAGCAATCCTTTATCCCATATCTGCTTTAAAGACCACCATATGGATTCTATATAGTAATTTTCATAGGTAATATAGGGGTTCTCCATGTCGACCCAGTATCCTACTATGCCGGAGAACTCCTCCCACATACCCTTGTATTTCCACACGCTTTCCTTGCACCTGTTGATGAAGGGCTCAAGGCCGTATGCCTCGATCTGCTCCTTACCGTTTATTCCAAGCTCCCTCTCCACCTCAAGCTCAACCGGAAGCCCGTGGGTGTCCCATCCCGCCTTGCGCAGGACATTGTATCCCTTCATCGTGCGGTATCTGGGGATAATGTCCTTAACCACACGGGTGAGCACATGGCCTATGTGGGGCGTGCCGTTGGCCGTCGGAGGCCCGTCATAAAAGGTAAAGCTTGGTTTGCCCTTGCTTGCCTCAACGCTTTTTTCAAAAATCTTGTTCCTGTTCCAGAACTCCAGGATCTTCTTCTCTCTCTCAACAAAATTCAAATCTGTTGATACTTTGTTATACATGTCTTCCTCCTCATATATCAACATCATTAATTAAAAAGCTCCCATCCGAAACAGGATGAGAGCAATGCATTCTCATTAACCACCTTTTCGTATACACTGCCTTGCGGCATTCATACACTATCCATATAACGGTGGACACCGGCTCGACCTACTGAACGGGAACCCCCATCTTTGGGCCTGGCAACTATGGAGTGATCTTCGGACATCCGCTACTCATACCGGGCTTGCACCTGTCCCCGGCTCGCTGTGATTTTTGCAAGGAGCTTACTCTCTCCGTCATCGTTTTTGAGTTTATTAATTTTATACATGATATAATAAATGCTCCGGAATGTCAAGAGGTTCCGATTGTCCTGAGCCGTTATTCCATTTTATATTACTTCCTATATTAATTATAAATATCACCTGTTGCTTCCTATATTATAAATATCCCCTGAATCCCCGGCCGATTATTTCACTGGTGTTCGTAATGAGGATGAACGCCTCGGGATGGTTCCTTTTAATATAATGCTGCAGCTGCAATGCTTCCGAACGGGACATTACAGTAAGGACTATCTTCTTTTTGTGGTTCGTGAACGCCCCCTTGGCGTCGTAAATTGTGGCGCTCCTGTTCAATTTCTTTATGATGAAGTCACAGATATCTTCCGCATCGTCGCATATGACCGTAAGGTATTTGCACAGGTTCAGCGCTTCCACGATATTGTCGACCACAACGGACTTGGTAAACAGTCCCGCCACGGACAACAGTCCCGTCAGCATGCCGAATATGGGGAAGGTCAATAAAGTCAGTATAATATCGGTTACTAAAAGGGCCTGCCCTATATTGATGTTGGTCTTCCTCTTTAAAATCATTGCTATGATATCCGTGCCGCCTGTCGAGCTTCCCAGGTTAAACAGTATGGCCGCGCCGATTCCGGGAAGGGCCACCGCGAAGAACAGCTCAATGACGGGCTCGTTGGTCAGCGGATGCTCCAACGGGTTTACTATCTCCAGCACCTTGAGCCCGACGGAAAGAATCAGGCTTCCGTATGCGGTTTTTATTCCGAAGCTTCTTCCGAACATAATATATCCCAGGACCAGCAGGGCCATGTTAATGACCAGCACTATCGTGCCGGATGAAATCCTGCCGCCCAGGACACTGCTTAACAGGATGCCGACGCCTGTTACGCCGCCTATACTGAAATTGTTCGGGAATTTGAAGTAATATACGCCGACGGTTACCAGCAGGGCACCTATCGTTATATAAAAATATTCTTTTATAATAACTGTTTTCTTACTCTGGTTTTTCATATGGTCTCCGATGTAAAAGCATATACGGGCCCGGCATATTTAATCCTTAATATTTGCCAGGTCATGGGTTTGAAGAAAATCCTTGACCATGTGCAGGTGGTGGCGGATCCTGTTCTTTGCCAGTTCCTTGTCCCTCGCCTTGATGGCTTCCACAATGGCCAAATGCTCATTGTATATACCCTCTTTTCTGGATATATACTGGGATGTTATTTTTGAAATTTCCTTAAATATCTCATAATAGGTATCAATAAAGCTCACAAAGATAATGTTGCGGGAAAATTCCGCAAGGCGATAGTGGAAATAGTAGTCCGTAGAGCGGTCCCCCTCGGCTGCCTCATCCGAACCAATAAGCTCATAAAGCTCATCTATCTGCTCATCGGTCGCCAGGTCTATAACCTTCTCCACCATGCGTATCTCAAGACATTCCCTTACCTCGATCAGGTCCAGGTATGTGGCCTGCTTCATTGAAATTTCCCAGCTGTCATTCAGTTCCGCAAGCGCATCCGAGTTGATGAAAGTGCCTTCCTTCGGTTTCCTGTAAATAATACCCCTGGCCTGCAGGGCTGTCAGGGCCTCACGCAGGACCCCGCGGCTTACCTGCAAAGCATTGGCAAGCTCCGGTTCGCTGGGAAGCTTGTCACCCGGTTTCAATTCTCCCGTTTTAATTTTTTCCGTTATTACGTTGACCACCTTATCGGATAATCGCTCATTAACTATGGTTGGAAATCTCACATTAACCTCCGTGCAAAGAAAATATTTTACAAAATATATCACATTTGTTAGACAAATAGATTATACATTTATTTCAAGCCGTTGTCAAATTAATTTCAAAATCCAGTTTAATACATGATAAATCCTAATGAAATATTTGTTTTTTAACAATAAAATAAATTTATATAAAATGAGACGCTTGTATTGTGCAAAATGTCAATCATACATATTGACACCTGTTTTTTACCGTGATATAATTCTAATTGTTAAACAAATAGACTATAATACAAGGGCTGATGTAAAGTGAACAAATGCAGTATTTTATCTCCATGCGGCATGTTGGGCTACGGTTTTCCCGAGCAGTCGTTCCGAAACGGATTGGCTATGAATCCGGACGCGATTGTTGTTGACGCGGGTTCAACCGATGCCGGGCCACATAAGCTTGGAGCAGGTGTCAGCATAGTAAGCCGTATGGCGGTCAGAAAAGACCTGTCCCTAATCATACCCGAGGGACTAAAAAGACATATACCGGTTATCATAGGATCGGCCGGCGGAGCAGGTTCCAGGATCCACGTCAATTGGACACTGGAAATTGTGGAGGATATCCTTAAGGAACACAGGCTGGATGCGAAGCTTGCGGTCATATATACCGATGTTGATAAATTGATAATTAAGGATGCCATTGCCAACAACCGCATCTTCTCCATGGGGTCAAACATCCCGGATCTTACGGAAGAAACAGTGGACAGCACCGGATCAATCGTGGCACAGATAGGCCATGAACCTGTTATAGAAGCGCTGAAAGGCGGAGCGGATATTATTGTCTGCGGAAGGACCTATGATCCGTCCATTTTTGCGGCTGTCGGCATTTATAAGGGCTTTGACCCCGGACTATCCTATCATATGGGGAAAATCCTTGAGTGCGGAGCGTTGTGCGCCGAACCGGGAACGACAAAAGACAGTGTACTGGGCACATTATATGAAGACTCATTTACCATATGCGCTCTTAATCCTGTCCGCCACTGCAATATAACCAGTGTGGCGGCCCATACATTCTATGAAAAGGAAAATCCCTGCGTATTCCACGGCCCCGGCTTCATCCTGGATCTTTCGGAGTGCACCTTCACCATGGATGACGGGGAATCGGTAAGAGTAAAGGGAAGCCGCTACATACCGGATGAAAAGTACAAAATAAAGCTTGAAGGATCCAGGCAGGTAGCTTACAGGACATTTGTCATAGGAGCCGTAAGAGATCCGATTTTAATATCAAGGCTTGAGGAGATTGAGGAAAAGGTTGCAAAAAGCGTAAAGGAATACATCCGCGAGATACCGGAAGAGGATTACCGGATTAACTTCTACAACTACGGCATCAACGGTGTAATGGGGGACCAGGAGCTCCAGGAGTTTAGGGGACATGAAGTGGCAGTCCTGTTTGAAGCCCTGGCAAAGACCCAGGAGATGGCCAACGCGATCTGCGCAAATGTCCGCTCCACGTTTTTGCACTGCGACTTCGAAGGCCGCAAGACCACGGCCGGCAACCTGGCTTTTCCGTTTGCCCCCAGTGATATCCCGTTTGGCCCGGTATACGAATTTTCAGTTTACCATCTGCTGCAGATACCGGACGGAAAATCCATGTTCCCCGTAACATACGAAACCTATGCCAAGGGTAAGAAAACGAAGAAGGCTGGTGAAAATGAATGAAAAAAATATATGACGTCGCAAAGGTTATAAGAAGCAAAAATGCCGGCCCTTTCTCAATTACCCTGGATATTCTCTTCTCCGACAGAAAAGAATATGAGGCAGTAAAAAAGGCAAATATTATCACTAGAGAATCCATTGCCAAAGCGTATAATATAAATGTTGCCGACATAACGGAGTTGGTTTATTTCGACCAGGCAATGGGCATAAAGATTACATATAACAGGAAGGTTTCCTCCGGCACATCGGGGGACCGGGACGTATACGGAGCGCAGCAGCATGCGCCGCTGCTTTCAATAGAGTTTGACGAATCCATATTGGAATAATACTCTATGGGATCTGAAAGGAGTATATAATGATTGGCAAAAATCATGCTAAAACGTCCGACAGGACGGCAGCCAGAGCAAGAAAATGGCAGATAATGAAAAACCAGCGCTACCTGTTTCTCATAGCCATACCCTGTATTATATACATCGGCATCTTCTTTTACGGGCCCTTATACGGATGGCTGATGGCTTTCGTAAGATACAAGCCTGCAAGAGGGGTTTTTGGCAGCGAATTTGTCGGGCTGCACTACTTCAAGGAGTTCTTCACCGACCCCGACCTGGGGAAGATTATACGCAATACCCTTGCAATGAGCTCCTTAAACCTGCTGGCCATCAACACCCTGCCGATTATATTGGCGCTCATGATAAACGAAATATCTCACAAGGTGTTCAAAAGGACCATTCAGACCCTTACATATTTGCCGCACTTTGTATCCTTCGTCGTTGTGGCCAACATATTCCTGGAGCTTCTGGGAACCAACGGCCCGATAAACGACTTGCTTCAGAACATGGGTATTGTCGACCAGCCTTATAAGTTCTGGCAGAAGCCCTACCTGTTCTGGTTCCTCGCAACATTCGTAAGAGTATGGAAAGAAGTCGGCTGGGGCGCTATCATTTACCTGGCAACACTGGCAGGAATAGACCAGGAGCAATATGAAGCCGCGGCAATTGACGGCTGCGGAAGAATCAAGCGGATTATATACATTACAATACCGAACCTTCTGCCCACAGCCATGATACTTTGGATAACCAATATGTCCGGCTTGTTCTCCGCAAGCTTTGACGCGTCTTACATGCTCGGAAATGCGGTTACAAGCCATGTAGCCGAAGTCATAGAAACATATACCTACAAGATAGGTATATCAATGGGAATGTATTCATATTCGACTGCCGTCAGCCTGATTCAGACCGTGCTGGGTTTCATTCTGGTATATATTACCAATAAGATCGCGCAAAAGACGACAGAATACTCACTGTGGTAATGGAGGCGGACTATGGGAAAGAACGAAAATGAAATAATCCGGAAAAAGAAAAAGAAGAAAACCGGCGACATAATATTTGATACGATACTGGCCATTATCCTCGGCATAATCGGAATATCAATGTTATATCCTTTCATTTATGTACTGGCCGTATCATTCAATCACCCGGCGGATACCGAGCTGGGCGGAATATGGCTTTATCCCCGCGTATTCTCCACGGAGGCATACCGGCTTATATTCATGGAGAAAGACCTCTTCCGCGCCACTCTCCTAAGCGTGTCAAGAACAGTACTGGGCACTTTTCTGACGGTATTATGCTCCTCCATGTTTGCCTACCTGTTCACAAGGAGCGATTTCCTGCTGTACAAGCCCCTTAAGGCATTCTTCTTCTTTGCCATGTTCTTCGGAGGCGGCGGCCTTATTCCGACCTACATGCTGTACCTTAACCTTAACCTGTACGACACCTTTTGGGTTTATATCATACCGCACATAATCAACCTCTGGTATGTGGTGCTGTTCAGGACGTATTTCAAATCCGTACCGGCGGACCTGCTTGAAGCGGCAAAAATAGACGGTGCCCACGATTTGAAGGTGTTCTTCAAGATCCTGATGCCGGTATCAAAACCTATTTACGCCACCGTTGCCCTTTACTCGGCGGTTATGCAGTGGAACTCGTACCGTGACACCCTGTACTACACCACCGATCCCAAACTGAGAACCCTGCAGTACATATGCATGCAGATGATCAAGAAGGCCGAAGGTGAAAAAATGATTGACAGGGCGACAATGTTTGAGATATTCCACGGTGAGGCGGTTACTGCCGATCCCCTGTCCCTTCGAATGGCTATAACGGTTGTTACTGTTGTTCCTATCATATGCGTATATCCTTTCCTGCAGAAATACTTTGTCAAGGGCATCATGGTAGGTTCGATGAAGGGTTAAATAATTGATAAATAACAGGACGCAAATAAAATTCCTGTTTATATAGCGTTATAAATCAACACAAATTAAAAAACATGCCACTCAGACGTGGAAATATATCGGGAGGTGTATTTAATGCACAAGAGACGCATAACAGGCTTCTTTACATTAATAATCATACTGATAACAGCAGCATCGGTACTTTCGGGATGCAAGAAAAAAACGGATGAAAATACCGGTACTACATATGAAAACGAAGAAAACATGACCTTTGAAGAACTGCAGGAGCTGGACAGGCAAAACCCCATAACAATCAAGATTATGGTCGCAGACATGCAGAATCCTTCACCCAGTGACAGCGCGGTTCTGAAAAAGATAGCGGAAATCACGGGAACCACAATTGAGATCCAGGGAATTGAATCCGACCAGCTCCAGATGCTCATGGCTTCCAGGGATTATCCCGACGTGCTGGTTATGAAAAGAGACGGTACCTTCTATGATTACCTGGATACCGGGGACCTGGTTGACCTTGAGCCGCTGCTTAAGAAATACGCTCCTACCGTTTATGAGATGAACTCATCCCTGATCGAAATATTCAAAAACGAAAACGGTCAGCTCCTGTACTTAACGGAGAACAAAGACCTGCTTCGTGAGGGCGAGGTTCATCCCGAGGATTCCAGCGATCCCAACCGTGCCCAGGAAGAGCTTCCGTGGCACAGCACACTTTATGTCCAGTATCCTCTTGTAAAGGAAATTTATAATAACAAGATAACATCCTTCGACGCTTACAAGGAGGCCCTGGACAATTTCAGAGCAAAATACTCGACAGAGGACGGATATTACGCAATATCCATGGATAAGGGAAGCGCCGGTGACATCCTTTGGGCAGGACTTTCAATGTACGGTTATAAATGCAATTACAGGGGCGGCTTGTTCGTAACCCTGGACGGCGAGAATTATACTTACGGCTTAAAAGCCGAACATGCCCTGCCCTGGCTGCTGTTCATGAACGAACTGTACCGTGAGGGATATATATATGAGGACGCGCCGGTACAAACCTCCGACCAATTTATAAGACAGTTGAACAAGGCAAAGGTATTCTCCTTCATAGGCAATTACTATTACATCTATGAAGCCAACAAGGCTTTGCTGAACAATGAAAAGACCTCCCATATCATCTACATTCCACAGCAGTTAAGGGCTGACGGGGTTGATCACGTCTGGCAGTACAACTCGGCTTATACGGGAAGCAAGGCATTCATGATAATGAAGACCTCTCCCCATGCAAACCGCATCGCACGCCTGCTGGAGTTCTTATACTCCGATGAAGGTCTCGTGCTTCACGGCTGGGGCATTGAAGGCGAGGACTATATCATCAATGCCGACGGCAAGAGGGACATAAACGCGGAAATAGATGCAAAGATCAAGGCTAATCCCGAATACAACGTAAAACGCGGCATCCGTTCCTTATACGGCGTAATTAACTTCCCGACATACACAACCGACGGACAGCCGGCATTCGCAAGATTTGCGCCGTACTACTCCACCGATGCCGGAGCAGACCCGAGAGATTTAATCATTAAGCAGGATCCTGTATTCAACTGGCATGAAGACTGGAAGGGAACCTTCTGGAAGGACTATTCCGAGATTGATATAGTAATGCAGGCTGAAACTGAAGCAGCTATAGCCAGCTCAAAATGCGCGGCCATTATAAAAGACGAAATTAACCGCATAATAATGGCTTCTTCCGAGGAAGAGTGCATACGCCTTTACAAAGAGGCTGTGGATAAGGTCAATGCTTACGGCATAGAGGCCTGGGAAGAAGAAGTCAACAGGCAGATTAAGGCAAAACGGTAAAAGCGGCAAAATGAAAGGAGCTTAAAATGAAAAAAATATTGATATGTATGCTATGCCTGGTCATTTTCCTGACCGGATGCGGCAAAAAAGCATCAGACAAGAAAGAAGGTGAAGATATGGTAAAGGAACCTGAAAATCAGCAGGAAGTTATAACCGATGAAAACGGCAAGAATGATGAGACAGCCAATGAAAATCAGACCCCCGATACCGTATCCCCATCCGATGAAACGCCAACATCCGATAACCAACAGGATGAACCGGACAGCCAGGACGAGCCGGCAGTTGATGACTTGTTTGCAAAGTTCTATCCCAACAAGGACACCGGAGCCATACTGACCGGAGCGGAGTACAACGAACTGGCAAAGCAGCTTACGGAAAATGTCCAGGGAAGGCTTTCCGAAATAACTTACACCTTTAAGGGCTCCAAGATCTCAATGGAAATGCTGATTGGAAACCGCGACATACAGCAGATCAAGAACCCTGTGGGAAAAGAAGTGTTCCAGCTTTTATACGGCGACAGCGAGTATTACAACTATGTTCTGTATCTTCCCGAGGGTTATGACCCAGATGACAAGGAAACAAAATGGCCGGTTATTTACTTCCTTCATGGCATAGGCGAAAGGGGCGACGACCTGAACGAGCTCTTAAGCTACGGCGTTCCCAAGTACATCATGGAAACCGGCTCCCTTGACGCCATAATGATAGCTCCCCAGTGTCCCGGCAATTCCCACTGGGCCGACACCAACGACGAGGAGCCCAAGCTGAAGGCATTTATAGAAGAGAACCTTGAAAAATACAATATTGATCCGGACAGGATGTACCTTACGGGCTTATCCATGGGCGGCAGAGGCACATGGAAGCAGGCACTGGCAATGCCCGATACGTTTGCTGCAATTGCAGTTGTATGCGGCAGAACAAACAGCTATGATTTTTCAGGCATCCTGGATATGCCGATTTGGATGTTCCACGGAGCAATTGATGATACCGTACCCTTCAAGAATGTCAACCTGATTGTGGAGAAGCTGTGCGGCCAGGGACATGAATATTTCAAGCTGACGGTTTATCCTTTCCTCTCCCATGATACCTGGACACCCGCTTATTCCAGGCCCGACCTGTACGAATGGCTTTTTACGCAGAATCTTCAGAACAGAAAATAACCTATCAGAGAGGTATATGAATGCTTACCAGGAATGATTTGATAAATAACAAGGAACTTAGGGATGACAAGGCACTGGGCGCCCTTGCCGGGCTGGCAATAGGCGATTCCTTCGGGGACGCATGCCGCAAGCCCGAAAACCACCAGGACTACGGCATGATGGTTGACTTAAGCAAGGGGGCAGCATGGAGTACGGACGACACCGAGTTCGCCTTGTTTACGGCAAAGATGCTTATTGACCATGGAGGCAATCCCGGTACAAAGGATTTTGAAGAAGGCTGGAAGAAATATATCATAACCCAGGATGAATTTCCGAGAGGAGGCGCCAGCGAAAAGGAAGCGGCGGAGAATCTGAAAAAAGGGCTTCATGCACCCTATACCGGCATGTATAACGCATATGCCAACAGTGACGGCGCTGCCATGAGGATATCCCCCATCGGAATAGTATGCGCCGGCGATTTCGAACGGGCAAAGGAGCTGGCCAGGAGAGACGCGGAAATCAGTCACTACGGTGAAGGAATCTGGGCGGCGCAGGCCGTGGCTGTAGCGGTCGCTGCTGCCATGGTGGATGCGACCGACGAAGAGATCCTTCAGGAAGCATTAAAATGCATACCGGAAGGAACATGGCTCAGACATAACTTCGATGTAATGCTGGGTATCCTGGAACAAGGCGGTTATGATTTCTTCAAGTGCTGGATGCCTCTGCATGACGAACTGCGCTGCCAGTACAAGGCGGCGGTTGCGGAAGCCGTAGTATCGGCCTTTGCATATTTCCTCATGGCAAAGGGAGACTTCCGTTACGGTATATTCCTAAGCGGAAATTCCGGCAGGGATGCGGATACGGTTTCAGCAATTGTGGGAGCAATCCTTGGTGCCAGGGGAGGCGCAAAATGCATCCCTGCGGCATGGATTGAAAAAACAAATTATCCGACCGGAACCTGTTTGCGTTTTACTAAGGATTTGACTATCAGAACAGTCGCTGAAAGCCTGAGCGACCTTATCAGATAACGGAGGTAACCAAATGGTAAAGGATTATATAAACAAGCTTTATGCCGGTTTTCTCGGAAAGAATGTCGGGATAAGGCTGGGCGCACCGGTTGAGCCCGCTCCCTGGGATTTTGACAGGATAGCTTCCGTATACGGAGATATAACCGAATACATAAAGCGCTACAGGAATTTCGCCGCCGATGACGACATCAACGGTCCGGTATATTTCCTCAGGGGGCTTATTGACAGCGGCGTTAAAAGCGAAATGTCTTCCGGGCTGGTTGCCAGGGCATGGCTTAATTATGCCAGGAACGGCATCGGCATGTTCTGGTGGGGCGGTGAAGGCATAAGCACCTGCCATACCACCTACCTGAATCTAAAAAAGGGCATCCCTGCTCCTCTGTCGGGAAGCATGGAAACCAACGGAAAAATCCTGTCAGAGCAGATAGGCGGCCAGATATTCGTTGATACATGGGGATTCATCTGGCCCGGAAATCCCGAAAAGGCAGCCGAGTATGCCATGAAGGCGGCTCATGTTTCCCACGACGGAAACGCCGTATACGGCGGAGGCTTCATAGCAGCCTGCATTGCCCAGGCATTTACAGCTGAAACCATTGACGAAATAATTGATGCCGGATTACGCCAGATACCCGAAGACTGTACATATGCACAGGTGGTAAACGCCGTCCGTGATTTTTACAGGAAAAACCCCGACGATTTCAGAAGCTGCATGCGGTATCTGATAGACAACTGGGGATATGACAAATATCCCGGCGCATGCCATGTAATTCCCAACGCGGGTGTATGCGTACTGGCTTTGCTCTACGGCAAGGATTTCAACCGGACCGTGGAAATAGCCACAATGTGCGGCTGGGACACCGACTGCAATGCCGGCAGCGTCGGAAGCATAGCGGGAGTATTCTACGGGCTGGACAATATCAAAAAGGCATACAGGGATCCGATCAACGACGTCATTATTACGTCAGGAATATCCGGCTATCTGAACATCATGGATGTTCCCACTTATGTAAAGGATCTTGCCCAGATTGCCTATATGCTTGCCGATGAAAAGATGCCCGAAGAAATCAAAAGGCCCAATGACGGAGACATTCTCTTCGACTTTGAGCTTCCGGGTTCCACCCATGGAATAAGGCTGTCCAATGAAATCCGGTTCATGAAGCGCCATTCATATGAAAAAGCCTACAGCGGGAAGGGAAGCCTTGAGATAATCGTCGACCGCATACTTCATGCCGATCAGTGCAGGGTTTATTACAAGCCCTTCTACCGCCGGGCTGACTTTGACGACGAAAGATATAAACCGGTATTCTCCCCGACGGTATTCAGCGGCCAGAAGGCATCATTCAAGCTGTTTTATGAAGTCTGGCTGGAGGGGGCTGTACATGTAATCCCGTACATCCGGACGGCCATGAGAGATACATTTATTGAAATCGAAGAAATAGAGCTTAAAGCCGGTGAATGGAATTCCATAGACTTTACCATACCGGACACCGGTGGAGACCAGATTGCGGAATTAGGCTTTAAGATCCTCACCCCTGCTGAAACGGCAAACCGAGTATTTGGCCGGTTATTCCTTGACGATTTTACTGTGACAGGCGAGGCCAGGTACTCCATAGACATGTCCCTGCAGGCGTGCGAATTCGCCCAGGTAACACCATTCTCGCTGAACCAGTGCAAGGGCGAAATAATTGACGGAAAGCTTGTGGTGACATCCGAGCAGGAATGCCAGGTATATACCGGCAACTTCTATGCAAGGGACACTATTGTGGAAGCCGATATTACACCGCTTTCCGGTGAAAACAAGGGACTTATAGTCCGGGGCAAGGGCGCCGAATGCGCATACCTTCTCGGCTTCGGAAAACAGGGTGAGGTTGTTATTTCACTTAAGAATTTCGGAACCAGGGTTCTTGCCAAAGCCGGTTACAACTGGCGTATCGGCAGCACTTACCAGCTTAAGGCAAGCGCAATCGGAAACAAATTAACCCTTGCTGTCAATGACGAGGAGGTCCTTAGCGTTGAGGACTCCACCTTCGAATACGGAATGACCGGATTTTACCAGGAGGAAGCAGGCAGCTTCTCGACCGGCCGGATGAACGTTTGGACCGGTGAAAGCAAGGGAATCGACAGGATAAAATAATTTACATATATCCATGTACAACAATAAAACAATAATAAGGAGGAAAGGTTATGAAGATTTTCAAGAAATTAGTATCAGCTTTAATCGTCCTGACATTGGTTCTTTCCCTGACGGCATGCAAATCCAAGGATGATAAAGAAGATACCACCCCCGAGCCTACCAAGGCTCCTACAACCGCACCTGTTGAAGATGCCGGTGAAGAGAAACCGGATCAGCAGGAGCCGGCCCAGGAACCAGCAACCGATGTTAATGCCGGTGAATTTGCGGAGCCAACAGATGTAGACCTGGGAGCTTATCTTGACGGCTCAACCCAGTGGGAAGATGACGGAGGAGAGTACTCCATCAAGAATAACACGCTCATCTTTGATAATGCTTATTACGGCGACTTCTGCGCTGTAATGCTTCCCGGTGATTTCCAGAACGTAAATGTAAAATTTACAGCTCAGCTGACGGATATAGCTACGGATCTGGATAAGGAAGCAGGTACATGGTGGGATTCCGAGTTCCTGTTGCTTGTCAGGGCAAATTATCCGGGACCGGCTTTCAGGGAATCCGATCCTCAGGCAGGTTACTGCATCACATCCTGGGGCGACATGAAAACCTTTTATCTTGGCCGTTCGGGCTATGACGATGCTTTTGGCGAATTCAGCTGGCCTTTGGCGGACGGACAGCCCCACAAGGTTGAATTCACCGTAACCAACAATGCAGACAACACCAAGGTTTACCTTAAGGTGGTTGTTGACGGGGTCGAACTGGCATCCGTAGTTGATGACGGCTCACTGGTTAAGAAAGAAAGGCCTTCATTATACCCTGATGCCGGCGGTATTAACTTTAGGGTTAAATACCTGGGCGCAAAGATTTACGGATATGACGAAGCATATGCTCCATCAGCCACAGGCAGCACCTCCGGCGCCGAGCTTGAAGTGGTCCAGGTTGGAGATTATTTCGGTGATCCTGCCGCCTGGGAAAACAACGGCGACGCTTATACCCTGACAGCGGACGGACTTACATTGAATCCCGGCGGAGACAAGGTTGCCGTAAGACTGAATAAAGAGGTCCAGAATGCTGTATTCAAGTTTACGCTTAAGCTTACTGACATCAAGACCGACCTGTCCGAGGAAGAGGGAACCTGGTGGGATTCCGAGTTCTTGTGCCTGCTTCGTTCCGCCCTTGCAGACAAAGGCTGGACCGACGGGCAGAGAGGATATTCCCTTACTTCATGGGGTGACATGAACACCTTCTATCTTGGCCGCTCAGGTTATGATGATGCTTTCGGCAAATACGAATGGCCTTTGGGCGACGGACAGCCCCATGACTTTGAAATCACCCTGCAGAACAGCGAGGATAATTCAAAGGTTACCATAACCGTTAAGATCGACGGCAAGGAAGTTGCATCCGTTGTAGATGACGGATCACTGGTTAAGCAGGACAGGCCCGCTCTTTATCCGGAAGCAGGCGGCTTAACCTTCAGAGCCAAGAACATCGGTGTTGTTATAAGCAAGTAATTGGATATATTAGCTCTTAAAAGCGCATGACCATATAATAAGGAGAAAAAGAGAAAAGACAAAGCAAAAAGTGTAAAAACACATTAAGTGTTTTTACACTTTTTGTTTTATATATAATATGAGAACTTTACTGATACAAACAATCCTATAGCTCCAACCTGGCCACCGTTTCCTGCGCTTCTTCATTAAAGCCTATCTCTATAAAGCCGAATTTCCTGTAAAGCCGCCTGGCTGCTTCATTTTCCGGGGCATATGATATGTAAACCGCCTTCGCCTCCCCCTGGGGAAACGTCCTGATATACTCAAGGGCTTTCTCCATGGCCTTCGTCCCGTACCCCTTGTTCTGGTACTTCACATCAATCATAAAACGCAGGATGCCATAGGCTTCCTCGTCACCATATTCATTCTCTTCAGCCGTATCATGATACATCATGATAAAGCCAATCATTACATCATCGTCATATATTGCGAATGTCATGGGGGGGGGGCAGCTCGTCATTAAGCAAGGCGACATACGATTGCGCCAGGCTGTATACGTTAGACGCAAGAAAACCTCTTTGCTCCTCCGTAAGCTGCAGATTAATGCACTCGTCAAAATTATCCCAGGTTATTTTGCGAAACTCTATCATTTTCTGTCTCTTTCTCCTTTGCTTTTTTCGTGCTTTTATAATTCTTATTGTTTGCCATATTATCTTACCATTTTTATTCCTGATTTCAAAGTATAACTTCCGCTATAAAATCCCGATAATATCTGACAGATTATGATTTGTTTTATATATTTATAAGCAAATATTATAAACTTGGGCTTTTTTATTTTGTACAATGTGTTACAATAATTTATACACGGTAAATTAATTCGAATCGAGGGTGGAGTAAATGAGCGTTCAAAACTTAACTTTGCTGACGGACTTTTATGAGCTGACCATGATGCAGGGCTATTATAACAATAAAAACAATGATGTCGTTATATTCGACATGTTTTACAGGGACAACCCCTGCGGCAGCGGCTATGCCATTTGTGCCGGCCTGGAACAGGTAATCGATTATATTAAAAACCTAAGATTTAAAGAGGACGATATCGAGTATCTGCGCTCGTTGAAGATATTTGATGAAGGTTTCCTTTCATATCTGAAAGACTTCCGCTTTACCGGGGATATCTATGCCATTCCCGAGGGAACGGTCGTATTTCCGATGGAACCCTTAATAAAAGTCATTGCCCCCATTATGGAGGCCCAACTGGTTGAAACAGCGATTCTGAATTTCGTCAACCACCAGAGCCTTATTGCCACCAAGGCATCCCGCGTGGTCTATGCCGCCGGCGGCGCTCCCGTCATGGAATTCGGCTTAAGAAGGGCACAGGGACCGGATGCCGGAACCCTGGGTGCCAGGGCTGCGGTTATTGGCGGCTGTATCGGCACAAGCAACGTGCTGTCAGCCAAGCTGTACGATATGCCCGCCCTCGGAACTCACGCTCATAGCTGGATTATGAGCTTTGATGACGAGCTGACCGCGTTCCGCAAGTATGCCGAGCTTTATCCCAATAATACCACCCTCCTTGTTGACACCTATGATACCCTGCGCAGCGGTCTTCCCAATGCGATAAAGGTGTTTACGGAGCTTCGCGAAAGCGGCAGGATGCCTAAGAAGTACGGTATCCGCCTAGACAGCGGCGACTTGGCATACCTGTCGAAAATGGCAAGAAAGATGCTGGACGAAGCAGGCTTTACGGAGGCGACCATAACCGCTTCCGGCGATTTGGATGAATATATAATCTCATCCCTGATAACACAGGAGGCAAAAATAGATTCCTGGGGTGTGGGCACAAGGCTTATAACCTCACTTGACTGTCCTTCCTTCGGCGGTGTTTATAAACTGTCCGCGATCCAAAAGGACGGAGTATTCCAACCTCGCATGAAGCTGTCCGACAACCAATGGAAGGTTACCAACCCGGGCAATAAAAAGATATACAGGGTATATGAAAAGGAAAGCGGCAAGATCAAGGCCGACCTGATAACCCTGGCGGATGAAACTTTCACATCGGACAAGCCGCTGCTGCTGTTCGATCCGCTGGCTACCTGGAAGAAAACATACCTTAAGCCTAATACCTACGTCTTAAGGGAGCTTTTGGTCCCGGTATTCCTAAAGGGTGAATGCGTGTATACTTCTCCTTCTGTCATGGAAATCCGCGAGTACTGCGCCAGGGAGCAGAACACCCTCTGGGATGAATGCAGAAGGCTCACAAATCCTCATAATGTTTATGTGGACCTGTCCCAGAAGCTTTATGACCTTAAGACAAACCTGTTAAACAGCTACTTCAACGGCATTTAAATGCCAAATATTTTATTTTATTTATGATATAATTTATGGTATAATCTACGCGAATAAAGATAGGTATATCAGATTTAAAGGGAGATCCTTATGGGAAAATCCAAAATGCCAATACTAATTGCATTATGTGTCCTGCTGATGGTCTTTATGACAGGATGCTTTTTATCCCGTAGGGATTCGTTGGCTGACAGCAGCACCGGGCATAAAGGCCGCGATACGGTGGAAGCATCCGTAACAACGAAATCTCCCTCCGATGCGGACACGTCCGGAAAGGCCTCGGGCAAATCCGGCAGTTATACATATATTCCTCCCACTTATGAATATGATGATAATGATCAAAATAATGAAGAGGGTCAAATGACTGCCAATGAACCGACCAAAGCCCCATGGACCCCGGCCACGAAGATGGACCTGGATCCGAACAGTATCACCGTATTTGTAAACAAGGAATACTGCCTGCCGGAAGATTATGTGCCGAAGGACCTTGTAGTTCCGAACATACCATTTCAGATCGACGGTGAGAGCGAGAAAAAGCACATGCGCAGGGAAGCCGCGGAGGCTATAGAAAAGCTTTTTGCGGCCGCGTTGGAAGAAGGGCATGTCCTGTACGGCATTTCCGGGTACAGGTCATATGAACGCCAGAAAGAAATATTCCTGAACAATATCGTACATAAGGGAAAGGCACACACCCTGAAATATTCCGCCGCACCGGGAACCAGCGAGCACCAGACGGGTCTGGCCATGGACGTATCGGCCAAGTCCGTCAGTTACAAGCTTGTTGCCGCATTTGCCAAATCAAAAGAGGGCAAATGGCTGGCTGAAAATGCTTATAAATTCGGCTTTATAATACGGTATCCTAAGGATCAGTATGAAATAACCGGTTATGCATATGAACCCTGGCATATCAGGTATGTCGGGGTTGATCTGGCTCACTATTTATATACCAACAATATGACCATGGAAGAGTATTATAATTATGTGCCGAGCAAGGACTTCAACTACGAAGAAAAATATGCCGACCTGATTAATTACACTCCTCCGATAACTCCTACTCCAATTCCTGAGGATGAGCTTGAAGAGCCGGTTCCGATTGACGAGCTTACCGGTGAAGAGCTTGACGAGTGGGATCTTGATCCGGAAGATGATGAATTCGGTGATGATTTTATTGATGAAGAAGAGGCCGGTTATGACCTGGAGGATGTCAATCCTGAAACCGGGTCTCCCGGGGATGATGAGTTTGACAATTCTTCGGATGAAACCCCGGATTCCGGTCATGATACCGGTGCTCCGGAGGATATCCCGCCGGATACTGAAAATCCCGGGACTGAAAACCCCGATATAAACGGGAACAGCGGGCAGGATGACGGCGGTTCCGATAATACTCAGGGGGACAATGCTGATGAAACCGGGCCTGTAGCGCCTGACGCTGACACGTTTAATTTTCTTGATGAGCCCTTGGTCATAAGAAATGATTAATGAAGCTGAAATATTATTAGCAAATAACATCTAAGATAAGCTCTCTCATTACGGAGGAAAATATGCGGCTTATTCTTGTCCTGCTGTATTTGGTTGTGTTCTTTATAATCAGCATTCCGCTGTTTCTTGTTGAATTGATTATCGGTCTGTTCAGCCTTCATGCCCGGGCGAAAAGCTCGCAGATAATCGTAGCGGCAGCCTTTAAAGTGCTGCTGTTCCTTGCAGGAGTCAAACGGACCGTAATCGGCACGGAGAACATACCCAGGGACGAGCCGATATTATACGTGTCCAACCACAGAAGCTATTTTGATATACCCATATCCTATGTAAGCCTGCCGACGATGACAGGCTTTATAGCCAAGAAAGAGATCCGCAGGATACCCTTCCTTCGGGTTTGGATGCATTTTATACAATGCCTGTTTCTCGACAGAAGCGATATAAAGCAGGGCATGAAGACGATACTGCAGGCTATAGAACAGATAAAAAAGGGATATTCCATATTTATTTCACCGGAAGGCACCCGCAATCACGGCAAAGAAATGCTTCCCTTCAAGGAGGGCAGCTTTAAGATTGCCGAAAAAACAGGCTGCGCGATTGTTCCCGTAGCCCTGACCAATACGGACGAGATTTTTGAAAATCATATCCCCTGGATTAAATCAACCAAGGTGGTTATCGAATTTGGAAAGCCCATATATCCCAACCGGCTTGACAAGGAACAGCTTAAGCACCTGGGTTCTTATGTCCAGGGCATAATAAAGGAAATGCTCGATAAGAACCAGGCTTTAATATAGCCGATTTTCAGGATATTTTAAATCTTGCTATTTATTTTTTCAGCATTTGATGATACAATAATCGTTGTCCATCTAACAGAAAAAGCTTATGAAACACATAACCAGGAGGTACAAAGCTGCATGGATACCGTATTAATCGTGATATTAATAGTTCTGGCTGTTGCTATAGCCGTATTTGTGGCCTTATACTTCATCGGAAGGAAGCTTCAGAAGAAACAGGCTGAAACCGAGGAACAGCTGAAGGCTGCGGCCCAGACATTTTCCATACTTGTTATAGACAAAAAGAAAATGAAGCTGACGGAAGCCAATCTTCCCAAGGTGGTTATTGACCAGACACCCAAGTACCTCCGCCGCTCAAAGGTTCCCATTGTAAAGGCGAAAATTGGGCCAAAGATCATGTCCCTTATTTGCGACGCCAAGATTTTTGACCTCATACCTGTTAAGAAAGAGGTTAAAGCTGTTATAAGCGGCATATACATTACGGATGTCAAGGGATTAAGAAGCACCTTAGAAACGAAAAAATCGAAGAAAGGCTTTATTGGAAAGATAAAAGAAAAGCTTTCCAAAAAGAAATAAGCCCAACTAATCCAACCGAAATAATCCTCTTACTCTAGCTTAAGCATGACGGGGTAAGAGGATTTTAAATATAACTTTAATTCAGCCGGAGGGAATATGAGCAGAAGGAAAAGCACTATAAACAGAAAACTGAATATGATACTGCTTTTTATGACCGCGTTGCTCGTGGTGCTTGTTATCATTATCTATATTGACAACAGGAGTTCATCAGATAATAAGAATGACGGCAAATCCTCCGGGTTAACCGGCAGCCTGAATGACGAGGGCAGTCCTATACCGACTCCAACAGTTCCCGCCTTGCCTACGGACGAACCCAAAAAACCCGATACGGCGGAAGCCGGTACGGAAGAAGCCGACACGGCGGACAACGAACCGGGCGGCGAAAGTGCTCAAAATGAAGATGAGCCCTCCTTCAACAAGCCCATCATCCTTGCCTTTGCCGGTGATGTAAACCTGGATGAGGATTCAAGGCCCGTGGCCCGGTACGACAGGGAAAACAAGGGCATCCTTGGCTGTATATCCGAAGACCTGGTGTATGAAATGAATTCTGCGGATATCTTCATGTTAAACAATGAATTCGCATTCAGCACGCGGGGCACCGAAATTGTTGAGAAATCCTATACCTTCAGGGCCCATCCGAAACGGGTGGATATTCTTAAGGAGATGGGAACGGATATTGTGTCCCTGGCCAACAACCACGCCCTGGATTTTGGCGTTGAGGCGCTTCTTGACACCTTCACAACCCTTGAAGAGGCAGGAATAGATTATGTGGGAGCGGGCATTAATATGGACCGGGCAAAAGCCCCGGTTTATTATACCATCGGCGACACCACGATCGCATTTGTCGCCGCCTCCCGTGTCATATATGCCATGGACTGGTATGCGACGGATACACGCCCTGGAATGATTGGAACCTACGATCCCGCCCTGTTTATAACCTCCATAAAGGAGGCCAGGGAAAACAGCGATTTCGTCGTGGCATACGTACATTGGGGTGTTGAGCGTGTCCATGAACCCGTGGAATACCAGAAAGAGCTGGCCAGGAAATATATAGATGCGGGAGCCGATGCCATAATCGGCTGCCACCCCCATGTTATGCAGGGCATCGAATTCTACAACGGAAAGGTTATCGCCTACAGCCTTGGGAATTACTGGTTCAATTCATCAAAAAGGGAGTCCGGCCTTCTTAAGCTGTACCTTAACCCCGACGGGTCAACCGATGTCCAGCTGCTTCCCGTTATGAACGAGAACACCTATACCTACCAGATAACGGATGAGGATGCGCGCAGGGCGTATTTCGAGTTTATGGAGAGCATATCCTTTGATGTCACCTTCGATGAAGAAGGATACGTTTCACCCAGGTAGGATACCATATATAAAAGATATGAAGTTAGTATATTATTATTATAGATATAATGTGGCATACGACGTAAAAGCTGACTAATATCATTACGATTTATATAAAATCCGTGCGTCTTCCGCGCACGGATTTTTTGCTGTGTTTTAATTACCCGGTAACACCCAGTATTAGTATCAGATTTTATCTATTGTTATGTCCACCCTGTTATCCGATATGTGGCTTTCGTCATGGAACAGTGAATATTCAAGATGAACGGCGACCCTGTCTGTGCCCTCACTGATATCGATTCTTTGGGTCTTAATCTGAAAATACAGGCTTCCGTAAGGTGTATCATACACCGACTGCGTAGGACAGCTTAAATCAAAAACCATGTGGGTGCTATCCTCTCCCCTTTTAATCATTTCCACCAGGCCGGGGGCAATTCTTATTGTGCTGGCCGTATCCCTTAATCCCGGTCCCTCACCGCTGTCAGCCTGCTCAAAATACCTGAGGACATGAACGTCATCAAGCTTTTGGTAATGCCCTTTTGCCTTGGCCGTTATCCTGCTTTCGTCATCCCCGACGACCGTGCCGTCAATAATTATATGGGCGTTTTCATTCATTTTCCTTCTCCTGCTCATACGAGCTCTTCTATATTGATATCTTTAGTTTCCACAACCTCACAGGGCAGTATTGTGTTGGCAAACTGCCTGAACTTCTCCGCGCCGTCGCTTACATAGAAGATATGGTCGGACTTTGGTGTGTCGTCATTCTTTAAGCCCTTATCCTCAAGAACCTCCGCCAGGCACTTTGCGGTTTCGTATGCGGGATTAACAAGCGTAATGCCCTCTCCGGCAACTTTTCTTATGGTTTCTCTGATAAGCGGATAATGGGTGCAGCCCAATACCAGCGTGTCAATCTGCTTCTCAAGCAGTTCGCCGATATACCTTTTTGCCATTTCAAATGTAACCGGGTCATCAACCAATCCTTCTTCAACCAACGGTACAAAAAGCGGGCAAGCCTTGCCGAAAACCTTAACATGGGAATTGCTTTTGTTTAGAATCTCGTTATATATCCCGCTTTGGATTGTGGCCACGGTACCGATTACGCCTATCCGTCCGTTTCTTGTGGTTTCTGCCGCCACCTTGGCGCCCGGTTTTACCACTCCGACAACGGGTATGTTAATCTCCGATTCTACGGTATCAAGGGCTAACGCACTGGCCGTATTGCAGGCAATTACAATCGCCTTGACACCCTTGCTCATCAAAAACCTTACTATCTGCCTTGTATAGGTAATAACGGTTTCCTTCGACTTGCTGCCATAAGGAAGCCTTGCCGTGTCTCCAAAATAAATTATTGTTTCCCCGGGTATCTGGTTCATTATCTCCTTGACGACCGTAAGCCCGCCGACACCCGAATCGAATACGCCTATCGGCGCCTTGTTTATCATAATAAGCCTCCCGCTATATGTGAATATAGCTGTTTGTCATTTAATTGTGCCTATTCATTTTACTATTATTTATAGTTTAGTTCAAGTGATTTTGCGCTTTCTTTCCTGTATAATTAAGCGGCCTTCCGGCAATAATAAGATACCATTGTTTTACATATAATGGGTTCCCATTATCACAGGAGGATAATATATGCGTAAATCTAAATTAAAACCCTGTCTTGATTTAATTCATGCCCTGATTAAAGATATCCTGCAGAACAAGAGCCGGATATGCGCGCTGCTTCTGCTGTCAGTTCTGGCCTTAACCTGGGTGTTTACCCGGTCATTGCGCATTAATGACGCCGGCCGGAGTAATCCCGATATCATACGGTTTCATGTTATTGCAAACAGCGACAGCAAAGACGACCAGCAGCTTAAATATGAGGTTAAGGATGCCCTGGTAAAGCTTTTAAAGCCCTGTCTCGGCCATGCCCGGGATGTTGACGAAGCCCGTGCCATAATTGGGGAGATGCTGCCCGCCATACGGGAAACCGCGGAACGGGTTATATCTGAAAACGGCTATGACTACCCGGTTACAGCCTCCCTGGCATCATCCTATTTCCCCATGAAGGTTTACGGGGACTATACATTTCCTCCGGGGAATTATGAAGCCCTGCAGGTAAGAATCGGGGATGCCGAGGGCAAAAACTGGTGGTGCGTCATGTTCCCGCCCCTGTGTTTCATTGATGAAACCTACTGCATAATTGATGAAGACGGTGAGGAAAAACTTGAATTTCTTCTAACCGAAGAAGAACTGGAAATGCTTAAAACCAAAAAAATGCCGGTTAAAATTAGGTTCAAGCTGTTCTCCCTTATCAGGAAGCTGTTCGATTAGGATTACCATTTGTAAAGGCTTGCCCGATATGATAGAATACCCTTAACCGGGTGGTTAGCGGCACCTGCGTTATTGGCTGTATAATCGGGAGGAATACCATGAATTCCATAACAGTGAAAGCCTACGCAAAGATTAATATCGGCCTGGACGTGCTGGGAAAGCGTCCCGACGGCTACCATGATGTAAGCATGATCATGCAGTCCGTCGATTTGCATGATACGGTCACTATAAGGAAAACCCGGTTTAAATCCATAACCGTAGATACAAATCTTTATTTTCTGCCTACGGACAGAAGGAACCTGGCATATAAGGCCGTTGAGGTATTTGACGGGCACCATCCCATTCGGTGCGGCCTGAGTATATTTATAAACAAGCGCATTCCCGTGGCAGCGGGCCTTGCGGGCGGAAGCACCGATGCTGCCGCCGTATTGACCGGCCTTAATAAGATGTTTCAGGCCGGATTGTCTGCGGAAGAACTGATGAAGCTTGGAGTGCGGATTGGTGCCGACGTTCCGTACTGCCTGCTTATGGGAACCGCCCTTTCGGAGGGAATAGGCGAAATTCTTAAGCCCATAAAGCCCCTGCCGGACTGCCATATCCTCCTTGTAAAGCCGAATATCAGCGTATCAACGAAATATGTTTATGAAAATCTCCGGCTTAATGACAGCATTAGGCACCCGGATATCCCCGCCATGATAGAGGCCATTGAAGAAAGCGATTTATACAGGCTCGCATCCTTAATGGAAAACATCCTTGAAACGATAACCATAAAGGAATACCCTATTATCGGCGGGATAAAGGAAAAAATGAAAGACTTGAATGCCCTTGCCTCTGTTATGAGCGGCAGCGGCCCTACGGTTTTCGGTATTTTCGACAGCCGGCAGAAGGCCGAGAACGCGTACAGGTTCTTTAAATCCATGGATTCCGGCATGCAGGCAATACTGACGAAACCATATTTCCCGGGCAATATGAACTGATAAGCATAAGCACATGGATTATCTCAATAGATATGAGTTTATGTAATAAATGATCTTTGTGATGGCGGGAACAATGAAAGGCACATATATGATAAAGAAAAAATATACCTACAAGCACACTACATACGCATGTTATCTTGGATATGTCACCCAGGCGATCATAAATAATCTTGCCCCGTTATTCTTTTATATCTTTCATGTATCCTACGGCATTGATTATGAACAGCTGGGCTTCCTTATCATCGCCAATTTTGTTACACAGATTGCCGCGGATATCTGGGCTACCCGGTATGCGGACCGGGTTGGCTACAGGAAGTGCATGGCGGCGGCGCATTTCTTCAGCTTTATAGGGCTGGTATCGTTGGGCACACTGCCGTTTCTGCTTGGCAATGTGTATGCGGGTCTGATTATTTCGGTTATTTTATATGCCGCCGGAGGCGGCCTGATCGAGGTCGTAGTAAGCCCTATTGTTGAAGCTCTTCCAAGCGACAACAAGGCAGGCTCCATGAGCCTTCTCCATTCCTTTTACTGCTGGGGCCAGATGCTTGTGGTCCTTATAAGCACGGCTTTATTACGGGTTATCGGGTCCGGCAGATGGCATGTCATACCCCTGGTATGGTCTCTGCTTCCCCTATTTAACCTTTTTTATTTTCTTAATGCTCCAATCCTTCCCCTTGTAGAAAAGGGGAAAGAAATAAAAATGAGGGAATTATTCAGGCACCCCTCCTTTTATCTTTTTATTCTGCTGATGATCTGTGCCGGTGCGTCGGAGCTTACCATGTCGCAATGGTCCTCTTTCTTTGCGGAAAAAGGCCTGGGCGTTTCAAAGCTTTTCGGTGATCTCCTGGGCCCGGGGCTGTTCGCGCTCTACATGGCTTTAGGAAGATTCATTTACGGCATATGGGGAAACCGCATACCGATAAGAAAGGCACTGATGGTATGCAGCGCACTTTGCGTTATATCATACTTAATAACGGTCTTCAGCCCTATGCCGCTTCTTTCTTTAATCTCCTGCAGCTTTACCGGCATTACCGTTTCCTTGATGTGGCCCGGGACATTTTCCCTTTCTTCAGCCACGTTTCCAAGGGGCGGAACCCTGATGTTCGGCATACTTGCCATCTGCGGCGATATAGGGTGCTCCGCAGGGCCATGGATAACCGGCATGATTTCGGGCTATATTGTAAGAGGCAATCGCTTTATGAATTTCCTGCCTGACAAAAATATGGATATCGAACAGCACGCAATACATATGGGGCTGCTTGTGGCCGTGGCTTTTCCGCTGATAATGCTTGCCTCGTTGCTTCTTTATCGCGTTTTCACAAGAAAACACATGAACAGGATAAAATAATTAATTGAATATTTTCTCCTGTATGCTTTTATCAAGTTATGAGAGGAGGGAGATATTTGATTTTTAATGATTTTAAACCATACGGCCCCGCTCCGAACCACCGCCATATGGAATGGTACAATCGGGGTAAAACCGCTTTTATTCACTTTGGAATGAATACATTTACAAACCAGGAATGGGGTGACGGAACCGAAAATCCCGAATTGTTCAATCCTACCGAACTGGACTGTGAACAATGGATGTCGGTTTTAAAGGAAGCAGGTTTTACCGCGGCAATTCTTACTGTAAAGCATCATGACGGTTTTTGCCTGTGGCCCAGCAAATATACCGGGCATTCTGTAAAATACAGCCCTTATAGGGATGGGAAAGGGGATATTGTAAAGGAGTTTGTTGATGCCTGCCGGAAATACGGCATAAAACCGGGAGTTTACCTGTCTCCTTGGGACAGAAACCACCCGCAGTGGGGTACCGAGGAGTATAATACATATTACGCTAACCAACTGACGGAATTAATGACTCAATACGGAGAAATATATGAATGCTGGTGGGATGGCGCCGGGAGCAAGGAAGCAAAATATGATTGGGGCGGATGGGCCGGCATTGTTCGAAAATACCAGCCAAACTGCGTAATTTTCGGTGCTTTTGGAGCCGCGCCCTATGTGGATGTCCGCTGGAACGGAAATGAATTGGGCCGGGCAGGGGACCCCTGCTGGGCTACAATTGACGAATACTCCATTCTTGTAGAAAACAACGGTGAATTAAACAGAGGGAAACCTGACGGCGAACGGTTCATCCCCGCGGAGAGCAATACGTCCATCAGGCCCGGCTGGTTCTTCCATTCGGATCAGAACGATTATGTCAAATCCCCTGTTGCCCTCACCAGGTACTGGTTTTCCTCTGCCGGGAAGAACACCGGGATACTGCTCAACATTCCGCCGGATACCCGCGGTTTGATTCATGAAATAGACGCAAAGCATTTAGTCGAATGGAACAATAATCTTAATGAAATTTTTAAAACCAATTTATTAATGGGCAGCCATGTTCAGTTAAACGGAGGTTTTATCAGCAATTACCCGGCTGAAAACCTGATCAATGAAGATCCCGATGCGGTTTTCGCGGCAGATTCCAGGAATCCTGAAATAATATTCAGATTTGATGAACCGGTCACATTCAATTGCTATAAATTGCAGGAAGTAATAGAGCTTGGTCATCGGATCGGCAAATTCCGCATAGATTACTTGGGTGAAAACGGATGGAACATACTTGTGGAAAAGGAATGCGTCGGCTTTTGCAGAAGTGATTTGGTTGATACCATCACCACAAATGCGGTCCGGCTGGTTGTTACTGAAGCCTGGGAAAAGCCGCTTTTAAGGCATTTTGGGCTCTACCTTGCGCCCAGGGAAGCGATTCATGAGGATTTTGAAAGCAGGGGCAAGGTCACCGTGCTGACGGATTTGCCCACGGCAAAAATTACCCCGGTTGAAAACGGATATGAAGTTGATTTCGGAGGCATTTACGCTTTTAACACCGTTATCTGTGATGCGTCCGAATGCGGTGCTTTCGAAATATTTGCCTTTAACGGCACCCAGTATAAACAAATATACTTTAATGTAAACGGAACAAAAGACGAAGTGTGTTCTTTTAAAACCGTCGAGGGCTCTTACAAGATGAAAATACTGTTTTACGGCGACAAGCAAAAGGACCGCGATATAAAGGTTTTGTATGTATAAAGGTTAATAAAAAAGCCCGCCATAAAGGCACGGTTTAATAGGGAAATTATTTGAACCATACCCCAGACCGATACGGAAAAGCACAAGAGAGGCATTATCTCAAAGGGTTAATGCCTCTCTTGTATGTTGAATAAATCGGACGATAGATTATTTATTATTGCTATGTCTTATTTTGTAATGTCAATAATTCCATCTGGCAACACGTCGTGATTTGGTATTTTCCCTTCTTTGAGCAAGTCAATATATGTATTGTAACTCTCCAATATTATGGCAAACGCTTCCTCTATCGACTCAGCCTGCTTATGCTCCACATAGAAAACAACCTCGCTGATCAACTGTGCAAGATAAGTATATAAATGCTCGATATAAATCATTAAAGATTTGTCTTCTTGGAAAGCAGAGTGCGTAATTTCATTACGTATGCGATAAAGTCGTTGTATATGCCAACGCACCTTTTGCGTGTAATGCTCTAATTTTGAAATAATAATCGTCGTATCGTTCAAAATTGTGTGAATTTCATCACAGCGATAGTTCAATAATTCGTTATTTGAACAATATCCCTTAAATACTGCATATTGAGTTGGATTACGGAAAATATTGATTAAATCTGTAACTAACTTCTTCTTATCGGGGGAGTCCATATATATGCCAAGAGAAGTTTCATATTTGAAGCCACATCGCATACAGTCTTCTGTGAAATTTCGCATAATCCTATAGATGTATCGTACCGATAAAACTTCAGGGAGTACGCATTTAATGTGGGAAATAATGTCTGCATATTGCCCTGTCCTCATTACTGATTCTATAGCAATCCACAATGAGATAAATTTCGTTTCTTGAAAGTAAGACGATCTACTTAAATTTGTATAGGAAAAAGCTGCATGAAGTCTGTTCATAATTTGTGATTTTTGCGGATTCACTAAAATCTTATTTGTATCAGCAAATACATTGTTATTGCTATCAATATAATCATACGTCTTAAACACGTCCGTGATTGTTAACGCTTCTGCTAAATTGTCTGTTATATCGTATATAATAATTTGTGGTGAGTTTGCAATCCATGGATTAATTGTATTATAAAAAGTTGCAACACTTAATCTACTGTTCAGATGATTAATTGAGGATAAAGCAGCGGCATATAAATCAGTAGAAGTTAACCTAACTAAGATATAACTTGTATCGGAGTTGATTTTTGAATAGAGGTTTTGCCGTGCTGGGTCATCATTAATAATCTCATTGCCTCTTTTTAAGTCAAGACCTAAGGAACCTACAATTTCTCGAACATTATCTGCTGAAATACCTTTTCGTGTTTCAATTTTAATACTGTAATAAACCTCAAAATTATTATCAGCCTTGACAGTAATTCTTTGAGTAAAGCAGTTCCATTTTTCATCAAGTGATAAGTCTCCTTCAAAGCATTTTGAAAGTAAAATAAGCCCTTTTGCAGACCATCCCATCTGAATACATTGACTAATAACCATAGCCATGTGACGCTCAATTTGCTTATAGTTTTTAGAGTCAATATCTGCTTTAAGCTCTTGTAATAAGTATTTCATGTAATTATTCTTGAGTATTCTTACAGGTGTTTTTAGCTGAAACCTAAGACGATTAAGAGAAATGTAAAACGCACTGTTTTTATCCTCAATCGGTTCATTACGTTGCTTGGAGTCAATTTTTGTTGATAAAATTCTAAGCAAAGTATTATGTAAAGGTTTATTATATTTTTCTATCACATCGTCAGCCTTAAGAATTTCAAATGCTTCAGACTTCACATCATCAACATTTTGCCGCGATGTTAATAAGCCAGATAACGTTTTATCTATTACATCCGCAAGTTCAATACAAGCCACGCAAGAGTTAAGGATATTGTACTGATACATATCCAATGTCCTACTATCTAGCATTTCACTCCATCTCTGATAAAAAAACAACAACTCTTCATTGACTTTTTTATATTGCAAAGCGCGATTATTGCTTCCAGCAAGCATATATTTTCCTCTTCTCCTGTTTATCATGTTTATCGAATACTGAGATTGCCATTGACATTTATTCAAGTAGTTCATATAATAAAAGTGTGGAGATTATCCATACTAATATTGCTATAAAGAGGTAGATTCTTTAGTGACGAGGCGTTTTGCCCGCACGAAAAGAACAAACCTCTTTTTTATTTTACCATAATTTGTCGAAAGTTCAAATAATATTGCAGCACTTTTTGTGTTTTTTACACAACATAGTATCTGATTCGTAACGCGCAGGTCTGTTATTGTTGATAAGGTAGGATAACGAAGTCATAATATAAAGTGAAAAGGAGGACGGCAGTCCCGTCCTCTAATATGCTGGAGTAGCTCAGTTGGTAGAGCAGCTGATTCGTAATCAGCAGGTTCGTGGGTTCGAATCCCATCTCCAGCTCCAGTGGATATAGTCCTTAGAATCGTAGCGGTTCTAAGGATTATTTATTGTTAGCGTTTGACAGTAAAAATTTCATTCTTGAATGGCATTTTCGGGCACTCATATAGCTCCTGCGGGATTGCGCTTGTAATTATCAGCCCGCGCATTTTAAGATATTTCAGAAGCTCAGTTTCGGATAGGTTTGTTATGCCATCAGATATAAGGGTTCCTATGACCAAGTCCTCAAAAGTATCAAAGGGACTATCGTTAGGGACTATAATACCTCGCTGATAGCGTCGATCTCTAATCTGCGGAGATATGATTCGGAATCCTGTGTCATATTCGGTGATTATAGACTCCAAAAGAAAGCCATTCCACTTATATGAACACTTCGGGAATGATTCATAATCGAATATACTGCTGAAAGCAAAATATCCTGATTTACTGACGAGTTCTCGCAACAGCCCAGAAAGAGAATTAATGAGCGATTGAGAAATGCCGAAATAATTTTTTCGCACATAATCATTCTGAGAAACCCTAATAAAATCCTTTTCTAAATCTGAAAAAATAGCAGATATTGTTCCGCCTGCCCATCCTAGGTCAGCAGCGAGGCGGCAGTATTTTTCATAGTTTAAGTCGGTTTCACAATGAAGCAGAAATTGTGCAATATTCGCCGCAGTTATTTCTTGTATGGGAAAATCTTTTGAAAGAATATGGGGCCTTCTGAATCTATAATCTCCTTCAAAGAGGCATGAAACAACATAGTACAGATTCTGCGGATTGGCAATATTGTTTCTGGAAAGAAAGCTTCCGCAGACGCCTTTGACTGCGTTATATAACAGGGCATCGCTAGAATAACCGTTATGTAATTCAGTTTGAGTTTTTATAGCATCAAACAGCATTGCCCTTTCTTCAGGAGTAATATTAATGTTATTTATGTGATTAAATTCATTATAATCCCACTGAATGATCTCCGGCAGTCTCATTACAGAGAACGCGATTACAAAATCATTTATGCCTGGAATTGCTTGCTTAATCTTTGCTTTGGTCATAGAACGGCCGTTTTTAAGCAGAAGCTGACTCAAACGATCATCTATACTCTGTCTTAGTTCACCGACTTTGGACATTAAGTCTCTTTCATATTCAAACTCATTGGGATACAGACATTTAAGCATACCATGCAGAAAATATGGGTTATCAATATTAGTCTCAGCCAGAAATCGTCCTTGAAAACGCGAAAATAATTCAGTGTAATAAAATGAAGTCTGGGGACTGTTTGCAATAAAATTGTAAACCTCTTCAAACAAAGAAATGCTGTATATAACTTTTTCAATCGGACAATATCGACCGCGGCCGGAGAGTATTAATTTTGAAGCATCACGTGTCATTCCTGCGGTTAGTGCCCTGTTGTTCGGAGGCAGGGGTACTCCCTTATAGTGTTTGGCTATAATTTGCCTAAGCGTCCGCATATCCTCGTTATCTTCATCAGAATCCAGTTTTATATCAAATCTGAAAAATTTGTGAACGGCATCGTGACAGACAATCGCATATGGCTGACTGCCTTTTGTGACATAATCGCCATAGAAACGATACCCGTTATGTATAAGGAAATTCATTATATCTGTAGCATCGAAAAAATCCAGGCTATGCTTCTTAAGCTCAGATTCTATTAATTCGAGATTGTCATAGAAATTTAAACCTTCTCCGATTATTTCTTCTGTATATTCTTTGAGTCTTTCCTCGATATCAGCACCGCATACGGAAGCTTTTATGAAGCTGTCCGAAAACTTGAGATAACGAACATATTCAGACTCCTGCAAAACGAGCTTGCAGTACACGGCTGATTCTTCAGAGGGAAAAATATTCATGAGGTCTGAGAAAGAAAAGGCGGTCTTATTTGATGAAAGCAAAATACCTGCGACTAATTCCGCTGTGCTTGTAAGCTTGCGGCACGTTTTTGCAAGTATTTGCCGCACTCTTTCACGAGTCACCCGTAATTCTTTTCCGATTTCCTCCAAAGTTGCTCCGTTACAGCGTCTTGACATACTTATTCTTGCATTGTCTTTCAAAGTCTCAATAGCATTAGTAAAATGCTGAGTGGCAGGAATAGACAAATAACCATCAACCATACGGGCAATAGAATATTCCTGCGGAGTTAGTCCCCGATCACAAAGGTCGCCGACAGTCAAGAGATTATTTCTCAGAAACAAATCAAGACCTTGTTCAGATATCCCGATGTTACGAAGCAAGGGAATAGGAATCGGTCTGTTTTCGGAAGCTACATTTTCGAGATAGTATAGTTTGGATGGGTTTGTTTCCGGAAAAGCCGCAGTTTCTCGGAAGGCCAATATTTCTTGACAGGTTTTTGATCCTATGTTCCTAATATTCATTATGTCTTCTGTTGATAGAGATAATAATTCCTCAAGTGATGATATACCGGCCCGTTTCAGACCATTCTTTGCTCTGACTGACAGCGGTAGATAGGATATCAGGTCTGAAGAATGCAGAGGCTTATCATTTTCGGAATTTCGCACGCAAGCCGAAGGAGAGTTAATGAATTCGATATAAATCCTTCTGAGATTCTCAGCAGAAGCGAAGCCAAGTCCCTTTAAATTTGCTGCATTATCAAAATCTGTGTCTGTAAGCTGGCTTATAAGGGATTTTCCGTCAGCAATGCATTTTAATATAAATGGTGCGCTTCGAGGGACATTAGAATAGACGTCAGCTATAAATGCATCTTTTGCTTTTACATACTGCTGCAAAGGTCTCTTGCGTTCATCATCGTGCTTATCAATTCCTTCTGTATCTTTGCACTCAAGTGATTCAAGAGTTACATCACAAACAGCTGAATCCGAACATGAAGCCTCTTTCGCCGCTAAAGAGGATGTATCATAACGAGAAAAAAGCTGCTTAGCCTCTGAAATTAGGAGTTCTGAGACACCAGGAACAAACAGCAATTCATCGAAATCAAAGCGTGCCAAAGCATCAAGAGTGATAAAGCCTCGCTCTTTAAGATAGTATCGTATTTTTTCGAACTTCTCATCGCCATAAAGAGTAAAGATTGACTCTGACATCAGGCGCCAATATCCTTTCGTCTTAAGAAGCCTTCATACTTCTTGCTTTTTCAAGTATTTTATCATAAATCTTTGACTCAGGCAGGCAATCCAATATGTAGGTGCCGCCGAGAAGATTAAGATATTTTGACAGTTCGCCGACCGTATCAGTATTGATGAGACACCCTTCCTTTCTGGCAGTTAAGAGTGCAGACAAGAATGCCTTTGTAATCATTAAGCTGTTTGATGTATTACGCTCAAGAATGTGCATAATATAATCAGCATTTTCGCATACAAAGCGGGTAAGCTCATATGGATCTTTACGAGATGGATCATACGTCAGGCGTCCTATCCACCACAAACGAGCAAGAGCATTTCTTGTAAGAGAACGTCTCGCTCCGAAACCAAAGAAAAAATGCTGTTTTACACTGTCAACAGTGCAATTTGAGACTATATCCCATCTATATTGAGTATACTTCCAAAAATGGTTTATACATAGCCCTGCCCAGAGCCGTTCGTCTGAGGCTTGAGAACCTGACAGAAAACTGAGACTGTTGTAAACTCGCTGTACATTTTCAAATTCTGTTAAGAAAGGCTTGACCTGAGACATATCAAGAGAGAAATCGTCAACAGAATACTTAGTTTCAATAAAAGGAGAACGGCCAAAATATTCTGTAATCCACTCCGCATCAGGTGAAGCAAACTTAGCATAAAGCTTGTGCAGGTTGCTTTTAAGGGCAAACAGGCTGTCATCTTCTAAGAAAGTAAGTTTCATTCATCTTCCTCCTCACTGGCATTGCCATATCCGCTCGATAGCGTCTGCAGGGCATCTGAAATCGGTACATTGATCAATTTCTGTGCCGTTTCAAGCATATTTCGCTCAGAAAATTTGTCACTTTCGATGTCGCAACTGAATTTATTCGCTAATGTCTTTTTTACAGCTCGATACCACGCATATGAGCTGTATTCATATCTCTCGTCAGGGTCTCTCTTTGATACCTCTTCGAGCACATATGTAAGTGCAGGTATTACAACTAAAGAATTAAGAACCGATTGGATCAGAGCTTGGCCTTTTAAGCTTTTGAAGTTGAAAAAATCTCTTTCAGGCAATTTGATAACTATTTTTTTATAGTTAAATTCAACAACCATGCCCAATGCCAGTTCATCATCATTCTTAATTATGCTGAAAACAGAAGGAGTATTTGATAGGTCGCTGATATCCTTATCAACATCGATGTTTACCTGTTTTCCAACAGCCATTACGCAGCCTTCTTCGATGGTAAACTTAAAACCGCGGTAATCCTCATGAAAATTAAGATTTACATATTCTGAAATTTCTGTTTCTGCGACAATGAACGGACAGACTTGCAGTCTGCCGCTTATCATCTTGTGGACTATAACATAGGAAAACTCATTCTTCTCTGTTGATACTGCCGCCCGATACCCTGTCTGCGCACATTCAAGATGATAGACGATTTTCGCTTTCCCGGAAGCCAGTAAATCTGATAGCCCTGCATTATTTACTTCAGCAAGGAAGTCAATGCGGATGTTATAACCATCTCTCACCGGGGTAATAACTGTATCAAAACTACTGTCCACATAGTCATCAGAATAATATGACAGCACCGGGTATGGATAAAGCTTAGGCCTTATTTCCATATGCTTTTACCTCCATTGAGCAATAATCACGATAATCAATAGTAACTTTAAGGCGAACAGGAGTATTAGCTGTAAATGACAACCCCGAAATGCGGTTCTCATTTACGGTTAACGGCGGCTGTCCCATGCCTATAGCCGAGATTATCGGTGCATCATAATCCTGCGATTCTGCAGAAAGGAATAAATCAAACCGCCCGTTTTCTGCAGAAGAAGTAGGCACAAATGTTATGGAATACTCGCCTGCGTCTTTGTTTAAACACACGACTCTTATTTTTGATGCAGTGATGCCAACAAGCGATTTGTGGTGCTCTTTTGGATTTTCGCCGCGTCCATCGCCTTCAGAAGAACCGCCTCCTGAGCCCCCGGAACTGTCGTCGCCATCCTTGTATCCGGCTCCTGAATCGGGATCTTCTTCAACGATATCTCCCTGTTCATCATCTGTTGTGGTTTCATCACCATCAGTAGACACGCTCGTCTTAGCGTTATTGCGCGGCGGAATGGTCACCTCAATAGATCTAATGTTATCAGGAAGTGACTCGGTTTCGTGAGTATCATCACTAGAGTCCATATTACTTTCATCGGGCAGATATTCACCTACATCAGGATCAATTTCGTCAACGTCACTGTCCTGCTTCAATTTCTCCAAACAATCTTTTATGTAGTCAACTAATTCCTTAATATAAGCGCGTGCAAAGGGGACTTGACTCTTCGGCTCCATACGCTCAGGTTCCCATTTTGTATGCTGAGGATTTTCAAGATTGCGCAGGAAGTCATTAATCTTTTCACCTTCAATAAGCATTACGCCTGCAAAAGGAATAATTCCAGAAATATTTCCTCGATCCATTATCTTCATTCCCGTTTTTCTTATCATTGCAACTTTTCGATGCATTTCAATCTGATGTTTATCAGACTGTATGATAAGACCCAAGCGTACAGTCCCATGATTCTTAAAATCAACCTTATACCAAACGGTGTCGTCAGAAGTTAAAACGGTATAGTATTTATCCGCATTTTCAGTCAGTGAAGTCTGATATTCTGAAATCAGCGCAGGAAGCGTCTCTTTATTTATTACTACATCGGAGACTCTTACTACAAGCTTGCCGGTATAGACAGCATACAAAAATCCATCAAGCACGGAAGTGATAATGCTGTCCTTCCAATCTGTTGAATAAAAGCGAAACCCAGCTATAAATATATCTGTTCCGGTTTGCCTCTTTTCGCGCCTGAAATGAGGATCAAGGTTAAGCTGCGAATATACAGGCTGATTATTGTCAGCACCATAATAACCGACACCTACTGTAATATCACCGTCATCCCGGCGGAAACTGGTTATTCTCGATATGCCCTGAAAAGCTGTAACATTTTCTATGTCCAGCGTGCTATAAAAAACAGTTCGGAATTCAGAACAGGCAAAAGGAGCAAATTTGCCTATACCGAATGATCCGCCTGACGTTCCTGCTTTGTCTGATGCTCCCGATGATTTAGTCAAATTACACCAGGGAGTATTGTATTCGCTTTTCGAACCTTTAAGCCCTGTAGTATTAAAGTCACTTATTCTAAGGAAAGGAATGCTCCCCGACTCCATCATTTTTATCGCACGTTCAAAAAAGTCAGCGGCTTTCTTTACTGACTGTACACTCCAAAAATCTAAAGAGGCCCTGAATGCTTTTTCAAGCGATTCTGCATCAGGGAATTCGCCGATATCAAGTACGAAGGGCATGAACTCTATTTCTACAGTTTTACCTTCAAGTGCTGCATCAAGAGAGTTCTGGCAAATTTCACGGGCAAGCGATTTCAGGGGAGTTCCCTGAAAAGTTTCGATACCAGAATTGCCGATGCCATTAATATCGCCTTTATTATTGGATGGAAATGACCATCTCATTGCACTACCTCCTATTCAAGCGTAAAACGGGTACTTTTTTTGCTATCAATTTTGCTGAATTTTTTGCGTGCCTCTTTGAGTTCATTTTCAATTGCAGAAAAAATCTTATCGATATCTGCAGATGTATACTCGTAAGCAGAGGCATTGGAGCAGTTGCCAAGCAGCTGAATCATGTCGATAATTTTGTTTGTGCGAGCCTCAACGATTCTTACGAATTTTTCACGCTTTGTTTCTTGAGTACCCATTTCATCCACTCCTTTCCAGTGTAAAAATATTCTATCGCAAAATAATGCATTCTGTCAATTATACATTTATAATATTTCAAAAATACCGATAACATTTTAAAAATGTTATCGGTATTTTTGAAATATTAATAATATATTATTTTCTACTCATCGTTGTTCGGCAAATATTTCAGAACAATTTCGGCGATAGCTTTTGCCATTAACGGCGGCACAGCGTTGCCAACCTGCTGATATTGTGAATCTTTTGTACCTTCAAAAATAAAACAATCCGGAAAAGATTGCAGTCGAGCGGCTTCTCTCACAGTTATTGCTCTGTCCAGCTTCGGATGAATCCACATAGATTTTCGCACATTAACAACAGTGCCGGAGTATTTTTTGCTGTCTAGTCTTAAATAAATAGTGTTTTGTGTCCGTTCGGGCTTTTCATATGACCCGACAAGATCTCTGGGGAGCTTATGAAAATTTTCGCCTTCTTTTAACGCCTTGAAACGCTTTAATGCTTCAGGCGTCGTTTCTGTTGTAATATGATTATAAAGCAAACCATCATACCTTAATGAACGCGCATATTCAGAAACAGGCAAGTTGTCTTCAGGGTATGCAACGCCATGCTCATCTTTGCTGAATGATACATCACAATTCTGAAGATCATAAATTGCTTCTCCAACTGTGATAAAAGGTATATCAGCAGGTTCCTGAGGCAAGGTAATCTCGCGACCGATGGCTATGTCTGAGCGGATACCAATCCTTATGTACCTGAGCCTTTCCTGGGGAACACCAAACCAGCGTGCATTTACAGTCGCACCTACCTGCTTATAGTCATCGCCTAAAACAGCATTTATGTAATCTATTACGGAATAAGAACGAACACGAGCAATTGTATGCTGAGTATTTGCTCTATGCTCAAACTTATGTAAAATGCCGTTATTATAAATTTCCTGTGCTGTTAACAACGATTTTTGATATTCAATGAGTTCTTCCAATTGTTCTGAATACGCTGCGATATTCTGTGAACGGGAAAGACCATCTTGTATTGCTCTCAAGCGTGTGGAATTATACTGGATATACTCTGTGTCCGGAATATCCGTTAAATACTTTTCTATTTGATTTATAATTGAGATATCATTTTTTTCTATGTATTTTTTTAGCCGCTTTTCAGCCCCTCTGTTTTTATAAAGAATATAAAGCAATGTGTATAGTTTCTCAGGGAGTATAGTGGCGATTAACTGTTCACGATCCTGTACAAGGGGTAACGTATCAATTCCGTGAATTTCATGCTTCGAGAGGGTAATGACATCACATCTTAAATTTATTCGGAGTCGTTCGATTTCTTCGTGATCATCTAAGGTGTCATAAAATCTATGAATATTGGATTGAAGCATATTCACATTTTCCATAACAAAAGCTAAAGGGCGAATCTCCCGAATTGCCCGAAAATACTCTTTTACTAAAGAATTATTCATGCAGACGACGGAACTTTTCTGTCTGTTAGCGTTTGAGAAACCCTGACACGGGGGGCCGCCGATGACGATGTCAATGCCGCCAAGTTCAGTACTTAATTCAGCGAAGTTAAAGCCAATTACATTTGAAATCATGCGAACATTGCCATGATTTCTTATATATGTTTTCTGAGCATGCGGATTATTCTCAGCCGCTGCAACTATATGAAATTTACCAGTTTGGGTGAATCCCCAGCTTAGACCGCCGGCCCCCGCAAACAAATCAAGTGTTTTCAGCATTTTATTTTTCTCCTGAAAAGAGTGTTATTTCTTCATACAGCCGCCTCAGCGTCTGCTGAGATAAATCTTTTTTCAGCTCACATTCCCAAACTGTTATGACACGCCAGCCGGATTGCTCCAGTTTCCTTTTGTTTGCTTTATCCCGCTCGTGATTGGCTTGCAGCTTGGGTATCCAATAATCAGCGCTGCTTTGCGGCAGAACAGCCTTTTTGCAGCCATCATGCATATGCCAGAAACATCCGTTTACAAAAACCGCAACCTTATATTTTGGCAGAACAATATCTGGTTTTCCGGGGTAACGCTTATCATTCTTCCTGTATCGCAATCCGCATGAGAACAGATACTTCCGCACTTTCTCTTCATATCTGTTGTTTTCGGCTCGGATTCTTGACATATTGAAGCTTCTGATTTCTCTTGAATGTTTATCTGGCATACTTCCTCCATGAAACAGAAAAGCTGCGCATCAACGACTTTTTGACCCGCCGTTGCGCACCCATTCATCTATCTCATCAGTTTTAAATTTCCATAGCTTTCCGACTTTTGCAGAAGGTAAGCCCTTTTTATCAATCCAATTAAGAACCGTCTGTCGGGTAACTCCGAGATACTTGCAAACTTCATTGAGAGAAATCCACCGTTCTTCGTTGATGTTCTCCATAAAACCTCTCCTTGAGTAAAATAACCCTACAGAAAGAATACCGCAAAACATATAAAATATCAACTACTATTATAAAATTATATACATTTGCGTATAGAACTTGCGACAATGCGATGGTAGTGTGTATTGCTGAAGGGGGTAGTTGAGATGAAGAAAATAACTGCCGAAATAGGTATTACTACCTGTGTCGCGCTGTGTGCCGCCGTGTAGCTTTTGAGATCCCAGGTCGAGGTTTTTATCCGCCGAGCCGCTGAAAACCTCTGTAAACGCCGGATTCGAGGCTTGGCCGGAGGAAACGTCAGAATTTTTTCTTCCGCCGATACTCACGCTGCCGAAGCAAAGACTGTCGCAAAAACCGAACCGCCGGAAGATACGGTAACATCAGAAAAAGAAGCGGAACAAGCGCCGCCGGCAGAAGCAGCGCCCCGTTCAGTATCAAAATCTGCCCATGTAACCTCTGAACCGAAGGCTGGAACGACAGCCGTTATCGACGGAGTAGAATCTATATGGATTCCCGGCTTCGGCTGGATATAGAGGATAACGCCTGCGGAAACGTCGGCACCGTCGCCGAGGATATGTACGAAAACGGCAACAAAATCGGAACCAATGGACTAACACAGAAAAAAAAAGACACAGCGGCTTGCCAGAGTGTTCCCCAGACCGCTGTGTTCACATGTATCACTTTTTATACTATTTTCAATCAATGGAAAAAAGCCTCATCTAACAATAACTGAAACACTTGCTTAGAAGTTTCTCTGTCCCGGCAGGTCAGCGAGTACAGTAATTGGTTGGTCATCCCCTGAAGAAAAATGTTCATTGCTTTAACTATCAGGAACCGCTGGCAAAATAGCAGGTTTAAATGCTCCATCTCCTTTTCCCCGCCGAGAGCTTCACAGATTTCGCCGTAGAGGTTATTCAGATCTACGATATCAAGTAAAGCACTGATATCGGAAACAAGATCCGTATAATACTGCTCGTATACAGACTCCAGATAACTGCACGAAAGCATCACATCATATAGAGACAGCTTGGTAAAACTCTCCTGATACTTTAAGGGATGAGCATCAATAAATGCCTTGACCTGTTCGTAAAACGGATGATCGTTGCTTTTTGCATTACCTCTGAGTATTTCTGCGCACAGGCTGTTCAGGGTACTTTCGGTTTCAAAGCCTTCGGAGGCGGCTTCATATGCCAGTATCCCGTTTGTTGCCTCGAATAAATACGAAAGGTATTTGTCCAGCAGATATCCCTGCTTTCCGAGCCTTATGCGTATTTCGGTTGCCTGTTTAAAAAATTCCTTAAATGACCGCTTTAAGTTATCCACGGATGCGCTGCCAAGAATACCGGATTCGTTTTCAAAAATGTTCATGTTCTCCCAACCTTTCAAATTTAGTCGGAAGGTTCCCAAGGGCAAGGTATGCCCTTACAAAAAAGCGTACGCAAAGGCGGGCGGCATCACCGCTAAGACCCCTTGCATACGCCGAAACTTCAGATTGTGAAACACCATGAAGAGTGATAGAATAATCACGTCATAGTGCCGTTTACGGTTGCGCGGGGTGGTCACTTCACCTTTCGCAGGGCTGGTGTGTCGGAAGCGCACCAGTCTGCTATGACGTTTTTTCGTCTGGGAAACTCCCGCAGTTCTAATACAGCTCTGATTTGAGAAAATGTCAAGTTAATATTGAGGGCTTATTGCACATCACTCTTAAGTTCCATTTTTACAGTAAGATCAAATTTATCGATTAATACTTTTTCACATTGAAAGACCTGCATTAACCCAGCAGGTCTTTTTTTGTGCATTTTGCTGAAAATGCAGAAACAGCAAAAACTTTTCCGTGCAGATAGCCTTCTCAGCGTGGAAATAAATAGAGGGTTAAATTTTGGTTCTAAAGCACTTTGCTAGTCACGGTGATAAGTAAGGGAGTAAAAATGTTCCGCTCAAGCATCTTTTTCAACGTGGAAATAGGTAGAGAGAAAATTTTGGTTCTGAACAACCTCTCCCGGCATGGAAATTAAGAAGAGGAAAATTTTAGGCAACTGAAGAATCGCGCACGGAATGGATACTTTCAGGTGAAGCATGCCAGGACCCTGCAAATGCAGGCGAGCGTGCCAATGAGATGAAAACGCCGTGCTGGTCACGCAAGGCCGCAGGGCAGGAACCTGGCCGGGAGCACGGTGCAAAAATTAAAACAAGCAGAACTCTGTGGACGGAGGTGAGAATATGCAGAAAAAGAAATCAAGGTTTATCCGGATGAGCGACATTCCGTCGGAGCAGGTGCAATGGCTGTGGTATCCGTACATCCCCTGCGGCAAGGTCACTATCATTCAGGGCGACCCCGGAGAAGGAAAAACCTCTTTTGTTCTGGCGATGATCGCGCTGCTGACACCAACGGCGAACCGCTGCCGGAGGAAGAAGCAGCTAGTCCGCCTATCAACGTCATCTACCAGTCGGCGGAGGACGGGCTGGCGGATACCATCAAGCCCCGGCTGGAGCGATCGGGTGCGGACTGTTCCCGTGTATTGGTGATTGATGAAGCGGACAAAGAGCTAACGCTGTGCGATGAGCGGCTGGAACAAGCTTTGCAGGAAACCGGCGCGCGTCTGATTGTGCTTGATCCGCTGCAGGCCTATCTCGGTTGTGACGTGGACATGTACCGCGCCAACGAGGTGCGTCCGGTAATTAAACGTCTGTGTTCCATGGCAGACCGCACCGACTGCGCTGTCATATTAATCGGCCATATGAACAAGGCACAGGGATTGAAAGCTTCCTACCGCGGTTTAGGTTCCATCGATTTCCGGGCGGCGGCAAGAAGCGTGCTTCTGGTCGGGAGGCTGAAAGATAACCCAAGTATCCGGATCGTTGCCCACGATAAAAGCAGCCTAGCTCCTGAGGGAAAATCCATTGCGTTTTCTCTGGATGCGGAGAACGGTTTTCAGTGGAAAGGATACTGCGACGCCACGGTGGATGAAGTTCTCTCGGGAACCGGCTCCGTGCAGACCAAGACGATGCTGATGGAGGACGAACTGAAAAAGTTGCTGATCGATCCCGTTCCCGTAGAAGAAGTGTTCCGGAGGGCGACAGAGCTGGGCATTTCGGAGCGCACCGTCAACATTGCAAAGAAAAACATCGGCGCTCAGTCTGTGAAGCTGGGGAGCCAATGGTACTGGCAGCTTCATGATTCAAGGATGTAAGGGTGCAATGTCTTATATACTTTGCATCCTTGCAACCTTCCCGAAGCTTTGCGGAGTGAAGTGTAACCAAGTGGGCTAACTTTGAGGCATGGCGGAGGCTGGTATCAGCGGAAAGTATACCATGTTGGCTAACTTTAACGCAATCTGCGGCGAGGTAGGCGGAAATTGCACCAACATGGCTCATATTTGGGCTTTCAAAGTTCGGACAAGCGAAACTTAAACCAACTTGGCTCACTATTTACAAAGTATGAGCATCGGCAGACAACAGCCCGTATTCACCGCCTGTTCGCCTCTGTACCGCCTTTCCCCGGCAGGATGATACCTCTACACCCGCAGGCAGGATAATACCATTATCGGGGCTTTGTGGAGGAATGGCGGCGGAATCAACTTTTACCTTTATTCAACCTATTTCAGGAGGTGAACCATACGGTTGAAAATGAGGCAGGTTAAAGGAGCGGGGTCGCGGAGCGCCCCCGCTCCGGCGAACATCGCCCCGCAATGCGGGTCGGAGGGCATTTTTCATCGGGGTCAGAAATTGCCCTTTGGAGTCGGCTTCGGGGTCGTGCAACGAAAAAAAGCCGCATTTGCCGCAGAAAAAGGAAGTCCAGAGCGGGGTCACAGCCGGAGTTGTTATTTTCTCAAGCTATTGCCTGCTGAGAATGCAACACATTTATAGACTAAAATTCAAAATATCATCGAGAAAGGAATGATGAAACATGAAGCCACAGCAGAATTGTATAACCGCTTACGTATTTCCGAAATACATTTTTCTGCTCCCGGATGGCCATCCAAGCAGGCCAAAAATCGAGGAACTTTTTAAAAATAAGGGCATACGGAAGCATCGGTTATGGGGCAGAAAAACCAAAAAGGAATTCCAGCACTATATTGAAACCGGCATCTGGGGCAGCTATGAAACGGCGGGAATCAGGGACAAAATTTTCAACGGGAAACCGATTCCGCTGTTCGAGGATACGGAATTAAAGGAGCAGACCGACAGCATCTGCCTTGAACGGCACATGGAGATAGCCGGAAAAAGATTTGCCGTACGCTCGGTGTTCCCCAGGGCAGCCGCATCATTGCCCACAGAAAAGCTCCTCTCCTTGATCGACAAGGAGCAGGAAAAATGAGCGAAATTCTTTCTCAGAAATCAGTAGACTTCCGGCAAACTCTTCGGTATGCTTGGGATTGCGGAGCAATCCGCAGTCTCAACATTCCGTATCGGTTTGCCAAACGAAAAGGAGGTATTTATGATACAGGCAAACCCAAAATACACAATACTCTACGGCAGGCTGAGCCAGGAGGATGAGCGCGATGGCGAGTCCAACAGCATCCAGAATCAAAGACTGATGCTGGAGAAGTACGCCGTCAATAACGGCTTTGAAAACATTCTCTTCCTTTCTGACGATGGCTGCAGCGGCACAAATTTCAACCGCCCTGCGTGGAAACAGCTGATGAAGATGGTGGAAAATGATCAAGTGGCAACGATTATCGTCAAGGACATGTCCCGTCTCGGCAGAGATTATTTGCTGGTCGGGCAGTACACCGAGATGATATTCCCCAGTTACGGAGTCCGCTTCATCGCCGTCAACAACAATGTGGACAGTCTCTACGGCGATAACGATTTTACCCCTTTCGTGAACCTGTTCAACGATTTCTATGCCAAAGACACCAGCCGGAAAATCCGGGCGGTCAAGAAAGCGCAGGCCGAACGGGGCGAACGTGTGGCGACCAGAGCGCCCTATGGCTACAAGAAGGACGAGAACAATCCCAAAAGCAGAATCGTTCCCGACGAGCACGCTACACCGATTGTCCAGAGGATATTCAACCTCTGTGTCGGAGGGAAAGGCCCTACTCAGATTGCCAAGCAGCTAAAAAGCGAGCAGGTTTTCACACCCGGATACTACTATTACAGCAAAACCGGCGTCCTTTTGACCAACGTAGATGTAACCAGACCTTATGATTGGAACAGCAGATCTGTTGCCGACATTTTAGAGGATGAAGTCTACTTGGGGCATACCATCAGTCTGAAGTACACAACGGTATCCTACAAGAATAAGAAACGGATCAAACGTCCCGAATCCGACCGGCTTCGGTTTGAAAACACTCATGAGCCTCTGGTGACAAAGGAAACATGGGACATCGTGCAGGACATCCGCAAGCGTAAAAGGCGCAGGGCAAACATGGCTGAGCAGGATATGTTCTCAGGGCTGGTTCGCTGCATCGATTGCGGAGAAAAGATGATTCTCCATCGGGCGCACACCATGGCCGCCGTGAAAAACAATTTTATGTGCTCCACCTACCGCAAACGGGGCAAGGAAAAGTGCAGCGCACACTATCTTCGGGAAGTCCATTTGGCGGCAATCGTTCTGGACGATTTACTGAGAGTGACTCACTTCGCTCGGCAGCAGGAGGCGCTATTCATCCAGTACATCAATCGAAAAAATAATGCCGAAACCCGACGTGAGATTGAAAGGCTCCAAAGAGAACTGGAATTAATGCAACGGAGGGACACGGAACTCAGCATCTTGTTCAAACGGCTATATGAGGACAATGTGCTTGGAAGAGTGACAAATGAGCAGTTCAGGATGCTGTCTTGTGACTACAACGCAGAGCAAAAAAGCCTGAAGGAGCGAATCCCTAAGGCTGCGGAGCGGATCAAAGAACTGCAGGACTCCATTTCCAATGTTACCCGGTTCATCGATAAAGCGAAAAGATACACCGAAATAACCGAGCTAAGCGGTGAACTGCTGAACGTTTTTATCGAGAAGATCGAGATTGGTGAGCGGGCAGAGCGGTACTCCAGAACAGCGGAGCAGGAAATCGTTATTCACTACCGTGACATCGGCGTCGTCGGTGCTTTCGCAGAAGAAGCCGAGAAAATAGCCGAACAACGGCAAAGGCAGACAGCTTGATCTGCTGTCTGCCTCACCTAAACCCACGGTTCATAAAATGTCCCTATGGGAATGCGCCTAATGGCGGGCTTTAAATATTTTATTGCCGAATCGAATCCCTCCAGCTTTCAAGCTTGCTGATGGTGCGGTCAACGGTATCCCTGCAGATTTGCGGGAGTTCTCCTCCCCATGCCTTGGTGGCTTGCTCAAAGCCTTTCTTTACGGCATCTATCATGATGTCTGCCTTTGCAGGATCCCCACCGGACAAAGCCTTGGCAAAGGACACGAGCCTTTCGGAGGTCTGCTCCACTCCCCAGTAGCCATCCTCGGCTATATCCTTTTGGGCCTGAAGCCTTGTTGCTTCGTCAACCGGAACCTTGCCTTCCCTGAGCAGCCCATAGATATCTTCGGCGTTCTTCAAGGTTTTACCCTGCTTTAAAAGCATCCTTTCAACAAGCTCTCTCATCTTTCTTGCGCTTGTCTCGGCTTCGGCAAGCAGGCGGTCTATTGTTGCCTGGTCTCTTTTATAGACCTTTTCCGTACCGGCGGCCGGTTCATATACCGCCGCCTGTCCGGCATCCGGTGCCGATATATCTTCCCTGGCTTTATTCTGCCCGTTGTTTGTATACTTAACATTATTGCTGCTATAACTTGCTATCTGCTGTATTGTCATATCTTTTCCTCCTTGATATATAATCCCGCCGTCCTTGGCAGGTACCGGACAATACTGTCCTTTACCTTATATATCGGAGGTTTTGGCTGATGCCTTAACAATAGTTTTCAATATTGCCATAAAATATTTATACGGCCGCATCCGCCTTCTTTACAATAATCAGCTTATCTCCCTCTTTAATGCTGTCATTCTCCATGTCGTTAATTTCCATGATGGAATCCACCGATGTATAGTATTTCTTTGCAATGCTCCAGAGGCTGTCGCCCTTTTTAACGACATAGCCGATTATTCCCGGCATTGCCTGAAGCTTTTCGATATCCAGGTCCGCCACTTCCAGATCCGTAATAATTGCCTCGGTAATCCTGTCAAAAACTATGGTATTAAGGCTTATAACCGCCTTGACCTCAATCTCGTCCCCGTCAAGCATAATAACGCTTAATTGGTCGATGCCGGGCCTTACCTCAAAGCTGCTGTTGGGGGTTATTCCTTTTACTTCAATGGTTTGCGTAAATGGTATGGCTCCCCTTAAGGATGCCAGGGGCATAGCATCATTTTCCGATATGTACAGGATATCCAGGTCTATGACTCCCTCCACCTGCAGCTCGGAGCCGTTTTGAATTATATCGTCAATCCGGATTACACCGTTGGAGTGGCATATCTGAAGAATTTTGGGCTGGTTTTCAGGAACTCTGAGACGGTCAGCTATCCTGTGCTTGCTGTTGTTTTTGATTACCAGGTTCTCATATTCGGCATTGCGGAACACCGGTGTGATTTCCTTGCTTAAGCTGTACACGTCACATAGGATCTCCGGCTCCTGGGTTTCATAGACCTTGATAATCATCTCCAGGATGACTTCAATATCGATCACCCTTGCCTCTCCGTCCATATCGGGCTTAACCTCTATATTCCTGCTGGTTATTCTAAACGTGATGTCTTCAATCATATCCTCGCGGCAGCCGCTGCAGTCGACGGTTCCGCTGAAGGGAATTTCCGTCTCATAATACTCGATTGGATTTTCCTCGTTTTCCGCGGCATAAAGAATGAAGACGGGCATTTCCCCCTTTATTGATATTTTATCCTCGAGGAGCCTTACCTCCAGGTTGCTTATCCTAAGGGCATAAAACAGGAGCGATTCGATATTGCTCTTGTTCGAAGGAAGGATTATTTCGTCCTTTATCCGGAACGTGTCCCTTTTGTCAACGCTTATGTCGGTAATCTCGATTTTCTTGCTTATGAACTGGACGTCCTCGGGGCCTTCCACCATTACTCCCGTTTCCTCATCGTACAGCTCTTCGATTGCGACCTTTAAGCCTACAACTGACTTGATGCTCAGCTTCCTTGAGTTGATGATCCCTGCCGACAGGTCTTCAAGCTCCCAGGTTACAAACGGATTGTCATCGGCACATGCGGAATCCATGTTTATTACCTCATCGAACGGTATTTTCCCGGAGATATTGTTAATCGGCCTTGCGTCCTCCCTGCTGAAATACAGGACATTAAAATCAAGCTCTCCCTTTACAAGAAGCTTGCCGTTAGCGGCCTTTATTTCATTAATTTTTATATCCCCTTGCCGGGTTATAATCCGGTCAATATCCGGTTTGGCGTCCGGAACATTAAAGTCGTCATCCAGCGTAAGCTGCAGGGAGCTCTTACATTTTACTCTATTCATATGAATATTCTTTTTTATAAGCTCCAACATTATCCCTCCTTGAATACGGACATACAATAACATGCTTCTGACATATCTTATTCATACAGGAAGGGATTTATGATTTTCGGAATAAAAAAAGGCCAAAACCGTAATTCCTTACGATTTTGGCCTGTGCTGCATTTGATTTTTATCTGCACAAGATAAGCTCAACATCCTTTGTTAGCACATCCGTATAGCTATACGACATTGTTCTTGACGGCAAGTCATTGTCACCTTGTGTCCTGATTAGAAAAATGCTCGGATATGTTTCTGATATAATTCCCACCGTTTCGTCAACTCTGTGCCTGCCCCTGTTAATTCTCACCTTTACTTTCTTCCCCATATGGCTCTTTACAGCATTTCGTACTTCATTTACATCCATATGCTTCATCATGTTTACTCCTTACCAACAATATTTTTTCCGATGCTGATCTTGTGCTTAGCATGGATAGGCGCATTGACTGCATAATATATATATATCACGGTCATTATAGCATAAAATTCTAATATTTGTCAAACAATTTTCTGACAATTCAGTAACATTCAAAATATTTTATACATAAATGTGCACAGTAAATATCTGATTTTTTGTTGGTTTTTATGGGTTATTTATTATTTTCTGTAACATATATCCAGCCATAATAAAAAGTTGCACAAAACATGCAGCATTTGTCCCATATAAAAACGTCATTTTACCGAAATTATATACAATATATGGACACAATTTAACTCCCGTATACTAAATATTGTATATAATATATGAAAAAAACAGCATGGATCCAGGTGTATATGCCGGTCCGTCCCGCCGTCGATGCCGTCATTTTATATTATTACTCAAAAACTATCTTTTTATCCATGTATTCCAATTTTACCACAATATATGGATAAGTCGCTCCCTGTGTTACCAGTTCGTCCTGTGATGGCCCTATCAGGTTGGTGTCTATGTAGATTGCATTCTTTGTCAGATAAAGGTCTTCCACTGCTATACTGTAGCCGCCGCTGTTCTGTTTTCCATAACCGACCACAATGTAAAGCGCTTCATCATTGGAATAATGCAGCCTGAACGGCTTTTCCTTCTTTTCATCAATTATTTCCTTTAGTTCTCCCGGCAGATCCGCATCCTCCACGACGGTAAACTCCAGGTCCCTTATTTTTTTGATTTCCTTTTCATCTTTTTTGCAGCCTGCAAGCATCGGCAGGATTGAAGCTATTAAAAGAAGCGCAGCAATGATTTTCAGCCTCTTCATTAATTCCTCCAAATTGGTCTTTATTCATTTAATATTATGAGGCGTCTGTCAAAATAATTCATTCCTGCCGATTAACTCTTGCATAAAGGCCGCGGCCTTCCTCGTCAATTACTATGGTGTCGCCGGCACGGACCTCATCGCCCAGTATAAGCCTTGCGCTTAGGGTCTCGACGTTTTTCTGAAGATATCGCCTAAGCGGCCTTGCCCCGTATACCGGGTCATATGCCATTTGAACGATATATTCCTTCGCCCTGTCCGTAACGCTTACTGTTATGTCCCTGTCCTTAAGCCGCCGGTTAAGGTCGGCAATCATCAGATTGATTATATCTCCGATATTCTCCCTGGTCAGCGGCTTGAAGATTATGATTTCATCCAGCCTGTTAAGGAATTCCGGGCGGAACACGGACTGCAGCTCGGACATGACCATTCTCTCGCACTCTTCGCTGATATCTCCCTTGTCGTTAACACCCTCCAACAGGTATCTCGATCCGATATTGGATGTCATGATAATTATTGTGTTCTTGAAGTCTACCGTCCTTCCCTGGGAATCGGTGATTCTTCCGTCATCAAGGACCTGGAGCAGCACGTTGAACACGTCATGGTGGGCTTTCTCCACCTCATCAAAGAGAATGACACTGTAAGGCTTTCTTCTTACCGCCTCGGTAAGCTGGCCTCCTTCTTCATATCCGACATATCCCGGAGGCGCGCCTATGAGCCTGGCAACGGAATGCTTCTCCATGTATTCACTCATATCGATTCTTACCATGTTCTGTTCATCGTCAAACAGGCTCTCGGCCAATGCCTTCGCAAGCTCGGTCTTGCCGACTCCCGTAGGGCCCAAAAACAGGAATGAACCTATGGGTTTCCCGGGATCCTTGATTCCGGCCTTCGACCTTAGTATTGCATCCGATACCCTGGCAACAGCATCATCCTGCCCTACGATTCGTTTATGAAGGTGAGCGGGGAGGTTAAGCGCCTTGGTCCTTTCGCTTTCAGAAAGCTTTGTTACCGGTATTCCCGTCCATCTGGCCACGATTTTGGCTATCTCCTCCTCGGTGACATTCTCATGAACCAGCTGCATTTCCTCCTTCTTAAGCCTTTCTTCCTCTGCCTGAATCATTTTTTGCAGTTCGGGAAGCCTTCCATACTTTAGTTCCGCCGCCTTTTCAAGATCGTAATTGCGCTCCGCAACCTCAATCTGCTTGTTGATATTCTCCATCTCCTCACGGAGTTTGTGTATTTTTTCTATGGACTGCTTCTCGTTATCCCATCTTGCCTTGGCCGAAGCAAATTCCTCCTTAAGCTGCGCCAGTTCCCTGTCAAGCTCCGCAAGTCTTTCCTGGCTCTGGCGGTCGGTCTCCTTCTTAAGGGCGGCTTCTTCTATCTCCATCTGCATTATTCTTCTCTGCATATCGTCAAGCTCGGTGGGCATGGAATCAAGCTCCGTCTTAATGAGCGCGCAGGCCTCATCCACCAAGTCGATAGCCTTGTCGGGAAGGAATCTGTCGGATATATACCTGGCAGAAAGGGTGGCGGCGCTGACCAATGCTCCGTCCGTAATCCTGACCCCATGGTACACTTCATACCGTTCTTTAAGCCCTCTTAAAATCGATATGGTATCCTCCACGGTGGGCTCATCAACCATGACCGGCTGGAACCTTCTTTCCAGGGCCGCGTCCTTTTCAATATACAGCCTGTACTCGTTCAAGGTTGTTGCTCCTATGCAGTGGAGCTCTCCTCTTGCCAGCATGGGCTTGAGCATGTTTCCCGCGTCCAAGGCCCCGTCGGTTCTTCCCGCGCCGACAATCGTATGCAGCTCGTCTATGAATAGGATTATCCGTCCCTCGCTTTTCTTTATCTCCTCCAGGACGGCTTTCAGTCTTTCTTCAAATTCGCCCCTGTATTTCGCGCCCGCTATCAGCGCTCCCATATCCAGCGCAAAGATACGCTTGTCCTTCAGTGAATGGGGCACATCCCCCTTGACTATCCTCTGCGCAAGCCCTTCCACCACGGCGGTCTTGCCGACCCCGGGCTCTCCTATTAGAACCGGATTATTCTTAGTCTTGCGCGACAAAATCCGTATCACATTACGGATTTCATAATCTCTTCCTATTACGGGGTCCAGCTTCTGTTCCCTTGCCCGGGCCACGAGATCATGACCGTACTTTTCCAGGGTTTCATAAGTAACCTCGGGATTGTCGGTAAGAACCCTTTGATTGCCCCTGACCCCCTGCAATGCTTTAAGAAACTCTTCCCTTGTAATACCGAACTCCCTGAGCAGTTCACCCATATTTCTTCCGGGCTGTCTTAAAACGCTAAGGAACAGGTGCTCTACAGAAACATAAGCATCCCCCATGCTTTTTGCTTCATCCTCGGCGTACAGCAGTACCCGGTTCAAATTATCGCTTATATATACCTGACCGCCCGACACCTTGGTGCGCTTGTTTAATATTCCTTTAACCTGGGCCAGAAATACGTCCGTATTGATGCCCATTTTTTGAAGCAACCTCTTTATCAGGCTGTCGTCAATAGTAATCAGGCTGTATACCAGGTGCTCGGTATCAATTTCCTGATGCCCGTATTCATAGGCTAGCTTTTCACAGTTGTTTATGGCTTGAATGGAATTTTGGGTAAATTTATTTATATTCATTCGTAACATCTCCTTTTTATTGCTTGTTCTATTACAACTATAACACATATATCAATGTATTTCAAGTATTTTCATCCTGTTTCTTTACGATATATTTCTTTCGTGCTACAATAACAATGATTTCATGACAATATAACGCTTTCCAAGAAGGAGCATCCGGTTATGACCGACAACAACAGAATGCCGGCCGATAAGCACAGCAGAAAAAAGTTGGTTATGCTGTATACATCAATAATAATGTTATTATTTTTTGCCGTTATATTCGGTTCAACGGCAATTTTTTTGCTGTATTCCGATAAGGGGAATTATTCCGGCGCGGCCTCTATCCCCGGTAATCCGTCATTGGGCATGCACATGAGCAATACGCTCATTAGCGGCACGTTCATAGATAATAAGGTTATTGAGCCCATTGATACGAAGCCGTCCGTTACGGCCAAGCCGGCTCCGGACACCCCTTCTTCTTCGACGCTGGTTCCCGCACAGGAGCCGGAATTAACACCGACTCCCATACCAACTCCAACACCGGAACCCGAACCCTCGCCGGAACCGGCCCCTTCACCGACCCCTGCACCCGCACCGTCATCCTCAGCCGGTTCGGTATCAAAAAAGAAGATACCCGGTCTTATATCCAATGCCAAGGGCAAACGGGACGAACAGGGAAGGCTGCTTAAGTTTGCAGACCTTCTTGAAGCCAATGGGGATGTTAAGGGCTGGATAAAAGGCCACAACATAGATTACCCGGTGCTCCAGTCCTCCAAGAACGATCCGGAATTCTACCTGAACAGGAATTTCTTTGGTGAATATTACAAGGCCGGTTCCCTGTTCCTTGATCCCAGGTCGTCGGTGGAAACACCTACGCAGAATTTTGTTATTCACGGCCATAACATGATCTCGACTCCCGAGAAAATGTTTCATTATATCAAGTTCTATGCGGATGTCAGCTACTACAAAAAGCATCCGGTCATAACCTTTGACACAATCTATGAAGAAGCGGATTACAAGGTTTTTTCCATAATCAAGACCACTCCCAAGGTCAAGGAGGATTATTTCTTTGAGTTCAGGCAGTCCACCTTCAAGGATGCTTCGAAGTTTTTAAACTTCGTATACCAGGTACGGATTCGTTCCCTGATTATTGTGGATGATGTGGACATAAACGAAAACGACACCCTTCTTACCCTTGCAACCTGTTCCTATGAGGTTGACAATGACTACAGGACCGTGGTTTTTGCGCGTAAAATCAGGGAGGGGGAAAATCCGAAGGTGGATTTAAAGACAGTAAAAGTAAATAAAAAGCCCCTTTACTGCGATGATTATTATAAAGAATACGGCGGCAAGCCGCCGAAGCTGCCCGCCACCTTTGAAGAAGCATTGGAAAAAGGATATATCAACTGGTATAAGCCTGCAGATTAACTAATCCCAATAACATGGGAATTTCAGCTTTTTAAGGGGCGGGAACTTCTTGATGAATTCCTCCGCCTCTTCCTTGGGCAGGTTGTTATAGACCTCGGATTCATAAAACTTGCCTCTTATACCCTTCATGCCGTCCTTTATCAGTTCAATGCCCATAAAGGCATCATAATTCCTGCCGTCAGCTTTCTTTCGGAATATGAATGATTTCATACTCCATTTTGCTTAGCTCCCCTTTATAGTTAATCCGTGTGCCTTATGATATTACTCGGAAAGAATATCCACAACCTCATAGCCCATTTCCTCTATGGCTTCCCTGATTCTGTCATCAGCAACATCCTTGCCGAGCTTTACAACCGCGCACTTTTCTTTTAAAACAGCTTTGGCGGATTTAATTCCGTCCAACTCTTTCAATGCGTCCTCCACATGCCTGACACAGTGGGAGCATGTCATTCCTTCAATAAGTATCTTTTTTTTCATGTTCAATTCCTCCAATCCATTCTTTTCTTTGCTCTATCCCTTTCTTTACTCTATCATCAAGATATCTCCCGTATCCGGCCTCATTAGTCTTTTGCGCACCAATAAACCGCTGCAGACAGGCCTGCCGCAACGGGCGGCCGGCTAGACGGTTGGCTTAAACCTCTTTAAGCGCAGGGCATTTGATACCACGGAAACCGAACTTAAGCTCATGGCCGCTCCCGCAATCATCGGATTAAGCAGGGGTCCGCCAAAGATATGAAGAATCCCCATGGCAACGGGTATTCCGACCGTATTATAGGCAAAAGCCCAAAAAAGGTTTTGCTTTATAATGCGAATGGTGCTTCTGCTCAACTGTATTGCTTTGGATACATCCATCAGATCGCTTCTCATAAGGACAATGTCCGCCGATTCCATGGCCACATCCGTTCCCGAGCCTATGGCTATGCCGATATCGGCCTGCGCAAGAGCGGGAGCGTCATTGATGCCGTCTCCGACCATGGCCACTTTGCTTCCTTCCGATTGAAGCTTCTTAATCTCGTTGGATTTATCCTCCGGCAGCACCTCGGACAGCACCCTGTCTATTCCAACCTGCCTTGCGATGGCCTGCGCGGTCCTGCTGTTGTCCCCGGTAATCATAACAACCTTTATTCCCATCTTATAAAGGGTTTCAATTGCTTTTTTGCTGGTAGCCTTTACAGTATCGGCAACGGCTATTATGCCTGCCGCCATACTGTCTATTGCGGCATACATCGGGGTTTTCCCTTCATTCGCAAGCCTGTCGGATGCTTCCGCAAGTTCTTCCAGGGAGATATTCCTGTCGTCCATAAGCTTTCGGTTGCCGAGAAGCACATGCCTGCCTTCTATGGTTACTTCAATGCCGTGTCCGGGGATTGCTTTAAACTCCGTGGCATCCTTAATATCAAGCCCCATTTTTTTTGCATGCTCCACTATTGCTTCGCCAAGCGGATGCTCCGAGCCGATCTCGGCGGAAGCGGCCAGCATAACCAGCGTCTCCCCGGATATGCCCCCTGCTGCAATTACATCCGTCACCTTTGGTTTGCCCTCCGTAATGGTGCCGGTCTTGTCCAATACGACGGTATCCACCTTATGGGCAGTTTCCAAGGCTTCGCCGCTTTTAATGAGCACGCCGTTCTCCGCTCCCTTCCCCGTACCGACCATAATGGCCGTGGGAGTGGCCAGGCCAAGCGCACAGGGACATGCAATTACCAGTACCGATATAAAAATTGTCAATGAAAAGGTTATGCTTTCCCCGCCGATAACATACCAGGCCAGGCCCGAAAGGACCGCTAAAATCATGACAATCGGAACAAAATACCCGGATATGATATCGGCCAGCTTTGCAATGGGTGCTTTCGAGCCCTGGGCATCCTCGACCAGCTTGATAATCTGAGCCAGGGTCGTATCCTTGCCCACCCGGGTCGCCTTATACCGGATACTGCCGTTTTTGTTTAAGCTTGCCCCGATTACAATGTCCCCTTCATGCTTTTCAACCGGAATGCTTTCACCGGTCAGCATGGATTCGTCCACGGAAGTGACGCCGCTTATTACAATCCCGTCAACGGGAATTCTTTCGCCGGGTCTTACGATAATAATATCCCCGACCATGACTTCTTCCACCGGTATCTCAACTTCTTTATCGTCTTTTATGACCGTTGCCGTCTTGGGCGCAAGACCCATTAGCTTTTTAATGGCGTCCGACGTCTTTCCCTTTGATACGGTTTCAAAATATTTGCCCAGGGTTATCAATGTAAGTATAACCGCCGCAGACTCAAAGTACAGGTTCATGGCATAGTCCGTATCGCCCATGAAAATCCGGCCTATCGCATATATTCCGTATACCATGGCCGCTCCTGTTCCTATGGCAACCAGGGAATCCATATTCGGGCTTCTCTTAAGCAGGGTTTTAAACCCCACAATATAATACCTGTATCCCGCTGCCACCACCGGAAGGGTTAGAATGAGCTGGGTTATTGCATATGCCCGCGGGTTCATCATCGGGTCGATAAATCCGGGAAGCGGAAGCCCCGCCATATGTCCCATGGAAATATAAAGCAAAGGCACCGTAACAATGACAGATATAATAAATCTTCTCCACAGGAGCCTTCTTTCTTTTTCATTGCTGTCCCCGCTCTTTCCGCCGTCTTCCTCCACGGCTTTGTATCCCGCATTTTTAACCGCCTTCTTTATGTCCGATACGCTCAGTACCGACGGCTCGAAGGTTATAGCAAGCTTTTCGGTCGCCAGATTTACGTTTGCGCTCGCTACACCCTCCAACCTGCGGGTGGCCCGCTCCACCGCCCTGGCACAGGACGCGCAGGTCATGCCTTCTATCTTAAAGGTTTTATTAACCATGGTTCACCTCCTTATGCTTGTTAACATTATGTTTATAATCAATATCGCAATCATGATTTTTTGCGTCGCTTATTTTCCTGTCATTTTGGATAAGATATCAATAATCTCGTCAATTTTTTCGCTGCCCCTGTTATTCTCAAAGGCTTCCTTGACACAATGCTCCATATGCTGCCTGAGGATTAGAAGGTTTGCCCTTTTAAGCAGCCCCAAGGCGGCAATAATCTGGTTGGAGACATCCACGCAATACCTGCCCTCTTCAATCATGCTTATGGCAGCCTCTATCTGTCCTTTTGCCGTCTTAAGCGTCAGTACGGCGTTTTTCTGTTCCTTGTTCATATTTTCACCTTTCCATGACATGATTATGCTCTTTCTGACCCCTCCCCATAGGGAGGGGCATATAGAGTATAAATCTTTGCCCCTCTTTTGTCAATAAGCTTCCTAAATATTAAGGTATATGAGAATTCCCGCGGCTCCCGTTCCAAGAATCACAAATATGGGATTCGGCCTCCATTTTCTTAGCACGAACAGGCTCAGCGCAACCAGGGCAACGGCAATAAGGTTGATACTTCCTATATCCGATATGCCCTTCTCCCCCCATAATGCCAGGGTCAGGATACTTAATCCGGCTGAAGCTATCAGGGCAACAACCGCAGGCCTAAGTCCTTCCAGAACACCTTGAACTACGGTCAGTTTCCTGTACCTTTGATACAGGTATGCCAATGTCAGCACGATTATAAACGACGGAAGGACACATCCGAAGGTTGCCGCCAGCGATCCGGCTATCCCTCCGATGCGGTTTCCTACAAATGATGCGGAATTTATCGCAATGGGGCCCGGCGTCATCTCCGCTATCGTTATCAGGTCGGAAAATTCCTTCATGGTAAGCCATCCGTTGATTTCCACCACCTGGTTTTGAATCAGGGGCAGGGCTGCATAACCTCCGCCGATACTGAATAACCCCACCTGGAAAAAGCTTAGAAAAAGTTTAAGATATATCACCGTCAGACTCTCCTTCTCTTTCTTTCACGGTATATGACCATGGCGGCGCCTATTGCTCCGCTGGCCAATATGATAAACGCCACATTTATATCCAGCCAAAAAGCCGCTATGAAGGCCCCCAGCATGATTATGGCCGATACGGCCCTTTTCTTCTTTATAATTCCTGCTGCCAGGTCGTAAACGACATCAATTATAACCGCGGCGATTCCTGCCTGCATTCCCTTTAACGCCGCATTGACCACCGCATTATCCTTGAATTGGTTGTATACAAAGGATATTGCGGTAAGTATTATAAGCGGAGGAAGCACGGTACCCAGGGTTGAAATCAATGCACCCGGGATACCCGCAAGCTTATAGCCCACAAGAATCGATGTGTTCACCGCTATTGCCCCGGGGGAGGATTGGGAAATGGCAATAAGGTTTATCATCTCCTCCTCGTCGATCCATTTCAGCTTCTCGACGAATTTCTTCCTCATCAGGGGTACAATGACGTATCCCCCGCCGAATGTGAACGCACTCAGGCTGAAGGTTGAAATAAACAATGTCCGGTAAAATTTCAGATCTTTCTTCATCTTGGTCCCCTTCAATTATCACTGATAAGATTCCGAATAAAATCAACGTCAACAATGCAGTCCGGGTTAAACCGGTCCGATGACACATAATTTGCTATGCTCTTCAGCAGCATCCTGCCCTCGGGACAGCCGGCCGCCTTCTCATAATCAAACGAGCAGACCAGCAGTTTTCCGTCCAGCACCCTGCATTCAAACATCATCCCAAGATTATGGTTCCGCTCAAAGTTGTCTATGGTCCGGACCATAACCCGCAGGTCCTTCGGCGCGTTGTCGAGAATCATTGCCCTTGAATTGGTTACTATGCTCCACCAGGGGTATGTTGAATACTCCTCACATTCAAAATCGCCGAATACGGGATGCTTGCTGTCTATCATCAAGCCCAGGGTTCCGACCGGAACCTCCTTGTTCATGGATTCGGAGATTGACCGGAACATCGGGTAACACCAGAAGTCGGTGCAGTAAAAGCCCTGTAAGCTGTTTTTCAGCCGGGACAAATCCGGAAACATTACCACCCATTCCCCTTCCGCAAGAAGTGATATAACTTCTTCGGTCAGGCTGCCACAGATGCATACATCTTCGAGCCGGTATTTAATTTCGGCAGGGTATATCCATATATCATAGGTCTTGAAAATATCCGTATCCTTGATTTTAAGGTCCAGGGTCAGCTTTTTCATCCTGTCGGTTTCGGGTATCACGGTATTGATTTCATAAAGCTTGAAATGATTGTGCCTTCCACCCGGAATAACGGTATTCTCCCCCTGATAATATACCACATCCCCATCCCGGAGCGAACAGGCAAGCTCAAACCTGTCGGGCCAGGTATCGCGGTAATAGCTTAACTCAATACCCGCCGTAAATATCTCACCTGATTCGTAATTATATTTCTCAAACCTTGCCAGGAGCACAGCGTCTGAACAGAAGCTCCTCCATTCATCCACACTGATCAAACCCTTTGAATCCATAAATGCGTCCAGCATTCCCACCAGCGCGGTTCCCTGCCCGCTGAAATCCTGCAGGTCCAGAAGCTGAAAACCAGCCAGCTCTTTTGACCTGAATGCCGCTTCCAGCTCCTCCCTGTAGCATTCCGCTGCAAGCTTCCCGGAACAGTAAAAGAATTTATCGGCCAGTCCGGCAAGGCCCCTGGCTTCAAGACGATTCCTGAATATCTCGAAATTCTTCGCCTTAAGCGACCCGGTATATTTCCCTATCTCCTTAAAGTTCGGATACATGGCGTACTGCCCGATTTCGTGGGAAACCACAGGTATCTCCGGTATCAGGTTATATTCCCCTCCCGATACCTCCACTTTCTTAACACCGGTTCCGTACTGGATTTCCCTGGTGCCGCAGCAGTCTTCTCCGGTATTCCCTTCAATAATTGAAGGCCTGATCATAAGGTCGTAGTCCTTCATGGTACCCGGCTTATCCGTCTGCACATGGCCGAGAGGCGCGTCACACATCGCATATGAACCCCTGATTAGGCGGTGTTTTGAAAACCTGACTCCGCAGAAGAAGTCCTCATTTTCTAAAATCCGGGGTACAAATTGAAAATTGTTGGAGCCCTGGGTGTAAAGGCGCCTGTTGTCATACTCCTTGTATTTTTTCAGTATTTCATTCAATTTCCTGTCACTGCCCCACAGCTCGTTGCCAAGGGACATCATGACAAACGAAGGATGGTTGCCGTAATGCTTAAGTATTTCATACCCTTCCCTGATAAGATATTCCTGCTCGGTTCCGTTATGGCCCGGATTATCCTCGTCTGTAACCGTGCCCCAGAAGGGAAGCTCCGGTTCCATATATATGCCCAGGATGTCCGCCGCCTCAAATGCCGCTTCCGGCGGGCAGCAGGTATGGAAGCGGTAATGGTTTATGCCATAATTTTTTGCAATTTGCATTACTCTTATCCATTCCTGTACTGATGTCGGAGCAAAGCCCGTAAGCGGAAATATCATGCCCTCATGCTTGCCCCTTAGAAATGTTTTCGTTCCGTTAATGCTGAATTTATTCCTGTCCGCTTTAAACTCCCTTAATCCAAAGCTCATTTCCCTGCGGTCCGCCAGCTTACCGCCGACATACAGCTCAAGAAAAAGCTTATAAAGGTTCGGCTCAAATTCACTCCATAACAGGGCGTCATCTCCCATATGGTAATCAACACAGTCGTTTTCCCGTATAAAAAACTCCCGCTGCCCGACCTTGTGAAGCACCCTGGAATTATAGCTCTCCGCCCTGACCGCAAGCCTTGCCTTATCCGTACCATGCAAGGCCGTCCTGATTCGGACCGATTTTGCGTGAATATTCGGATACAACTGCACATCCTGTATATGCTCCCCGGCATATACCTGTATTTCCATCCTCCCCGTAATGCCGTTCCAGTTAGTCTGGGTGTCGGGAGATGTCATATGACCTCCCCTGGTAGGATAGTCCGTATTGTCAACCAATATGGTTATTGTGTGCTTTCCGGTTGAAACATACCCGGTTATATCATAAATATGGGGTGTACACAGGCTGTCATGGCTTCCAACCTCCGTACCGTCCACCCATACCCGGGTCTTTCTGGTCCTTTCGAGGTAAAGATAATATACATCTCCGGCAGCCTGCGGGGTCACTTCGAACTCCCTCTCATACCATGCATAGCCCTCAAATAAATACTCGTCGGTCAGGCAGCCTGTTTCCGCCTTTTCATTTTTCCTTCCCTTTTTTGCGTGGGATGTTGTTCCCGGAAGCATTATTTCGTCCGTAAACGGCCGCTTCAAGCCCTCTTTTTTCTCATCAAGCAAAAGCCTCCATGTGCCGCTTAAATCTATCCTGTTCAACATTATTTGCACCTCGTTCATATCTGGTTACATTTTAATACAGGCAGCACCAAAATACGAAGATTTTGATGCTGCCTTCCGTGATTTCCTAATATGCAACAGCCATAAATCTATACAATCGCTTCAATCGTAAGTTTTGGCTCCTTCGACAAGTCTATGAATGTTGAGCCGCAGCGGATAACCGGTCTGGACAATGAGAGCTTGTTAATCATCACGACCTCTCCTTCACGGCCGTCATTTAGCCGAACCACGTTATGCAGGTAGGATTCGATAATTCTTTCAAGGAACACTAACAGGTATGCCGGATCGAACTTTAAGAATCCGTCCCTCTCAAAGTTCTCCACCACATCAAACGGGCATATGGCCTGCCTGTAGCTCCGGTTGGATGTCATTGCATCGTAGACATCCGCTATGGCGACAATTTTTGAGAATTCCTCTATCTGGTTGGCTTTAAAACCGTTCGGATAACCCGATCCGTCACATCTTTCATGGTGCATTAGTGCCGCATACTTAACCCTGATATCCAGGTTCATGTCCTTTAACACCTGGTATCCTTTAACCGTGTGCATCTTCATCTCTTCATATTCTTCCGGGCTAAGCTTGGACGGTTTTGAGATAATATTCTTCGGGACAAGCATCTTTCCTATATCATGAAGCAGGCCTGCCTGGGTGAGAATTTTGGTTTCTTCCTTGGACATCTTAAGCCATTTTGCAAATATGCTGCAAATCAATGATACATTGAGGCTGTGGACATATGTCATGTCATCGTAATCCCTGATTCCATGGAGCATTTCGAAAATATGTGTTCCGGTTCTTCCTTCCTTAAGGAGACGGTCCGTTTCCTCCATCAACGAATCCAGGTCTACTTCGCCTTCACCGCTGATCATGCTCTGAAAGCTGTTCTCAAGCCTGTTTACGGACTGTACGTACCTGCGGTTGAATTTCCTGAACTCCGGAGTGCTTCTGACCATTTCTATATATGATTCTTCCTTTGACGGTTCAGCGTCCGGATCTCCGTTGTAAACATACAACCCATAAATATTATAGAAACGGAGCTTTGATATCATCCGTTCATCGAGCCTGGTCCCCTTGGTGAGAATCAACTGGTCATTGGCTGAGTATACATCGGCCGCCACCACCATGCCGACTTTTGCCTCGTCCGTTCGTACCCTAATTGCTTCCATTTGCTTGCCCCCCGACATTTATCTACACGGTATTCTAACATAAGTATACAATTTTATACCAGTAATTACAAGGATTTATTTACATCTGCCAATAAAGGCATCGTCCAGTATTAATCCCACCGGGCAATGGTCGCTTCCCATAACATCGGAATATATGATGCTGTCAATTATACGGTCCTTTATTCTTTCGGATACGATAAAATAATCTATGCGCCATCCCACGTTTTTCTCCCTGGCTTTAAACATATAGGACCACCACGTATAAGCATCTGTAGCATCGGGATATTTGTATCTGAAGGTATCCACAAACCCGCTGTCAAGCAGTTTCGTAAGCTTCTCCCGTTCTTCAATGGTAAACCCCGCGTTTCTTACGTTGGTCTTCGGATTCTTCAGATCTATCTCCTTGTGGGCCACATTCAGGTCCCCGCACAGTATTACAGGCTTTTTTTCATCCAATGACTTTATATAATCACGGAAATCGTCCTCCCACTGCATCCTGTAGTCGAGCCTGGCAAGCTCCTGCTGGGAGTTGGGCGTATACACCGTCACCATGTAGTAGTTTTCGTATTCCAGGGTTATCACCCTTCCCTCGTCATTGTGCCTGTCCAATCCCAGGTCAAAGCTGACATTTAAAGGCTCCGTCCTGGTAAATACGGCCGTTCCCGAATACCCTTTCTTTACTGCGGAATTGAAATACTGGTAGTAACCGTCAAATGATATATCCACCTGCTCCGGCTGCAGCTTAGTCTCCTGTATGCAGAACACGTCCGCATCCACATTTATGAAAAAATCCTTAAAGCCTTTGTTTATGCACGCCCGAAGTCCGTTAACATTCCATGATACCAGCTTCATGCAATACTTCCTTTCATTTTTTTGCCGGCCTGCCCGTACGGCTTGTTCCAACGCCTGTTTTGCGGGCCTTGTTTTCGGCCGGTGCTTCTATTGCTTCTCACATCTCCATAATAATGTCATATATGCTGTCAACAGTGGACGCTATATGGTCGGCTCCGGCCTTCCGCAGCTCTTCTTCGCTGCCAAAGCCGTAAAGAACCCCAATGGATTTTATGCCCATTTCCTTCGCTCCAAGGACATCGTATTTCCGGTCTCCGACCATGACAACCCTGTCCAGGCCGCTTATAGCGTTCTTTTCCAGCGCATATTTGAGCACATCCTCCTTGGTCGATCTGCTCCTGTCCTCGGATGCGCCGCATATGTCGTCAAAATAATGGACTATATGAAAATGCTCAAGTACATGTTTTGCCGCTTCCTCGGGCTTTGACGTGGCAACTATCAGGTACTTGCCGGCCTGCTTCAGTCTTGTGAGCAGGTTTTCCATCCCTTCATACAGCTCATTCTCATAGATACCCTTAACAAGATAATATTCCCTGTACTTTCCGACGGCCATATCGACCTCCTCATCGGTAAAGCCGAAGCTTTTAAAGCTTTCCCACAGGGGAGGCCCGATAAACCTTGTAAGGCTGTCCCGGTCCTCAATATGAATATTCATCGCCTTAAGGGCATATTGCAGAGATTTTGTTATTCCTTCCTTAGGATTGGTTATGGTTCCGTCCAAGTCTATCAAAACGTAGTCCATGTGTTGCTCTCCCTTTAATTATTTTGCGTGTCCTGGGGCTTTTTGACCTGTTTTATCTTCTTTTCAACCTGTTTTCTTGGAATCATGATCATATGGCCGCACCCCTGGCATTTTAACCGGAAATCCATGCCTACCCGCAGTATTTCCCATTCATGGCTCCCGCAGGGATGAGGCTTTTTCAGCCTGATTATATCTCCGATATTAAGATCCATAGCCCACCTCTCATTCCAAACGCTGTAAGTGTGTGATAATAAAAAGCTATCCTTAGTATACCATAAAACCTTTACGATTGCACTCCCGGACATTTATAACAAATCCGCCCCTTTTACAAAGGGGCGGATTGCCATATCTATGTTAAGCAGCCGAATATAACATGTATGGTATCAAGGCGGTAAATCAGTGAGAGCTCGGTAAAAGGTATGAAGGGATTCGGTTGCGAAGAATCAAAGATATGTATCCTATCCCATATGATATCCATACCTTGTTAACCGGCTACTATATTATACTCTCCATCCGCCTTATTGTGACTTCGTCCCAAAGATTTTTATTCCTTCAGGCGCTGTTCAAGCTGTTTGCGCCTTTCCTCGTAACCCGGTTTCCCAAGCAGGGCAAACATGTTGGTCTTATAGCTTTCAACACCGGGCTGGTCAAACGGGTTGACGCCCAGCAGGTACCCGCTGACGCCGCATGCAAATTCAAAGAAGTAGAACAGCTGGCCCAGGTAAAACTCGTTCCGCTCAGGAACATTTATGACGAGATTGGGCACATTGCCGTCGGTGTGGGCAATAAGGGTGCCCTTCATCGCGCTCTTGTTGATAAAATCGACGGTCTTGCCTGCCAGGTAATTAAGCCCGTCCAGGTCGTTGTCCTCTTTTTCCAGGATTATTTCCTCGGAGGATTTTTCAATATTGACCACGGTTTCAAATATAATTCTCTGTCCGTCCTGGATATACTGGCCCATTGAATGCAGGTCGGTGGTGAAGTCAACCGAGGCAGGATAAATGCCCTTCTGGTCCTTTCCTTCGCTTTCTCCGTAGAGCTGCTTCCACCACTCGGATATATAATGAAGCGACGGTTCATAATTAACCAGGATCTCAACGGATTTGCCCTTTCTGAGCAGGATGTTTCTTAATGCCGCGTACAGCATCGCATCGTTGTTTTCATACGGTGTTTCAAGGCATATCTTCCTCATGGAAGCGGCACCTTCCATAAGTTTTTCAATATCGGCTCCACTTACGGCTATCGGCAGCAGCCCAACCGCGGTCAGCACTGAATAACGTCCGCCGATATCGTCCGGAATAACGAAGCATTCATACCCTTCCTCGTCAGCCAGCTTCTTTAAAGCTCCCCTGGCCTTATCGGTCGTGGCATAGATCCTCTTTGCCGCTTCCTTGCTGCCGTATTTATCAGCCAACAGCTTCTTGAAAACGCGGAAAGCAATGGCCGGCTCGGTTGTAGTGCCGGATTTGCTTATCACATTGATGGAAAAATCCCTGTCGCCAATAACGTCCATAAGATGCTTCATATAGGTGCTGCTGATATTGTTTCCGGCAAAATAAATCTCCGGTGTTTTTCTGATATCCCCGGAAACACAGTTGTAAAAGCTGTGCCTAAGAAACTCTATGGCAGCCCTTGCTCCCAGGTATGAACCACCTATTCCTATTACCAGCAGGACTTCGGAATCCTTTTGGATCTTCTGCGCCGCCTTTTTAATGCGGGCAAATTCATCCTTATCGTAATTTATGGGAAGGTCGACCCATCCAAGAAAATCGGAGCCTGCTCCGGTTTTATTCACAAGCTGATTTCTGGCCCCATCCGCCGCCTGCTTCATCATGTCTATCTCGTACGACCTGATAAATCCTTCGACAGCCGAATAGTCTAATTTCACCTTGTTTGTCATATTTTTGCACCTCTTGAATTATTTTTTTATATAATAACAAAACAAGGTTTAATAATCAATTGCATTTATGCAAAAAACTCCCTGAGGACATCCTCTATCAGCTTCTCCTCTTCGGGCGTCATAACGGTCAGGTCAAGACCCTTATACCCGGTTTTCTCAAGCTCCGCGGCAGCTTCCTCGATGCTCTCAAGAACCTGCTTTTCTTCATCCTTCTTCTTGGCATAAAGCTCCTCTTCCATTTTCATAAGCAGTCTTTCCTTTTCCTCTTTTTCCTGCTGCCGCAGCTCCTTCAGCCTCTGCTTTTCCTCAGCCATCCTTCTTAATTCCTCCCTGCGGGTTTTTAGCTCCTCCTGTTCCTTTTGGAGCCTTTTCATCTCTTCCTCCCTGCGCTTTGCAGCCAGCTTCTTTCTTTCCTCAAGCCTTTTTAATTCCGCTTCCTTCCTGGCCTGCTCAAGCCTTTTCTGCTCCTCCTGCTTCTTTAGTGCCCGAAGCTTCTTTTCTTCTTCCTTCTGCTTTCTTTTTTCCAGCCGGCGGGCCTTTTTTTCTTCCCTTTTTTTCATGGCTTCCGCATCGGGATTCTTTTCTCCGATTACTGAAAGATACTCCTTTCTGAACTGTTCCAGCTTCTCCGGCTGCAGGGCTTCATGCTCCAGTCTGACCTTGCAGAAATTCTCAAGATAATCCAAAAGGTTTATTCGAATCCTCTGCTTTTTTACGGACAGATTGGTCATTTTATCCGCAAGAATCAGGGCGGCTCCTGCCAAGATGCCGACAGCCCCCGTATATAAAATCTTCTCTCTTTCCACATCAAATACCACTCCAAAAATCGCGCTTATCGGAATGATAAGAAAACTTAGAAGGAGAACTTGTCCGCTGAAATTTTCCCATGTTGAAAGAAGAATTCCGCAAAACCTGTGTTTTGTTAGGTTTTTATCAACAAATGTATCCACATTTTTTACCCCGATATTAAGCCTGTAACATGTTTCAAACCTCATTTTCATATGCTTGAGCATCTTGTTCTTTGTAAGCCCAAGATTATCGGTTTCCCTCACAAGATATATATATACCAAATCCAATATAAACCGGACCAGCAGTCCCAATCCGCATAATCCGGCAAAGGTATAGATTATTATGTTGTTGTCATAAATGAATTTAACCATAATAAACCCCTCTCTTTTCCATATATTTACATTCATTATAGCTTGAAATGTAAATTTTGAAAAGAGAAGGATTTCAAAATCGGTAGACAAGCCGCGACATCATATTACAACGTTTATCAGCGGTCGAGCTCAAGGTCGGGCAGATTGATGTACGCATCCATGCCGTCATCAGCAATGTCTATGGTATAGCTCTTGGTTTTGTAACCCTGCTTTATAAAGGTAAGCACATGCCTTCCTATAACTTTCTGAAAGCTTCCCGGGGAGATGCCTTTAAATTCACCATTAAGATAAACCGAAGCCCCTGCCGGGTTTTGTATATATATCAGGCTGTTCGGATCGACTATCGGATCCTCGTCATAATCGTCCTCTCCCTCAAAGGAATCCAAGTGGTCCGGATCCGAAGGCTCTGCATAATCCTCGCTGTCCCAATCGTTGTATTCCTCCGTCCCTGTATCGCCTATCTCATCCCATTCTGTAATGGTGACGCTTTCCTTGCTCTGCAGCTCCGGAAGGATTATCTGGATTTTCTTGCTCGCATAATCCACCGTAAGTTCACCGCTGTAAGTGGCATATCCGCCCAGGGACACCTCAATGGTGTGCCTGCCATATGGCAGCTCAACGGGCCCGGCATAGCTTGTAAGCTCATTGTCAATGAATAAATCGGCCCCAAAGGGATAAATATCAAAAGTGGTTTTGCCGTACTTTATCGGCTCCGGCCCCAAATCTCCCAGGGATACCACGGTTTCTTCGTTCCTGGTTACCGTTATGTTCTTTGTGCCGCTGTATTCCCCGTTTTCCACCGTAAGATTGTAATTTCCCTCGCGGACCGTTATGACCATATCGTCCGTTATTTGGGCAACAGCCTCATAGCCAATTGTTATATTGCCGCCAAGGAATGCGTCATAATCCTTTAACCTGACGGTTCCATGACCCTTGGTTACTGTGATGGACCATATGGTTTCTTTTATTCCCCTTACGGTCAGCTCGTCCTGCGCGGCCAGATTCTCAAGAGCCGCAAAATTGTCTCCGTCTATAACAAACGGATTTTCGTATGTATAATTCGTCTTGGCTATTCTAATTATTTTATCATCAGGATTAATGATAATGTCGTCAACCCCGATGTATTCCCATGCCTTATTTGAAAATCTAAGCTCTGCTATCCGGCTGTTTTTGCTATGATAACTTACATCGGCGATTATTCCTGTCTCAATCCTGTCTGCCGATATGTCCTGTCCGTATTTGTCCAGCAGCCTTGATCCTCCCGTATAGTTCAGGACCATTTCCGTCTTATTCTCAATATCATAAAGCCGGATTGTCCTGTTGTCCTTGTCAATTCCAAGGACGACAGCAATTGTGCTGATATCCGGCTTGATACCAACCGTTTCTCCGCCGGTATTTTTGCCGGTATCAGTTTGCGCGGGCCTGCCGCCGCCGGTTTTTCCGCTTTTTCCCGCTTCATATAATGCCACAATCAGAATGACGGTAATAAAGGCCAGTCCAATAAGAAGGCTCAGTATCGGCCTTGTGTGTATTCTTGGTTTGCTTTTTTCACCGGTGTATGCTGCCATAAACGACCTCTTTTGATTTTATCTCTTGTTTATATATATTATAACATAAATCAGCGGATTAGAAATGAAAAACCGCGGTTTTTTACAATACGCTTTCCAGCCGCCTTAAAAACATCTCCCTCTTCGGGTTCTGCGCTCCTATGCTGCTCAGCTTTTGAATGCTTCGCGACGATACCCATGCCTTTTTCCCATTAAAATAAAAGTTTGTGATCTTCCAGAATTTTTCAGGGTATAAAAGCAGTATGTACAGTATTTTAAGCTCCCTGGCCGATATCGGCCTTATCCTGTCATATGCTTCGATAATGCCGCTTCCGTACAGGATATCCCAATCGTTTTTTTCCATAACCTTTCTTATAAAATGATATAAGTCCGTTATCTGAAGTCCTATATGGGCTTTTTCAAAATTGGTGGTCGCTATGGCATCCCAGCCGCCGAATGACATGTCTGCGGCGGACACCGCCGGCATACCGCCTGCTCCATATAATAAGCCGGCTTTTAGCATGCCTTCATTTTTATTTTTAAGCATAAGAATGTTATGATATGTATAATTGCCATGGCATACCGTTTTTCTGCGCACGGCATCCTCCGCAAGCTGTATGTAATCAGAGGCTTGCAGCTTTTTGGCCGCTTCCAGTCCCTGCTCATAAAATTCTTCATATAAATTAAGATATATCATTTCGAACTCATTTTTCTGCCGCTTATCGCGTATGTAGCTTTTTACCCTCTTAAGCTCCCTGTTGCGTTTATTAAAGGTTTCCGGCAGATTGTCCGCCGTATTGTAAGCCGTTTGCTCCGCGGAAAACTCGACATTCCTTAAAATGACATGCAGCCTTGCCAGGTTGGCTGATGCCTTTTCTATCTGGGACAATTCCTTTAGATTGCATTCTTCTCCCAGGAACCAGTTTTTAATGATATACCTGTATCCGGACTGGTCCTCCGCCATTATGTCATTGTCCAGCGTCTTGACATATAAATCCGTATTATTATATCCGTGCTTATACAAATGTTCCTTTACATTATGCTCAAACATCGCACGGTTTCTTGAGCCTTCAAAGCATTTAAAAAGCTTGAGCCCGCAGTCCGTTTCCAACAGGTAAGCGCCCCTTGCCCTATATATGTTATATACCTTGAGAGGATAGCATTTTAGTACCTCCTGGTATCTGTCTTCCACGCTTTCCACCCCCGGTAATAGATAATATCTGTCTTCTAATAATATGATATGTCTTATTAATTCATGATTAAAAAGATTTAAAAACATAAGAAAAGCCGGCATATCCAGTACCGGCTTTGCATTTTTATTTATGCTTTATTTAATTAGATAAAGTATTGGAATCATTCATAAAGGAATTCGCCATGGCAAGCAGGGTTTCCTTATTGTTCAGGGCCGGGTTCTCAATAACCGCTTCCAGCAGCCGGTTAAGTATTATTCCCATATCCCTTCCGGGTTTAAAGCCGGCCTCAATCAGATCCCTTCCGCTTATCTTCAAGTCCTTTAGGCTGACGCATTCGTTTTTTGAAATCATTTCATCATAAAGCCGCCTTGCCTCCTCAAGCTCTTTCAGCTTATCATCGATATAAGCCGGGTTTTTGCCGCATGAGTCCGCGCGCATGACTTCAAATAGCAGCTCCATGTATTCCTTTCCGATTTTGGCGGCAGCCCTCCTGATTCCCTGGGGTGTAAGCGAAAACTTGTAGTTATGCCATTTAATAAGGTGCACGACCGCTTCCAGGGTATTGTTGTCGAACTTTAGGTCCTTAAGAATCCGTTTTGCGGTGGCGGCCCCTTTTTCCGGATGCCCGTAGAAATGGTTCTGCCCGTCCTTGCCTACTGTTAAGGTGCTTGGCTTGTCAACGTCATGAAGCAGCATCGTCCAGCGCAGAATACACCTTTCCCTGGGGGAAAACCTGTTTTCCGCGGCGCTTCCGGCAACATAGCATACCGTTTTTATGGTGTGCTCTCCAACCGTATATATATGATGGATATTGTTGTGCTCGGTTTCCATCATCCTGTCAAACTGGGGAAGAATTACCCTGCTGATGCCAAGTTCATATAGCATCCTGAGCCTGTCCGGATGGTCCGAGATCAAAAGCTTGGTAAGCTCCATCCTTATCCTTTCGGCGCTTATGTTTTTAAGCAGCGCCGCTTTTGCCCTGATTGCCTTCCTGGTTTTCTCCTCTATCTGAAAATCAAGCTGTGCTGAAAACCTTACCGCCCTAAGAATCCTTAAGGCGTCTTCGTCAAACCGTTCCCCGGCATTGCCCACGCAGCGGATCAAACCGTTTTTCAGGTCCTCCATGCCGCCAAACAGATCTATAATACCGTCCCTGTGGTTGTATGCCATTGCGTTTATGGTAAAATCCCTTCTCTTAAGGTCCTCTTTTATGTCTCTAGTAAACAATACCTCTTTGGGGTGGCGGTTGTCCTCATAAACGCCGTCCAGGCGGAAGGTGGTGACCTCGAAATGATCCCTGTTTATCAGTACTGTTACGGTGCCATGAGCTATTCCCGTATCGACGGTCCTTCGGAATATTTTCTTTACTTCATCAGGTTTGGCCGAGGTTGTGATGTCCCAGTCCTCGGGGTTTTTTCCAAGGATCATATCCCTCACGCATCCTCCGACCGCATATGCCTCATATCCGTGGCTCATCAGCGTATCTATAATATATTGGACCTTTTCGGGAATCTGAAATTCCATGGCAACCTCCTGTTATACTATGCATCGACTAATCAGATTATAGCAGAGTGATATATTAAGTACAAGGATACCGTGGACCGTTTAATATGCTTTGCCCCAGTAAACCATGGTCTTGGCCGGCTTACCGCAGCATACGCACTTGTCATCGATATGCTCCTGCTCAAACGGCATGCAGCGGGATGTAGCTCCCGTCCTTTCCTTTATTTCAAGCTCGCAGGCTTCGTCCATACACCACATGGCTTTGATAAATCCGGGCTTGCTGTTTATTATATCCTCAAACTCCAGCATGTTTTTGGCGGTATAGGTATGGGCGGCCAGATGTTCTTTTGCGCGAACAAGCATATCCGACTGCATCTTTTCAAGAATCTCCGCCAGTCTCGTTTCTATCTCGTCAAGGCTTACAAAGATTTTCTCCCTTGTATCCCTTCTGACAACCACGGCCTGATTCTTCTCGATGTCCTTTGGTCCTATCTCTATTCTTACAGGTATTCCCCGTATCTCCTGCTCGCTGAACTTCCAGCCCGGAGTCTTGTCGGAATCGTCAACCTTTACCTTGAAATCCTTAAGCCTTTCCTTGACTTCATATGCCTTCTCAAGAACCCCTTCCTTGTTCTGGGCAATGGGTATTATCATTGCCTGGATGGGAGCAATCCTCGGAGGCAGAACCAGTCCGCTGTTGTCACCGTGAACCATGATTATGGCGCCGATTATCCTGGTGGACATGCCCCATGATGTTTGATGGACATACTGCAGCTGGTTGTTCCTGTCGGTATACTGTATGCCAAACGCCCTTGCAAAGCCGTCTCCGAAGTTATGGCTGGTTCCAGACTGCAGGGCCTTGCCGTCATGCATCAGGGCTTCAATGGTGTATGTGGCTTTAGCTCCAGCAAACTTCTCCTTCTCGGTTTTCCTGCCCTTAATCATGGGAATTGCAAGTACTCTTTCACAAAAGTCCGCATAAACATTAAGCATCTGAATTGTTCTCTCCTGTGCCTCCTCCTCTGTCGCATGGGCCGTATGCCCTTCCTGCCATAAGAATTCCGTTGAGCGAAGGAACGGCCTGGTGGTCTTTTCCCATCTGACCACGGAGCACCACTGGTTATAGAGCTTGGGCAGATCCCGGTATGATTGAATGATATTGGAATAAAAATCACAGAAAAGCGTTTCCGATGTGGGGCGTACACATAACCTCTCCTGCAGCTTTTCATTGCCGCCATGGGTTACCCAGGCCACCTCGGGAGCAAAGCCTTCCACATGGTCCTTCTCCTTTTGGAGCAGGCTTTCGGGAATAAACATGGGCATGTAAACATTCTCAACTCCGGTTGCCTTAAAGTCGGCATCAAGCTGTCTTTGAATATTCTCCCATAAAGCATAACCATACGGCCTGATAATCATGCAGCCCTTAACACTGGAATATTCAATAAGCTCGGCTTTTTTCACAACATCCGTATACCATTGGGCAAAATCCTCCTCCATGGAGGTAATCTCCTCGACCAATTTCTTTTCATCAGCCATTCTTATCTCTCCTTGCATTTTTTATATTCATAACTTATATAATAAAAAAGGCCCTTCATCCCTCAAAGGGACCGAAAGGCTCGGCGGTACCACCCTAATTAGCATATCAGCCGTCTGCTTGCCGGCATATATGCTCTCTTTTCACCGTTAACGCCGGAGGTACGTTGTATTTCGGGAGCATGCTCCTTTCATACAAGGCTCCGAGGGCAGGTTCAAAAGCTACTGCATAAGAAGCTTCCACCGTCACTTCTCTCTCTGGGATGTGTACGCTTTCTACTATTCCTCATCTTCGCCGCTGTCTGTTTAATGTACCTTATTTTATTCCAGTTTGGCCGCTTTGTCAAGCCCATGAGCGGCAAAGCTCACAGCGCCGGAACAGGTTTTGCGGTCAGAATGGCAATTATCAGAATCAGGCCTATGGGCCCCAGGATGAAACCGGCCGCTCCGAACAGCTTAAAGCCTATGAACATGGAAATCAGCGTATATAACGGCCTTATGCCGATCCTGTTGCCTATAAGCCGCGGCTCGGCTATTTCACGGATGATCTGGCACACCAGGTAAACCGTAAATAACACCGCCGCCGCGAAAATGTTGCCGTTAATCAGCATTATTATACTCCAGGGTATTAACACCATGCCGCTTCCGATAAAGGGCAGGGCATCCAGTATGGCAACAATTATTCCTATCAGCAGGGCATACGCGTTTCCAATTATCACAAGACCCGTGGTACAGCAGGCGGCCACAAAAACCATTATTATCAGCTGCGCCCTCATATACGCGATTCCCGCATCGGCCAGCCTTATTGTAATCCTGCTTATATCCCGATACAAGCCGGCGTTTTCATATTTCTTTTTTATCTCCGGCACTTCCTTGGATATTAACACCGCAGATGCAAATACCAGCAGGAGGATTCCCGCAAAGGCAATCATCCTGATGGCAAAATTTAAGGTTTTTGCCGTCATGCCGGGAATAATGTCCGTCTTTACCTTATCTATAATATTCATTATATTGTCATCAACCATTTTCCGCGCGCTTCCCACTGCCAGCCCGAAGATTTCATCGCAGTCGGAGCACATGTTGTCCAGCTTGTCCGCCAGGATGTTCAGGTAAATGGGTATGTTCCTTACAAAGCTTACCGCCTGCTTTATCAGCATATTTCCAAGATATACGAGTCCCGCCCCCAAAACGGAGACAAGTACGGCAAGGGATATTGATCCGCCGATAATTCTCGGTATTTTTACCTTTTTATAAAGAAATTCGGTTGCCGGTCTCACCACCCATGCCAAAAAATAAGCAAATAAAAAAGGAAGAACTAGAGGAAGTATATAACGAAATCCCAGGTACACGCCCAGGGTCACCGCGGCAATTTTGACAATAAGCCTTGTCTTTTCATTCATACTCTCCCAAAACACCATGTCAGAAATCCCGCCTTTCCATTTAGTTGTGCATGCTCCGGGTTATCGGCCGTCCCTTTCTCGGAAAAATCAAGTATTTTATATAAAAAAGAGAATTCATCTTCTTATGAATTCTCTTATCATTATTTTTTGCGATTATATTTTTTATATCCTCGGGGATAATTTGAAATAAAAAAGGATATATTATCTTTTATTAATATCAAATGCTAATATCAAAAGCAAAATTAAGTTCAAATGCTTTTTTCAGCCAACAACTTCAATTGAAATAAAGCTTACTCCGGCGAAAAAAGCAGCTTTAACATAGTCCGTATCTTCTGCCGCAATAAACTTGCCCTCCTGCTGCCTTGCCTTTATAACCCTGTCCTTGATATATTCCCTGCCCTTAAGCTGTTTTATCATGCCTTCCAGACGGACCTTTTCCTCTTCTTCGGAAATGCCTTCAAGCAGGAAGCTTTTTGGTGAAACCAGCCTAAGCAGCGGCTTGTCGGGGTTGGCGTAAAATTCTTTTGCTTCATTTACGATTACATCCGCCATCGTATCAGGGGTACAGTAGGTTCCGTCAATAACCAGGTTGTAATTCGAAAAATCCATATAATTAAGATTATATATTTCCTTGTAGCGTATCATTTCCGTCTTGGCCCGTTCCGCAAGCAGGGCTTTCGCCTCTTCTATGGATGAATAGGATTCCACGCTTCCTCTTTGATCCTTCATAATGCGCTCCGCCGCCACATCCAGGTTTACCGTTACAAACACCTTGAAGGAGTATTCGACGAAGTGCCATGCCAGCCTGGAATCAAAGATAATGTCCTTATCCCGGTTTTCTCTTGATATGCGGGCAACCGTGTCGTCTATCATATTGTCGTATTTATGATCGCTCATCATAAGCTGGTTAAGCTCCAGGGTGCTTAGGTTCATCTGCCGGGCTATCTCCCTCTGAACCTTGCCGGTGGAATACACCTCAAAGTTGTATTTCTCGCTGATTATTCGTGCCACCGTTGATTTTCCGCTTCCCAGGTTTCCTGTTATCGTAATATGCATTTTAATCCTTCCTTGCCGGTTCCATGTTTATGAATGTATTATATCCGAAACACCCCAGGAATACAACCTCGCTTTTATATCAGGCCATCTCAACAATCCTTGCCTCAAGCATTTCCGCTTCTTTTCTGTCATGGGTAATGACAAGCAGTGTCCTTCCCTTTAAATTGCTTCTTACATATGCAATTACCTGCTTTTTTAGCTCATCGTCCAGTCCTTTGAAGGGTTCATCCATTATGAGAAGATCATAATCGGAAAGCATGGCCCGTACAATTGCCAACCTCCTTCTCATTCCTCCGCTCAGCTCCCTTGCCGGTTTTGCTTTGCAATCGGCAAGCCCCACCTCCGATAAATGCTTTTCAACCTCCACTTCGTTAACGCCCTTTTTCGAAACAAGAAGTATATTCCTTGACGCATCCCAATGCTCTATCAGCCGGTCCTCCTGGAATACCGCCGCTATCCGCTTGTCGGATAATCCGATTATTTCACCCCGGTCGGGCTGAACCAGGCCCATAATTATATTGGCCAGCGTGGTTTTTCCCACGCCCGATGCCCCCATCAGGCAGGTGATGCTTCCTTCCGGTATGTACATGGAAAAGCTGTCAATAACCTTCTTGCCGTTAAAGCTTTTGCATATTTTATCAACCCGGATATCCATGACATAACCTCCTTCCTACAAATCCGCCGCCCTGTCTTGAATGCTGCCGTAACGCTTAATTGCAACCATGACTATCTTCTCAAACAATACGCTGAGAAGCACTATAATAATGGTCCAGGCAAAAAGCTCCTTTATCATAAGGTAAAGCTTTGCCTCATAGAGGTTTACTCCTATGGAATTAGCCGGCCTTCCGATAACCTCGGCGGCGATTCCCGACTTAAAGCTGAAGCCCATTCCTATAGATACAGCAGATACCGCAAAGGGTATAACGGCAGGAAAATATATGGCTTTTATGCGTTTCCACCTTCCGATTCCAAACACATCGGCCATTTCCAGCAGCTTTTTGTCGGCACTCTCAAGTCCGCTCAGGATGTTTGTAAACGACACCGGAAGCACCATGAGAAACGATATTAATATTGACAGGTTGGCCGAGCTTATCCATACCAGGGCCAGTATTATAAAGGATGCCACCGGAGTCGCCTTAATAACCTTAAGCAGGGGCGAAATGAGCTCATACATCACCCTGTTTTTATAGGACGCGGCCGCAAGCATCAATCCCGAAGCAAAGCCCAGCAAAAAGCCTGCCAGTATCCGTGCAAAGGAATTGGCTATGCTGCTCCAGAACTCCTGCTTTTGGACCAGTTCTATCAATGTCAGAACAACGCTGCCGAAAGAGGGGAGAAACAATTCCTCATTGATAATCCTGCTTAAGCATTCCCAGATAATAATCCAAAAAATAATCACCAGGATTTTTATGAAATAATTTCCCGGGTTTCTTCCGCCCGCCGGAGCGCTGATATTTACTTTTCCGCCGTTTGTTCCTTCCATGTTCATCTCCCATGCATTAATCCGTTACTCATTTATATAATAGAAGTCGTCGGCAGGCATGGCTCCTCCAACCGCATTCGGATTCTGCCCATATAATACCTCCAGGTATGCCTCCGTCATTTCCCTCATTCTTGAGCCTCTTATCAGTGTTATATTGCAGTAGGGAATGGCTTTCTTCGCAACCGCCGCCTTGAACAGCCCGAATTTTTCCACAAGCTCCGCCGCCTTGTCCGTCTCGCTGTTTACATACTCCGTGCTCTGTTCGTATTCCTTAAGAAATTCTTCCACGGCCTTCGTATTCCCGTTAAGGAAATCGCTGCGGACCACCACTACGCCCGTAACAACGCCGTTGCCATTGTTCTGCGCCTTCCATTCCTTGTCGATATCAAGGGCAATCCTTGCCTTTTCGTTGTTCATAAGCACTGTGGTTACATACGGCTGCGGAAGCATTGCCACCGCATCATCCGCATTCTCCAGCATGGCCGCCACTTCGGTGGACTCGGTCTTGTATTCGATTGTTAAATCCTTCTCCGGATCAATCCCATACAGGTTAAGCAGATAATTAAGGGTATACTGGGGTGTCGTTCCCAGCCCGGTTGAATATATGGTTTTGCCCCTTAAATCTTCCACAGTATTAATCGCATTGCCCGTCTCCAGAATGTATAAGACACCCAGGGTGTTAATCCCGGCCAGCCTGATCTTTCCCTGTGTTTTGTTGTATAAAACCGATGCCAGGTTGCATGGCACGGCAGCTATATCGAATTCGCCCTTTATCAGGCCCGTGCTTATAACATCCGCTTCTCCGGCAACCGTAAAATTATAATCGTTGGCTGTAAGTCCCGCCTCCGCATCCTCCATCAGCTTGACCATTCCGATGCCGGTGGGCCCTTTCAGCGCCGCGATGTTTATAGTAATCCTTTCCTTGGTTTCATCCTCCGTATTTTCTCCATCATCCCGATTCCCGTCCGGTTGGGATCCGTTCGAATCATCCGGTTTTACATTGCTGTCCTTCGCCCCGTCCGGGTTGTCAGCCTTGTTATCAATACCGACATTGTCAGTCCCCGGGGATTTATCGTTTTTTCCGCATCCTGTCAGAAATGCCGCCATTATTGCCAGAACCAGGGTCATAATAACAATGTTTTTTATAAACACAGCTTTTGCTTTCATTTTTGCATCCTCCCGCTATAATGATTATTTATAATCAGTATTTCATTTGCTCTGTCATCCATGGTTTTCTAATCCGTTTTTCAGCTCTTGGAATAAATGGTCTTGACGCTTACACCGTCAAGCATGCCCAGCTTTCCTGCCAGGCTGCTTATTACATCCTGCTTCGCATGAAGTACTATGCTTATAATGTTGATGCTCTTTTCCCGGTAGGGGATCCCCATTCTGCCTATTATGTGCTCACCATACTCATGAAGCAGGGCATTCAGCTTCTCCACCGAATCGGTATTTTCCACAATGATGCCTATCAGGGCAATTCTCTTTTCCACCGGCTTTACCTCCTGTCTTTTATAAATAAAAAGCCCTATGCCAAAGGGATATTAGTCCCGGCATAGGGATACATGGAATCAAAACCATAAGCCGCTGCCTTATTCTTCGGGAAGCCCCTCGGATCAGGCGTTTCTGCTGTTTTTCCATGCCTCTTTGTCAGGAAACCCTTCTAAATTGGCATAGTCGATTTTATCATATTGTTAAAATATTGTCAAGCATGGAATATAAAATAATATTTATATCTTGAAACGGTATCCAACACCCCATATGGTTTCGATGTACTGGGGCTTGGACGTATTATATTCTATCTTCTCGCGGATCTTTTTGATATGGACCGTCACGGTGGCGATATCTCCTATGGATTCCATATCCCATATTTCCCTGAAAAGCTCTTCCTTGGTAAATACCCGGTTGGGGTTCTCCGCAAGGAATGTTAAAAGGTCGAATTCCTTGGTCGTAAAAATCTTCTCTTCATCATTGACAAATACCCTTCTTGCGGTCTTGTCAATCTTCAGGCCCCTGATTTCTATTACCTCGTTTTCCTTCTGCCCAGAACCGATTAACCGTTCATATCTTGCAAGATGGGCCTTTACCCTGGCGACAAGCTCGCTCGGGCTGAAGGGCTTTGTTATATAGTCGTCCGCTCCCATGCCCAGGCCGCGTATCTTGTCTATGTCCTCCTTCTTGGCGGACACCATGATAATGGGAATATCCTTGTCTTCCCTGATCCGTTTGCATATCTCAAATCCGTCCACGTTCGGGAGCATTAAATCCAGGATTATCAGGTTAAAGTCCTCGTTGAGGGCTCTCTCAAGGCCGGTATCCCCCTCTGTTTCGACCTCCACCACGAATCCCGACAGCTCCAGGTAATCCTTTTCCAGTTCCGCAATAGGAATCTCATCCTCGATAATAAGTATCTTCTTCATCATTTTCCTCCTGGTAAACCAAAAAGTATCACTGTGCCTTTTTCAGTGTAAAGCTTAGGGTTGTCCCTTTGCCCTTTTCACTGACCACCCATATCTTCCCGAAATGGTCCTCTATAACCTTCTTGGCAATTGCAAGGCCAAGGCCGCTTCCGCCTGTTTTTGTACCTCTTGATGCATCTCCCCTGTAGAAGCGGTCGAATATGAACGGCAGCTCATCCTTGTCAATGCCTGCCCCGTTGTCTTCTATGTCAACCCTGACATAAGCATCTTCGTCGTTAATACATATTTTTATTATTCCTTCGGGCTTGTCCATGTATTTAACCGAATTGTTTATAATATTATAGACAACCCTTTTAAGCTGCTCCGCGTCGGCAACAACCTTGACGTCCCGGTCCACGCGGTTTTCATATTCCAGCCTTATATTCTTGACATCCAGCTCAAGTTTCAAGTCCTCCACGCAGTCCTCAAAATAATCGGCCAGGCTTATGCTGCTGAACGAATATGGAATTGTATTGCTGTCTATCTTGGAGTAGTATGCCAGCTCATCCACCAGGACCGCCATGTCACTAGCCTTGTTATAAATCGTTTTCAAATACCTGGTTTGCTTTTCCTTGGTATCCGCCACCCCGTCCAGCAACCCTTCGGTATAACCCTTGATGGTGGTCAGGGGCGTTTTCAGGTCATGGGATATATTGCTGACCAGCTCCTTGATGGTCTCTTCATATTGTATTTTATCATCAATGAGCCTTTTCAGGCGCAGCCTCATGCTTTCAAAATCCTCACAAAGCTGGCCGATTTCATCCTTCGTATCGGAAGAAACCGAATAATCCAGGTCCCCGTTCTTTATATGGTCGGTAGCCACTCTCAGGATATTCAAGGGCTTTAGAATACTCCTGTATATCCAGATAATCAGCAGGCAAGCGGTCAAAAACAGAATAACTATAAACGCTATGGCAATTTGTATTGCGACCGCCTTAATCTGCGGCATCAGGATATTAACGTCCGTTATAATGAATATGGTTCCCTCGCTGCCGTCCGTAAATATAAAGTCCTGCAGCTTGACAAGAAAAGACTTCTTTCCTTCAAGATAAATGCCGCCGTCCACCTCCGTGCTTCCTGTTCCGTACGCGGGAAGAAGCCCTTCAATCATGTCAAGCTTTTTTTCATCACCAACGTATATGAATTCTTCGCCTTTTCTTACAACCAGGAACGAATACTTCATTTTAAGCTGATTGTTTATGTCTTCATAATATGCGGTATTACTTAGCTTCTCGGGCAGGCTTATGGCATAGAGCTTGATTTCATTGAAAATCCCCCTGGTTATCCTGTTAAGGATATGGGTGGGATTCGTTATAACCTGCAGGGTCTTTGCCTCCACATCGTAGGATTCATGGATTGATGACATCTGGAAGCGGACAATGGTCCCGCCGGCAATGGATATTAGAATCACCGGCATTGCTATCATTATAAGAAACGCAATTATCAATCTATGCTTAAGCTTCATAATCCACCTGTCCTATTTCAAATAAGCCTTAAGCTCCTCTGCCTTATCAAGCCGTTCCCATGTAAAATCGGGATCGTTTCTTCCAAAATGCCCGTATGCCGCGGTTTTCTTGTATATGGGCCTTCTTAAGTCAAGGGTCTTTATTATGGCTGCGGGGCGAAGATCAAAATGCTTCCTGATGATTGACGCCAGTTCCGTATCGCTTAATTTGCCCGTGCCGAAGGTATCAACCATGATGGATGTGGGCTCAGCTACGCCGATGGCATAGGAAACCTGTATCTCGCAGCGTTTCGCAAGCCCTGCCGCCACGACATTTTTAGCAATATAACGGGCTGCATAAGCGGCCGACCGGTCAACCTTCGTGCAGTCCTTTCCGGAAAATGCGCCGCCGCCATGCCTTGCATAGCCGCCATAAGTATCAACAATAATTTTTCTTCCGGTAAGCCCGCTGTCCCCCTGCGGTCCCCCGATTACGAATCTTCCCGTAGGATTTATATAGAACCTGGTCCTTTCATCCACCAAATCCGCGGGCAGAACAGCATCCAGCACATGCTTCCTTATATCGGCCCTCAGTTCCTCGATGGAAACCTTCTCGTCATGCTGGGTTGATAATACTATGGTATCCAGGCGAACCGGCTTCCCGTCCCCATCATATTCAACAGTAACCTGGGACTTTCCGTCCGGCCTTAAGTAACTCAGTATCTTTTCTTTTCTAACCTGGGCAAGCCTGTAGGTAATCTTGTGCGCCAGGGATATGGCAAACGGCATGTACTCCTCCGTTTCATCGGTTGCATAGCCGAACATCATTCCCTGGTCCCCGGCCCCAATCATGGCCAAATCCACATCTTCCGCAAGGTTTTCTTTTATCTCATATGATTTATCCACACCCATGGCGATATCCGGAGACTGTTCGTTTATTGAAACAATAACACCGCACGTATCAGCATCAAACCCGTATTTTGCCCTGTCATAACCGATTTCCCTTATGGTATCCCGGGCTATTTTCTGAATATCCACATATCCCTGGGTCGTTATTTCACCCATTACAAGCACCAGTCCGGTTGTGACCACCGTCTCACAGGCTACCCTGCTCATGGGGTCCTGCCTGATCAGCTCGTCCAATATTGCATCTGATATCTGGTCACAGATTTTATCCGGATGTCCTTCGGTTACAGATTCCGAAGTAAACAGCTTCTTTTGCATTTTTAACCTCCTTAAATACGTTCCTTATCCAGGCGGCAGCTTATTTTTTATAATAAAGGCTAATTCAAAGTCCTCAACCGTGGAACAAAATAAGCCCGCAATATGCGGACTTGATATCCTGTCATCAAATCCTCTTATTGTTCGATTGCTCGCTCAGGTTGGCACCTTCCTTTGCAGGGGTTGCCGTGACTTCATAGAGCCTTGACTCTCCATCACTCTGAATAAGAGAAATTATTATATTAAGTTGTACGGGCTTTTTCAGCGCTCTGGCAATTTTATGATATAACGAAACTTGTCCATCGTCAAGGGCTTTCTTAATCTGCAATTATATATTATGCAGTATAATACGGGTTTTTAGTATCGCATGATTAACTGCTTATTTTATTATAACCTTTTCGCCGTCCTCAAAATGCATTTCACTGTCGACGGGGTTTATTATCATGCTTCCCGAGGCTATTTCCTTAGTCGTTACATAGACAAAGGCGCCGTCCGCCTCCGGAAGTTCAATATAATTTAAAGTCTTTTTATGAACATAATACAGCTGCTTGCTGAAGCCCTGCTCCGACGCAATAACATATACACTTCCGTCATCCGTCAGGGCTGATTTCGGAATCATGATATATCTTTCATCCCCTTTATTATAATATCTATTAAGCCTTATTGCCTCGACATCCGGAGTAATCCATTCATAGATTCGTCCTCCAGATATTGTTAATAATATAAGCAGAAGAAGCAATAATGCCGCAAAAACATATGACAGCCTTCTCATGATATCACCACCTGAATTTTTCCATGGCTTTTTGAAGTGTCTCGCGGAACAGAAGGAACACCACCAGTACAGGATACATATATATTGTTGCCCCTGCAAATACCACATCCTCCGGAAGCCGCGTCAGTACCACCGAAAGCGGCATAATATCGGGTGCCTCGGAAGCAAATATGATTGCCTGCTCCACCATGTTCCAGCTTTCACAAAAAATAAGCACCGCCAGGGCGCTGATTGGAGCCTTAAGCTGCGGCATGACAACATGGCGAAGAAGCTTAATAACCGAGGACGTCTCGAGAGTTGCATATTCCAGAAGCTCATTTGGAATCGCGGCGATAAACTGCCGGTACAAAAACACCGCAAAAGGAGTAAACATCATGGGAAGCATTAAGGCAAGCGGGGTATTAAGAAGCTTCATGTCCCGCAGCTGTATATAGTTCGGTAGCAGTGTCGCCTGAAAGGGAAGCAGCATAACTACAACAAATACAAAAAACAATGCGTCCCGCCCGCGGAAACGCACCTTAGCAAACAGGAATCCCAGCGGAAAGGAAACTATTATGCTTACAGCCGTTATGGCTCCCGCATATAATGCGGAATTCCAGAAATACAGCATTGCCGTATGGTTAGTGAAGAAAAATTCGCCGTATTGCCTTAGTGTAAACGCACTCCCACTGTAGCGCAGCGAATTTACAATCGTCAAAACAACGGGGAAAACATACGCCGCCGCCAGAATCGTCAATATGATAAGAAGAAGCAGCCTTTTCTTCATATGCTTACATCCTCTGTGAATTTATTTTGAATCTTATATATTAACGATATGATAATCGTAAGAATGATTGCGGCAATTGCCGAAGCACATGCAAGATTGTGGTAATTGAACTTCAAAAAATGATTGTTCATGTAATACTGTATGTTGTATGCGGCATCCAGAGGATAGTTGGTACCGTAGAAAAGATAGCTTTCCTTGAATATTTTCAGAGAATTTACAAAGGACAATATGCCTACAAAAAACATCACAGGGGTTATAAGCGGCATTGTAACGTACCTGAACAATTTCAGACCCCTGACCCCGTCAAGCTCTGCCGCTTCGATTATTTCCCCCGGCAGCTGGGACAGGGCAGCTGTAAGCAGGATTATATTAACGCCCGAATTCTTCCATATATACAGCACGTATATGGGCAGGGTTTGAAGCAAAGGCCCACCATCCTTCATCCAGGCAAAATAAACATCGTTATCGAACACCAGCCTCCATGCAAATATGACGCTTACCGTCGGCAGCAGCATTGGAAGAAAGAATGCGCTTTTCATGAAGTGATATCGCCTGTCAAGCCTGACAAGCCCCATTGACAAGGCAAGCGATACGATTAACAGCAGGCCTACCCCGACAAAAGAAAATATCAGGGTGTTCCGGAGGGCAAGCCTGAAATACCTGTTGCCCAGAACCATACGGTAATTGTCAAACCATACGAAATTTTTATGGAACACATCGTCAATAAATGAATACCACAGGCTTTTGCCGAAGGGCCATAAGAAAAACATAATAAAGCCCGCAAGTCCGGGTATGCATAATGCAAATACCTTTAACTTGAACCTCTTATTATTCATTCAACCACATCTCTGCTTCACGTTGTATTAGAGCAATGGCTTCGTCAAGGGTAAGACGGCCGTTTTGGTAGTCATCTATTATATTGCCGTTAATGTAAAATCCACATCTGCTGTTAATCATTCCATCCTTCACTATATTATAAATATCCTCAAAAGCCGGTTGGGTTATGTCATAGCGGTCAGCATACATCTCCTTATCTTTGAAAAGCAGAACGCAGGTGTATGACCAATAATCAAAAGGAACCTTTGTTATCGCTTCCAGGTATTCAAGGGCAAGCTCCTTGTTTTTGCTGTGGGGATTAATGAATGCGCAAGAAATATTTACACTATTCTTTTTTACATCCGAATTTAATCGCGGCATGGGCAGTACACGCCAGCCATCAAGGGAGGACATATTAAGCTGTTCTCCAATACTATCATATTTATATATTACCCTGGTCTTATCAAAACGGGCCGATTCCTCCATCAATTCCCCTTTATAGTCGTCATGACTGCTGCGGAACAGCGGATGACGAGAATTGGGTGAATACATTATCCATCCTGACCACATCTTGTCGAATAAATCACGAAAAAGCGGCGTTTCATAGTTTACTTTCTTTTCTTTGAAATTATTGTAAGTCATATCATATTGATCCTCCAGGGATCTTGCGAAAAGATATGGCGTTTCAACATAAGCGGCATAGTTTCCGGTTCTTGGCATGCGTTCCGACAGCTTTAAAAAATCGTCAAGATAACGGAATTCTTCCAGATCAATATCAAACTTCTCAATATTTTCAGGTATATACCATATGACATACGAATCCAGCTGGAGCGGAAGCATCCATATATCACCCGACGGAGCCGTCATGGCATCCGCTATATAATCAAAACATTTGTCCTTATAATTTTTTATAATCTCCGAATTATTAAGCGAAACGTAGATTCCCTTGCTAAGGACGCCTTCGGCCAGGTAGCTCGCGGGAGTGGTAATATAAATATCAACATCGGGGTTACCCGCCATAATCTCTGTAAGTACCGCCTGATTATCAATATTCTGGCTAATAAAGACAGTCTTTATTCCGCTGATTCTTTTCACTATGGAGGAATTAATATATACCTTACTAAACGGAATAGAAACCGCAACACTCCCCTTTTCTTCCGCCGCCTCTATGAATTCTTTGTATTCTTTGTTTTTTTTGTCATCATTGTCTATATCGCTTATATCAGCATGGCTGTTCCTGTTAATATCCTCTATATATACGGAGTTTATAGCATTGGGTTTGTCCGTATAATATCCGAAATAAATAATATTCCCTTTCAGGAAGGTCATATCATTGCCGCAAAGTATAAGAATCGGTTCTTCGATTACCTTCTCCGTATTGTCCGACAGGTTAAGCATAACAACTTTCTCATGATCCGAGTATATAAAATAGTCATTCTCATATACAAACGCTGTAATGTACCCGATATCATCCAAATTATATAATTTAGCGCTTTTGCCATCCTTTGTACCGAAGGTATATAATGCATATGCGTCATCCCGATAAGCATAATAGTAAAGTTTTCCGTCGGATGCCGCATATATGGCTATTATATTGGTTTCGTTTGTATCTATTACCTCGCCTGTTTTTGGATTGATCCGATATAGTATCTCACCAAAATTTATATATCCATTAGGACCAAGCTCATAATTGTGCACTTCCGGTACAGCCAGTGCATATATATACTCTCCTGCAGACGCAAGCTTCAAAATCTCTTCAGCTTTCAGCTCATCAGTTATCTTCTTAATACTCCCATCCTTGGTATCCAATGCCACTATCTGCTGCTTTACGGCATCATAGGCATATACCATGCCGTCATGCCAGCATACCGCTATAAAATCTGAAGTGTTTTCATATTCATGCATTAAGGTTCCATCATTCTTATAAACGGTTAATAATCCGCCGGCTTCAAGAATATATAGGTTGCCATCAGGAGAAACAGTGAATGTGACAACTTCACTTGCCGGATTTGAAACGGTTATCTTTTGAAACGATGGAAGCTTAACATCGCCCCCCGCATCATTCTTATCAGATGTGCTGCATCCCGCAAGCAGGATTATTATTAATAATAAGCCACATAGCATATACCTTCGCATAAGTACCCTCCCGAAACCCTTTGAAGATGTACCGGTGCCTATAACAGGCACCGGTACGTATGATTTATTTAATGCCACTCCTGGTAGTTTGGACACTTATCATGTACTTCAGTACAGTCATCTGTATATGTGTAAAGGAATGCAGTGCAACTACTACATCTCACAGCATGTAAATATATAAGACGTGTCTTGTAGCATATTCTGCCGTCTGTTAAAGTATGTGAACCTGCAGTAACACTGCCATAATATCCTGTATGTGACCATTTCGTATATGTGTTATTACATGGAAGACCTGTGCCTGGTTGATAATGGTCTGCTGCCAATGCAGGACTTACAGTCATCAGAAAAGCAACTATGGCTGTAAAAATTAGCGCAATAATCCTTTTTTTCATAGACACCCTCTCCTTTCTTCCATAAATAAATGACTTGATGTTTCTACATAATTTTTGCCAGCTAAATTATAGTACAAACATCCAGATATAATATACCATATAATTCCATTTGATGTCAAGCGCTGTTAACTGATATCTAAATATATAAAATATATATATTTTGTTCCTTATATAAACTATATGTCCCTTATAATATCTGTTTCTGTAGGCTTACCTATATCATCTTAATGCCACATGTTATTCCATATTTCCGAAATGGCACAATCAAGCGTTTGGCGGCCGCTATGGTTTATATCCAAGGGTTTCTTGACTTTTCGACATATTAAGCATATACTTTAATTGTATAGATTTGTGGGAAAAGAAGGATATTTTGTAAATTAATTGAAAGGAGAGGCTGTTATCAGCAACGGTATAATATGGATACCCAGAAAATACTAACATCTCAAGCCATTCCCGGAATGGTGGTTGCGGAAGATGTATATACAAAGGATCTTCATCTTATTATTGGCAAGGATACCGTGTTGACAGACAAGATAATAACCAGGCTCGAATTTTATTCAATAACGGATATAACCGTATATGCCAAGGACAGCTTTATCCATATCGAGAATGAGTACATAGAAAATACTTTCTTTAATGAGATCAAAAACAGCGAATCCTTCAAACTCTTTAACAAGGCATATCACAACGCGGTAAACAATATTAAGGAATCCTTCAATAATCTTGTCCGGAACAACCAGGATGTGAACCCCGACCAGCTTTTGCTCGACGTAAATAAGATTTTATATCAGTGCAAGACAAATATAGAATTGTTCAACATGCTGCACTGCATGAGGGAATATGACGACACCACCTACATCCACAGCTTGAATGTGGCCCTGATATGCAATATACTGGGAAAATGGCTTCATTTCAGCAAGGAAGACCTGGAAACCATCACCTTGTGCGGATTGCTCCATGACGTGGGAAAGATGCTGGTGCCGAACGATATCATATCCAAGCCGGCCAAGCTTACCAACGAAGAATTTATGGTGATTAAGACCCATGCGGTCCGCGGGTTTAACCTGCTGAGGGATAAAAACATAGACGTGAGAATAAAAAACACCGCCTTGATGCATCATGAACGGTGTGACGGAAGCGGTTATCCGAACGGGCTTGTGGCCCATGAAATCGAACCCTTTGCCAAGCTGGTGGCCATCGCCGATGTATATGATGCCATGACCTGCGCAAGGGTATACAGGGGGCCGCTGTGTCCGTTTGAAGTTATTCACCTGTTTGAAACAGAAGGCTATCGGAAATATGATACCAGGTATATTCTGACCTTCCTTGAAGGCATTGTCCAGACCTATATCAATGCCAATGTCCGGCTGAACAACGATATGAAGGGCGAAATTGTCATGATAAACAAATTCGCCCTGTCAAAACCGGTTGTAAAGGTCGGATCCGATTTTATCGACCTGTCCAGACAGCGCGAATTATATATAGCGGCACTCATATAATATAACCATGTGCCTGACAATATGTATCAGATACAAGGTTCAAGCTTAACCAACCTTAAGCTTGAACTTTTTTATGGCCTTTGTATCGTTGGAATCCACTTTTGCCATAACGGCTCCAAGGTTCTGAAGCTTCCTTTCGAAATCCTCATATCCTCTTTCAATATATTCGACGTTCTCGACTATGGTAAAGCCGTCGGCCATCAGGCCTGCCATAACCAACGCGGCCCCGCCCCTTAAATCGGAAGCGCTTACAATCGCGCCTGTCAGGCGGTCCACACCGGTTATAATGGCGGTATTGCTCTCCACCAGCTTGATGGAAGCTCCCATTTTTGTCAATTCATCCACATACTTAAATCTATTCTCAAATATGCTTTCCGTCACTATGCTTGTACCGCTGGACAAGGTTAACAGTGTTGTCATAAGCGGCTGCATGTCTGTAAGGAAACCGGGATATGGCAGGGTCTTGACATGGGTGCTTCCCAGGCGGTCCTTGGCCGTAACCCTGACCGCATCGTCATATTCCTCCACGTTTACGCCAACCTCAAGAAGCTTGGCGGTAAATGCCTCAAGATGCTTGGGAATTACATTCTTTATAAGAACATCTCCCTTGGAAGCGGCGGCAGCAAACATGAATGTGCCGGCTTCGATCTGATCCGGAATAATCGTATACTCACTTCCATGGAGCTTCGATACTCCCTTTATACGAATGACATCCGTACCTGCGCCTTTTATATTGGCTCCCATGCTGTTTAAGAAGTTTGCCACATCTACCACATGGGGTTCCTTGGCGGCATTTTCAAGTACGGTTTGTCCCTCCGCCATGCAGGCGGCAAGCATTACATTTATTGTTGCTCCAACGCTGGATTCGTCAAAGTATATGGATGACCCGACCAGCTTGTCGGCTTTGGCGCAAATCAAACCATGTTCAATCTTTATATCCGCACCCAGTGCGGCAAATCCCTTAATATGCCTGTCTATGGGCCTGCTTCCGATATTGCAGCCCCCGGGCAAGGCCACCTGTGCCTTGTTGTACTTTCCTAGCAGGGCGCCTACAAGATAGTAGGATCCCCTGATTTTTCTTACGTTTTCAGAATCCGCAATTACCGTGTTTATCCTGGAAGCATTGATCCTGATTGTATTCTTGCCTATGCGATCAACCTTGGCGCCTAATTCGGTAATAACCTTTAGAATAATATCAATATCGCTGATATCGGGAACATTATCTATCTTAACAGTTTCATCGGTCATAACGGCAGCTGCGATTATTCCAAGCGCTGCATTTTTATAACCACTGATTGATACCTCTCCAACTAACGGTTTTCCGCCCTTAATTATATACTGCTCCATCGTCCACCTCGTAAATGTGTTTTGCTAAATATCTGTATTTCAGTAATTCTTTGTTAAATTTTTATCCGCTATTCTGATTATACCACATCGTTTTTTTTTGTAAATTAGTTTTTAAGTTTTCTTTTCTGCCTAATTTGCTCAAATATGCCATTTTATGCTATTTCCGCTTTCTATTATTGTCGAATGACATTGCCTGTATCAATATTATTTTACTTATTGCTAGATATTATTAATCAATACCCTGGAAATTCACAGAAACAGTATCATATATTGCCATTTGTCATTCAAGGGAAGTTGTAAAATAAAATGCCGTAATATATAGAAAACTCATGGTAATCCATT
>ENA-UPSA01000027-UPSA01000027.1-bioreactor-metagenome-genome-assembly--contig:-NODE-27-length-224772-cov-397.989587_pt1 | contig 224772 bp, 212 predicted proteins | sample MGYA00238183_ERZ773288 | MGnify/ENA primary metagenome ERZ773288 (study PRJEB29028, sample SAMN07631243) | bioreactor metagenome | isolation source: Switchgrass digestor | place: USA: Dartmouth... | reverse complement strand
GTGTGGGTCAATTCTTGTCCGGCGCTATGGGTCAATTATATCCCGGCGGTGACAGTTATTAATCGGGCTGGATTTAAGGAAAAATAGAATGGATAAGGCTTTAAGCTTTGGTGCAGATCTTGTTTTTAATCCATTGACGGATAATGTTGAAGAAGAGATCCGCAAGCTGACAAATGGCCTTGGCTGTGATATCTATATCGAAGCTACAGGTCATGAAAAGAGTGTATCTCAGGGACTGAACCTGACGAGAAGCTTAGGCAGATATGTTCAATTCGGTGTTTTTCCGGATAAGGTCCTGGCAGACTGGAACATTATAGGAGATACAAAGGAATTGGAAATCAGAGGGGCTCATCTTGGCGCTTATTGCTATCCCGCAGTAATAGAAGGCATGACAACAGGGAAATTAAAGACCGACGGAATTGTATCCCATACATTCAGGCTGAGTGAATGGGAAAAGGCTTTCAAAACAGCCGAAAGCGATCCTGATGCCTTCAAGGTAGTTTTAATTCCTTAGAACCATACGAACATCATAAAGCGCTCAATTATTCGCAGTAATCCTGCACAAAATGATGAAGGTCAGAAGCGGGAGGTTGCACCTGATATTTCCCCCTCCGGCTCTACTTAGCCATTCTTCATTGTTCTAACCTCCAACCTCCCACCTCTAACCTCCTTCTTTAGGAAGCATTTACACTTCTTCTCTTGACAAACCTGGAACAGGCCTTCTTGGCGCTGCCGTCGCATTTTCTTACCGAAAACAGGCTGCAGACGCCATAGGAAGGGATGTAGGGGTGGGGATGGAACGCAAAGAACTCGCAGTTGGAGCATCTGAAAAACTCCATCCTCATGAGATCCTCAAGGTAGAAAAAGCGATGGCTTGCGCAGCAGTAGTCCCAGGTAACGATACCCTTCTCCCGGCACAGGATATCGCTGTTCATACCTACCGGGATTCCCTTGATGCAGTTCATGCACATTCTTCTTTTGGGTTGGATGACGACAGGCAGGTTTTCAGAAACCATACTGTTCTTTTTGGCTTTTTTTCTTCTCATCCGCCCGCTTTCCGCCTTTCAGCACAAAAAATAACATAGCGAGAAAACATAAAAATGCCGGAACTTGAATAGAATTATAGCATATTGCCCGGAAACGGACCCGGGAACATCCCTCGGGACGCCGTATGCATGGTCTTTCATTTTATCCGTGCCTCTGGTAAAATTTAACCATCAGGGCAGGCAGTTTTCTTCAGGTGATTTGCAGGGTTGATGTTTCCTCATTTTAAATGGAGTCTTAATGTATGCCTGCGAGGAGTGGGATATATGGCACTCGATCTTACAGAATACACAAATGCCAGGAAATCAGCGCTTAAGGAGTATTCCAACTATATATCACAGGGACGCAACGGATACCTGCCGTTTCTTGACGGCATTCTGAAAAACATCGACATCGTAACCGAAGTGGACCTGGGCATTGTGGACATTCCGTTGAGGAAGATCCGCGGGACCTATACATATCTCCGGAGCATATCGTTTGCCCGGAACTTCATGCCGCTCATGGATGTGGATACCGAGTTCGCCGTGAAGTGGCAGCACGTTTATGATGTTCAGACAAGTGAAGGTCTCAATGACCCCATAAAGGTCTATGAATACCTGAACTGGTTCTATGTTATCGAGGGCAACAAGAGGGTAAGCGTGCTCAAATACCTGAACAACTATTCCTACCAGGGATATGTAACCCGGCTGGTCCCCAAATATGATGAGACCAACAGGGATATCCGCCTGTACTACGAGTTCATGGATTTCTACAAGAAGACGGGCATAAACGAGATATGGTTTTCAAAGGAAGGAAGCTTTAATGAGCTTTGGGAAATAATCAAGGACTTCTGTCCCACCAGCAGGCTGGTCAATTATGAGGACCGGTTTACATACTTCCAGAACGCTGTCTACAATGTCTTCAGGAAGATATTCTATGACCTGGGAGGCGACAGGCTGCCCATCACCACCGGGGATGCCTTCCTGGATTTCCTCAAGATCCACGGCATCAGGGATTCCGTTTCGGATGACGAACTAAAGGCCATTATGAGAAGGTTCATTTCCGAGATGGAATACCACAGGGCTGAGCAGGCGGTTGAGGTCCAGAAAAGCCCGAAGCTTAAACAGGAAACCGGGTTTATTGGCAAACTTACCCACAGGCTGCGCAGCGAAAAACTGAAGGTGGGGTTTGCCCATGCAAATGACGCCGCCTCCTCAAGCTGGGTCTATTCCCATGAGCTCGGGAGGATGCACCTGGAGCATGTGCTGAATGAAAGCGTGGAGACGGTAACAGCGACAAAGCTTCCGGAGAACATAGAAGCCGCGCCTGCCCTCCAGAAGATGATTGACGGGGGCTGCCAGATTATCTTCACAACCAGCCCTTCCCTTATCAACGCTACCCTCAAGGTAGCCATGGAGAATCCTGATGTCAATATGCTGAACTGCTCGGCCATGCATTCCTTCAAGCATGTGAACACCTATTTCGGAAGGATCCATGAACCCAGGTTTTTATGCGGGCTTGTGGCCGGGGCGATGACCCGCACCGGCAAGCTGGGGTATATAGCGCCCTTCCCGATGAGCGATGTGATAAGCGGGATAAATGCCTTTACGCTGGGAGCAAGGATGATAAGGCCGGATGCCCGGGTATATCTTGAATGGATGCAGACCTGGGACTATAAGAGCGCGACATCCGGGTGTACCGCAAGGATAGCTGAGCAGGGCGCAGATATCATATGCCACCAGAATACCCTGGCCAACCGCCAGTTCAACCGTGAGTACGGGGTCTATACCATCAGGCAGGATGAAAACGGGGAGTACGTTCCCGACAAATACCTGGCAGTGCCTGTCTGGAACTGGGGAATTTTCTATGAAAAATATATCAGGAGCGTATTGGTGGGAGGCACCAGGCTTGGGCATGACACTGCTTCCGCCGGCAGGATGCTGAATTACTGGTGGGGCATGGATTCAGGCCTCCTGGACTTCTTCTATGCCAGGACCCATATCCCGGTTGAAACCCAGAAGCTCGTGGAATTTTTCAAGAGCGGCATTATTTCTCGCAGCTTCAGGATCTTTACGGGCCCCATCCGTGACAGTGAAGGCAAGCTCATGGTGGATCAGGACGAGATCCTGGAGCACCTGCAGATCCTGATGATGGACTGGCTTGTTGAAGGCGTTATCGGCAGCATTCCCGAATCCAGGGGTTATAATCCGCTGAGCGACCTTTCGACAGGCAGGATAGCAGGCTCATGACGATCATATGTCTATGAGGTGGTATCCGCACGCGTCCACCACCTCTGTACCGTTATACAGAATGGACCTCGGGGCACGGCCGTATTTTCTGTGCATGTGCCCATGGATCATGAGCCGGGGCTGGTATTTGTCCAGGAGCGGAACAAAACACTTGAAACCCGTATGGCACAGATCCTTGTCATCGGTGATGCCGTAGGCAGGCGCATGGGTTACCAGGATGTCGAAACCCTTATGGGCCCTGATCTTCCTCTCCAGTTTCCTGACTCGTTTTTCCATTTGCTTTTCGGTATACTGCCAGGGCGGGATACTGTAGTATGGATGGTTGCTGTATTTCATGCTGCCCCCAAGGCCTGCGATCCTCATCCCCTTGTACTCGACAATCATATCCTCAATGCTGTCGCAGCCCTCGGGAGGATTTCGTTTGTAATTCGTGTCATGGTTGCCGTGGACATAGAAAAGAGGAGCCTTGATCATTGTAATCAGGAAGGAAAGGTATTGGCCTTTCAGATCCCCGCATGAGACGATCAGGTCCACACCCTCGAACCTTGATGCGTCAAAATAGTCCCAAATATATTCGCTCTCGGTATCAGCTACCGCTAAAATACGCATGGCATGCCCCCTGTATCCGTAAAGGAAAAAGCACTTTAAATGCCCGTACAGCTTTAGTATAATGATATAATAACCAGAAAGGAATACTGAATTGCGGGAGGTCATTATGTCCGCCAGTTCCGGCGGGATTGCTGTGATGGGCATAATCGGCCGCAAACATTCATATGTATCATTTTTACCCTTAAGGGTATGGCATAAAACAGCAGGATGGCCGCGCCGCATGCCCCGCTGGGCGTGGAGCCTGCAAAAGAAGGGGTTTTGAAGGATATATGAAGAAGGTTAAGCTTGGATTACTGGGGTTGGGAACCGTCGGGAGCGGTGTTTTGAAGGTTCTCAGGCAAAACGCCGCGATGATAAAAAGGCGGGAAGGCCTGGATATTGATGTGGGCTGGGTGCTTGTAAGGGATAAAGCAAAAAAACGTTCAGTGGAAATTGATCCCTCGGTCCTGACGACCGACGCGCAGGCAATCCTGAATGATCCTGAGGTTGACCTGATAGCCGAGTTCATGGGAGGCGAGGAGCCCGCGTTTACCTATATCCGGCAAGCCCTGAGAAACGGGAAGTCGGTGGTAACCGCCAACAAGGAGGTAATCGCAAAGCATTGGCACGAACTGGAGCAGGAGGCTGAAAAGAGCGGCGCAGGCCTCTACTTCGAGGCCAGCGTGGCCGGTGGAATTCCCATTATCAAAACCATCAAGCGTTCCCTCCAGGCAAACCATATCCTGAAGTTCATGGGCATTATCAATGGCACCACCAACTACATCCTGACTCGGATGTCCGAGGAGGGTTCCGATTTCCAGACCGTGCTGAAGGATGCCCAGAGACTGGGTTATGCCGAGCCCGACCCAACCGCTGACATAGAGGGCCTGGACGCAAAATTCAAGCTTTCCATTCTTTCCACCATCTGCTTCAGGAACATGGTGCCCCTGGAGCATGTCTTCTGCGAGGGCATTACCAGGGTGACCGCGGAGGATATCACCTATGCGCGGCAACTGGGCTACGGGATCAAGCTCCTGGCCATAGCAAAGAAAAACGGAAACAGGATAGAGGCAAGGGTCCATCCCACCTTCATCCCGCTTACCCATCCCCTTTGCGCAGTCAGGGATTCCTACAACGCAATCTTCCTTGAGGGAGACGCGGTTGGCAGCCTCATGTTCTACGGCAGGGGCGCGGGCGACCTTCCCACTGCAAGCGCCGTGGTTTCGGACATCATCACCGCCTGCCAGAACGAGGGCGGGCACCACCACAGGACCGGGATGGACGAAGGAGAAGTAATCTTTGAGCGCAACTGGATTTCCAGGTATTATGTCCGTATGCTGGTCTGCGACCGGCCCGGCGTGCTTGGCGAGATAGCCGGACTGTTCGGGAAAAACGGCGTTAGCCTTGAATCGGTGATCCAGACCACCAGGGGTGACGACGCAAGCCTGATTTTCATAACCCATGAGGCCCAGGAGCAATCCATGATGAAAGCGCTGGAGGATATGAGGGGCTGTGATGTCATCTCCTCAATTGAAAGCGTGATAAGGGTGGAAAGATAGGAGGACGGGGCATGGACCAATCCGCAATGCTGGACAGCATAAAATGGAACGATCAGGGGCTGGTTCCGGCTATCGCTCAGGATGCCGATACGGGAGAAGTGCTGATGCTGGCATGGATGAACAGGGAAGCCCTGCAAAAGACCCTGGCCACCCGGGATGTGACCTATTACAGCAGGAGCCGCCAATGCCTCTGGACCAAGGGGGAAACATCGGGAAACCGCCAGCGCCTTGTATCGATCTTCCTCGACTGTGATATGGATACGGTCCTTATGAAGGTCAAACAGACAGGTCCCGCCTGCCATACAGGAAACAGAACATGCTTTTTTAATGAAATAGAAGTATAAGGAGGCCCATCATGAGCGATTCATTTTCAGTACTTGAAGAAGTTTTCCAGGTGGTTTCAGACAGAAAGGCCAATCCGAAGGAAGGATCCTATACCAACTACCTGTTTAGCGAGGGGATAGACAAGATCTGCAAAAAGGTCGGGGAAGAGGCCGCAGAAGTGATTATCGGCGCCAAAAACAACAACCCCGACGAGATCCGTTATGAGATAGCCGACCTGATCTATCATCTCATCGTGCTCATGGTCGACAGGGGCCTTACCTGGGATGACATCTGCCAGGAACTAAGAAAAAGAAGGTAGCCCTATACAGCGAAAAAGAATAACTGCTGCAAAGGCAGTTATTCTTTTGGAATACGGCTTGTCCAGGCAGCCAGCCGGAACAGGGTAACAAGCCCTTTTCCGGGACGTACCCGGGGCAGGTGGGATCAAGGTTACTGCCTTACATAATATGAATTTTCATAAACCCTGTCGAGGGATGCAATTATCCCCTCAACGAGATTGAAGAGGCGATCCAGATCCTCTCTTTTATCTTCATATCCGCGCAGATATTCAGTGTGCCAGAAATAAGGCCACATTCCGCCGGAACCGCCGCCTTCGTTATATATGAAAAAAGCAAGACGAGGGTCGCCGCATAGTAATTCGGTACAATTCCTGTAAAGAGACAAGTCAGCTATTATTTCAACATACTCCCTGACATCGGGAGGTATATTAAGGTAATCTGCCGTATAAAGCCAGAAATATGATCCATCCTCATCAACTGCATACTCCCCGAGATCGAGTTCGAACAATGTTATAAGCACATGTACCGCTTGCTTTGCAAAAAAGCCTTTAAGGCTTGATACCAGTTCATTATATTCCCTGATATCCGCTTTCAACTGATCATCAATGGGAAGGCCGATCAGGCAATCGTCCCTGATCACTTCGCGATCAATGATCTGCTGCTGCAAATACCTTATTCTGTCCAGGTCAGGGTTCTTCATAAGGGAGATCTTCTGCTCCTGCGGATACTTTATTCCATCCAGGGCAGTGTCGATCTTGAGAGGAATGCTCTGTGCCTCGCTGCCTGAAATACTGTCCAGCTCCACAGAAGCCGGCTCTGTATCCTTGGATTGCAATTCCCCTGTTATCCTTGACAGTTTGTTGAATATGAGAATATTCACAAAGAGGGAAAAAACCAGGATGATCAGGATCAGCACGGTAAAAAGGCTTGTTTTTTGCATTTCATGACGCCTCCATCTTGTTTTTATGAATTATACGCATATTGTTCCACATGCTGGCTATATCGCTTTTCAGTATATAACAAAAATAAAAATATTGCCATTTTTCTTGCTTCTTCCATCAACCCGGGAGGATGTCTGCCGGGATATGCCGAAGGAAGGCTGTTACATATGGATAGCTTGGAGCACCAGGCATCTGTTTCCGCACAATAAACTAAATTTTAACATTATATCTAAAATTATATTGATATTTATAGTTTATGCTGGTACAATACTTAATTGTAAATACATGCAAATTTATGGTGCAATATGAAGCAAGGGGACATTATCGGGCTGAAATACAGGATTATAAAACCGATAGGACAAGGCGGGAACTCCACCGTTTTTCTTGCTGAGAATATTGTCCTGTCAAATCTGTGGGCTGTCAAGACCATTGATAAAGACAATCCCTCTGCCATGAACGAAATGCAGGAGGTCAACATCCTGAAAAGCCTGAACCATCCAATGCTCCCAAGGATAGCCGACCTGTGCGAAGACGGGCGGTATATCTGCATTGTCATGGATTATATTGAGGGGGAAACGCTTTCCGAGGTACTGAAGACCGAGGGGAGGATCCGGGAGCCGCGCCTTATCGACTGGGCAAAACAGCTATGCGATGTCCTTATTTATCTCCATTCCAGGCAGCCCCCCGTGATCTACCGCGACCTGAAACCCTCCAACATCATCCTCAATGAAAGCGGGAGGCTGCACCTGGTTGACTTTGGCACGGCCAAGTCCTACAGGGAGCAGGCCCTGGAGGATACCGTCTACATAGGAACCCAGGGTTATGCTGCGCCAGAGCAGTTTGGATCGGGGAAATCCGATGAAAGGACGGACCTGTATAACCTGGGTATGACCCTCTTCCACCTGGCCACAGGCATACATCCGGCGAAGGCAGCCTATGATGAGATCGAGGGATATCTTGGTCAGAACGGCATATCGCATGGTTTTTCATCCATCATCAAAAACCTTGTAAGGCATGACCCCTCAAAGCGCATCGGGGATGCCAGGACCTGCCTGGCCCTGCTGAACCATTTTGACAGCCAGAATACCCATGGGCAGAAATCAGCGCGTTCCGGCATTTTCGAAGGGCGCCTGACAATAGGGGTGACCGGCGTTGTCCACGGCATTGGCGCCACTTTTGCGGCACTGTGTCTTGCGAACTATTTTGCTTCCTTGGGGTACAGGACGGCGTTTGTCGACCACTGCCGCAATGGCGATCTTTCCCGCCTGGAAGCCGTCATGCACAGGAGCAGCCGGCTCACACGGGTTGACGAGGAAAGCTTTGTAGCCGATGGGATCACCTATTACAGGGACGGAAGGATTGCCTGCGGCAAAGCAGCCAGGAACTTTGTCAGAGTATTGGGCGACTTTGGCTGCCTGCAAGACGAAAAGGCCATCTCCGAGTTCAACCGCTCCGACATCAGGCTGGTCATATGCCCGTCAGCCGACTGGAAGCTGGCCCTTATCGACGAATATATTGCCCGGATGGGCCAGTATGATCCCAACCGGGAATGGATTTATGTTTTCCCCCACTTTGGAAAAGCTGATAAAAAGCAAATCAGAAAAACACTTCAGACAAATCATGTTCTGTTTTTCCCCCCTGTTTCCAACCCCTACAGCCAGAGCAGAAATGAACAAAAGAATATCCAGGCCGTTCTCCATGAGGCCATGATTATGTCGGGAATCGGGCACGGATTGAGGTGAGCGCGCAAAGCGCAGCATTGGTTATCAAAGGAGGAGAGGGTTTTGTTCATAAGACCCCGCCGCTTTCGCATAATCCTTGCGTTCATGCTTGGACTCGGGATATCAGCGACAGTGCTCATAGGCGGCTACTTCTATTACAGGTCGAACCTGGCGCTGCTGGAGTCGGAGATGAAGGCCAAAGCCATGGAGGAAGCGCGGCAGGCTTTCAATGAGGAGTATCCCATGTCACTCGTCTATGTCTTCCGGCAGGATAAAAAAGCAGGGGAAATAATTGCGGACACCGACCTGGAGCCTGCCGAAGCCAACACCCGGATCATTCCTGCCGATGCCGTCATGTCGGTTGAGGAAGCCGTGGGAATGGTCATGCGGTGCGATATCACCAAAAACACCGTGGTAACAAAAGCCATGTTCTATTCCGAGGAGGTATTCCCCGATGATCTGAGGCTCATGGAGTACTCGGTGATAAGCCTTCCCGGAAACCTGGAAGCAGGAAGCTTCATCGATGTGAGGATCATGTTTCCCAATGGCCTGGACTATATCATACTCTCCAAGAAAAAGGTGATAGACCTTCGGCGGGAAGAGAACCGGAGGGACGATTTGATCCGCCTCCATATGACCGAGGAGGAGATACTCAGGATGTCCAGCGCCATCGTTGACGCAAGCCTTGTGGATGGATCAATCCTTTACGCGGTTCAATACGTGGCGCCCGATATCCAGAAGGAAGCCGCCAGGACCTATCCGGCCAACCTTGAGGTTTTGGAACTCATAAAGACCAATCCCAATATCGTGAGCAAAGCCATTGAAACGCTGGAAGTAAGAAACCGCCTGGACTTCGAAAAAAGGATGGACCAGGACCTTATCCTGTCCGGCAGGCGGGGTGTATTCGGGGAAACCGACATGAATGAATTGATGCTATTCGATATAAGCGCCGGCGAAAACAGCGGAGAAGAGGACGTGTCCTGTGAGGACGACCTGAACAGCAACCTGTAGGAGGGTATACATGAGGATTGTATTCGTGGGATCGCCTTCAGAAAGCAAAAAGATACTGCTGCTAAGCATTGCCCGGATTTTGTCTTCCCACCATACCGTCAAGATATTCGCTTCATGGCGGTATGATTACGACGAATACCACAGGGATGTCTGCGATTTCTGCGGGACTGAGGTGCATCATTTCGATACCGGGGATAACCTGAACAGTATCCTGGAATCCAATCCCTGCGACTATGCGCTGATTGATACTCATATGGCGCTGTATGCCGGACATGATGTCAAACTGGCGTCATTGCTGAGGGCTGAAAGATCCTCTTTCGAACAGACCGCGGAGCAGACCAGGGCTTTGCTTAAGCGATACCCATATACCGACATCTGCCTTATCTTTTACGATATGCACGAGTACTGCAGGATCAGCCCGAAATTCCTTGAAAAGCTTTATTATCGCAGGATCACCGATTCCGTCAATGTTACAAGGAGCTATGCCTTATTTTTCGAAGAGCAGAACGCCGCGGCGCTTCTTGAGTGCCTCTATGAGGAGAGGCTGTTATTAAAAAGGTTCTCACCGGTATGGAAGACGCAGGTTCTGAATATCATAAGCAGCCTTACCGAAATTGACGTTAAACAGCTAAAAAGATACATGAGAAAGGCGGAAAGGATGAAGCAGGCTTGCAGATAGCGTTTTGGTCAAACATGCACGGGCAGGCGGCCGTAACTGCCAACGCGGCGGCTGTCTCCTGCATTATAGCTCAGAAAACATCCTACAGGGTCCTGGTGGCCCACAACCATATTGAACTGAATGCCCTGGAGCATTACCTGCTGAGAAAACGGGAGCAGGCGACCATCAGGATGCTGGATTATACCAACTGTGGTGTGGATGCTCTCGTGCGCCTGTATAAAAACGGGAGGCTGCGGCCTGAGATGATCCCCGACTATACCTGGTCACTGATGAAGGACCATGGACTGGATCTCCTGTTTGGAAGCGAAAAAAAGGAGAACCTGCGGACCGACAGCCAGAACCTGCTTATGAACATATTCCAGTGCGCAAAGGAATCCTACGACCTGGTTATACTTGACCTGCACAGCGGGCTTGAGAGTGCGAACAGCCGTGAACTCCTGGAAACCTCTGATATAATCGTTTACTGCCTGAGCCAGAACCGGAGTCTCCTTGAGGATTTCCGCAGGACAATGGACGAGAATCCGTTTCTTAAGGAAAAGAGGTCCGCATATGTAATCTCGCGCTATGAGCCGTCGTCGTCCCTGACATTGGGGAACCTGTCCAGGGAATATGGCATAGATGTAAAATCGGTCTTCGCCATCCCGTACCATGCAGGGTTCATGGATGCCTGCAACAGCGGGAGGGTTTTTGATTTCATGGCTTATTGCCTCCAGGCCAGGAAGGGGGCCGACTATGCCATTGCCCAGGCGTTTTCGGGGCTTATCGACTATATGATGAAAGGGTGCGTGAAATGCTTATAACAGACCTTATAAACGCGCTTTTCATCATTATTATCCTCGCCCTGCTGGCGGTCTTCATGGTCCTGTTTCTGAAGAGCCGGACAGTCAGCGCCGAGTTCAGAAAGGACCAGGATACGACAAAGTATACCATTCCCAGCCTTATTGAACACATAAAGGAATCCATCAATGCCATTACCAGGACCAACCTGCTTGAACTGGGGCTGAACGAGGTTGAATACAAAAAGCAGGCCAATAAAAGGGCAGAACTGAAGAAAGCGCTGAAAAACTGCATGTATGGCTCAATAGAAGATAAGCAGTTTGTCAAGGCGTTCATATATGATATCCTGAGCGGGTATATACCTGTGGACAGGCTCGACAGCGTTATCCCCTTCAATAACCCCTTTCTCCTTTCGGTCAGGGAGAAGTTCTTCATACTGCTTCATGAATACAAGAAGCGGTACGGCCATGATGCCCTGGCGGCGCTGATTGATGAAAACGGCCTGGACCGGGCCAGGAAGGTTTCTGACAGCGATGACAGCATAAGCTATGTCATTACATCCCGTGATATAGAAGACCTCTATGACCGGATAAGCCCGGGGCTTGCCAATGAGGACAAGCTTGAGATCATCACCCAGGCTGTTTATGAACAGTACAAGGGCCTTGGAGTTATCGACGAGATCAGGGATATGAATATAGACGGAGTGTCGGCGGGTGTTTCGGGCGTCACCGATGCCGCTTTTTACGGACCCTCTTTATATAATCCTTTGGGGCAGGCCAGGAAACTTCCCAGGTCCCATGAAAGCGTATGGATCTTTTTCAGGGGGAAAACCATCAAGCTGGATTTCCTGGGTTTTGAGGACGAGAAGGAACTTCGCCGGGTTTGCCAGAACATCTATCGCTACAACAGGGGCGGGCAGCTGTCCGAGGCCACCGGTTACCGGGTGAACGAGATGAAGGACGGAAGCCGTGTCCTGGTGGTGCGTCCCCCGTTTTCAGAGTCCTGGGCCTTCTTTGTGAGGAAGTTCCATATCCGCAATGTTACCCTGGAAGGGCTGATAACCGATAAAGGGGCTGAGCTTCCCGTCAACCTTATCAAGTACCTGGTAAAGGGCTGCATGATAACCGCCATAACCGGCCAGCAGGGAAGCGGGAAGACAACCCTTCTCATGGCCATGGTCAGGCACATCTATTCCACGTTGACCCTCAGGGTCCAGGAAACGGCTTTTGAGCTTCATCTGCGAAAACTTTACCCGGAACGCAATATCCTGACCTTCTGCGAAACTGATTCCATCTCGGGCCAGGAAGGCCTTGACATACAGAAGAAAACGGATGGAAGCGTCAATATCCTGGGGGAGGTCGCCACCGATCCGGTGGCGGCATGGATGGTGCAGATGTCCCAGGTAGCTTCCCTGTTCACCCTTTTCACCCACCATGCCAAGACAACCAGGGACCTGGTGTATTCGCTGAGAAACTCGCTGCTTAAGTGCGAGATGTTCACCAATGAGAAGATCGCCGAGCAGCAGGTGGTATCTGTCCTTGACTTCGATATCCATCTGGCCAGGGATTTTAGGGGAAAGAGGTACATAGAGAGGATAACCGAGATTATTGAAACGCCTGCACAGGAATCATATCCCCAGGCGTTCAGGGAGAGCCAGGCACAGGATGAAAAGCTGGCCGGCTTCATGGAAACAACTGCGGAGTTCTATGCCAGGATGACCGACAGGATGAGTTTTGAAACGCGGAACATCATCGAGTACCGGGACGGTGAATACCACGCCGTAACGCCGATCAGCCGGGAAAAGGTCCACCGCATGATGGATGCCATGTCCCGGGAGGACGCAAAGGCTTTTTGCGGTTTCCTTGAAAGGAATTGGGGTTTAGCAGGATGAATGACTATCTTGTTATTGGAGTAGCGTGCGGCCTGGGGGCAGGGATTCTCGCCCTTCTGGCCCTGAAACAGCAAAAAAAGGGCCTTGGCAACAGAAGCCTGAAGAGCGCCGGAAGCGGTGTCACCGCATTTCTCATTTTCCTGTATTCGTTCCTTAACCGCTTCCGCTTCACAAGATCCATCCTATACTACATAAGAAAGAGGCTGGAGTTTTACACCTGTTTTGACGAGCGTGCAGTCCGCAAGAAGACTGCAATGGTGTTTCTTATTACTGCCGCATCCCTGGTCGTTTCGCTTCTCCTGTTCTGGCTGATAACCAGGGATGCAATGATGCTCCTTGTCCTTGCGCTGGTACTGTTTTTCCTGGCAGACACCGTCATAGATATCTTTGTTTCAAATATACATCTCAGGCTTTTAAAACAGCAGCTTGTCTATCATGAGCTGCTCAGGCACAAGTATTACGAACTCAAATCGATTGAGGATGCCAACTACGAGGCCTGCGAGTCATTGAACAAAAGGGGCCTGCATGAAATATACCTGCAGGCCGAACGCATAGGCGACATCCTGTCGGGAGCCGACCAGGAAAGCGACCTCGAACGCTACTATGAGGTCGCGCCCAACAAGTACCTGAAGCTGCTGGCCGCCATGATGCACATTACCAGGGAGTACGGCGATGCCCATAAGGACGGGGGCTCCGTGTTTATTAGGGGCATAAGCCATCTTAGCAGCGAGATAAGGGCGGATATTTTCAAGCGTGAGAGGCTCAGGCTCGCCCTGAGAAGCCTCAATGTCATTTCACTTCTGCCGGTGTTCCTCGTAAAACCCCTGCGGCAATGGGCAGGAAGCAGTTTTGCTCCCCTGGATAACTTCTACAACAGCAATACAGGCATTATCCTGGGCATAGCGACGATTATCGCGGCATTCGGGGCTTATATCACACTAAGGCGGATACAGCGCTTTGACGTTCCTGAAAAGTTTTATGGGGGAAGAAAGGCGCTGGAGAACAGGATATATGAGATGAGCGTCGTTTACAGGATTGTAGACCGCCTGGTACCCGGGAACTATACGGTGAAGAGGGCAGAACTTGAATCGCTCATAAAGGGAAGCGTGTCGGGCATCAATATCCGGATCCTGTACACCCGAAGGATTCTCATGGGCCTCGTAGCATTCTTCCTGGGACTCATCCTGTTCATAGGCCTTAACCTGAATCACGCCCACCGTATCCTGCATGTTCCCGAAGTCCCGAAGGGATACCTGGGAGGCAGGCTGTCGGATGCTGATTATGAAAAGATGAAAGAGATAACCGATCTGGACAGGGAGATCCTGGTAAAGATCGGCAAAAAGCCAGATGCTGAACTTATCCGTGAGGCTCTGGCCGAAAAAGGGATAAGGGACAGGGCTTCCCAGGACCTGGCTATGGCCAGGATCTTTGAAAAGTGCCGCCGCCTTGGCTACTGCAAGTTCAAATGGTATGAACTGCTGCTGTGTATCCTGCTTTTTTTCCTGGGATACCAGGCGCCTGTGCTGAGCCTTCGGTTTTTAAAGTCTGTAAGGCGTATTGACATGGAGGAGGAAACGGCACAGTTTCAGACCATCATCCTTATGCTGAAGGATATGAACAGGATCCATGTTGAGGAGATACTGGAGTGGATGGAGATGTTCTCGGTCCAGTTCAGGGAGCCCATACAGAAATGCCTGTCAAACTTCAGTTCGGGTTCCGAAGAGGCATTGGACCAGCTCAAGGAAGATGTTTCCTTTCCTCCGCTCGCAGGAATAATAGAAAACCTCCAGCTTGCCAACGAGGAACTGGGCGTTCAGAAAGCCTTCGAGGAACTGGAGGACGAGATGCGGTACAACCAGGAAAAGAGGAAGGAGCTCAATGAGCATATTGTTGAGAGCAAAAAGAACCTGGGAAACATGGTGGGATTCTTGCCGGTATATTCGCTGATCACGCTGTATCTGATCATTCCCATGATGGTAACCGGCCTTCAAAGCATGTCGACATTCTATGAACAGATTTCGGGGTTTTGATACCTGTATTCTGCAGTATATAAAGAAAGGGGATGCACTATGGACGGCAATATCTCAAAAGCACTGTGGCTGGGGGTTTCCATCCTCCTCTTTGTCGCTGTTGTCACAATCGGGCTTAGCATTTTCGGAACCATGAAAGACACCAGTGCCGCTGCCAATGAAAACATCAATTCCATCGCCCAGAGCCTGGCGGAGGAAGATTTCCGGGCCTTTGACGGGAAGGAGGTCAAGGGCGACCAGGTACTCAGCGCCATCAATAACCTGTCGGGCAGGAGCGGTGATGTGATCGTACTTGTCGCCACCTTGGGCTCCAACAGTGGCCAGCCTGTAAACCTCGATCCCCCAAAAAAAACGGGGCTAAACCTCGGCAGCTATGCCCAATATGTATCTGAAACAAGTAATAACGCGTTACTCTCTGCTGATGACAACGGCTGTGTTATCCTGTCAAGCAAATCGGACCAGCTTTTGAATACGATTAGCAAAACCGCGCGGGATGCCAAAAGAAGGGATGCTGAAAACAGCAATCTTCCGGGCAAATACATAAACCCGGCAGGCAGGTTCCGCTCATACCTGGTATATGATGAAAACCAGGTAATCAGGGGTATCATCTGCGCCCAGGTGGAATAGAACATGAGCGAACAGGTCACCAGGGCCCTGTACCTGGGCTGCTGCCTGCTGATGATCGTTATGGCTTTCACCGCTTTCTTTTCGGCCTATCATGACTATGAGGCCTATGTTTCCCGTGTCCAAATCTTTACCGGCTCACATGACTTTTCCAGGGAGGAAGGCTTTATTGAAAGCGATGGCTATATGACGGGACGCGAGGTGGCCGGCCTGGTCCTGGCAAGAAGAAAGGCTGACAGGGGAAGGCTCACAGGCGGGTTGTACCAGGAGGACCAGTACCAGGCGGGATTTGAGGAATACCCTGAAGTAATGGTGGATGGAATAAGCCATAAAGATGTGAGGATAGAAGATATGGATCCCGAAGGTATGTTTCTGTGTGACATCGTTTTTGATTCCCATGGAAAACCGGTCAGGATGGAGATAAGGAGAAGGTAAGTATGGACAGCCCAGTATGGAAGATTCTCGGGTTTTTCCTTGCCGCAGTCCTGCTGTTCCTGGTCCCGGTCATGAACATGCTGGAACGCCAGGAAAGCGCCGCCTATACAGTGGTTTTAGCAGAAACCAACCGTTTTGCAGATTCTGCAAGGGACGCGGGATACATAACCCCGAACATGTACAGCGAATTTGTAAGGCGGCTTAATGCCACCGGCTGCATATTCGAAATACGCATTGAGCATGTGAAAAGCACGATAAGCCCGGTATACAGGCAGAACGGAAGTGTTCTTGAGTTTACGGGAGAATATGAAATCAGCCGCATAGTCCAGGATCAGGATGCCATAATGTCTGTGCTGTTTCCGGATATTCCAGGCCCGGACGTGTTTGACAGGGCGCGGAGGTATGAGATGAAGGCCGGCGATTTATTGTTCGTGGAGGTAAAGAACATCGGGAAAACCATGGTGACAGCCTTGCGGGACATGATCCTGTTTTCGGATACCCAATACCCGACCCTTTTTGTCAGGGTGGGAGGGCTTGTGAGAAATGAAGCTTACTAGCTTTGCCATACTGTTCGTTATCATTATCGGCCCGTTCCTGTGTATTTCGGGCATACAGGCCAGGATCATGCATAAGGACCAGGAACTGCGAGCCTACTATGACCAGGTGCTGGATAACGCCGTGCAGGACGCGGTTTTCATACTGGCGCGGCACAGGCGCCTGATGTCCGGGGATGGGAGATATACCCTTCAGAATACCCGTGAAATAGCCGTAAGTCATCTGCTTGACTCCCTGTTTTTCTCTTTCGGGGTATACGGCGATGAAACAGGCATGATAAGAGTAAAGGGCTGCGTGCCTGTTGTCATATTCCTGGAACATGACGGATATTTGGCCTATGCCCTGAACCAATACGAAGGTCCCGATGGATATACGATTATCGATTACTGCTGGTACCCTAAAAAGCCCTATTCCGGCTCTATCGAACCAGGTGGCTATTACGTTAGTTACACATTGGATGACACGGTAACCGTCTATGATGTTTCCAATGGGCAGGAGGCGGAGGGCCCGTTTTCGGATTTCGCGGCCATGATTCCGCAGTTCCAGACATGGAAAGGATTTGAAACAGCCCGGCTGGCCGCTGTCAGCCAGTCTGTCGAAAAGGACCTGGCCAGCCACATAGCCCGGTTCAACTCATTCAGCTCCCGTATGGGAGTAACGCATACATTCAGGTTTCCAAGGATTGAGGACGCTGACTGGATCCGGGCACTGACCGATGAGGGCATGCTTGTGTTTGCCCAGGGCTTTCCGGTCCTGACCGGAAGCTATTATGAAAGTAATGCTTTTGGAGGCGCCCGTATCCTTAAGCGGCCGGAGCTTGTGGGTTATGAACACGAAGGTAAGCTTACCTATTGTAAAAAATACTGTGACCATTACCTGTATATAAGCGGCCTTCCAGGTTTCCTGCATGAAAGCGTTGTAAGCTTCACCGACGCCCGTGATGCGGCCTCCCAGGGTTATTATCCCTGTGACGTCTGCCGGCCTTAAACAAGTGTTAAGCGGATTACTTCACAATGAACAGTCTCTCCTTCTCTTCCGGGGTGAAGGCTTATCCAGGAGAAATATTGATTTCCCGAAGTTGAAAATATCTTGTATTAAGGATATCATTAAAAATAAGCCATTATATAGAAGTGTCGAATATCAGATGTAAGGGGTATCCAGAAGAATGAATTGTGATGTTAAGTATCCATTGTACGAAACCACAGTCTTTGAAAATTTCCGGGTAATGGTTGAGAATGTGGCAAGGAAATTTCCCGACAGGATAGCATATTCCTATAAAAACGATCCTCATGATATCAAAACTGTTGATGTGACATTCAGCGAAGTGCGCGATTACGTGCGGAATATGGGCACAGAGCTGATGTCCTTGGGTTGTACTGATAAAAAGGTCGCCCTTATAGGTGAAACATCTTACAACTGGATCTGCTGTTACTATGCGCTGATGGCAACAGGAGCGATCGTCGTCCCGATTGACAAGGATACGCCCCTTGGCGAATTGGCAGGGCTCCTCGATTTTGCCGAATGCGAGTTCCTTATCTACAGCAATTCTGTGGAAGAAAAGATCATGCAGATAGGTGACAGCGCTCCGAAATTAAGAACCTATATCTGCATGGGAGAGCCGAAAATGGAGTCGGCCCTGAAACTCTCGGACCTGGTTGAAAAAGGTAAAGCAAAATTCGAGAACGGCGATAATTCATATTACGACTATGTAATTGATCCGGACAGGCTTGCGACCATCGTGTTCACATCAGGAACGACAGGCAAAGGCAAGGGCGTTATGCTGTCCCAGAAAAATATCGCTTCAGACATGACACAGGGCATGTACCTCTTTGCAATAACCCCCAAAACCATGTCTGTGCTTCCGCCTCATCATACCTACTGTTCGACGGTGGTTTTTGTCGGCCATTTTTCCCAGGGGTGCACTATTTTCATCAACAGCGGCTTAAAGTATTTCCTGAATGAAATAAAGGAGCAGCAGCCCAGCCACATGGTTCTTGTACCTTTGTTCGTAGAAACCATGTATAAAAGGATATGGGCTGCTGCCCAGAAAAGCGGGAAGGCTGATATGCTGAAGCGCATGATAAAGGTCAGCAATTTCCTAAGGAAAATAGGCATAGATTTACGTCGCGTTTTCTTCAAGAGTATACTGGACAGCTTCGGCGGCAAGCTGGAGATGATCATTTCGGGCGGTGCGGCCATAAACCAGGATATAATTGACATGTTTGATGCCATTGGGATAACCATTCTTAACGGATATGGCATAACCGAATGTGCGCCTCTTGTTTCATGCAACAGAAACAAGTATCAGAAGAAAGGCAGTGTCGGGATACCGATAATAGGCGAGCAGGTTAAGATCAAAGACCCTGATGAAAACGGAGAGGGAGAGATCTGCGTAAAAGGACCAAATGTCATGCTCGGATATTATAAGAATCCTGAAGCTACTGCCGCAGCATTCGATGAAGAAGGTTACTTCATGACAGGAGACTATGGAAAGATTGATGATGAGGGCTGGTTATATATTACCGGCAGACTGAAGAATATCATTGTCCTGAGTAACGGTAAAAACGTTTATCCCGAGGAGATTGAGCAGGAGGTAAAGAGGATAGACGGCGTTTCAGAGGTCGTTGTTTATGCCGGAGAGACAGCGAACCAGAACAATAAGGAAGTTATCGTCGCCGAGATATTCCCGGATTTCGAATCACTCAGATTCAAAGGTATAGAAGGTACAGAGGCTGTCAATGCGTACTTCAATAAGGAGATAAAGAAGGTAAACAGCAGGATGGCGCCGCATAAGACCATCAGAAAGGTTAAGATCCGCGAAGAGGAGTTCATTAAAAATACCTCGAAGAAAATACTCCGCCATGCCATCGATAAGAGTATTGACAATGAGGATTCCACGGAGGACTGAAGACATTTGGCTTGTTGAAGCGGATTTGATGAATAAAGCCTATTCCACGATGAACAGCCTCTTTTTCTCCTCGGGTGTCAGGGTTCTTCCCTGGAGCTGTTTCTCGGCTTCGTCAAGCAGCATTTGGGTATCGTAAAGGGAGAGGACAAAGAGTTTGCTATAAAAGCCAACATACAGGCGGCCTGATTCCAAGTCCGCCATGCGCAGCCCGCGAATGTGTCCGATGGGTTTATGGGTGTCGAGTTTCCAAATGTATGCCTCATGCATCCCCTTGGTGATATAGATGTTCCGGTCCAGGCTGTACAGGATATCATCCACTTCCTCAACTTTTTTGTCCAGCATGCCTGTCAGTGTCCCGTCAGCCGTGCTATAGCGCCCTATTGTAAAATCGCTGAATGAGATGAAAATGGTTTTTCCCGAAGGATCGAAGAATACAGATTCAGGGCTTGGTCCGGGGCATTCGATGGTCAGCTTTTCCTCCAGGTTTGTTGCATCAAAAAGTTTAACACTGCTTCCGCTGCTGATTAAGGCCAGCATGCTGTTGTCATGGCTGAGGCGTAACCCTTTGGGATCGGCTGTTTCCGCTTTTTTTACAATGGCCCGGCCTGGTACGTCAAGCAGGTAAAGCCCCTTGTAGCTTCCAAGGATTATTTTGCTGTTGTCATTGAAAAATGCAGCCTCAGAGCAAGGTCCGGAAAGGGCTTCCACAATTTCAAGGGTGCTGGTGTCGACAATCCTGGATTCCGTCCCGAAAAGGCAGCACAGTGAATGATCCGGGCTTATGGCCAGTCTGTATGTGTCATCAAAGGTTTCTGAACGGATCAGGTCCAGGGTCGCGGAATCATAAAGCGAAAGCCTTCCGCTATCTGTGAATATCATTATCTTGCTGCCGTTATCCACAGAAAATATGCTATTGACCCTTTCATAGGCACTTTCATTGACATGGACAGTTTTCACAGCCTCTGCCTTTTCAAGATCCCAGAGGACTATCTCCCCATAGTATGAACAGGATACAAGGCGCCTGCCGCCTTCCAGGCAAACTGTAAAATCCGCGGAGTCGGAATGACCCTCGAGAAGGAGGGCGTTGCTGTTTTCAAACGGCCGCAGTATAACAACATATTTTTCACTATTGAGTGCTATCATGCCCGGAACAAAATCCAGGCCCGATATGTACATGCCGATATTCAGACGAAGCCCTGAGTAATCCCAGCCATTGGTACTCCAAAACCGTATGCCGCCGTCATAGGTTGTTGTAACAATGAGATCATCGATGATGTAATAGTCGGTAACCGAGTCGCCGTGCGCGCAGATATGCCGGGTCCCGTCACCGATATTGAGGATAACCAGGTTTTCATAGGAAGTATAAACCACAAGGTTGCTGTCCGAAGAAATGAAAGATGGATCCTCCATCTCATCATTGGAGGCAACGCTGTAAAGAGTGTTACCCGAAGCATCGTATATATCCAGCCTGTACACTTCCTCTGCTTCGGACTCGAAGGAGGTGGCAGCCACTTTGCCGTCCGGGCTTACGGCCAGTCCAGTTACATAGTCATAGGCTGCCGGATACACCTGTGTTATTTTCCTCTGTTCCAGGTCAACCTTGGCAATTCTCCCGTCATCAACAGAGAAGAATATGAAGCTTCCGCTTTCGTCAAAGACAATATTACTTCCATGAACAAACTCCATATCGGGGAAGCAGTTATTCAGGGAGATTTCCATGAGCGGCTGCCCGGTGGCTGTATCCAGTACGGTAAGATCCATGTCTGCCAGGGCTGCTTTGCTGCGGTCGCTGCTTACAGCCATATAGATTCCGAAGCGTGCATGAGACCATTTATAAGACCATTTTTCATCCAGGCTGTCAGCATCAATGCAGTAAATCCCGTTATAGTCCCAAAAGATAAGGGTGTGTTCGTCAACAAAATGAGGATCATACACACTTTTTTTCGGGGTATAGGTGTTCAGGATCATACCGTTCTCTGCATTCCAGATATGTATGACGCCGCTTTCAGTCCGTGTGGCAGCCTTTTTGCCGTCGGGGCTTATTGTGGTATCATAAACCCGTTCGTTGTGCCTGAGCATAAGGTCGGCCTGCATTTCAAAACTGTATTTTGTTTTATAGATACCAAGGGCATCGCAGAGCGCATACTCCGCTTCCTCCACATAGGGCCTTTCCGGGTTGGCCAGGTTTTTTGGAAGCGCCTCCCTGGCCGCCAGGACAGCTCCCAACCTGTCCCCGCTTGCAAGATAGGTTGCTGAAATATCCGAAAGGTAGAGGGACTGGCCCTCAGGGTTTTCTGGACCTGTATCTCCAGCATCCGGGCATGCTGCTCCACCCCTTTTGATTTTTGTTCCACCTGTTCAGACTTCTGCTTTATCACCTCGGACTGCTCCTTGATCAGGGCAGCCTGGTAAGCGCTGTAGGAGCCGAACAGCAAGAAGAAAAGGGAAATTGCGAAAGAAAGGGTGAGGGCCTGCTTTACCTTGCGTTCCCTGTGCCGCTGTTTCAGGTCGTCGAACCTGCAGTTGAGAATTGGGGCAAGAAGGCGGAGGATCTCGGTCTTGAGTTTTTTCTTCATTCCGCCCAGGCTTTGGGCGCGAATATCTGCCGCAAGAGGTTCAATTACCCGGACCTCTTCCGTTTCCGTTCCGTCTTCGCGGACAGCCTTCTTCCTCACAAACCTGAGCTGGTCAGGAAATGATTTTTCCGGCTCGCCTTCTATCAAAAGGGCAAGAATCCTGTCATGCCCGTGAAGCTCAGCGAAGGTTTCAATCTCCTTGCAAACCCATTGGGAATGGGGTGTCCTGGGCGAGCAGATGACTATGAGGTGCTCAGAGTTCTCCAGGGCCTGCTGTATGCTCTCGGCAAGGTTGGATGATGTGGGAAGTTCTTCACGGTCCCTGAAAACACGGCCTACCTTCTTTTGGCTGCCCATCCTGACCACTGCCCTTGGCACCTTGTATGCTTCAAGCATCCTGTGCAGTTTGTCGGCGATGGTCTTATCGGGCTCGGTATGCCTGTAGCTGATGAAAGCGTCGTATTTATATGTTTGCAAGACATGTACCCCCGCTATTTTCATCAATATACAATATTATACAATACCGGGCTCCGGCCTGCCAATCAATCGGTTCCATGTCTTGATTCAGCCAGCGGGGGACCTCAGCCAGACCAATACATGGTGTTCACGGCCGTCGTCTGCAAGGCTTACCCGGTTTCCGGGCAGCTTTTCCCCGTCCAGGAACACCGCCGCCGGGAATGGCATTTCAGCTTCATAGGCCGCATTATCCCATTGGATGGAACTGGGGCATCTCTGCTTTACCTCAATGGTGTATACCGCAGTTCCATACCTGTATATGATCCTGTAATCGCCGAAGCTTTCGGGAACGGCAGGCTCGATCGCAAGGCATCCTGCCTCCCTGCGCAGGCCAAGGAACCATTTTATAAGTCCCTGGTACATCCATCCCGCTGAGCCGGTATACCAGCTCCATCCGCCCCTGCCCGTATAGGGAGCCTCGTATGATATATCTGCGGTCATCACATAAGGCTCCTTTTCGTATTTAAGAGCATCTTTCCTGTTGGCGGTATTGTATATGGGATTAAGCATTGAGAAAAGGCGGTAGGCTTTGTCGTGTTCCCCAAGCATGGCGGCGGCTATGGCAAGCCAGACGGCTGCATGGGTATATTGCCCCCCATTTTCCCTGATGCCGGGATAATACTTCTTGATATAGCCCGGGTTCTTTTCTGTTTTATCGAAGGGAGGGGTAAGAAGAAGCGATACCCCTTCCTTTTCTATGATGAGGTTGCTCCAGGCGGAATTGAAGGCGCGCCTGGCCCTCTCGATGTCCGCCGCCCTCGATATGATGCTCCAGGACTGGCTTATGGAGTCTATCCTGCATTCGGTGTCGTCGCTGGTCCCCAGCCTGGAGCCGTCATCGTAAAAGGCCCTGAGGTACCATTCCCCGTCCCATGCGTGATTTTCTATTGATGCGATCAGGTCCTCCCTCATCTGCTCCAGCTTTTCGGCAAATACGGTGTCTCCCATACGACGGCATATGGGTATGAAGTCTTCTGCGAGCGCGATGATGAACCATCCGAGCCATACGCTTTCGCCTGTTCCGCCGATCCCAACCAGGTTCATGCCGTCGTTCCAGTCGCCGCCTCCCATCAATGGCAGGCCGTGTGGCCCGAAACCGATGCGCCCAATGGCCTTCTTGCAATGTTCATATATGCTTCCATCGAGTTCCGACTGCCCGGGCAGGAACATTGTTTCCCGCTGGTCTTCTGAAAGGACGGGCCCTTTGATGTAACCTGTCCGTTCTTTTAGGACGGAATAATCCCCGGTGCCCTTGATATACACCGCCGTGGCATAGGGAAGCCAGAGCAGGTCATCGGTTATCCTTGTCCTGACCCCGATACCAAAGGGGGGATGCCACCAGTGCTGGACATCGCCCTCCTCAAACTGCCTTTCAGAGGAGCGGATAATCTGCTCCCTCAGCATGTCCGGACGGGTATACACAAGGGCCATGGCGTCCTGCAGCTGATCCCTGAACCCGTATGCCCCTCCGCACTGGTAGAAAGCGGTCCTTGCGTATATCCTGCAGGAGATGGTCTGGTACAGCAGCCATCCGTTGACGAGGATATCCATCGCCCGGTCGGAGGTTTCAACCTTTAAACCGCCCAGGATACTGTCCCAGTGTTGCCGGACTGCGAACAGCTCCCTGACCGCCATTTCGGTGTCCCTGTATTTGAGAATCAGGTTGTTAATTTCACTCTCATTGCTGCTGTACCCCAGGCCGAACAGGATGGTCACGCTCATTCCGGGAGGAATGGAAACCGGCACCTGGATTGCGCCGCAGGGGTCATAGCTGACGCCCGTGGCACAGGTAAACTTCCTTCCAAGCCCGCCGGGCTCTTTCACAGAGCCTTTTGGCCCAAGGACCTCATGCCGGTCGCCTGTATAGCAATTGATTGACCCGCTGGAGAATATGAAGGCGCGATGCTTTCTGAAGGGGTAGTTATAGACATTCTTTGCATACAGGTACTCGTATTCGTTATTGTACGAGGTGACAATGTAGGGTGCCGTCTGGTCCCTGTTTATGCCCAGAACCCACTCGACGTAATACGTAAGCGTAAGGCTGCGCCATGCATTCGTGCGGTTGGCCAGTGTGAGGACCCAAAGCTTTACAGGCTCGCTGATTGGCGTAAAAACCGCGAGTTCCTGGTCAATCCCGTCTTCCTCGTGCCGGAACCTGGAATACCCGAAGCCATGCCAGGCGCGGAAGACTCCCCTGTCCTTCCTTCCCAGGGACACCGGGCCCATTATTCTTCCGCTTACGTCATCCCTGACATATATGGTTTCCGGGCAGCTGTCCAGGACAGGGTCATTGGACCATGGCGTTATCTTGTTCTCCCTGCTGTTGTATGCCCATGTATAGCCCGCCCCGGATTCGGATATGGTAAAGCCGAAGTCCCGGTTGGAAATGACATTGATCCAGGGAGCCGGCGGCCTATTCTCGCCATCAAGTATGATTTCATACTCGGCGCCGTCCCGGGCAAAACCTCCAAAACCATTGAAAAACTCAAGCTCTGTTTTATCACCGTACAAACCTGTCCACCCCCGTTAACCCTGTATCTGCGTGTTTCTCATGTCGATCCAGACGCTCCTGAAATAGATGCCCGTCTTCCCGGAGAATACGATCCTCGCTACGGTGTTCAGCAGATCCCGCTCCGCTGGGACAAGCTGGTATGAATGGATGATGAATATTCCCGGAGCATCCTTGGGGTCATAGATCCTGAGTGAGCTTGTCATGGAGTTGAGAAGGCAGGTCAGTTCCTGGGCGTACCCGTATTTCGTTTCGCACAGTATCACCAGGTCCGCGTTCACGCAGTTTATTCGCAGGTACTGGTAAAGCCTCAGGACATCCCTGACTATCTCAGCCTCTTCCACAGAGTTTACCTGGAGCAGCATGATGGGTTTGTCCCCGGATATGCCGAACCTCCAAAGGGAGTTCTGGTCCTTGAAGTTTCGCCTTATGCTTTCAGACGGTCCCCTGAAAAACCTTGAAGGATAGAAGAGTGGGCTTATCGCGTCCTGGAAGGCATTGAGCTGCCTGCTGCCTATGCCGAGATACTTCAATTCCACTTCGCTTTGCCTCCGGAACGTCTGCATAATGCTGCTGATCCTGTATGGCACGCTCATTTCATCGCTTATTTTCATCGCCTCTTCCCGGGTTTTGCATACGCCGGCAATAAACGTGATTACAGCAGTGCCTTCCGGTTCCAGGTCGGCATAAACCCGGAGGCTCATGATGGGGTCATTGGAAAAGCCAGCGCTGTTTGAAAGTCCTTTTTTAAGCGCATCGGGATATGCCAGTGTGTTGTTCCTGCCGATGAACCTCATCCTGTCGTTCTCATACTCCACCCTGCCGGGATGCCCGGAGCCTGTCCGCACCATATGAATGATGTACGGGTTCCTGTTTTCGCCGCTGTCCCTTCTTCGTGAAAGGAAGACAGCGTGTTCGGGATCATATTCGCTTTCAATGAACAACTTGCTGAAAGCGGGGTGGCTTGAGTCGGCCATATAGCTGTCCGCCGCCACCTCCAGGTAACTGGTCACCTGGATCTTCCTGCTTTCTGAGCCGTGGTTTTTCAACGTCACCTGCCTGATTTCCAGGTCATGGTCCGATGACATGGTCACCACGGTACATGTGGATATATCCCCGTCCCTTCTCCTGAATTCAGCCTGGTGGTGGGAGAAAGCGACAGTGTATTCATCAGGCATAGTCCTTGTGGGATTATACGCGGAACTCCAGACCCGTTCCTGCTCCATGTCCTGGATGTATATATAGAACCCGGTCTGGGCATAGATATCCGGCTTCCACCTGTTGACCATAATGCCGCCTCTGCTGCTGAAGCCGTCACCATCCGATGTTACCAGCACGGAGTAGCTCCCGTTGGAGTAGTATCCCACAGTCGGGATGGCCGGCGCCACGGTTTTAACCAGCCTATCCTCCATCTTCTCATCCTCATGGATGATTTTCTTCCTGATATCAACGGTGTACCCTCTCCTGGATATGGATACAAACAACGTTTCCCGCTTTTCCTCAAGCAGCGTTTCCACGGCCTTTACCATGGGCTCGGCATGGAACCTGCGCCTGATAATTCCGCCATTCAGGTAATTGTTAATGGCCACGAGGCTCATGCCCTGGTGATGAGCCATGTATGATCTGACTATGCAATAGTTGGTCATGAGAACCGGGTCCGGGCTGCTGAAATCGATGGCCTCATAAAAGCCATATTCGCCGTAAGCGCCAAGGGCCTTGATCCTTTCAAGGTTGTCGAGGGCCTTGTTCCCCGCATATTCCAGGGCGAGCATGCAGGCGTAGGGAGCCACGACGATGGGAAGCTCGAATGACGGCTGAAGCCGCAGCTTGGGAACGCCGAATGCCCTGTACTGGTAATTGGAGTTTATGTCAAACCGGTAGTACTGGGATTCGGAAATCCCCCAGGGAATACCCATATGCGTGGCATACCTGATCTGCTGCAGGACGGCGGCCCGGTTCGAATCGGCGAATACCGAGCCTTCATATTCCTTGAGCAGGAGATTGGGCATCAGGTATTCAAACATGGTGCCGCTCCAGGACACATGGGCAGGTATCCCCTTTATGATGGCAAGGGGACGCCCGAGTTTCTTCCAGTGCTTGACCGGCACCTTGCCCATCGCTATCGCCAGGTAGCTGGTGAGGACCGATTCGGAAGCTATCAGGTCATAGCATCCATCGTCCGGCTCATGGATCGATTCGTTGTATCCGATATGGAACAGCATCCTTCTGCGATTAAACAGGAATGAAAAGTCAGCCTGTTCGAGCATATTGTCTATTGTCCGGCAAAGGCCCAGGATCCTTTCGCTGGTTGAAACCGCGTATTTGTTACCGGCGCCGGCAAGGTCTGAAAGAGTTATCCTTTCGTCCGGAGGCAGTTCTTCCATGCCAAGATTTTCAACCTCATCCCGGATAAGGTCCAGGAGCCTTTTGATTTCCTCCGGGTCAAGGCTGTCGTCACCCGCTGTTTCATGGCATATGGTTTCAAGGTGCTGCCCCAGATCATTAATCAAATCCCCGATACGTGAGTATTCGGTCGCCTTAAGGCCAGCCTTCCCGGCTGCCAGGTGCAATTGGGCCATAAGGTCGTCGTTGAGAACCGGGGTGTCCAACTGTTCAAGCAGTCCGTTTTTCAGCGCGATAAGGGCGCCGAAGAAGTTTCCGCTGTCTACGGTTGATATATACCTGGGCTCCAGTACTTCAAGGGTACAGGTATCGTACCAGTTATACAGGTGCCCTTTCCATTTCGGGAGTACATTTACTGTGTACATGAGGTTTTCTGTATAGTCGAGGAACGAGCTCAGGGTTTCAAAACCGAAATCCCTGGCAGTCAGTATGGACAGGAACTGGAGCCCGATATTGGTGGGGGAGGTCTTTTGGGTGACCCTTATAACATTCGCTACCTGGTAATTGTCGGGACAGAGCCAGTTGTTCTCCATTGTGGCGAATGCCCTGAAAAACTTCCACATCCTGCAGGCGGTGTCATGCAAAAGCCCTTTCCGGTCAAGCTGTTCCCTGCTCTTTGAACCGCTGCCGCCCATGCTTATGATATATGCCGTAAGGAAGGATGTTCCCCAGAGTACTGCCAGTATGCTGCTTACCGGCAGTACGACCGCGCCCGAAAAGGCCGGTATCACCGCAGCAAGAGCGCAGGAAACCAGGCTGGAGGTACCCAGCATTTTGAAATAGTCTGCAAGCGAGTTCCTGGCAGTTTTTTCGACTATATCCGCGGCATCCCACAACAGCAGATGTTTTTTGCTGACGGTTAACCGGTAAAGGGTTGTCATTATTGCATCCATCGCGTTGAATGCCGCGGAAGGAACAAGGACGATGTCAAGAAAAGCCTTCAAAAGCTTTACCCCGATCTCCTGGAAGAACCGGGAGTACACCAGCGCAAGGCGCGGCCTTCTGATCCTGTGGATCACAACCCCCAGGACCAGCAGCAAAAGGTCAAAGATACTGGTGAAAAGGACTACCGGTATCCACAACCAGTACGCCCCGGGGGCCAGCGCGATTGTCAGTATGATGAACAGGAGCCTGCTGACCGACACAAGGCTTTCTATCATGTTGCAGCTGATTTTCCACCGGGAAAGAAAGCTCAGCTCTTTTTTAAGCAGCCAGGGCAAGAGCTGCCAGTCCCCCCTGATCCATCGGTGTTCTCTTTTTGCGAATGACATATAGCTGCCCGGGAAGCTTTCCACGATATCGGCCCTGCTTGCGAAGGCTGTCCTTGCATAGCAGCTTTCCAGAAGGTCATGGCTTAGCACGCAGTTTTCGGGTATCTTATTGTAGAGCAGCTGGTGGAATGCCTGCACATCATAAATGCCTTTCCCGACGAAAGAGCCCTCCCTGAACAGGTCCTGATAGATGTCCGAGACCACCACGGAATAGTTGGGGGAGCCCGTTCTGCCACCGAATATCTTAGGGAAAAGGGCAGAATTCTTTTCGTATATGTGGTTCCTTACAAGGGGCTGGATGATGGCATAGCCTTCACTGACCATTTTTTTCTCCGGGTCCAGATGGGCCCTGTTGAGCGGATGGTCTATCATGCCTATCAGCTTGGAGGCGTTGTCTATAACGAGGTCGGAGTCGGCATCCAGCGTTATTACATACCTGATGGTGCCGAGGATATCCATATCGCAAAGCAGCGTGGTGAAACTGGTTTTCTCCGGGCTTACCCCGTTAAGCAGCGCGTTGAACTCTTCCAGCTTCCCCCTCTTTCTCTCCCAGCACATGTAGCAATCCTCGGACTGGTTCCACCTGCGTTCCCTGATGAACAGCGAGAATTTTTGGTGTGCAGAGGGGTATCTCCTGTTCAGCTGTTCAATGCGGGAAACCAGCGCCTCCCTTATTTCCCTGTCCGTCGGCAGCTCTTTTCCCTTTGCGTCAGCATAATCGGCCAGGAGCGCGAAATACAGGTTGTGCTGCCTGTTGGCGAGATAATGCTTGTGAAGCCTTTCGGCATATTCGAGCGCCTGCTCCCTGCCGGATATGATGACTGGCATGACGAGGAAGGTCCTGGCGCTGTCGGGGATCTCCTCGGAATAATCCATGAGGGGCAGATCCTGGGGCGGTATCAGCCTCGTAATTATGGCATCAGCCGTTGTCCTGGCGGCATGTATCATGATCGGCAGCGACACAAGGATCAAAAGAACGCTCCTGTAAGGTTCTCCGCCATATCCCGCAAGCCCGAGAATATAAGGGATAAAGGAAGTCAACACGGCAAGGATGAGGGCGTTCAGGGAGAAATACAGGATTCCCTTAAGCCGCCGGTTGTCCCGGACCTGCTCGGGAAGGGGCCTTTTCCGGATTTTTGCCTTCAGTATCGGATAACCCTTGCCCAACAGGTAAGCCCCTACATGGCGTGAACAGAAGATCTCATCCCGACCCTCCTTTGCGAGGGCCACGCACGCTTTCGCTACATCCACCTCGTTAACGCCATATCTTATGGCCAGTTTTTCCACCATCATCCTGTACTGTCCCCGGCTGCTGCTGTCCATTCGGGGGTATACCCCGCCGGGGTCCTCCGACAGGATGCGTTCGACGATGGAAAGCCTTTCGATCAGCTCTTCCTCATTTATTCTGTTAAGCTCCCTCAGGCTGGTGATAAGAGTGCGGACACAGGATTCAAGCATGGAGGCTTTACGGCCTTCCTCCTTGAAAAGAGCGGCTGCGTTGACTCTCTCACCTTCGCCGCCGAAGTGGTATGCCAAATACCGTGCTATGGCTGCGTCATCCACAGCTTTGTTCTTCAGAAGATAGATGACATGGGAATGGAAGGAGATATCGGCTTCCATTTCGTCCTGTTTGACCAGGAGCGGCGTAATATCAAGATATCCGCCTTTATCAACGAGCCGGTCCCTGACGAATTTCTCCGCCCTGGCCTTAACCCGGATAACATGGATAATTTCCCCGGACACATCAATAATGCGCTCCAGCAGGCAAAACCCCAGCATTTCGGGCAGCACCGCAAGCTCCCTTTCGGTCAGGGGGCAGATGCCCTGGTATGAGTCGATCATCAGGGCGATGTTCTCCTCATGAAGATACCCGCCCGAAATCTCGACTATTTTCCTGGCGATTACATATATCCTGGGATAGCCTCTGTATTCGGTGGATTTAAGGTGCGGGAGCGACAGGTAGTTTGTGCCTGTGGTCTTGATTTTCTTGATCTCGCAGTACATCATCTGGAAGTTATCAAAGAGCCACCTGGCAGACGGTGTGAGGGCAATCACACCGGATGGGGCTCCGGATATGATATGGCGGATCCGGTTTATTTTCCTGTATGCCATCTGGTTGTAGTTTCCCACAATAAACGGGGTACTCTTCCATTTTACGGATAAATGATCCCGCGCAAGCTCCATCATCTGGTGCTCCCATTCCCTGGGACCCAGTCCTTCCTGCATCTTTTTCTGCCCTTTGAACGGGTCCAGCTTCCTGAGCCTTCGTTCGTGAGCAACCAGAGAGGCCAGTAAAGCGGCCGATAGGATAATTACTGCGGCAATAGTCCACTCCAGCAGCGTCATAAGTATTTATCACACCCCTGTTGATATCATTTCCGCCAAAACGTCCATTCTGTCTGGTCAATATTGCCTTTTCAAAAATGAAATCGACAAGGCCGGCCAGCAGACATATTATCTGCCGGTCATGCCTTACAACGCCCCGATGAAAATACCTGCAGCAAACGCTTAGTGATGCTCTGAAAGTTAACCTGTGATATACCGGTCATGCATTCAGGCTGAACTAATAATGGCCTGACACTCTGTCATGAAACATGCGGGGCAGTCCAGTCCACCTGTTGAGATGGTAACAGACACAATATATTATAGTATAACATATAAGTCTGTTTTTATGCAATTTACCAGGGGGACATACATTTTTCGCCATGATCCTGTCATGGCCCTAACATTGCCTGTTTCGGCAGGGGGATACTGAAACAGGGGTCCCCACCGTCAACACCTCACGCAGGTCCTCCTTTTGCCGCCGCCTTATCTTTTTCGACAATTCGTGGTAGAATAGGCATGATATTTATTTATGGCAATAACGCCAAAGGATCGGATGGGTGATAAATTTGCTATACGACGCAATAATTATTGGACGCGGCCCGGCAGGGATATCCTGCGCCATTTATACCTCAAGGGCAAACCTGAAAACCCTGGTTATCGGAAAGAACGAAAGCGCGCTCTATAAGGCCGAAAAAATCGAGAATTACTATGGCTTCGAGATGCCTGTAAGCGGAAGGAGTCTCCTGGAAACAGGGGAAAAGCAGGCTTTGCGCCTTGGGGCCGAAATCATCGCCGACGAGGCGGTAGGAATTGATAAGGCCGAACATTTCACAGTTTACTGCATAAACGGCGAATACCACGGAAGATCGGTGCTGCTGGCTCCCGGAGCCCCCGCCGTGAAAGCTCCCGTAAAGGGAATTGAAGACTTTGAAGGCAGGGGTGTCAGCTATTGCACCACCTGTGACGGGTTCTTCTACAGGAACAGGAAGGTCGGGGTCCTGGGCTATGCCGATTACGCTGTTCATGAGGCTATGGAACTTCTTTCCTTCACCAGGGATATCACCCTGTACACCAACGGCAAGGAACTGGAGATCTCTCCTGCCTACAGGGAGTATATGGATACGTTCAGGGTAAACACAAAGAGGATAAAGGGGCTGTACGGACAGGATTTCCTTGAGGGCATAGATTTCGAAGACGGCACGAAAGAGGCGGCGGACGGCCTTTTTGTGGCATACGGGAGCGCGTCGGGAGTCAATTTTGCCATGAAGATGGGCATCCTGATGAACGGGAACAATATCGCTTTCAATGAGAGGATGGAAACCAACATTGAAGGGCTGTTCACAGCGGGGGACTGTACAGGGGTATTCAGGCAGATATCGGTGGCTGTCGGCCAGGGGGCGTTGGCGGCCAGGGGCATGATCGAGCATGTACGGAAGCAGAGGGGCAAAAAATAAAGGCAAAAACAAAGAAATACAGCGCCTTGACCGGGCGCTGCCTGCTTAGGAAGAATCTATATAAACTAAAATCGTTTTCCGCTCCTCGGGAAAAGGAGCGTAAAGGGGGCCGAATAATCCGTTTGTTGCTGCGTTTTATGCTGCGTATAAAGGGGATCTATGTTATTTCATCAATAAGCGTATATAAACTGCGTTCTTTGCTTCAACAATTCATATTATAATCGGTACGCCCGCAGAATATAATGAGTAAATGCAACAAATTTTGATTGTTATGCAAAGCACCAGTCGTGCAAATTATAAAGATAATATTGTCCAAAAACCGGCTACATTTCAATGTAGTTTTTGTAATTAAGCTTATTCTTCTCACAAAACTCCATGAGTGAGAATATCATTTTTTTTCCTCCGCCTATACCGGTTTTAAGGAACCTGTACAGATGTGCCGGATCCACTCCCAATTCCTTTCCGAACCGGTTGTAGTTGCCATTGCAGTAGTTCTTCATCAACTCCATCATCTTTTCTCTGCTAAGTCTGGGTTTCATAAACATTCTCCTCTTGGGTGTTTTTTCAGCGAGCGGAATGCCAGCAGGACCACCAGCTTAAGATATAATATCCGTAATTTTGCCATTTGTAAAGAGTGTATTCATATACAAAAAAAGACTGGATTCTACTGGCCGGAACAGCGCAAATACGGCCTGAATGGGCCGGTATCCCTCCGCAGTACTGCCTGCTGCTGCGGATAAACCATAAGAATAAATGGGGACGGCCGCTCATAAACATAGTCATGGATTGAAACATGAGGTGTTGGTATGAAAGGGTTAAGACTGACTGCGGCAATCCTGGCCGTGCTCATGGCCTTATTGCTGTGTTCATGCGGGAAAGATAAAGTAACCATTGATGAGCAATTGACCGAAGATGATCTTGAGCCTGCCAGCAGCATTGTGATAAACGAGGAGGAAGCCGCGGTTCTCAACGAGAAGGTGCCGGTATGCCTCTATTTCGGGGACGAACAGAAGAACAAACTGGTGAAGGAAATACGGTACCTGGACATTGACGAGGCCAAGAAAGGCGTTTCCGCGCTTGCTTCAGCCATAGTGAAGGAACTTATCTCAGGCCCGAAGGCCAAAGGCCTGACCCACGTACTGCCCGAGGGCGTTTCATTGCGGGCTCCCGTAACGGTGGAAGGGCGCGTGGCCACGGTAGACCTTACCAGGGAATTCATAGACAACCACCCCGGGGGTAAGGAAATGGAGGAACTTTCGGTCTACTCCATCGTAAACGCCCTGACCGAACTGAAGGAGATAGAAAGGGTCAAAATCATTATCAACGGGAAACAGGCCAAGAATTTCAAGGGGAGCCTGACCCTCGACAAGGAATTCCCCAGGAATGAAGCCATTATCAACAAGGAAGTGGGCATGGCAAGGCCTGAAGACGGCGGGCTTGTGCCGGTATCCGGCGAGGAGGCAAATTCTCTGGTTGACGAGGAAGACCCGCTTGAATAATCAGGGAAACATATGTATAATCAATCTAACCGGGAATGAGGCATCACAGTACTGATAGCCTGATCACAGGGGGAGCAAACATGCTCCCCTTACGGATATTAATAGGCCTTGAGGCGTAATGGCGCAGCCATTGTCTTTCCACCAGGGGACAATGGGTTTTGCATACAATCACATGATTGGAGGCGGAGACGGATGGACAGGAAGATAAGGGTGGTCGTTCTCTTTGGCGGCCAGTCTTCGGAGCATGAGGTTTCCAGGATATCAGCCAAAAGCGTGCTGGAGAACATGGACCCCAACAGGTATGACGTCCGGATGATCGGAATAACGAAGAACGGGGAATGGCTGCGGTATGACGGGGATATCAGGTGCCTGCCCACAGGTGAGTGGGAAGAAATCGCCAGGGGCAGGCTGCTTTCGGAACCCGTCCGGCCCGAGGGTGACGCCGCTACCTGCATGGACCTGATAGTCGGGAGAAACAGCGATGGCGGAAAGGAAACAGTGGATGTGGTTTTTCCTGTCCTTCACGGACCAAACGGAGAGGACGGTTCGGTCCAGGGACTGCTTCAGCTTGCAGGCATCCCTTATGTGGGCTGCGATATATTGTCGTCAGCGGCCTGCATGGATAAGGAATTCACAAAAATCGTGCTGGCCCAGGCAGGGATACCCACTGCCGCGTATATCAGGGTATACCGGGATGAGATAGACGGATCGGTCCAGGTCATCAGGAACATGGTCGGAGAGAGGATCGGCTGGCCCTGTTTTGTAAAGCCGGCCAACGCGGGGTCATCAGTCGGCGTGACGAAGGTCAGGGAACCGGAAGTCCTGCAGGAGGCATTGCACCTGGCGGCAAAATATGATAACAAAATATTGGTTGAGGAATTCGTTGAAGGAAGGGAACTGGAGTGCGCCGTATTGGGAAACAGGCATCCAATGGCCTCCGTGGTCGGCGAAATAGTTCCCTGCAACGAGTTTTACGACTACAACGCAAAATATCTCGATGGAAAATCGGCAACAATAATCCCTGCGGATATAGAGCCGCATATAGCCGAACAGGTAAGGGACTATGCCGTAAAAGCCTTCAGGGCGATGGGATGTTCCGGGCTTTCAAGGGTTGATTTCTTCCTGCAGAAAGGCACCAACAGGGTTATACTCAATGAAATCAACACCATGCCCGGTTTTACCGAAATCAGCATGTACTCCAAGCTCTGGGCGGCAAGCGGGATTCCCTATCCTGAACTGATCGACCGGCTTATACAATTGGCCTTTGAAAAACACGAGCAATCAGCAAAATCATATGAAAGGACATAGCCGTGGAGAAACAGGTACTCATTACCGTTGACAGCAAAATGGATGACATGAACGGCGGGAATAATGCCATGAGCCTGGTGACCGAAGGCAGGCTTTCGGTAGAGAATGACGAGTATGTTTTAAGCTACGAAGAGAGCCAGATTACAGGCCTGAATGGCACCACAACCGTCATCAGGGCGACAAGCGACTCGGTGACGCTGATCCGCCATGGCGCCGTCAGCTCAATGATGCTGTTCGAGGTGGGCAAGACCCATCTGACCGACTATCAGACCCAGTACGGCTCCATCATGCTGGGGGTAACGGCCCGGAAGGTGGATGTGGCCATGAATGAAAACGGCGGTCATATCAATGTGGATTATATCGTTGAGTACAACAGGGCCTATGGCGGCAGGAACTCCATAAGCGTGAAGATACAGGAGATGGCGGGGAAGCCTTCGCTGTCCTGAACTGAACAGGCCCGAAAAACCCAAAGAAGGAATGATAAATATGAACAGTATTTATGAAAAGATACACCAGCAGATCAGAAAGGTTGTGGAGGACGCGTTCGCAGCCTGCGCCAGGAACGGAAGCCTTCCGGAGGTCGAGCTTCCCGAAATCCCGGTAGAGGTGCCCAGGGAGAAAGGGTTTGGCGATTTTTCCACCACCGTGGTCATGCAGGCGGCAAAACAGCTCAGGATGCCGCCCGGAAAAGCTGCCGAAATACTTATCCAGGCCATGGACCTGGCAGATACCTATATAGATAAGGCAGAGTGCGCCGGACCAGGATTCATAAATTTCTACCTGAACCGGCAATGGCTTTATGATGCCCTCAGGCTGATACAGGAGAAGAAGGAGAATTATGGAGAACTGGATATAGGCAAAAATATCCGCGTCAATGTGGAATTCGTTAGCGCCAATCCCACGGGACCGCTCCATATGGGCAATGCCAGGGGCGGCGCCCTTGGCGACTGTATTGCCAGCATACTTAAGAAAGCCGGATACGACGTGACCCGCGAATTCTACATAAATGACACGGGCAACCAGATTGAGAAATTCGGGGCCTCGCTTGAGGCACGATACCTCCAGCAACTCCTGGGAGAGGACAAGGTACCTTTCCCCGAGGACGGCTACCACGGCGAGGATATAATCGAACACGCCAGGGCCTATATTTCACAGTATGGCGACGCGCTCCTGAACGAAACCCCGGAAAAGCGCCGCGAAAAACTGGTCCAGTACGCCCTTCCCATAAATATTGAAAGAATCAGAAAGATACTTTCTTCCTACGGTATAGAATACGACGTCTGGTTCTCGGAAAAATCCCTCCATGAGGGCGGAGAGGTGGCAGAGACCATCAGGTTCCTGAAGGACCATGGATATACCGTCGAAAAGGATGGAGCCATATGGCTCAATGGAGAGAAACTGGGCCTGGAGAAGGATGAGGTGCTGGTCAGGAACAATGGAGTTCCCACTTATCTCGCCGCGGATATCGCCTATCACCGCAACAAATTTGTCACACGCGGCTTTGATTGGTGCATAAACCTGTGGGGAGCCGACCACCATGGCCATGTGGCCAGGATGAAAGCGGCCATGGCCCCGTTCGGGGTTTCGCCCGACAGGTTGGAGGTTGTCATTTTCCAGCTCGTCCGTCTTTTCAGAAACGGGGAGATCGCCCGCATGTCCAAGAGGAGCGGCAAAACCATATCCCTTGAGGACCTCCTTGAAGAGGTGGGCCGTGACGCGGCGCGCTTCTTCTTCAACATGAAAACGGCGGGAAGCCACATGGACTTTGACCTGGACCTTGCCGTAAGCCAGTCCAACGATAACCCTGTATATTATGTGCAATATGCCCATGCGCGCATCTGCAGCCTGATAAGGAAACTCAGGGAGGAGGAGGGTGTCGTCCTTAAGGATACGGACAGGATAAATCCGGAACTGCTCACTAAGGACGAGGAACTGGAGCTTATCCGGAAGCTCTCTGAGTATCCCGAGGAAGTGCGGCTTGCCGCAAAAACCCTGGAGCCCAGCAGGCTCACACGCTATGTGATGGATGTGGCAGCCAATTTCCACAGCTTCTATAACGCCTGCCGCGTAAAGGGCGAGGAGGAGCCTTTGATGATGGCGCGCCTGATGCTGGTGGATTCCACGCGCATTGTAATCAGGAATGTGCTGGACCTTATCAGCATCCATGCCCCGGAAAAAATGTAAAATGCGTTCAGACATTTATATTAATATAATGTACTTAATTGGAGGAATAACAAAATGAGTCTTTACAGCGAATGGCGGGAAAGACTGGAGAAGAACAGGGAAACCGGCGCTGACGAAGCCTTTTTCAAAAACTACATCGATGCCGAAACCGAAGCCTACAGGAGTATACTGAAGAGCGGCGACACCCGGATAAACGGCAAACTTTCGGAGCTTGCCGAAGCCTACAGGATGGACAATGTAACATTCATGGGATTCCTGGACGGCATCAACTCAAGCCTGGACAAAGAACTTGACCTTGAGTCCCTTGACCAGGACAGCGAGATTCAACTGTCCATCAACCTGGAGAAACTGTTCTACAATATGCTCGAAGCAAAGGCGGACTGGCTGTATAACCTAAAAGAATGGGAAGACCGGCTCTCCGCCGAGAAACGCAAGGAAATACGCAGAAAATTCCATGAAGACCACCGTGCTGTAAGGACAAAGGTGGGAAGGAACGATCCATGCCCCTGCGGCAGCGGCAAGAAATATAAGAAGTGCTGTGGCGCCTGAGCCACAGGCTTTGTGGAGGATGGACATGCTAAAGGTCAGGAATTTGTCTAAAAGGTTTGATAAGGTGCAGGCTGTTGACGGTGTTTCCTTTGATGTGGAACCGGGTGAAATAGCTGTACTGCTCGGCCCGAACGGTGCGGGAAAGAGTACGACCATCAAATCCATCGCAGGCCTGCTTCGGTTTGAGGGACAGATCCATATAAACAATGTAAAGAACAAGGAAGTAGAAGCCAAACGAGCCTTTGGTTACATACCCGAATCCCCTGCCTTATATGAAAACCTGACAGTGTGGGAGCATCTGGAATTCATCGCGCGCGCCTACAGCCTCGGGGACTGGGAGGATGACGCCAACCGCCTCCTTGCAAGGTTCGAGATGGACGATAAAAAGGACAAGCTCGGAAAGGAACTGTCCAAGGGTATGCAGCAGAAGCTGAGTATATGCTGCGCTTTGTTGATCAGACCCAGGATGATCATGTTCGACGAGCCCATGATAGGGCTTGATCCAACAGCCATCAAGGAACTCAAGTCCATCTTCGTGGAACTGAAGGATTCGGGCTGCGCGGTACTGATCAGCACGCACCTCATCGACAGCGTTGACGAGGTCTGGGACAAGGTGCTCATAATGAACAAGGGCAAAATTGTCCTTATCCGCACGCGCAGCGAACTGGACAGCACGGGCGAGTCCCTGGAAAGGATATTCTTCGAGGTGATTGGCAGAAAAGAGGAGGGTGAAGGATGAGAGCCCTTCTTTTTCTGGTCGGGAAGAACCTGAAGAACATAATAAAATCTGCCTTCAAACGGCCCCTGACATTGATCGGCTACATAATAGCCCTCTTATTCATTATTTTCGTCATCGTGGCGGCCTTCGCCATGCCCAGCGGCCTTGTGAGGATGTCTTCGCCGAAGCTCTTCAGGGGCATCATGATGCTTGTATTTTCGTTCCTCTACTATACATCCCTGAAGATTGGCATCGAGAAGGGAAGCAGCTATTTCCGCATGGCCGATGTCAACATGGCCTTTACCTCGCCGCTGCACCCCAACCAGGTCCTGCTGTACGGGTTTATCAAGCAGCTGGGGGGAACACTGCTCCTTCTTGTCCTCGCCATGTGCCAGATTCCAAACCTGAAGAACAACTTCGCATTTGAGCCCCATGGCGTTCCAATGCTGCTGCTGGCGGTCGTGGTCTACACCTTGGCCTACCCTCTTATCAGCATGGTCATCTATTCCTGGACCTCGGTCAAAAAGGAAAGAAAGAAGCTGATGAAGCGCATCCTGGACGCAGCCGCCCTTACGGTGGTGCTCATATTTATTCTTGACCTGAGCCGGACCAGGAATTTCACCGAATCCCTGGGCAATGTCTTTGACAATCCGATCGTCCATTACTTTCCCGTTATCGGGTGGACCGGATCCATTGCCTCATCGGCTGTGAGCGCTTTCGACGCATCCTTCTATGTGGGTTCGGCAGGCATGCTGGTATTGATAATCGGCCTGTCCCTCCTGCTTTACAGGATGAAGCTGGACTATTACGAGGATGTGCTGGAAGCCACCGAGTTTGCGGAGCAGGTTATCAAGGCCAAGCGCGAAGGTAAAAACGTGGCATTATACCTCAAGACCAGGAAGAATGTCCGCAGCGGTCTTTCGGGTCAGGGGGCAAAGGCGCTGTTTGCCAAAAACATCCTTGAAATCAGAAAAACCTCCTTAGTTTTCTTCTTCGACAGGATGTCGGTAACGGTTATACTGTCATCGGTGATATTCAGGCTTATCATGCCGTCGGAGATCGGGAGTTTTTCACTGCTCATTATCCTTGCCTTCAGCGTATACATGATGCTTCTCATACAATTGCAGGGCCGATGGGCAGCAGAGGTGGAGAAGCATTTCATATTCCTGATCCCTGCGTCTTCCTATGAGAAGTTGTTTTACGCGACGCTTTCGGACCATGTGAAAAATCTGTCTGACGGGATAGTGCTCTTCACTCTTTCGGGCATCCTGTTCAACGCCGATATCCCGTCCATCCTGGCGAGCATCCTGTCCTATGTCGCCTTCGGCGCGGTGTTCGTGTATTCGGACGTCCTGGCAAGGCGCCTGTTCGGCCGCGCCCACAGCAAGAACCTGATACTCTTCGTCAAGATCCTCTTTTCCTTTGCCCTCATAATACCAGGCGTCATAGCCGCTGTAATTGCCGCTTCAATCACCGGGATCGAGCTTATGGCAACAGGCGCCGTGGGGGCCTGGGCTTTCGTGCTGGCTATCACCCTGTTCATCTTCTCAGGCGGCATATTCAACAATCTGGAAGCCGTGTCCTGAACCGTACGTTTCAGGACAGAAAGAGGTGTTTACGGTTATAACGAGATTCGCAGAGCCGGGGGATCTGGGCCAGATCATGGAACTCTACCGGATACTGATTCCCGATGACCTTAAAGAGGATCCCGAGCGGCTTGAGAAGGTATGGAAGGATATCATGAGCCACCGGGACCGCTACCGCTACGTGGTGGCCGAGGAAGACGGCAGGCTGCTTTCCACGTGCAATATCGTCATCGTACCCAACCTGACACGCTCCGCCAGGCCATACGCGGTGATCGAGAATGTGGTAACCCGTCCTGAGGCCAGGATGAGAGGACTTGGCAGGGCATGCCTGACAAAAGCCATTGAGTTCGCGAAGGAAAACGGCTGCTACAAGATTATGCTGCTCAGCGGCAGCAAAAGGCTGGATGCCCACAAATTCTATGAAAGCCTGGGTTTCAGCGGGGATAAGAAAAAGGGCTTCGTGATAGAATACCTGTGATGGTGATCCCCGGTAATTTGCCCGGTAATACATCATAGTCAGGGGGTTATACGCACTCCCTGTAAACTTGCCGGGTTTTTTCGATCATGGCGTTAATGGAGAAATCTTTCCTTACTGCTTCCAGACCGTTTCTTCCGTATTCTTCCCTCAACCGGCTGCTTTCAAACAGAAGTCTCATGGCATTTGCCATGCCTTCCTCATCGCCATATTCTACCCGGATTCCGCATTTGTTTTCATCATTGACGATTTCGCCAGTTCCGCCCACATCTGTGGTTATAACGGGCAGCGAGCAGGCCATGGCCTCAAGAATGGAGATACCAAAGGCCTCATACCGGGAGTGGCAGATATAGATATCGCTTCCCTTTAGTATGTTTCTTACGTCGCTCCGGAAGCCTGCAAATATTATATGGTCTGATATCCCCAGCTCCGAGGCCAGGTTTTTGCATTCCTCAAGGGTTTCGCCGTCGCCCACAAGCAGGAAGACGGGTTTTCTTCCGGATAATACTGTGCCATGGGTTTGCAGCAGTCTTGCAATGGCCCGGATGAGAAAGCTGTGCCCTTTTTCAGGGCTGAACCTGGCTATGGATACGACCACAAGGCTGTCACTGCTGATACCCAGTTCCTCCCTGATGCCGGATGAGACTTCTTCAGTATAATAATCCACATCCACGCCGTTATGGATTACGCCTATATGCTGCGGCCGCATACCCTGCTCAACCAGGAAGCGTTCCGCGGCATGGCTTACGGCAATGGTCCTGGTATTATTGAAGGAAAGAAGCTTATTGAGAATTTTGTCCGCAGGATGGCCCGCATGGGTCATATGGCATGTGTTTACAACATATACCCTGCTCCCGAACAGCCGGGATATCAAAGCGATGTAGAATTCTCTAAGAAACTGGGTATGTACGATATCTATATTGAGTTTCCGGCAGAGTCCGGCAAGGGCCAGGGCCGCCTTCAGATCAAACCGGCTTTTCATTTCCAGTCTGAAGACAGGGATTCCCATTTCCCTCATACGGTCTGCCAGGGGACCCTCTTCATTGTATGCGAAAAAAACCTCCGCCCCGGATCCGTTCAGTTTCCGTGCAAGAGAGTCGACATATCGTTCTGTGCCGCCTTTCCCCGCATGATTGATAAGATATAGTATCCTCAACATTTCCATACCCCGTGTTTAGCCGGCAAGGCCGGCAGGTTCTCTTACCATAAATGTAACATCCTGCTGTCAGCGCAATCAAGGTTAATATTTGGAGACTTCAGGCTGTTGGCCTGCAGCAGTATGCCCTGCAGGCGGTATCTTGTCTTTGCTGTCCAGGTTAACGCACTGTTAAGAATATATTAAATGCTTGATCTCACTCGGTTTATATGCGTATAATGATTTAAGCCGAGTAGGTTTTACTCGCCTCAGAACGGCTGATTCACGCTCTACCCATAAACCTGGACAAAGGGGTTGTCTCCATGATTATTGATGACAAAGGCAGATTATTCAAGAAGATCAATCTAATCGATCTGATCATTATTCTTATCATTCTGGCTGCTGGTATTTTTCTATACAACAAGTTCGGAAAGGCGAGGATCGTTACCCCCCTTGCGAAGCAGGAGTCTGTCGCGATTACATTTATTATCGAAAGCCTTCCTGAGTATGCCGCGGACAATGTCGAGATGGACGATCCGGTTACCGACAGGGTGACGTCCGCGTACCTGGGCAAGGTTACAAAAATCGAAAAGAAGCCCGACATGACCTTTGGCGTTGATAACGAGGGAAAGGTTGTGCGCTCTTCAAAAGAAGGTTACTGTTCGCTGGAGTTCACAGTCGAGGGTACCGGGGTCTTCAGCGGCAAGGTTGTGAATATCGGAAACACCAACTACTATGTCTTCCGGGAAACCACTTTATACGTGGGTGATACCATGCTGTTCACCAGGATTAAGGATATTGAAAAGAAATAGGGAGATCAGTCTTGTTCGAGAGTAGTGTTATCGTACAATGGCTTAACAGGCCTGTCAGATATATCATAAAGCTCTGGAAAGATAGCCTGACCTGCAGGTTGATTGTCCGGTTTTCGTCCTGGTTTATGAATGTCTGGAACAACAGCTTTATTGTCAACTGGTGCAGAAAGGACGGAGCTTTGGTTGGCATGTGGGAACACAGCGCTGTATTACGGTTCACGGACTGGTTGTTCAACCTTGTCCCGGAACTTCTGGGAAGGTTGTATACCCGCCTGAAGCAGTGGTTCCAGGCAAGCCTGCTGTATAAATTGCTGAGCTTCCTTGCCGGACATGTGCCTGAGCTGACCGCCATGTTTGTCCTGGCTTCCTTCATGATACCCTTTTCCCACTGGAACAACCGATACAGCACCCTGGCGGCAGTAGTCCTTTTCGGTCTTTTCCTGATCAGGACAATGGGAGACAGGAGCGCCAGGTTTGCTGTCAAGGCCATGGACCTGTTTTTATTCCTGTTCCTGCTGTCGATCCTGCTGGCCCAGGTCTTTTCAACGCATCCATCCCTCAGCCTTCGTTTCATAGCCTTTTACGGCACCGATTTTCTGCTGATGCTCATATTGATCAGCACTATCAGGACAAAGGAACAGCTATCTACAGTCCTGGAGATCATTATGATCGGGGTTGCGATTTCCGGCCTGTACGGTCTCTACCAGGGTATAGTAGGCGTTCCGGTCATCCAGGCCCAGGTAGACGTGGACCTTAATGAAGGCATGCCCGGGCGTGTATACTCTGTTTTCGGAAACAGCAATATCTTCGCCCAGGTCATCGTCATGTTCATTCCTTTCTTTCCTGCCATCGCTCTCAGCGCCAGGGGATGGCAGAAAAAAGCACTGTTTGGGCTGGCTGCCCTGCCTTCGTTGGTTGCCCTTCTGATGACGTATTCCAGATCAGGATATGTCGGCTTGGCGGTGGCAGTCGTTGTTTTCATATTCCTTGTCAGGAAGAGCCTTATCCCGCTGTTTGCGGTACTCGGCATCCTGGCTGTGCCTTTTCTTCCCGATACCGTCCTGCGCAGAATATCCACCATCACAAATCTGGAGGACACATCCATAAAATACAGGTTTGAAATCTGGGAAACCATATGGCCGGCCGTTAGAGATTTCTGGCATACCGGCATCGGCCTTGGGAGCGATGCTGTAAAAAGGGTCGCCGAGAACTATGAAATAGTCACAAAGAGTACTCCTCTTCACGCCCATAACCTCTATCTCCAGATTATACTTGAGACCGGCATAGTTGGACTGTTGTCCTTCCTGGGCTGGATGGTGCGCACAATTAAAAAATCCCTGCGCATCATATTCGGCGAGGATGCTGATCCGTACCTGCAGAATGTATTGAAGGCCGGTGTTTCGGGACTTATGGGCTTGCTGGTTATAGCGCTGGTGGAGTATGTGTGGTATTATCCCCGGGCCATGATGCTTTTCTGGGTTTTTATGGGCCTCATAATAACTGCCTTCAGGCTGGCTGCCCGGAAAGATGGGGAAAGGCTGCAGGAGGATGCATGAAACTGCACATGACGCTTCACGCCTGTTCAAGGGCCTTTCTCAGGTAGTCAAGCGATTTTTGCCTTTCCTGTCCGAGTTTTTCCATAACCGAGTGATAATCGATAGCCGGCTCAAACCTTTCCGACATGGATTGGCACTGTGATGACGCAATTAGTCGGTCTGTCAGCCCCAGCCTGGCAAGAAGGCTGAACAGGCGCGAACCGTCCGGCTGCCGTTTCGCTTTGACGCTGTTCTCAAAGCAGCAGAACCCCTTTCTGAAAAGTATGGAGAAAACAGTGCCATGGAATGAATTGGTGCATACAAAGGCTGAATTCCTTATAAGCCCCAGGAATTCCCTTGGCCCGGCGTCATAGACACGGGCTGCCGCTCCGGGAATGGATTTCCTGGAGCCGCAGAGCATGACCACAGGGAGTTTCAGCTTACTGGAGATCCATTGGATAGAATCCGAAAAAGGCGTGGGATCTGATATAAAATAACAGAGTATGCAGGGCGTGTCCCGCATTTCATTGGAGCAGACCTGCAGCCAGTCAGATTCATCAAGAAGCATGGTAGGGTCGAGAACTACTTCAGCCTCCCTGCCGGTTAGCTTTCGGATGATTTCAGAACCTGACTGCTCCCTTGCCGATAATGCGCTGAAACCTGACAGGTATTCCCTGAGACTTGTCGCATAGGGTTCGGGAATATCGGACAGGCCAAAGCTCGGGGCATAGGCTATCCTTTTTTTCTCACCGGCGAAAGGCATGAAAAAAGCCGGATCAAGGCCTGCCGGTCTGAAGATCATGGGATTCCATATCTGGTCGCTTCCGCACAAATAGCTGTTATAAACCGGTGGGTCCGCCAGGAGGTCATCAATGCTCATGTAACGCTTCCCGCCGAGCTTCATGTTCTCATTTACAAAGCTGTTGAACCGCTGATGCCTCCTCCTGAAGGAGGGGAGGCGGAATAGGGTATGAATATTGGATAGTATGGCGCCGGGTGATGCTCCTTTCTTGAAGAGGCTGCTCCCCTCGATCGTGTCAGGACGGACATAATCTATGATTTCGCAGGGAAAACCAAGCTTTTCCACGGCTTTCTGCAGGGCGTAAGCCTGGAGCTGGGCCCCGTAATGGTGGGCATAATGAAATGTGATCAGGCCAACATTCATATCGATCCACTTAACCTTTCCGCGACGACCCGGCCATTGCCCGGGGGGCCTTAAAGCCTCCGCCTTCGGGTTTTTACCTGGGCTATGCAGTCATGCCGTCTTCCCTCGGGAGAGCATCCCGCGCACCCTGTTAAGGATATCCCGCGCCGTTTTCCTTTCCATGATAACATTTCCCGCCGCAAACACAAACAGGCACCACAGGCCCGTAGGAATAGCCCAGAGGAGCCACCCGAGGTACCCATCCGGTGTCCTGTACATGATATTCAGGAAATACAGCGGCGGGAATATGCTGGCGGCAAACAGGACGAGCATCCGGGCCAGGCGCCTGACGGTCATCATAATGGGCAATTTTGTCAACACCCTGGGTATGAATATGACCAGGTCTATTGTCCTGTAAAGGTTGGACACCACCGAGCCCAGCAGCACGCCAGCAATCCCCAAACCGGGGGCCAGGGCAACCGATACAGCTATGTTGATGATTGCCTGGGCCAGGGTCTGGTACCTGGTTTCCTTATACAGTCCGGCTGATATCACCAGCATGCCCTGCGGAGTCTTGGTATTGTAAAGTATGCCGGAAAGCACAAAGAGCAGGCCGATCTCCGGCCGGATATAGTTGACGTCGGTCATATTCATGGTATAAACGCGGATAAACGGCATGATGAGAATGGCTGCGCAGGCGTATGCCCAGCCCAGGAGGGCGTAATAGAGGTACTCATATTGCTTATATGCCTTCTGGAAGGTTTCTTTCTCGTTCCTTACCAGCATATCGCCGAAAATAGCGGACAGGCCGTTATTGAAGGTGGAGAGGATGGAAAGGACACCGGCAAAAACCATGTTGTATACGGTATAGACGCTGCTCTCCTTAAGGCCGCATATAAAGGTGATTACCAGGAGAGGCGTCCCAACCGTAACCACCCCGAGGATTTGAAGGATCAGGGAATCCCAGCGCTTGTCCAGCGCCTTGATATCGGGTTTTGCGCTGAAGTCCAGGTTTTTGTACCTGGTCCGGGCATAAACTACATATGCCAGCGTGCGGAAAATGAAACTGCTGAGGGAAAACAACCAGACCAGTACTATATTAAGGTGCATCCGGGCCAGGACAATGATTATAGCGGCGTTTATTGACACGGCCATGGCGTTTATCAGGGAGATGACATAGCTTTTCTGGTCAGCGGTGAAAAGGGCTTTGTACTTGCCTATGGCGAAGAACTCCAGTGAGCCCTGGACACCGATGATCAGGACCAGCATCCCAATGGTGAGCGTACTGATACCTTCCTTTTGTACAAAAGCGGGATAGACAAACGTGCCTATCAGGACCAGCCCGGAGAAAATCAGCCCGGAGTAGTTATAAAGCCTGTTGGTGCCCGACAGTATGCCGTTGATCTTTTCCTGGTCATTGCAGGCCAGAGGCTTGTAAAGGGCATAAACCGCAGCGAATGCCAAGCCGCCTTCCACGACGCCAATATACTGGACAAACTGCCTGATGGAGTTCACAAGGCCGTTGGCAGCAGAACCGTACTCCAGTACAATGATCCGCGGAAGGATCAGATTGATGACCATGTTTACAACCTGGAGCAGCATGGCGCTGCTCGTATTGTACACAGAAATCTTTGACCTCAAACCCTTACCTCCATGGAAACGCTGAAACAGCGCCTTCTGGCAGGAACTCCGGCCCGGTTGCCGGGTTTTCGCCCGGTGCGCCGGAGTCATTATGCCATATAGTTATACCCTGATAAGCTTTTTAAGTTTCCCGGCCACGCCTTCGCCCAGAGTTCTTTTTACCCATAATTTTATGCTCTGTACAACAGGGTTCATATATTTCCGTTTCAGTGCCGGAAACCTCATACCCCTGTTCATGTCCGCAAAAAACAGCGGCCTGTTGAGTGGAATGTCCGCCGAAGCAGTAAGCCGCGGGTTCCACGAAACTGCTTCGTCAAACGGAGCCTCGGCAATGAAGCATTTTTCCCGGATGGCCGTCAGGGCAGCTTCACCCCTGGAAGTATTTGCAATAACCAGCGATATCCCCTTATTATCTCCCGGATCTATTCCCATAATCTTCTCTGCGCCCCAGAAGTCTGCCAGGGTGAGATCAGCCCGGGTGCCGGGATGCCTGAACTGGCAGTTGAAGCAGCATTTCCGGCTCAACAGGTTCTTTCCGAATCCGATGAAAAAGGGATCCTTGCCCAGGGTGCGGCAATAATCGCGGCCATTTCTGAAACTGATGTGCATACGGCTGTCCTTCCAGCCGTTCCTCTTATCCCTGAAGGAAATGGCGGAAATATCGCTCTTGTATCGTTTTTTCATATCATCGAGGTACATGGACCATACCTTTGGGGATGGAACGCCGTAGCAGGCCACATCAATGGTCAGAAGCCCAGGGTATTGCTTTCCAAGGAAGGATTTCAGCCCGGCAATCTGGCAGCCCGTACCCGAAAACAACACCGGCCTTTGCTCCTTCAGGAGTTTTTCGGTTTCCCTGTAGCACATGTTTATGTCGCTCTGCACGTATTTGGACCTTCTCAGGGAGTCCAGGTCCGTTATCCTTGAGATCCCTGTATGCCGCACGGTGAAATCACTGTCGAAGGCGGCGCCGAAAACCGTACCGCCCTTCCTGAGGCAGGATTCGGCAAACATGGAAAACAAGCCGCCCGAGGAACTGCTCAGGCGTATTCCATCGTCAAGGCACCAGGCTGCCCAGGCCCTCGGGAAGCCGCTTTGCTCCGGGTCCGGCTCTGTGCTGCCGGCGTTCAGGACCGGGCAGGCCTTTTTGCACAACCCGCAGTCCGTACATCTTTTTTCATCGATCAGGGGAAACAAAAATCCCTCGTCATCCGGAACCATGGAAACGCACAGCGCCGGGCAGCGCTGGGCGCAGGCAGAACAGCCCACACAGCTTTCCATGTTCTCAAGTATGCTTTGCATAAAAACTCCTGTTACAGTTCAATAGTAAGGTTGCCATTATTATAGCACAGCGCGGGAGCGTTCAACAACCGCGCATATCGCTGTGATGCGGATTCCAGGCCATTTTAAGCGAATTAAGGGTTTACGCCTTGATTTTTCGGGGATATAATGGTTAACTGAATAAGTCACTCAGGCTGAAACTATGTGCACGACGCGGCTTACAACCAATGGGCCAACTGGAACATATTACGAAGGAGCCACACGATGCGGAAAACAGGTATCTCTCTATTGCTGGCTGTCTGTTTACTTATAGGCTTTACCATAACCCCGGTTTATGCAGGAAGTCCTCCGTCCGTCCCGGAATTGCCCGAGACCCAGGCCGAAAGCTATATACTGATCAATGCGGCGGACAGCCGGGTCCTTTGCGAAAAAAACCCGGACCAAAAACAGTATCCTGCCAGCACGACCAAGATCATGACTGCCATCATTTCCATCGAATCGGGGTATTACGAGCAGACGACCACTGTCAGCAGGGCAGCCGTGGATGGCATCGGGATCGGCGGCTCCAATATGGGTCTTAAGGAAGGAGAGGTCCTGACATTCAGGGATCTTCTCAGCATGACTCTTATAAGTTCGGCCAATGACGCCGCCAACGCGCTGGCTGAGGGTGTAGGCGGCAGCATCCCCGGTTTTGTCGAACTCATGAACCGGAAGGCCCGGGAGCTTGGGTTGTCAAACACCAACTTCTCAAATCCGTCGGGTCTTGATGTGGAAGACGGGTATCCCGATCATCAGACCACCGCGCGCGAACTGGCCCAAATCATGCGTTATGCCACGAGCAACCATACCTTCAGGGAGATCATCGGACTGACCGAATATGACCTGCCGGTTACCAATATGAATGCCGAAACCAGGGGAAGCAGGAAGAGCACCGACCTGTTATTGACAGATCCGAAATACCAGTCCGATTTATTTACTGTTGTGGGAGGCAAAACCGGCTATACGAAGGCCGCCCAGAACGTTTTTGTGGCCTGCGCCAGGAACAGTGACGGAGTTGAACTGATTCTCGTCCTTATGAAGCATCCCAGCCGAAGCGGAATGTTTGAAGATGCCTACAGGCTGTTTGAATACGGATTTGAGCTGGTCAGCCGGGATATCAGCCTTCAGGCCAAAGGTTTCTATGATATGCGGTACAGGGAGTCGGCGGATATCATCCATAAATTCTATGAAAACGGCTATATCTCCGGAATTGAGGAAGGACGCTTCGATTATGCCGCGGATGTAACCAGGGAGGATTTTCTGCGGGTATTGGCCAGTATCAAAAGTTCTTCCGCGGACGCGGGCGGAAGCGGCGCAGCCCAGTCATGCCTGAATGCTGCCATTGACAAGGGAATCCTGGACGAAAGCTGGAGGGGAACAGGCGGCAAAACCATGACCAGGGGCGATGCCATAACCATTATGAGCAGGCATGTAGTGTCAAGTCTGGATACCATCAAGTTGTTTATCCTGATGTCAGAAATCAAGGATCTCAAATCCATACCGGCATCTTCATGGCTGGATGTCATCAGGGCATATGACGCCGGGATAATTCCGGTCAGGGATGATGGCACCATAGGATTTTATGAACCGATAAGCAAGGAGGAAATGGTTTTAACTCTCAATATATATATCCAGTACCGTGATGCCGTGTTAAACTCAATCCCGGCCTTTTTGATGAGGATCGGCCCCATAGGTAAGGTGGTCCAGGCATTCTTCGGGCCATAAAACGTGATCACCGTTTCCAGGAAAGCATATGAAAAAACCGGGCTTGCAGGATGGGATTTATGAGCCCATACCTGCGTCCCCCGGTCTTATCGCTTGAATTAAGATTTTCAGGATAAAGGGCGCCTGTTGATCAATAGTTATCAGCCACCAGGGAGAAGTAAGCCCTGGGATGGTCGCATACGGGGCAAACCTCTGGCGCCTCATCCCCGTAATGGATATGTCCGCAGTTCCCGCAGATCCAGGCCTGTTTGCCGTCACGGCGGAAAACCCTGCCTTCCCTGATATTATCCAGGAGCTTCTGGTAACGCTCTTCGTGGTGCTTTTCAATGGCCGCTACTCCTCTGAATAACTCGGCTATCCTGGTAAAGCCTTCTTCCTCGGCAGTTTCGGCGAATTTTGCGTACATGTCGCTCCATTCATAATGCTCGCCCGCTATACAATCAAGCAGGTTTTCTTCCGTGGAAGGGATTCCGTCATGAAGCAGCTTGAACCAGATTTTTGCATGCTCCTTTTCGTTATTGGCTGTTTCCTCGAAAATAGCCGCGATCTGGTTAAAGCCTTCCTTCCTGGCCTTAGAAGCATAATAGGTGTATTTGTTTCTTGCCTGGGATTCCCCGGCGAATGCCGCCCAAAGATTGGCTTCTGTTTTTGAACCTTTAAGTTGCATAATGACCTCCTGTATCATAATTTTTTGATTATAAGCTGATATTCAAATAATACCATAAACCCATGCCATAAGCCAACTAAGGATTACTCTCACGGAAAGGCGAACCTGCGCTTTTACCCCCAACTCATCAAGAAAAGATTTGCCTGGTTTTACTCAAAACAAAAAAGCCTCGAACCCATAAAGGCTTGAGGCTCTGGTACGCCCAAAGGGATTCGAACCCCCGACCCACGGTTTAGGAAACCGTTGCTCTGTCCTGCTGAGCTATGGGCGCCCGTGGATTGCAGAGTCTATTGTACTATAGGTCTGATTGCCGTGTCAATGGCAGAAAAGATCATAAGTGACAGAGGGCGGGGATGCCGAATAGCATATAAGTGGGAACTATACTCGTTATGGTGCGTGCCGATGGAATGCATTGCCCTCTACGATTCAGGGAATTACGCATACAGGATCTGCCGGATATTTGAAAGAAAGGGACTGGTCTTCGAGGTTATTGCGACGCCATGCCTGATATCCCATATGGGCTGCGGGTATTGCCTGAAATTCCCCTGCGAATACCTTGATACGGTCCTGGCAGAAAGCCTTGCCTGCGGATGCCCCGTGAGAGAGGCTTATAAAGTGGTTGACCGCAATAATAAAAGGGAATATATAAAGATCGGAAGATAATCCGGTGAAAGCGGACGAAAGGGGCGCAGAATGAACACAAGCAGGGTAATTGGCCTGTTCCGGGAGCTAGCGGCTGCGGCGGGTGAAAAGATACTCGAGATATACCAGGAAGACTTCACCGTGGAATACAAGGAGGACAACACCCCTGTCACCATGGCTGACAGGATGTCCAATGAACTTATCGTGCGGGGACTTAAGGATGAGTATCCCCTGATCCCCGTCCTGGCTGAGGAATCGGCCGATGATTTATCCAGGCTGTCAAAGGAATACTGTTTCATCGTTGACCCGTTGGACGGAACGAAGGAGTTTGTCGGCAGAAACGGTGAGTTCACGGTGAATATTGCCCTGGCACGGAATGGTGTCCCCATTGCCGGACTTATCTATGTTCCTGTGCTCGGGGAATTCTATTATGCGGCTGAAAACCATGGCGCATTCTGGTGCAGGGACAATGAAAAGGAACAGTCCCTCCGGGTGTCTGACCGGACAGGCGATATCCGCCTGGCGGTCAGCAGGCATCATCGCACCCGGGAATTGGACAGGCTTATCGAGAAAAACCGCATCAGGCATATAGTTGTTGCCGGAAGCGCTTATAAAGGCTGTCTTTTTGCCCGGGGGGAAGTAGAGGCCTACTACCGTTTCGGCAAGACCATGGAATGGGATACGGCGGCCATGCAGGTCATCGCGATTGAGGCGGGAGGCATTTTCATGGGACTGGACGGGAAGCCGTTTACCTACAATAAACCCAACCCGGAAAACCCACCGGGCTTCTGCCTTGTTAACAGACCCGAGAACAGGCTGACTTATTAAACCCAAATTATATAGGTATTCAATAATGTCATAGATTGGTATAAAATGATTGTATCAATTACTTCCAAGGAGGAAAAGCAAATGAGTGACTGTCCCGTTTATCTCGACGAGTCGAAGAGCTTTGAAGAGCGAGCCAGAGATCTTGTTTCCAGGATGACAATCGAGGAAAAGGTGTCCCAGATGCTGTTCAACGCCCCTGCCATACCAAGGCTGGGAATACCCGCGTACAACTGGTGGAACGAAGCGCTCCACGGTGTTGCCCGGGCCGGAACCGCAACGGTTTTCCCACAGGCCATCGGTATGGCAGCTACCTTTGACGAGGACCTGATAAAAAGGGTGGCCGAGGTCATATCCGATGAGGCAAGGGCCAAGCATCATGAATATAGCAGGAAGAATGACAGAGGCATTTACAAGGGGCTTACCTTCTGGTCGCCCAATGTTAATATATTCAGGGATCCCAGGTGGGGACGCGGCCATGAAACATACGGCGAGGACCCATACCTTACTTCCAGGCTGGGCGTAGCCTTCGTCAAGGGGCTCCAGGGAGACCATCCAAAATACCTGAAGGTTGCGGCATGCGCAAAGCATTTTGCGGTCCACAGCGGCCCCGAAGCCGAGAGGCATTCCTTCAATGCCGAAGCTTCCCCCAAGGATCTTCGCGAGACCTATCTGCCCGCATTTGAGGCATGTGTGAAGGAAGCAAAAGTGGAATCTGTCATGGGTGCGTACAACAGGACCAACGGCGAGCCCTGCTGCGGCAGCAAGACCCTCCTTATGGACATCCTCCGCGGCGAATGGGGCTTTGAGGGGCATGTTACTTCAGATTGCTGGGCAGTCCGGGACTTCCACCTCCACCATAAGGTAACGGCTACAGCTCCCGAATCGGCGGCCCTGGCTGTTAAAAACGGGTGTGATCTCAACTGCGGCAATACATATGGAAACCTGCTCATCGCGCTTGAGGAAGGGCTTATCACCGAGGAAGACATAGACCGTTCGGTGACCCGCCTGATGATGACCAGGATGAAGCTGGGCATGTTTGACAAGGAAGAGAATGTGCCTTATACAAAGATCCCTTACGAGGTCAACGATTGCCAGGAACACAGGAACCTGGCAAGGGAGGTGGCCGAAAGATCCATCACCCTGCTCAAGAATGACGGGATTCTTCCCCTTGACCTGGATAAAATCAACTCGGTTGCCGTCATAGGGCCCAATGCCGACAGCCGCAAGGCGCTCATGGGCAATTACTACGGCACCGCGTCCAAATATGTCACTGTCCTGGAAGGCATCCGGGATATTCTCGGAAAGGACAAAAGGGTATTCTATTCAGTAGGTTCAGCCCTCGCCGACCAGTTCAGCGAAGGCCTGTCCAGGATGCTTGGAGAAGGACCCGACCGCCTGTCCGAGGCAGTTTCCTGCGCGGAGAAGGCCGATGTCACCATCCTTTGTCTCGGGCTTGACGAGTCCCTTGAGGGCGAAGAAGGGGATACGGGCAATGAATACTTCTCAGGCGATAAAGCTGATCTGAGCCTTCCAAAATGCCAGGTCCAGCTCCTGGAAGCCATACTGGCAACGGGTAAGCCTGTTATTGTGGTTGTCCTGGCGGGTAGCGCGCTGGACCTCCGCCTGGCCGATGAAAAAGCCAACGCTGTTCTCCAGGCCTGGTACCCGGGGGAAGAGGGCGGCCATGCGGTTGCCTCCATCATATTCGGCAGGAGCAACCCATGCGGCAGGCTCCCGGTGACATTCTACTACGGCGCCGAGGATCTTCCCGATTTCAGGGATTACAGCATGAAGGGCAGGACCTATAAATACATGGAAACAGAAGCCCTGTATCCCTTCGGATTCGGATTAAGCTATACCAGCTTCGATTATTCGAACCTCTCGCTGAGCGCTGACAGGATAAAGGCCGGCGAGTCCTTCGAATGTTCGGTGACCATCAGAAACACGGGCAAGTATGACGGGTATGAAGTTGCCCAACTATACCTGAAGGATATGGAAGCCGGCGCCGTTGTTCCAAGGTGGCAGCTTAACGGCATCAGGTGCGTCTTCCTGAAGGCAGGCGAGGAAAAGACCGTCAGCTTCAAGCTGACCCCCAGGCAGATGGCCTTGGTGGATGATGAGGGGAATATCGTGCTCGAGCCTGGAAAATTCAGAGTATATGTGGGAGGAAGCCAGCCCGACGCCAGGAGCCTGAGTCTAACAGGAAAGGAAGTGCTGAACGCCGATTTCGAGGTAACGGGCGAACCCATGAAATTCTGATATCAGCCATCAGGGTATAAGGACACGCAGCGACCCGGGTACGATTTCAACCGTTACCCGGGTATCTTTTGTTATTTCTCCGTCATAATTGATCGGGAAGGGCCTGGATCCAATAATCTCTGCCCTTTTGCAGCGGTGCATGGTAACTTCCTTAAGGCCGGTATGCTCACCCTTCATGAAAGCCGGGAAGAATTTCAGAAGCCTTATCCTGCCGGGGTTTTCCACCTCGCAGATATCCATGATGCCGTCTGTCATATCGGCCTGGGGAACTGCCTTCATGCCGCCGCCGTAAAACTTCCCGTTTGCAAAGGCACAAAGGAGCAGTTCATTGACTCTTTCCGGCGCGTCATCGATGATTATCCTGACTTTGCGTTTCCTTAAGCCGATAACTGCGGTCAGGACCCCCATGACATAGGCCATTGGGCCCGAAATTAGTGGTATACGCTTGAATTTCCTGCTTAAGGTCACCACTTCCGCGTCGAATCCGATGGATGCTATATTGATAAAATACCTGCCGTTGATCTTTCCCAGGTCCAGAAGGGTGGATGTGGCTAACGGCAGGATCTTTAAAAGGACGTGGGGATCGGTAATACTGTAGATGGATCGTATGGTGTCATTCCCCGAGCCGCATGGGATTATCCCCAGCTCGACATGCAGGCCGGAGGTGCCATTGATGATTTCATTAAGGGTTCCGTCCCCTCCCACCGAGTAAATACGCATGGGGACGCCTTCGGCCGAAAGCGTTTTTGCTATTTCGGTGGCATGGCCGGGGTGCTTCGTTATTTCAATGCGGTAAGGTTCCGGGAAATTGCGGAACCGCTCTTCAATGCTGCTGATCAGGGCGGACGACCTGCCCTTGCCGGCAACCGGGTTGACAATAAATACATGTATCAATTAAATCACCTGTCTTATTGTGTGTAATTTTATCATAATTTACAGATCAATGGAACGATCTAAATCAACCTGGCCTCCAGGCTCAAGAAAAAATTCTTGATACTGCCTGAGGGTCTGTGCTATTATTTCTGTGTCGGTATTTCCGCCGGAAAACCGAACATAATCCTTTTCAAAAGAATATTTCGACTTATATCCCGCAAAGGGAATGAGAACGGAGGTCAAAAAATGAAGAAACTGTTCAGTAACCCCAGGAGCCTGGCTTTGCTCGGGCTTATGCTTGCCATCACTATCATCCTCGATATGACTCCCCTCGGAATGATACCACTGGGAACAATCAGCGCAACAATCGTCCAGATTCCGACGATAATAACAGGAGTTATTCTCGGGCCTGTCGCAGGGTTCATTATGGGTACTTCGTTCGGGATTATTACCTTGATTCATGCGGCAACAAGGCCTGTAACCGTTCTGGATCCATTATTCATAAACCCGCTGATCTCGGTGCTTCCCAGGATGTTTATAGGGGTGGCGTCCTATTATGTTTTCATTGGGATATCCAAACTCTTTAAAAAATCCCCGGTAAAAAACACCGTAAGCGCCTTTATCGGGGGAATAGCAGGGAGCCTGACCAATACGGGACTGGTGTTCCTGATGCTGTATCTTGTTTATGCAAAGGAAGTTGTTGAAAAGCTGGGGATGGCATTCGGCGCGTTTCTAATCGCTGTTTTCACCACAAATGCAATTGCCGAGGCGATTATCAGCGGGATTATAACCACTCCGATAGCCCTGGCGTATTATCGTTTCAGCAAAACGGCAAATAACGGCAAATAAAGAGGTATATTATGGGTATAATTGTCGGAATAGATATTGGCGGAACTTCAACCAAAATTATAGGCTATTCCGAGGGCAGGATAATAAGCCCTATCCTTGTGAAAGCCACGGATCCCGTGGCCTCGGTTTACGGTGCCCTTGGAAGGTTTTTAAATGATAATGGCCTGGCACTTGCTGATGTGGATAAGATCATGATAACCGGTGTGGGTTCAAGCTACCTTACCGAGCGGCTCCTTGGCGTGCCCACCGCAAAGGTTGACGAGTTTCTGGCCATAGGCATGGGCGGCCTCTTTCTGAGCGGCCTTGAGCGGGCTATTGTTGTCAGTATGGGAACCGGTACAGCCTTTGTCATGGCCGACCATGACCAGGTGGTTCACCTTGGTGGCACCGGCATCGGCGGAGGAACGCTCCTGGGGCTTTCCAACAGGATGCTGAATATCCGGAATTTTGACGATATCATCAAAATGGCAGAGGGAGGCAGCCTGGACCACATAGACCTGACCATCGGCGACATATCGAGGGAAGGCGTCACCAATCTTCTGCCCGACACCACGGCCTCAAATTTCGGAAAAATGAGCGATCTTGCCACCAAGGCCGATGTGGCCATGGGCATCATCAACCTGGTATTCCAGGCAATCGGCATGATGTCGGTTTTCGCCACCAGGACAGAGCATGTGAAGGACGTCGTTTTAACCGGCAACCTGACCAATGTGCCACAGGCAAAAGACGTGTTCTCCAAATTGTCCCTGCTGTTCGATGTGAACTTCATCATCCCTGAAAACGCGGAGTTTGCCACGGCCGTGGGCGCAGCCGCCATCTGCGCCAACAACGGCCAGGCCATGGAAATAGGGTAGCCAACCCGCGGCAGCTCATGCGACCCTTTGCCGCAGCACTCCATTTTCAATATTCCCGGGAGATACATCCTTCAGGTTTGAAAGGACTTAGAAGGATGTTTTTCTTGTTATGAAACGGGATATGAATTATAATGTGTAGTAACCATATCAGGAATATGGAATAAAAGAATGACAGGAAGACTTCCTTTTATAGGGTGAATGATATGTTCAAATGGTACGAGGAAGCCAAATCAATATATGAACGGGATCCGGCGGCGCGGAGCGTGTGGCAGGTCGTTTTCCAGTATCCCGGCTACAGGGCTGTGCGAAGGCACAGGCGGGCGCACTGGTTCCACAAAAAGGGCATGTATTTCATCGCACGAGCCATTTCCGAGCGCACGCGGCACAAGACCGGCATTGAGATACATCCAGGGGCAAAGATAGGCAAATGCCTTTTCATAGACCACGGAATGGGCGTGGTAATCGGTGAAACCGCCGAAATAGGCGACTACTGCACCATCTACCACGGCGTGACACTGGGCGGAACAGGAAAAGAAAAGGGCAAAAAAAGACACCCGACAATAGGGAATAATGTGCTTATCGGAGCCGGGGCAAAGATCCTGGGTCCATTCAAGGTGGGAGACAATTCCAAGATCGGCGCCAATGCCGTGGTCACCGGCGAGGTGGAGCCCAACACCACCGTTGTGGGCGTTCCCGGCCGTGCCGTCAAAAGGGATGGCGAAAAAATACGGCCGTCCTTTGAACTGGACCAGATACATAACCCCGACCCTGTTTCCCAGGAGTTCTGCCGCCTGCGCAACGAGATAGAACAGCTTAAAAAAGTAGTGCAACATGCGGAAAATGCTGAAGAATGAACCCGACTGCAGTGACGGCGCCAGCGAACAAACGGCCAAGGAGTGAAATGTATAATGAAGCTTTACAATACGCTTACCAGGAGCAAGGACGAGTTTGTCCCCATGTCCGGTAACGAGGTCGGGATATACTCCTGCGGACCCACTGTCTATAACTATGCCCATCTCGGGAATCTCAGGACTTATGTGTTCATGGATATATTGAGGCGCGTCCTGAAATATAACGGATTTAAGCTAAGACATGTAATGAACATTACCGATGTAGGACACCTGGTTTCGGATGCGGACGAAGGCGAGGACAAGATGCTCAAGGGAGCCAGGGAGCAGAAAAAGACCCCATGGGAGATAGCCGAATACTACACGCGGGTATTCATGGAGGACACGGACGCGCTGAACATAGAAAAGCCCGAGATCATCTGCAAGGCAACCGACCATATCCCCGAGATGATCGCCTTTGTGGAAGAGCTTGTGAAGAAGGGATACGGGTATGAAACCAGCGACGGGATCTACTTCGACATCTCGAAGTTCCCCGGTTACGGCAAGCTGTCGGGAATAAGTCTCGAGGACCAGATGGCGGGCGCCAGGGTGGAGGTTAACGAGGAGAAGCGCCATCCGGCGGATTTTGCCCTCTGGAAAAAGGCTCCCCCGGAACACATCATGCAGTGGGAAAGCCCATGGGGGATGGGTTATCCCGGGTGGCACATTGAATGCTCCGCCATGTCCATGAAATACCTGGGCGACACCTTTGATATCCACACCGGGGGCGTAGACCATATACCCGTCCATCACGAGAACGAGATAGCCCAGTCCGAGGCCCTGCTGGGAAGGCCTGCCGTCCGTTTCTGGCTTCACGGCGAGTTCATGATGGTCGACAACGGGAAGATGTCAAAGAGCCTGAACAATACCTACACGGTCAAGGATCTGCGGGACAGGGGGTATAACCCGCTGGCTTTCAGGTTCATGTGCCTCAATGCCCATTACCGCAACAAGCTGAACTTTACCTGGGATGGAATGGCTGCATCCCAAACCGCGTACAACCGGTTCATGGAAGGGGCTCTCACCCACAGGGACGGCAGCGAACCCGTTGACCAGGCCCTTTGCGACGCTTTTCTGAAAGACTTTGAAGAAGCCATAAACGATGACCTGAACATACCTCGTGCACTGGGCGTCGCATGGAATGTGGTAAGGCATCCCCAAAAATCAAACGACCTGTATAAGCTCCTGGTGAAAATGGACAGCGTTTTCGGCCTCGGAGTAGAGAACGCCTCTGTGGAGACAGAACCTGCCCAACTGGACAGGGAGATCGAGGAACTGATTGCCCAGCGCCAGAAAGCGCGCCAGGAAAAGAACTGGAAGCTGGCCGACGAGATCCGGGATAAAATCAGAAGCATGGGAATAGAACTGATGGATACGCCGGACGGAGTCAAATGGAAGAAGATATAATCAAAAGGGAGCTTCAGACTCCCTTTTTCTCAATATTTTCATTACAGTCCTGTCCATACGGAGGCCGAAAATGTCTAAGATTCGCACAAAATACGTTTGCAGTGAATGCGGATACGAGAGCAGCGGCTGGCTCGGTAAATGCCCGTCATGCCTGAAATGGAATACCCTTGTGGAGGAAGTGGATGAAGCCGGGCAGGTTTCCGACGCAAGAGCCGCATTGAAGGATCTGCCGCCCGCCATCCAGTTATCCGATGTTGATGCGGCTGAGGGGTTCAGGGTCAGCACGGGAAGCGCCGAACTGGACCGGGTCCTTGGCGGGGGCATTGTTCCTGCGTCCATGGTCCTGGTGGGGGGCGACCCGGGAATAGGAAAATCCACACTTATACTCCAGGTTTGTTCGAACATATCCTCAAAGAAGCGCGTTCTCTACATTTCGGGAGAGGAATCCATCGGTCAGATCAAGCTCAGGGCTGACCGCATCGGTCTTGAATGCAACCGCCTGTACATGTTGTCCGAAACCTGCCTTGAGAGGATTGAGGCGGTGCTGGAGCGGGACAAGCCCGAGCTTGCCGTTATCGATTCCATACAGACCATGTACAGCGAAAAGCTGAATTCCGCGCCAGGAAGCGTAAGCCAGGTACGCGAAGTGACGGGAAGCCTCTTAAGGATTGCCAAGAAACTGGGAATAACGGTTTTCATAGTGGGCCATGTGACCAAGGAGGGGGCTATCGCCGGCCCGAGGGTCCTGGAGCATATGGTGGACACTGTGCTTTATTTCGAAGGAGACCGCCGCCAGGATTACCGGATCCTGCGGGCAGTGAAGAACCGTTTTGGGTCCACCAATGAGATAGGCCTCTTTGAAATGGGAGACAAGGGGCTTGCAGATGTACAGAACCCGTCCTCCATCATGCTGGAGGGCAGGAATGAAAACCAGCCCGGATCGGTGGTGGCCGGGCTCATTGAAGGGACCAGGTCCATGCTGGTGGAGGTGCAGGCGCTGGTATGCCCCACCAGTTTCGGCATGCCCAGGAGGATGGCCACCGGCCTTGACTACAACAGGCTTGCCATGCTTATGGCAGTCCTGGAGAAGAAGGTGGGAATGCAGCTCCACAGCTTCGATGCCTACCTGAATGCGGCGGGCGGGCTCAGAATAGAAGAAACGGCAGCCGATCTTGCTGTTGTGGCTGCCATTGCGTCAAGTTTCAGGAATATGCCTGTGAGCCATGATACCGTACTCTTCGGGGAAGTGGGCCTTACAGGCGAGGTAAGGGCCGTGGGACAGAGCGAAAAACGCCTGTCGGAGTGCGCACGCCTGGGCTTCAGACGTTGCGTGATGCCTGCCGGAAGCGCCAGGTCCGTCCGCGACAATCATGGGCTGGAGATACTGCCTGTAAACACCATCGACGAGATGCTGCAAATCCTGTTCTAGGCACGGTACGACCCTATCTCAGGCTGTATCTTCCAAGCAGCTGGAGCCTGTCCAGCTCTTTTATTATAATGTCATACAGGTTTAAATCCAGGGTGTTGCATATGGATGTGAGATAAAAAAGGTGCCTGCCGATGTCCTTTTCAAGAAGGTCGCGGCATGAACTGCAAAGATGGCCCTCGACGTGGGAGTCCAATACCTTGTTGATATCGTCGAGATCCATATCTTCGGGATATTCCTGCTTTTTGGCGTTGACCCTGATACATCCGCACTGGGTTACAGCCTTTGAGATGGTCCTGTTGATCCTGGAGTTTGAATCCGCCAGCTTTGTCATGCCGTCCATGATGCTTTTGTTCCTGATCAACAGTTCCGAAACGGTGTATTGGAAGCTGTCCAGTGCGGTATCTTTCATGTTTTTCAAAGCCATACTCCCTCCTGCTCGTGAAATGCTCTCTTTTAGCACAGATCATTTCCGCGGCGGCAGATTCGCATCGGTATGCGGCCCGGGCTTCGGCCATATCGCCGCGGCGCCCGCCTTTTCTGTATCAAACATCGTCCACAAGTCAATTATATTAATCGGGAAAAGCATTTGTCAACGCACTTGACTCTTAAATTTTCTTATGGTATGATTCACCTGCAAATTGATAATTTTGCCTTATCAAGAGAGGTGGAGGGATCGGGCCCGATGAAACCCGGCAACCGGCCGATTCGGCAATGGTGCCAATTCCCGCAGAGCGCGGCAGATGCTGTGTTACTGGGAGATGAGGGGCTTTGGGAAGTCTCTTCATTGGAAGGGGCTTTTTTATTGAATCAGGCCTGCCGGTTTGGCAAGGCTTGCCCGGCTCCGGCGCTAAAAGAGAAACAGGAAAGGAGCGTTTGTTTTATGCCAGCAGGAATGCTTTTTACATCAGAATCCGTTACTGAGGGACATCCGGACAAGATATGCGACATAATTTCGGATTCTATCCTGGATGCCATCATAGCCCGTGATCCGGATGCGCGCGTAGCCTGTGAAACCGCCGTAACCACCGGTTTGGTGCTGGTTATGGGGGAGATCACAACCGAATGCTATGTGGATATTCCCCGGATAGTCAGGGAAACCATCCGGGAGATAGGATATGACCGTGCCAAGTATGGCTTTGACTGCGACACCTGTGCGGTGATCACATCTATTGACGAGCAGTCGCCCGATATAGCCATGGGCGTCAACCAGGCCCTTGAAGCCAGGAATCAGGCCGGGATGGCAGAGACTTCGGCCATCGGTGCGGGGGACCAGGGTATGATGTTCGGCTTTGCATGCAATGAAACGCCTGAGCTCATGCCCATGCCGATCCTGCTTGCCCATAAGCTGACCCGTAGGCTTTCCGAGGTCCGTAAAGACCGGATACTGCCATACTTACGGCCTGACGGAAAAAGCCAGGTCACTGTTGAATACGAGGACGGGAAGCCTGTCAGGGTGGATACCGTTGTGATCTCGGCTCAGCACGGACCCGAAGCGGAATACGACCGGATCCGGGAAGATATCATGGAACATGTTATCCGGCCTGTTATTCCCCGGAACCTTCTGGACGGAAGAACCCGGTATCTTATCAACCCCACCGGGCGATTTGTCATAGGCGGCCCACAGGGGGATTCGGGCCTTACAGGCAGAAAGATCATAGTGGATACCTATGGCGGCATGGGCCGGCATGGCGGAGGCGCGTTTTCGGGCAAGGATCCCACAAAGGTTGACCGTTCCGCGGCATACGCGGCCAGGTATGTGGCCAAGAATATCGTTGCGTCGGGAATCGCCGACCGCTGCGAGGTCCAGCTTGCCTATGCCATCGGCGTAGCCCAGCCTGTCTCCATCCGGGTGGAAACCTTCGGGACTGGGCGGATCCCTGAAGAGAGAATAGCGGAAATAATAAAAAGGAATTTCGACCTGACCCCTGCAGGAATAATAAGGATGCTGGATCTAAGGAGGCCCATCTACAAAAAAACGGCTGCCTACGGTCATTTCGGCAGGGAGGACAAGGACTTCACCTGGGAGAAAACCGACAGGGCTGAGTTGCTGAGAAAGGAAGCCGGCCTAGGCGGTTGACCCGCAGGATAGAGAACCTCCGGTATCGGAAAACGGGCAATCAGCACAATATAGATAAAAGCCGGCTTACAGCGGCTATATAAGGCCACGGACACGAATAAAGCGCATAAGGCCTGGCTTATTATATCAACCATAAAAGCGGCAGGGTTCTTCTGGAGATCCACTATACAGGGACTCGGGACAGGAGGCCCTTTTTTCTTGTTATAACCGAAACAACGGGTCTCATGGACACAAGGCCCATATGTCCTCCAATGGCAGCATGTACTCACTGGATAACATTTATATACCGCCAGGCATATTATGCTAATAAGTACCCAACCAATAAGTCATTGAGTTTATTTACATGTCATTTATGGCCGGAATGCGGAGGTCTGCAAGGTGATCCTGGCAATTGTGGTGCTATCTGTCTTTGCCTTTTATGGCATATTCCTCATGGTTATGGAGTTATTGAACAAGAGGCCCGGCAAGAGTTACGACGCGGGCTTCAGAATAATCCTTGCCGTTCCCGAAGGCGCGGCGGATAGCCTGGAAGGGGTTATCAGGAGGGTATTTTCCGAAGAAATGCCCGAAAAGCTCATGACAGACGGCAAGCTGTACATTTCAGGCGCCGTCGGAAACCGGCAGGCCGCATGGATTATCAGGGACCTGCAGCGCATGTACCCCATCGAACTGTTGCCTCACCCGGACAAGTATTGTATCATAACTGGCAGAGGCTCCAAGAAGTCTGATGCATGACGGGTGGAAGATGGAACAGGTTACGGGTATTGTCAAATCCATCATCTTTACAAACGAAGAAAACGGGTACACCGTTTGCGAAATCAGGGAGGGCAGAAAGGTTCACACCCTTGTGGGAACCATGCCCATGCTCATGCCCGGCGAGTCCGTCACCGCCCTGGGCGAATGGAAGAACCATCCCGACTATGGGCCGCAGTTTGCCGTTTCCCAGTGCAAGAGGCAGATCCCCACAGAACTTGAGGAGATCGAGCGGTATCTTGCCAGTGGTTTCATCAGGGGCCTGGGGCCATCCACCGCTAAAAAAATAGTCGCAAGATTCGGGGAAGAAACCTTCACCATCCTGCAGTCGGATCCCCTGCGCCTTACAGAAATAAAGGGGATAAAGGCTGAGAAGGCTTTGGAGTTTGGACAAGCCTTTTCTGAGCATGAGGCCATGCGCGGTGTGGTCATGCTGGTTCAGAAGTTCGGCATATCCACGCTTTACGCAACAAAGATATGGAAGAAATTCGGCGCATCAGCCGAAAGAGAGATCCGAAAGAACCCCTACCGGCTCATGGAACCCGATGTAGGCCTGGGATTCAGGACCTGCGACAGCATTGCCCTGGGACTGGGAATCGACCCATCTTCCGGGTTCCGCCTGAAAAGCGCCATATCCTATATATTGGGCCTTTCTGCCCTTAACGGTCATACATACTGCCTGAAGGACGAACTTATAAATGAAACCAAGAAACTGACAAGGGCTCCTGGGGAGCTTATCCTGAACGCCTTTGACGGGCTGCTGCTTGAATCTGAAATATTCGTGGAAAGGCAGCACCCCGACAGGGTCTATATCCATTACCTTTTCGATGCGGAGAGATACTGCGCAAGGCGGCTGATCGCCCTGAACCAGGCCAGGGAGAATGGGCTTGCCGGGAATGTCCATGGATGGCTTTCGGATTACGAGAGAAAGAACCGGATCTTCCTGGACGAAAACCAGAAGGCAGCCATTGAAACCGCCCTTAAGAACGGCGTTACCGTAATAACCGGCGGGCCGGGAACAGGAAAGACCACAATTATCAAGGCCCTTATCGAGATGTTCCAGGATCATGGCATCACGGTCCTGCTGTGCGCACCGACAGGGCGCGCCGCAAAGCGTATCAGCGAGACATCAGGGTACGAGGCAAAAACCGTCCACCGCCTCCTTGAGGTGGCATACGAGATCGGGCAGGAGGACAGGGTCTATTTTTCCCGAAACGAAGAAAACCCCCTAAATGCCGATGTGGTTATCATGGATGAAGCTTCCATGATAGATATTGTGATCATGAGTTCACTTCTCAAGGCAATAAGACCGGGAACCCGGCTGGTATTGGTGGGGGATGCGGACCAGCTTCCCTCGGTGGGTCCCGGAAAGGTATTGTCCGATATCATAGAGAGCGGCGTGGTCCCGGTTGTAAAGCTGGACAGGATCTTCAGGCAGACCGAGGAAAGCATGATCATTGTCAACGCCCACCGGATAAACCGTGGGCTGGAGCCCATTTTCAGCACCGAAGAGGGTGACTTCTACTTCATCCCCAGGCTGGACTCCCGGGAAACGGTTGATGCGGTCATCGAGCTTTGCGCTTCCCACATCCCCGAAAGGTTCGGTTACGATTTCATGAGGGATATCCAGGTGCTTACACCCATGCGCAAGGGAGATACGGGGGTCCATAACCTCAACGCCATGCTCCAGCAGCGCTTCAACCCGCCCCGTGACGGCAAACCGCAGAAGATTCTTGGCGGCATAGCCTACCGTGCGGGCGACAGGGTTATGCAGATCAGGAATGACTATAACAAGGTATGGACCCAGATGGACCAGCAGGGCAGCCTTATAGAAGGCCAGGGCGTCTATAACGGCGATACCGGCATCATCGCAGATGTGGATCTGGTGAGCCAGGTCCTCACGGTCAAATACGATGACCAGAGAATCTGCGAATACACGTTCGACGCCCTTGACGACCTGGAGCATGCCTATGCGGTGACCGTCCACAAGAGCCAGGGCAGCGAGTTTCCGGCTGTGGTGATCCCGCTTGTCAAGATCCCTCCCATGCTTGTTTACAGGAACCTGCTGTACACCGCCATAACAAGGGCAAAGAGTTTGGTGGTGATCATAGGAAATCCCGTAATACTCCGGCAGATGGTGGAAAACACCAACGAGCGGGAGAGATATTCCGGGCTGAAGGAGAGATTGTGTGCCCAGAACCTGCTGCCTTGACGGGCCTGGCCTCCGGGAGAGGCTGATCAGGCTGTTATATCCCGAAAAATGCGTCTTTTGCGGCGTCCTGCTTCATGATTCCGTAAGGATCAGCGCCTGTGAGCCCTGCCTTGCCAGCCTGCCCAGGCACGGTAAAGGCTTTGAGCGTATACCGCGGGTTCCCTGGATCGATGGCATGTTTGCCCCGTTTACCTACGAGGACTCCATTGAGCGTGCCATCCACGCCATGAAGTTTTTCGGGAAGCCAAAGGTTGCCCGGACCCTTGCTTGCCTGATGTGGGAAGAAATGATGAAGTATCCGCTTATTCCCGATTTTGACCTCATAGTTCCTGTGCCCATGCACTGGCGGAAACGGATGAGCAGGGGCTATAACCAGTCTGAGAGGATAGGGCAGGCCCTGGGAGAGATTATGGATATCCCTGTGAAAAACGCGCTGGCCAAGACCAGGCACACAAAACCCCAGAGCCTGTCGTCAAGGGAAGAGAGGCTCATAAACCTAAAGAATTCGGTCCGTGTCACTGATCCAGAGGTTGTGAGCGGGCTCAGCATCCTGCTGGTCGATGATGTTGTTACCACGGGCGCCACCCTGGGCACCTGCGCCCAGGCTCTGCGCGGAGCCGGAGCTTCATGGGTTTTTGCGGCGGTTATAGCAATAGCATAAAAATGACGATATAATATATATAGTAATTTCTTAGAACTGTCATTGTAAGGGTTCCGGCGCGCTGCAGACCAAATGGGGCGCGGACGGCAGCATGTTATTGTATTTGTGAGCAAGGGGGGAATTGCTGATGCCCGAGATAAGGAACTGCAAGAGATGCAGAAAAATTTTCACGTACATAACCGGTCCGCAGCTGTGTGAGGTCTGTAAAAAGCAGGAAGAGGAAGAATTTGAAAAGGTGCGCAAGTTCCTGCGCGAATATCCCGGCGCCACCATCCAGGAGGTTTCACAGGCTACCGAAGTCAGCCAGCAGCTCATCTACAAATTCCTGAAGGAAGGCCGCCTCGAAGTTGCGACAGACAGTCCCATCGCTCTCCTTTGCGAAAACTGCGGTGTCAGGATTACAAGCGGGCGGTTCTGTGTCAACTGCTCAAAAAGGCTGGCCAATGAGATGATAGCCACCGGGAGGATGCTCAATGACTCCCTTTTTTTTTTTTCAAGCAGAAGACGGCATACGAGATGGAACTGTGACTGGAGTTCAGACGTGTGCTCTTCCGATCTTTTTTAAAAATGAGGTTAAGACGGGAGTAACCGGTGACGATATAGTATTTGACAGGGGTATGTCCCTGTTTCCCTTCTACTAAAGATTAGTCTGCTGGATTCAGCAAAAAACGCAGTATTAATAGGGAGAGGGATTGGCAATGAAGATTTGGGGTGATATACCCAAAGTGACCGGCGTTTACGGGAATGCCGGAAAAACCGAAAAACTTACCAAAAACCAAAGTGTGGCATCCAGGAAGGATGAACTCACCCTTTCAGGGTCTGCCAGGGATTTTTCCATTGTCATGAAAGCCCTGAGGAATGTGCCCGATATCAGGAGGGACAAGGTGGACGCCATCTCGCAGAAAATGGAGAGCGGCGAGTATTCCGTGCCCGCCGAGGATGTTGCGGCCAGGATAGCGGAGATGATGCTGAAAAAGATCTGACAGGCATTTCGTGAAATACGGAAAGAAAGGAATGAGGAACCATTGCGTTATCCCATTCTTTTTTTTTGCCGATAATCACTTTGAGGGTGTATATTCAGCAAATTGGAGTGAATGAAAATGACGGATGTCAGGCTAACCGAAAACCTTATCAAGGCTCTGAAATATGAGTGGCGAATCTACAGCCAACTCCTGAAACTTGCAGAGAAGAAGACAGAACACCTGGTTAGTGGTGACACATCCAAACTGTCTGAAATTACCGAGGAAGAAGGCAAAATTGTGGAACAGGGCAAACAGATTGCCAGGGTGCGCGAGCAATATGCGGTGGAACTGAACCAGACCCTTGGCCTTAAGGCCGACGCTTCCCTGGAAGAGGCCGAAAAGCATCTGCCCGGTCCGCAGGCTGCGCAAATCGCTGATATAAGGACAAAACTGAAGGAAACACTTGTGAAGCTGATGCTAAGGAACGGAATCAACCAGAAGCTCATAGAAAACGCCGTGGAATATATCAACTTCAACCTGGAACTGATGGCGGCGCCGGCACCCGAGGCGCCGGCCTACGGCAGGACCGGAGCCGAAGTATCAACCGGCAGGAAAAGAAGCATGCTGGATATCAGGTCTTAGGGGGTGACATGGAGTGGCAATGATTTTTTCCGGCCTGGATACTGCTCTGTCAGGCCTTGCTGCTAACCAGAAGGCCCTTGAGGTGACCGGTCATAATGTATCCAACCTGGCAACCGCCGGCTACTCCCGCCAGAGCGTAGTCATGTCGACTGCCTATACCCGCGCCTACGGCGGCAACAACTGGAAGGTTGAAATGGGTGTGAACATCCAGGCGATCCGCCAAATCCGCCACAACTTCATTGATAATATATACAGGGCTGAAAGCAATGCCCAGGGATATTGGGAAGCCAGGAGCAAGGCCGTGAACGATATCCAGGCTATCCTGGGCGAACCCATGACCGCTGGGTTCCAGAATTCGCTGAATAATTTCTGGGACGCATGGCAGGAGTTGTCCAAGGCTCCCGAAAGCCTGACCATCCGCGCCCTGCTTAAGCAGAGGGCAGAGGCGCTGGTGGAGAACATGAACCATATCGGCGCCCAGCTCAACAAGCTCCAAACCGATCTCAACAACGAGATTAGGGTCAGGATCGATGAAGTCAATGATATCACCGCAAAAATAGCCGAACTGAATGTAAAGATCATGAGCGCCGAAGCGGCGGGCAACAGCCCGAATGACTACTATGATGAGAGAAATGTCCTGGTGGACAGGCTCTCCACCCTTCTGACCGTGGAAACATGGGTCGGCCTTGAAGGGAACATGGACATCATCGTTGACGGCTATTTCCTTGTGAGCAAGGGCGTACAGACCAGGATCTACGCGGCGCCAAACGATGACCTTTCCCATTTCTACACCCCCAAGGTGGAAGGGATAGATGTGGAAATTGATGTGGGGCAGGGTGTTATAAAGGGGCTGCTCGAGGCCAGGGGCGAGGTCAGCGGCGCCAAGGGCAGCTATGACAACGGTACCCCCAACACCACCGCCGATATTACAATAGTCGTAGACGCGGCCAATACGACTGAAGAAAACTACCTTGCAAATGTTCGCGACCATATCCGGCAGATGGCGGAGGACCTGGGCAAACGCGGGATAGACTATAACCTGAGGCTTGTGGTCATAGGAAGCGGCCCTTTAGAGAGCGTAAATTTCGGCAGGGATATAGACGCACTGGTTAACGCTATCCCAACAGCCGACATGGATGACACAGCTTATGATTTCGGGCAGATCATAAGCGAGGTTGCCTCCAAGTCAGGCCCGAATGCCAACAAGTACCTGCTGATGTTTACAGGCGAAAGCATCAACGGGGACGAAAGCGTGGCCACGGATCCAATGATCAACGGCTATATTTCCACCCTGAATAAGCACGGGATAACACTGTCGGTCGTTACCGATTCGCAATACTACGATGCCGGCTATGACGACGAACGCGGCTGGTCTTTCATAACAGGGCAGACAGGCGGCAAGCTTTATGATATCGGAAGCACGGACTACCCAGGCCTTATGATGTCCATCAGCAAGGATATAAATGACAATGTCAATATGCGGATCTCCACCGTCCCCGAGGACCTGAACATCATTTCCTCGGTGAAGAAACAGCTTAACGCGATCATTAACATCATGGCCCGCGAGATCAACTATATCCATCAGTCAGGCAAGACCCTGACAGGTCTGGACGGCGGCCTGTTCTTTGAGCCTGCAGACCCGAACCTGCCCCTGGAGATGGGCAACCTAACTGTCTGCCGTGACCTTAAGGATTTGAACAATATTGCCGCCTCCACTACCGATGCCAACGGGGACAATACCATTGCCCTTAAAATTGCAGGGCTGAGGAATGAAAACCTTATGACCGGCGGCAAAAAAATCCTGAGCCTGGATACCTATTACCAGAATATTATCCTGGATATAGGCAACAAGGGATATGAGGCCGACAATATGGCCAGCAGCCACAGGTTGCTGGTAAGCCAGTCAGACCATATAAGGCAGACTGTAATGGGTGTTTCCCTGGATGAGGAAATTGCCAATATGATCAAGTTCAAATACGCATACAACGCCAATTCAAAAATTGTAAGCGTTATAAACTCCATGATAGAAACCGTGATCTTCCGCCTGGGTATTTCAGGTAGATAATCAGTACCTGGATTATTCCGGAAAGGGAGGAGGATGAGTATATGAAGAATACAACCTTCCTGGGGCTGGACATAGCACTGAGAGGGCTTTACGCCTCACAAAGGGGCATGGCTACCGTGAGCCATAACGTGGATAATACCAATACACCGGGCTATTCCAGGCAGGTGATCAACCAGAAAGCCGCCCGTCCAATGCTGATCGCCGGAAAGGCCGGCATGCTCGGAATGGGGTCGGATGTGGTTTCGGTTGACAGGGTCCGGGATACTTACCTGGATGACAAATACTGGAGCGAGGCCCAGTACTATGGCGAATGGTCGGTAAAGAACACGATCCTCACCGATATGCAGGCCATATACAACGAGCCTTCCGACACAGGTTTCGCCAAGATCATAAGCGACTTTTACGACACCCTTCAGCAGTTGTCCACCAACCCCTCGGACCCCGGCATCAGGAATGCCGTGAAAGAAAAGGGGATAATAGTTGCAAAATACTTCAACAGCGTTGCCGCCCACTTTGACCATTTGCAGGAAGACCTGAACAACATGGTCTATGCCAAGGTGGCCGAGATCAACAACCTGGCCGACCAGATCCGGACCCTTAACCTCCAGATCTATAATTACGAGATAATGGGCAATACAGCCAATGACCTCAGGGACCAGCGCACCTACCTGGTGGACAGGCTCTCCAAGATCATCAACTGCCAGGCCTACGAAGTGGAAACCGGCCTGAAGCTGCCCAACGGTGAGCCGGAGAAGCGTTTCGTCGTGGTCATAAGCGGCAAGGCCCTGGTGGACCATCAGCACGTAGTCCATCTGAAATGTGTGAACCGTGAAGAGAAGCTTAATTTCGAGGACCTGGGCAATCTTTACGAGGTCCTCTGGGAGGATGGCAACACGATTGATGTCAAGTCAGGTGAACTCAAGGGCTACCTGGATATGAGGGACGGCAACGACGGGATTCCAGCCGCCAATGGCCAGGGCTATACCCCCAACTGCAAGGGGATACCCTACTACCAGCGCAAGATGAACGAGTTTGTCCAGGTCTTTGCCCGCGCCTTCAACGAAGGCATTATCGACAAAAATGGAGATGGCGTCCTGGATGATATCGAAGGTCATGCGGACGGGTATACACGAAGTTCGGTTGAAGGGGATGAGCCATCCGGCATCAGGTTTTTCACCATGCTGGATGATGAAGGCGAACCCATGGACAGCGCCAGATTTATCGAAATGATCTATAGGCAGGCTGAAGCGGCGGGTATTGAGGATGATCCCGGCACGGACTACGATGAGAGGCTTGTTTGGGGGTATTCCCGGTTCCTCACCGCCAGGAATTTCTGCGTAAGCTGGGACATTGAAAGCGATCCGGTGGAGAATATTGCGACCTCATCGGTGGCCGGCGAAGCCGGCAACAACCTGAACCTGAAATCCATTCTTGAAATGCGCCACAATACCTATATGTTCATGGAGGGCAGCGGCGAGGATTTCATCAAGACCCTCATATCCACCATGGGTGTGGACGGGCAGCAGTATTCCGTTTACATGGGCATCCAGGAAGGCATCATGAAGCAGATCGAAAACAGGAGGCAGTCGGTATCCGGGGTTTCCCTAAACGAAGAAATGGTTAACCTTGTAAAGTACCAGCAGGTCTATGCGGCAGCGGCCAAGATGATCGAGACCTATGCGGAGGTACTGGATATACTGATAAACCGCCTGGGACTGTGATAACAGTCAGTTTTAAGTCGTAATTGCAGGAGGTATGGTTATGCGAATAACCAATAACATGTTAATTAACAATGTTCTGCTGAATGTTTCAAACAACCTGAACAGGACGCAGAAATACCAGAGCCAGCTGGCCACGGGAAAGAAGATCACCATGCCGTCGGACGATCCCATCGTGGCGTCAAAGGCCCTGAAGCTCAGGACCGATGTGGCCGAGATAATGCAATACAGGAGGAATGCCGATGATGCCACCTCCTGGATGGAAATAACCGAAGCCACCCTGGCCCAGATAGGCGAAGTGATCCACCGGTTCAGGGAGATTTCGGCACAGGCCGCAAACGGCACCAATACACCAGATGATATAGACAAGATTCGCACAGAGGCAGAGGAACTGAAGACACAGCTTATCCACCTGGCAAACACCACCTATGCGGGCCGCCATATATTCTCCGGATATAAAACCGATAAACCTTTGCTGGATGAAAACGGGAACTTCAACATCAATATCACCAATGACGAAAAGATCAATTTTGAGATCGGAATTGGGGATGATATAAACGTGAATGTTCCCGGCAGCGATCTGTTCCACGGAGGGGATCCTGCCGCAGCGGGAGACGAGAGCAGGCTTATCAAAACGTTAAGCGATGTAATTCAGGCAATGGAAGATGGCGACCATGAACAGATCTCATCGCTGCTTGGTTCGATAGATACAGAAGTGGAGAATCTGCTCAGGGTCCGGGCCGGCCTGGGCGCCAGGATGAACCGTGTGGATCTTTCCAGCAACCGGCTGGACGACGACTTTGTGAACTTTACAAGGCTTATGAGCCTCAACGAGGATGTGGATATGGCTGAGGCCATCATGAACCTGAGCAACGAGATGAGCGTGTACCAGGCCTCTCTCGCCACAAGCGCAAAGGTTATACAGCAATCCCTGGTTGATTATCTCAGGTAACCCGTGTATATCTTATTGGGGCATAATTTGGAGGTAATGCCATGTATATCGAAACAGAGTATTTTGGCAGGATTGAAATCAGCGATGACGACATCATGACCTTTCCGGAGGGCATTCCGGGCTTTGAGGAACTTAAGAGGTTCACCCTTTTGAGCATAGGGGAAGACTTCGTGAATTTTTTCCTGCTGCAGAGCGTTGACAGGCCGGAGATCAGTTTTATTGTCACCGACCCGTTTGTAATATATAATGGTTACGAGGTACATATTGAGGACGATGATCTTGAGCTTTTGGGCATAACCAGCCCCGATACGGTGCTGACCCTCGCAATTGCGGTTATTCCCGAAGACCCCAAGGACATCAGGGTGAACCTGAAAGCGCCGGTTATCATCAATGTGGACAAGAAGCTGGGAAAACAGATACTCCAGCAGAATGAATCCCTGCCCATCCGGTATTACCTCAACCGCTCCTGAATAAAAAAGCCGCCGCGGAATTAAGGGGTAGAGCAATATGTTGGTGCTGACAAGGAAAAAAGGGCAATCGGTCATGATTGGTCATGATATAGAGATATCCCTCATCGATATCCAGGGGGACCAGGTGCGTTTGGGGATCAAGGCCCCAAAGAGCATAGCCGTCCACCGCAAGGAGATCTATGAGGAGATCATAAGGGAGAACCGGTTGGCCACCATGAACTCCCTTGCCGGAATTGCGAAACTGAAAAAGCATACAGAAAATAGGGCGGAGGATAAGGAAGGCGGCGGCAAAAACTGATTCTTTATTACCTCTTTTTTTGTCACGACATGCTCTCGGCAGGCCGTGATAAGATCAGGAGGTAAGGACTGCAGTACAGGGACAAAAGCAAAAAAGGCATAAAAAAGAACCGGAAGTTTCCGGTTCTTTGTATTTGCGCCGGTCGATTTTCGATATTACCTGAGAAGCTGCAGAACGCCCTGCGGCAACTGGTTGGCCTGGGCAAGCATTGCCTGTGCTGCCTGCTGCAGGATCGAATTCTTGTAGAATTCCATCATTTCCTTTGCCATGTCCACATCGCGGATACGGCTTTCGGCAGCGGTCAGGTTCTCTGCGGAGGTACCCAGGTTGTTGATGGTGTGATCCAGACGGTTCTGGATGGCACCGAGCTTAGCTCTCTCAGCGGATACCTTCTGAATGGCCTCGTCGATGGTGGTGATGGCCTTGCTGGCGCTGTCAGCAGTGGTCAGGTCGATGGCATCGACTTTCAGAGCCTCGGATGACATGTCGCTGATGGCCAGTTTGGTCATCTGACCTTCGTTGGCTCCGATCTGGAAGGAAACTGCGTTTGCTTCAGCCTCGACTTTGGTGTCACCATCAGCCAGGGAGTTGTCAAAGTTGATCTTAAAGCCGCCAACATTCACAATACCAGTGGTGTTGCCGGTTACTTCAGTGGTGCCAATCCCTTCACCATCAGGACCTGTAACAGTAGCGGTGAAATCCGCTGTTACGGTTATATCTATTGAGCCTTCCTTTACCTCAGCGTCATCGCCGGCATTCCAAGTTAGGGTAAAACCGAATACGGTAGCTGTGGCGCCTGTCGCTGTTAGGGCAATAGGTACATTCTCTTCGGGGGTACCAACAACTTCTCCGGTGGCTTTGTCAGTAAGAGTCAGTGTGTATGTACCGGGATCGGTTTCAACTAATGTGAGGGTGTATGTCCCCATTGCCAGTTTTACCGCACTAGAATCAGTTGCGTCATAGGAAACATCATCAACACCAATACTCTCAAGGTTCTCATATGCATAATTAACATCTACCGCACTGAAGTTGATGTTGTAGTTCCCTGTCACAATAAGGTTGTCGTCAATGACTTCTACAGCGGCGAGGTTTGCATCATTTTCATCTGCAACCAGCTCTGCAGTGTTTCCAATAGAACCGTCCAAGAGTGCCTTGGTGTTGAACTCGGTGTCGGTGGAGATGCGGTCGATCTCGGACTTCAGCTGTTCGATCTCCTTCTGGATCTCGGCGCGGTCGGCGTCGGTGTTGGTGCCGTTGGCAGCCTGTACAGCGAGCTCTCTCATGCGCTGAAGAATGCTGTGGGTCTCATTGAGGGCGCCCTCAGCGGTCTGGATCAGGGAAATGCCGTCCTGGGCGTTCTTGGAAGCCATGTTCAGACCCCTGATCTGGCCTCTCATCTTCTCGCTGATGGCAAGGCCTGCGGCGTCGTCACCGGCGCGGTTGATCCTGTAGCCGGAAGACAGCTTCTCCAGCGAACGGTTGCCTGCTGTTACGTTGATGGATAACTGGCGATAGGTGTTAAGAGCGGAAATGTTGTGGTTGATAATCATAAAATCATCCTCCTTGATGAATATTATTGGGAGACTCCATTCTCCCATGTTCCTGTTCCTTTCACCCGGAACGGGGTTTTATGGCAAACCTTTCTGCCGGACCGGCGCCAGCGGCAGAAAAGTATCGCCTTCTGTTAATGATATCGGAACCCCCGGAAAAAAACTTAACGGGGCTGCGAATAAATTTATACCACCCTGGCAGGTACAGAATCAAAAAAGTGGTATATAATTGGTATATCATGGTTTTCAGCGGAAGATGGGATTCTTGTCATACGGGTTTTCAGTGTTCAGTTCCCCATACGATTTGCCGATATATAAAATACAGATGATATAGGAGGGATCGGTATGAGAATCAGCGGATTGGATGCCGTGCCCGGAGAAGCTTCCGCTGCTCCGAAAAACGCGGTGAAGACTGTCCCCGCTGGGAGTGTCAATACCAGCGCCAGCCCTGCAAAAGAAGTAACCGTGGATGAAGAATCCAGGAACGAGTGGCAGGTCAGCGAAAGCTTTCTCAGGAAGGCTGTCGAAAAGGCCAATGAGAGCATGGTTTTCAGGAACCGTTACCTGGAATTCAGGATCCATGAAAAAACAAATGAGATAATGGTAAGGATCATAGACAGCGAAACAAAAGAAGTGGTAAGAGAAATACCTTCTGAGAAAATGCTGGATATGTTTGCCAGCATGCTGGAATTAGCCGGACTGCTTGTGGACGAAAGAAGGTGAGCTGTTTATGAACAATATATCAGGGTTTTCTTCCACCACCAGGATTACCGGCCTGATGGGTTTGGACACCGATTCCCTTGTGCAGCAGCTTATGCAGGCCGAAAGAATACCCCTGGACAGCCTGTACCAAAAACGCACGCTGGTGGAATGGAAGCGTGACGCTTACCGGGAGGTTATCAACAGGCTAAGGGGTCTTAAGAGCACGTTTTTTGACATTGTCAACCGCTCATCCTATATCCTCTCCGCCAGCGCGATCAAGGTGCTGTCTGCCAGGACAGGCAGCAACACTTATCTTGAGGTATCTGCAAATGCCGACGCCCAGATCGGGACGCACCAGGTCAAGGTGATCCAGCTTGCAACCGGGGATACGGCAATCAGCAGAGACCCTGTGAGCAGGAGCATAACCGGTAAGGTTTCCGAGAATCTGAACCTCGCCGGGAAGAGCATACTGGTGAACCTTGACGGGGTATCCAGGGAAATCGCCCTGGAAGACTACAGCCTTAATGAAAACAGCGAGAACTATATCGTAACCCGGCTCCAGGATTCGCTTGACAAAGCCTTTGGGGAAGGCAAGCTCGTTGTGGGGTTTGACTCTGGCCTGCTTACCATCGGAACCACCGGAGGAGCAACCAGGGTTACGGTGGACAAACCTGCTTCGGGCGCCCAAAGCGGTCTGGAAGCCCTTGGGCTTTCCGCCGGGGATTCAAACAGGATAAAACTCGGTGATACCCTGGAAAACCTGCAGGACAAGCTGAACCTCCCGCTGGAGTTCAACGAAAACGGCGAGGTGCAGTTCAGCATTAACGGGAAGCTCATCACCGCGAAGAAGACCGAAACCCTTTCCAAGGTCCTGGACCGTATCAATAACACCACGGAAGCCAATGTGACCATTAAATACGACGAACTGAGCGATAAGCTGACCCTTGCCTCAAAGGTGCTGGGCCAGGGTGACAATCTCATAGTTGAGGATATCGGCGGCAATTTCCTGGCTGCGTTCGGCCTTTCCGATGACCGGGCTGACCGTACCGAGGGGCAGGATGCCAGGATCATCATCAACGGGACCCAGGAAGTGGTCCGCAGCACCAACCAGTTCACCATAAACGGCGTGTCCTACAACCTGAAGGCAGCCCATCCCGAGGACTCCGACGGGGAACAGGTTACATTGGAACTGGATGTGGACAAGGCATATGAGAACATCAAATCCTTCATAGACAAGTACAACGAACTTATAGATTACCTGAACGGGAAGCTTAACGAAAAATACGACAGAGACTACCCGCCTCTGACTGATGCCCAGAAGAAGGAGATGAAGGACTCCGACATAGAGAACTGGGAAAAGGTGGCCAAGACCGGTCTCCTGAGGAACGATGACATCATCCGCAGGATGGTAACGGCAATGCGCACAGCCATGTACGAGCCTGTCGAGGGGTCGAGCCTTACGATGAAAGACATAGGCATCGGGACAACCAGCTACCTTGACGGCGGAAGGCTTACCATTGATGAGGCAAAACTCAGGGAAGCCCTGAGGAATAATCCCGATGAGGTGGCAAAGCTGCTGAACGGCGTTGATCCCGATAACAAGACATATTCAAGGACTGCCACAGCGGAACAGAGGAAGTCCAGGTATTCAAAATCGGGCATTTTCCAGAGGATATCCGATATCCTGGAGGATAACATTTCCATATACAGGGATTCCAATGGAAATAAGGGTACGCTCCTTGAGAAGGCAGGAATAGAAGGAGACATAACCTTCAACGATAATCTCTTGAATGACGAACTGAAGAATTATGACAAACGGATAAGCGCCCTGACCGAAAAGCTTATTGCGAAGGAAGAGTATTACTACCGCCAGTTCACGGCGCTTGAACGATACCTTGCCCAGATGAATGCCCAGAGCGCATGGCTGATGACGCAGTTCGGACAGAACAGGTGACGCGGGACAGCGTGCAGCGGATATTTTTAAAGAGGGAGGCATAATATGATTGCACAAAACGCCTATAACCAGTACAGGGAAAAAAGCATCCAGACGGCCAGACCGGAAGAGCTTACCCTCATGCTTTACAACGGCCTGGTCAAGTTCATCATGCGGGCGATCGACGCCGTTCAGAAGAACAAGACCGAGGATGCGCACAACAATATAATCCGTGCCCAGGATATAATACAGGAGTTCATGCGTACCCTGGACAAGAGGTACCCGATCGCGGTCAGCCTTGAACTGCTCTACGACTACATGTACAGGAGGCTGGTCGAAGCCAATCTGCGTAAAGATGTTTCCATATTGACCGAAGTACTCGACATGGCGAAACAACTGAGGGATGTATGGGAACAGGCCATGAAGCTTGCAAGGCACCCGGTAAAGAAGATTGAGCTGGTTGATCAGGCAGAATAGGAGCTTTTTGCATGGAACCACAGGAATACCTGTCGAATCTCAACGATATCCTGGTTAAAAAGCAGGCCCTGCTGAGGGAAATCCTTGATTTTACCCGCCTGCAGAAGGAGGCTTTGTCAAAAGACGACTTTGATAAGCTGGAGATCCTGATCGCCAAGAAACAGGCGAGGATGGATGCGGCGGACAAACTGGATCGGCAGTTCATCAAACTTGTAGAAGGCCTGAAAGAGAAAATGGGCATAAAATCACTTGATGAACTGCCTTTCGGAAGGATTCCAGGCACAGCCGAACTGAAAGGAAACACCGCCGGTGTGCTTGACCTGCTGCGGGAAATCAAGACGGTGGACGATGAGAATATCGCCTGCATGAAAAAGAAAACGGCGGTTGTGAAGGACAGGATAAAACAGTCGAGCAGCTTCAGAAAGGTCAGCGCCGCCTACTCGCAGCCAGGACAGGGACTGGCGAACCCCTATTTTGATGAAAAAAAGTAGTGGAGTGAAATATGGCGCAATACGAATGTCAGCGATGCCATCGCGCGTTCCAGAGGATAGGGCTCGAGAATGTTTGTCCTGTCTGCGCGCCCCTGGACGAGGAGGATTTCAGGAAGATAAAGGAATTCCTCCAGATGTACCCGGGCGCCAGCTCCAATGAGGTGATGCGGCACACAGGGGTATCGCTCAGGCAGATCAAGCGTTATCTTAAGGAGGAGCGTCTTGAGATAGTGGGCGACAACAAGGGCTTTCTTCGCTGTGAGCTATGCGGAAAGCCCCTGAATAGCGGCCTCTTTTGCGATCTTTGCTACAGGGAAGGGATATCCAGGGAATTAAAAGGCGTACATGTGACACCTTATAAAAAACTTAAGGAAGACAAGCACAAGTATACCACCGAGGTCCGGTATAACGGGAAGAAATAGCATTGCGGCTGGTTATAAAAAATATGAGTCATATGGGATGGGGTTGTCGGCGTGGAATACGACTGGCAGCCCCATCGCATTTAGCGGTTTGCCGTCACTCATGGAACAGCCTGTCAATCCCTGCTTTTTTAACTAATACCGCGATTGCGATTAATCAGAAGTTCTCATTCTGATATAATAAAAGGTGATTCCTGTAAGGATGGAAATACTCGAAGCAAGGCGATACAACATGAGGACAACCATAATCAGAGTAAACCCTGATGATTTTGATCCTGAAGAGCTTAAGCCCGCTGCAGGGGCACTTGCCATGGGAAGGCTTGTAGCCTTTCCCACCGAAACGGTATACGGGCTGGGCGCGGATGCCCTTAACCCGGCAGCGGTGCGCAGGATATTTGAAGCAAAGGGGAGGCCTTCTGACAACCCCCTGATAGTCCATATCTCAGACCTGGAGCAGTTGAAGGCCATTGTCAGCGATGTGCCCGAAAAAGCACGAGTGCTTATGAAAACCTTCTGGCCCGGTCCTCTGACGCTGATCCTGCCGAAATCCGAAAATGTTCCTGATGAAACGACGGCAGGCCTCTCCACTGTGGCCGTGCGAATGCCGGCGAACAAAATAGCGCTGGAACTCATCAGGCTGTCAGGGGTGGCCATAGCCGCTCCCAGCGCCAACATATCGGGCGCCCCGAGCCCCACCTGCGCTTCCCATGTAATAGCCGACCTCTCTGGTCGTGTAGACTACATCATTGATGGCGGATGCACCCAGGTAGGCCTTGAATCCACAGTCCTGGATATGACGGTTGACCCGCCCGCGGTTCTGAGGCCGGGAGGGGTCAGCGTGGAGATGCTGGAAGATATTATCGGCCGTGTCAACGCTGAAAAAGCAATTGAAGTAAACGGGAACGAGGTTCCCAAATCGCCGGGGATGAAGTACAGGCATTATTCCCCGAAGGCTGAAATGATGCTGGTGTCGGGCGACAGCCGGCGGGTGGTTGAAACCATAAACAGCCTTGCGGAGCAAAACAGGGCGGAAAAAAGGAAGACAGGAGTCCTGGCGTCATCGGAGACCCGGTCTGAGTATAACGCCGATGTCGTCCTCTGCCCCGGTTCCAGGAACAGCCCGGAGACTGTTGCGGCGTCCATTTACAGGTGCCTGCGTGAATTCGACGAACTCGGGGTGGATATTATCTTTTCAGAAACGTTCCCCGAGGAAGGGATAGGGCTTGCCATCATGAACCGGCTCCGGAAAGCGGCCTCAGGCCGGATCATCCGTGTGCAGGCCACATCGGAAATGCCCGGTAATGAAAGTTGAAATACCGGTTTATAAACCGGACCGAAAGGGTGAACCTATGAGAAAGATATTGTTTGTTTGCACCGGCAACACCTGCAGGAGCGCCATGGCTGAGGCGATATTCAACAGCCTCCTGGAGCAGCGGGAAGATAACGATATCCTGGTTTCGTCAGCCGGGATATACGCATTTGAGAACGATCCCGCCAGCGCTATGGCCGTCGAGGTGCTAAAAAATGAATACGGGATCGACATATCGTCACACAGGGCGAAGGTACTGGATGCGGATGATATCAGGAATGCCTGGCTGATACTGGCCATGACCGAGGACCACAAGCGGATGATCCTTGACATCTATCCCGAAGCGGCCGACAAGCTGTATACACTGAAAGACTACGCCGAAATATGGGAAGGCGGACCCAGCATCCCTGATCCTTTCGGCGGAGACTATGATGTATACAGGGCATGCGCCTATGAATTGGAAACAGCCCTGATGAATGTGGCGGAGAAAGTTTTTGACAATGAGGATTGATTACTATAAAATCAATGAGAGGAAGGGGAGATTGGCTTGCGAATTGCATTGGGCAGCGATCATGGAGGTTTTCGGCTTAAGGAGTTTCTGAAACGGCATCTTGAGGAACAGGGTCATGAATGCACCGATTGCGGGACCTATGACGAATCATCGGTGGATTATCCCGATTTCGCCCTCAAAGCCTGCCTTATGGTCAGGGACGGGGCTTGCGACAGGGCTATCCTGATATGTTCGACCGGAATTGGCGTTTCCATGGCGGCCAACAAGGTCAGGGGCATCAGGTGCGCACTGTGTCATGACCTTCTTTCGGCACATCTCACAAGGGACCACAATGACACCAACGCTTTGGCGCTGGGCGCTTTTATTGTTGGGGAAAAGCTTGCCGCGGCCATTGTTGATGAATGGCTCAAAACCCCGTTTTCCAACGACGAGAGGCATAAAAGAAGGATCGGCAAGGTACATGAAATTGAAGACAGGTACCTTTAAATAGCTTTGGAGGTTGCATGATATGAATAATGTTTTTGTTTTCGACCATCCTCTCATCCAGCACAAGATCTCGTTATTGAGGGACAAGAATACCAGCGCCAAGGAGTTCAGGGAACTTGTATCCGAGATATCGATGCTGATGGGTTATGAAGTGACAAGGGATATCCCGCTGAAAGAGGTGGAGATCGAAACACCGGTAGGCCATGCCAGGACCTATGTGATATCGGGGAAAAAGCTGGCCTTCATACCCATCCTGCGCGCCGGGCTCGGAATGGTGGACGGGCTTCTGAAGCTGGTTCCCATGGCAAGGGTCGGCCATATCGGCCTGTACAGGGATCATGATACCCTGGAGCCCGTTGAATACTATTGCAAGCTTCCTGAGGATATCAGCGAACGCGACGCGGTTGTGCTGGATCCCATGCTTGCGACCGGCGGTTCAGGCTGCGACGCCGTTAAATTCCTGAAACAGCGCAATGTGAAGAACATCAAGTTCGTATGCCTGATAGCTTCCAGGCAGGGTATCGAAAGGCTTAACAGGGAACATCCCGATGTTGCCATATACTGTGCGGCTGTTGACGAAAAGCTGAACGAATACGGATATATCGTGCCGGGTCTCGGCGATGCCGGCGACAGGCTGTTTGGGACCAAATAGGAAAGGAAGATTCATATGCGTCCTTCCTGGGATGAATATTTTATGAGCATAGTGGAACTGGTAAAGACACGTTCCACATGTTTGCGGCGCCAGGTGGGAGCCTTGCTGGTTAAAGACAAGCGTATTCTGGCGACGGGCTATAATGGCGCGCCGGTGGGATGCAAGCACTGCCTGGAGCTTGGTTGCCTCAGGGACAAGCTTGGAGTCCCGTCAGGCCAGCGGCATGAGATATGCCGTGCCACCCACGCGGAACAGAACGCCATCGCGCAAGCCGCATACGCCGGGGTAAATGTGAAGGACAGCATCCTGTATGTTACAACGCAGCCCTGTGTCATGTGCGCGAAGCTGGCCATCAACGCAGGTATATCCAAGATCGTTTTCAAGGGAGATTATCCGGACGAGCTTTCCATGGAGCTGCTGAAGGAAGCGGGCGTCCGGGTAGTAAAATACGAAGAGCCTTCCCTTGTCTTTGATCCCGGGATTGTAAAAAGGCCAGAGGTGAAAGATGATAACCATTGAGTATGAGCATCTGGTGGCTTTTTCGGTTGCTCTTATCATTGCTTTCTTTTCCACTCCGATAGCCAGGAGGATTGCCTTACGCGCAGGCGCGGTCAATGTGCCGAGGGATAACACGCGCATGCATAAAAAGCCCATGCCCCTGCTGGGCGGGCTTGCCATTATAGCCGGTTTTGTCATCGCTGTGGTATATGGTTTCGCATCCCGGGACATACCCCAGTTTTTGTTTTTCCTGTCCCGCCCCAAATCCCTCGGTTTGATTTTCGGCGCGCTGGTCATAGTTGTCCTGGGTATTGTGGATGACATAAGGCCATTGAAGGCCGGTGTCAAGTTTGTATTCCAGCTTCTGGCCGCGATCACCGTGGTTGCCACGGGGACCAGGATCACGTCCATAACCCTGCCCTTCGCATCGGGCGCCGATAACGGGATGACCTATATCCTTGGCGAAACCATAGCTTTCATTATTTCCGTATTATGGATCGCAGGGATTACCAATGCCATCAACCTGATCGACGGCCTCGACGGGCTTGCCGCAGGGGTCTCTGGAATTGCGTCGATATCCCTGTTCATCGTCGCGGTCATTCGCAGGGAGGACGACATAGCCCTGGCGGCTGTCGCGCTGGCCGGCGCCATATCCGGTTTTCTCCCCTATAACTTCAACCCCGCCAAAATTTTCATGGGCGATACAGGCGCCACGTTTCTGGGATTTATCCTGGCCACCCTGTCCATCGAGGGCACCATGAAATCGGTTACAGCCCTGGCCCTGGCAATTCCCATCCTGGTGCTGGGCCTTCCGATCTTTGACACCCTGTTTGCCATCCTTAGGCGCATTTCCAACGGAAAGCCCATTGGCCAGCGGGACAGGGGTCATATCCATCACCGGCTGATCGACATGGGGCTGAGCCACAAGATGTCGGTCGTTATCCTGTATATCATCAGCGGCGCCCTGGGTCTTTTATCCATCGTGCTGGTGGATAAGGGCCTGCTGCCTTCGATAATCCTGCTGATACTCATCGTGGTGTTCATGATCGGGGGCGCAAGGAATATACCCGAGATGAACAAGGACATTCCCGCCAATGGACATACAGACAGGGCGGAAAGGAAGGATATGGACGAGGCCGGCCTTGAAGCCGCTCCGGATATCCAACGCCCGGATAATGCCGGGGAAACTTCGGACGATCAAAACGCAACTGATAGCGGTAAAGGACGATCATCATGAAAAAGCTTAAGGTCATGACTGTATTCGGGACACGGCCCGAAGCGATTAAGATGGCGCCGCTGGTTAAAGCCCTTGAGGCCAACCCGGCCATAGAGTCTTCTGTCTGCGTCACGGCGCAGCACAGGGAAATGCTGGACCAGGTCCTGGACATATTCCGGATACGTCCCGATTATGACCTGAATATCATGCAGGAAAGGCAGACCCTTGCGGATATCACCACGAGGGCCCTGAACGGGCTGTATGAAGTGTTTGGGGAGGCGGCCCCCGATATCGTGCTGGTCCACGGCGATACCACAACCACCTTTGCGGCCTCCCTTGCAGCATATTACCTGAAGATAAAGGTGGGGCATGTGGAAGCGGGCCTGAGGACCCACGACAAGTATTACCCCTACCCGGAGGAGATGAACAGGAAACTCACAGGGGCTATTGCCGACCTGCACTTCGCCCCCACCGAATCCAACAGGGACAACCTGCTGAGGGAAGGCATAAACAGGGACCGGATCTATGTTACAGGTAACACGGTGATCGATGCGCTTTCCACAACCGTTTCCAGGGATTTCGTGTTTGGGGACCCTTTCCTGAAGGGTTTTGATTTCGAAGGTAAAAGAGTTATAGCCATGACCGCCCACAGGCGTGAGAATATAGGCAGGCCTTTTGAAGAGATATTTTCAGCCGTCAGGAGGATCGCCGACGAGTATCCCGACATTCACATCGTTTATCCTGTGCATCTGAATCCGCTGGTCAGCGAACCGGCAGAAAGGATTCTTGGGAACCACCCGAGAATCCACCTGATAACCCCGGTAAACGTCCAGGAGATGCACAACCTGATGGCGCGTTCCTACATCGTTCTGACCGATTCAGGAGGCTTGCAGGAGGAAGCGCCCGCGCTGGGGAAACCTGTGCTGGTGCTCCGCAACGAAACCGAGAGGCCCGAAGCTGTACGGGCAGGTACGGTCCGCCTGGCCGGCACGCGGTATGAGAGCGTTTACCGGACCACCAAAGAACTGCTTGACAGGGAAGACGTATATTTTAAAATGGCGAAGGCTGTTAATCCATACGGGGACGGCAAGGCATCCCGGCGTATTGTTGAGGGATTGCTCCATGGCCTTGGTCTGTCCGGGTCCAGGCCGGAGGAATTTGCGGCATCATATTGAAACGTCCTGAACCAGGTACCCCGGAGGAATATCCATGGCAGATTTTCTGACCCATATACTGATGTCCGACGATGTTTTGGAAAGAATAGAAAGCCGGAGGGTTCTGGACGGCATCCAGAAGCACAGGACCCTGTACCGGCTTGGCGCCCAGGGGCCGGATCCCCTGTTTTTTTATAACTGCGTTCCCGGCAATGGAAAAGGGCAGCTCAGGGAACTTGGGTTTGCCATGCACAGGCAGCACACAGGCGAGTTTCTGAAGATGGGATTCAGCCGGCTGCAGAAACTGTCATGGGACCAGGAATGGATGGCGCTTGCCGCGTATCTATCCGGCTTTATCTGCCATTTCACCCTTGACAGCATGATCCATCCCTATGTCTATTGGGCGGAAAAAAACTGGATATGGACCATGGACGGTCTCCCTGCCAGGACAACGCACCAGGCTGTCGAGATATCGCTGGACGTGCTTTTCTGGAAGGAAAAACGCATGTCGCCGGCATGCAAGGTTAAGACCCGGAAACTCGTCGATATCGGCAGGCAATGGCCTTCAGGCGTGGAAGAATTCCTGCTGGATGCCTTTAAGAGCATATATCATGTCAGGACCGACAGGAAAGGCCTTAATAAAGTGCTCAGGGATTTTTACAGGGGACATGACCTGCTGTATGATCCCGGAGGATGGAAGAAAACCCTGGTGGGCTGGCTCGATTCCTTTACCGGAGGCGGTATCAGGCCGCCGAAGGTGCCCTATCCCGCCAGGCTTGACGAAACCATCGACTGGGCCAACAGGAAGAAACGGACCTGGACACATCCTTATAAAGAGGACGAAAAGCACAGGGAATCGGTTGAGGAGATACTGAACAAGGCCTCTTTCGAAGCGGCCAACCACATAAACGGGGTCTTTGCGGCGATCCTCAGGGGCGAACCCATTGACGGGTTCTTCTCCGACATCAGCTATTACACAGGATTGCCCTGTGACGAATGAGGCATTGTTATAATACGGTCTTTTGCTGTATGCCGTTTTTCCTGAAGCAATGTAATCATTCATTAACTGCTTTCCAAGGAGGAAACCATGCAGGACTATATTGTCAGAGCCCTGGTATCGGGCACGGTCAGCGTATATGCCGGTGTTACCACACAGACGGTGGAGGAGGCCAGGAAAATCCACCATATGAACCCAACCCCCTGCGTCGCCCTGGGCAGGACACTTACGGGGGCGGCCCTCATGTCCCGGACACTGAAGGGCTCGGAGGACACCATAACCATCCAGATAAAGGGTGATGGTCCCATAGGCGGCATTGTTGCGGTGACCGATGCCCATGCCAATGTCAGGGGCTATGTTCACAACCCATTCTTTGACCTGCCCCTTAATGAAAAGGGGAAGTTTGACATAGCCGGGGCCGTGGGCAGGGGCTATATTAACGTGGTTAAGGATATCGGGCTGAAGGAGCCGTACATCGGCCATGTGGACCTCGTATCGGGAGAGATAGCCGAGGACCTTACCTATTACTACGCTTCCTCGGAGCAGATCCCAACCGCAATGAACCTTGGCGTCCTGGTGGGAAGCGGGGGCCATGTGCTGGCAGCCGGCGGGTTTCTTGTGCAGCTTATGCCCGACACCCCTGAGGACATGGTCTCCTTCCTGGAAGAAAGGATCGGCCGCCTTCCGCCCATAACAAACATGATAGCGGACGGGCTGACACCGGAAAAAATCATTGACTCCCTCTTTCACGGGAAGCCCATCCAGACCCTTGAAACCTGCGGTGTCAGTTACCGGTGCACCTGTTCCCGGGAGAGGATGGAAAGGAACCTCCTTGCCATAGGCAGGAAGGACCTGCTGGAAATAGCCCGCGATAAAAAGGGCGCCGAACTCCACTGTCACTTTTGCAACACCAGGTATACCTTCACTCCCGAGGAGTTTGAGGAACTGATCAGGGACATGAAATAGGGAAGGCCCGCTCTGGCGCCGGAACGATGGAATCTCCGGCCCTGAAAACCGGAGTACTTATATAACCGAAGGATTATGGCAACAATAATAACTGGTTGTTGCCATATTTTTTTATCAAATAATTAGTCAAAAAAAAGAGAATACTAACCAGGCAATCAATAAAAGACAATGGAGGGAGAGTATGAAAAGACGTTTTCTGGCTGCATCGCTGACAGTGTTTCTTGCGCTGGCCGCCATGGGTATCACCGGCGGAAGCGTTCTTAAGGCCGAGGCCGCCCAGACCTTTGAAAGGGTGGATTTCATCAGCGGGGTGGTCATCGCCAACGAGCTCAATATGCGGACAGGACCATCAACGAAGCATTCCATCATACAGGTGCTGAAGAAGAACAAATGGGTCAACGTGCTTTCCAAAATAGGGGACTGGTATGTTGTATATGACCCTGATACCGACAAGGTGGGCTGTGTTGCCAGGCAATACCTGATGGACGGCGAAACCTTCAAGAAGCAGATGGATTCCGGCACACCGGCAACGCCCAAACCTCCCGCGGCCACTCCCGCGCCGAGCCCGTCCGTTCCGAAGACAACCGGCGAACTGTCCCCCGAGGAACAGCAACTCCTTACCCTCATAAACAATGAACGTGCCAAGGGAGGACTTCCCGCCCTCCAGGCCGACATGGAACTTATGAGGGTGGCGCGCACCAAGGCAAACGACATGGTGCAGAACAACTATTTCTCCCATTATTCCCCCACTTACGGCTCGCCCTTTGACATGATGAGGCAGTTCGGAATCTCTTTCAAAGCCGCCGCTGAAAACATAGCCGGAAACTCCACAATACAGGGTGCGGTGTCGGCCTGGATGAACTCATCCGGACATAAGGCCAATATCATGAACGCATCCTATAACTATACCGGGATAGGAATAGCCAGGAGCAACAAGTACGGCTATGTATTCGTGCAGATGTTCATCAAGAAATAATCGTGGGATGACGGCCTTTGACTGTGCCATAATGCCGCTGGACGGGGCGGAAAGGGAATGCAGCTGAACAAACGGTAAAATAGAGGTGAGAAAAAAGTTTTGCGGTGTATATTTTAATCCCCTTAGGACAGAATAATCCTCGGAGGTGGAATTAATGAGTAAAGACAAGCAAAAAGCCATTTGCGACAACGAGTTGAACAGGCAGAACAATAAAGCCAACAACAATAACAACAATAAGAACAGGAACACTCAGAACAATAAAGACCAATAGGTGATTTCGGACAAAAGGCAGGAACCGGCAGGTTCCTGTTTTTTACGCCTTCCCGGTCATAAAAAGGATTTGCTGACGCCTTTTCCACACTATCCACATATTATCAACAGCTTGTTTCCGGTGTTGATAACCCATGTGGAATGAGTGGAAAATAAAGTGATTTATATGTGCCATCAAGGGTAAAATTATAGTATGAAAACACAGGAAGGAGAGTTCTTATGAAATTCATTGTCAGCAGAAAAAATCCCAATGTTTCCGACAAAGTGATCGAGAAGGCCAAAAAGAAGATCGGCAAGTTTGAAAAGTTTTTCAGGCCGGAGACAGAAGCCCATCTCACGTTTAATATAGAAAAAGAGCGCTGTATATTCGAGGTAACCATCCACTCCAAGGGGACAATCATCCGTGCTGAAGAAAGTTCCGAGGACATGTACGCCTCTATTGACCTGGCCGTGGAGAAGCTGGAAAGGCAGATCCGCAAGCACAAGACCAGGCTGGGCAAAAAGATCCGCCAGGAGGCCATGGTTCCTGAGAACTATGAACTGGACGAGCAGATTGAAGAGGATGAGGATTTCAAGGTGGTGAAGACCAAGCGCTTCCCCTTAAAGCCCATGTCCCTTGAAGAAGCCATTCTGCAGATGGATCTGCTTGGACATTCCTTCTTCGTTTTCACCAATGCCGAAACTGAAAATGTCAATGTCGTGTATAAAAGGAAGGACGGGAAATACGGTCTTATCGAGCCGGAAGAATAATACAGCCGTTATTTGCGCAAACAAGGTATAGGCACGCCCTCTTCATGATAGGATATATCATGGAGAGGGGTGTTTTGCATTGGCCTATAAAAAAGGGGTTTTGACCGAAAGCGATATAAGGGTGTTGGATAACTATTCAAAAAAGAACCATTCAGACCTGGTCCGGGAAACGGATCCGGATAAAAACGCCGGAAACCGGAAGAACCGGCAGGAGCCTGATGCAAAAACATGAAAACAGGCGGAGAGTAAGGCTTTCCAAAAACCGGCCGGATAGTGAAAATTCATTGTTTAAAATAGCAAATTATTGGTATCTATTATTTAAGATGCGACGTTCTTGTCCTCCTATTATATATAGTGTTTGAATTCAGTTCACATGAGCTGGGGGCACGAGTTTAGGAATCATTAACATAATTTTTTTAACCAGTGCTCTTTTTTTGTGGGCAATAGCATAAGCTATTGGCTGGAAGGAGAAATACTATGCACTTGAGGGATTGTGCCGGCGGCGTGGTTTTCCATGAGGAGAATGTCTTTCTCTTCAAGAATGAGAAAAACGAATGGGTCATGCCAAAGGGGCTTATAAAGAACGGAGAGAATCCCCAGGATGCGGCTTTGCGCCGGGTATTCGAAGAAACTGGCATAACGGCTGAGATTGTTGAGCATGCAGGCCAGACCTACTATGAGTTCTACTCGATAACGAGGCAGATGCCTGTATGCAACAGGATTGCCTGGTATGTGATGAAGACCGGTTCGGAAGAGTTCAGGGTGTCCGAACCCGACAAGTATACCGATGGTGGCTTTTTCCCGATTCTTGACGCTATCGAGCGGATTACATACAGCCAGGACAAGTCGCTGCTTGTCAACTCATACAGGAAATACTGCCGGATAACCGGCAGGCTGCCCAAGTACTGAAGGCCCGTCAGGCCGGCGAACTTGTAAGATGGCGGCAAAATCTGATACAATCAAGGATGGCGTTAAGTCATCCTTTTTTATTTGAAGTACGTCGCCTAAAACAGCGGGACATCGGGCAGGATCCCATGGCCCGAAAAACCGATCCAGGGGACAATATGCTGAAAGAATACAGGACAGTATTCCAGGAAGGTCATTATGTATACGAAGAGAAAAGATCACGCTTTATCGCAAGGGTGCTCCCGGTATTAAGCGAGGAAGAGGCTATCGGGTTTATCAACCGGATCAGGTCCGAATGCAGGGATGCCGCCCATAATTGCTATGCCTATTATGTTGAGGGCGAAGCCGCCTACCAGCGCTACAGCGATGACGGGGAGCCGGCCGGTACGGCGGGACTGCCAATACTTGAGGTAATAAGGAAAAGACAACTGGTGAACGTAGCCATAGTTGTAACCCGCTATTTCGGAGGCATACTGCTGGGGGCCGGAGGCCTGGTCCGGGCTTACGGCAAGGCTGCTGCCGGAGGGGTCCAGGGTGCCCGGGAGGTAACGGTGAGGACTTGTGTGGAGGCACGAATTGACGTAGAATATCATTTGTCCGGAAAGCTCCGGAATATGCTGATGAGCGAAGGGTTCACACTGGCCGGCGCCGATTATTCCCATCTGGTTGCCTTTACCGTATTGCTCCCGGAAAACCAAAAAGCCAAACTTGAGGAGAAGGTCAACGACATCACGGGCGGCAGGGCTTCCCTGGAATATGCAGGCGAAAGGCTGGTCAAGACCGATGATTCGGGTAATATACTGGAAATCTGCCAGATCACACAATCGTGACGGGGAGTGAAAACTATGTCAGGACATTCAAAATGGGCCAATATCAAGCATAAAAAAAGCAAAACTGATGCCATGAAAGGCAAGATGTTTACGAAAATCGGCAGGGAGATAGCCATCGCCGTCAAAAACGGCGGTCCCGATCCTGTCGCGAATTCAAGGCTGAGGGATGTCATAGCCAAGGCAAAAGCCTGCAACATGCCCAACGATTCTATTATGAGAAGCATCAAAAAGGCCTCGGGAGAAGGGGACGGGACAAATTACGAAGCCATCAGGTATGAGGGTTACGGACCTGCCGGTGTCGCCGTTATCGTGGAAACCCTGACCGATAACCGGAACCGTACAGCGGGCGATATCAGGCACCTGTTCGACAAGTATGGCGGCAACCTGGGAGCTACCGGCTGTGTCAGCTTCATGTTCCACCAGAAGGGACAGATCATCATTGAAAGAAAGGACAGGGATGAGGACGAGATGATGATGATAGCCCTGGAAGCCGGAGCTTCTGATTTCCAGGCCGAAGAGGAATACTTCGAGATACTTACCGAACCTGGAGATTTTACCGCCGTCCGGGAGAAACTGGAGGCAGCCGGCCTGGAATTCGATTCGGCGGAGATTGCCATGATCCCGCAGACATACAGCAAGCTTACCAACCCGGAAGACATTGAAAAAATGGAGAAGTTGCTTGACAGGCTTGAAGACCATGACGATGTCCAGAATATATGGCATAACTGGGACCAGGATTGAGGAGAGAGGAGTATGATCGAAGCAAAAAGCGGCTTGCGCCTTGAGGCAAATGAAATACGGAAGATACTGCCGCACCGTTATCCTTTTTTGCTGCTGGACAGGATTATTGACATACAGCTTCCCAGGGAGGATGCTACGCAGATTGAGCCTGGGATGAAGGTTTTGGGCATCAAGAATGTATCTTTCGACGAACCCTTTTTCCAGGGCCATTTTCCCGAAAACCCCATCATGCCCGGCGTCCTGATCGTGGAAGCCCTTGCCCAGTGCGCCTGCTGCGGCGGCCTGATCCTGAAGGAAAACCAGGGAAAGCTGGGGCTTTTCACCGGGATCGACGACATGAAGTTCAGAAGACAGGTAACTCCCGGCGATGTGCTGGAGTTGTATGTTGAGTTCACCGCCTTCCGGCGTGGCATGGGCAAAGCCTTTGCCAGGGCGACCGTGGACGGGCAGGTTGCCGCCGAAGGGATGCTCAAATTCGCCATCGTATCCCCTGAGTAAAGGCCGGTCAGCATCAGCGCCGGAATGGAAGCTATATGGCCATCTTTGCTATATCCGACCTCCATCTGTCCCTTGGAACCAATAAACCCATGGATGTATTCGGGGACAAGTGGAAAAACCATGTACAGAGGCTTGAGCAAAACTGGAGCCAGGTTGTTGGGAAGGACGATGTCGTCCTGGTGCCGGGAGACATATCCTGGGGAATCAACCTGGATGAAGCCCTGCCTGATTTCGGCTTTATCGAATCGCTTCCAGGGATAAAGATCATCTCAAAGGGCAACCATGATTACTGGTGGAGCACCCGCCGCAAGTTCCGGGCCTTCCTGGACTCCAACGGGTTTGTAACCATCAGCATGCTCCATAATAACGCCTACCGCTTTGGCGGATATACCATCTGCGGATCAAGGGGATGGATCGACCCGGGGGATCCTGGTTTCGGAGATGAGGACAGGAAGATCTTTTCCAGGGAGATGGAGCGGCTGCGGCTATCCCTTGAGGAGGGCAAGCGGCTTGGAGGGGAGATAATAGCCATGCTTCACTATCCGCCCTTTGATCCCGGGCATCGTACAAATGATTTTGCCGGATTGCTTAAAAAGTACGATGTCAGGGTATGCATCTATGGGCATATCCATGGCAGGTGGGAAGAAAGCTGGCGGAATGAGACGGTGGATGGGATACGCTATTTGCTGGTTTCAGCAGACTTTTTGTCATTCCGGCCAATGCCCGTAGCCTGGTAGAATGAAGGAGAACGCCTTAGGGGACAAATAATGCAGAAAAGGTTTCGCACAGGCCGTACCTGTGCTATAATATAATGGTTTATTCTTCAAGTTAACATACAGGAGGATATGAAACATAATGAACGTAAAGATTGAAAAACCCGAAAAAAATGTTGTCAAACTGGAGATCACGGTCGACAGCCAGGTATTTGAAGAATGCATGGACAAGGCATTTAACCGGAATAAACACAAGTTCAACATTCCCGGCTTCCGCAAGGGAAAGGCGCCGCGCAGCATAGTGGAACGCTATTACGGCGAACAGGTGCTCTATGAAGATGCCATCAATTTCGCCTGCGGCGACGCCTATAACAAGGCAATAGATGATAATGGCCTGGAACCCGTTGACAGGCCTGAGATAGATATCATCCAGATAGGCAGCGGACAGGACCTTATATTCACCGCCACAGTAACCGTCAAGCCCGAGGTTGAGCTGGGCGAGTACAAGGGACTCGAGGTGGAGAAGGAAGAAGTGAAGGTAACCGAAGAGGATGTACTTGCCGAACTCAACAGGGTTGCCGAACGGAATGCGAAGCTCATTTCAGTTGAGGACAGGCCTGTACAGAATGGCGATATAGTGAACCTGGACTATGAGGGAAGCATTGACGGTGTACCCTTTGAAGGGGGAGCCGCCAAGGGCCGCAACCTCGAGGTCGGGTCCGGCGCCTTCATCCCCGGGTTTGAAGAGCAGATGGTCGGGCTGAACCTGAATGAGGAGAAGGAAATCAGCGTTAAGTTCCCCGAGGATTACCACAGCAAGGACGTGGCCGGGAAGGAAGCCGTGTTCAAGGTGAAGATCAACGAGATCAAGTACAGGCAGATTCCCGAGATCAACGATGAATTCGCCAGTGATGTCAGCGAGTTTGAAACCCTTGAGGAATACAAGCAGGACATCCTGAAGAACCTGACCCGGAAAGCCCAGGAAGCCGCCGACAGGAAGTTCGAGAATGCTGTTGTCGCCAAGGCCGCGGAGAACGCCTCTTGCGATATCCCGGACGTTATGGTGGAAAGCCGTCTTAACGAGATGATGCGCCAGTTTGACATGACTCTCCGCTACCAGGGGCTGGACCTGCCCAGCTATTTGCAAATCATGGGCATGGATGCGGAAAAGTTCCGCGATGAATACCGCGAGTCCGCCCTGAAGGATGTCAAGGCGCAGCTTGTCCTGGAAAAGATAGCAAAGACCGAAGGAATTGAGGCGACTGACGAAGAATATGCCCAGGAACTCGAAAAGATGGCCGAACAGTACCGCCAGCCGGTGGAGGAAATGAAGAAACATTTACATGAAGACGATATAGAATATATTAAGAATTCCATTATCACCAGGAAGACCGTTGCCATGCTTGTGGAAAACGCGAAGGCGTAAGTGCGGGAAATCCGTTTAAAGTGGTTTTATGGTGGAATTATATAATCAAGTGCAAACAAAGGAGGCGTAAATCATGTCGCTGGTACCTATTGTAATAGAGCAAAGCAGCAGAGGCGAAAGATCCTACGATATATATTCCAGGTTATTGAAAGACAGGATTATCCTTTTGAGCGACGAGATCAACGATGTAACTGCAAGCCTCGTGGTTGCGCAGATGCTGTTCCTGGCCGCTGAGGATCCCGAGAAGGATATCCAGCTCTATATCAACAGCCCGGGAGGATCCATTACGGCCGGCATGGCCATATACGACACCATGCAGCATGTAAGGCCTGATGTTTCAACCATCTGCGTAGGCATGGCCGCCAGTATGGGAGCATTTCTTTTAGCTTCGGGGACCAAGGGCAAGCGCTATGCTCTCCCCAACAGCACCATCATGATCCATCAGCCCATAGGCGGTGCCAGAGGCCAGGCTACCGACATCAAGATCCACGCCGAATGGATTATCAGGATGAAGAACCATTTAAACAGGCTCCTTGCCGAAAAGACAGGGCAGCCGCTTTCCAAGATTGAGATAGATGTGGAAAGGGATTATTTCATGAGTGCCCAGGAGGCCAAGGATTATGGTTTGATAGACCAGGTGATGGAACCACGAGTGGCGGGGTGATACTATGGCACGATATGATGATAAAAAACAGGTTAAATGTTCTTTTTGCGGCAAGACCCAGGATCAGGTAAACCGTATCGTTGCCGGCCCCGGAGTTTATATTTGCAATGAATGTATTGAATTGTGCTCTGAGATAATCGAAGAGGAGTTTGAGGATGCCCGTGTAGAGCAGCAGCTTGACGAGGTGCTCAAACCACAGGAGATCAAGAGTATCCTTGATGAATATGTAATCGGTCAGGAAAAGCCAAAGCGCACCCTGGCCGTCGCAGTCTATAACCATTACAAGAGGATACGCGCGGAGTTCAGCCGCAGCGACGTAGAGATCCAGAAAAGCAATATTCTGCTGATCGGGCCCACCGGCTGCGGCAAGACCTACCTGGCCCAGACACTGGCCAAGATATTGAACGTGCCCTTCGCCATCGCCGATGCCACATCCCTGACCGAAGCCGGGTATGTGGGCGAAGACGTAGAGAATATCCTTCTGAAGCTGATCCAGGCCGCGGATTATGACATCGAGCGGGCGGAAAGGGGCATCATCTACATCGATGAAGTGGACAAGATCGCCAGGAAATCCGACAACCCATCCATCACAAGGGATGTCAGCGGCGAGGGTGTCCAGCAGGCCTTGCTGAAAATCCTGGAAGGGACCATTGCGTCGGTTCCGCCCCAGGGCGGCCGCAAGCATCCGCACCAGGAATTCATCCAGATCGATACCACCAATATACTCTTCATCTGCGGCGGAGCCTTTGACGGGCTGGAGAAGATAATCCAGAACAGGATAGGCCAGAAGACGCTGGGCTTTGGAGCCGAACTGGAAAACAGGAGCAGCAGGGAAATCAGCGATATACTTGAGAAGGTAAGCCCGCAGGACCTGCTGAAATACGGCCTGATACCCGAGTTCGTCGGCAGGCTGCCTGTAACCGTCGCCTTAAGCCCACTGGACAGATCGGCCCTGATCGATATCCTCACAAAACCCAGGAATGCGCTTGTCAAGCAATACCAGAGGTTGTTCGAAATGGACGGCGTGGAGCTGGAAGTGGATGACGGGGCCCTGGAAGCCATCGCGGACAAGGCCCTTGAACGCAAGATCGGCGCCAGGGGACTGAGGGCTATCTTTGAAGAGATCATGCTGGATGTGATGTATGAAATACCCTCCATGGACAATGTGGAAAAGTGCATCATAACCAGGGATACGGTTGTCAATAACGAGACGCCGCTGATGATATACGGGGAGCAGAAAAAAGCGCTGCCCCCCGTGAAAAAGAAAAAGAGGGGCGAGATCGATTCCGCGTCATGAATACACAGGCCGCCTGATAGCAGGCGGCTTTTTCAATTGCCATTGCGCAGCAAATCCCTACACTGTCATTGCGAGCCCGGCAAATCCCCAAATTGTCATTGCGAGCGAGCGGAGCGCGGCAATCTCAAAATTTGGAAGTGTGACGTGGGAGGTTAGAGGTTAGACTTCTTTGGTGCTGCTTCGTAGCCATTCCTATATTCCAACTTCTCATATCTCATTTCTCACATCTAATGAGATTGCTTCGTCGCTTCGCTCCTCGCATAAAGGCTCGCAAGGGCTTACGAGGAGACGTGCTGTTCAGCCTCGACTGACTCCGCAGGAGCAGATGAAGTTGTATGCGAAATGCGCGGATCGAGCGGGAAAAAACAACCGGATGTTGTTTTTAGCCGGCAGTCGCACGGATGCGACGTTGCCGGCGGCCCTGCGAGATCAAGCATGAGCATGTACAACTTCCTGCGACGAGGACTGAAGGAGAGCCTGAACAGCACGGCTATGATACGAATAACCGGGGAAGCGCAGCAGAGATTGAGCACTTCGCTTGCAATGACAACTCGAAAGACCTGCCAGGGTAATGCCGCGTACCTTTACATATCAAACAGATGTTTGATAAAATGGTGTCGGAAAGCCGAAAATACTAATGAGAAGCAAATACTTACGAGGAGCGGGATAATGCCAGAGAAACAAAAGCAGGTTTACGGAAATGAAAGCATTACTTCCCTCAAGGGGGCGGATCGCGTCCGGCTGCGTCCCTCGGTCATCTTCGGCTCTGACGGGCTGGACGGATGCGTGCATTCATTCTTTGAAATACTGGCCAACTCCATCGATGAAGCCCGGGAGGGCTACGGAAGCGTCATCCGGGTCATAAGACACGCGGATTGTTCCATAACAGTGGAGGACCAGGGCCGGGGCATCCCCCTGGATTTCAATCCCAAGGAACAGCGATATAACTGGGAACTGGTATACTGCGAGCTCTATGCCGGGGGAAAGTACATGAACAATACCGGCGAGAACTACGAGTTTGCCCTGGGGCTTAACGGCCTCGGAGCATGCGCCACCCAGTACAGTTCCGAGTACATGGATGTAACAGTATTTCGTGATGGGTACAGGTATGAACTGCATTTTGAAAAGGGCAACAATATCGGGGGCCTTAAAAAAGAGAAGTGCGATTATGAGCATACGGGCACCATACAGAAATGGAAGCCGGACCGGGAGGTCTTCACCGATATAAGGATACCCCTCGAGCGTTTCAGGGATATCCTGAAAAGGCAGGCCGTGGTCAATGCCGGGCTGGTTTTCGAACTCATCGACGAAGAAAGCGGGACCGCCGAAAGGTTCTGCTATGAGAATGGCATCATAGACTATGTAAATGAGCTGGGGCAGGGGAAGAACCTGACCCAGGTGCAATTCTTCGAAGGATTCGCGAAAGGCCGCGACAGGGAGGACAAGCCCGAATACAAGGTCAGGATGCAAACTGCCTTTTGCTTTAACAACGAGGTCAGCCGCATCGAGTACTACCATAATTCCAGCTGGCTGGAATACGGCGGCGCGCCCGACAGGGCCGTAAAGGCGGCCTTTGTAAGCGAACTGGACAAATACCTGAGAAACGGCAACAAGTACAATAAAAACGAGAGCAGGATTACCTTTGCGGATATTGAGGACAGCCTGATCCTCGTCACAAATACCTTCTCCACCATGACCAGCTATGAGAACCAGACCAAAAAGGCCATCAGCAACAGGTTTATCCAGGAAGCCATAACCGACTTTCTTAAGCAGCAGCTTGAGATTTATCTGATTGAGAACAGGGAAGATGCCGAGAAGATCGCGTCCCAGGTCCTGGTCAACAAGCGGAGCCGCGAAACCGCCGAAAGGGCGAGGATCGATATAAAAAAGAAGCTCGGGAAAACCCTGGACGTGTCCGCAAGGGTCAAGAAGTTCGTGGACTGCCGGAGCCGTGATGTGAGCAAGCGCGAACTGTATATTGTGGAAGGTGATTCCGCCCTCGGATCATGCAAAATGGCCCGTGACAGCGAGTTCCAGGCCATAATGCCTGTCCGGGGCAAGATACTTAACTGCCTGAAAGCGGAATACGACAACATCTTCAAGAACGAAATCATAGTGGACCTGATAAAGGTTTTAGGGTGCGGCGTTGAGATAAAGACCCGCCATAACAGGGATCTGAACACATTCGATATGGACAGCCTGAAATGGAGCAAGATCATAATCTGCACCGATGCCGACGTGGACGGCTTCCAGATCAGGACACTGCTCCTGGCCATGATATACAGGCTGATTCCTTCGCTGATTGACGCAGGGAAGGTATATATCGCCGAGTCGCCGCTCTTTGAGATCAATACAAAGGAAGGAACCTGGTTTGCCTATTCCGAAAAGGAAAAGGCCCAGATCCTGAAACAACTGAAAGGCCAGAATGTGGTCATCCACCGGTCCAAAGGGCTTGGCGAAAACGATCCCGAGATGATGTGGCAGACCACCATGAACCCGGAAACCAGGCGTCTTATTAAAGTGACGCCCGATGAGGCCGAGGAGACCAGGAGATACTTCAACCTCCTCCTGGGGGACGACCTCCAGGGCCGCAAGGACTTTATCGCAAAATACGGACATGAATATATGGATGCCATAGATGTAATCTGATAGAGGTTGGATGTGGGAGGTTAGAGGTGAGAGGCAGGAGGTTGGAGCATTAGAAGGCTTCGAAGCCAAACTTGCTATTTCTAATATCTTACTTCTCACATCCCACATCTTGCACCAGTTTTCTATTAAGGAGAACCAAAGATGCAGGTCAATTATACCGAACAACCGATTATCGATACTCTTAAAACAAATTATATGCCCTATGCCATGAGCGTCATAGTCTCACGTGCCATACCGGAGATTGACGGGCTGAAACCGTCCCACAGGAAACTCCTGTACACCATGTACAGGATGGGCCTTCTGAAGGGAAACAAGACAAAATCCGCCAACGTGGTGGGGCAGACCATGAAGCTTAACCCCCACGGGGATCAGGCCATATATGAAACCCTTGTCCGTATGACCACGGGAAACATGGCCCTTCTGCATCCGCTCATAGAATCCAAGGGCAATTTCGGGCGCGTCTATTCCCGCGACATGAAATATGCCGCACCCAGGTACACCGAGGTGAAACTGGCTGATATAGCCGAGGCGCTGTTCAGGGATATCGACAAGGATACCGTCGATTTCGCGTACAATTACGACGGTACCATGAAGGAGCCTGTCCTTTTGCCCACTGTCTTCCCGAATATCCTTGTAAACCCCAACCAGGGCATTGCCGTAGGCATGGCCAGCAACATATGCAGTTTCAACCTGCGGGAGGTATGCGAGGCAACAATAGCCTATATACAGAACGATAACGTGGATTTGCTGGATTACCTGAAGGCGCCTGATTTTCCCACCGGCGGCCAGATCCTGGTAGACCGGGCCGAGCTTTCAAAGATATATGAAACAGGCAGGGGTTCTTTCAGGATACGTGCCCGCTACCGTTTCGACAAGAAAAACAGCTGCATTGAAATCTATGAAATTCCCTACACAACAACATCCGAAGCCATCATAGAAAGCATAGCCGAGATCATCAAGAGCGGAAAAATCAAGGATATTATCGATGTCCGCGATGAAACAGACCTGGATGGGCTGACCATAACCATCGACATCAGGCGCAGCGCCGACCCTGATGAAATCATGAACAAGCTTTTCAGGCTTACCACGCTGCAGGACAGCTTCAGCTGCAACTTCAACGTGCTGGTGGACCAGAAGCCCGTGGTCCTCGGCGTATACGGGATACTGGACCATTGGATACAGTTCAGGATGAACTGCATAAGGCGCAGGTCGCAGTTCGATATACGAAAGAAAAGCCAGCGCCTTCACCTCCTGACCGGCCTTTCAATGATACTGCTCGATATCGACAAGGCCATAGCGATCATCCGCAAAACCGAAAAGGACGCAGAGGTAATCCCCAACCTGATGAAAGGGTTCCAGATTGACAGGGAACAGGCTGAGTTCATAGCCGAGATCAGGCTGAGGAACCTCAACAGGGAATATATCCTCAGGCAGACCTCGGATATTGAGAAACTCAAAAGCGAGATTGAGGACCTGAAGGATATAATCGCCCGTGAAGAGCGGGTCCTGGACATTATCTGCCAGGAACTGCGCGAGATCTCGGAAACCTATGGCGTGGACAGGAGGAGCGATATCATAAGCGAGGATGAGGTTGAGCATATCACCGAGGAAAAGCTCATTGAAGACTATAATGTGCGGCTGTTCTTGACCCGGGAAGGATATATCAAGAAGATACCGCTGGTTTCCCTGCGTTCCGCCGGCGAACAAAAGCTGAAGGATGAGGACTCCATCCTGATGGAACAGGAGACCCGGAACAAGGCAGAACTGCTCCTGTTTTCAAACAAGGCTTCGGTTTACAAGATGAAGGTCCATGAGCTTTCGGACAGCAAGGCCAGCATGCTTGGGGATTACCTGCCGAATATCCTGGGCCTTGAGCCCGATGAAAGGATCATCTGCATGCATGCCACCGATGATTATTCGGGGTACCTGCTCTTTGCGTTTGAGAACGGAAAGGTTGCCAAAATAACTTTATCAAGCTATGCCACAAAGCTGAACCGGAGAAAGCTGACCAAGGCCTACAGCCAGCTTTCACCGCTGGCGGCCATGCGCTATATAGCCGAGGACCAGGATTTCGCAGCCTTAAGCAGCATTGATAAACTGCTTGTATTCAATACATCCGATATCAGTCCCAAGTCCACAAGGGATTCCCAGGGGGTACAGGTGTTAAGGTCAAAGAAAGGGAGCGTCCTGGTCGGCTTCAGACCGCTGAGCGAGCTTGCCCTCACGGATCCCGAGTATTACCGGGCAAAAATTCCGGCAATCGGATGTTACCTGAAGGATAAGGACAAGGAAGACAGGCAGGTCAGCCTGTTTGGGGCTTGAACCGTTCAATCAGACTTTTACCCCTGGATCCTGTATAGGATAAATGTAACAGGAGGTAATCATGGACGATATTGTCCGCATACGCAGATGTCTGGCTGGGGAGAGAGAGGCATTCGAACCCCTGGTATCCAAATATAAGAACCTTGTTTACGGGATAGCGCTGAATATCCTGTATAACAAGGATGAAGCGGCTGATGTTACCCAGGAGGTCTTTATGAAGGCATGGGCAAACCTGGGCCGCTTTAACCCGGAATACAGCTTCAAGGCATGGATCGCCCGGATTGCCGTGAACCACAGCATCAATGTCAACCAGAAGCACAAGCGTTCTGCGGCCGCCGCATGGGATGAGGAGGCTGTCCGCCGCATCCCGGCTGACAGCGGTCTCCCCGAGGAAGAGCTTCTGTTCAGGGAGGAGCAGGACAGGGTAAAGCAGGCTGTCGATTCCCTGCCGGAGATGTACAGGCTGATTGTCGTACTGTTTCACCAGCAGTCCCTGTCCTATGACGAGATATGCCAGGTAACCGGCTATCCGCTAAGCATAGTCAAAAACCGGCTGTACCGAGCAAGGAAGATGCTTTGTGAAAGGCTCAGGGAATACTATGAAAGTGCCGGGGAGGAGGAAGCTTCATGGGCTGTGAAAAAGCATGGGAACTGATGATGAGCCGGCTTGACGGCGAGCTTGGGAAACGTGATTCGATGATCCTGGAGAATCATCTCAGGATCTGCCCCGAGTGCCGAAGGCAGATGGCTGCGCTTGACGCGGCTCTCCTGGAACTGGAGATGTCAGGACCTGCCGCTCCCGAATCAATTGAGCAAAACGTGATGAAGAAGATCTGCGGCGCCAGGAATAAGGAAACAGCCTCGCTTCTCCCTTATGTCGTCCTGCCCGCGGCGTTGCTTACGGGGGCACTTGCCTTTATTCTGTATGAATTCCGTACAGCCGGCATGATGGACCTGATCGTTAAGGCCGCCCGCGCCATTGAGCTTTTCTATAGAGTGTTCGAATCAATGACCGGTGTTTTGAGACTTCTCCTTAATAACCCATATACGGGCGTAATCATGATGATAACAGGCATCCTGCTGTTTGCCGGCATCATTGTCCTAATCTCCGTGCAGTTTTGGAAAAAGGGCAATAGTTCAGTATACTGGAGGACAACGAAATGAAAAGAAGGCGTTTCTGTTTTATAATAGCAATCCTGGCAGCCCTGCTGCTGGCCGGTTCGGTAATCGTACTGGCCGCAGGCAGCAGTCCCTCAGTCAACACCGGTGAAATCCATGATGATGATTTTATCGCGGAAGGGGATTCAGTTACCAACGACGGGATCATAACCGGAGACCTTCTGTCATTTTCGCAAAGACTGACCGTGAGAGGCGGGGTTGAAGGAGACATCATAGCCTTTGCAACCGATATCTATATCGGCGGGGAAGTAGGCGGAAGCATAAGGGCCGTGGGATCCAACATAAGCATATCCTCCAGGGTTTCCCGCAATGTAATGCTGGCAGGTTCCAGCTGCATACTTGATAACGGCTCTTCTGTAGCCAGGAATGTTTACCTGGTCGGCAATGTTGTAAAAAGCCTTGGCACTGTGGAGGGAACAACAAATATCTTCGGCTCCGATATTACCCTCGGCGGTGTTTACAACGGCGACGTGGTTATACACAATACGGCTGAGAAGGGCAGCTTCAGCATGCAGCCGGGGACTGTGATCAGAGGGAAGCTGACATATAAGGGTGCAACCGAGTTCCATCTGCCAAGTTATGTCCAGGTAGGGGACTATGAATTCGTAAAAACCAGCCCGGCAGAGTCCGGGCGTGCGCAGGGGCTTAGCCTGGGGAGCATTATCAAAAGGATCACCACCCTGGCTGTGTATTACCTGTTGGCACTTCTTCTGTTCAGGCTGTTCCCGAGGTTTTTTGTCCGGTCGGGAAGTTTCATATCCCAGAAGCCTTTCGCGGCAGCCGGAATCGGCATTGCCACCCTGGGAACCCTTGTTGGCGCTTTGCTCCTGCTGCTGATCATCATCCTGCTGGTCATGACAATTCTTGAATTTTCAGTTCTCGGCTTTACCAGCCTTGCATTGCTCTTCTTCGGGCTGGTTACCGTTGTGTTTGCCGATATCCCGGTTTCATTATGGCTCGGGGGGATGATGTTAAGAAAAACCGGCAGCGTGCCCGCAAGGCTAGCGGTGGGACTGGCCGTTATCAGCGCCGTGAAGCTGGTTTTGGACCTGCTGAGCGTCATTCCGTCGGTGGGTTCTGTTTTCGGAGTTATTGGATTCCTGGTCAGAGCTGCCGTCTGGCTATTGGGCACAGGAGCAATCCTCAATACGCTGTATTCCATGCTGAAGGCGGCCAACCAGCAGGCCGAGGCAGAGGAACTGGGGATAACAGAAGAATAGCGTCCTGCGTGTCTATCCGCCTTTGCCCTGTACAAATGGAACAACTTCTGGTATGTTTGATTTAAGGACTTACCCATATATATACAGAGGCGAGAGATGGATAACAAAATATCTTCGATCATAAAAAGATCACTCAGGGTTACCTCCGGATATATCACGGCGTTCCTTATTATGTGCGCGCTTTCGGCAAGTGTTTTCGGGCTGGCGCGGGAAAATACCCCGCAAGCCATGCCCTGGCTTTCCTTTGCCACTTTCCTGGTCCTTTTCTTTGCTGTCTATAACGAAATGCGCAGCCTGGCGGTTAAGGAAAGCAGACCCCAGTACAATATTAATCCCTCGAAATTCAAAGGACTGCTCTACGGCGCGCTTGGGGTAATTCCCATATTGCTTGTTCAACTTATCATAATTGCCATCAGGGTTACCGAACCGTACGCGGTATTCCGGAGGCGCATATTCCAGCTGGTGTCCGGGCCGCTGTACTGGCTTGCCAGGATTCTTGGCAACGAGATCTGGCACTATTTCCTTGCTGTTGCTTCCATTATCATAATAGCCTTTTTAGGATACTTTGCGGGGCATAAAAAATTCTACATCACCGCATGGCTGAGGGAAACGCTGGGCACAAAGAAAAGCAAAAAAGCGTAGGCCGGACATGCATGTTTTGTTATATGTCCAACCTGTCCCTGAATATTGATAGTACAAACAGGAAACAGGGACGGGGTATCGATGATATTACTGATAAAAAGAAGAAATGCTGCGCTGATCCTGCTTATACTTGTTCTTTCAATCGCCGTATTCAGCCTGGAAGGGTCGGACGACCCGTTGGCGCTGGCGGCAAACAGGCAGTATAAGGCCACAGTGATATTGGATCCGGGGCACGGAGGCGAAGACCCGGGCGCTGTAAGCAATTATTCCGGGATTGCGGAAAAGGATATAAACCTGAGGATAGCCCTGCTGCTTAAGGAATTATTGGAGGAAGACAATTACCGCGTCATCATGACTCGCCAGGAGGACGTCCTCAACTACAAGCCCGGGACAAAGAACATAACCGAGAAAAGAAGGCAGGACCTGACAGGCAGGAGGAAGCTCATAGATAACTCGGGAGCGGACATCGTTGTAAGCATCCACCTGAATAAGTTCGAAGAACCGCAATACTATGGCGCGCAAGCCTTTTATCCCCCCGGCTCGCCCGAAAGCGAACGCCTGGCTGTGTGTATGCAGAATGCCTTAAAGGAGCATGTGGATCCTTCCAACAACCGGAAAGCGCTTGTAAAGAAGGAGCGCATCGTCATCCTGAGGGACCTGGTGGTGCCCACTGCTCTTGTGGAATGCGGCTTCCTGTCCAACTCCCGGGAAGAGGCTCTTCTCAGGACACCGGACTACCAGGAAAAAATCGCCAGGGCGCTTAAGATGGGAATAGACCAATACTTTGCCGAATAGATCCGTCATACAGCGGCAATCCTCGCCAGTCACCACTTGACGATACAGCTTGATTGAAGGATATAATAGGAGTGGTGCTGTTGTACGGGCATTATTCCACAAAGGATGGAGCGTGTCTTTATGTATTATGAATACAGCCTATACGCTGTGCCTGCAATACTGGTTACCGGATTGGCAGCCTGGCTTTACCTCAAGTGGAGGGGACTGGCAGAGGGAACCAGGTTACGGAATTTGGTTTACGGCACAGCCACAGCCATCCTCATAGCATTGCTGATGCCTGTCACGGCAAGGCTGTTCTATCACCGGGCGGGATTGCCGGTTGCAGCTTCATTGATAGCAGCCTTCGCATCTCTTGCCATAGCGGCAGGTCTCGTCCTGTATCTGGCGCATATCGTCGCAGCAAGCAAGGAAAAAGAGGGGGAAAAAGCTGCAGGTTACCAGGGTTCTGTTGCAGGTGCCCTGCAGGAATCGGCGGCAGCCCTTGAGGAACTGAGGACACCGCCTGAAGCACCCCATGAGGTCCTGCAGTCGCCCACCGAAACACAGCATGAAGACCTGCGTATACTGCCTGAAACATCCCACGGGGAACAGTTGACACCGGATGAAGTACATGACGCCGGCCTGCAGGTTTTGGATGAAACTCTTTATGAAGACCTGGAGATAATTGAAAAACCCCTGGAAGATCTGCAAATACTGCCTGAAACATTCCAGGCGGACAAGCCGGAGCCGTCGGAAGAACCTTATGAGGAATCGCAGCCGCCGGAAGAGCCTTGGGAGGAGCCGCAGACACCATACCAAGTGCATCAAGTTGAGGCAGAAACCGTTGACACGGCGCAGATTATTGATAAAATTGGAGATGATGAACATCTCCCGGAGCAGGATAATGTCGATGCGTTGCTGACTTCCGCCATGGAGTTCAAGATGGGCGGCAGTTATCCCGAAGCGGTTTCATGCTACCGCAGGGCCTTGGAATACATACAGGATAAAGAGCTTTTGACCTGGGTAGTTATAGATTTGTGCGGTTTGGCGAAGATTTTGAAAGATGATTCCATAATCCAGGATGTTCTTGATTCCGAGCAGGGAAAAATGCTGGATTCTGGCATCATAACCGAAGTCTTGAACAATATTTGACAAATATATTATTTTTCGTTGAACTCGCCGGTTATTATTGTTATTATAAATAATAATAACTCATCCGTTCCCGCTGGTGGAACGGGATAGCAATAAATTGCATAACCGCGTTAGGGGGTAGCTGGGGATGAAAACCACTCAGCAAATCGTTGGACTGCCCGTCATTAGTATTTCGGACGGAAATGAAATTGGCATGGTCAAAAATGTCATAATCAATGCCGCGAAGGGGACTGTGGATTTCTTTGTAATCGACAGCGGAGTGAGGTCTCTGGCAGGAGGTGTTATTCCTGCCGGAAGGGTTCTTGGCATCGGCGAATATGCCCTGACGATTCAGGAACCTGACGACATCAGCGATATTGTAAAGATTCCCGCAGCTATTGAACTGATCCAGAAGAATATCACAGTAAAGGGAACGAGGGTTCTCACAAAGAAGGGAAGCCTTTTGGGCGAAGCCGGAGATATCTATATCAATGAGGATGACGCAAGCTACGCTATTACCGGTGTTGAGTTTATCCCGGGAAAACCGGACATGAAGAGCGGCATCATCCCGAGAAGCAGCATTATCACGTTCGGCAAGAACCTTCTTGTTGTTAACGACGATGTAATGGATATGATGCTGGAAGCTCCCCATGATATCGGTTCCCTGGCTGGACAGCAGGGAGGCATTGAGGAAACAGCGGAATACAAATCCGAGGAAATGGGGGGAACCGATTTTTTTCTAGATAAGGCCGCCCCTGAGGAAACATATAGGCCTGAGGAAAGCGGCCCGGCTGCGGAGATTCCTGTCGGGGAACAGCACGATGACCTGTTCAGGCTGGATAACGGCAATGGACAGACCTTTGCAAGCCAGACCGAGCCGGCAGCCACCAATGTTGCCCAGGCCGAAGCCAAGCCCGATGAGGCGGAAATGACCGCTGCCGAGCTTTTCGAATACAGGCAGAAGCAGTATTTGCTTGGCAAAAAGGTTACAAAGACCATTTACAGCAGCTCGGGCGGCATCATCGCGGAAGCCGGCGAGATCATAACTGAGAGCATGATCGATACGGTGAAGCGCGAAGGGAAACTGATTGAACTGGTAATGAACTACGAAGGATAACGCGACAAACCGGGTCAGGGTTGCCTGATCCGGTTTTTTAAGATCTGACGGGCGTTCCCCGCAGAGCCCTTATGGTTTACATGCAGGGCGCCCATTTCAGAATCCTGGTGGAGTGATACAAATGCGGAAACAAACAAAAAAACCGGCATGGATTCTTTTTGCTCTGCTTCAGGCCTTCCTGGGATCATGCACAGGTATTTTTGCTTTGTCAGGGTACCAGATCGACAGACTGCCGGAAGTTGCATACGTGAACAGCATTAACATCGGCGGCCTGAATTATGAGGAAGCCAGGGCCAGCCTTGCGGATTATAATGATTTTCTTATGAGCAAGGGCAAGGTAGTGGCAGAAGTAGGCCAGGACCGCCACACCATCTCCTATGATCAGATCGATGCACGCATTGACGTGGACAAAACGCTGGACAGGATCTTCGGCGAGTTGTCTGGTAATGCCGTAAACGTATTCATTGCGGGCGAAAGCGCCCGGACGGACCATGAGCCTGTCGTGACATTCAATGCGGGCAAGCTTTCAGCCGAAACCGAAAAGATATTCAGCCAGTATAACCGTGATCCGGTTCCAGATTCCTACAGGATCGAGGACGGCAGCCTCGTATACTCTCCCGAAGTCAGCGGGATCAGGGTTGATTATGAAGCCCTGGAGAAAAGGATAGGCGACCATCTTAATTCCCTGAGCCAGGATGCACTGGTAATCCTGCAGGATGATCCTGAAATCTTTGTTGCTGTTGCCTCCGACCCGGGAGGGAAGAAGGAAGAGTTCAGGTTTATTGTTTCAAGCTCGGTCATAAAGCTTGGCGAGACTGACGGGAATGTGGAGGAAGAAATCCTGACAGGACTCAACGGGAATATTATCCCGCCTGGAGGAATGGTGCAGCTTTCGCAAATGCTTGATCTGGGCGGCCTGGCTCTGGAAGGCAGGCAGGACCTGCTAAACCGGGCAGCAACAGGGGTATACCAGGCTTTCCTGCCCATAAAGGGTATAACGCCGGTAAACAGGAGGCCGTCGGATATGGCCCTGCCCTATGCCGAACCGGGTCTTGAGGCGGTAATAAGCGGCGAGAACGGCGACCTTGTCCTTGAAAATGCAACGGGACAAACCCTTATGCTCCTTTGTGAGATAAAGGATAAGTCCCTTAACTGTTATGTTATTTCGCCGGAAGATATACCCAGCGGTGTTCTTGTGGCATATAAAAAGGATATAGTTGATCCTCCGGTAATCTACTCTGTGAACGGTGAACTCAAAAAGGGCGAGAGCAGGATCGTATCGGAAGGGCGTGAAGGCTTTACCATCCAGGTGGAGCGCATAATCGGCAACGACAGGGAAGTCCTTTATACGGACAAATACGATCCTGTCAGCCGGGTGGTGGAAGTAGGCGACAGCCCTCTGCAGAAGGGATCAAAGTAATCATTCGGTCTGTATCTCCTATTTTGCGAAGTTATGCTTCCCGATCCTGGTGACAATGGGTCTGCTCCAGATCCATTTGCTGGTTGCAGTGGTCGGATTGTAATAGTAAATGCAGCCATAGGTTGGATCCCAGCCGTTCATGGCATCCCTTGCCGCTTTTATCGCGGTGGCGCTGGGTTCCAGGTTTATCTGCCCGTCGGTGACGCAGTCAAATGCCCCTGGCTGGTATACGACGCCGGGGATGCTGTTGGGAAAGCGGCTGTCCTTTACCCTGTTCAGCACAACTGCCCCAACGGCAACCATGCCCTCATAGGGCTCTCCGCGGGCTTCCGCATGGATGACATGGGCCAGAAGGTCCAGGTTCTTATCAGCAGGCGTACTGGCGGCAGGGAATATTCCCATGGCTGCCAGTGTTTGTTTTCCGGCGATTCCGTCTACCTTGAGGCCGTTTTTGGCCTGGAACCAGCGTACGGCCCTGTAGGTCTGGTAGCCGTACTTGCCGTCAATAGCTCCGTTGTAATATCCCCAGTTTTTCAGCTTCCTCTGTATCTGGATGACTTCCTGCCCGCTGGACCCGTAATATGAGAGGGCGGCCCTGTGGTATTCCTGGATTTCCATGGCCCGCGTGGAGCCGGCAAGCCCGGCGACGAGGACTATGAACAGAACAAAACAGACCCATGCGTAGACCACATGCTTTTTCATGAGTACCTCCCGATTCAAGTATTCATGATCAAAGCATCTGCAAAAGACAGAAAAATATGCATGAGCCTGTCAGCGGCCAAAGAGATCCAGGTCAAGGCCGCTTATGAAAATCAATATCAGGATTCCTATCAGCAGCTTGTCGTTACAGTAGTTATCTGTCAGCAGCAGGACGATGAGAACAAGGAGTATGATATCGTCCTGCCTGAGGTTTCTCAAAAATGAAGGCACGGACGGGCGCCTGTGAAAGTCTGCCGCATCGTATTTTGGAAGATTCTCGGGGACATTTGGGAAAGGGATTGCCTTTAAACCCATTGTTTCCACTATACACTCACCCCTCGGTCCGGGTCTGGTTCCCCGGAGTGATCGCATTGATGACAGCCACTATTTTCAGAAGCTGTATGCACGATGCGCAGCTGGATCGCCTCGCCGGGCTGAGGAACGGTTGTATGGAAGCGAGAAGGTTTATTCTCGAATCCGAAACATTGTTGAACGAATCGAGCATTTCCCGTGCCTTTGACAGGATGCCGAGGTTATCCCGCATTGCGTCTGTATTGAAGGCTTGCGCCAGGGAAGAACCCGAACCGGATTGATAGAACTCAGCGTCTTCCTGCGCGCCATCGCCGGGACCGGGAGAATTCTGCGAAGCGCCGAACATCTGGGCTATCTGCTTGATTGCCCTGTCCAGATCATCTGCCATGAACATCGCCTCCCACAGCTATTTTAACATCTGCCTGATCCGCTGTGCGATGACCGCCCCGTCCGGTCCCAGCACCTGGATCAGTTTTTGCAGGTCCCTTTCGGTAATGGTTCCCTTTAACTCGTCCATGTTGATCCCCATCTGTTTCAGCCTGGCCGGGTTGTACTCATCCATTCTGGCCAGGATTTCATCCCTGTCTATATTGCCGAGTCTTCTCCTCAGCTCCTGGGGGCTTTCGGTGCGCAGCATCTCAAGAACCTTCTCGAGTTTTTTTCTCGCGATCCTTCCGTCAATCTTGTCAAACAAGCTATAGTTTCCATCGGGCATTGGCGTCCACCTGCCGAACAGTCTCTGTATTCAATTGTATGCGCTGAAAACCCGATTGTTGCAAAAAGAAACCGGGCTGTATGATCGGCCCGGTTCTCATGCGGCTTTTCGCGTTATCAGGAATTCAGCCTTCATTGGACAGGATATCACTGAACACAGGTATGAATTCATCAATTTCCTTTTTAGTGATGATGAGCGGCGGAAGCAGGCGGATAATGCTGTCCCCGACATTTCCTACAAGGAACCCCTGTTCAAGGCATTTCATATTGACAGCCTTTGCCACAGGCTTTGCCAGCTCTATCCCCACCATGAGCCCTTTTCCGCGCACCTCCCTGATCATGGGGTTATCTTTTTTCAGCCCGTTGAGGGAATCCATCAGGTACTGCCCCATACGCTCCGAGTTTTCGCAGAGTTTTTCGTTGAGGATGGTGGAAAGTACGGCATATCCTGCCCGGCAGGCCAGGGGATTTCCGCCGAAGGTGGACCCGTGGTCTCCCGGTTCGAAGGCGCTGGCCACAAAATCCCTGGCGCAGAGCGCCCCGATTGGGAATCCGCCAGCCAGGCCCTTTGCCAGTGTGAAGATATCAGGTTCAACATCATAGTGCTGGTATCCGAACAGTTTGCCGGTCCTGCCCAAACCGCACTGTACCTCGTCAAAAATCAGGAGTATATCCTTTTGATCGCACAATTCGCGGACTCCGCGCATGTACTCATAAGTGGTGGGGTTCACACCGCCTTCCCCCTGGATCGGCTCAATCATTACCGCGCATGTATTAGGAGTGACGGCCTTTTCGAGGGCTTCAGGATCGTTTATGGGAACGCTTTGAAACTTGGGCGTCAATGGGCTGTAGTTCTTCTGGTACTTGGCCTGCCCGGTAGCCGCAAGGGTTGCAAGGGTCCTTCCATGGAATGATTTTTCCAGCGTAATAATCTCATATTTTTCAGGGTAACCCTTTTTCCTGTAATAGAGCCGTGCCAGTTTTATGGCGCCCTCATTGGCCTCGGCGCCCGAGTTGGCGAAAAATACCCTGTCGGCGCAGGAATTCTCCGCTATGAGTTGTGCCAGCTTTGCCTGGTACTCAATATAGTACAGGTTCGAGCAGTGTATAAGCTTCGAGGCCTGATCGCTTATAGCCTGGACCAGGGCAGGATGGGAATGCCCCAGGGCGCTGACGGCTATTCCGGCAAGGAGGTCGGTGTATCTTTTTCCGTCAATATCCCACAGATACATGCCTTCTCCTCTCTCAAAACACACCGGAGCCCGGCTGAATGTGTTCATATAATACTTTTTGTCCAGTTCAACGATTTCGTTAAGTCGCATGGGCGACACCTCCTTGCCTAATAAATATACACCAATATGCATAAATATGCAATACTGTACTTTATGACATACAAAGCCGTCAAAAAAGCCCTCATATTGTATATTTAACATTATTAACGCCGGTTTGTGTATATGATATAATTTGACGGATGGGTGAGATTTGTTTGAGCAGATCATAATATGAATGAATTCCGGATGGATTTTGATAAAAAAGAGGGCTGATGCATGAACGGCAATATGAAAGATATCGTAAAGCGGATAATAGAGTTGGAGCATAATGCCCAGAACCAGATCAGGCTGGGCGAGGATGAGGCTGAAAAGATACGCCAGTCCGGCCAGGAGGAGTGCCGGCAGATGGAAGCCCGCATCATGGAGATGGCGGAAAACAAGATAAAGCAGATCCAGGCAAAGGGCAACAGGGAAAAGGAGGACAGGATCATCCGCATCTATGAGGACACTGCCCTGAAAATGCGACTGATGGAAGAGAACGCGGAGCAAAACAGGCAAAACTGGGAAGACGAAATATTTGACCGTATTATAAGAGGTGAATAATGCTGTTTTCGGCTATTAAGTACGGCGCTGTGTCCGGAAAAACACGGGCCATGGCCGGAAAGCTCCTCAAGCCGCGCGATTACGAGGAAATAATGCAAAAGAGGAGCGTGAGAGAGGTCGCGGCCTATTTAAAATATAATACGGGTTATTCTGCAGTCCTGGCTGATATCAACGAAGCTGAAATCCACAGGGGGCAACTGGAGAACATACTAAAGCTTCAATATATCAATGACTACAAAAAACTCATGCGCTTTTCCAGCGGCAGCCAGAGGGAGTTTATCAACCTTCTCTACCTTAAGATGGTGATTGAAAACCTGAAGCTGCTATTAAGGTTATTTGAAGCCGGAAATGCCGATCCGTCCATCCTGGAGGAGTCCCTTCCGTTCCTGTCGCGGTATGATGACCTGGATATACAGAAACTCGCGCTGTCCAGGAGCCTTGAGGAGTTCATCGCCGGGCTCAGGGGAACAGATTATGCCGAGGTCATGAGGCCTTACGCTTCCATGGATAAGGGTACCAGGCTCTTTCACCTTGAGATGGCCCTTGACCTTTATTACCTGCGGAAAGTTCTAGACATGTCCACCGGGCTTTTAAACGGGGATGACAAGCGGACCGCCATGGAATTGAACGGCATCGAGATCGATATCTTCAATATCTTCTGGATTTACAGGATCAGGAAGTCTTTCAGTTTCGACAAGGAACTGGTATATACCTATATAATTCCTTCCTGGTACAGGATAAAGCGCGCGGAAATAGATGGGCTGATTTCCGCCAAAAACACCGATGAGTTTCGCCAGGTGCTTGGGAAAACGCCCTACGCCGGTTTTTTCGCCGACGATGAACCGGGGGCTTTCGAGCGGCGCTATACCGAGTATCTGTACGAGATTCACAGAAAGCGGTTTATACAGCAGCCCTTTTCGGTTGCGTGCATAATATCGTACCTGAAACTGAAGGAATTTGAACTAAACAATATAATCTCCATCATAGAGGGAATCAGGTACAGTCTGCCGCCGGAAGAGATCCGGAAATTCATCACGGGCGTCAGGTTTGATTCCTGAGGAAGGGAAGTGTGAGGCGTTATGGCTGTTGTACCAATGAAGTATATCAATGTCATGGGGCCCGTTCAGATATTTGACAGGTTTGTTCTGGAACATGTTATCAACAAGGACATCCAGATAGAGCCTTCCTATAAGACTATCCGCACCCATGGACTGATTCCTTTTGAGGATGATCCCACCTATGACCGCCTGAAGAAGCGCATGCGCATACTGAACGAGAGAATCGGGGCCAAAGCGGAACCCTTTGACCAGGACAGCCTGGTGAGGGAAGTCCTCGAGGATTTCGACCCTGATGAAACCCTTTCCTATATAGAAACCCTGGAGAAGAGGTTTGACGAGCACAAATCGGCCATGGCGCACCTGAAGACGGAGATCCAGGAGAGGGAACAGATCATTAAGCAGATCCATCCCGTTTCAGAGCTTGAGGTGGACATTAATGAGATGTTCAGCTTCAGCTTCATGAAATTCCGTTTCGGTTCCATGCCCAGGGAAAACCTGGAAAAGAAAAAGAATTACCTGGATTCGCTGGATGTCATTTATGTGCCTGTATCCGAGGAGGACGACATAGTGTGGCTCTCTTATTTCATGCCTGCCCAGGTCGCCCCGGTCATCGATAATGTCTTCTCTGCCCTCGGATTTGAAAGGGTCAGGATATCGGACCAGGTTCATGGTGTACCGCGGATTGCCCTGGAGAAGCTGTCAGGCGAGGTTATTGAACTGAAAAATGAAATGGAGCACGAGGAAAGCGAGTTAAAGAGCTTCATGGAAAGGGAACGCACGCGCTTTTCAAAGCTCTATTCTAAAGTGCTTTACCGTGCGAAAATAAACGAGATCAGGTCGCTTGCCGCACACATCGGCGATACGTTCGTGCTTGTCGGGTGGCTGCCGCGTAAGGATTATCCGGCCTTCGAGAATAAGATTGGTTCCATTGACAAAATTGTCCTGTCCAGCGAGGATCCTCAATATGTAGTGACGTCAAAACCGCCCACTCTGATCAGGAATAAGGGGATATTCAAGCCCTTTGAATCCTTTGTGACCCTCTATGGCCTTCCCTCGGCCAGGGAGGTGGATCCCACAAAGCTTCTTACCCTCACCTATATCCTCATGTTCGGCTTCATGTTCGGAGATGTGGGGCAGGGACTGGTGATTGCCCTGGTAGGAGCATATGCGTACTTCGCCAGGAAGATGTCCTTCGCCGGCATCCTCATGTGGCTCGGGGCTTCCTCAACCATCTTCGGCTTCCTGTACGGCAGCGTATTCGGCAGCGAGGAACTCATAAAGCCCATTTTCATAAGCCCGCTGCATGACAAGGACAGCATCATGAACATCCTGATCATCTCGGCTGTTTATGGCGCCTTCGTCATACTTGTTTCAATAGCGGCAAATATCATAAACAGCTACCGTGCCAGGGACTGGGGACGCATGCTTTTTGACAAGAACGGCATCGCCGGGCTGCTCTTTTATGGCGGGATCATAGTCTGCACTGTAATCTCGCTCCTGGCAGGACGGGTTGTGATTACAACGGCAGCGGTGGTGGTTGTTGTAATCATCCCGATGCTGATGCTCGTATTCAGGGAACCCCTGGAGAACCTGATAAAGCGCAGGGATCACATCATGCCCCGGGAAAAAGGCATGTATTTCGTGGAATCAGCCTTTGAAATCTTTGAAACTCTGCTGAACTTCTTCAGCGGGACCCTGTCCTTCCTGCGTGTGGGTGCTTTTGCCCTCAACCATGCAGGGCTTTCCCTGGCGGTCTGGTCTCTTGCAGGGATGATGTCGGGCTTTGGCGGGATTATCGTGGTGATCATAGGAAACCTTCTCACCATTGTCCTGGAAGGGCTTATTGTAGGGATCCAGTGCCTGCGTCTTGAGTATTACGAAATGTTCGGCCGCTTCTATGGCGGTGAAGGCAATGAATTCAAGCCTGTAAGGGTAACCGAGGAATAGGTTTCCGAAACCCGCGGGTGGTAAGGTATTCAGCTGCTTGAACGCAGTTTTGATAAATCAGTAAACAAGACAAATAACAGTGGAGGTTGTTATTATGGAATTCTTTGTTGTGTCAGCCGTTGTACTTTGCCTCAGCATGGTAGGCCTTGGCGTGAAATGCATACAAAAAGGGATAAAGGGTGAGAGTGTAAGGAAGATTCTGAGGTTCCATGTGAGTACGCTTTTCAGCGTGGTTGCGGCCGCTTTCATATTCATTCTCCTGGGCGGTGTAACAGCAAACGCCGCTTCGGCTGATGCCGCAGCCGCAGCCTCGGCATCCTCGGAAGGGCTGAGATATATCGCTGCAGCCCTGTCTACGGGCCTGGCGGGCATAGGCGCCGGCATCGCCGTATCGGCTACAGGGTCGGCTGCCCTCGGCGCGTTGAGCGAGGATCCCAAGATCCTGGGCAAGGCCCTTGTGTTTGTAGGTCTTGCTGAAGGTATCGCCATCTATGGCCTGATCATCTCCATTATGATCCTTAACGCCTGATTTATCCGGCGAACGGATCCGGGGATGTACAGGCAGCAAGGCACGGTGTTATAGTATGAGGTTTTTTCTTATCAGCGACAATATTGATACCAGGGCAGGCATGAGGCTTGCCGGGATCGAGGGCGTTGTGGTCCACCAGCGCGGAGAGATAGAGGAAGCATTCAGGACGGCGGTCCAGGATGAGAGCGTTGGCATCATCCTGATCACCGAACTTCTGGCACAGCAGGCTGACGATCTTATACGGGAGTACAGGCTGAGCCACACAAAACCCCTGATTGTTGAGATCCCCGACAGGCATGGTACAAGGCGCCCTGCCGACCACATCATGCGGTACGTCAACGAGGCTGTAGGTCTGAAGGTTTAGCCCGGCGGCAGCACGCCTGGTGCAAATATTGTCGGTTTATGAACTTGAGGTGTTTATATGGAGAATGCGCTTGAAAAGCTCGGAAGGTTCTCCGAGATGGTAATGCAGGAAGCCTACCGCAAAAAGAAGGAACGAATCCGGCAGGCCATGCAGGAAAAAAAGGAGATTATCTCATCATCGGAGATCCAGTACCTTCAGAAGGCTTACGAGAAGATACAGGAAGCGTTAAGAAAGTTTGAAAGGAAGCATAATGAAGAGATTTCAAAGGCCATTGTGGAGAGCAAGGAAGCCCTGTTCAACAGGCGCGAAGAGATTATAAGCTCGGTTTTTGCCAACGTGAGGAAACGCATTGAGGAGTTTGCCGGCAGCAGCGGCTATCCTGACCGCATGGAAAAGGAATTGGAAAATGCCCTCAGGCAGGCCGGCGAAGGGAAGATCATCGTTACGGCCAGTGCAAAGGATATGGAGCTTTTCAGCGGCATCAGGACCAAACTGGGAGAGGACTTCGACTTGCAGGAAAGCGATGAGGACATAATCGGCGGTTTCCTGGTAATGAACAGGGACAAAGGTTTGGTCTGGGACCATTCATATTTAAGCAGGCTGAACAATGAAAGGGCGTCATTCCTTGAAAGAATTCCGCTGAGCATTGAATAGAAGCCGCATTTTTCGGAATGCATTTGTTTTCCAAGGTACATGCAATGATATTCGAAAAGCCTAAAAGGCGGCTAACAGAGTGGGAGGCAGCAAGGAAGCAGGCTAAATGCCAGTTTAGAAGGTGGAATGAATGGGAGAAACATCACAGGGAACCATTTATGGAATAAACGGACCTGTTGTCAGGGTGCGCGGGGACCATCCGTTTCAGATGATGGAGATGGTGCTGGTAGGGCATGAAAGGCTTATAGGTGAGGTTATCCGCATACTGGAGGATGAAACCATCGTCCAGGTCTACGAGAACACTACCGGCCTCAGGCCCGGGGAGCCGGTTATTTCCACGGGAAGGCCCCTTACAGTTAAGCTGGGCCCCGGGATAATCGGCAATATCTTTGATGGTATCGAGAGGCCGCTTACATCCATAGCTGAAAAAACCGGGCCTTTTATCGGCCGCGGTACAGTCATGGACAACCTTGACGCCGAGAAGCTCTGGGACGTGAGGATCCTTGTGCGTTCCGGGCATATACTGAAGCCTGGCAGGGTTATTGCCGAGGTACAGGAAACTCCGTCAGTTGTTCACCGCATCATGGTGCCGCCGGGTATTGAAGGCGTGGTGGATGAAGTGGTCAAAGACGGAAGATACCCAATCACCAAGCCCCTTGTCCGGATAAAGAATGGAAAGGCGATACATGACCTGACCATGGTTCATGAATGGCCGGTCCGTATACCAAGGCCATATAGCAGGAGGCTGCCCACCAATGAGCCGCTTGTTACCGGGCAGCGAGTCATAGACAGCCTGTTTCCCATGGCCAAGGGGGGCGCCGCGGCCATCCCCGGAGGTTTCGGGACAGGGAAAACCCTCACCCAGCACCAGCTGGCCAAATGGTCCGATGCCGACATCATAGTATATGTGGGCTGCGGTGAGCGCGGTAATGAGATAACCGAGGTCCTGGAGGACTTCCCGAAGCTCATAGATCCCCGTAACAACAGGCCCCTGATGGAAAGGACAGTGCTCATAGCCAATACGTCAAACATGCCGGTGGCGGCGCGTGAAGCCTCCATTTATACAGGAATCACCCTTGCCGAGTATTACAGGGACATGGGCTACCATGTGGCTGTAATGGCAGACTCGACCTCCCGATGGGCCGAGGCACTGAGGGAGATTTCGGGAAGGCTCGAGGAGATGCCGGCCGAGGAAGGATTCCCGGCCTACCTGCCATCCCGGCTCTCGGAGTTCTATGAGAGGGCGGGAATGGTTGAAACCCTGAATGCCTCCACGGGCTCAATATCCATTATAGGCGCAGTATCACCCCAGGGAGGCGATTTTTCCGAACCTGTTACACAGAATACAAAGAGGTTCATCCGCTGTTTCTGGGCGCTGGATAAATCCCTGGCCTATACGCGCCACTATCCCGCCATAAACTGGACCGACAGCTACAGCGAATACACCGAGGATCTTCGTGACTGGTATAACAAAAATGCCGCACCGGATTTCATGGAGAAGCGCGAAAGGATAAGCCGGATCCTCCAGGAAGAAAGCAAGCTGCTTGAAATTGTCAAGCTGATCGGAAGCGATATCCTTCCCGATGAACAGAAGCTGGTCCTGGAATCGGCAAGGGTCATAAGGCAGGGCTTCCTGCAGCAGAACGCATATCATGAGCAGGATACCTACGTCCCCATAATCAAGCAGTACCATATGATGAAGAGCGTGCTCCGCCTACATGACCAGGCGGCTAAGCTGGTGGCGAAAGGGATACCCGTATCCGTCATAAGGAAGACCGGCGTTTTTGAAGAGGTTGTCAAGGCTAAATATACCATACCCAACGATGACATGGAGGCGTTTGAGGAACTGGATTCACGGATTGAGTCCGTACTCTCCGGTATTGATGAAGACTACAGCGGCACCGAAAGGAGGAGACATGCATGAACCTGGAATATATAGGACTAAAGGAGATTTCAGGTCCTCTTGTGGTGCTTGAAGGCGTTGAGAACCCATCATTCGAGGAAATGGTCGAAGTCACCGTGGGCAGGGAGAAACGCCTGGGGCGTATTGTTGAAATAAACGGAGATATATGCGTTGTCCAGGTATTTGAAGGAACCCACGGCATTTCCCTGACCAATACCCGGACAAGACTCCTGGGGAAACCCCTGAAGATTGCCCTTTCCAAAGAGATCCTGGGCAGGGTGCTCGACGGTGCAGGACGCCCTGTGGACGGGCTTGGCGAGATCTATCCCGAAAAGTACCTGGATGTCAACGGGCAGCCCATCAATCCTGTCAGGAGGGAGTATCCGAGGAATTATATACAAACGGGCATATCCACCATCGACTGCCTGACCACCCTGATCCGCGGCCAGAAACTGCCTATTTTCTCAGGCAGCGGCCTTCCCCACAACCAGCTGGCTGTGCAGATTGTGAAGCAGGCCAAACTTGCCGGTGAAAGCCATGATGATTTCGCAATTGTTTTTGCCGCTATGGGCGTAAAGCATGACGTGGCCGATTACTTCAAAAACAGTTTCAGGAGCAGCGGAGTGCTTGACCGTGTGGTAATGTTCCTGAACCTGGCCAATGATCCGGTTGTTGAGCGCATAGTCACGCCCAGATGCGCCCTTACTGCCGCGGAGTATCTTGCGTTCGAAAAGGATATGCATGTACTTGTCATCCTCACCGATATGACCTCATATGCAGAAGCGCTTCGGGAGATTTCGTCGTCAAAGGGCGAGATACCATCAAGAAAGGGTTACCCGGGATACCTTTACAGTGACCTGGCTTCCATATATGAGCGAGCCGGCATGATCAGGGGGAAAAAGGGATCCATCACGCAGATCCCTATCCTCACCATGCCCAACGATGACATCACCCATCCCATCCCGGACCTGACAGGTTATATAACGGAGGGGCAGATAGTACTGGACCGCGGGCTCGCGTCCAGGGGTGTGTATCCTCCGGTCAGCGTGCTTCCATCCCTGTCGCGCCTCATGAAAGACGGCATTGGCGAAGGCTATACGCGTGAGGACCACCCGGGACTGGCAAACCAGCTCTTTGCCGCATACGCCAAGGTCCAGGAGGTTCGCGCGCTGGCATCGGTTATCGGCGAGGACGAACTGAGCGAACTGGACAAGAAATATATGCGTTTTGGCCGTGCTTTTGAAGCACAGTTCATATCCCAGGAGTTCGGTGAAGACAGGGACATCATACAGACGCTGGACCTGGGCTGGCTTCTCTTGGCCCTTCTTCCCCGGGAGGAGCTTGACAGGCTTTCACCTGAACTGGTCGACAAGTACTATAAGGAACCTGATGAAAGCGAAAGCAGGTTTATAAGATGGATGTGAAGCTTTTTCCTACCAAGGGCAACCTCATAATTGCCAAGAACACCCTGGCCCTTTGCCGCCAGGGTTATGAGCTGCTGGACAAAAAACGGAATATACTTGTCCGGGAGATGATGAACCTGGTGGAAAAGGCCAGGAAGATCCAGGCTGAGATGCAGGAGACCTTTCAGGAGGCTTATCGGGCCCTCCAGCTGGCCAATGTTACCATGGGCATATCGGTGGTGGAGCAGATCGGATACGCGATCCCGGAAGACAGCAGCATAGAAATAAGGGAGCATAGCGTCATGGGCGTTGAAATCCCGACCGTGGAGCTTGGAAAAGACGATATGCAGCCCCGATACGGTTTCCGTATGACCAATTCCACATTGGACACAGCCCGGGAAAAATTCGCAAGGGCTAAATATCTTGCCGCTGAGCTGGCAGAAATAGAAAACGCCGTATATCGCCTGGCTGCCAACATAAGAAGGACCCAGAAGAGGACCAACGCCCTGAAGAATATAATGATTCCCAGGTACGAAGAGGCTGTCAGAAATATCGTGAACGTGCTTGAGGAGAAGGACAGGGAGGAATTTGGCCGGCTCAAGGTTATCAAGCGCACCAAGCATGGCGGCTGATCTTGAATTTCTCAATTGCCAATCTTTAGGAATTCATATATTCTTGTATTAACTATTATTGCGCCCAACCCCCAGGGAACATGGGCCGAACCAACAGGAGGAGGGAAAAGATATGGATGACAAAATAATGGAAATAGCACAGCGAATACGGGGCATGCGCGAAGATCTGGACATATCGGCGGCAGAAATGGCAGAACTTCTCGAAATGTCTGAGACAGAATACCTGGAATACGAGTCGGGAAAGCGGGATTTTCCCTTTACATTCCTCTACAAGACCGCTTCCCGGTTCGGCCTGGATATCAGCGACCTGATCACCGGCACCAGTCCCAGGCTCACGGTTTATACCCATGTAAAGAAGGGCCGCGGGCTCCCCATCGAGAGGCGCAAGGGTTTCAAATACCACAGCCTGGCTTATCTCTTCAAGAACCGCTATGCAGAGCCTTTCCTGGTAGAGGCTCCCTATGACGAAAAAGCGGAGAAGGACGAGATACTTCTCAGTACCCATAAGGGACAGGAGTTCGACTATATACTCTCCGGCTCCCTGCGGGTCAGGATCAATGACCATGAGTTCATCATGAATGAAGGGGACGCGGTCTACTACGACAGTTCCAACAAGCATGGCATGGTGGCCGCCGGTGGCCGCGACTGTACCTTTCTGGCGGTTGTAATCAAGGATATGGACGGGAGGATGGATTGATGGGAAGGCTATATAAGGAGTATGTAATTGAAACGCTGGATGCAGAAGGAAACGTAGCCCATGTAAGCTTCAGGAAGGATCCGGACTATAATTTCGGCTATGATATCGTAGACAGGATAGCCAGGGAGAATCCCGACAAGCTGGCCATGGTATGGTGCAATGAAGCGGGTGAAGAAAAGTTTATCACCTTCAGGGAAATGAAAGAGGAAAGCGACCGGACCGCGTCATATTTCCGCAGTCTCGGCATTAAAAAAGGCGATGCTGTCATGCTGATCTTAAGACGTCATTACGAGTTCTGGTACTGTATTGTGGCGCTACATAAGATCGGTGCCATTGCCATTCCTGCTACCAACCAGCTTATGACCAAGGATATAGTATACCGCGTAAATGCGGCAAGCGTGAAAGCTATTGTATGCACTTCGGACGGGCATATTTCCGAACTGGTGGATGAAGCCCAGAAAGAAACCGAAACCCTTAAGATAAAGATACTGGTCAGAGGCAGGAGAGAGGGTTGGCTGAGCTATGAGGATGGCATAAGGCAGGCTCCTCCTTTCACCCCGCCCGTTGGCGATGAGCGCCCGAAGGCAGAAGAGATCATGCTTATGTATTTCTCCTCGGGAACCACCGGTTTGCCAAAGATGGTGGCCCATAACCACTATTATTCGCTGGCCCATATCCCAACTGCGGTTTACTGGCACAATGTAAACCCGGACGGCCTGCACTTTACCGTGTCCGAAACGGGTTGGGGAAAAGCGGTCTGGGGGAAGATCTATGGCCAGTGGATCGCGGAGGCGGCCATCTTCACCTTTGATTTTGAGAAGTTCCATGCCGATGAACTGCTCAAGAGGATAAGCAAATACAGGGTGACAACTTTCTGCGCGCCTCCAACCATCTACCGTTTCCTGATCAAGGAGGACCTCTCCAAGTATGACCTGTCGTCCCTGGAATACTGCACCACTGCCGGGGAAGCCCTTAACCCCGAGGTATTCAAACGGTTCAAGGAGCAGACGGGAATAGAGATCAAGGAAGGCTTCGGACAAACCGAAACCACGCTGGTTATTGCCACCACCTTATGGATGAAACCCAGGCCCGGATCAATGGGCAGGCCATCACCCCAGTATTCTGTGGATCTCGTCGATGAAAACGGAAACAGCGTAAGCCCTGGCGAGGTCGGTGAGATCGTCCTGAGGATTGAACCCGAAAGACCTACTGGACTCATGATAGAGTATTACCGCAGCCCGGAGATGACAGCCAAGGCTATCCGCGACGGGCTCTACCATACGGGGGATACCGCGTGGAGGGATGAGGACGACTATTATTACTATGTGGGGAGGACCGATGACATCATCAAATCATCGGGCTACAGGATCGGCCCCTTCGAGGTGGAGAGCGTCATCATGGAGCATCCCGCGGTTCTCGAGTGCGCCGTGACAGGTGTTCCCGATCCCCTGAGGGGCCAGGTGGTCAAGGCGACCATCGTTCTTGCAAGGGGATACCAGCCTTCTGATGCCCTGGCTAAAGAGATCCAGGAATACGTCAAGAAGAACACGGCTCCCTATAAGTATCCGAGGATTATAGAATTCGTTGAGGAATTGCCCAAGACCATCAGCGGCAAGATACGCCGTACCGAGATACGGAAGCGCGACCTGGAGCGCGATGTCAATAACTGAGTCTTGCCGGCTCATGAGAAATGCTATATAATGATCTTTGCCGTGCTAGACGGGGAGGTAGCGGTGCCCTGTATCCGCAATCCGCTATAGCGGAGTTGAACTCCTGCCCCCGGCATGCAAATGTAAGGTCTGTTATGCGGTTGAGTACAATGAAGATCGGGTCTTGCGCAATTCGGAGCCGTGAACCCCGTCAGGTCCGGGAGGAAGCAGCGGTAAGCGGTAAGCCGGGTGTGCCGCAAGCCAGCCTGGTCCGAGTATGACGCCCATGGTACGCTTGTATTTGCACTGTCAAAGGCAGGTGCACGGTTTATATATATCGGCGAAGCCCTCTGGCTTCGTTTTTGTTTATTGATCCCTGGTCTTGACATCCCCGGGCTGTTCCTGTGTTATAATGGTAGGGACAGCAGCATCCAGGATGGGAGCGATGGTGAAGCCATGGCGCATTTGGCATTGTATAGAAAATGGAGACCTCTTTCCTTTGATGACGTTGTTGAACAGCGCCATATTGTTGAAACCCTCAAAAACAGCGTCAGGAACAATTCCGTTAACCACGCCTATCTTTTCTGCGGAACCCGAGGCACAGGGAAAACCACCATGGCCAAAATACTGGCCCGTGCTGTCAACTGTTTGGCTCCCGTCGACGGCAATCCGTGCAACCGATGCGATATATGCAGGGGAATCCTTGACGGGTCCATAATAGATGTAATCGAGATAGACGCCGCGTCCAACAACGGCGTGGATGATGTTCGCCAGATCAGGGAAGCCGTCATGTATGTGCCGGCTGTTACACGATACAAGGTCTATATTATTGACGAAGTCCACATGCTGTCATCTGGCGCGTTCAACGCCCTTCTGAAAACCCTTGAGGAACCGCCTGAAAGCGTTATTTTCATCCTTGCCACCACCGAACCCCACAAGCTTCCGGCAACCATTCTGTCACGCTGCCAGAGATTCGATTTCAAGAGGATAACTGTCGAAGGAATCCGCAGCAGGCTGGAAACAATCGCAAAAGCCGCTGGCGCCGATTTTGAGCCGTCAGCGCTGACCATGATCGCACGGCTTGCCCAGGGCGGGCTGCGCGATGCCATCAGCCTCCTGGACCAGTGCATTGCCACGGGTACGGATAAAATCACCAGGGATGTTGTCATTGCCGTTTCAGGGCTGGCGGCCCTGGAGATGATCGACGCGCTGGCGGAAGCCCTGGTGGACCGGGATATCCCTGGCGCCTTGGCATGGATCGACGAAGCCCTGTCAGGAGGGAAGGACCTTGCGCCCCTTTGCGGCCAGCTCGTGGGATGGTTTCGCAACCTCATGCTGCTCCAGACCGGCGGGGATGCGCTGAGGCTCGTGGATGCGGATGAAGTGGGCATTGAACGCCTGCGACAAGCGGCAGAGAGGATAAGCTGCGAGGAAACGGTCGCCATTGTCAGGGAGCTTTCCGAGGCCGAAAGCAGGCTGAAGTGGTCGGAAAACCAGCGCGTGCTTATGGAAGTCACGGCAGTGAGGGTTTGCACCAGGAACCTTGGCAACGCTGATTTGCCTGAAAGGATAATGCTCCTGGAATCAAGGCTGAGCGACCTGGAAAGAAAGCTGATGGAGATCCCGGACCGGCCATTGGCGCAAAAGCCCGCGGCCGGGAAGGAACCTGCACGTTCCGAGGTTCCGGACGCCGTTGAAAAGGAGCCGTCCATTTCCGAAAAGGCCGGAAAAAAGCATGATCCGGATGCAAAAAAGAAGGACGCCGCATCTCTCCGGAATGAACTGGAGGAGTGGCCCAAGGTTCTTGAATACCTTCAGTCGGCGGGAAAAATGAAGGTCTATGTATATCTGCTGGATACCCGCTGCCTTCTGGCGGACGATTCCACCGCCGTCGTAGTGGTTGGCCGCGATGAGCAGATCAAGAAGAACATCCTGTGCAGGCGGGAGAACCTTGAAGCCGTCAGCGAGGCGCTCAATAAAGTGACCGGCAGGTCCATGAAAGTAAAGGTGAAGGACCAGGCAGAGATCGGGCTGGTTGAACCGGACCCGTCAGTAACCGATCCCATACTGGAAAAAGTAAAACAGTTTGCCATGGATACCGGCCTGAAGCTGGACATCACGGAATAAACGAAAACCCCGGTTTTCCTTTTTGGGTTCTGCCCGGCCAAAACGCTGATTCAGGACTTTGATACCCGGGAATATATAAAGTTGAGGATCATGGCATTCTAATACTTGACAAAACCGGTATGGTGCTGATATATTTAGTTTGCTCAGCTCTGAGATATTTCCCGGGTATGAATGTGTATTATCATGAGTGAATAGGATAATAATAATTATCTGCTTATCTTTGATATGTTTGAGCCTTTTGAATCGCAATCCATTGAATAAATGCACATATAGTATTCTGTATATTTTACAAGGCGGTGTTTTATGGAAGACAGATCCATTCTCGAGAAGAAGTCGCTTGAGGACTTGCGTTATATTGCCAAAATGCTGGGTTTGAAGAGCATTTACAAGTATCGCAAGAACGAACTCATCGATTACATTGTCAATTCGGCAAATGAAGAAGAAAAAAAGAAGCCTTCCAGGAAGAAGGCTGCCGGGGATGTACAGGCCGATGCCGGTGAAATAGAAACACGCCGGCCTGAGCCCAAAGCCGAAACCCCGGCAAAGCGCCGCGGCAGGCCTAAAAAAGCCCGGACAGATGAGGAAGCGAAAGATACGGCTGGTCAGCCCGAATCCTCAGAAGCGCCTGCGACGGCAACCGTTCAGGCAGGAACCAGAGCAGAGTATCCTTCTGAAGAACAAGTTCCACCCCCCATTTCTCCTGCAGAAGCAGAAATCCCATCCGAGGATAATATAGAACAAACATCCAAAAAGCCATCCCGGATTCATATCAAAAAAGTTGCAGAGATCAAGAAACCGGATTCCGGCCCGGAGGTTTCAATGACAACCGAGCCTTATATCGAGGGGCTTTCCCCTGATATGGCCGATTCCCAGGTGTATGCCGACGCGGCAAAAGCTGCTGCAGGGCCTGCGGAAGAAATCCCGGAGATGGAAAAAGACAGGGAAGAAGGCGCGATAGATGGTGAAGCGGCCAGGGAGAGCCGTTATGTCAGAATTGCCAGGACCAAGGACCTTTCCAAGCTTGAAAGCGATAATCCGGTATCGGGAATTCTTGAAGTTCTCCCGGACGGATATGGTTTTCTCAGGGGTCATAATTACCTGTCAGGACCCAAGGATATCTATGTTTCACCCTCCCAGATCAGGCGTTTCAATCTGAAAACCGGGGATAAGATAGTCGGCAAGGGACGTATCCAGAAGGACGGGGAGAAGTTCCAGGCTTTATTATACGTTACCTCGGTCAATGACGACCCCCCGGAAGCCGCCCTGAAAAGAAAACCGTTTGACCAGCTGACTCCTATCTATCCCGACGAAAGAATCACGCTGGAATCTGATCCAAAGGAACTTTCTACCCGCCTGATCGACCTGATAGCCCCCATCGGCAAGGGCCAGCGCGGACTCATCGTTTCTCCGCCCAAAGCCGGTAAAACCATACTGCTGAAAAAGATTGCAAACGCCATTACCCTCAAGCACCCGGAGATAGAGGTCATTGTGCTTCTCATTGACGAGCGTCCTGAAGAAGTGACCGATATGCAGCGTTCCATCAAGGGTGATGTGGTTTACTCCACCTTTGACGAGCTGCCCGAGCACCATATCAAGGTCGCCGAGATGGTGCTGGAGAGAGCCCAGAGGCTTGTTGAGCATCATCGGGATGTGATAATCCTCCTCGACAGTATTACGCGCCTTGCCAGGGCATACAACCTGACCATTCCGCCTACGGGAAGGACCCTGTCAGGCGGACTTGATCCTGGCGCGCTTCACAAGCCAAAGCGTTTCTTCGGTTCTGCCAGGAATATTGAAAACGGCGGAAGCCTGACCATTATAGCCACGGCGCTCATAGATACGGGCAGCCGCATGGATGATGTCATCTATGAAGAGTTCAAGGGAACCGGCAACCTGGAGCTCCACCTTGACAGGAAGCTTTCCGAAAAACGAATCTTCCCGGCCATCGACATCTACCGTTCGGGAACCAGGCGTGAAGAGCTTCTGCTCACACAGCGCGAACTTGATGGTATCTGGACCATCAGGAAAGCCATGAGCAATCTCGGGACGGCCGAGGTCACCGAGCTTATCATAAGCAGGCTCCTGAAGACAAAAACCAATGAGGAGTTTGTCAGCGGCATAAATACCGCCCTGCTGCAGAAGGAGAACAACAACTATGGCGCCCTGTAATTTGCCATAAGGATTCTTGCAATCCCCCGTATGATGTGGTAGAATATCATTCGGCGCTTTTTTAAGGGTCGCAACGATAACGGTTTTGATAAAGAAGCAAGATGTGAGCGAGGTGAAAGACCATGCGGGAAGGTATCCATCCTAAGTATACAAAGGCAACTGTCCGCTGTGCATGCGGTGAAACCTTTGAGACAGGTTCCACAAAGCCGGAGCTGCGTGTCGAAATCTGTTCCCAGTGCCATCCCTTCTTTACTGGGAAGCAAAAGCTTGTAGATACCGGTGGACGTGTTGATAAGTTCAAGAAGAAATACGGAATCAAATAGAAAGCCGGGTATTGACCCGGTTTTTTATTATCCTGCAGGAGAATGGCCGGTTAAGCCTGTCGAACATTCCTGCATGGGGCTGCTGGTTCGGTGAAATGATAGTATCGGTAAGGGGAATGGCATATGAGCAGGTTTTCAGCTGAAAAAACCAGGTCATACATCCTCATCGCGCTGGGGTGCGTGGTGGTTACGTTTGCCATGAATGTATTTCTTATACCATTCAAACTGGCTCCGGGTGGAATATCCGGCTTATCAACCGTGCTGTATTATGTCTTCAACAAGGCTGTCCCGGTGGGCGCCATGATGCTGGCGTTAAATATCCCGCTGTTCCTTGGAGGATATAAGAGCAAGGGGAAGAGATTCTTCATACGCTCCCTGTTCGGGACAATTGTTCTTTCGGTACTGGTGGATGCCACGGCGCCCTTTGCAGAAACGCTGGTTACCGATTACCTCGTCAGGTTTGACAGTTCTATGGCTGCCCCTGACCTGCTTCTGAATGCCCTGGTGGGAGGCCTTATCATGGGCCTGGGCCTGGGAATGGTCCATAAGGAAGGTGCTTCCACCGGCGGTACCGACCTTGCAGCTTCGGTGTTAAGGAAGTTCTTTCCGCGATTGTCCCTTGGCGAACTGCTGCTGATCCTGGACGGCTTTGTCATCCTTTTTGCCACGATCGTTTTCAGGAGCGTCAAGCTCGGGCTCTATGCTTCCATCAGCCTTTATCTTTCCACAAAGACCATAGATGCATATATCGAGGGCTTCCATTTCGCAAAAAGTCTGATGATCATATCGGAGCGCCCCGAAGAAATAGCCGGGCGTCTCCTGAAGGATGTGGACAGGGGCGTGACCGGCCTTAAGGGAATCGGTATGTACAGCAGGGCGGATAAAACTGTCCTGCTGTGCGTTGTGAAGAAGCAGGAAATGCCCAAGGTCAAGGAGATCGTGAAGCAGTGCGATCCCAACGCCTTCGTTTTATTGAGCGATGTACGGGAAGTGCTGGGCGAGGGATTTCAACCGCTGCACTCCGATGAAAAATAAAGCATGCCACGGGAAGCATGCCGCGGGGACGGTTCTACTGGTATACTTTAATGTCATGGGGACTGTCCTTTTTGCATACTTCCAACTGTCAGACCGGGCAGACGCGTATGACAGGAACCCGTCGGACTCTCATAGCAAGGTCATTGGCGGGTAAATATACACTAACGGCTAAAATCGGCCGAAAACTCTTTTGGAGATATTTACTGACGGCAGAAGCAGCCTGCATACTCATCGGAAATCACTATATTCTTACAAAGCTGAGGAGGAATTGGCATGTGGTTTTTATATGCCCTGTTGTCGGCGGTATTTGCCGCCCTGACATCCATACTCGCCAAGATAGGAATTGAGGGAATTAACTCCAATCTGGCAACTGCCATACGCACGGCAGTTGTACTTGTGATGGCATGGGTAATAGTTTTTGTAACGGGAATCCAGAACCAGATAGCCGACATCAGCAAAAAAAGCTGGTTGTTCCTGGCCTTATCGGGTATTGCCACAGGATTGTCCTGGCTTTGCTATTACAAGGCGCTTCAGATAGGAGAGGCTTCAAAGGTCGTTCCGGTGGATAAGTTCAGTGTTGTCATCACCATGGTGCTTGCTTTTATAATTCTGAACGAGGCGCCAAATGTAAAAACAATCCTGGGCGGCATATTCATTACAATCGGCACTTTTATCATGATACTGAAATGAGTTCTTTTTTAAGCCTTGCCCGGAGATATCCCCTGTCGGTTTCAACAGCTTCGACAAAGAAGCCCAGGCCATAGTAAAAGCGCATGAGAGCAGTATGCCTGGATGCGGTGTGCAGGGTGACTTCCCGCACACCCTGTGAAATCAGGTACTTGCCTGCGGCATTAATCAGGGCTTCGCCGATCCCGATGCCGCGATTGTTGCAGCAAACCGCAAAACGGCTCAAATAGGCCATGTCACCTTGTATATCCAGCCTTAAGGTTCCCACAGCCTCATTGTCCATTTCTGCGATAAGGACCGTCTTTTCGGCTATTGCCCGCCTGATGTCGTCGACCGTTTCCTGAAGGGCATCAAGACGGGTCTGCCCGATGGTCCTGCCATACTCCTGGAATGCCTGCTGCATAATGGAAAAGACGAGGGCTGCGTCTGATTCCACAGCCCGCCTGATTACGAACGAATAAAGCATGGCTCATGTCTCCTTGTGCCCGGATCAGCCCATCAGCTTGACCAGTACCGCTTTTTGGGCGTGGAGCCTGTTCTCTGCCTGATCGAACACGATGGAACGGCTGCCGTCAATAACCGAATCGGTCACCTCATATCCCCTGTAAGCGGGGAGACAGTGCATGAACAGGGCATCCGGCCTGGCTTTGGAGAACAGTTCGTCGTTAACCTGGTAGGGCATGAATGCCTGCACGCGTTTTTCCTTTTCTTCCTCCATACCCATGCTGACCCAGGTATCGGTATATACGACATCCGCATCCTTTGCGGCTTCAATGGGATCGGTCGTGAGCACTACCTTTGCGCCGGTTTCGGCGGCTGCTTCCTGGGCTCTGCTTATTGCGACGGGATCGCAGGAATAGCCTTCCGGGGTTGCCGCGGTTATGTCCATTCCAACCTTGGCGCAGCCGATGAGAAGGGAGTTGGCTACATTATTCCCGTCACCGAGGTAGGCCAGCTTCAGGCCTTTGAACTTGCCCTTTTTCTCCTTGACAGTCTGAAGGTCGGCCAGCACCTGGCAGGGATGATAGCTGTCTGTCAGGCCGTTTATAACGGGAATTGTACCGCACTCAGCGAGGGTTTCCACATCGCTCTGCCTGTATGTTCTGATCATGATACCGTCTATGTAACGGGACAGGGTTTTTGCCGTGTCGGCCATGGTTTCGCCCCTGCCCAGCTGGATATCATTGGCGCTGAGGAAGAGGGAGTATCCTCCCAACTGGTACATGGCCACCTCAAAAGATACCCTGGTGCGGGTTGAGGCCTTGGAGAAGATCAGACCCAGGGTTTTTCCCTTCAGAAGATGGTTGTGCCTGATGCCGTTTTTATTCTCGTATTTCAGTTTCTCGGCCATGGACAGTGTCTCCAGGATCTCTTCGCTTGTCCAGTCGGCTAAGCATAAAAGATGTTTTACCATTGTCAACCATTCCTTTCCGCATAACGCTGCAAGTCTCGCCGGAAACCGGTTAATCCGGCCTGTTAAGCACAATGTGATTCCTGATTGTATTATTATACATTCAAATGTATAAAAATGCAACAGTAATCTTTCGGCTGCGCCGTACCCGTTTTCTCCTGCCTCTCTGTTGGTAATTAATGAGTATAAGTATAAAGAACCAAGATGCCGATTAATAATTTGAATCCTGTTTGCTGTACGCAAGAGAAAGAGCTAAAGCTGGTGATGTAATGGATCTCGCAACAATATTCGGGATGGTGCTGGGCATAGCATGCATAGCCTATGGTATTTTAAGCGGCGGTGAGATCTCGTCCTTTATTAGCGCAGGTTCCATAGCCGTTACGTTTGGAGGCGGACTGGCATGCACAATAATGTCTTTTCCGCTCTCTGATACCATAAAGGCGCTGAAGGCAATACCTCTTGTCTTCAAACCGCCCAGGTTTGATCCCTTTCAAACCATTCAACTTTTGGTTGAGCTTTCCCAGAAAGCGCGCAGGGAAGGCTTGCTGGCGCTGGAATCCGCACAGGAAGACATAAAAGACGATTACCTGAAAAAAGCCCTGGAACTGGTTGTGGACGGTATTGAAGCTGAAATGGTCAAGACATCCATGCAGTTTGAAATAGACAGTATGGTGGTACGGCACAGCGTTGTACAGGCCTTCTTCAAAACACTGGCAGCACAGTTCCCGTCCTGGGGTATGATCGGTACGCTGATGGGACTTGTAAACCTGCTCAAGGGCATGGATGACCCGTCAAACATCGGGCCCGCGATGGCCCTCGCGATCATCACCACCTTTTACGGAAGCGTTCTGGCAAACTTCATATGCAACCCGATTGCAACCAAATTGCAGGGAAGCAGCGCGGAGGAGATCAGGATGAGGGAGATGATCATGGAAGGCATCCTGTCCATCCAGTCAGGTGAAAACCCGCGTTTGATGGAGCATAAACTGAAGACATTCCTTTCTCCTGATCAGAAGCTGCAGTATGAAAGCATGGTTATCAGGGAAAGAGAAAAGGATAGAGGAACCGAAAGAGAGATGGGAACAATCCAGGAGTAATACCTCCAGGCTGTTGCCTGACGTACTGGAAAGCAGCTGGTTTTGGCACAGCACACGGCAGCAGGTTTTGACATGTTCAACAGGATTGGGGTGAGTTGATCCTTGGCCAGAGGTAAAAAGAACCAGGAAGATTCTTCGGGTGCACCGGAATGGATGACCACCTACAGTGATATGGTCACGCTGCTGCTGACCTTTTTTATCATGCTCTTTGCCATGTCGACAGTCGATAAGGCCAAGTTTACCGATGTCGCCAAATCCCTGTCCAATTCGCTGCTGAACCTGAGCACTGGGGATTCCATCCTGGATTCCAGCGGAAAGAGCATTATTACCGTTGATTTCGTCAATCCCAGCAATAAGAACCTGCCTGAGCAGAATGAGAAATACATAGAGAGCGCCGAGGAAATGGTCATTGATGCCCAGAGGCAGATTTACGAAATGGAGATGGATATCGCCAAAGAGGAATTACGAGAGGCCGTGGAGCAGCAGGGCATAGGCGACAAGGTGGAAATCATCGAGGAGAAGGACTTCATTATAGTACGCCTTGAATCAGAACTCTTTTTTGATTCAGGAAGGGCCGAAATAAGGCCCGAAGCATATCCCGTGCTTGAACAGATGGCCGAGATCCTGAAAAACATGGATAATGAGATCCTGGTATCGGGGCATACCGATAATGTTCCCATAAACACGCCCCTGTTCAGGTCCAACTGGGAGCTTTCGACGGCCCGCGCCACCACGGTAGTCAGGTATTTCACCGAAACCCTGGGGCTGGATCCGGTGAAGTTCACAGCTACCGGCAACGGGGAGTTCCGGCCCATTGCGGATAACAGCACCCCCGAAGGGCGGCAGCGGAACAGGCGCATTGAGATAATGATAATGAAATAAGACCGGGAAATATATTATAATGGTATCCGTGAATCCTTATCCGGGAGAGATCTATGGATACCATTGTAAGCGAGATTGCCAAAACCCGTATGATGAAGGATGTTAATGATGCCCTTACAGCATACGGGTTGTCTGTTTCCAATATAGAATTCGATTCAAGCGTCAATTTTTCAGTGATTATAGAACTGAGCATACAGGGTGTGTCTGAAAGCAGCAATTTGAAAAACATAGCTGTCCCTGAAGGGACAGCATGCTGATCCGGCAATGGCTGCAAAGCGCCGCAAAGCAGCCATGCCCAAATAAAACTGATTGTGTAAAGGTCATTCCACGGCAGGTGCGTCTCTGAATAGCAGACTGATGGAATAAAGCCCCGCAACTCCCACAAGAGAGTATACTATTCTGCTTCCAAGGGTCGCCGTTCCAAATATGCCTGCTACCAGGTCGTATTGAAAAAGGCCTACCAGCAGCCAGTTAAGAGCACCTATGATGACCAGTAAGAGCGCTATTCTGTCAAATGGTGTTCTCATACTCCCGACTCCTTTACAATAATTTCGGGCGCGTTCTACGCCTTCATTCATTTATTCTGTACAGACAAAACAGAATTAATGCGCTGCAATACTTGTAAATCATAACGGATGGGCTGCGATGACCGTTTCCGGTTGAATCGGCGGGAAATTGCGGCATTTCCTGCATGATTTTGCAAGGTCTTGTGAAGAGCGGGTTTTTGTGTGGTATAATATTAGCGTTTTTAAATTATCAGGTTTATATGTGCTGTAAAGAAAGGGAGGCAAAAGCTATGGCAAGTTTCTGGGATCAAGAGGTTTTACTGGGCAAGTTTGTAAAAAACAGCCGTGAGGAGATCCACATAAAGCGTGTCAGCAAGAACGGAAGGGAGTATGTTGATATTCGAACCTTCTGGTATGACGGCCAGAGCGATGAGTTCCGTCCGAGCCAGAAAGGGCTTGCCATTCCCCTTGAGTTTGTAGGCGAGCTTAAGAACATACTGGATAACGTGGAATAAAGCTTCAACCGCGCCCACCGGAGAAATCCGGCGGGCGCGGTATATCAGAACCGCACAGGCTGCCGGCAGGCAAAGAGAAGGTGCGGATGTAATAAAATATGCATGGGGCGTTACAAATGTGAAAGCAGTCCCACTATCCGCCGGGAAACCCGGAAGTAAGCCAGCAAGGGGTGCCGATGGGTGAAACCGCTTAACATTCCTTATATTCCTGGAAGTCCAGTGACTGCCATGCTCGTATCCCACGACATGCCCGACGGGATGCTGAGCCTCCTCAGGAAACTTGTACCCACAGTAATTCCGGTCATGGATCTGGCAGGCCTTCCCGCCCCGGTAAGGAGCCATCCGGATATGCAGATGGTCATACCCGCCGAAGGGGTTATAATCCATGCCCCCGACCTCCATCACGAAACTGCGGAACGCCTCAGAGCCCTTGGATTCCTTTTGGTGCCAGGTGAAAAATCGCCCGCCGGAAGCTATCCCTGGGATATTCCGTATAATGTGGCCGTTATAGGCCGCCATGCATTTCTGAACACCAGGTATGCCGACCCGGTTGTTCTCGGGTGGCTGAAAAAAACCGGCAAAACAATATCCCATGTGAACCAGGGCTACGCGAAATGCTCTGTATGCATCCTTAACGAAAACGCCGTAATAACATCCGACCCTGGTATCTGCAGTGCCGCCCGTGCAAATAATATAGACGTTCTTCTGATTCCGCCGCAGAAATCCATATCCATCACCGGTTATGCTTATGGTTTCATAGGGGGTTCAACCGGCCTTGTTTCAGGAAAGAAACTGGCAATATGCGGTGATATGGATACCCTTGAGAGCGCCGAATCCATCCTTTCGTTCCTTCAAAAACATGGCATAACGCCCGTAACGCTTGGCGCGGGCGCTGTCCGGGATCTGGGCAGCCTTATACCTTTATGTACCGTATAACGGACAATAAGGGCTACATATACTACACCTGAAAGGATGTGAGAGAATGCCATCCTTCAGGGTTGACTACATGAAGGACAGTAAAGGATTGGCCCATTACATCGAGAAAAGAATGGCCCCGAAAGCCTTGCAGGGAGTTCGGATCCGATATGAGGAAAACAGCATTGTCATTATTGTAGGGGGATACCTGAGAAGAAACGGCAGGAGATACTCCTGCATGATCCGCCAGCTTTCGGATTCCCTTGCCGATTATATCCTAAAGTCCTATGAGAAGGATATCCTGTCAAGGATCATCAACCGCATCTGTGACGGGCTGCCGAAGAGCGACCTGGATGAGATAAGCCGCATTGCCTGCAAAATCCTGTATCCCGAAAATGCCGCCGAAAAACATATAAGCGACAGGCGCAGGCTCATTTCCGACAAGATCTCGGAGTATCTGAAAACCTCCCGCAACCTTACCCTGGACGGTTTCATCACCTTCAGGCTGGGTGATTATGTAAAGAAGCTTGAGGCAGAGGTAGACCGGGCTATCAGGCAGTACTTTGTCGAAAAGCAGTATGAAGAGTATATAAGCCTCCTGACCACATTCATCCGCATGCAGTGCCCGAAAGTCCCCGAACTGCATGTTTTTGCCCAAAGCGATGGCTCCTACAGGATTGAGGGCACAGGCCCATTTGAAATACCTGATGAAATCACAAGTAGTTACGGCATCGAGAAAGGCCGGCCAGTCATCCATGATGATGACTTTATGATTGGATTCCTGCTTACCTGCGCTCCCATTAGGATTTTTATCCATAATGCCGATAAATTTAAAAACAAGGAATTACTGAATACCATAAAAACCGTATTCTCGGAGTGCGTGCTGGTGAATGACTGATTTTCGCCATTTTTATCGCGCCGGAAACGGTAAATTGGCATGAAAGCATTGTATGGGAAGAATAAATTGTTGTATAATGTAACATGAATCTTAGTGGGTAAGGTGGGGTAATCCAGTTGGCATTCAAAGTGTTTCAGTCCGTTATATCAAAAATTCGTGAAACCATTGGTAACGATTTTGGCATTACTGACGGAAACGGCACTGTCATCGCGAGCACCATTGAAGAAGAAATCGGGATGATCCACGATCAATGCTCCGATTTTCTTACGTCCAACGCAATGTACATTGAAAAGCCCGGCCTGGTGATGAAAAAGATAGAAATCAACGGCCGGCTGGACTTTGTGCTTTATCTTGTAAGCGATCATCCGGACAGGAAGAAATATGCCGAACTGATCGCAATAAGCCTTGAAAATGCCAAGCTCTACTATGATGAAAAGTATGACCGCAACAATTTCATGAAGAATATCCTGCTGGGCAACATCCTGCCCGGGGATATCACCATCAGGGCGAAAGAACTGAGGATCAAGACCGAGTCCAGGAGAATCGTCTACCTGATCCGGACCGAGAAAACCCGTGAACTGTACGCCTACAACATTATCCAAAGCCTTTTTCCAAACAATACGAGAGACTATATCATACTTCTGGATGACCAGAACACGGTTCTTGTGAAAGAGCTCAAAGAGCGTGAGGAAAGCGATGAAATCCACAAGAAGGCGCGTATTATCATCGATACCTTGAGCAGCGAGCTCATGATCAAGGCCAGTATCGGCATAGGAACCGTGGCCGACTCCCTCAAGGATGTGGCGAGGTCCTACAAGGATGCCCAGACAGCCCTGAAGATCGGCCAGATTTTTGAGGCTGATAAGAATATTGTTGACTACAACAACCTGGGAATAGGCCGCCTGATCTATCAACTTCCTACTACGCTCTGCCGCCTGTTTCTCAATGAGGTCTTCAAGGAGGGAGTCCTGGAAACCATAGACTCCGAGACCATGATGACCATCCAGAAATTTTTTGAGAACAATCTAAATGTGAGTGAAACCTCGCGTCAGCTTTTCATACATAGGAATACCCTGGTCTATCGCCTTGACAAGATTCAGAAAATAACCGGGATGGATTTAAGAAATTTTGACGACGCTATCTATTTCAAGGTGGCCATGATGGTCAAGCGTTATCTTGACGAAGTATCCAAATAAAAAGCCATCCCAGACCGTGGGGGGATACTTTTGATAAAGTTTGTAGACACTACGAAGATTTACTCAAACGGTGCTGTTGGCGTTAAAAACATCACTTTGAGCATCGAAAAGGGAGAATTTGTTTTCGTTATAGGCGCCAGCGGCTCAGGCAAATCGACATTTCTGAAACTGATCATGCACGAAGAAACCCCGACCGAGGGGGAAGTGTATGTAAACGGATACAGCGTACATAATATGCCCAGGTCAGAGATTCCATATCTCAGGCGCAGCCTGGGCGTTGTCTTTCAGGATTTCCGCCTGCTTCCCAACAAAACAGCCTATGAGAATGTGGCTTTTGCCATGCAGATCGTCGAAGCCCTGCCCCGTGAGATCAGGAGGCAGGTTCCGCTGGCCCTTGGGCTTGTGGGCTTAAGCAAGAAAGCAAAGGCCTATCCAGGCCAACTGTCCGGTGGTGAGCAGCAAAGGGTCGTCCTGGCACGCGCCCTGGTCAACAACCCTGCCGTCCTTATTGCTGACGAGCCTACCGGCAATCTCGATCCGAAAACATCCCTTGAAATCATGGACCTTTTGGACGAAATCAACCAGCGGGGCACAACGGTCATAGTCGCCACCCATGAAAAAAGCATCGTGGACGCCATGAAGAAACGTGTCATCATGTTGGACAGGGGCGAACTTGTAAGTGATGTGAAGAGAGGTCAGTATACAAATGAAGATTAGAACGCTCAGACTGCTGACAAGAGAAGGCGCGGCAAATGTTTACAAGAATAAACTGATGTCCGCCGCATCCATGGTAACGATAACCACCACCCTTTTTATTCTTGGGCTGGTTCTTTTAATCATAGTCAACGTGATAACCAACCTGGAGGCAAAAAAACGCGATCTGCAGGTCAAGTTCTACCTGAGAGTTGAAGCCACGCGGCTGGAGCAGGAAGAGGTGGCCATATTCATTGAAAACTGCAGGGCTACGGGCGTGGTTACCGCATACGAGTATGAATCCAGGGAGCAGGCTTATGAAAACGCGAAAAAAAACCTGCAGAACGAATCGCTTATGGAAGGGCTGACTCCTGATAACTTTTCAGAGGGGTATTTTGTTACCCTTGCCAACCCCAACGACAGCGACCAGTTTATCGCGAAACTGAAGCTTCTAAGCGGTGTCAACCCCAAATGGATAACCTACCCCAAGCAGGAACTTGAAAGAATTACCGGGATCGTCCGGGTTTTCAACTATGCAGCCATATTCGTCCTTGTGGTACTTATGGTCATATCCATCCTCCTGATCTCCAATACCATCCGCCTTACGGTTTTCGCCAGGAGGAAGGAAATAGAGATCATGAAGTATGTTGGGGCCAATGACTGGTTCATCCGCTTCCCGTTTATCATTGAAGGCATGATCATCGGGCTTTTGGGAGCGCTGCTTGCCTACCTTCTGACATCCCAGGCCTATGGCTGGATCGTGGACGGTTTGAACAACCTGTTTTCCAGCATCATGATCACGAACCTGGAACTGATGAAGTTTGACCAGTTTGCGATCAGGATTTTGGTGGTAAATATTATATTCGGAATGACTATTGGAGTTATTGGAAGTTTTATGTCGGTGAAGAAGCACCTGGACGTATAAAGCTGTCCCATTGTTCCCAGGATGCTTTTTATTCACCAAAATAGCATGAAAACATTGTCATACTGCCAGAAAAATGATATATTCAACTTGCAGGTTACGTAATTTGCACAATTGAAGTGCAATTTAAACCTTCAAGCGGAGGCGAGTACATATGACGAAAAGAATACTGGCTTTTGTCCTGGCAATTTGTCTTACAGCAGCATTTGGACTGACAGCCAGGGGGGCCAGCACTCTGGATGAAGCCAAAGCAGAACAGAAAAGGCTCCAGAATGAAAAGAAATCGCTTGAGCAGCAAAAAAAACAGGTATCCCAAAACCTGATCAACAACAAGCAGGTTCGTGACAGTATAATCGCCGATCTTGAAGCCAAGGGATACGAAAAGGCACAGATTGAGGAAAAGATCAGGGAAATCGAGAGTGCCATCCAGACCCTGGAGCAGGCCATCCGGGATGCACAGGCTGAATATGACCGGCAGCTGAAGCTGTTCCAGGACAGGTTCGTAGTGCTGTACATACGTTCCAGGATAGGCGCGGACGAAAGTGAACTCGCCCAGTGCAAAGATATTGAAGATTTCTTCCGTTGCCTGCATACCATGGAAGTTGTTTCGCAAGCTGACCAGGACCTGATGGACAGCATCATGAAAAAAAAGCAGGAAATAGAGGAACTCAAGGCACTCAAGGAGCAGGAGGAGCAGAACGCGCAGGAACAGTTGGAAAGAAGCCTGCAAGAGCTCCATGAACTTGAGGTGTCCCGTTCCCAGGCAGAGGAAAGGATTAAGACCGACGAGCAGACGCTGGCAAGGATAGCAAAACAGGAAGACCAGCTTGAGAAGGAAGACAAGGAATTAGGGGAACTCATCAAGAAGCTGATGTCCACCGGGAAATATACCGGTGGCCCCATGCAGTGGCCTCTTCCCGGCTATACGAAGATATCCTCATACTTCGGGAACAGGCTGCACCCGATCCTTAAGGTGTACAGGTTCCACAGCGGAATTGATATAGGCGCTCCCCAGGGTACATATATCCATGCCGCTGCCAGCGGAAAGGTCATATGGTCAGGATGGCGCAGCGGTGGTGGCGGGAATACCATAATCATTGACCACGGCGGTGGAATAGCCACCCTGTATCTTCACATCATGCAAGGCGGCCTCCTGGTTAAGGAAGGCCAGGTGGTGGCGGCAGGCGATGTCATCGCGAAAGTTGGAAGCACCGGATTGTCTACGGGACCCCACCTGCATTTTACGGTGAAAAAGAACGGGGAAAGCGTTGATCCGCTGCAGTACGTTTCACCCAAGTAAGCTCGGAAACTTTGGAATTGACTAAAGGATATCCGTTTGGGTATCCTTTTTAATTGAATACATGAACGGTCCGAAGGCTTCATAGGATGTAGAATGGAGGCCCTTGCAGCCCCGAAAGGCAGGCGTCGGGACTTTGGATACGGAAAGGGATGCGGCATGAAAGACAAATCATTGATTATAAAAATAACAGCAATCATTCTGATATGTTCGGCGCTGTCCTTTTTCGCCGGCTATTTTGTTTCTGTGGGGACGCTTGTTTCATGGGAGAACGTTCTGGCGCGCCCCATTTCAGGCTGGTTCAGGCAGCAGTATGCCCTGTTCTTCGATGAGGACGAGGTTGATATAGAGAATATCGAGGCATTCAACCGGGTAAAGGATCTGCTTATGAGCAGGTATTACAAGCCTGTTGACGTAAACGCCCTGCTGGAGAGGGCCATAAAAGGCCTGGCGGAAGGGGTGGACGATCCCTATACCGTTTATTATAACCCCGAGGAAATGAAGCAGTTCATGGAAGAGTCTTCGGGCAATTACCAGGGCATAGGCGTCCTGGTCAGCATGGATGAGAATTACCTTCTGACCGTGTCCGAGGTTTTTCCGGATACGCCCGCAAAGGAAGTTGGCATCAAGAAGGGCGACAAGATCGTAAAGGTTGACGGGGAGGATGTAACCGCCATCAGGGACGCAGACATCATAGTCAAGAAAATAAAGGGCCCTCCCGGAACTGTGGTCAAAATCACGGTTTTCCGCGAGGATATAATGGATTATATAGACTTTGACATAACCAGGCAGACCATAAATGTTTCCTATATCTCCAGCAGGATGCTGGATGACAAAATCGGATACATCCGCATCAAGCAGTTTGATAATGACATTTCCCAGGATTTCCGGAACCATATGAACAGCCTTTTGGCCCAGGGGATGAAGGGACTGGTTATCGACCTCAGGGACAATCCCGGGGGAGATTACCATGAGGTGGTAAAGATCTGCGACATGCTTCTTCCAAAAGGGCTGATCGTCTACGTGGAAGACAGGTTTGGCGGCAGGCGTGAAGAGGTTTCCGACAGCAACCATGTGGATATTCCAATGAGTGTCATTATTAACGGCTACAGCGCCAGCGCTTCCGAGATCATGTCCGGGGCGCTGAAGGACTACGGTAAGGCCGTCATCGTAGGGACCAAATCCTTTGGAAAGGGCCTGGTCCAGCAGATTGACATGCGTTTCATCAATGGTGCAGGATTGAAATATACCATTGCCAGGTATTTTACCCCATCGGGCGTGAGCATCCAGGATGCGGGAGGGGTTGAGCCGGATATAGAGGTCGTGCTTGACGAGGAATTCAAAAACACATCCCTGGACGATATCCCCGCCGAGAAGGACAACCAGCTCCAGGCTGCCATTGCCGAGGTCAGGAAACAGATTCGCTGATCCCTGCATATATTGGACGCCATGGCTGAATACCCTTGGTTATGGCAGGCCATAATATCCCATGGGGTGATTGGAATGACGAAGAAGGATGAACAGCTCAAACTTGAAATAGCAAAGGAGCTGGGTTTATACGACAAGATCAGGGAACACGGATGGAAAAGCCTGAGCCCGAAAGAAACAGGCCGTATAGGGGGCATACTGTCCAGGAAAAAGAAATCGACACAGGCAGGGTGATGGGATGTACGAGGGTTTTGCCGAGGTCTACGACAGGCTGACGCGGGATATTGAGTACGGGAAATGGGCTGATTATCTGGAATCAGCCTTTCTTAAATTCGGGGATAAACCCCGGCTGGTACTGGAGCTGGCATGCGGCACTGGCAGCCTGGCCATCGAAATGGCCAAAAGGGGATACGACATGATCGGCCTGGATATATCCTGCGACATGCTGTCCATAGCAAAAGAGAAGTCCTTAAGTCGCGGGCTCGATATTCTTTTCATCAACCAGGACATGCGAAGCTTCGAGCTTTATGGCACGGTTGATGCAGTGATATGCATGCTTGACTCCATGAATTACATTACCGATAGAACTGACCTGGAGCGTGTTTTCGGGCTGGTCCGCATGTATCTTAATCCGGGCGGACTCTTTATTTTCGATATCAACAGCGAGTACAAGCTGTCGGGTATATTGGGGCAGAACACCTTTTACGAACTGGATGACGACATATCATGGATTTGGCACAATACATACGACCCGTCCCGCAGGCTGAGCACCTTTGAGCTTACCTTCTTCCGGAAGACTGGTAATGGTTTGTACGCGCGGTTTGATGAAACGCATATTGAGCGTGCCTGGTCCGACGAAGAGATCGCTGATGCCCTTGAAAAGGCGAGTATGGAACTGCTCGGCAGGTTCGGGAACCTTAGCTTCAGTCCCCCTTCGCCGGAAGAAGAGAGGATCTTTTATATAGCCAGGAAAGAATCTCCATAAAGCCAGGCATGATATGCTATAATATCCCTGAGGCTTTCAGCGGGTAAACCGCGGCATGTATCACTTCATATTTGCCAATGGCATGAGTGTTGGAGGAAACAGTGTTGGGAAGACGACAAGCACGCGAACATGCGATGAAACTGCTATATCAGGTACAGATCCGCAAGGACGATCTTGACGATCAAATACAGACATATATGGAAGAAGAGGCGATCCTGGAATCGCCTGAGCGCGAATACATCGAGGATGTTGTCAAGGGCGCCGTAAACAGGCAGGATGAGATCGACGGCATTATCTCGCGCCATGCGAAGGGCTGGACCATTTCCAGGATGCCCAAGGTGGACCTGGCCATCATGAGGCTCTGCATATACGAAATGCGCTGGCGGAAGGACATCCCTGTAAACGTATCGATAAACGAGGCTGTGGAATTGGCTAAGAAATACAGCGGAGAACAGTCCAAAACCTTTGTGAATGGCGTTTTGGGAAAGGTTTGGAGTGAGTTCTCCCAGGAAACCGGGGAACCCAATGAACACGAATAGCCTTACGGTAAGGGAGCTTACAGCATATATCAAGCAGATGATCGACAGCGACATGCTGCTTTCAAACTTATGTGTCACAGGTGAGATTTCCAATTTCAAGCTTCACAGTTCCGGCCACATGTATTTTTCCCTGAAGGATCAGGACGCAGTAATCAGATGCGTAATGTTCCGGACCTACAACGCCCGCATGAAGTTCATGCCAGAGGAGGGTATGAAGGTCATAGTCAGGGGATATGTTTCGGTGTACGCCCCCGGCGGCACCTATCAGCTATATGCGGAGGACATGCAGCCCGATGGGACGGGGAGCCTGTACCTGGCTTTTGAGCAACTGAAACAGAAGCTTGAGGCACTGGGGTGGTTCGCCCAGGAGCGAAAGAAGCCCATTCCCCGGCTGCCCCGTGCCATAGGCATTGTCACCTCGCCCACAGGGGCAGTTATCCGCGACATGCTGAATATCCTGCAGAGAAGGTACCCAAACATCCGGGTCATCATCTATCCTTCGGCCGTCCAGGGGCCGGAAGCACCGGTGCAGCTTATCAGGGGGATCAGGTATTTCAATGAAGCGCAGAATGTGGATGTCATCATAATTGGAAGGGGCGGCGGATCAATCGAGGATCTCTGGCCCTTCAACGATGAGGGGCTCGCCCGGGCGATCCATGAATCAGGCATACCGGTCATCTCTGCCGTAGGTCATGAAACCGATTTTTCCATATCCGATTTCGTAGCAGACCTGAGGGCTCCAACCCCTTCCGCGGCAGCCGAGCTGGTGATCCCGGAAAAGGCGCTTTTAAAGGAGCGGCTCGCGATATATGAGAAGAACCTGGTCAGCAGCCTGTTGATGAAGCTGAAGAGGGAGAGGGAAAGGATAGCCGGCCTGTCATCCGCAAGGAGCATTGCCCGGCCTTTCGAGAGGATTTACACATTGAGGCAGCAACTGGATGGCAAACACCGGGAACTGATTCTGATAGGCAGGTCGAAGCTTGAAAGGCGCCGGTCTGCCCTGGGCAGCCTTGCCGGAAGGCTTGACGCCTTAAGCCCGCTTACGGTACTGTCACGGGGATATGCCATCGTCCAGAAGGCGGATGGCAGCGTTGTAAAATCCATCCAGACCATGAAACCGGGGGAAAGGATAACGGTCAGGGTAGCCGACGGCCGGTTCAAGGCGCTGTTCGAGGAAGCGCTGGAGGCCTTTCCCGACAGGGTTGGGCAATGAGATGTGAATGGAGTGTGGGGTATGACAGGGATGCAAGATAGCCAGGAAAACAGGAACCTTACCTATGAAGAGGCCGCAGGCGAACTGGAAAAAGCCATAGCCGTGCTAGAGAAAGGGGATCTTCCCCTGGAGGAATCCATACAGGTCTTTGAAAAGGCTATTGGGCTGGTTCGCCTGTGCAATATGAAGCTGGATGAGATTGAAAAGAAGATCACCATTCTGGTTGAGGGAAAGGACGGAGTCAGGGAAACCGATTTTGAGCCTGACGCGGGATGATGGAGTATATTCAGGAATACAACCGGTACAGGAACCTAATTGAGGAATGGATCGGAAATCGTATAACCGTCCCCGGCCTGCCTGAGAGAAACCTTTTCGAAGCAATGAGATACAGCCTCATGGCAGGAGGAAAAAGGCTGCGTCCCGTGCTGTCGCTGGCAGTCTGCGACATGCTTGGGGGCGACATGGAGGATGTCCTGCCCTTTGCCTGCGCCATTGAACTTATACATACTTATTCCCTGATCCATGATGATCTGCCGTGCATGGACAACGATGACTTCAGGAGAGGGAAGCCCACCAATCACAAGGTTTTCGGCGAAGCAAAGGCCGTTCTCGCAGGCGACGCGCTCCTCAACACAGCCTGTGAGATAATGCTGGACGAAGTGCTTGCCGACAGGGATGAACCCCATATAAAAGCTGCAGCGGCGCGCATAATCATGGAAGCCGCGGGAGCCTCGGGCATGGTTGCGGGGCAGGTAATCGACCTGGAGTCCGAGGATGTCCCTGTTTCCTACGAGGTCCTGTGCCGTATGCACAGTCTTAAGACAGGTGCGTTGATCCGTGCCGGCATCCTTTCGGCGGCCAGGCTCTGCAAGGCTGATGAAAAGACCTGGGACGCCCTGGACCGCTATGGACGGCATATCGGGCTGGCCTTTCAGATTAAGGATGACCTTCTGGATCTCGAGGGCGACGCGGCGGTAACCGGAAAGAGCACCGGCAGCGATGAAAAAAAACATAAATCAACCTTTGTGACCATTCTTGGGGCAAAGAAGGCGAAAGAACTGCTTGAAGAAACTGTCCGGGAGGCTGTCAGAGCCCTGGAGAACCTGAAGAATGCCGGTTTTTTAGCCAGGACTGCAGCCTATATCGCCGAAAGAGAGAAATAAAGACCGCATGATGTTCTTGCATAATGGCGGCAGTTAGTTTTCAGGAGAGATGCAAGTGACTTTTTTTGAGGAGATCATTAACAATAAGGCCTTGACACTGCCTGTTCTGTCCTGGTTCCTGGCCCAGTTATGCAAATTCCTGCATTGCCTGGTGGTCAACAGGAAAATTGATTTTATAAAGTTTGTAAGCTCGGGGGGAATGCCCAGTTCCCACAGCGCCATTTCGGTCTGCCTGGCCACCATCATGGGGATGCAGTATGGCTTCGGGTCGGGTATTTTTGCCCTTGCAGTCATATTTGCGCTGGTTGTCATGGCCGACGCGGCGGGGGTGAGAAGGGCTGCGGGCAAACAGGCCGCCCTGCTCAACAAGCTGGCCAACTCCACCAGGGAGTTCCGGGCCGAAAAGGACCTGAAGGAGCTTATAGGGCATACGCCGGTGGAAGTGTTGGCGGGGGCCGCATTGGGCATCCTGGTTGCGATAGCCTTTGCATAACACCCCGGTTTGATGTATAATAATCATCAAGATCATCAGGATGGCGCAGTATCCTAGTCAGTACTGCCTGGTTCGAAGACGGGCCTAAAAATCCGTTAAAGGGCATATCGATGAAGTTCCTTGTGCCGGCTTGTTACGCCCAGTGATGGGTCGGTGCTGGGAGTTAAGGTTTTGGGGCAGCCTGCAATGGCATGCAGGTGCGGACCCCTTTACCGCGGAGACCCTCATTCGTGGGAGACAGATTGCCTGCTTCGTGCAGTAAAAATCTTGACTACGATGGGGGATAGAACCTGTTTTGCGGTATCACTTTTGGTGCTGTGAGCAGTGTAGCCTGCCTTGAGTGCGGACCGGAGGATAGCGGATCAGGTGTTTATGTGCTGGCCGGCACATGAGCATTATCGCTGCTTGAAACCTTCCGTGCAAAAGAGGCTAGAACCAGGTAAGACTCCCGGGGAAAACCCCTAGGCTGTTGTTATCCAGGTATTCCGGGGATTGCAGTGTGTACTTAGTGGCAATCAGGCTTTGAGAAGGGCAACCTCTCAACAGCGGGATTAAAGGGAAACCGCCGGAATGGCGACGTTCCGGTACCCTCTGGGGAAAACCTGCCTGACCTAAGACGCAAAATTTACTCGGAGTACTGCCATCCTGATTTTTGTTGATTATTGCAAGAGAAACGTGTTATCGTTTCTCTTTGCTTTGATTGTTCGATTATTTTCCGAAAGCAGGATTTTTGTTTTGGGTAAAACGGACACCGAAAAGAAATATATGAAACAACTGGATAAGTATAAGAAGACCTCCAGGCAGAACATTCCGGTAAAAAGGAAAGCCGGCTTTGAAAAAAAGCATGTTCTATGGGGGATTTTTATTACCTGCGTTTCTTTTGCGCTGTCCATGCTGGTACTCTTCGCGTCTTCCGGGCTCCTGGGCTCAGCGCAGCCTGTCTTTGCCTTCATCGTAGTGCTGGTTATCATCGTCGCGGGAGTCGTATTCGATGTTATCGGCATTGCTGTCACGGCAGCCGATGAAACACCGTTTCATTCCATGGCGTCAAAGAAGATAAAGGGGGCCAGGCAGTCCCTGGTCCTGCTTCGCAACGCCCCGCGCGTGTCCAGTTTCTGCAATGATGTGATTGGCGATATATGCAGCGTGGTGAGCGGTGTAGCCGCAACTTCAATCGTTTACAAGGTATTTGCCACAAGCGGCAATATCTCGGTTATAGAAACCATTACGGGAGCATTGATAGCTGCGTTTACAGTGGGCGGAAAGGCCTTTGCGAAAAATATCGGCATGAACAACAGCAACTATATCGTTTTCTGGGTAGGCAGGTTTCTGTCCTGCTTCAGTTTCGGCAAGAGAAAAAAAGGTCAGGGGTGTTCTGGTTGAGCCGGAATAATCATACCACGGAGATATTGAAAAGAGTTTCCGGACCCGAAGATCTGAAAAAGCTGAGCATGCGGGAGTTGAACGCTCTCAGCGGTGAAATACGGGATTTTCTTATAAGTACTGTGTCAAATACCGGGGGACACATTGCCTCCAATCTCGGTGTTGTGGAACTGACCATTGCCCTGCATCGTGTTTTTGATACCCCAAGGGACAGGATCATATGGGATGTGGGGCACCAGACCTATGTCCATAAGATCCTGACAGGAAGGAAGGAAAGGTTTAATACCCTCAGGCAGATGGACGGCCTTTCTGGATTCCCGAAATCCGCCGAGAGCGAATTCGATGCCTTCAACACAGGCCACAGTTCCACCTCCATCTCTGCTGCCCTTGGCATGGCCAGGGCCCGGGACCTTAAGGGTGAAAACTACTATGTGGCGGCCGTGATAGGTGATGGAGCGCTTACAGGGGGCATGGCCTTTGAAGCCCTCAACGACGCTGGAAATGCCAGGACCAATCTCTTGATCATCCTCAATGACAACGGCATGTCCATAGCCCAGAATGTGGGTGGGCTGTCCCGTTACCTGAGCCGGCTTCGCACGAGACCTTTCTACTATAAAACAAGGGAGTCCATCCAGTCGCTGATCGACAGGCGACTTCCTAAGACCGGCAGGCATGTGCGCAGGTTCCTGCATCGCATTAAGGCAGCCATGAAGAGTATACTCGTGCCTTCCATGTTCTTTGAGGACTTGGGCTTCAGGTATTTCGGCCCCATCGACGGGCATAATCTGCGGGAACTGATCACGGTCCTGGAACATGCCAGGACCATGAAAGGCCCTGTCCTCGTCCATGTCTGCACGCTGAAGGGGAAGGGGTATAAATACGCCGAGGAAAAGCCAAATGTGTTCCATGGCATAGCTCCTTTCGAGGTTGAGACCGGCGAATTGAAATCCAACGGCGGCGAAAGCTATTCGGAGGTCTTTGGCAGAAAGATCTGCGCGATTGCCCAAAGCAACCCGGGTGTTGTGGCCATTACAGCCGCCATGCCCGACGGTACCGGCCTTAACCGCTTCAGGGAGTCATTCCCCAGGCGCTTCTTTGACGTGGGTATTGCTGAACAGCATGCGGTAACCTTTGCCGCAGGACTCGCCAAGGGAGGAGTCATACCTGTCGTGGCGATCTACTCCACGTTCCTCCAGCGCGCATATGACCAGATGCTCCATGACGTTGCCCTGCAGAACCTCCATGTGGTTTTTGCCATAGACCGGGCAGGAGTTGTGGGGGAGGACGGCGAAACCCACCAGGGTATTTATGATATAGCATATATAAAGACGATGCCAAACTTTACACTCATGGCGCCCGCGTCGCCAAGCGAACTGGAAATGATGCTGGAGTATGCGGTTATGGAGCACAAAGGTCCTGTCGCTATCCGGTATCCCCGCGGGACCGGCAGGGAGACAGATGCCCTGGGGCAGCCCATAAGGCCTGGAAAAGGTTTGGCAGTAAGACAGGGAGAGGATGTTACCATAGTTGCCGTTGGATATTTCCTGGACAGGGCGCTGAAAACCGCGGACCTCCTTGAGGCCGAAGGCATTAGCTGCGAAGTCATCAACCCCAGGTTTATCAAACCCATGGACGAGTCGCTTCTCAGGCAGTCCATCAGCAAAACGGGCAGGGTTGTCGTTATGGAGGACGGTATCATAAGCGGCGGTTTCGGCAGCAGCATCCTGGAATTCACAAGCAGGGAACGCATCCAGGCTGAAACACTGCTTCTTGGGCTGCCCGATGAGGAGGTGCCCCACGGCTCCAGGAAGCTGATCTACGAAAAGTACGGGCTGGATCCCCAATCCATGAAGGACCGGATACGGGATTTCCTTGAAGCGTCGGGGGAGGGAGGCCGGGAATGGGCAAGGAACGTCTCGATGTGATCCTGGTGAAAACGGGGTTGTTTGAGAGCAGGGAAAAGGCCAGGCGTGCCATCATGGCCGGTACGGTTTTTGTTGACGGGGAGCGTGTTGACAAGGCCGGTTCCCTGTGCGATCCGGATTCATCAATAACCATAAAGGATAATCCCGTCCCCTATGTGAGCAGGGGCGGGCTGAAGCTTGAGAAGGCCATCAGGGTTTTCAACGTGAACCTGGATGGCCTGATCTGCGTGGATGTAGGGGCTTCAACGGGCGGATTCACCGATGTAATGCTTAAAAGCGGCGCCAGCAAGGTTTACGCTGTTGATGTGGGTTACGGACAGCTTGCCTGGTCCCTCCGCAATGACCCGAGGGTTGTCTGCATGGAAAGGACCAACTTCCGCTATGTAAAGCCTGAAGACATAGGCGAGCCCGTTGATTTCGGGGCGGTGGACGTTTCGTTTATCTCCCTGAGGCTGATTCTGCCTCCCCTTAAGGCAGTCCTGAAAGAGGGGGCCCGGGCGGTCTGTCTTATAAAGCCCCAGTTCGAGGCCGGGCGTGAGAAGGTGGGGAAGAAGGGCGTGGTCAGGGATCCCGCCGTCCATGAAGAGGTCATAGCCGCTGTCATTGACTCGGCCAGGTCCCTGGGATTCACGGTGGATGGCCTGTCCTGGTCCCCCGTCAAAGGGCCCGAGGGTAATATCGAGTACCTGCTTTGCCTTTCCAACACTCAAACCCGCGATGAACCTGAGATCAACATCAAGGAAACCGTCGCCGCCGCCCACCGGGAACTGGACTGAAATACCGTTTCCGCATATGTCATTGCGAACAGAGCAAATTCCTGTCTTGTCATTGCGAGCCCGGCGAAGCCGGGCGTGGCAATCTCTGCAGTGCTTTTCCCAAGTCATTACGTGTCACAGCCGTGCTGTTCAGTCTCTCCTTCAGTCCTCGTAAAAGAGAGGTAGGATGTGAGAGATTGGAGGGGTTAGATATATCCCAGTACAGTTCGTTACCATACATTCTAACTTCCAACCTCCAACTTCTCACATCCGGTATTCGGAGTCAGTCGAGGCTGAACAGCACGTTTTTGCTTAAGTCTTTGCGGATCTTTATGTGTCAATATTGGAGGACTATGCCGAGATTGCCCCGCTCGGGTTCAGTCACTCCCCGCTAAAGCCGCAGACCCACTTGACCGCGGCCTGATAGGAGTGGTTGATGTTTCGCACGCGCTTCGCCCGAAGGGTTCCATGCAACATTACCGAAATGTTAGCGGAACGGGGCGGAGCACGGCAATCTCTTCCTGTTCAGGGTTCACCGCATTAATAACAGGGTGTCAACTGCGGAACAGGTATTTTTCGTTTTTGAACATGGAGGCGGCTATCAGCAGGGACAGCACCACGTATACCAGCGATGTCGCCACCGCCAGGATGAGCCCGGTATAGTTGGTCATCCCGCCCAGTACCAGCTTGAAGGCCGATACGGTGTTGAGGACAGGGATCAGGTACATATACATCTGTATGTCATTGGGCATTATCATCATTATGGCATAGGCCGGGATCATCACCACGAACATCAGCATGGAAAGGTAAGTCTGCCCTTCCTTGAAGGACCTGGCATAGGTACTGATGGCCAGCTGCAGCCCGGAAAAGGTCATTCCCAGGAGAAGGGTTACGATAAGGCACAGGATCACCGAGCCGCGGTCCATGGTGAAACCGCCAATCTGCCCCAAGCCCATGGTAATGGAAGAGGGATTTATAATAAAGGCAAGGAGCATCCCTATCAGGGTCGAAATCACGCTGGCAAAGCTGAAAAGGATTATGGTCAGGTATTTCCCGATAAGGATGGACATCCTGCCGGGGCGAGTGGTCAACAGGGGCTCAAATGTCATGCGTTCCTTCTCTCCTGCTACAAGGTCGGTTGCAGCCGGTATGCCTCCCACGGCCACCAGCATCGCGATGATCATGGGGAGCAGCATCATCAGCATCATATTTCCGTCCCCCGATCTGGCGACATTCTCCGTCTCCACCACAACCGGCGTGAGTATTTCCGGATTGATGCCCAAAGCTTCAAGGCGCTGCTCCGCAATTGTCCCATTCAGCTTTGTTATTGCCGATCTCAGCGCGCCTACGGCGCCGCCTGAGCGGGATAGCGAATTGTCGTAGTATATTTTCAGGGTGAACGGCTCTAAGGCTTTTAGCTTATCCTCGAAATCCCTGTCAAGCGATACCACCAGCTTGGCTTTCTTGCTGTTGATGGCCTCCCATGGGTCATCCACCGGATCGACTATTGTTATATCCTCGCCCTGCGTTTCAAGGCTCTCCTTCAGGAAGTTCTGGGCGGCAGGACTGTAGCTGTCAGCCGTGAGGGCTACCGTAATATTGGTCGTCATCTCCTCGCTCATCTTCGCCGTTCCTCTTCCAACGAGCAGGAACAATATGGGCATAAGGAAGATGGGGACAATGATGCTGGAAAACAGCGTCTTGCGGTCGCGAACGATATCCTTTACTTCCTTCTTGAAAACGATCATTATATGCTTCCATTTCATCTGCCATCACCTGCCAGTCTTACAAACAGCTCCTCCAGGCTCTGGGTCCCGTATTTCCCGAGAAGCTCTTCGGTTTCACCGATGTCCACCAGGCTGCCCTTATGGATCACGGCAATCCTGTCACAGAGTTTTTCAACCTCACTCATGGTGTGGCTGGAGAAGAGTATGGTCTTGCCCGCTTTCTTCTGATCTATCAGGAATGCCTGGACTTCGCGCATGGCGCCCACATCCAGGCCTGAAGTGGGTTCGTCCAGAAGAAGCACATCCGGGTTATGGACGATGGCCCTGGCAAAGGATGCTTTCTGGCGCATGCCCTTGGAGAGCTTCCCTGCCCTCTTGTCGAGAAAATCATTCATTCCGAATGCGTCCGCAAGTTCCTGAATTCGTTTTTTGATTTCCCTGACGGGCATATCATTCAGTTCCCCGAAGTACTGTATGTTTTCATAAACTGTGAGCCGGTCGTACAGGCCGCTTTCTCCCCCGAAAAGGATGCCTACCCTGCCTCTTACCTCCTCAGGCGACTCAACTATATCGATACCCGCAAGCCGGGCTGTCCCTGAAGTGGGTTTAAGCATGGTCGCCAGCATCCTGAGGGTTGTGGTCTTGCCGGCCCCGTTCTCGCCCAGAAGGCCGAAAATCTCCCCCTCCCGGACCGTGAAGGACAGGTCGTTTACGGCTGTAACATTTCCAAACCTTTTTGTCAGCCCTTTAAGCTCAATCATCTATTATCCTCCCGTGTAAAATGTTTCTGCCCATCATCATACATCAAAAACGGCAGGAAAAACAAACCTTTTTCACAGATTTTGTCTTTCCCTCCTAACACCGTAATCTGGCTCAGAAGGCCTTTCGCCCTGTTGGGCAATAGGCTTTGAACACGATGCTTTCCAGGAACTGCGGGATCCTTTGGATAAAAAAGACATAGCCGTAATTCACGGCTATGCCGGGTTTTTCAGGTACGATGTTACCGGGTGAAAACAACTTTACGCTCATGTTCGTGACCCAGCGCCGCATCGAAATTAGGCTCCCCCGGGGATCAATACTTGTCCGGCAGGTTTCCCTTCAGGTCTTCAATGCTGTCATACTTCCCCAGTGTTTTCAGAATGGTTTTACTGGGGTTTATGTAGACAACAGGATCATCATATTCGCCGGCCGTAGTGTCAACCTCCAGCTCGGATGCCTCTTTTTCGAAATCAAATGAGAAATCGTATTCCTCAATGCTTCTGCTGGCATCGAGGCGCACCCACTTTCCAATCTCCCCGATGTAAACCGCGTTGTAGCCATGAACTACCAGGCGGCCTTCCGGATCGTCCTCATCCTTCCTTACCTGGTAGCACAGCCCGCATGGAATCCCTGCCGCACGCATGAGGGCGGCAAGCAGGTGAGCCTGGGAGTAGCATGTACCATGACCCTTTTCCAGTACTTCTGATGCCTTGATGGTGATACTGGTTGCGTCGATATGAAATGAATGGAGAATGTGGTCTCTTACAAACTCGTAGATTGCCTGTGCCCTGGAAATATTATCCCTTAATCCTTCTGTGATTTGCTCCGCTGTTTCCTCGACAAGCGGGTCATCATAGTCGATAATGTCGTCACATCTTAAATAATCGTCCGGATCCGGCCTTTCAGGCAATGGGTCGGGCATTTTTTCCATCTCCTTGAATCATGAAAATCGGCGGCAAGCCGTCACGCACTGCGCTGACTTGTCCTTCCTTAAATAGTATGCTACCAAACTTCCGGGTATGTTGCAAGCGATAATGGGATAACAGGCTTTCCCACCAGGAAAATTAAGTGTTATAATGATTGATAAATGTAAGGATTTGATACTGTTCCGCCGCTTCCGGAATCTTTCCGGCAGGAAAGGGGTAAACAACTTTGACGAATAAAAACAAAAATAGAATCCTGCGTGAGGTAATCATCTGGCTGCTGGTCGTATTGATACCGCTGGTCCTGGTGTTTTTCCTCAATATGAAGGTTTTTGCCATATCTGCGGTGAACCAGTATTCCATGAAAAACACGCTTTTCGAGGGAGAACTGGTTTACTACAACCGCATCAACTATAATATAAATACTATTGAGCGGGGAGATATCATCCTCTTTCTTGCTGACGGCAGGATCAAAGACGGTTTTTTCAGCGAACTTGCCATAAAGGTCCAGGACTTCATGGACAAATTCAGGCACGAGTCCCTGCGCGCAAATGAACGTTTGGTCAAGCGTGTCATAGGTATTCCCGGAGATATCATCGATATCCATGATGGCCAGGTCTATGTCAATGGCGTAAAGGAAACAGGGGCTTATGTGGCAGGAACAACACAGGCTTCCGGGGAATACCCCATTACAGTCCCTCCAGGAAAACTTTTTGTCATGGGCGACAACAGGGAGGTCAGCAAAGACGGCAGGAATTTCGGCTGCATTGACGCGCGGTCAGTGGAAGGAAAGGCTGTCATGATTATCTGGCCCCCTTCCCGTATTGGCAAACCGGAATAGATAACAGGTGTGAGGTAATGAAATGGAAATGGAAGAGTTGGGAATTGTTGAACAAAAACTGCCCGATACCAGGGATTCCGGGCTCATGTATTCCATATCCGCAATCCTGTTTGTGGTTATCGGCAGCCGTCTTGCCCGGCTGGGTCTTCCTACGGACCTGTATATTATCCTGTCCGAGGTCCTGATAATTGCCCTTCCTCCGATCCTGCTGGCCAGGATAAAGCATCTGAGCATAGTCCCCACCTTTCGCCTGAAAAAACCCAGGGCTGTAGAGGTGCTTCTTACGCTCATGATCAGCCCGGTGATGATCATTGCGGGAGCCTGTGCGGGGTTTATCGCACTTATCATCATAAAGAACACCTTCGGATCGCTTCAGATCGATACCGGTGTCACATCGGTAATGGGAGGCGGAAGCGTCTTATGGTCGGTGTTTTTGATAGGCGTAGTTCCTGCGGTTTGCGAGGAACTGCTCTTCAGGGGATTGATCCAAAGGGGACTTGAGAGGATGGGAGCAGGCTGGTCCATATTCCTCAGCGGGCTCCTCTTCGGCCTTTTCCATTTTGATTTTCAGAGATTTGCCGCGCAGACTTTCATCGGCATTATTTCCGCTTACCTGGTATACCGCACCGGTTCCATCATAAACGGCATGATACTTCACTTTATGAACAACGGCCTGATCACACTGCTGCTGCGATCGGGCACGTCCGGTGTTCAGCAGCAGAATCCCATGCCCCAGCCGACCACAGACCCGTTCTCATCCACTGAGTTTGTGAAGCTTGCAGAGCAATATGGCATGTCCCTGTCAGAGTTTCTGAACAGCATGATTATACCGATTTTTATAATCTTCATCGCATGCCTTATAGTCATTTTCGGCCTTCTCCTTGTGGTTCGTGCCGTTACCAGGAACAGGGTGGAACAGCCCGGGCGGGATGAGAAGGCCGCCAGGGGGTTGCTCCTGGGTATTCCCGGCATAGTCCTGGTCCTGACGGTGTACACGGCAATAGGACTTGTGCTGCTGAAGAATCCTGCAGGAGCCGGAATCCTCCGGCTGCTCGGGCTGTGACAGGAATTTCCGGGGTTATGGCAGAAAACGGGTTTATCATCGTCAATCAGTGGCAATAATAGATGCAATCGATATCGGGGGAAGAACATGCTTGTTGCGGACAAATGGACTCAATACAGGGTGCTGGACGCGGGCGACGGGGAAAAGGTCGAGTATTGGAACGGGTATATCTTAAGGAGACCCGATCCGCAGGTTATATGGCCATGGACCAAACCACCCGCTGTCCGGGAGGATGTCCACGGCATCTACCACAGGAGCAGAAGCGGGGGCGGCCAATGGGAATTTAAAAAGCCCATGCCTGAAAGCTGGACCATTGCCTATGGCAATCTCAGGTTCAGGGTGGAGCCCACGGGCTTCAAGCATACCGGTCTTTTCCCTGAGCAGGCGGTCAACTGGGATTGGATGTCCCGCGCCATAACAGAGGCAAAGCGTCCTGTTAATGTTCTGAACCTGTTTGCCTACACGGGAGGCGCCACCTGCGCCTGCCTGTCCGCAGGAGCCTCGGTCTGCCATGTGGATGCTTCAAAGGGCATGGTTAGCTGGGCGAAGGAAAACATCGGCCTCTCCGGGTTGGCCGAAAAGCCTGTCAGATACATTGTGGATGACTGCATCAAGTTTGTCCGTCGCGAGATCCGGCGGGGAAGGAGATACGATGCGATAATCATGGACCCGCCTTCCTACGGCCGCGGCCCCAGGGGCGAGGTATGGAAGCTGGAGGATGCGCTCTATTCCCTGGTTGATGAGCTAAAGGATGTCCTGTCGGGAAAGCCGCTGTTCTTCCTGCTTAACTCGTATACAACCGGCTTTTCTTCACAGGTCTCCGCAAATATCCTGGAACTGGCATTAAAGGGCAGGTATGGCGGCAAGGTAACCTGCGGCGAAGTTGGGCTTCCCATAGACGGGACAAGTTTGGTGCTTCCCTGCGGGACCTTCTCCAGGTGGGAGGCATGAGATCAGGAAGAATAGCAGTAAACTCATATTATGTGGTATAATATCATGAAAACTTTACTAAAAGGCTGTGGCCATATCTTCGGAACGGAGGGAAGAAATCGGATTAATGGATAATGAGTCTATTTTTACACTGGTGGTTGAGGCATTGTATGAAAAGAAGGCGCGGGATGTTAAGGCCATCGACATCAGTGAACTGACAACGATAGCGGATTACTTCATCGTATGCAGCGGTACGTCCATGACCCACATAAAGACCCTTGCCGATCATGTTGAGGAAAAGCTCATCGGACAGAATGTGCAATGCCTTCACCGGGAGGGCTACAACAGCGCCCGCTGGATTCTGCTGGACTACGGGGATATCGTAGTTCACATATTCCTTGAAGAGGACAGGGAATTCTACGGACTTGAGCGGCTCTGGCAGGACGGAAAGCCTGTTCCTTTGGTCGAAACCCAGGAGGCCAATGCCTGAAACAGCTCATGTCCTTGTATCATAAATCAGGGGGTCCTGCGATTGGGAGGAACCCCGAAGAAGCAATGCAAATTTTAAACTTGGGAGGCTTATACAATGGGGTACTCTGTAGCGATAGACAGGAAATGGCAGAAAAAATGGGAAGAAACCAATATTTATCGATTTGACAGGGATAACATCGACAAGAAGCTCTATTGCCTCGAGATGTTTTCATATCCCTCAGGCGCCAAGCTCCATGCGGGCCATTGGTACAATTTTGGCCTTACCGATTCCTGGGCTCGTATGAAGCGCATGCAGGGGCATAACGTGTTCCATCCCCAGGGTTTCGACGCATTCGGTCTTCCGGCTGAAAACTATGCCATAAAGACCGGCATCCACCCCAAGGATTCCACTATGCAGAACATAGCCACGATGGAAGAACAGCTGAGGAGGATGGGTGCCACCTTCGACTGGGATTACGAGGTGATTACCTGTCTGCCCGAGTACTATAAATGGACACAGTGGATCTTCCTGCAGCTATTCAAGCATGGCCTGGCATACAGGAAGAACGCGCCCGTGAACTGGTGCCCGAGCTGCAAGACCGTTCTGGCCAATGAGCAGGTAGTGGATGGCTGCTGCGAGCGCTGCAGTTCCGAAGTGACCAGAAAGAACCTGACCCAGTGGTTTTTCAGGATTACGAAATATGCCCAGGAGCTCCTGGACTGTCTGCCCGGCCTGGATTGGCCAGAGAAGACAAAGAAGATCCAGACCAACTGGATCGGACGGTCTGAAGGAGCTGAAATTGAGTTTAAGGTAGCAGACAGCGGCCTGTCCTTCAGGGTGTTCACCACCAGGGCCGACACCCTCTATGGCGTGACATATGTGGTCCTGGCTCCGGAACATGAGCTGGTGGACAGGATTACCACCGATGCCTGCCGCAGGGCCGTTGATGAATACAGGGAGGCTGCGGCGAAGGCTTCGGAGATCGACCGCATGTCCACGGTAAGGGAGAAGACCGGTGTCTTCACAGGCGCCTATGCCATTCATCCCCTCACCGGGGAAAAAGTCCAGATCTGGATTGCCGACTACGTCCTGGCCGGTTACGGCACAGGCTGCGTAATGGCAGTTCCCGCCCATGACGAGAGGGACTATGAATTTGCGAAGAAGTTCAACCTTGAGATAAAGCGCGTTATAAAAGGCGCGGAGGGTGTGGATGATGCCCTTCCGTTCGTGGAGGATGGCTTCCTTGTCGGGAGCATGGAGTTTGACGGCCTTTCTTCCGCCGATGCCAGGGCTGCCATCGTAAAGAAACTTGCGGGCATGAACGCCGGCGAGCCGAAGGTTACATACCGGCTTCGCGACTGGCTGGTTTCCAGGCAGCGTTACTGGGGGGCGCCAATCCCCATCATATATTGCGATAAATGCGGTATCGTGCCCGTTCCCGAGGACCAGCTTCCGGTGGAGCTTCCATACAATGTGGTATTCACTCCCGACGGGGAATCGCCTCTTGCCAAGTGCGAGGAATTCATAAACACCACTTGTCCCTGCTGCGGCGGTCCCGCAAAAAGGGATTCGGATACCCTCGACACATTTGTGTGCTCATCATGGTACTTCCTGAGATATCCGGACAACAAGAACGACAGGGAAGCCTTCAACCGTGAACTGATCAACAAGATGCTTCCCGTCGACAAGTACGTGGGCGGGGCCGAGCATGCCGCCATGCACCTGTTGTACGCCCGGTTCTTCACCAAGGCGCTCAGGGATATGGGTTACCTGGACTTTGACGAGCCCTTCCTGTCCCTGGTCCACCAGGGAGTTATACTGGGCGCGGACGGTCAGAAGATGTCCAAGTCCAGGGGCAACACCGTATCTCCCGACGAATACATTGAAAGGTATGGTTCTGACGTGTTCCGCACATACCTGGCCTTCGGTTTCAACTACGTGGAAGGCGGACCGTGGAGCGACGAAGGCATCAGGGCCATAGACCGGTTTATCGCCAGGGTTGAACGGCTGGTCAGGAAGTTCGCCGGGGAAAAGGGAACGCCGGGAAGCGACAGGTTCGGACCCGAGGAGAAGGAATTGAACTATGTAAGGCATTATGCCATTAAGTGCGCCACCGAGGACACTGAGATCTTCCAGTTCAACACGGCCATCGCGCGTATTATGGAACTGATCAATGCCCTGTATAAATACGACGCGTTGGAAAGCAGGAACATGAAGCTGATGGAAGATGCGGTGAAGGACGCCATCCTGCTCATGTCCCCGTTCGCTCCGCACTTTGCCGAGGAGATGTGGGAAGTACTGGGATACGAGTATTCGATATTCAACCAGCCCTGGCCGGCCTATGACGAAAAGGCCCTTGTCCGGGACGAAATCGAGATGGCTGTCCAGATCAACGGCCAGGTAAAATACAAGATAAATGTGCCCCGTGATGCCGACGACAAGCAGATTGAGGAGGCCGCGCTGACCGATGAAAGGGCTGCGGGCTATATTGGCGGAAAGAGCATCGTGAAGGTTATCGTGGTAAAAGGCCGGCTGATCAATATCGTGGTCAGATAGTGCCGGACATAACGCCAAAGTTATGCAGTTAGCAAGAAGAGCCTGATCCGCCCTGCCTTTTATGCCGGGCGGATTTTCGTAACAGGCCGGAATATTATTGAAAATGCGTGGTGATAGTTTGCAGAATGGCAATACCGATGTGATAAGGCTGCTCCAGCCTGCAGTGCTGGCTTTTATAGGGGATGCCGTATTCAACCTTTTCATCAGGGAAAGACTAGTGAGGAAAAAACGGGCATCCTCCCACAGGCTCCATATTGACGCCACCAGGTATGTCAAGGCAGCCTCCCAGTCCAGGATAGCCAGGGAACTGCAGAAGGAATTCGATGAAGATGAAGCCTTCATATTCAGGAGGGGAAGGAACGCGAAGTCCACAACCGTCCCCAAAAACGCGGATCTTCATGACTATCATTACGCCACGGGCCTTGAGGCCGTTATGGGCTACCTGTACCTGACCGGCCGGAAGGAGAGGCTGGAGAGCATCCTGGAACGGGCGGCGTCCATCATAGAAAGCGATGAAACGGAGAGTCAGCCATGAACAAACAGAAAAAGAAACCAGACAAAAAACCTGTCCGGAAGGATGGGCAGGCTCACGCAAAAAGGCCGCATCCCTACAGGGATCCATACCGCGATACGGCGAAAGAGGCCGAACAGGACAGGGAAGACAGGATAGAGGGCAGGAACCCGGCGCTGGAAGCGTTAAGGTCGGGCCGCCCGGTCAACAAGGTTTTTATAGAAAAGGACAACCAGGACCCCATCCTTGCCAGGATCGCGTCTTTAGCCAGGGGGAGGGACATCCCCGTCCAATATGTGGACAGAAGGAAACTGGACATGATGTCTTCTGCCAGGATACACCAGGGGGTAATCCTTGACGCGGCCCTCAAGGAATATGTCCAGGTTGACGATATCCTCGAAATCGCATCTTCGCGCGGTGAAGACCCGTTCATTGTCATACTGGACGGCATTACCGACACAAACAACTTCGGTTCAATAATAAGGAGCGCCGAGTGCTCGGGAGTCCATGGCATCATTATTCCGAAACGGCGCTCGGCGACCCTTAATGCCACTGTGGCGAAGGTCGCCGCCGGTGCGCAGGAATTCATCGCCATAGCCAGGGTGTCAAACCTTGCCCAGACTGTCCGTGACCTGAAGAAGAAGGGCATATGGATAGCCGGGGCAGACCCCGAAGGGGAAAAAGCCTATTATGAAGCCGGGCTGAGAGGCCCCATAGGCCTTGTCATCGGCAGTGAAGGAGAGGGGATCAGCCGAGTCATAAGGGATGAATGCGACTTCCTCGTGAAGATCCCCATGAAGGGACAGATATCATCCCTGAATGCCGGTGTTGCCGCAGCCCTGATCATGTTTGAGGTATCCAGGAAAAGGGACGGGCGCGCCTGATCCGTCCTTCCATTTTTTCTAATAGGCAAAATCAAAGTCCAGTTGCTTTTCCAGTTCATCAGTCTTCCAGCTGAAGTTGTAAACAAAGGGCTTTTCGGAGCTGTCCAGTATCAGCACTATGGGCGGCTCTTTCTCTGTAAATATGACGTATATCCTGTCAATGACGGCATTGATGTACTCGTTTTTTACCTTCAGTGCGGGGTTTACGGGGATCCTTACAATGTATCCCTTGTCCGGGAAAGGCTGCACCTTGGCATACATTCCTGTGATGCTGCTGATGATTTTTCTGGCCTGTTCCTGCATCGCCGGAGTGGTCTTCATCCTTTTGGTCACCTTCCCCTTGCTTATGTCAAAGATCTGTACTTCGTCGCTGCTCTCAGAAGCGGGGGCGGTTTCTTCCAGTATCTCGCCTGATGCGGCCACATCCCTGTGGCGCAGCATGTTGACCAGTTCAAAGTAATTCTCGGTATCCTGGTTTCCAAAAATCTGGTATATGCCGAAAGAAACAAGGAACACAAACAATACGGCTGCTGCAAACAATTTAAGTTTTCTTTTGCTGATGCTTATAACGATCATATACACCACCCATAAATCATATCAGGAAAACGGCTTGTATTATGACACTTATTTGGCTGAAACAGAGGTGAGAGGTGGGATGTTGGAGGTTAGATATTTGGCACGACTTTAATAGGCAATAAACTGGGGAGACTCAGAGCAGAAGAGATTGCCACGCTTCACTTCGTTCTTCCGCTATCAATGACACGAAAAGGTGCTTAACTCCCTCCAAATGACAGTAAAAAATGAACCTGTGAGGATGCAGCGCGTCTAACCTTTATGAGAGAATAATGGAAATAAACAGGAGGAATGAGTTATGGATCAATGTTCAGAAGTCCGCAATAAAAAGGGCATAAAGCCCGTTCTGGCCGTTGTCCTCATCATGGCATTCCTTCTTGCGGGATGTACGACGGGAAGAAGCGCATATGCCTTTATACCATCAGATGTGACCAATATCCCGTTGGATGACCCCATCATCCTTGATATCAACGATTTGGGATTCAACATGTTAATGCTGATCAATAAGGCAGATGCCAAAGGCAGGAACATGATCATATCCCCCGTAAGCCTTTCAACCGCGCTTTCTATCCTGAACAACGGCGCCGCCGGCACCACCCGCGATCAGATCAACGGCCTGATCAACACCCGGGGAGTGTCCCAGGACGAGCACAACAGCAAATACAGGGATCTTATGAGCAGCCTGTACAACAGGAAAGACGTTACGATACTCCCAGCCAACTCCCTGTGGGTGAACAGGGAATACCGTGTTAGGGAGAGCTTCATTGAACTTGCCAAGGCCTGGTACGATGCCGAGGTGTTTTCCTTAAATGTCAAGTCCCCTTCGGCAGCAAGCCAGGTCAACAAGTGGATATCGGACAAGACAAAGGGCTTGATTACAAATCCCGTCAGCGGCATCGATCCATCGACCATAACGCTCATAGTCAACACCCTGTATTTCAAGGGGGCCTGGGTCAATGAGTTCAGCGAAGGCCTCACTAAGAAGGAGGATTTTACGCTGGGAACAGGTGAAACCGTGCAGGTTGACATGATGAACGGCCTGTTCAAGGTTCCCTATTATAACGCGGGGGACTTTAAGGCTGTTAAACTCCATTACAAGGGCGGGGTATCCATGCTCCTCCTGCGGCCCGAGGGCGATGTCAATGAGCTTGTGGAGAGTCTTTCAGCAGACAAGCTCCTTGATATAAACGATAAGCTTAAATCCTTCAAAACCGAACTCAAGGTGCCGAAACTGAGCTTCAGCTTCAGGGACGAGGTTGGCAAATACCTGAAAGAACTGGGAATGGTCGATGCCTTTGGCGATTCGGCCGACTTCAGCGGGATGGTGGAATCAGCAAAAGCCCAGGTGAACCGCGTTCTTCATGAATGCAGGATCGAGCTTGATGAGGAAGGCACCATCGCCGCTGCCGCAACAGTTATAGTAATGGCGGGTATGGCAGCCATGCCCGAGCCGGAAGAAATCATGGATTTCTACCTGGATAAACCGTTTGTTTTCGCTATCATGGATAACCAGACCGGGGCGGTATTGTTCCTGGGAAAGGTTGAAAACCCTGCTCAGTAATTAATACTATTATACGGTAAAACAACAGCGCGGCATCCGCAATGGAGCCGCGCTGTCTGCAATAATAGGAGGGTACGCTGCAGCTCAGCCCGTCTTTTTTGAACATATGATCTCGTAGAGCCTGATTGCGCCAAACACCAGTATGGCTCCTATGGCAAGTGCGATGGCCAGCTTGATAAGCGATTTGAAAAGAAACCATAAAACGCTGAGAACGGCGAGACCTCCTACGACGAGAATGGCATACCCGAGGATGGGGCCGAACCTTCTCACGACACTATTCTTGAACTCAAACATGCTGCTTAACATTTGCCAGGACCTCCTTGCGCTCCTTATGGGTTAATTATATGCCCTGACATTTACAATCACCTTATAGGCAAATTAAAAAACAGTTAGAATGGAGTTATCCATTCCAACTGTTCTTGCCTGCAGTGTTCTTACATTGCTCATCCCATGCGCAGCCTTTCCACAGCCTCCGCGGTCTTTTCGGGGCTGCCGAAACCGGTCAGCCTGAAGTACCCTTCACCCATGGTGCCGAATCCGGAACCAGGGGTTCCTACTATATGATAGCGGTCAAGAAGGTGGTCAAAGAACTCCCAGGAAGTCATCCCGCCGGGAACCTTCAGCCAGACGTAAGGGGAGTTTTCACCGCCCCATACCCTTAAGCCTTTTTCTTCGAACACCTTGCGTATTGTCCTTGCGTTTTCAAGGTAGATGTCTATGATCCTGCCGATCTGTTCCTGTCCTTCCCTGGTGTAAAGCGCCGCTGCCGCCCTCTGTACGATGTAGGGCACGCCGTTGAACTTTGTTGTCTGGCGCCTGAGCCACATGGAGTGAAGCTTCAGGGGTTTATTGCCGGTGGAAACGGTCACTTCAAGTGTCTTGGGCACCACGGTATATGCGCACCTCAAACCCGTGAAGCCGGCTGTTTTTGAAAAGCTCCTGAACTCAACGGCAACCTTTCTGGCGTCCGGTATCTCGTAAATACTGTGGGGAAGCGTATTGTCCCGGATATAGCGCTCATATGCCGCATCGAAAAGGATAAGGGTCTTGTTCTCCAGGGCGTAATCCACCCACTTTTTAAGGTCGTCCCGGGTCAGGACCACGCCAGACGGGTTGTTGGGCGAGCAAAGGTACACTATGTCCAGGCGCCCGTCGGGAATTTGGGGTTTGAAGTCGTTTTCCGGAAGGCAGTCCAGGTAGCGTATATTTTCGTATCCGTCGCCTGCGGGCTGGCCTGAGTGTCCTGCCAGCACGTTGCTGTCAAGATAAACCGGGTAAACTGGATTGGAGATGCCAATTATATTCCCTTTTCCGAACAGGTCGGCAAAGTTGGCGGTGTCGCTCTTGGCGCCGTCGCTGACGAAGATCTCATCCGCCTCGATATCACAGCCGCGGGCCCTGTAATCATGCTCCGCTATGGCTTCCCTCAGAAAGTCGTATCCCTGCTCAGGTCCGTATCCCCTGAATGTTTCGGCCCTGGCCATTTCATCAACTGCCTCGTGCAGGGCACGGATCGCCGCCTGCGGAAGGGGCTGTGTGACATCGCCTATGCCAAGCCGTATGATATCGGCAGTGGGGTTGGCTGCCCTGTAATCACTGACCCTCCGGGCAATTTCGACAAACAGGTAGGTTTCCTTTACATTTCCGAAATTGCTGTTGATTATCACGATTATAACCCTCCATGCTCAAATATCTATTTCTCCGTCAAACACATGGGCGGCCGGCCCGGTCATATAAAGGCCGTCATCCTGCCAGTCTATCTCCAGGGTTCCGCCCAGAAGTTTTACCTCGGCCTTCCTTTCAATCATACCAAGGCGCATCAGGGCAGCCGCCGAAGCGCAGGCTCCTGTTCCGCAGGCCATGGTTTCGCCGCTTCCGCGCTCATAAACCCGCATCTTTATGGATGAGCGGGATACCAGCTGCACGAATTCCACGTTAACCGATTCGGGGAATATGGGTTTCTTCTGGACCTCAGCGCCATAGTACTCCACCGGGAAACTGTCGGTATCCTCCACGATGGTCACCGCATGGGGATTTCCCATGGACACGCAGTAAAAATCAAAGTTCCTGTCATGGGCAGCAAGCTTCACAGGGAACCTCTTCTCGGGAAGGTCGGGAATATCGTCCTGGTCCGAAAAGCGCGGGACACCCATCCAGACGCGCACCTTTTCTATCTTGTTGTCCTTTCCGGGATAGAGGACCAGCTTGCGGATGCCTGCCAGGGTTTCCACCGTTATTTCTGTCTTGTCTGTCAGGCCCATATCGTAAACGTATTTCCCAACGCAACGGATACCGTTTCCGCACATCTTTCCCTCGGAGCCGTCGGCATTGAACATTCTCATGCGGAAATCAGCGACCTGGGAAGGCAGGATGAGGATCAGGCCGTCGCTGCCTATTCCGAAATGCCTGTCGCTGATCTTTACGGCAACCGAAGCAGGGTCATCAATCCTTTCGGTAAAGCCGTTCACGTAAACATAATCGTTGCCTATGCCATGCATCTTGGAAAATCGCATATTCATCATTTCCTTCCGGTCCCGGGAGATTCGGGCTTAGGGAAAGCCGGCGGCATGCGCCCTGGATTGCGCCTGCCGCACTGCTTTATTATTCCATGATTATATACCATTATAACCCTGAAATGCAAGTTTTCAATCCGTATCCTGCATATTGCCGGCTCAGTAGTTAGCCAGGTACTCCTGGATCTCCCACGGATGCACCTGGTTCTTGTACTCATTCCATTCCTCCAGTTTAGCCTGGATAAACCGCGAGGTGGCATGTGAACCCAGGGTATCGGTAATAAGCCTGTCTTCCTGGAGGGCTGCCAGCGCATCATACAGGCTTTCGGGCAGTGTCCTTATTCCTGCGGCCCTGCGTTCCTCCTCCGACAACTGGTAGATATTCCTCTCAATCGGAGCCGGCGGGGTTAGGCCCCTCCTTATACCGTCCAGTCCGGCAGCCAGGATGACTGCAAAGGTTATATAAGGATTGCATGACGGATCCGGGCTTCTAAGCTCGATACGGGTAGCTTCACCCTGGGCGGAGGGTATGCGGATCAGGGGACTGCGGTTCTTTGTCGCCCAGGTAATGTATACAGGAGCTTCATACCCCGGTACCAGGCGCTTGTATGAGTTGACGACGGGGTTGGCGATGGCTGTTATAGCCCTGATATGCTCCATGATTCCCGCCATGAAGCTGTAAGCCTCCCGGGAAAGTCCGTACTTGTCCTTGCTGTCCCAGAACACGTTTTCCCCGTTCCTTGCAAGGGACATGTTGATATGCATGCCGCTTCCAGCCATATCGGTGAACGGCTTCGGCATAAAGGTGGCATGGAGGCCGTGGCGCTTGACAACCTTCTTGACTATTATCCTGAAAGTCATCAGGTTGTCGGCCGAACGGAGGGCCTCATCATACCTGAAATCAACCTCGTGCTGGCCGTTTGCGGTTTCGTGGTGCGAGGCATGCACGTCAAATCCCATTTCCTCAAGGGCAAGACAGATATCCCTTCGGGCATCCTCGCCCAGGTCCATCGGGCTCAGGTCGAAATAACCTCCCCTGTCATGGGTCATGGTGGTAGGTCTTCCCGTTTCATCGGTATGGAGCAGGAAGAATTCGCATTCAGGGCCGATGTTGAAGGTGTAACCCATATCAGATGCCTGTTTGAGAGCACGCTTCAGGATATATCTCGGATCTCCCTCAAAAGGCGTCCCGTCCGGGCGGTATACGTCGCATATCAGCCTGGCCTCCCGGCCCCCATTGAACTGCCAGGGAAAGATTTTAAAAGTATCCGGATCAGGATACAGGAGCATATCCGATTCCTCGATCCGGGCAAATCCGTCAATAGAAGAGCCGTCAAACATGAACTTGTTCTCCAGGGCGTCCTGCAGATGGTTCACGGTAGTAGCCACATTTTTTGTCATGCCGAACAGATCAGTGAATTGCAGACGGACGAATTCTACATTGCTTTCCCTTGCCAGGCTCAAAACATCCTGTACGTTCATCTTTTTTTCCATTCAAGTATCACTCCCTGACAATAAAATAAAGGCGTATGAATATGCAAGTCTACGGTCTGACTGAATGATTGTTTCGGTTAATTATGCTAATGGGTCTGCATGTTCCGGCAAAAGATGCGGTGGTTTATTGCAATAGTATAACATTTTTGTCCTCCATTGCCCACCGCTTTTCTTTCTGGCGCTATAAAAATCACATATAATGTATATGAAATTTATAAATATATGGAGTATAATGTATAATGTATATAAAAAACATACAAAGGGCAAGTAAAGTGCAGGCTTGGGAGGCATTCCGCTACGGGGAAACACCGCATGAATAACGGCATCATCAGGCAGCATCAGGCCGGTTCATACCTGTTTGGATTTCACATGGAATTGATGGTTTTATCATGATGGCGTAACATTTTTTTGCTGTATCCTTTCAAGGCATGTTATGCTATCATAGAAACGCTGGAAACATATCCTCAGGCTTGTTTACCCGGGGATTGAAGGCTTATCGGTCCGCCATTGTTTTTCCTGGCTCAGGTTTCATCATGGCGGCTGCTTAAGGCATCAATGATGACTTTTTATTGGAGTGATAGATATGAAACTGTTCAAAGGAGGCGTGCATCCTCCTCAACAAAAGAACACCGCCGGGATGGCAACCGTAGCCATGGGGGTTCCATCAGTGGTCGTCATTCCTATGGTTCAGCATCTGGGCGCTCCCTGCCAGCCGAAGGTCAGTAAGGGTGATACAGTCAAGGTCGGCCAGCTTATCGGGGATACCGATGCCTATGTTTCTGCCCCGATCCATTCCAGCGTTTCGGGAACAGTGACCAGGGTCGAACCCATGGTGCTGACGGGCGGCAAGCCGGTTATGTGTGTTGAGATTAAGCCCGACGGGCTGCAGGAGGTCTTTGAGGGAGTCAAACCCCCTGTGGTGGACAGCAGGGAGAGCTTCCTTGCAGCGGTCCGGGCTTCAGGGCTCACCGGTCTTGGGGGAGCGGGCTTTCCCGCCCATGTGAAGCTCAACCCGCCCAAGGGAACCACGGTTGACACACTTATCATCAACGCGTCTGAGTGCGAACCCTACATAACCTCCGACTACCGGGAGTGCATTGAAAATACCGACGGGATTATTGAAGGCATTTTGCATGTCCTGAAATGGACCGGAATCGGGAAGGCCATGATCGGTATCGAAGACAACAAGCCTGAGGCGATAAAGGTATTGTCGAAGGCTGTTTCAGGCATACCGTCCATAACGGTTCATCCCCTTCACACCCGGTACCCGCAGGGTGCTGAAAAAACCCTGATCTATGCCCTGACAGGAAGGCAGGTTCCGTCCGGAAAGCTGCCTGCCGACGTTGGATGCATCGTCATGAATGTGGTATCCGTCGCTTTTGTGGCATCCTATCTGAAGACCGGCATGCCACTAATAAAGAAGAGGGTAACTGTCGACGGTTCCGCCGTGAAAAACCCCCAAAATGTTGAAGTTCTTATAGGGACTCCGCTGAAGGAAGTGTTTGATTTCTGCGGCGGGTTCAAATCCGAGCCCGGGAAAGTTATCATGGGAGGTCCCATGATGGGAGTTTCCCTGTTTTCCCTTGATCTGCCGGTGCTAAAGCTTAACAATGCCCTGTTGGCCTTTGATGAGGACGAAAGCAGGATCCCCGAGGAAACAGCCTGCATTCGCTGTTCGCGCTGCGTGCGTGCCTGCCCCATGGGCCTTCTTCCCTTTGAACTGGACAGGCTGGTGAATGCCAAAAAGTATGAAGAGGCGCAGAAACTCCACATTCTGGACTGTATTGAATGCGGTTGCTGTACCTATACCTGTCCGGCCAGGCGGCTGATGGTTCAGACCATTCGCATCGGCAAGGACTTTATCAGAAGGAACACTAAGAAGTAAAGGGGTGGGGATGAATTGGAAAACAGGTTATATATGAGTTCGTCGCCGCATATCAGAAGTGATGCCTCCACTTCCAAAATCATGCTGGATGTGCTGATATCCCTGGTGCCGGCTTCTGTCGCCGGAGTGTACTTTTTCGGGCTGGATGCGGCTCTTATGATTGTCGTTTGTATTGTTTCATGTGTTGCTTTCGAGTATTTGTCGAGAAGGTTTTTGTTTAAGCGCAGCAATACCATTTCGGATCTCAGCGCCGCTGTGACCGGGCTTCTTCTTGCCCTGAACCTTCCGCCGGCTCTTCCCAAGTGGATGGCCATTGTGGGTTCGTTCTTTGCCATTGTTGTCATCAAGCAGCTCTTCGGAGGTATCGGGCAGAACTTCGTCAATCCTGCCCTTGGCGCCCGCGTATTTTTGCTGGTGGCTTATGGCACTAAGATGACACAATGGACAATGCCCCGCGGGTTCAACGAAGCCGTTGCCATTACATCGGCAACCGATGCCCTTACCTTTGCAACCCCTCTTGGCGCCCTTAAAGAGGGAGGGGAGCTTCCCGGCTACCTGGATATGTTCCTTGGCAATATTGGTGGCTCCATCGGTGAAACCTCAGCCCTCGCGCTGATTATCGGCGGGATCTATCTCCTGATCCGCAAGGTAATAACCTGGGAGATTCCCGTAATATACATAGGCACGGTTGCAATTATGTCATGGGTCCTGGGGCCTGGCGGCTTCCTGACCGGCGATCCCCTGTACCATGTACTGGCGGGCGGACTTATGATCGGCGCCATCTTCATGGCCACCGACTATACCACCAGTCCTATGACAAAAAAAGGAGTAATAATCTACGCTGCCGGATGCGGACTTCTGACCGTGTTATTCAGGATGTACACCAATATGCCCGAAGGAGTATCCTATGCCATTCTGCTGATGAACACGGCAGTTCCGCTCATCGACCGGTTTACTGTGCCGAGGCCCTTTGGAGGTGATGCCCATGCTTAAGGAAATTGTAAAGCCGGCCGTCATCCTGTTCCTGATATGTGCCATTATCACAGGTACCCTGGCTGTTGTTAACGGGATTACCAAGCCTGTCATTGAAGAAAGGGAAAGAACCGAGCTCCAGGAATCTCTTTCCTCGGTTCTGCCCGGCACGGACGAGTTCGGAGCCGCAGTGAACCGCGATGAGCTGGTAAGTGCGGGGTATCATCCCGGCGAGAGGATCAGGAATCTCTATAAGGGCATCAATAGGGGCGACCTCGTTGGGTACGTCGTGGAAGTGGCTTCAAGGGGCTATGGCGGAGATATCTCCATGCTTGTCGGCATAGACAATGACCTTACCGTTGTCGGAGTCAAGATCCTGTCCCACAGTGAAACCCCGGGTCTCGGTTCAAAGGCTGATAACGATGAATACCTGAAACAGTATCTCGGAGAGATTCCCGAGGCTCTGTACCATGTTGTCAAGAAAGCGCCCGCAAAGGATGGAGACATCGAGGCCATAACCAGCGCAACCGTTACCAGCCGTGCCATAGCAAACGGTATTTCTGAAGCGGCATCGCTGGTCCGCGATTATATAAGGGGGGAGAAGTAAATGGCAGGGAAGCCGAAGGCGTTAACTGTATTGTTCAATGGACTTTTAAAGGAAAACCCAACCCTTGTATTGCTGTTGGGCATGTGCCCGTCCCTGGCAGTTACAACCATGGCCCAAAACGCTATTGGTATGGGTATTGCCGCCACGTTTGTGCTGATGGGTTCCAACGTGGTTGTATCCCTGATCAGGAAGATCGTTCCCGATAAAGTACGCATACCGATATTTGTAACTGTAATCGCAGGATTCGTGACCATTGTGGAGATGGTTATGAAGGCATATTTCCCCGATCTGGACAAAGCGCTGGGAATATATATACCGCTTATAGTTGTAAACTGCATCATCCTGGCCCGTGCTGAGATGTTTGCATGCAAGAACGGTCCGCTGCTCTCAGCCCTTGACGGTTTGGGAATGGGATTGGGATTTACCGCAGCGTTGTTTGTCATCGGGTCGATCCGCGAAATAATTGGCGCAGGGACCTGGATGGGGATTACACTGACGGCGGATCTCATTGATCCGGCAACTATCCTGATTCTTCCCCCGGGCGGCTTTATGGTCATGGGTTGCCTCATCGCCCTGGTCAATAAACTCACAAAAAAGAAGAGGGATCAAAAAACTGCTGAGGAGCCTGAGAAATGCGCCATGGGCTGTCCCGGGTGCGAGAAAGCTTCCTGATGAGTATGAATCCGTGACCTGTCGAAAGGAATGGTTGATATCATGAAAGAGTTGTTTGCCATATTATTGCTGGCCATGTTCATAGAAAATTTCGTATTGTCCAAGTTCCTGGGAATCTGCCCTTTTCTTGGCGTATCCCAGAAAACAAGCACGGCCCTGGGCATGAGCGGAGCGGTGGTTTTTGTCAATACCCTGGCTTCGGCGGTTACCTGGCTGGTCAATGAGTTTCTGCTGAAGCCATATGACCTGGAATACCTGCAGACCATCGCTTTCATTCTTGTAATCGCCGCATTGGTACAGTTTGTGGAAATCGTGCTGAAGAAACTGCTTCCGCCGCTATACAAGGCCCTTGGCATTTATCTGCCGCTGATCACCACCAACTGCGCAGTGTTGGGATCTGCCCTGCTCAATGTGCAAAGGAATTACACTTTCCTGCAAGCCGTCTTCTTTGGTTTCTCGGCAGGATTGGGATTTACCATGGCCCTGATTCTTTTCTCCGGGATAAGGGAAAGGCTGGAAACATGCGATATTCCTGAAGCCTTCAAGGGCATGCCCATAACACTGATAGCCGCGTCCCTGGTTTCGGTAGCTTTTGTAGGTTTTGCGGGATTGGTGATTCAGTAGGAAGGAGGTCGAAGAATAATGAGTGTAGTCATACCCGTTGCCATTGTAGGGGGTCTTGCCTTGTTTTTTGGCGTTGGCCTTTCCTTTGCCTCCAGGGTTTTTGCCGTGAAGGTCGACGATAGGGTAGAGAAAGTAAGGGAACTGCTCCCGGGGGCCAATTGCGGCGCCTGCGGCTTTTCAGGCTGTGACGGGCTTGCTGAGGCCATCGTGAATGACGGGGTTTCTCCCAGTAAATGTACGGTAAACACCAAGGAAGGCATTAATGCCATAGCGGAGTTTTTGGGCATTGATGAGGGTGAAGTTTCCCAGATGGTTGCCCGGGTCATCTGCGAGGGCACCTGGAGAAACGCCGGAATGAAATATGATTATCAGGGCGTCCATGACTGCCATGCGGCCAATATGCTTTCAGGGGGAATGTCCCAGTGCTTCTACGGCTGCATAGGCCTGGGCTCCTGCCAGCATGCGTGTCCCTTCGGCGCCATAGAAGCGGTAAACGGACTGGCAAGGGTTAATCCGGAAAAATGCACAGGCTGCGGAATCTGTGCTTCCCAGTGTCCCAAGGGCATAATCAAGCTTGTTCCGGTACTTACAGGATATACCGTCCTGTGCGCCAACCATGAGAAGGGCGGTATTGCCAAGAAGAACTGCAAGGTATGCTGCATAGGCTGTATGAAGTGCCAGAAGGTATGCCCCAACGATGCCATTACGGTCAGGGAATACCTTGCCGAGATAGATTACACTAAGTGCGTAAACTGCGGCAAGTGTGCGGAGGTTTGTCCCCAGTCCTGCATTCATGACGCCATGCATGAACGCCTGCCGTATGAGCCGGATGACCAACAGCAGGTTGCCAATGCTCAATGAAATCAGCCATTGCGCTGCAGTACGGAATAATGCTGAGATCACGAGGCCGCCAGCCGGATATAAGGCTGACGGCCTCTTATTGTTTGGCCGGCCGCACCTTAAAGGCTCTCATCAATCCTGCGGCAGCCAACATTCTGGTATAATGGGAATAATATCAGACAATCGCCCCGGAGAAACCGTATAATCCAAGGTTAGGGGAAAAGGTATGCAGGATTATGAGATTGTCAGGCTCTGCCTCCAGGGCAGGACGGAATACTTTGAGAGATTGGTTGAAAAGTACCAGAAGCTTGTTTATTCATTGGCCAGGACCAGCCTGAAGGATCCGCAGCTTGCCGAGGATGCTGCCCAGGAAGCCTTTACGAAAGCTTACAGGCATCTTGCATCCTATAATCCGGAATACAAGTTTTCCACCTGGATTGCCCGCATTACGTCCAATACCTGCACCGATCTGATGAGAAAAAGAAAGGATTTCTGCCCTATAGACGATGCCCTGGAAGTGACGGATCCTGAAAGCACTCCCGAGCAGCAGGTAATAGGCCGGGAAACCAAGAGCAGGCTTGAAGCCCTCATAGAAGGCCTTGACCCAAAGTATAAACAGCCGCTGATGCTTTATCATATGTCAGGAATGAAGTATGAAGAGATTGCAGAATATTTGAAAGTACCTATGAGCATAGTAAAAAACCGGATATACAGGGCGAGAAAAATGCTGAAGCAGGCAATGGAGGATTGACGCCATGAAGAAATGCATAACCCCCAGGGATTTTAACCGGTTTATGGATGATTCACCCGACCCGCGGTTCATAGCCAGGCTTGAAGCTCATTGCAGGGATTGTGAAAAATGCGCCCGGGAACTGGAATCATGGACGGACCTGAAGGAGAAGCTCAGCAGCGCTTCGCGCATAGCCATGCCTGCCGGCTTCAAGGAAAAGGTCATGTCCCGTGTTGTGAAGGAAAAGATCCTCCCAGCGCAGCCCGCGGCGGGCACAAGGCAGTTCCTGGCTGCTGCCATCTTCTTTCTTGCTGCCCTGTACAGCATCTTTCGGCCGCTCCTGCGCCCCCTGCTCCTGGATATGGTCTCCCGCTCCGTAAAATCGATATCGGTTTTGCTGTATAACTTCCTAAGCTCCATGGGGATTGATCCCGCCGTACTGATCAGGTTCTTCGGAAATATCCTGGCCAACCTGCCCAACCTGGTTCCCTTCTTCATGGCAGGCACTGCTGTCATGACCGTGGTCTTTGTCCTTCTGATCCTGAGGGGAAGAACCGCACGCCAGTCTGGCTGAGGACCATATATGGACTTTTATTTTTTAATGTCCTATTATATAATAAGAAATGCAGTTACTTGGGAACAGGCGGGAGGAAGTATTAACTATGGTAGAAAGAGAAGTCACTATATCGAGCAAAACTGGTCTGGAGTCCAAGATGGCAGCGAAGTTGATCCAAAAAGCCTCGGAATATGAGTCCAATATATGGATCCAGAAGAATGAACGGAAGGCAAACGCCAAAAGCCTGCTGGGCCTTCTTTCCCTGGGGATCAGTCCCGGAGACAGGATAACCATAATAACCGATGGCCGGGATGAGGAAAAAGCCATCAATGATTTGGAGGCATTCGCTAAAAACGGAATGACGGAATAGAGAATAATAAAACCGTCGGCTTCAGGGCCGGCGGTTTTGTTAAACCGGAACATGAACAGGAAAAGAGGCGAAGATGAAACCAACCATCAGGGATACACTTAAAAATCTTCCCGATTCACCGGGAGTTTATATCATGCGGGATAGCGACAATAAGGTCATCTATGTAGGCAAGGCCAAGGTCCTGAAGAACAGGGTAAGGTCCTATTTCCGGAACAGCCAGGACATGGACGCGAAGACCGCCGCGCTGGTGTCAAATGTGCAGTCCCTGGAGTATATAGTCACCCATACCGAGGAAGAGGCCTTTATCCTTGAGAACACGCTTATCAAGAAATACAGGCCGAAATACAATATCATGCTCAAGGATGACAAGACCTATCCCCTTATCCGGGTAAGCGTCCAGGAGGATTATCCGCGCATTGAGATCGTCAGGAAGGTCCAAAAGGATGGAGCCAGGTACTTCGGGACCTATGTGAAGGCCGGTGCTGTGAGGGAGAGCCTGGACATTATAAGGAGACTGTTTCCCATCAGGACATGCAAAAGGAGCATCTCGCCGGACAAAAAGCAAAGGCCATGCCTTTACTGCCATATCGGGCTGTGCTCAGCACCCTGCAGCGGCAATATCTCAAAGCAGGATTATGACCTGCTGGTGCAGAATGCCTGCGCTTTCCTGGAAGGCAGGCAGGATGAAGTCGTCAAAAGGCTTGAAGAAGAGATGCGCCGCTATGCTGATGACCTGAAGTTTGAGAAGGCCGCGGCCATACGCGACCGGCTGAAAAGCGTAAACGAGCTTCTGAAAAAACAGGCGGTCTATTCCACAAAGGCCGAGGAGCGGGATGTTATAGGGCTGTTCCTTGATGACTGGAACTGTGCGGCAAGCGTATTGTCCATCAGGTCCGGACGGCTTGTGGGCAAGCGTTCCTTCGTGCTGGAGGGCATGGGGGCGTCCACCCATGGAGCCGTGATGGGCTCATTCGTCCTCCAGTATTATGATGCCAACCCGGAGATACCCCGGGAGATTGCGCTCCAGTATGAACCCGAATCCGTGGATGTCCTGGAGGAGATCCTGTCCAAGAAACGCGGCGGCAAGGTGACCCTGCTTGTCCCGAAAAGGGGTGTGAAGGCGGACCTTGTGGATATGGCCGAACAGAATGCCAGGGAAGAGCTGGAACTGTACAAGATGACGGTCCTGGCCCGAAACGCCCGGTCACAGGAGGCGCTTGTGAAGCTCAAAACAGCCCTCGGTCTCGATAAAGTTCCCTCGGTGATTGAGGCTTATGATATCTCCAATACAGGGGATACCGAGATTGTGGCATCCATGGTGGTATTCAGGGAAGGCCGTGCCGATCACAGCCTTTACAGGCGTTTCAGGATGAAGGCTGTAACCGCGCAGAACGACTATGCAAGTATGCAGGAAACCCTGCTGAGAAGGTTCGGACGTTATCTGGGCGGCACGGATGATGAAACCTTCGGGACACTCCCTGACCTGCTGCTTGTGGACGGGGGAACAGGCCATGTAAACGCGGCCAGGGAGGTGCTGGCCGACCTGGGAATTGAGGTCCCTGTATGGGGAATGGCCAAGGACGACAGGCACAGGTCCCACCGGCTGGTGAACGGGCAGGCAGGTATAGATCTCAGCCGTGACCAGGAGTTGCTGAGATTTATCGCATCGGTGCAGAACGAAGCCCACAGGTATGCCGTGGAATATAACAGGCATCTTCGCAGAAAGCGCCATCAGCAATCGGCGCTGGACCAGGTGCCGGGGATCGGGGAAGCCAAAAAGAAAGCCCTTCTGCGGGCTTTCGGCTCAGTGAAGAGAATAAGGGAGGCAAGCCTCGAGGAAATAAGCGCGGTCAAGGGGATCGGCCCGAAGCTTGCCGCCGTTATAAAGGAAAAGCTCGGTTGAAAAGGAACGGGTAATTATTCGGCACATGCCGCAGTATGATAGGGTAAGAATCTTTTACTGCGAGCCGGACAAATGAATCTTGGCATGATTCTGCCCCATGAAGCCAACCATGGGAAAGAAACCGGAAAGGTAACCCGCCGCATACTGTCGGCACTGTCAGTGGTCCCCCCATGCATCGGAATCAGAAGGATTATGCTGGATCCGAACATCAGCCTTGTCATATGCAGCATTCCATATTCCCGCGGCCGCTCCTCGCAGAACAACGGGCCGGACAGGCGGCTGAAACGGAGGCTGGACAGGATACTCGCAGAAGAGGGAGTCCTTTCTGTAATTGAGCATCCGGACATAAAAAACCTGTATGGTTCCCACAAGACCAGGTATGAATCCTACCTGACCGATATCGCCGTTTCCCGTTTTACCGAACTTTTGGGCATCGTACATCGGGGCATGGGGCTGGGCCGCATGGAAATAACAGTTACCGGCTGCCAGCGCCACCTGGAATATGCCATAACAAGGTTGATATCCCTGGTAAAAACCATCAATGTGCTGATCCCTGAAGGGTTCCGGGAACCAGGGAAGGCCGAGGAAGCCTTTGATGAAACCGGGATTCCGGTCCATATTACCACCGATCCCGGGGTACTCAGAAGGACACCCCTGTGGATACGGTTTCCCGATGATCATGAAAGCTTTGACTGCCTGCCCGCTGTCTATACAGGCAGGATTATCGACCTGGGGGCCCTCAAGGTTATTGACACAAGGGCAAAAAGGATTTACGATATATGCCTGGAGCTTCCCGAATCCATACTGGGTGAAACGGGGCCATTGCCCGACCAGTTGAGATACCTGCGGCTCCCCGGTTTTCTTGCGGCAAACTGTGCCAATGCCTGGGGTGAAAGCGCTGCCGAGGCTTCAATCCGGCTGAACATGCGACTGAATCTTAAACCTTGACACAGGTTGCGGCGTACACTATAATGAAACGTAATGCTAAAAAGGGTATTAATATTTATTGGGGGCACGCAATACTAAAAAGGGGAGAAAAAAATGGATCGCAACAAAGAAGTCCTTCTTACCTACGAAGGTCTGAAAAAGCTTGAGGAAGAGCTCGAATATCTTAAGGGGGAAAAACGCAAGGAGATTGCCGAAAGGATCAAGGCGGCACTAACCTTTGGAGATATAGCCGAGAACTCGGAGTACGACGAAGCGAAGAATGAGCAGGCTCAGAACGAAGCCCGCATATTAGAACTGGAAACACTGCTGAAGCAGGCAACCGTTATCGATGAGGATGAGGTGGACACACAGACAGTCAACCTTGGCACCCGCGTTAAAATCATGGAACTCAAGTCAAAGGAAGAGGTTGAGTACCACATCGTGGGTTCTGCCGAAGCCGACCCCATCTCATTCAAGATATCCAACGAATCCCCTGTTGGCAGGGCGCTCATGGGGCACAAGGCAGGGGATACCATTGAGGTGGAAGTGCCTGGAGGGAAGCTTAAGTACAAGATAATTAACATCCATAAGTAGGAAAGCCTATTGTTTGTCAGATTGCAATCATGTATAATATAACTTTGATACGGAACACAGTTTACATAATATATGTAAGCTGTTTTCTTTTATGGCCTTCTTTGGCCTTCAGGCGGTCCCGGCCGCAGGACGGAGGCAGGGCGCTAAAGCCAAAGAAAACCGCTGCCAAATACGCACACCCGGGAGGAACTGTATGTCAGAGATTATTGAAAACGCTGCCGAGATGCAGGATATTAATGAAGTAATGCGGATCAGGAGAGAAAAGCTTATTGAGCTTCAGAACTCCGGTGCGGATCCCTTCCGTATAGTCAAATATGATGTAACCCACAGGACGGCCGAAATAGTATCACAGTTTGAAACCTTTGAGGGTAAAAGGGTATCGGTTGCCGGCCGCCTGATGAGCAAGAGGGATATGGGAAAGTCATCATTCTGCGATATCCAGGACAGGGACGGCAAGATACAGTTATATGCCCGTATCAATGAACTGGGAGAAGAAAAATATACCGGCTTCAAGAAGCTGGATATCGGGGATATCATAGGTGTGACGGGAACGGTTTTCAAGACGCGCATGGGCGAGATTTCCATCAAGATGGATGATTATGTGCTGCTGTCCAAATCCTTAAGGCCTCTGCCCGAAAAGTTCCATGGCCTCAAGGACACTGATACAAGGTACAGGCAGCGTTACCTGGACCTTATTGTAAACCCTGAGGTGAAGAAAACCTTTATCACACGCAGCAGGATCATTTCCGCCATCAGGAGGTTTATGGACGAGCACGATTTCCTTGAGGTGGAAACCCCCATCCTCAACACCATCGCGGGAGGAGCCGCGGCACGCCCGTTCATCACACATCATAACACGCTGGATATCGACATGTACCTGCGAATAGCCCCGGAACTGTTCCTCAAGAGGCTTATCGTAGGGGGACTTGAAAGGGTTTATGAATTGGGACGCATGTTCAGGAACGAGGGGATGGATGTAAAGCACAACCCCGAATTCACCATGATGGAGATCTACCAGGCATACACCGATTATCATGGCATGATGCGATTGACGGAGGACCTGATATCCACCGTGGCCAGGGAGGTCATCGGTTCAATGAAGGTGGTTTACCAGGGACAGGAAATAGACCTGACCCCCCCATGGAAGAGGATTACCATGCAGGAAGCGGTGCTGATGTATGCCGGCGTGGATTTCAGCAGGATCTCCGGCGATGAGGAAGCCCGCGCCATAGCCAGGGAGAAGGGACTCCAGCTGGAAGGCAGCCCTACTAAGGGTGAGGTCATGAGCCTGCTGTTCGAAGAGTTTGCGGAACCCAATCTGATCCAGCCCACCTTTGTCATGGATTATCCCGTGGAGATTTCTCCATTGACCAAAAGAAAGCCCGATAAGCCGGAACTGACCGAAAGGTTCGAACTGTTCATTACAGGAAGGGAATTCGGGAACGCCTACTCCGAACTCAACGATCCCATAGATCAGAAGGAGAGGTTCCTGGACCAGGTCAGGAAGAGAGAGGCAGGGGATGAAGAGGCCAATATGATGGATGATGATTTCATCGTAGCCCTGGAACACGGCCTGCCGCCCACGGGCGGTCTTGGAATAGGGGTGGACCGGCTTGTCATGCTTCTGACAGACTCCTATTCCATAAGGGATGTACTCCTTTTCCCGACAATGAAACCAAAGGAATGACTTGCCAGGAGGTCTTCATATGGACAGGAAGAGGGCCCTGGAAATCTTTGGCCTGCGTGAAGACGCAACTAGTGAGACCATTGTAAAAAGGTATAATGTCCTGGTCAAAAAATTCAGGTATACCGACGCCAGTGATATCGGCTTTACCCGGGAAGAACTGGATGAAGCCTATAAGCTGCTGATGGGTATTGAGTACCGTGACCCGGAGGAAGAGAGGAGAAAGAAAGCCCGGCAGCAAAAACCCAACCCGGTTCTCAAGGCGCTCGGTATTGACTATGACAGGTTATCCAATTTTTTGTATTATTATAAATGGACCATTTTAATCTGTATCCTTGCGGTTGTGTTTGTGATCTGGATCGTATCCAGTTTTGTCAATCGCGTTGATCCGGATTTCAAGCTCATCATCGCCGGTGAAATATATGTAAGGGATATAGATGCTTTTGAAGGGAACCTCAAAGTCCTGATTAACACAAATGAACCGCAGGCGCAGCACATTCCCATCAGCGACCGGGTTGACCCTGCGGTCCTGCCTGCTTACGAGGAGAAACTTACGGTGGAAATCATGGCCGGTGAGAATGACGTCTTCATTCTCGACATGGCCCTTTACAACAGGCTGGCGCCCTTCGGCATATTTGTACCGCTGGATGACAGGCTGGAGGAGCTGGGAGGCGCGCCGTATGACGAAAGCCTGCTTATCTCCGCCCAGGCAGAGGATGGCGAAGAACCCCGGCCACCCAGGATGTATGGCGTGGATGTGACCGGAAGCAGTATACTTGAGGAGCAGGGCGTTACCGGGGACAGGATGATTGCCGCGATAATGGTAAACGCAGAACATGCCGAAAATGCTGTTGAGTATATAAAAACACTGGTGGAGTCTGTCCGCCGGTAATTTTGAGGAGGGTAACAGATGTTTGAGTTGGTCGTGGATATGGACAGCAGTGAGGGCAGCGGAAAGGTGATATTGCTTCGCGGTGAAATTGACATCTATTCGGCGCCGGATTTCAAGGATAATCTTTTCCAGGCAATGGGGGACTGCAGGGAGGATATCGTCCTGGATTGCTCCGAGTTAGGCTATATAGACAGCATGGGGCTTGGCATCATGGTAGCCGCTCTGAAACGGGCAAGGCAGAATGACCGGAACATCAGGATCAGGAATCCCAGGACCAATGTGAAAAAACTGTTCAAGATCACGGGGCTTGACAAAGTATTCATTATGGAGGAATTGAAATGAAGCCATTGGATACGGTATCCGTGCTGATTCCCTCTAAGGCAGAATACGTGAGCATTGTCCGGCTGACAGCCTCCGGCATAGCAAACAGGATGGGATTCGACATAGATGAAATCGAAGATATCAAGGTATCCATCTCGGAAGCCATCAGCAGGATGATAGACAAGGGTATATCTTCCGATAGCATCAGGATCGATTTCCATCTGTACGGCGATTTTATCAGGATTGATTTCAGGCTTTCAGGCAGTTCAACACGTGATATTTTTGAAAGTGAAGAAGATGGCTTTGCTTTTGAAATCATCCGTGCCCTGATGGATGAGGTGAACCTGGACACGGATGACCATGTGTTGTTATCCATGACAAAAAAGCTTGAAAGGGCTGTCTGAAGATGAGCAAGAGACAAGAATCTCCGGAAAACCTGGAGCGTACGGAGAAAGAACTGTTTGAGGCCTACCGCAGGGACCGTGATCTGGAAATCCGCAATGAGATAATATCCCGTTACATGTATCTTGCAGATATCATCACCAAGAAATTCGCCAACAGGGGTGTTGAGAGTGATGATATCTATCAGGTTGCATGCGTGGCGCTGATAAACGCCGTTGAGCGTTTCGATCCGGATGCCGACGTGAAGTTTGTCAGCTTTGCCACTCCCACCATCATTGGGGAAATTAAGCGGTATTTCCGGGACAAGGCCTCGGTTATACGCATACCCCGGCGCATATACGAAGTCTACCAGAAAGTGAACCAGGCTCGCGAATACCTGATGCAGAGGCTTAAACGGGTGCCCAGGATAGACGAGATCGCAGAATACCTCAAGATGAAGGAAGAAACCATACTGGAAATAATTGAATCCTGGAATGTCTATAATATCCAGTCCTTCGACCAGACAGTATTTGAGGAGGACGACCTGGAACTCCATGAAACTGTGGGACAGGACGACGAAACCTTTGAAAGGATCAACAACCGTGATTTCCTTGAGAAGGCCATGGAGAACTTCAACCAGGCCGAGAAACTGTTCATTAAGCTTCGTTTCTTTGAAAACAAAACACAAAAGGATATCGCAAAGCACTTCAATGTATCCCAGATGTACATATCCCGTCTGGAGAAAAGAACTCTCGAAAAATTCCGCTATATTTTAAAGAAGTGAAAAGTGGGTAAATATAAGTAAAGAGCTTTCAGAGAGTAATCTGTCTGCTCCATGAGCGGAGGAATATATAGGTATGAGTGTCAAACAAAAAGATGGTATTCAGATATACAGCGAAATGATCAGCAGCGATGCCTACGAGGTATGTCGGCAGGTTATGGTCATTCTGAACAGGCTTGAGCGAATTTCGGAAATTGACGACGATCAGCAGTTTGATATCAGGGTGATCCTGAGCGAGCTTCTGCAGAACGCCATAAGGCATGGCAACGCCAATGACAGCAATAAAAAGGTGTTTGTGGACGTATGGCTGCATGATGACAGCCGTGTTCTGTCCATACGTGTGACTGACCAGGGACAGGGTTTTGATGTTAAACGCACCATTGAGTGCAGGGGAAAAGGATGCAGCGATGAGCTGGCCATGGATGAGTCGGGCAGGGGTCTGCTCATTGTCCGGAACCTTTGTGATGACATACAGTTTAACCCTGTGGGCAATGCCATTACGGTCAGAATGAGATTGGGCTCTCACTGAAATGACTTCCTGAAGCGATGGGACGGTTCTCAAGCCACCAGGGCCTGGAGGACCGTCCCTTGTTTCTTTCCCGCCTTTTATTTTCCTGGCAAAGGTAAGGGAAGGACAAACTCGGCTCTGTTCATGCCGGGGGTTTTGTGATAAAATGAAGACGAGGAGTTGATATAGAAGATGATGAAATGCTCTATTTGCAAGGAAAATGTCGCCGTGGTATTTATCACGCGAGTTATAGACGGAAAAGCCGAACCCATGGGCCTGTGCATGTCCTGCGCGCAGAAGCAGGGCCTTGCTCCGCTTCAGCAGATGATAAGCCAGACAGGACTGACCCAGGAGGATCTTGAAAACCTTAACGAGCAGATGACAGCCTTATTCGGCGATATGAATATGGATGAATTCATACAGTCCCTTCCCGTCAGCGCGGACGACAGGCAGGATTCCGATGACGAAAACAGGAATTCCATGCTCCGTTTCATGAACTCCGTATTTCCCGCATTCGGGCCGGGGAATCCCAAGGATTCGGGCAAGCCCGGGAAACAGGACCCGGTATCTGAAAAAACCGCAAGGCCGCAGCAGAAACCGATGAAAAACCCGAGGAAGAACCTGAACGCCTTTGGCACCAACCTCAATGAAAAAGCGAGGTCGGGCGCCATTGACAGGATTGTCGGCCGGGAAAAGGAGATTGAAAGGACCATCCAGATCCTCAACCGCAGGACAAAGAACAACCCGGTTCTTCTCGGCGAGCCCGGCGTGGGCAAGACCGCCATAGCCGAAGGGCTTGCCCTGAGGATTGTTGAGAACAGGGTACCCAGGAAGCTTGCCGACAAGGAGATATACCTGCTCGACCTGGCTGCCATTGTTGCCGGGACACAGTTCAGGGGCCAGTTTGAAGCAAGGATGAAAGCCATCCTTGACGAGGCCAGGGAACAACAGAATGTGATACTCGTTATAGACGAACTCCATAATATCGTCGGAGCGGGAGAGGCCGAAGGGGGAGCCATGAATGCGGCCAATATTCTGAAACCCGCTTTGGCAAGGGGAGATATCCAGATCATCGGAGCCACTACCCTGGAGGATTACAGGAAGCACATAGAAAAGGACAGCGCCCTGGAAAGAAGGTTCCAGCCCGTTATAGTGGAGGAGCCATCGGTTGAGGAGTCCGTCGAGATCCTCAAGGGAGTGAAGGAGTACTATGAGAACTTCCACCAGGTAAGGTATTCCGATGAGGTGATTGAGTTCGCGGTCAGGATGTCCGCCCGCTATATACATGACAGGTTCCTGCCCGACAAGGCCATTGATGTGATAGACGAGGCCGGTTCCCGGGTGAACCTTAAAAATGAAGGGGCCCTTGAACTGGATAACCTGAGGGCCCAGTTGAAAGCCATCCAGGAAAAGAAGGAACAGGCGGCGCTTGAGGACAACTATCAGCTCGCTGCCAGCTACAAGGTGGAAGAATGCCGGCTTATCGATCGCATAAAGGAAGTCGAGCGCGAGGCAGGCACCATGGATGTGACCATCGGCGATATCGCCCATGTCATCGAAGCCTGGACAGGTATCCCTGTACAGCGCATAACAGAGGGTGAGGCGGAAAAACTTCTTAAGCTTGAGGAGCGCCTGCACCGGCGTGTCGTAGGGCAGGATGAGGCAGTATCAAGCCTTGCCCGTGCCATCAGGAGGACAAGGTCGGATTTCAGGAGCAAGAAAAAGCCTGCCAGCTTCATCTTCGTGGGACCCACCGGGGTTGGAAAGACAGAGCTGGCCAAGGCGCTGGCAAACGAGCTCTTCGGAAGCGATGACGCCATGATACGACTGGATATGTCTGAGTACATGGAGAAGCATACAGTTTCCAAGCTGATAGGTGCGCCTCCGGGATATGTGGGGTACGACCAGGGCGGCCAGCTGACAGAAAAGGTCCGCAGGAAGCCCTACTCGGTGCTGCTCCTGGATGAGATCGAAAAGGCCCATCCCGACGTGTTCAACATACTCCTCCAGATCATGGAGGACGGGCGTCTGACCGACAGCATGGGCAGGACCGTAAACTTTGAGAATACCCTGCTGATTATGACTTCCAATGCGGGAACAGGCTTCAGGGCCGGGAGCATCGGTTTTAACCAGGAGGGCTATGATGTCCTTAAGGAAAGGGTGGACAAGGCGGTAAAGGACACCTTCAGACCTGAGTTCCTCAACCGTGTGGATGAAATAGTGGTGTTTGACAGGCTTACCAGGGAACAGCTCAGGCAGATCGCCGATATAATGCTCAGGGAAGTGGAGAATGACGTACGCGAAAAGGGTATGAGCATCACCTTCGGGGACGACGTCAGGGAATTCCTGATTGACAAGGGCTTTGATCCAAAGTATGGGGCCCGTCCGTTAAGAAAGACCATCCAGCGCCTTATTGAGGACGAACTGGCCGAGATGTTCCTGTCAGGCAGGATCAGGGAAGGCTGCGGAATTGAGGCCTCCATGAACGGCAATAAAGTCGGCTTCACGGTTTCCAGCCTGCCGGACAAGGCATAGGCCTGGCCTGATATCCCGGCCTTCGGCCGGGCAGTCTGCAATTGATAGATACAGAATAAAAACCCCGCGCTTATGAAATTATAAAATCAGATTTAAAGCGCGGGGTGTTTTTATGGAAAGAACAGAGAGAAGGCCCAGGATAAACGCACTCTATGTAATTCTTGCCCTTCTGCTGGTCGCTGCCCTTGTTGCCGGGATCTGGTTTCTCATAGGGTCGGGAAAGAGCAGGGAGCCAAACAGGGGAACCTATGTCATGGCACAGCATAACGAGGTGAAAGGTGCATGAGCATGAAGGTCACTAAGCATGAATACCAGCATTTGGTGAAAGAAACCATGCCATCATCCAGGGTGCTGCGCAATGTCCTGGCTGCCTTTGTTACAGGCGGGCTCATATGCGCCCTGGCCCAGGTCTTTTTCATGGGCCTGGAGGGCCTGGGGGTTGATGAGGAAACCGCTTATATGCTGACCACCGTTATCATGATATTCCTGGGGGCTTTGCTGACAGGCCTGAACATCTACGACAAGATAGGAAAATTCGGTGGCGCGGGAGCGTCCATACCTGTGACCGGTTTTTCCAATTCCATCGTTTCCCCTGCCATGGAATACAAGAGAGAGGGATATGTGATGGGCGTAGGGGCGAGGATGTTCGTTATAGCCGGCCCGGTCCTGGTATACGGAATCTTCGCTTCCGTGGTGGCAGGGCTGATCTACTATATTTGGACCCAGGTCATGTAGGGCATTATTGTCAGGATTATATGCTGAAAAGGACTGATACGGCCTAATGAGCTCAAGAACAGGAAAGCAGACAATTGTACTGGAAAGACCCCCTGTGGTTATAGGGGGCGCGGCCATCGTAGGGAAAAAGGAAGGGGACGGCCCGCTTGCCAGGTATTTTGACCAGATCATAGATGATGAATACTTCGGTGAGAAGAGCTTTGAGAAGGCCGAGAGCAGGCTTCTCAGGGACACCCTGGTCAAAACCCTTGAGAAATGCGGGAAATCCGCCAGTGACATCCATTTTATCATTTCGGGCGATCTTCAGAACCAGTGCACGGCGGCCAACTATGCCTTCCGTGATTTCCAGGCGCCCTTTTTGGGGATCTACGGCGCATGTTCCACCATGGCTGAATCCCTGGCCATAGGTGCGGTCTTCATCGATGCCGGAGCCGCAGAAATGACGGCATGCATAACAGCAAGCCATTTCTGCTCGGCCGAAAAACAGTTCCGCTATCCGCTGGAGTTCGGCTACCAAAGGACCCCCACCGCCCAGTGGACCGTGACAGGAGCAGGCTGCATCCTCCTGGGAAAGCAGGGAAACGGGCCGCGGATTACCCGCCTGACATGCGGAACCGTTATTGACATGGGAATAAAGGATGCCAACAATATGGGAGCGGCAATGGCGCCGGCGGCCTGCGACACCATCCTGAAGCACCTGGAGGACACGGGAAGGGGCCTGGACTACTATGATCTTGTCCTTACGGGCGACCTGGGCAGTTTTGGGCGATCCATACTGGCAAGGCTCCTCAGGGACAACGGCGTTGATCCCGGCGACCGGTACGATGACTGCGGCTGCATGATCTTCGACCTGGAAAGGCAGGACGTGGTATGCGGCGGCAGCGGATGCGGATGCAGCGCCGCGGTGCTGTCAGCCTATGTCCTGGAACTCATGAACCAGGGTAAGATCAACAAGGTCCTGTTTGTTGCCACAGGAGCCCTCATGAGCCCGGCCTGGATCCAGCAGGGGGACAGCATCCCTTGCATAGCCCATGCAGTGAGCCTGGAAAATACCCCATGACATCGGACCGTTACTTGTGTATATTATAAGGAGGCCATAAATGACCGACATAGTTAAAGCATTCATAACCGGCGGTATAATATGCGTTATCGCTCAGCTCTTGACCGATTATACCGGTATTACGCCTGCCAGGATAATGGTATTGTTTGTTGTGGCAGGGGTTGTCCTGGGGATCCTGGGAATCTACCCCGCAATCGTGGAATTTGGCAGCGCCGGGGCAACCATTCCCCTTACAGGCTTTGGCAACACCCTGGCGAAAGGCGTTATCAAGGCAGTGAATGAAACAGGGCTTGCAGGCGTTCTGACGGGCGGTGTCAGGGCCGCGTCGGCAGGGATAACCTCGGCCATAACCTTTGGCTATATCATGGCTATCGTTTCCAGGCCTAAACTGAAGTGATCAGACTAAACGGGGGGATATCAAATGAACGAGAGACAAAAGAGGTCGAACAGAAAAAATGGGCAGGACGTGAGATACAGGCGTGCAGCGATCCTTCTGGCCATTCTGACATTGGCTGTCGGGATTACCCTGGCCTTTTTCTATATCCGGGGAAAAGACAAGCCGGGCGCAGAACAGACTCCTTCTCCAGGCCCGACCGAACCGGCTGCAACTGGAACAGCCACACCCGAACCCACCCCTGCAGGGACACCCGAACCTGCACCAACACCCACACCAACACCCACCCCTGAGCCCACGCCGGATCCCGATAAGGATATGCGGAGCACCAGGAAGAATGATGTCAAGGTCAAGGCCCTGTACCTGAACCCCGGCAGTGTCAGGAACAACCTGGACCATTATATAGACCTGGCCAACAGGACCGAGATCAATGCCTTTGTCATTGACATCAAGAGGGATGAAGGGATCATATCCTACGATTCGGATATACCTCTCGTCAATGCTGCCAATGGCGACACCCCCGGCTTCGATATACGGGAGGTCACAAAAAAGCTACATGACAACAATATCATAGCCATTGCCAGGCTGGTTACCTTCAAGGACACAACCATCACGAAATATAAACCCGAGCTTGCAATAAAAACCGCTGACGGCGGGATACTGGAGATCAAGGAATCGGGCGGATTCAAATCGCGCTGGCTTGATCCCACAAACAGGGAAACATGGGACTACATTCTCAGCATCGTCCAGGAAGCGGTTGAATTCGGGTTCGACGAGATCCAGTTCGACTATATACGCTTCCCCGAGACCACCCTGTACAAGAACTATGTGATAAACCTGGAAGAAGGCAGGGAGCGCCATGAGGTCATAGAGGAATTCATCCGCTATATACGCCACAACCTGCCTTATGATACCGTGATCAGCGCCGACATCTTCGGAATGCCTCTCATCAGCTCAAGGGATTACGGCGAGATAGGCCAGACCCTTGAGTCCATCGGCTGGAGCCTGGATTATATCTGCCCCATGGTATACCCGTCCCATTTCGCCAACAGCTCGAAAGGCACCATGGGAAACGGTGTGGGGCAGACAATCAACGGCATCAAGTTCACCCATCCGGATCTGAAACCCTACGAGGTGGTATACAATACCCTGATAGTCGGGAGGGACAGGATTGCAAGTGTTGATGGCTACAACCTCAATGTGCGTCCGTATATCCAGGGCTTTACGGCTTCCTACCTGCCTTCGGGCTATTACATGAAGTACGGGGTGGAGGAGTACCGCGCCCAGATCCAGGCGGTATATGACGCGGGGTATGATGAGTGGATATTCTGGAACTCCCGTAACGAATACGTGGAAGCGGCCTTTCTGCCTGAATGATGAAAGCAATGTTTGTTATCGGGTTATCCATGCTGTATAATCTTCATAGGATTTTCCATGGGGGGATTTCCCCCACAACATTTTTCCGGAGGATTTCAGTTCATGACTGTATTTGAGGCTTTAACACTGGGTATCATCCAGGGCCTTACAGAGTTCCTGCCTGTGAGCAGTTCAGGTCATCTTGTACTGTTCCAGCAATTGTTCGGAATAGGGGGCGATATGGCCCTCACCTTCGATGTGGCCCTGCATGTGGGAACCCTTCTGGCGGTTATTGCGATCTATTGGAAGAAGATATGGGAAATGCTCAAACATCCCTTCTCAAAGCTTCCCGTGTACATTGTCCTGGGGACCATCCCGGCCGTCATAATCGCTCTCCTTTTCAAGGATGCCATTGAAGGGTATTACGCCAGCGGATCACTCCTGGCTCCCGGCTTTATTTTCACCGGCCTGGTCCTTTTGGGAGCGGAAAGGATAGGAAACGGCAGGAAGGACATAGAAAGAATGAAGCTTACCGATGCGCTGCTCATCGGAACTGCGCAGGGTATTGCGCTTATGCCCGGCGTATCCCGCTCGGGCATGACCATAACCTCGGGCCTTGCCCTTGGCCTCGGAAGAGGGTTTGCGGCGGACTATGCATTCTTGCTGAGCATCCCTGCAATACTGGGAGGCGCCCTACTGGACGTTGTGGATATACTGAAGGGCGAAACAGCAGCCATTGAAAGCATCGGGATAATCCCCCTCATTACAGGGGTAGCGGCTGCCGCCATTACGGGTTTTGCGGCGATCAAGGTCATGCTGTCGGCGGTCAAGAAAATGAAGCTTAAGTATTTTGCCTGGTATGTATTGGCGCTGGGGATACTGATTATCATAGCCCGCGTCTTTTTCAGGGGGCAGTTCCCATGGCTTGGCCAGGTGGTGATGATATGAAGGATACCATGGTTTTGGGCATAGAGACAAGCTGTGATGAAACGGCGGCTTCGGTGGTGGTTAACGGCAGGAAGGTGCTTTCCAATATCATCTCTTCCCAGGTGGATCTGCATGCCGAATACGGCGGAGTGGTTCCCGAGATCGCTTCCCGCAGGCATGTGGAGCTTATCCTGCCCGTTATCGACAATGCTTTGAAAGAAGCCGGCATTACCCTTGAGGAAGTGGACGCCGTAGCCGTTACCTATGGCCCCGGGCTCGTAGGCGCCCTGCTGGTGGGAGTCTCGGCGGCAAAAGCCCTTGCCTTTTCACTGGGTAAGCCCCTGGTCAGCGTGAACCATATCGAGGGGCATATCGCGGCAAACTACATATCCCATCCCGACCTGGAGCCTCCATACCTGTGCCTGGTCGCCTCCGGGGGGCATAGCCATATAGTCCATGTGGTTTCCTACTCGGACTTCAGGATCATGGGCAGGACACGAGATGACGCTGCCGGAGAGGCTTTCGACAAGATCGCCAGGGTGCTGGGGCTGGGTTATCCGGGCGGACCTGCCATAGAGAAGGCGGCAAAGGATGGAAACCCGGAGGCATTCGATTTCCCGAGGGTCAATTTTACCGACGCCCCTTACGATTTCAGTTTCAGCGGTCTTAAAACAGCAGTGATCAATACTGTGCACCAGTTCGTACAAAAAGGGGAGCCGCTGCCGGTGGAGGATATCAGCGCTTCTTTCCAGAAGGCTGTAACAGATGTCCTTGTGGATCATACGGTATCCGCGGCAATGGCTATAAAGGCCGATACGATCTGCATAGCGGGCGGCGTGGCCGCAAATACACTGCTGCGGGACAGAATGTCCGAAAGGGCTTCGGAAATGAATATACGGGTTCTGTATCCCCGTATGATTCTATGTACCGATAATGCCGCCATGATTGCCAGCGCGGGATATTACGCCCTTAAGGCCGGGCGCACCGCCGACTGGCGGCTGAATGCGGTTCCATCCCTGAAGATCGGGGAATCCGGCTGAACCGGGGACAAGTTTCAACAGGTTTCTGCCTGTGAATACTGTGGAAATAGTCATAAAAAAGGCCTGTATTGCCCATCCCGCCTGTGGATAACCTTGTGGATATTGTGGAAAATGGCTTGTATAGCGGACTTGGCCGTGCATAAATATGCATGTGCGCGGGAGAATTATTAAAGCGCTGTTATTTCAGCGCTTTATACATATCATAGTACCTGAGTACATATTCCACATACTTCTGGGTTTGTTCGTAAGGAGGGATGCCTCCGTATTTTTTCACTGCGTTGGGGCCGGCATTATAGGCGGCGAGGGCCAGTTTCCAGTCGTTATCGAACTCCTTGAGCTGCCAGCTCAAATACTGAACTCCGCCCCGGATATTCTCCTCTATATTGTACGGGTCGGTAACCCCCAACCCCTGCGCCGTAAACGGCATCAGCTGCATAAGTCCCATGGCGCCCGAAGTGGACAGGGCGAAGGGCTGGAAACTGGATTCTGCCTTCATTACAGCCCGGACCAGGAGAGGATCGACATTGAACTGTTCGGAGAATTTCTCTATGGCGGCATCTATCCTGGGCATAAGTTTCTGGATCTCCGCCTGGGACAGCCTCGGATAGACCGATTCATATGATCCTGAAACCAGCGGGTATTTTGTGGCTGTTGTTCTGCCTGTGTTCTCCAGGAGGCTGGAGTCGATGAGCGGCGCAGCTTTTGTCGCCTCAGGGGACTGCGTGCTTTCCAGGATCGACTGGAAAGAGCTTTCCGCCCTTCTGAACCTGACAGGCAGCCTGCTTTCAATTTCAGCTATCTTTTGCGCCAGGATATCCGATACCTTCATAATAAATACCTGCAATCCGCATTTTCCTTCAGAATATGTCACATTCCTGCATTAATTATATCGGAAAAAATGCCTTTCCGCAAAACTGTCAAGGAGACGGTTCCGACCAGGGGGACGGTTCCGCTGGTCTGATTGCGGGGAGGGTTCCTGCGGCTTTTAGTTACACACTTCTTGCATCTCTGTATATACCAGCATCCATGCAGATTTTGCGCTTCGAAAAGGAGGTGTTTATTTCGACGAAACCCATGACAAGGCTTATCGCTTGAATCAACAATAATGCTTGCCATGGGAAATTCGGCCGTCTGAATTGAAAGATCGGTTTATGAGAATAATTAAAACAAAAGGATAACAGGCGGTGGTTGCATGAAGCTGGAAAATGATCGGAAAAAGGAAAGGACAGGCGTTGTTTCGCGGTTTTTGTCGCACGCGTTATGCGGTGTGCTTGTCATACTTGCATTCTGCATAGCCTATGGCGGCTTTACGCAGAAGAAGATAGCCGATAGCATTGTAAGGCTTCATATCATTGCCAACAGCGACAACGCGGAAGACCAGGATCTGAAGCTGAAGGTCAGGGACGCCATCATTGCCCACATGCAGGAAAAATATCCCGGCGGAGCATCCCGGGATGAGGCGGAAGAATACCTTAAAAATAACCTTGGCGAAATCCGGATGGTCGCAGAAAGCGTATTGAGGGATAATGGGTCAGGTTCAGAGGTGGCTGTCCGATATGGCGAATTCCCGTTTCCCACGAGAACGTATGATGATATTACACTTCCTGCAGGCGTCTACAAGTCCGTGCGGGTTGAACTGGGAGAGGCGAAAGGACAGAACTGGTGGTGCGTCATGTTTCCGCCGCTTTGCGTGGCCGATGACAATACCATGAGGATGTCCCAGGAGTCCCGGGAACAGCTTAAGGCAACCCTTGGAGAGGAAGGCTACAGGCTGATAACCGATGTGAGCGACGCAAATAATAAGGAAGTTCAGGTCAGGTTCCGAATCGTGGAATGGGTCCAGAACTCCAGGCTCAAGCTTGCAGAACTTATTTCAAGCCTGTTTTAAGTATAGGATGAAAGCAAAAAAGAAAACAAACGGCTGCCTTGCAAGGCAGCCTTGCTTTATGCCATTTTATCCTCTTATCGTGCTGATCCGCTTTGGTATATAATGCTGTTGGGGAACTCTGTTGGGGACGGTTCCTGTGGCTAGCCCGGCCGCTGCGGCCAGGGCAGAGGAGGTACCGCATGGAGATAAACATACTGTATGAGGATAATCATTTGCTCGTGGCGGTAAAGCCGCCGGGAGTACCCGCCCAGGCCGACTCAGGCTGCGCCGGTGATTTTCTCAGTATGCTCAAGGCATATATCAAGGATAAGTATCAAAAACCCGGGAACGTCTATCTCGGCCTGGTCCACAGGCTTGACAGGAACGCCGGAGGGGTCATGGTCTTTGCAAGGACCTCGAAGGCCGCATCCCGCCTGTCGGACCAGATCAGGCGGCGTCTTGCATCCAAGACCTACCTGGCCGTGGTTAATGGCTGCCCGGAAAACAGGCAGGGGCACCTGGTGCATTACCTTCTGAAGGACAGGGTGAACAACAGGGTTTCTGTTGTAGAGGCGGATACGCCGGGAGCCAGGGAAGCTGTGCTGGATTATGAAGTCCTGGACAGCAGGGAAGGCCTGAGCCTTGTAAAAGTGGAGCTTGAAACGGGAAGGGCCCACCAGATACGTGTACAGATGGCGGAATTGGGCAATCCCCTCTTCGGGGATGTCAAGTACCGCGGCCTCGGCGAAAAGAACAGGAACGACCTGGCCCTCTGGTCGTGGCGCATGGAGGTGGAGCACCCGGTAAAGAAAGAACGGATGGTTTTCACCGCGCCCCCGCCCGGCTCTCATCCATGGAACCTATTCAGAATACCTTCTGAATAAGTGTCAATGTTAATTGTTACTACGAGCGAAGCGCGACAATCACGGCTACGCCTCCACGCAGGCTATAACACATAATAAGTGGCGATACGCAGCCGTGATAGCCGCGCTTCGCCCGCTATGGCATAAAGGGGTAAAAAGAGCCGGCAGAGCCGGCTCATCCGAAAGGGAATCGGGTAGACCTCAGGGCAGAATTCTTATCACGGTGCTATCGTTGATAGTCAGGCTGGATTTCACTATGGAACCCTGCGCCACTGTGCCTTCCGCCGTGTATTCGCCGGGACCGGCGACCCTTGCGTAGTATGTCAGGGGCTTGTAATCGTTAATTGAATAGCTCCACTTGCCTACCACGAAGGTTACCTTCTGGCCGTCAATATTCCTGTAATACCACCCGAAGTCTCTTGTGACGCCATAGGACCAGGGATTTGATATGGGCTTCAGCCCGGAAGGCGCATAATCTGTTATCTCGTAGATGTTGTCAATGGCAGCGTTGTTGATGGTGTAATCGATCTGGACCATCACGATGTCATTGGGGCTGAAGGTGGTGGTTTCCTCCCCGGTAATGGCATTGAAGTATTTTCTGGTTATGGTCACATTGCTGTCTTTAGCCGTACTCCGGCTGAGCGGCGCTTTATAAATGGACATAACGGAGGCCTTGCCCTTAACGCTGGTTACCTTGAAATCACCGGCCTTGACCGATGGGATCCTGATAAGCTCGCATTGTCCATTCTCAAGCTTAACCTGGTAGCTTCTGCCGTCATAGGTGTATTCAAACTCCACGGTGTCCCCGTCAGCCTTTTTAAGCCTTTCCGACAGGTAGATCAGCTGCTCAACGCCCGTATATACATTTTTGGAATACCTGCTGGTTATATAGCCGTACATCCTGTCGGATTCCTCCAGGCCCAGCCCGGCGGTGAAGGCGGCAAGCAAAGCGGTTTCTTCAAGGCTGGCATCGGTATCCCCATCCTTCACCCGCACCCGGATGTAGGGTTCCGAAATTTCAAGCCGGTTCTTAATGCGCATGTTATAAATCTCCGTGGCTATGCTTGTTTCACCCAGCATCTGGTAGGCCATACCCACGAAAATGTAATCTGTCAGCGACAGGTTCTCGGTATTCCTTGCCGTTTCCAGTTCGGCAAGCACCGGCTCGCCAAGGGCCGCAAGGCCGTAAAGCGCCGGCGCGTTAATCATTTCATCTGTAAGCAACGCGTTGTAGAAGTACATCTTGAGAGAAGTCGTATCTGTCACTTCAGCGAGCCAGGGCGTCAGAAGGGCGGACATCCTGATATCGCTCGTGGAGTAGGGAAGGATGCCGTAACCGCCGTCGCTGTTCCTGTAGCTGATGGCGTCCGGATCTATGGGCTCATAGAGGAATTCCCGGTCGCCCATGAGCTCATTCAGGAACTTCCGGGCATAGTATGCCGTGAGCTTCTGGTCCAGCCTGTTGCCGTAACCCCAGGCCAGCCCGTGGAGCCCGCTGATAAGCCTGCCGCGTCCCTCATCTGCGATGATGATCGTGGTCAGGCCGCTGTCACCCGCATCGATCCTGACACCGGGCGCCAGTTCCTTTACCGATGATGTTTCAATGGTCCGGTAGGTATCGTAAACCTGTATGGTCCTCCTGATGCCGTCGGCAAACCCGCTTTTGCTCCTGGCGTAAATCTCCAGGTCATAAGTGCCTTCCGGCAGTTTGGGAAGTTGGATATTCACGCGCTCAAAGGCTTTCGCTGAGGCGGTCCGTACATAGTTATCCAGTTCCTTGCAGCGGATTTCAAATAAAACCTCTTCGCCTTCCTCGAGCTCCTGGCCGTATGCCGTCAGCCCGATATATGGTTTGTCTCCCGAAAGATAGGTAAGGCTCATGGCATCGTTGATAAAGAATGGCATGGACACCCTGGTTGAGGCGATTTCAGATCCCGCGTGCAAATCGCTGGAAATGGCCGCTGCCGCCAGCCTGAATGAGGTAACGCTGTCGGGAAGGGTGAATGTCAGGGATCCCTTTCCGTCTTCGTCCAGCCTGATGGTCTCGAAACAGGCTGTGTCCCTGAAATCCGAACGGAGGGTAACTCCATCGGAAATACCTCCCGCCATATCGTAATCAGCAGCTTCCGACGGAGCAGGTACTGGGGCTTCGGCAGTCTTTTCATCCGCCGCCGTATCCACGGCAATACCAAATGACGTACCGGCCCTGACAGGATATATGGGGCTGCTTCTCCTGCTGGTGCTGTAACGGATGACGCCGCTGCCCATCCAGGTATAAAGCTGGCTCAGGGGATCTATATACTGCCCGGACAACTGGAGAAGGGCTTCATCTATCAAGGAGATATTTACCATTGCAGCGACGGGATTGCCGCCGGGGTCTTTTGCCGTGATGGTAACTGTGCAGGCCTCACCGGGTTTATAGCTCTCCTTGTCGGTCTCCACTTCTATTGTGAGTTTCTTTTCCTCGTAATTGTAGGCAACCCAGCTGCTTGAACGGATGTAGCCGGTACCGGTGAGCATTATACCATCAACATAATAGTTGGGTGATAAGGCGGTATCGAAGGGTTTGCTGTATTTTGGCTGATCCGTTACCTCGGCGCCCAGGATACCGTTCCTGGCTTCTACGAAGAGTGTCCTGTAACCGGTCACGGGCTGCTCGCCCTTGTAGAACTCCAGGTTGACCTGTTCCCCTGAACCGTAGCGTTCCTTATCCGCCTTCAGGTAATAGTATTCATAGCCTGTTGAAGGGTAATAGGCGCCTGAACGATTGTAGATGTTCACCTGGTATTTCAGCTGCCTGCCCTTCCGGTCCTGTGATTTTATTTCGGCAATATAATAGCCTTCCAGGTCCTTATCGACGGAGAACTCAAAACTTGCCCCGCCGTCGGCGCCGGTGGTAAGCGTTCTTTCGGTGACCGGTGTCTTCCTTTCCCGGTATTCATAGAGCTTGCGAACCACCTTGTTTATATAGTCGTAATCCTCGCCGACCTCAATCTTGTCCCAGGTGATCCTGTAAACCGACACCTCTGCATTATGCCCGGAGATCGGCTGGCCAAGATAATTATCATTGGCCGGGTCCTCGTCGTTTATCGCGTCGAGTTCCACCTGGTGGGCAGCAATGGATACCGAGGCTGTTCCATCCCTGATTTCGCCGACTGGAACAAGTTCGGTATCGTTTGCGAATACCCGGAAACTGTGGTACTGGTAGATTTCACCGATTTCAGGCAGTGTTGTGGAGGCGCTGATGCCATAATACTGGTATCCCTGCATCCCTTGTTGATACGCAGGGATGTATTCCACCGTAAGATTACCATTCCTGTCAGTCATGCCCTCTCCGGATTCACCGGACATGTATCCGTTGATGCTGTACCTTATGGGAACATTGGAAACAGGGGTGCCGTCGAAGAAAGAAGCATTTATGGTGAACTTTATCTTCTCGCCCGCAAACACCGCCTTTTTATCGGAGGTGATGGTCAATTCATATTGAGGCTTCACATAGTTTTCCACCTGGATATAGCTGGAGGCCAGGATCTTGCTGCCGGACCTCACGATCAGGTTATATGAGCCGGGATCCAGCGCGGGAAGCTGGATCTCGCCGTTGAAAAAGCCATCCCGGGCATCCAGGGTGAGGGTTGCCATGGGCTTTCCCATGACGAAGGGCAGAAAACTCCGGACAAAACTGTCGTACATGGGCCGGAAATAACCGCCTTCCGAGAGCTCTACCGTGACCTTTTCGGGCGACGTGTTATCCACCCTGCTTTTTACAAAGCCCCAGAACTGGACCAGGTCGTCAGGCTTGTAGAGGGTCCGGTCAGTCTGGAGATAACGCCAGTTAAGACCCTGGCTGTCATACTCGTCATCGTAAGGTACGTATAGATAGCCTGCGTTCAGGAGGGAAACCCTGCCGTCGGAAGTGGTTATCCTGTAGAAATCCATTATGTCAGGATCCTTTCCCGCGGAAGTCCCATCAAGCCGGGCAAGCCCGCTCGCATCAGTTCTTGCTGTCCTGCCTGTTTCCACGTCTTCTATAATGGCCGATGCCGAAGGAAGCCCTGTAATTAGGTTGTTGACCCAGAACAGGCCCCCGGAGCGGTCCTCCATGAAGAATGCCGCTGTGTCTGACGACTGGATGAAGGCCTGGGCTGCCAGGTCTTCATAGGTCAGCTCTATGATATAGAATCCGTGGGGAAGGCTGTCCGGCAGCATTATATACCTGGTGTTCCAGGAATCCAGGTTGACGGTCTGGGTGAACTCCACTACCTTTTCCAGGGAGGATACGTCTGTTTTCATCCTGCTGTAGGAGTACCATGCCCAGGAGGGGATTTTGTCCCTTTCCCTGATCGCCTTGATCAGCGCATTCTCGTCGGGGAAGCGGTAGACTGCTGCCTTTACCGGTACATTCTTCTCTTGCCTCATGCCGGTCAGATAGAGATAGAACGGTATTACGGGCTGTTCCCGGGTTGTAAAATCAAACCAGGTATCGGAAATCCCCAGGCTGCCGGGGCTTGGATCTGCGGTTGATGAACTGTCCTGGCTGGTTTCAAATGAAAATGTATAGTCTTCTTCAAGGGTGAGAGAGCCTTTTGCCGCCTTAAGTCCCTTCTTAACCGTAACCGTATAAATGGTTCCCGGCTCCAGTTTTTTCGGGACAAAGCTGCGGGCGTAGCCGTGCTCTTCGAACCGGCCTTCCGCTTTGGGGGATATCTCGAAGTACTTCTCGATATCCTCCACGTCATTGTATGTGAAATAGATCTCTATTCCCGTGTCGACAGGAACACCGGACGACATGTCCTGCGGAAGGCTGCCGATAACCGCGAACTCTCTTGGGGTCTGGAATGCAAAACTCACTGTTGATCCGTCGGGTGCTGCTATATCAATAATATAAAGCCTGCCTCTTTCCAGTTCCTCAGAGGGCCTGATCACAAACCTTCCGTCAGGCAGTTCGGATATCTCGGGAGCCGCCTGACCCCGTATGCAAAGGTTCTCCTTTAAATAATCCAGGGTAACGGGGTTCTGGGATGTGAGATAAAACTCGGCGTCAAGGGCAATGCCTGAATCGTCGTATTTCGATGCTGTTACCAAGAAGCCTCCCTTATAGATGTCCGCGCTGGCCTCAACACGTCCCCATGGGTTTGAAACCCAAAGCACCGAAACGCTTAATGCCAGGATCAGGACAACGGCTACCAACTTTTTCCGCATAACATTCTACCTCCTGCGTAATCTGTTGAGGTATGCCTCGTATATATTAGACGTGTATGCCATCATTTGGTTTGAAAAAAGAAGCAATAAGTGAAGCTAATCGGCAAAATTCAGGCCGTCGAACACATCCCAGGCCGCCAGCCCAGTGCCCCCGATGTACATGTACTCGTATACCTCCAGCCATCCGTTGCGGCCATCGGGCGTCTGGAACAGGCACCAGCGCTGGTTGTCGCTGCCCACGAAATAGACGCTTTCACCCTGGTTCAGCACGAAGGAAACATCACTGCTTCCGGGCGATACTGTAAACGACAGGGATTCTATTTTCAGCTTCAAAGGCGATGCATTCCTGTACCCTATTTTCTCGTAAAAGGCGCTGGGTGTCTCAGCCAGTTTATGCTGCGAGTTCAGGCGGTATTCCTTGATAAAGGACCAGGTTTCAAGAATATCTCCCCGGGTCTGGGAGCGGATTATGCCATCGCCCTTTACGGCGTTGGCGTTCCCGCACAGGCCTTGCACCTTTCCCATGAGGACCAGCCTTTCACCGTCATAATAGTAGAAAGTGCTCATGTAATCGTTGCTGGGGCCGTATTCTTCAATAACTATTTCATAATAGGAATCCGACGGGTCTACATCGACGAGCTTGTACTCGGGCTGCACGTCGGTTCCGTAGCCCTGGGCTTCGCTTTGGTTCACGGTCAGGGTGTACCTGCTGCCGTCGGTGGTAAAGCTGATCCTGTCCTGGATGCCGTCGCCATTGATGTCAATGATCTTCGATCCCGGCGTTTCTGCAGGCGGTTTAACCACGGCGCCTCCACCGCCGGGAAGGTAGATATCCTGCTCCCTGACCCAGCCGGACATTCCGTTCAGCGTTGCAACACGCACAAATCCGTTCTCGGCTTCCCCCGTCAGGTTTACAAAGACATCTGTCACTGCTCCGGCCAAATGCTCTGTGAAATCCGCTACCCGCTCTGAATCCGGATCGGGTCGGCTGTAAACGGTGCTCCTTCTTTTCAAATAGGCCTGGTTGAAATAGACTCCGTCAAGGTCCGTGGTAAAGCTGTTATTGCTTATCCAGCCCGTTATTCCGAAGTTGTTGTCGGTTGTGTCGGCGATAACGTAGCTCTTGTCCGCTCCCCGTACAATTATGCGGATCAGGTTCCCCATGTTCAGTGATATCTTGGACAGCCTGACCTTGTCGGCGGTAATAATCCCGGCGGGCAGGCTGCTGCGGTCATAGGAATGCACATGATCGGCGCGTATCCAGAACATGTTGCGCGTGTCGTAATAGCTGATCATGCCCGTTATCTTCTGGGCCAGGTACCATCCGTCAACTGCCGTGGTGTTGTACATAATGACCTCGTTCTCCTTGACTTCTCCGATATCTGCATAGTCATCCCCGGGGCCGTTCTTAACCTTGGTGGTTGCTTTCACAAAGGATTCCGCCTTTTTCCCGGTTGCCCTGTCCGTTTCATGTATTGTCACCGAGTCACCGCCCTGGGAAGGCCTCTGGGCAGGCGGGATTGTGCCCGCGGAGCCGGATTCATCGGTATTCAGGACAGGCTCTTTATCGACGGAGCGGAAAACCTCTGTTACCTCGCCCGTCAGCACATTTATGGCATACAACGACAACTCCCCTGCCTGGGGCTCCTTCTCGTTGACCATTCGAACAAAGGCAATATTCTCTTCGTCAACCCAGTTTGTATGGTTGGGCGCCAACGTGGTGTATCCCGGTATATGGGGGGTTGTTACGCTGCCTTCAGAGACGATCAGGAATGACCCCTCATTGTCGAACATGACCCGGCCGCCCGAAGGTGTGGTCATGCACCAGGGCAGTTTATCCGATTTCATTTCCCTGCTTGTGTTAAAAACGGTAAGCTTCGCGGTCCTCATGTTCATTGTCCCTGAATAACCGTTCCGCATTCTGAACACAAGATGATTGCCCACAACGCGGTAATCGGTAATATATATGTCCGTCATTCCACCGTTTCCTGCCGCAGAGCCCGGATCGATGGCAGTATCCTGGTCATCGCCTATTACATGCTTCATGATCACGCCGTTTAAGACATACCAGACCGTGCCCGAATCGGGATTGATGTAAAATGGCTCGTGCCGGGCAGTTTCAGTCTTCCATGCCGGGTCGCCCGCATAGGCCGTCATCACCATATCACCCGAGAAGGCGCCTATCCCGCCGTTGCCGGTAACAAAGAGGCTTCTGACCGGGATATCCGATTCCATCTCCACCAGCCGCAATGTCTGCATGTCCAGCAGGAATATGGAGCCTGCTTTATCCCTGGCTGTGTACGCCAGGTAGTTGCCGCTCGGCGACCAGGCATGAACCACCTGGTCCATGCCCAGTTCGGACAACCGGTAGAAACTTCCGTCCGATACCCTGAAAAGGTAAACGCCCTGGCCTCCTGAGGCCGAATTCCCTTCCGGGATGCTGCCCGCAACAAGGAACTCTCCCGTCGGGGAAAAGCTGAACTGTGTATCAAGTAATTCCTGGCTGCTTCCCATGCCAAAGCTGCCAAGGTCGATCAACTGGTAGAATCCGCCGTTCCTCCAGCAGGCTACGGTATGGTTGTTCCGGATAACTATCCTGTTCCCATTGGCATGGATAACCTGCCAGGAAGCATCGCCAATCCCGTTGAGCCAGGCTACGAGGTCACTGCCCGACAAAAGGCCTTCGGCGGCCGTGAATGTGATGGAAACACCCTCGGTGTGTTCAGTGGGAATTTCCGAGGCGGAGGCGGCCGGTTTCTCTTTCCTGTCGAAGATGGTCATTACAGAGCCCCAGAAGGGTTTTGAAATGCTTGGGATTACCAGCAGGAAGATGAGAACCAACCCTGAAACTGCGGGAACAGCAAAGGGCCAGATCTTTCGCAGATAACCGGGGCTGGTGAGCATTTTCCAGAAGCCTGGCCTGTGGTCGGTCTCGCTTTCAATCAGGCTTATAATCGAGTCCAAAGGCACCAGCCCGCAGGGGACTTCCTTCCTGATTCTGTCAGCAAGATGCCTCGAAGTTCCTGGCGGCTGGTCCGCCCCCCAGGCGCGCTCAATAATATATTCCCGTGCCCGGACCATCCTCATCCGGACAGAGCTCACCGAAAGACCGAATATACGGCCTATTTCCCGGAGCGTGAACCCGTTGTGATAATGCAGGATAAACATGGAGCGAGCCTCATCGTGAATGGGGTCAAGAAGGGAATCCAATGATTCATCTTCCTCCGGTTCATTTTCCGGAAGCAGGAACCTGGGGATATCCGGTTGGGATACGATGGGCCTTGGGCGCCTTCGCTTATGGCTTATGGCCATGCCTGCAGCTATTTTATAGAACCAGGTGGGAAACGCCCACCGGTCATTATACCGATACAGGCTGCGGTAGACCTTATGAAAGATCTCCTGTGCAAGGTCCCGGGACTGGGAATGCGGGATTCCCATTTTTATCAGGAATCCGTATAATCCTGGATAGTAAGATGTTATCAGTTCCCTGAAGGCCTCGGTATCGCCGTCAAGCACCTTTCTTTCAAGCAGCCTGTCACTTTTCATCCTATCCTACTCCTCATCCTGTTGGTAGTCGCAGCTCATGCCGGACCGGGGACAATACGCTTTTCTGGACATTGCATACCATACAGGTCCGGGCATTCAGGCAACGATGCGAAACAAAGAAATGATCGACAGACCTAAACGCCGCGTGAATTTACTGCCGCAATTCCATTATAATATTCAATGTGAGCCGCAGACAAGGCGTAAAAAGGGATTAGTGCCGCATTGCCTTGCCTTTTTACGCAAGATACTGTATCATAAAAGTGTTCTATGGAAACAATAATTGGAAATTCTTTGGAGGAAGGGGATGCGTAGCCGCATCCTTTATAAATGATGAGGGTAAAACTGGACGACACACTGCTTCTGCAGGTTGAAAAGCCTGCCAAATATATAGGCAACGAATGGAATATGGTAAAAAAGGACCCCGAAAGCGTGGAGGTCCGTTTTGCCTTTGCCTTTCCCGACGATTATGAGATCGGCATGTCTCATCTTGGCATGAAAATCCTTTACCATATCCTGAACAGGAGGGAAGACACCTACTGCGAAAGGGTTTTTGCGCCGTGGGTTGATATGGAGCGGCTCATGCGGGAAAAGGGCCTGCCTCTGTATACCCTTGAAACATATACTCCCATTTCCGAGTTTGATATTATAGGCTTCACGCTCCAGTATGAGATGAGCTATACCAATATCCTGAACATGCTGGACCTGGGCGGGGTTCCTGTCCTGGCAAAGGACAGGAACAGGAGCCATCCATTTGTCTGCGCGGGAGGGCCATGTGCGGTTAATCCCGAACCCCTTGCCGATTTTATTGACTTCTTTGTTATTGGCGAAGGCGAAGAGGTCATCCATGAGATCATTGACGCGTACAAGGACTGGAAAGGTTCAGGGCAGGACAGAAATGCGTTCCTGGAACTCGTTGCAGGCATCGAAGGGGTTTATGTCCCTTCCATGTATGAGATCGTATACTATGATGATGGGACCATCATGGACATAATGCCGAAATCCGGAAAGGTTCCTGATACGGTTAGAAAGCGCATTGTAACCGACCTGGACAGTGCGGATTTCCCGGATGATATAATAGTCCCCTATATCGGAACTGTACATGACAGGATCATGCTGGAACTGTTCAGGGGATGCATCCGGGGCTGCAGGTTCTGCCAGGCCGGCTTCATCTACAGGCCAGTCAGGGAAAGGTCCCCCGAAAAACTCAATGAACTGGCCAGGAGTTCGGTTGAGAAAACCGGTTACGATGAGATATCACTGGTTTCGCTGAGCACCAGCGATTACTCGGCTCTGCCAGAATTCTGCGACAACCTGCTGGAGTTTTCGGAGAAAGAGCGTGTAAACCTGTCCCTGCCGTCCCTCAGGGTGGACAATTTCTCCCTGGGGCTTATGGAAAGGGCGTCAAAAGTACGCAAAAGCGGGCTGACCTTTGCTCCGGAAGCAGGCACACAAAGGCTCAGGGACGTCATCAACAAGGGCATAACCGACGAGGACCTCAAATCGTCGGTGCAGCTGGCCGTCGCGGGAGGCTGGAACTCGGTGAAGCTCTATTTCATGATCGGCCTTCCCACAGAAACCATGCAGGACGTGGAGGGGATCGCCGACCTGGGGTTCAGCCTGATCGAATCCTGCAGGGGCATTGCAGACAAGCACGGGGGCAGGGGGCTCAATATCACCCTGAGCACCTCAAATTTCGTGCCCAAGCCATTTACGCCCTTCCAGTGGGAGCCTATGGACAGTATTGAAGTCCTAAGAGAAAAGCAGTATCATCTGAAGGATCTGATCCGCAAAAGGACGCGCAGGATCAGGTACCAATACCATGACCCTGAGATCAGCCATATGGAAGCGGTGCTGTCCAGGGGCGACAGGAGGCTGGGCAGGGTGATCCATACAGTCTGGAAACTTGGAGCCAGGTTTGACGGCTGGGACGAGCATTTCTCCTTTGAGCGCTGGCAGCAGGCCTTTGAGGAGAACGGCCTCAACTCGTCTTTTTATGCCAACCGCAGGCGGGATTTCTCCGAGGTTCTGCCATGGGATCACATCGACACAGGTGTGAACAAGGGGTTCCTTGTGAGGGAGTGCCAAAAGGCCTACGAAGGAGACCTGACCCGCAATTGCGCCAACGGCTGCTCCAATTGCGGCGCTTCCGTGTACCAGGCAGGGATATGTTTCAGGAAAGATAAAAACAACAGCCAGGGGGGTTGACAAATGGCCAGGGCATTGAGGTTCAGGTTCTCCAGGGATGAAAGACTGAAATATCTTGCGCATCTGGATGTGCTTCGCCTGTTTGAGCGCGCTCTTAAGCGCTCCGGACTGCCCGTATCGTATACGCAGGGCTTTAACCCCCGTCAGAAGATAGTATTCGGCCTTCCCATGGCATTGGGTCTCACAAGTTCCGCTGAATACGCCGACATTGAGTTTGACGAGGATATAACCCCTGAAACATTTATATCCCGCCTAAACCAGGCCCTGCCCGACGGCATTGAGGTGCTGGATGCCGTGCCTCTGTTGAAGAAGGGCAGCATCATGAGCCAGATTACATCCGCAAAATATGAGGTATCGTTCGATGTGCCGCAGATCATGGATCCTGATGAGATAAACGGCATTGTGATCAGTTTTATGGACAATGAAGACATCACGGTTATGAAAAAGGGCAAGAGCGGTTCAAAGCCTGTAAATATAAGGCCATTGATCTATTCCCTTTCAGCCCGGAAAGCGGACGGGGACGGCTATGTACTGGACGCCTTCGTCAGCGCCGGGGCTGAAAACAACCTGAGGCCGGATCTGCTGATGAAGGCGCTTAGCCAGAAGACCGGCCTTGACCTTTCAGTCGGGTCAATTCACCGCAGGGCGATGTACGCATCGACCTTCAATGAATGGAAAGACCCCTTTGAGGTGGCCAATGACTAAGGATGTGCTGATGGATGCGAGCCTGGGCGAGATCCGCCTGGCGGTGATGGAAGATGGGGAACTGGCGGAATTCTATGTTGAAAATCGTGATGATGAGATCACGCTGGGCAACATCTACCGCGGCAGGGTTGAAAGGGTACTCCCGGGCATGCAGTCTGCCTTCATCGACATCGGCGTTTCAAAAAACGCGTTCCTGCATATCAAGGATTTAATTCCCGAGAAAAAAGATAACAATCATGCTCCGGCGCGTCCTGCCGGCGGATCCCCGCGCATCGGGGATATTCTGAAAGCAGGGCAGGAGATTACTGTGCAGGTTGTAAAGGAGACGTCCGGGCAAAAAGGACCCCGGGTCACTACCCGCATTTCGCTGCCCGGAAGGTTTGCCGTGCTGCTTCCCGGCCGGAATACTGCAGGGATATCCAGGCGCATGGAGGACAGCGATGAAAGGAAGCGGCTGAAGGAACTTGCCGGTATGCTTAAGCCCGAGGGCGCGGGGATTATCATCAGGACTGCCGCCAGGAGCGTTCCCGCCGAATGGCTGAGGGAGGAGATAAATGAACTCACTGAAAAGTGGGAGATGATACTGAAACAGCAGTCGGAAGGCCCTGTTCCCCGCTGCCTTTACAGCGAACCCGATTTTGTGGGCCAGATGATAAGGGAGCACCTTACGCCCGACCTTGACCGGTTCATCGTAAATGACAGGGATATATGGGAAAGGATCAACCAGTTCCTTGGCTCGGCTTCCCCGGGCTTTCGGCCTAAAGTGGAGTACTTTGACAAGGACTATGACATGTTTGGGTATTACCATGTGGAGAGCGCCCTGAGCCAGGCCCTTTCACGGAAGGTTTATCTGAAAAGCGGCGGCTATCTTGTTTTTGACATGACCGAAGCCCTGACGGTCATTGATGTGAACAGCGGCAAGTATGTGGGGCGGAGCAGCCTTGAGGAAACAGCACTGAAAATCAACAAAGAAGCAGCCGAAATGATCGCGAGGCAGATACGGCTCAGGGATATCGGCGGCATAATCATCATCGATTTTATAGATATGCAGAATGAATCCCACCGGGAAGAGGTTGTGGCCGTTCTGAAGGAGGCTGTAAGAAGGGACAGGACCCAAACCGTGGTGGTGGGAATGACCAACCTCGGGCTTGTGGAGATGACCCGGAAAAAGGTCAGGCTGCCCCTTGCCAGTTACCTGACTGAAAGTTGCCGTTGCTGCGGCGGTTCCGGCCGGCGCCTGTCCGCGGACACAGCTGCCAGGAGGGTGGAAAGGAGAATCATGGGCTGTTTGTCCCGGAACGAGGCCGATTCCCTGGAAATACTTGTCCACCCGGATGTCCACAGGATGCTGGAGGGGCAGGAAAAGGAGAACCTGGAGAAGATCAGCGGGACTTATAAATGCAGGATCCGTATATCACCATCCCCCGATGTGGCTTATGGGGATATGCGAATAAGAGAAGAACAGTAACAAACGGTGGCTGAATGCCGCAGCAATAACCGCCGTGTTTTTTCTGCTTGACAAAACCGGGACTCTGAAAGTATAATCTTCCTCAAACCCAACGGAATACCTGGCTTAAAGGCTATGACAAGAAGGAGTAGGATGCTTTTCGGGTTCCGACAGAGAGTTCCCGGCTGGTGAGAGGGGCAGGAAACGGGCATCTGAATACATCTTTGAGCCGCGCACCAAACGCTTTCGTCAAGTAGGCTGCGCCGGATGCACCCGTTAGCGTGCCGGAGTATAAGCATGAAACTTTCATGCCGTACTTGCTGAGGCCTTTTCCCGCGAGGGAAAGGGTGAACTGGGGTGGTACCGCGATGCAACAGGCTTTCGTCCTCATATAAGGATGAAGGCTTTTTTATTTGGCCTATTAATGGTCATAGCCGGGACATGGCTTCAGTCAGAAAGATGTCAGCCTTCATCGGGGCCCTTGGGTAATCCGCTTTTATCAAGGTTAAGGGAGGAGTATCAAATGATGCCGGTTGATGAACAGATACGAATCATAGCCAAGGGAGCGGCAGAGATTATCGATCCTGAGGAACTCAGGAATAAACTGCTCGCTTCTGCAGAAAAGGGTGAACCCCTTATAGTAAAGCTGGGCCTGGACCCCACCGCTCCCGACCTTCACCTGGGCCATGCGGTGGTGCTGAGGAAGATCAGGCAGATACAGGAACTGGGTCATAAGGCGGTTATTATCCTGGGTGATTTTACGGCCATGATCGGAGATCCCTCGGGAAGATCAAAGACCAGGAAGCCATTGACCCATGAGGAAACCATGAAAAATGCCGCAACGTACAAGGACCAGCTTTTCAGGATACTGATGCCGGAAAGGACCGAGATCCGGTTCAACAGCCAATGGCTTTCCCGGCTGAACCTTGCCGCGCTGCTGGAGCTTGCGGGGAAAACTACCGTGGCAAGGATCCTGGAACGCGACGATTTCAGGTTGAGATACGATAACAACCTGACCATAGGGCTCCACGAACTCTTCTATCCGCTCATGCAGGCATATGATTCAGTGGAGATCAGTGCAGACATCGAGATGGGCGGCACGGACCAGAGGTTCAACATCCTGATGGGGCGGGATATCCAGAAGCATTACGGACAGGAGAGCCAGATCGCGCTGTTTATGCCGATCCTGGAGGGAACGGACGGCGTCGAAAAGATGAGCAAGAGCCTTGGGAACAGCATCGGCATCAATGATGAGCCGAATACCATGTTTGAAAAGGTTATGGCTATTCCCGATAATCTGATCATTAAATACTTCGACCTTTGCACAGACCTTCACCCGGATGAGGTGGATCAGTACAGGGAGAGGCTGGACAAGGGAGTGAACCCTCGTAATATTAAGGCCTGCCTCGCCCATGAGATCGTGAGGCTGTACCATGGCGCGGAAGATGCCGACAGAGCCCGGGAATATTTCGATACCGTGTTCCGGGACAGGCAGTATCCCGCTGATATGATGAGTATGGATGCAGCCCCGTTCACCGATGAACAGGGGAACGCCGACCTGGTCAGGATTCTTGTGAGGGCAGGATTCGCACCAAGCTCCAGCGAGGCAAGGCGGCTTATCCTCCAGGGCGGTGTCAGGCTGAACTCCGAAAAGGTGGATCAGTTCAAGGTTCCCGTCAGGGACGGGTATGTGGTTCAGGCAGGGAAAAAGCATTTTGTCAGGCTGAACATGCCCTGATGTTCATCCCGATCACCTGCCGCGCGTATAATCCCTGTAGAGATTCTCAATGGACCTGTCATAGGTCTTTTCGCCTTCCCTGGAGAAGAAGCAGCCGGGAATCTCGCCGTGTCTTCTGTGGTAAGCCACGCATTCGCAGCATTTCCCGCGCCTTGAGCAGGGGTAGGAACAGGTGCATGTATTGCGGTTTGTGCAATCCATAGATATACTCCTTTGATTATGGTTTTCCTCAACATAGTATAACAGGGAGCAGGCGGGTTTTCAATTGATCATGATCACTCCGGCAGTCCCAGTTTCCTTGCCTGGGCAACAGCCTGGGAACGCCTTTTGACCTGCAGTTTATTGAAGATGTTGTTGATGTGCCATTTGGTTGTGCCAATCCCTATGCACAACTGGTTTGATATCTGCCTGTTGGAAAGGCCCCGGGCCATAAGCGAGAGGATCTCCCGCTCCCTCGGGGTCAGTTCCACATGAGATGGCTTAAGATCCTGCCTGGATTTCACCAGGTTGTACAAGTCCCTGTTGATCTCCCTGAGCAGGTTCAGGCATTCGGCCTTCTCAATCAGGAAACGTGCTGAAAGCCTGCAGTTGGTATAGATTGCGACCGCCTTTTCCAGGTATTCCTGGCAGTAAGCCATCTCACGCATCCTGTAATAGTATTCGGCGATCAGGATATTAGCAGTTTGGGCGAAGGGAACATTCTTCACCGTATCCGGAGATTCCTCCCAGGATAGCAGGTCGTTCATGCTGAAACTGTCTATATCCCCGTTCAGCATTAGCCTGGCAAGGATAAGCAGGGTACCGATGGGGGTGTTTTTCCCGTTGGCCAGGTACTCGGCTTCCAGGAGCTGTTTGTCGGAGTCTGAAACGGGCACGCCTTCAAGAAGGTTTACATGGACACGCAGGGCGGCGCAGAAGGTGCTGATATTTTCAAAATTAAGCCTGGACAGTCTCCCCGCCAGTTCGTCTATCTGGGCATGAGCCCGGCTGTACATCCCGCTTATGCTATAGGCGTATACCAGGTACATTTCGAGCACGCCGTACATTTGGACAAAATCCAGTCGATACATTAACTCCTTGGCGCTTTCCAGGTATTCGACGGCCAGGTTCTGCCTGTTCATCTCGAAGAACGCGATGCCCAGCGGCAGCTTGAGCAACTGGAACACACTGTCATAACGGCTGCAGGCAGTAAGTTCGTTCCTGAACAGCGTAACGGTATCGGCTATCTCACCCAGCGCATGTTTCTTAATACCGTAATTAACCAGGGCTGTCACAGCCGGCAGGTAGCTTTTATGTTTCCTGAAAATACGGTATGCGGCGAAAAACTCATGTGCAGCCTTCCGATGGTCCCCAACGCTGGAAAGAAGCTGGCCGTATGTCAGCCTGGAAATGGCCGCACAGAAGCTCTTGGGGTCCTTTGCCATGGCCTCGACAGAGAGCTGTGCATAGCCGAGCGCTTCCTCCCGGTTATCCATGAATGTTGAAATGGCTTTAAGCGAGTAATATATGGAGCTTTCCACGGCGGTGACAAGGGAGTCCGGCTCCATGCCGGCCAGTATCCTGTTCATTCGCTGGCTGTCTGCGCACAGGAAACAAACCCAGCCCAGTATCAGCTTCTGGATCGGGGTTATGAACCGGTCTTCCGGGATATTGCCTGTCAACGTAATTACAGGCTTGAGGTAGCGGGAAGAGAAAAGGGCTGCCACGTTTTCTTCGATCAGTGAGAGGGCTTTATCATATTCTTTTGCTTCAACTGCATTTTCAATTGTCGTAAGCACCGCATCCAGTTTCTTTTTCATAAGACCTCCCCGAAAGCTGAAACGCTCCGGCACCACTAATAATATATTATACTGTTAAATCAGTGGCAAGAAAAAGGGGACTGCTGGGAAGGCAGTCCGACGCGTATAAAAGGGTTTATGGATAAACACGGGTTTCTGCTATCTTACAATTTCCAGCCACAGGTCCTTGCTGATGGCAGATTTCATGGCCAGGTATTCAAGGGTATGCCTGTAATCAGACCAAAGCTGAATAGTCCAGGTCTTGCCGGCACGGCGCTTCATACCGCCATACTGGACAAATGGTACTATATCCTCCTTGAAACTGAATGTGATTTCAATGCTGGTGGGGTTGGCGTCCCCATATTTCACAAAAGTGTCAAACGGATCGGTATCCCGGATGTCCTGCTTGTAAGCTGCCAGAAAGTCTCCCATATCTTCCGCGGAAGTCAGGCTAAGAACGGTATTATTGCTATCATGGAACATAACCTGGATGAAGTTCATGTCATCGGCGTCAACCTTAAGAATGGGATAGGCCTTCTCCATGACCTCGGCTGACGACAATAAGTCAAGGAGGCGGGTTTCCAGTTCTCCTCCGCTGCCTTCGACATAAGGCAGGTAATAGGACCTTTCCACTATTCTGCCGTTTTTCAGGCGATAGGCAATGGATAAACTGAAAGCGCGGACACCGGGAGATTCGTCATCAATATACCCGGCTTCCGCCCAGTTTTGGTTGTCAAGTGACCAGGCATTATTCGCGATCACCCGGTGAAAGGCTACTGCTTTTTCAATGGTTTCGGGCCTTTCGATGATGCCGGGCATCTGCCGTAACTGCCTTATCATCTCTTCATCCAGCTTTGCCGGTGGATTTTCTGTCATTTCGCTGTCCATGAAAATATACTTGTGTTGCTCAGGATCATAGCTTTCGGGCTTCAAGGCGACCTTTGCGGCTAAGTCCATATAATTATAATTGTCGACATACATGACTTCAATCTCTCCGGGGTTGGGGACATAGGTTTCATACCCGAAGAGGTCGAAATGGATTCCACAAAGAAACGCCGCGATTACCAGCGAAAAAACCAGGAATCCCTTTACCTGTTTAAAGACACGGACGGTTTTCCTAAGGAGCATTTCAGCAGCAAAATACCCGATGAAGCCGCCAATCAGGTAGCTTACCAGGAACACGACAAAGCCCCTTCCAAAGTTCATCAGGTTCACGATAATGTTGCCCAGAAGCGCAGATGAGCAGAAGGCCACGCTGTACTTGAAGACAGGCTTCATGATCTGGAGGCTGACCACGTCGCCGGCTGTCTCCATATGACGCTTCCTGTATATGGAGCGGGCTCCCCAGGCGAAGAGAAGACCTGCCAGAGCATAGCATGCAAGAACCACGTAGTTGCCACTGCCATATAAAAAGCCTGAAAGCAGGTTCTCCAGGTAAACGATGGGGGACAGGGGTGTGAGGAGGCTGCTCTGCCCTGAATAACCGAAGAGAAGGGAGGACAGGACTGTTCCTATCACTTCCTCCAAAAATACGGCAAGGAAGTTGAATATGAAGAAATACAGTGCGTGAGCCGCCATATGCCCCGTAAACATGCCCACGAATACCGCGAAGGAATACTGGAGCAGCAGGATAATGGCAGACACCAGGATCCATAGCACCGAATCACCGATATGGGTAATGCCCATAATCAGTTCCCCGGCAATCAGAATGGCTCCCGATATCAACAGGGGCAGCATGACAAGGGTCAGACCTGACAGGTAATGCGTTGTAAAGAGGCTGTTCCTGGTGATGGGCAGCGCATGGATCATGGCAGTATTCCGCTGGTAATGGATATATGAGAAGACCGCCAGGGCAGCTATCAGGCTGAAGATGGAAAACATGAGGATTACGGCGATATCGGAGTACCCGAAAACCTCACGGGCGGCGTCAAGGGGAGAAATGGTGGCGTATCTTCCCCAAACCCGGTCATAGATGTAATTCAAAAACTGCAGGATAATCAATCCAAGCAGGAAGGCAAATGAAAAGGCTATCAGCCAGAAACGCTTCAGGTTGAAGAAGTAGATTCCCTTATTAAAGGATGATGTTTTTGACCGCATAGTTCATACCTCCCAGCTCGTAAACGAAGATTTCCTCAAGCGTCAGGGGAAGGGCGTCAAGGATGATCGGGCTGAATTTCCTGACGTGGCCCAGTATTTTATCCCTGTCCCCGCGAACGATCAGTATCCATATACGGCCGCTTGACTGCCTGTTCAGGATGTCGAGCTCGTTTATTTCCTCGGGCAGCGGCCCGTCGAAGGCTACCTGGAGTTTCATTATGTTGTTCTGAATCTCCGACAGGTTCCGTTCCAGGATGATCCTGCCTTCATGCATTATCCCCACATGGTCGCAGACATCCTCCAACTCCCGCAGGTTATGGGACGAGACGAACACCGTCATGTTCCTTTCCGCCACATCCTGCAGAAGGACGCTCCAAACCTTCCTGCGCATAACCGGGTCAAGCCCGTCTACCGGCTCATCCAGGAGCATCAGGCCTGGTTTCAGGCATATGCCCAGCCAGAAAGCCGCCTGTTTTTTCATGCCCCTGGACAGTCTCCTTAGACTCTTCCTGGGATCGAACGGGAACACCTCGTAGAGCTTGTTGAAACGCTCCTCGTCAAAAACCGGATAGACCGACTGGTAGAATTTCTTCATGTCCAGCAGGTTTGCCTGGGGGAAGAAATATACGTCATCGGGAATGTAGACGGTTTTGGCCTTTATTTCTACATTTTCGTAGCTGGGCTTGCCATCTATTTTTATGGTTCCGCTGTCGGGTATGAATACTCCGGCCATGTGCTTGATCAGCGTGGTCTTTCCCGCACCGTTGGGACCCACCAGCCCGTAGACCGAACCCCTGCTGACCGTGATATCCACGCCGTTCAAAGCCCAGAAACCATCGAAGGATTTTCTGAGTCCTCTTACTTCAACCATGGGTTTTACCCTCCTCATCAGCTGTAATGGTTTTTTCAATCAACTCCCAAATCTCCTGCTTTGTCAAACCAAGGTAAAGCAGTTCCCTCACTCCGGATTTTACGGAAGATAAGATTGATTCTATACGTTCCGGGTTCCTCTTTTCCGGCGGGGCAGCCACAAAATTGCCTCTTCCCAGCACCGAATAGATGAAACCTTCGGACTCCAGATCCCTGTACGCCTTTTGTATGGTGTTGGGATTGATGGAGGTGGTTTGCGCCAGTTCCCGGACCGAGGGCAGTTTTTCACCCTCCGAAAGGGCCCCTGTTAGGATGAGATGCTTGATATTGTCTTTTATCTGTTCGTATATGGGTTTTGGGCTCCTGAAATCAATGATGATTATTTTAATCCCTCCCTCCGCTCGGTTGCTCTCATGCAAAGCATGGCAGGCGCAGATCCTGAATGGTGTGCTAAGTATAATAGGTGTACTATTACATATAGTACACCTATTATACCCCGCATATGCAAATGCTGTCAAAGGATAAAATCGGGCAGGCAGAACCCGGATTGCAGCGGTCTGCCTGCCCGGCCTTGCCTGGTTGCAAGTGATCCCGGTCAGAAAGGTATTGCCTTCTCCACAATTATCTCTACGTATGCCGGTACGGTTTTTGCATAATACTTTTCCCTTGTACGCCGGTATGGGTGGATTATAGCAGTAATGGCATCAGGAAATGCCCTTCAGCCTTTGTACTTCCTCATCCGCCGCCTTCTTATCAAGGCGCTGGAACAGCAGCACGGGCTCGTTAAGCCTGCGGCCGGGTTCAATGAATACGGGCTCCCACCGGCATTTACCAATCCCGCCCAGCATATTCCTGGCACTTTCGCAGGAGAACGGCACGAACGGCTCCAAAAGAACGCTGAGGCACGCGATTGTCTGGACCAGGTTGAAAATGGTATTCGCACAATCCGCGGGGGTCTCATGTATGGTGATCCAAGGTTTCTTATCATCGAAGTACTTGTTTGCAAACCTCACCAGGGAAAAGGCTGCCTGCAGAGCGTCCCGGAACGAGCCCTCCTCGATGTGCTTCCCGCAAAGCCTGAAAGCTTCCTCAATTGCAGCCGCGGTTTGGTCTGCCAGAGCACCGGGCGGGATGCTTGATTCGTAGTTTTTCTTTATAAATACAAGGGTCCTGTTGACCAGGTTACCAAACTGTCCCACGAGATCGGCGTTATGGGTGCTGACAAACTCCTGCCAGGAGAAGTCGGAATCCCTCTTTTCCGGCCCGTTTGCGATGAAGAAATAGCGGATGGAATCGGGCTGGTACCGTTCCAGGAGGTATGGAACCCATACCGCCCAGTTGCTGCTGGTGGATATCTTCCTGCCTTCCAGCGTTTCATACTCGGCGGACACTATCCTGTCGGGAAGCCTCAGGCCGCCATGGGCCAGCAGGAGGGCGGGCAGGATGACCGTATGGAATGTGATGTTGTCCTTTCCGTGGACATAATAGTGCCGCACATCGCTGCTTTCCGGGTCCCAGAAGGCTTCGAAGCTGTTCCCGGTCTTCTCGCACCACTGTTTGCACCCGGATAGATACCCTAAGACAGCCTCCAGCCAGACGTAGATCTTCTTTTCCTCAAACCCCGGGATCGGCACATCAATGCCCCAGTCAATGTCGCGGGTGGCTGCCCGGTCCCTCAGCCCTTCATCCAGGTACCTTCCTGTCATCCCTTTGGCGTTGGCCCGCCAATACTCCGCCCTGTCCAGGTAATTCCTGATATCCTTTTCAAACCTGCCAAGCGGTATAAACAGATGGGTGGAGGCTCTGAAATCGGGCTCGCTGGCGCAGATCCCGCATTTCCTGTCTTCCAGTTGGACAGGGTCCAGAAGGCTTCCGCAATGGTCGCATTGGTCGCCCTTGGCGTCCTTCCCACATTCGGGGCATTTCCCAACCACGAAGCGGTCGGGGAGGAACTGGTTGCAGCGGTCACAGAAGACCTGTTCAACGTCCTTCTCATAGAGAAAACCGTTTTTATGAAGGGTTAAGAAAAACTCCCGGACAAACGCCTTGTGGTATGGGGAACTGGTTTTCCCATAGCTGTCGTAGGTAAAGCCCAGCCGCCTGAAGGAATCCTCAAACTCGCTGTGATAGTGTTCCGCGATGGAAGACGGGTGCACCCCTTCCTTTCTTGCCTTGATTGTTATAGGCGTTCCATGGCAATCGCTTCCAGAAACATAGCACACCGTGTCTCCCCTGAGCCTGTGGTATCTTGCAAGGACATCCCCACCGATCAGGGAGGACAGATGCCCGATATGGAGCGATCCGTTGGCATAAGGCCATGCGCCTCCGATTAATACCTTCATAAGAATCCTTCCTTTCCTTGTTATTGGGTCGTTGGCGCCCTGCAGCAGGAACAAGGCGTAATCTGCCGGAAAACATTATCCCGGCCGGTCCGCATCTGCTGGTACAATAATCTTTGGTCGGCAAACCGTTATTATAGCAATAAAAAAGCTCTCCACCCCCAAGTATCATACTCGGGGGCGAGAGCATAAAGCTTCGCGGTACCACCCCTGTTTACCCTTTCCCTCGCGGGAAAAGGCCTCAACGAGTACGGCATGAAAAATTCATGCTTATACTCCGGCACGCTAACGGGTGCATCCGTCGCAGCCTAAGGCTTGATCAGCGTTCGGTGCGCAGCTCCAGGGCCATGTTCGGTAAAGGCTTTCCCCGTCCTTTCCCACCAGCCGGACTCTCTGACCGGGGATGCTGTCATCCCCAAGGGTATTTCCAAAACCTACTCTCCCTTTCAAAGCCTTTTGGTATTGGCAGTATTATACGACACGCCGGCCATTTATTGCAATATGGAAACGGGAAGCTGCCTTATCATTTCTCACTCTTTGCAGAACAGCATTATATTGGTAGAATAGTGATTAAGCAGTCAACGGGATATCGGATGGGAGCGATAAACAGTGAGGTATTTCAGCAAGCTTGTGGGTGAGAATATATTTCTCTCGCCAATAAACATTGATGATCTGGAGCAATACACAGCCTGGCTGAACGATCTTTCCATAACCATAAACCTGGGGAACGCATCAACACCGATCAGCCTGGCCAGTGAGAAGGAATTCCTTGAAAAGCTCACCAGGGAAGGTCATAACTACGCTATTGTGCTGAAAGAGAACGAAACGCTGATCGGCAACTGTTCGCTATTCAACATCAACCCCATTCACCGGACTGCGGAAACGGGCATTTTCATCGGAGATGAAAAGCACAGGGGAAAGGGATATGGCACAGAGGCTATGATGCTTCTTTTGGCCTATGGATTCAAGGTTCTTAACCTCAACAACATCATGCTCAAAGTGTTTTCCTTCAACCAACGGGCGATAAAATCATACGAAAAAGCAGGGTTCCGTGTTATTGGCCGCCGCTCGCAGGCATATCAGGTGAATGGAAAACATTACGATGAAGTCTTTATGGAAATACTGGCACAGGACTTCAGATCAACCCTCCTGGACGATGTGCTGCCGTAAGGAACCGCAAGAATGGCTGCGGCTCTTTTTTGATGTTGTATTGGCGGGCTTTTCGACTGTATAATAAACCATGGATGTGATTGATGTTGAAAAAAGTGGGAGTTGTGGTTAACAGGGACAGGGACCTTGGGTATAACCACACCAGGACCATAGTTGAGGCTCTTTACCAAAAAGGCTTTACGCCCATAGTATCCCCGGAGGTCAGCCAATATGCCGGACCTCACGCAGTTGCCTCCAATAATATATACGAGGACTCCGACTTCATAATCTGTGTCGGGGGTGACGGCACATTCCTTGGCACGGCCCGCGCAGCCTATGAGTACCGGATTCCGATCCTGGGGATCAACAGGGGGTCTGTCGGCTTCCTTGCAGAGGTTGAAACCGGCGATATCCAGCGGGCTGTTGAAAAGATGGCCGATGGAGAGGTAAGGATTCAATCACGGATGGTGCTCGATGCCCGCGTTATAAGGGACGGTGATATGATCTTCAGGGATATAGCCATCAATGATGCGGTCGTTTCCCGGGTTGCGGTTTCGCGGTTATTGAAGCTCAGGGTGAACCTGGACGAAAAATTTGTGGATTCTTTTCCCGGTGACGGCATCATTGTGTCCACTCCTACCGGGTCCACAGCATACTCGCTTTCGGCGGGTGGTCCCATCGTGCAGCCTGACATGCGGCTTATGATCATTACGCCTATATGCCCGCATATACTGTACTCCAGGTCGTTCATAACGGCGGAGGACAAGGTGGTCCGCATCACCCTCGATGATAACGGCGAAAGCCAGGCCATGCTTACCATGGATGGGAGGAAGGGCACGGAGCTTTTCCCCGGAGATCTGGTAGAGGTCAGGGCAGCTGCTCAGGATGTTCTCTTCGCGTCGGTCAGCAATGTTAATTTTTATGAAGTGCTTCGTGCAAAAATACATGGAAGTCAGCCATCAATATAACAGGGAGGATAATTAAGGTGAAGTATAACAGGCATGCAAAAATTCTCGACATCATCGATAAATACGAGATTGAAACACAGGACGAGCTTGCTGAAAAGCTGAGGGAACTGGGAATGGATGTGACGCAGGCCACTATTTCCCGCGATATCAAGGAGCTTCGTCTGGTTAAGGTCCTTTCCCCAAGCGGCAAGTACCGTTACTCATCCATGAACCGCGAAGCGTCCAATACCGGTGAAAGGCTTATGGTTATCCTGAAGGAAGCCTTTGTGTCATGCGATTACGCCAACAACATCCTGGTAGTGAAGACGCTTCCCGGAATGGCCCAGGCAGTGGGCGAGATCGTCGATTCCCTGGGATGGGATGATGTTGTCGGCACCATAGCCGGTGACAATACCCTGATGATCGTATGCCGTGCCGAGAAGATAGCCGAGGACCTGATGGAGAAATTCACGCGCATGGTGAGGGGAGTGTAATAAACCATGCTGCTCCAGCTGGAGATAGAGAACATCGCCATCATCGAACATCTCAACATTGCGTTGGAGCCCGGTTTCAATGTCCTTACGGGTGAAACCGGCGCGGGCAAATCCATTTTGATCGATGCCATCAACGCGCTTCTGGGCTCCAGGGTATCAAGGGAACTTATCCGCTCCGGCACAGAAAAAGCCACCGTACAGGGGCTTTTTTCTAAACCGCCCGGACTCGATTCTCTCCTTCAGGAATATGGCTTTGAAACCGGCGATGATGATACCCTGCTCATTTCCCGCACCATAACCGATTCAGGGAAAAACATATGCCGGATCAACGGAGCCCTTGCGACTGTGGCAATGCTCAAAGAAATCGGTCAGCGCCTTATAGATGTTCACGGGCAGCATGACAACCAATCCCTCCTGAGGGTGGAAACCCATATCCAGCTTCTGGATCTCTTTGCCGGCGACAGGCTTTTTACCGTGAAATCAGCATACCAGAAGGAACTTGAGGAATTAAAGGAGCGCCAGGCAAGGCTCAGGGCCCTCATGGGAGAAGGCAGGGAGCGGGAGCGGCTCATGGATACCCTGAGATACCAGGTGGAAGAGATCAGGCAGGCCGCCCTGTATGAGGGCGAGGATGAGGATCTGGAAAGAAGGAGCAGGATCCTGGCCCACTCGGAGGATATCATAAACGCATTCAGCCTGGCTTACGAGGCCATAAGAGGCGAGGATGACCACAAGGCCTGCGCCCTTGACATGGTGCAATCTGCGACGGAAGCCATAAAACGGGTCGAAAGCGTGGATGAAGCCTATGCTTCCATTTGTTCAGCCCTTGATGATATCGGCGAGAGGCTGGGAGATCTTTCACGGGATATTCGCCGCGTCAGGGACAATACTGAATATGATCCTGCGCTCCACAGGGCCACCGAGGAACGGATCAGCCTGATACAGGGTCTCAAGAGGAAGTATGGCGATACCATACCCGATATACTGCGTTACGCGGAAGATGCCGCAAAAAGGCTGGATGAACTTGAGCATAACGAAGAACTGATTGAATCCATCAGGGCAGAAATAAAGGCCATTGAGGCAAGCCTGACAGAAAAGTGCCGGGAGATGAACAGCCTGAGGAAACAGGCTGCAGAACGACTGGGCGAAGGCATTATGAAAGAGCTTTCCGAACTGGAAATGCCAAAGACAGTTTTCAAGGCCGAGGTCAACAGTGTGCCCGAGCTGGGCTTTACAGCTGATGGTACCGACCAGGTGGAATTCCTGATATCTCCCAATCCCGGCGAGCCTTTAAAACCACTCTCAAAGATCGCTTCCGGAGGGGAGATGTCCCGGGTCATGCTTGCTGTCAAGGCCATGCTTGCTGATATGGACAGCATACCTACCCTGATCTTCGATGAGATTGACTCGGGTGTCAGCGGAAAGGCCGCCTCCAGCGTGGGGGAAAAGCTCCGGGCGCTGGCGGGGAAGCACCAGGTGCTTTGCGTAACGCACCATGCCCAGATCGCGAGCCTTGCCCATCACCATATCCTCATTTCAAAGGATATCAGGGGCGACAGAACCGTCACCACGGTCCGCCAGCTCAGGGGGAAGGACAGGGAGGACGAGATTTCGAGACTGCTTTCCGGGGAGCATGCCACCGATACTGCAAGAAAACTTGCGCGGGAATTGCTTGAGATGCAATAACGATAAGGGTGAACGAGGATTCATATGGTCATAAAAAAGGCAGAACACGTTATCAGCGCTGTACAACCGTCACAGTACCCAAACACCATGTTTCCGGAGATCGCTCTGGCCGGCCGGTCAAATGTGGGGAAATCATCCCTTGTCAATGCCCTGGTCAACCGGAAGAACCTTGCCCGGGTTGGAAGCACCCCCGGAAAAACCCGTGTCATCAACTTCTACAATATCAATGACTCCCTTATGATCGCCGACCTGCCGGGCTATGGCTATGCAAAGGTTTCACTGGCCGAAAGGGAAAACTGGGGGAAGCTTTGCGAAACCTATCTCAATACCAGGAAACAGCTTAAGGCCATCATCCTGCTGGTTGATATCCGGCATGAACCCTCGCCGGACGATCGGGTCATGCTTGGGTACGTCAGGGAATCGGGCAGAAAATTTGTGGTGGTTGCCAACAAGGCCGACAAGGTCGGAAGATCAGAGATGAAAAAGCACATGGACAATATCAGGTCGGCGCTGGGTCTGGATGAAGGCGTCGAGGTTCTGCCCTTTTCAGCAATCAAAAAGACAGGGGTTGAGGCTCTCTGGCAGAAGATCGAAGAAATCCTGCGGTCGTAAGTCAGCCTGGCTCATCTCTTTTAATATTCCTTACCGGAAGGAAGCGGTATTATCATGAATGCAGAAATAATAGCGGTCGGTACAGAACTTCTCATGGGACAGATCGCCAATACCAATGCCCAGTACCTGACGTCGCGCCTCGCCGACCTGGGCATCAATGTTTATTTCCACATCGTTGTGGGGGACAATCCCGGGCGGCTGAAGTCATGCCTTGATCAGGCGCTGGAAAGATCGGACATCGTGATTACCACCGGCGGCCTTGGGCCCACAAAGGATGACCTCACCAAGGAAACCATAGCCGAGGCCTTGGGATTGCCGCTTGTCCTGCACCAGGAATCCCTGGATTATATCAGGGACTTTTTTGAAAAACTGAACCGCCCCATGTGCGAGAACAATGTCAAGCAGGCTTATCTGCCCGCCGGTTGCGAAATCATTCCCAACCGTAACGGAACCGCGCCCGGCTGTATCGTCCGGAAGGGAGAAAAGACAGTGGTTATGCTGCCCGGTCCTCCCAAAGAGATGATCCCCATGTTTGAAGAAACGGTGTTTCCGTATTTCGAGGGGAAAACGCACCAGGTTATCGGATCCAGAATGCTTAAGATCTTCGGTATCGGCGAATCCGAGATGGAAACTCGGATAATGGACCTGGTTGAACAGCAGTCAAATCCCACCATTGCCCCTTATGCCAATGACGGGGAGATCAGCCTGCGGGTAACAGCCAGGGGTCATGACCGGGATGAAGTGGAAGCGTTGATCGCTCCAATGGTTCAGGAGATCAGGAAGAGGCTGTATCCCCATGTATACTCCGATGCGGGGGAAACCCTGTGGGAGGTTGTCATAAAGCTCCTGCTCGAGAGGGGCTGGACCCTTTCCACGGCCGAATCCTGCACCGGCGGCATGCTGGCCTCCAGCCTTATCAGCATCCCCGGCGCATCACGGGTATTTGACCGCGGGTTCGTGACCTATTCCAACGAGGCCAAGATCCAGGAACTGGGAGTAAGCCGGGAAACGCTGGATACCCTTGGTGCTGTCAGCAGGGAAACGGCAGAAGAGATGGTGAAGGGACTGGCCGAGAGGACTGGTACCACAGCGGGTCTTGCAATTTCAGGAATCGCGGGACCCGACGGGGGGACACCCGAAAAGCCTGTCGGCCTTGTATATGTGGCGGCCTTCCTCAACGGGAGAATCGAGTCCCTGAAACTGAACCTGCGGGGAGACAGGCAAAGGATACGTACGGTTTCATGCCTTAACGCCCTTGACCTGTTGAGAAAAATGCTTCTCGGCATCGTATAAAAGTGATATAGTTGATAAAGACCATAAAAACTCAATTTTCATTTACCTGTGAAAACACGGGAGACGCTTATGGATCAATTGGAGAGCAGCAGAAGACTGACGGGCGCTGCGGCCATCGTCATGATTGCCACATTCATGAGCCGGATAACCGGCTTTTTACGGACGCTTCTCATTTATACCAGGATGCGCCCAGAGGGTTATTCTGATGAATTCCTCCTGGCATTCACCCTCCCGGACACAATTTACGACCTTTTGGCAGGGGGAGCCATTGCCGCTGCCCTGATACCCGTCCTTTCCTCCTATATCGCAAAGAAAAAGGAAAATGTCGGATGGAAGGCCGTAAGCACCTTCATGAACCTCACCATAATACTGATGGTGGTTCTTGAGATTATCTTCTTTATCTGGACCGACGAACTCCTGAGCATCCTTGCGGCGGGATACAATGTGCAAAGCAGCGGTGACAAGGCGCTTTTGGTCAGCCTTACGAGAATCCTTCTGCTGTCAGCCCCGTTTATGATACTGGCCGGGGAATGCAACGGCATACTCAATTCCTACAAAAGGTTTACTGTCGCTGCATTTGGCCCGGTTGTCTACAATATCTGCACGATTATCAGCATTGCCCTGTTCGGCTCCAAAAGCGCGCATTTTACCGCATGGGGAGTGGTGGTAAGCGCCGCCCTGTTCTTTGGCATACAGTTGGCGGCAACCGTTAGGCATTTCACGCTTTACAAGCCGCGTTTGTTTCTCAGCAGCAAAGCCTTCAGAAAACTGTTCAACCTGGCGGTTCCTTCACTTTTGTCATCCCTTATACTTGAGATAAACCTTATGATATCCAGGGGCTATGCCACATTTTTTGATGAAGGCATGCTCACCCTCCAAAACAATGCCAACCGGACCTGGCAGCTTCCGTTAGGGGTATTTGCCCAGAGCATCGGGATAGCGATGCTGCCTACCCTGTCCGAGCATTTTGCCTCAAATAACGGCAGTGAGTACGGAAAAATCCTGAACAGGGGGGTTCGTGTCGTTTTTCTGCTTTCGCTTCCAACCGCGATCTTCATGATGATTCTAAGCCAGGATATCATGAGGGTTCTGTTCAAGTGGGGGGACCTTTCGGAGAGTGACGTCATTTTCGGGGGAGCGTGTCTTCTTGCCTATTCGTCAGCCCTGGTCTTTGCTTCCATGATCGCCCTGCTTAACCGGGCGTTCTATTCAATACAGGACAGCAAAACCCCGCTTATCTGCGGCCTTATAGGGATTGCGGCCAACTTTGCATTCAACTGGTTTTTCAGAAACTACACCCCCATAGACGTCGCGGGCACGGCCCTTTCCTATTCCATGTCATCGGCGGTGAACATGGGCATTCTGGTGTTTGCGTTCTACAGGAAGACGGGCATACACATAATCTATGATAATGGCCGTTACGTCCTTCGTACATTATTTGCCGCAGTTCCCTCAGGGATTGCGGTGTTTCTGCTCGCCCTGCTGATAAGGCCCGACACCGGCTCAAAGCTGAGCCAGATCGCCTGCATCGCGGTGCCATTGGCGGCAGGCCTGTTCGTATTCTGGTTCCTGTGTATGAAGATAAGGGTCCCGGAGATAGATACTGTGAACAATATTGTGCTGTCGGGCTTTAACCGCGTGAAATCTATGTTTGCCAGGCATGAAAACGGCTGATTCCATATATTGATATTTTAGTTTAAAAATGTGATAACCAGGTATTGACTTATACAATTCCTTGGCATATAATAAGAACAAATGTTCGGCAAAGGAGGCAAGGTCCATGGATGAAAAGAAAAAGGCGCTGGAACTTGTAATGAACCAGATAGAAAGGCAGTTTGGCAAGGGTGCCATCATGAAACTGGGGGAGGTTTCCCATGTCAGTACCGATGCAATACCCACCGGGGCACTGTCCCTGGATATAGCCCTCGGGGTCGGCGGACTTCCCAGGGGAAGGATCATTGAGATCTTTGGTCCCGAATCATCGGGTAAAACAACCGTGGCGCTCCATGCGGTGGCGGAGGCGCAGAAAGCAGGAGGGGAAGCTGCCTTCATCGATGCCGAGCATGCATTGGATCCTGTTTATGCCAGGAATCTGGGGGTTGATATCGATAACCTGATAGTATCCCAGCCCGATACGGGAGAGCAGGCCCTTGAGATCACAGAAGCGCTGGTGAGAAGCGGCGCCATCGATATTATCGTCATCGACTCCGTGGCTGCGCTGGTTCCGAAGGCCGAGATCGACGGTGAGATGGGCGACCAGTTTGTGGGGCTCCAGGCACGACTGATGTCGCAGGCCATGAGAAAACTGTCGGGTGTGATCAGCAAATCCAAAACCGTTGCCATTTTCATCAACCAGCTCCGTGAAAAGGTTGGCGTCATGTTCGGCAACCCGGAAACAACGCCCGGAGGCCGCGCGCTTAAGTTCTACGCGTCGGTGCGCCTGGATGTAAGAAAGGTTGAAACGCTGAAAGACAACGGCGAGCCCATAGGGAGCAGAACCAGGGTAAAGGTAGTAAAGAACAAGGTCGCGCCTCCTTTCAAGGAAGCCGAGTTTGATATAATCTACGGCCAGGGCATCTCCAAGGAGGGCTGCGTCCTCGATGTGGGAACCTCCCTGGATATCATAAAGAAGAGCGGAGCCTGGTTCTCCTATAACGATCAGAGGATCGGCCAGGGCAGGGAGAACGTGAAAAGGTTCCTGCGCGACAATCCTGAGACCATGAAAGAGATCGAGGATAAAATCAAGGCCGAGTATGACAAGGCTTTCCTGAGCAGCATGAGAATCCATGCTGCCGAAGAGGAAACCTGAAAACCCGGAAGTTGGCGGAAAGAGGACGCCCGGTCAGGCACTTCGGTATGAGAAAGCGCCCGACAGGGCGTCCTCTTGCTGATAGTAAACCCCGTATTCCGTATCCATGATTTATGCTATGATTATCGTTAGAAATTACGAGAGGCAGGTGTTCCGATGACGATCACAGCGCGGGTAAAATCAAGAAATGGCCGGATGATCAGGATATACCTGGACGGCCGGTATGCCTTCAGCATCCCCGCAAGTGTATATATGGCGAACCATCTCTATGATAAGGATGAACTGTCGGAGGAGGAGGTTGCCCATATCAGGCAGACCGTCCTGGTTCAGAGCGCAAGGGAACGGGCGGTCGGTATCCTGATGGCCAGGGACAGAAGTCGGCAGGAAGTCAAAACGAGGCTTAAAAAGCTGGGATTCGATGAGGATATCGCAGAGAAGGTCGTGGAAGACCTGAAGGCCATCGGGTATATTGATGACAGCCGATTTGTCCTTAAATACGCTTCGGACAGGGTCAAGTCAAAAGCCCTTTCAAAAAGGGCCCTGAAGTATGAACTTGAACAAAAGGGCATTGACAGCGATCTTATCGAGGATGTCCTGAAGGAGTTTGAGCAGGACGAGGAAGAGATTGCGTTTCGGGCAGCAAAGAAGAAATTCGGCAAGTATGACCTTAATGACAGGTCGGTCGTGGAAAAAGCGCTCAGGTTCCTGATGCACAGGGGTTTCTCCCATGAGACGGCAAAGGCTGTGGTAGGACGCCTGCAGGGCAGGATGGACGATTAGGCCGGTCCGCTTCGTTCTGGTAAAATTCCGCCATACTTCAAGTTGACACTATAATAATTAAATTATATAATTACTGCATAAAAATAACATGGAATTTTAAGGATATAATTCCATATTAAGAAGGGGTGGCGGAATGATGAGGTTAAAACAGTTCCTTCTCGGAAGAAAAGGCCTGAATACGGTTGAAGTAGTTGTTATCCTTGCGGTCGTCCTGGGAATAGCGCTGTTGTTCAGGAACGAGATCGTTAGTTTCGTCAGTGACCTGATCGCTACAATATTTGGCACTGGGAAAGAGTTTGATCCAACAAGTATTGCATCCACACCCACATCCACGCCATAAGGCAACTGACAGGTTCCGTCGGTATTGCAAACGAATGTGAGTATGGGATACCAGTCCATGAAAGTACGGTATCCCATATTTTTTTGTGTGAAAACACCCCCGCATCTGGTAACAATTATGGATCATTCCAGAGGCGGGACAGGTTGCACAATTGCATTCCGCGTAAAAACAGGTCAATTGAAAAGGTAATTTCCAGTTTGCAAAAGTAAATTCCACACAAGCCGA